>PVBE012166608.1_pt1 | contig 138782 bp, 116 predicted proteins | sample 1631181 | NCBI WGS metagenome assembly PVBE01 (sample SAMN08397723, study PRJNA350692) | Marine metagenome, whole genome shotgun sequencing project. | isolation source: water | place: Pacific Ocean | collected 2012-04
CGGCTCCAAGGGCGCCGGCCTTTCCGGGCTACCCGCGGGCAAGAACCCCATTGGCCCGCCCGTCGCCGCCGCGGAGCTGGCCGACCTGCTGAACCAGGGCCGCGCCGGGGGCTACCCGGCCGACGTCAAGATGGTCTACTCAGCGTTCCGTCACCTGCTCAACCAGCTCGGCAACACCGGCAAGATCGGCGAGGCGCTCAAGAGCAAGGACATCGAGTTCATCGTCATTCACGATCATTTCATGACGCCGATGGCCCGGTACGCCGACATCCTCCTGCCGCCGACGACCTTCTGGGAGCGCAACGACATCTGCACGTCGTGGGGCGAGATAGCGCCCTACGCTATCTTCATGAACCAGGCCATCGAGCCGATGGGAGAGTGCCGCGACGACCTGGATATCTTCACCGATCTGGCGGCAAGGCTGGGCCTCTCCGGGTTCAACGACAAGGCCTCCGACATCGATTGGCTGCGCGAGTTCTGCGAGGGCACCGAGATCGATGACTTCGAGGCGTTCCGCGAGAACGGCGTGGCCCGCTTGCCGGAGCCTGCCGACCCCGTCTCCTTCGCCGCCCAGATCCGGGATCCGGAGAACCATCGGTTCTCCACACCCTCGGGCAAGATCGAGGTCTACTCCACGACCCTGGCGGGCCAGCCGGACGTCTACGGTCTCGGCGCTGTCCCCCCGATCCCGACCTATATCCCGGTCGATGAACCCGACACGATCCACTCGCTACAGCTTATTTCAGCCAAGTCCAAAGCCCGGGCCCACTCCATCCTCGCCAACCAGCCGGGACTTGCCAAAGTCGATCCGCAGAATGTGTGGATGCATCCGGAGGACGCCACGGCGCGGGGTATTCTCGATGGCCAACTGGTGCGGGTGTTCAACCAACGCGGGGCCACCGTGCTCCCGGTGAAGGTCACCGGCCGCGTCGTCCTCGGCGCCGTCTCCATATTGGAAGGGGCCTGGTACACTCCAGATGAGACGGGCACCGATCAGGCGGGCTGCGGGAATGTCCTTACCCTTGACCGCTCCTCCCCATCGGGCTCTCAGACCTACAACACCTGCCTGGTTGAGGTGGAGCCCGTCACGCCGGTTTGATGCGGGCGGCATTATGCGGGAAATCCCGGCCGATACTGGAGGTTCAGCGTGGCAGACCGGCGTGAGATAGAGGGCGAAATCATCATGGGCTGGGCCGACCGGAAGAGACCCAGCCTCGATGTGAGGAAGGATGCTCAGGGTAGGGTGGTCAGGGTGGCAACGTCGGTCGGAGACCTGCAGGGCCTCATCACGCCGACCGACCTGCGCTACGTTGTCGTGCAGCTGGACGCCCCCGACCCGGTCCACCCCGACGACTGGTCCCTGTCCATCGGTGGTGAAGTGGAGCGGCCCATCGAGTTGAGTCTTGAAGAGCTTCAGAGGTTCCCGGGGGCCACAGTCCGCTGTGTCCATGAATGCTCGGGCAGCGAAGCCGACTTCTTCGACTACCTGAAGAGCGGCGGAGAGACCTACGGCTGCAACCGGTGCGAGCATGTGGAGGGAAAACCCAACAGGCTGGACCCGGAAGCGCAGCACCAAGGTATCATGAGTGCCGGCGAGTGGACCGGCGTACCGCTGGCGACGGTGTTGGAGAAGGCGGGGATCAAGCCCGGCGCGGTGAGCGTGCTCGCCCAGGGTTTCGACCGGGGGCTGCCCGCCGAGTGGGCCATGCACGGGGCCCTGGCGATTCCGGATGAAGAGATCAGCTACGAGAAAAGCCTGCCGTTGAAGAAGGCCCTGGACCGGGACACGATGCTGGCCTGGGCGCTGAACGGGGAGTACATCAGGCACATCCACGGCGGCCCGGTGCGCCTCGTCACTCCCGGCTGGTCGGGTAACTGGTCGGTCAAGTGGTTGCAGAAGCTTGAAGTCCTTGACCACCTGCCCAAGTTGTACTATCAGAACCAGTACTTCTACTTGGGCCAAACGCCTGATGACCCCGACAAAAAGATGATAACCGCCATGGGGGTGAAGACGTTCATCACCGAGCCCAGGGACGACGACCCGCCGCTCCCTCGCGGCGCCCATGTCATTCGTGGGCTGGCCTGGAGCGGGGCGGGCCGGATCACCAGGGTGGAGGTGAGCGTGGACGGAGGGGAGACCTGGCAGGACGCCCACCGGGAACTGCCCCACGAGCGGTGGCTATGGCAGCGCTGGTCCCACCTCTGGCACGCGGAGAGCCCGGGCAAGTATTCCATCATGGCACGGGCCACCGACGAGGCTGGGCGGGTTCAGCCGCAGATAGGGTGGAACGTGCTGCGCAAGAACTTCGACGGCATAGTGCCGGTGGACGTGGAGATCGAGTAGCGGGCGGGCGAGTGATGCAAACGCAGCCGGTTAGCTAACTCGAGGTGCCGGCGTTTTTATGTGTCACCCCGAGCCCAAGCCGGCGCCTCGGCTTCATGACCTGAGATTCCTCAGTTGTCTGCGGCAGTTTCGGAATGACAAAGCGGATTGGCCTGGGGAAAAATTGCACACCGGACAGCTGCTAAGGAACTATCTCAAAAGGTGGTTCGACAGGCTCACCACGAACGGGGCAGGAGCGACGAACGGGGTAGGAGCGCCCTATCCGTTCGTCCTGAGCCTGTCGAAGGATCGCTGGAGCCAGCACTCAAAGTTTTGGAGATTGCTACTTAGAGGTGCGCCCCGGGGGTGGGGGACCGCCGGGACCGCCGGCCGCGTGAATGGTTATCTGAGTTTCTGCCGGGTCCTCGGGAAGGCCTTTCAGGTTGGACAGGAGCCCGCGCACGATGTCCGCCAGGATTCCGCTGGGAAATGGGGCGAGTGGGACCGGCGTCCGGTCCGCGACTATGGAGACGGCGGCGCCGGCGCCCCCCTTTATAGTTATCTGAACTTCCTCGGGGTTCCGGGGAAGGCCCTTCAGGGTGGCCAGGAAGCCGCCCACGATTCCCGACATGATCGCGCTGATGAAAGGGATGAGCGGCACCGGGTTGCCGTCCACGGAGAGGGAGACTGCCGGAGCCGGGGGGCCAGCCTCGAAGACCTGGGCGATTAGCTGGGATACCAGCTTGTCCGCCTCTTCAAAACCGTAGGCCGGCACCTCCCCGTTGGGTTCACTTTCCTGACTGTCTCCCACCGTGGCTATGACGTTCTCAACGGGAGGCGGCGGACCGCCGCGCACCACCAGCACCTTGGGGACGGCGCTATTCTTGAACCCTTCGGCCACCACCAGGTCCACTCCCGAGCCAAGGGTGGAGATAATCGATTCCAACGGCGTGTCCCCGCCGGTCCGGTCGACCCTGGTGCGCTGGTCCGGTGAGGAGGCGATGACCGTGCTGGCCCCCGCCTCGAACATCCGGTGGGTGTCGCTCTGGGCGCGGTTGATGTCGTGGCCGTGGGGGCAGTGCTTGATGGCCGCCACCCGGTATCCCTGGGCCGCCAGCGCCGCGATCAATGACTCCGCCACCGTGGTCTTCCCGCTGTTTGAGTTGCCGACCACCGCGACTACTGGAGGCATGGTCAGCCTTCCCTCGACCCGAGCGCGGTCCCCAGTGGCTGGTAGTAGGCCCCGTGGGCGCAGGGCTTGCACAGGGTTTGCCCCTCTTGCCGCACCTCCCGGCCGTCGTTGATGCCCTCGCCGCAACGGTCGCAGGCCACGCGGCTCACCGGATGGCCCGGAAGGTCGGTGCCGGGGACATCCACCCGGACCGGTTCCAGAATGAAAAGTGCCTCTTCCGGCATCACCTTGTAGGCGTAGTCTTGGGCCGCCTTCTTGTCCATGCCGGCCGGGGCGTAGGCCGCCACGGCGTCGCGGGAGTCGTCCCGGGCCAGCACCCGGACGGCGTTGCCCGTGTCCTGGTTCAGGAAAGTGGCCGCCACCTTGCCATAGTCGAGGAATTTCAAGGTTCGCTTGCCCAGCTTGCACCCGGTGACGGCCTGGATGGCGTCGGTGGCGCAACGGTCTATCTCCACGTACACGAGGAGCGACTTGGAACTGACCGGCTCGTCGATGCCAACCTCCCGGCAGCCAATCATGGCCAGCCGCACCCCCAGGATCTGTCCGGGGCACAGGTGCCCGTGAAGCGCGGCCGATTCTTCTAGCAGTTCATCGAAGGGGCGCAACGGGTCTCTCCTCTTTCGTGCTTGGGGATGGTGCGAAGTGAGGCCTGGGCCTTCGATTCGGGGTAGCCCGGCTTCTTCGACGATTATATCATGGCGGTCCGCCCGGAGCCGCCGCGCTGGGGACGTGGCGGCCACCGGCCTGCCGTGAGTACTTCCTTCGGATGATCAGCGTTTCCGATACCGTTCGTGGTGAGCTTGTCGAACCACCGCCCTCCCCGCCCTTCCACAAGCTCTGGGCGAGCGGATAATCCAACGGCTGCTACCGATAATTGGTACTAGCTAACGTCCCCCAGGAACTCTTCCATTCCCAGCCGCTTGAGGGTCTCGGGTGTGGGCAGCCCCGTGTCCACGTTCCAGCCCAGCAGGCGATAGTACTCGTCGACCATTGCGGGCAGGTAGGGTTCGATGCTCAGCCCCTTGGACGGTCCGGCGGGAGGCGGTTCCAGGTGTTTGGGTGAAATGTCGAACTCGTCCGACTTTAGAAATCCCCTCCTGGCATACACCAAGCGCATCAGGTTGGTGATCCGCTCGCCGACGTCGAGGGCCTCTTGCGCGCTGAAATCCTCCCAGCCGACGGCCTGGGCGAGGCACTTGCTGGTGAGGTCCGTGGACTCTTTGACGCCGCGGACTCCGAACATGCACACGCCCAGGCTGTCGTTCCACAGCTTGGCGAACTGGGTCTTGCGGACGGGTTCGACCTTGCCCAGCGCCTCCTCGGTGTCGTGGGCCACCCCCGGGGTCTTCTCAGGGTACCCCACTTCGGGGCGGGGGTTGGCGTCGGCGCCGGTCCCCTGGATAGACGGCCCGGTGCCGGCCACTATCTCGCCGAAGAAGACGCTCCAGAACTGCCGGTGGTCGTGCATCACCACCCCTTCGCCCTTTATGTCCAGCACCTTGGCGCGCATCTCCTCCTCCAGCCCCTTCTCGCCGCCCAGGGCATCGGGCATGGCCTTCGTGCCGCCGGCGAGCTTGGCCCCGATGCCCTCCCTCCGGATGGTCCGGTCGATCAGTTCCATGGCCGATTCCCAGTTGCCCCAGGTCAAATCCAGGCCGTCGGTGTCTTCCAGGGTGAGGATGCCTTCATTGTATGCTTCGTATACCGCGCCCAGGATGGTGCCGAACTGGCCCGACTCCAGCCCCATGGCATCGTAATAGTCGGTCATGATCACGATGCCGTTGGGGTCGTCGACACCGATGATGGCGGCGGCCCCCTCCATGTTCTCGGCGCCTCCGCAGGGGCTCCCCACGAATCCGGTGTAGGGCCCGTCGGTTATCTCCACGTCGTAGGCGCAGGAAATCTTGCAGTTGTAGGATGGCTGTGGGGTGATCTTCCAGCGAGCACAGGCGTCGACATACTTTTGGGCGAACTCCGAGCCCCATTCGGGGTCGGTCATGTTCTTGGCCGCGACCCTCAGGGCCTTGCCCCATGGGTCGCCATAGCTGCGGGTCATGCCCCCGTCCTGAAGCCAGGGCGCCGAGAGGGCGAGGTTCTCCTCCCATTTGGCCGAGGTTTCCACCAAACCGGCCGGGTCGAACAGGGGTACGGCGCCGGTACCCCGCACGGCGATGGCCTTGAGGTTCTTGCTCCCCATCACCGCCCCCGGACTCCCCTTCCCGGAGCCGTGGTTCCGGTCCGCCTTTACCATGGCCCCGGGGAGCTGGGCCTCTCCGGCAGGGCCGATGCAAGCGACGCTGATGTTCTCCTCGTCCCCCAGCTCTAGTTTGAGGCGGCGCTCGGTCTCCCTGGTGCTCAGGCCCCACAGGTGGGTGGCGTCCCTGATCTCCACCCGGTCATCGTCGATCCAGAGGTAGGAGGGTTTCTCGGCCCGGCCGGTGAGGATGATGCCTTCATGCCCGGCGTGCTTTAGGAATGCCCCCCAGAAGCCGTGGCCGTGGCCTACGCCGGCGGAGTAGGGGATAGACAGGTTGAAACAGATGGTGGTCCAATCCGATGAGTTGACGGCGGGGGTCCCCGTCAACGGCCCCAGCATGATGATGAGGGGAGCATCCGGGTCGGTGGCCTCGGCCTGCTGGGGAGCGTCGCGCAGCAGATAGTACAGACCCAGTCCGGTGCCGCCCACATACTTACGGAGGACCTCCTCGCTGGGGAGGGGTTCCTTGACGACGGTCTCCTCCCGGAGATCGATGCGCAGGATGTGAGGCCGGTACCCTCCACGAATGGGCATGATGTTCCTCCAAAGGTCTCCCCTCGGCCGGTTATGACAGGGGGATGGTAGCGTTGGAGAGGAGGGTTTGTCTACCGGTGGAGTAGCTGGGGGAGCTTCTTTTACGTAAAAGAAGCTCCCCCAGGCCCCCTCAAGAAAACGTGGCTCACACAGCCGTTCATCTTGGGACGACCGCGGGTCCCGTCTATCTGAGGGTCAACGAACAAAATTCTCGAGTCCGGATGTATCCAACGGGCGCTGCCGCCGAACACCTGGCCGGGCTATTCCGGGAGCAATCGGAGCCCTTTCAGAAGACCTCTTATACTCTCACGTTCTTCTGGGGTCGCATCTAGATCCGGCGGCCTCACCCGTGCGCTGGTGAATGTGCCCATCGCCACGAGAGCCTCTTTTATGAGGGCCGTGGTCCCGCCAGTCCGGCCGGTATGGGCGGCTCGTAAGGGCGCCCCATAGATGTGATTTGCGATGGGGGCCAGCTTTTCCATATAGAGGTTTCTTGCTTCGGTGTACTTTCCGTCGAGGGAAAGGGATATGAAACGGCTCCAGTTGTGCCGGCCGATCGCCATGATTCCGGCCTGAGCACCGTCAGAACCGATCATCATTTGCCCAAGCATATCCACGGTATCTACACCGGTGACAAATACTGAGAGTTTGCCTTTGAGGCTATTCCACAATTGATAGTAGTCGGCACAGGTGTAACAACTGGCCTTCATCGCGACGACTTGGTCGATATCCTCAGCTATTCTAACCAGGGTTTCAGTTGAGTATGCTGACCCGGTCTCTCCCGCGTATTTGAAAATGGCCATGGGCATATCGACTTCTCGGGCCAGGTCCTTGAAGAACTGATATGGCACGTCGGCCATACCCATCAGCCTTCGGAACGGCCGGACGTCGAAGGGCGGCATCACCTCGAGGATATCGGCGCCTGCTTCCCGAGCTTCTCGCGCGCTTTGAACCACCTCTTTCAATCTGTGCCCGATCACGCCGGAGATGATGGGGATTGATGCCGGTATTGTTTGTCTGGCGAGGGTGATGAGTCTCTGGCGCTCTTCCGGCTCCAACGTATAGACTTGCCCAACCAAAGCATTTACGTAGACTCCGCACAACTGCTCCGCCTTGCTGATTTCCTTCAGGTGATTCACGTATTCCTGCTCATTTATGTCCAGGCTCGCGTCATGGGGAACGAGTGCGCTGGCGATATATCCACTCATATTGGGGTCCTTCATTTCGAGACCCTCCTTAAATTCGACGTTTCCCATTTCAATTCACGATGAGGCATCTTGACCCTCATTGCTGCTGTAACCAATAATCCGGGATTTCCCATTTCATCAGGTGGCGGAGGCATGGAGCCCCGGCAAAGCCAACCAGCGAGGCCAGAGGCAGCAGTACCGTACGTGAGCCTGTTATGGATCGGGTCTCTTGCGGGAATGACCTGCCGTCAAGGTTGAGGCCGGTAGTTATCAGAGTCTGACCACCAATGGTCTTGCCCCATTTCTGCTGCCACAGGCTGTCGTAGCTCAGGGAAAATGTCTGGGTCAATCGTTCAGAGACTTTGTCAGGGCAACCTTATCGTCTCCAAATCCGGAGCGCAAGCGGTGGCTTCCGTAGGTACCGGAGTGCCCGCTTTATTCCGGCCGGCACCGAGTCCCGATGTAGGAGCTTCCATTCCGGGTCTCCTCCCCGAGGGCCGGGAGTCGGTTACGGGGGCACCGCCGCGACGGGCTCGAAACCCGGGCTGCCATGCTATAATTTCACTTAATCGAAACGATAAAGGAAAGGTTATGGTAGCGGAGCCGATCCGGCTGACCAGCTTGGCCCACTGCGCCGGTTGAGCGGCCAAGTTCAGCCACGAGGACCTCGTCGAGGTCCTGAAGCATATACCGGTGGTAACCCACCCCGATCTCCTGGTGGGTACCGGGACGGTGGACGACGCAGGAGTCTACCGCCTTGGCGATGACACCGCGCTGGTCCTGACGGTGGACTTCTTCCCTCCCGTCATCGATGACCCGTACAACTACGGTGCCATCGCCGTCGCCAACTCCCTCAGCGACATATACGCCATGGGAGGCAGGCCTCTATTGGGCTTGAACATCGTGGGCTTCCCGGTGGAACTCCCCAAGAATATTCTCGGGGAGATACTGAGGGGTGGCTCCGACAAGGCCCAAGAGGCGGGGTGCCTCATCATCGGCGGCCACACGGTGGACGACCGGGAACCCAAGTACGGTCTGGCCGCCGTGGGGCTGGTTGAGCCCGGGAAAGAGGTCACCGTCGCCGGCGCCAAGCCCGGGGACCGGCTGGTCCTGACCAAGCCTCTGGGCACCGGGATCATCACCACGGCGGGCAAGCAGGAACGGGTGTCGCCGGAGGTGATGGAGCGGGCGGTGGCCGTGATGAGCAAGTTGAACCGGGCGGCTTCGGAAGCCATGCTCAAGGTGGGGGTGAACGCCTGCACCGACGTCACCGGCTTCGGCCTCATCGGCCACCTCAACAACATTATGGAGGCCAGCGGCGCCGGGGCCGAACTCCGGCTGTCGGACATACCGGTGATACCGGGAGCGTGGGAGCTGCTCGAGCAGGGAATCGTTCCCGGAGGCACCCACCGTAATTTCGAAGGCGCCGGACAACGAGTGCGCTGGCACCAGGACGTGTCCGAGAACACCAGGCTGCTCCTATGTGACGCCCAGACCTCCGGTGGCCTTCTCATATCAGTGCCGGAGGACCGGACCGATGCGTTGCTGAAGGAGCTGGAAGCCGCCGGCATCGAAGGCGCACGGGTCATCGGCGAGCTTCTGCTCGACGGTAAAAAGGGGATTCAGGTGGTGCCCTAAAGGCAAGGGACGCCGAGGGTGGCGCGCCTTGATTCGGTCCCAGTAGCCTCCGGCGCGGTTTGAGACTCCCGTGAGAAATCCTCCATAGCCCCCCTTTCGTAAAGGGGGGTTGGGGGGGGTCTCCCTCTCCGGCCTATTCCATCCAGGGCCGACCCAACGCCCTCGAATGGCCGCCGGGGCCGTCACGCCAGGGCGCCGGACTGCTCCAAGCCCCTGATCTCTTCCTCCGACATGTTCAGGAGGCCGCCGATGACGGCCAGGTTGTCCTCTCCCAGGGCGTGGCATCGTTCCACTCTCCCCGGCGTCTCCGACAACCGCACAAAGGTCCCCGGGTATTCGACGGGTCCGATTTCCGGGTCATCCACCGACGCGAGAAAGCCCCGCGCCCGCAGGTGAGGGTCCATGAATAGCGACTCACCGTGCTGGACGGCGCCAGCGGGGACCCCCTCTTTCTGAAGAATGAGCATCACCTGGTGGGGCGTGTAATCCCTGGTCCACTCCCCAATCCGCTCGTCCAGCTCGTCCTGATGCGACAGGCGTTGCTCCATGGTCGAGAACATCTCCTCCTGGCACCAGGCCGGGGACCCGAGCACCCGGCAGAGGGCCTGCCACTCACCCTCGTCTCGAGCGGCGATAACACACCAGGCGTCGCCTCCCTTACAGGGGTAGGCGCCGTGGGGGGCCAGGTACCGGTGACGGTTGCCCATGGGCGGGGGAAGGTAGCCGTTGACGGCGTGGTCCAGGTACACGTTTCCCATGGCGAAGGCGGTGGCGTCGACCTGGCTCAGCTCGATGAGCTGTCCCTGGCCGGTGAGGTCTCGGTGGCGGAGGGCCGCCAGCACCGCCACGCCGCCGAAGGCCGCGCTGAGGTAATCGGGCGTCCAAACCGGTGGCCCGGCCGGCTCGGGGCTGTCCGGATATGACCAGAGGTGGTACATGCCGGTCATTCCCATGGCCACCGCCGCCAGGCCGACGTTGTTCCGGTAGGGGCCGGTGGTGCCGAACCCTGGCAGCCGCACCATCAGGATGTCGCGGCGCAAGGTGCGGAGCTCCTGGTAGCCGAGGCCCCAGTTGTCCATGACCCGGGGGCTAAAATTCTCCAGCACCACGTCGCAGTGGGGAATGAGTTTCTTGATGATCCGCCGGCCCTCCACCGTGCTCATGTCCACCGCGATGCTCCGCTTGTTGCGGTTCATCTCGTCGAAGGTGACCTTCTGCTGCATGATGATGCGTGGGTCCAGGCCGGGGCTGATGCGCCCGCGCTGCTGGCGGACCCGGGACTCGACCTTGATAACCTCGGCGCCGTTCTCCGCCAGGAGCCGGGCCAGGTACGGGCCGGCGATGGCCAGTGTGAAGTCCAGGACCCGAATGCCTTCCAGAGGGGCCGAGGGTGTTCTGGAGCGGCGGGCCGGCCGGCGTCGCGAAGCTGCGGGCCTTGATGACGGCTTCGGCGCCAGCACCTCTGAGTTGTGCTGCCCCAGCAGAGGCGCGGGTCTGAAGAGTTCCGCCGGGGTGTCGCTCAACCGGAAAGGCGCCCGCATCACCCGGTGCCGGCCGATGACGGGGTGCTGGACCTCGGCGTCCAGGTCTCGCTCCCGGAAGTGGGGGTCACGGGTAAACTCGTCGGGCCGGTTGATCGGGCCCACGGTGATGTGGTGGGCTTGACCCTGGAGGAAGAGATCCGCCTTGGACATCTCCTGGGTGAACTCCATGGTGATGGGTTCGATGACATCGAGGTTGGCGATGCGCAAATGGCGGTTGTCCCACATGGGATCGGTGAACAGTTCCGGGCTGCCCATCCACTCCACGAAGCTCCTCCAGTGGGCGGTGGCGATGACCACCAGGTGGATGAACCCGTCGTCGGCCGGGTAGATCCCGTAGGGCATGCCTCCCCCCACGGGGGTGCGGTTGCCGGCCCGTTCCAGGACCGTGGCGTTGGAGCTGTAGTTGACGAGGATGTGCTGCTGGCCCGCCGACACTTCTTGGCAGGAGACCTCCACCCGCTGTCCCTGGCCCGTGGCCTCCTGGTGACGCAGGGCCAAGAGCGCGCCGTAGGCTGCGAAGGCGGAGGCCAGGTCGTAGGGTACGTCTTGGACCTCGGCCAGCGGCGGCCGGTCGGGAAAACCGCACAGGGACATGACACCCCCCATGGCGGTGCAGACGATGCTGGGAGCCTTGAAGTTCCGGTACGGGCCCGAAAGCCCGAAGCCGGAGATGGACACCATGACCAGGCCCGGGTTCTCCTGGCTGAGGGTCTCGTAGTCCAGGCCCCAGGCTTCCAGGGTCCCCGGCGCAAAGGTCTCGACCACGGCGTCGGCGTCGCGGGCGAGTAGCCGAAAGGCCTGACGCCCGTCCTCGGAGTCCAGATCCAGGGCCACGCTCTTCTTGTTGGTGTTGAGGTTGATGAAGGTGAGGCTGGATTCGATGCCGGAACTGTTACTCGCGAAGGGGCCCACGTGCCGCGACGGGTCGCCCTCCGGCGGCTCGATCTTGATCACCTCGGCGCCCAGGTCGGCCAGCAACCGCCCGCAGAGGTGTCCTTCCCGCTCCGTCAAGTCCAGGACGCGTAGTCCCTCCAGCGCTCCAGGCATCTAGCTCTCCTTCCAAGCTATCCGGCTTTGCTGAAATGACGCCCAGGGGCGGATTATTGGGGTGGGTCAAGGGGAAAACTCCCCAATGGGCTCCACCGACCCGCCGGTGGCTACACCACCCCCTCCTGTTGGAGCCGGGCGTACTCCTCGTCGCCGATGTCCAGGTAGCGGGCCAGCACCTCGCGGGTGTGTTCTCCCAACCGGGGCGGCGGGCCCTGCAGGGTCAGCGGCGTTTCTGACATCCGTAGTGGCATGCGCAGCACGCTCACCGGGCCGGCGGTGGGGTGCTGGAGTGTCTGTTTCATCTGGTTGTGCACCACCTGGGGATGAGAGAAGGCCTCCTTCACCGTGTTGACCGGCTCGGCGAGTACCTGCTGAGCGTTGAGGAGGGTCACCCATTCGCCGGTAGTCTTGGTGGCGAGGACCCCCTCGAGGATCTCCCGCAACTGCTTCCGGTTCCTCACCCGGTCCGAGTTGGTGGCATAGTCGGGGTTCCCCGCCAGGTGTTCCAACCCCATCGCCGCGCACAGCCTGGGGAACTCCCGGTCGGTGGTAGCGCTGATGTTCATATACCCGTCGCTCGTCCGGTAGGCGCCCGAGGTGGAGAGCGAAGGGTGGCTGTCGGGGGCGGTGCGCCCCGGCACGTTGCCGGTGGCAAAGTAGCCGGCGGCCAGAGCGCCCAGCGGCGCCATGGCCGAGTCCAGCAAGTTGGTGCTCACCTGCTGCCCCATACCCGTCCGGTCCCTGACCCGCAGCGCCGCCACAATCCCCAGCGCCGCGCTGTACCCGGACAGGATGTCGCCGTAGGAAATCGAGGACTTGATGGGAGGGCCGTCGGGCTGCCCGGTCACGCTCATGGCCCCGCCGAGCCCCATGACCATCAGGTCCAAGGCCCCCTTTTCCCCGTAAGGGCCGTCCTCCCCATAGGCGCTGAGCCAGCAGTAAATCAGCTTCGGATTGATGGCCTTCAGGGAGTCATAGTCCAGGCCCGCCCGGTAGATCCAGCCACGGAGAAAGTTGTGGACCACCACGTCAACCTTGGCGACCAGGCTTCGCATCAGTTCCAAGGCCCGGGGATGCTTCAAGTTGAGCGTAATACCTAGTTTGCCCCGGTTGTTGGCCATGAAGTACACGCTCTCCCCGGCGACGAACGGAGGACCGTACTCCCGGGAGATATCCCCTTTGCCCGGTTCCTCAACCTTCACCACCTCGGCCCCCAGGTCGCTGAGCAACATGGTGCACCAGGGGCCGCTCAACACCCTGGTGAAGTCGAGCACGCGGCAGCCGTCCAGCGCTCCAGCCATCGGATCCTCCTCAATTGGCCGCTCACCCAGCGGGGCTTTGGCGTCCGGATGTTGCGCATTTCAGGGGCAGCCAGGCCCGCAGGCGCCACCAGGGGTAGGAGCGCCTATCGCCCGGTAGGGTGGGACAGGTAAGGCTTCGCCAAGACTCTCGATGCAGCCGCCGCAAGCAAAGGAGGGGGGGTCATCCTCAAGGCCCGCGCCGCCCTTGGCGAGCGAAGGCGGCTCCATTAACCAGGACCGGGAAGGAGACCGGCTTCAGGCATGGTCCCTTCGCCATTGCCGCCGCCCCAACGGCGTCCACGCTCTCGGAGCCAGTGGGGCGACGGTGCCGGAACGGGGCCCAGCCGTTGGCCCCGGGCCGTGTCTTGAGGCCCTCACTCCCGCGAAGGCAACACTACCGTGGCGCCTCCCCGGATGGTTCTCTCTTCACGCTGGTCATATCCCCAGAGTTCCAACTCCACCAGCGCCTCTCCGCCTTCCTTCCGCTTCCCGCTGACGAGGCCCTTGAGCCAAGTAGTGTCGCCGTTCAGGTTGAAGCGGCGGACCTCCCCCCAGAAATCCTTGATGAAGCCGTCGTCCCCCATCCAGTTGGTGACCACCTGACATAACCAGGATACCCGCTGGGGGCCAAAGTCGTACGCGCCGGGCACTCCAACACGGCGGGCGAAGTCGGGGTCCCAGTGCACCCGCTCGGGCACGTCCGGGATCCCGGCCTCGTTGACGACGAAGGCGTAGGGATGCTTCTTGTAGTAGTCGATTGCTATCTTGTGGGCGAAGGCGAAGGGGCGGAAGCCCCAGCCGATCTTGAAGGCAATATTATCGGTAACCCGCAGGGGGCCCTTCACCACATGGGGCAGCTCCTGGCCCTCTTTCACTTCCTCCCAATACCGGGGCTCGGCGCCCCTTACCTCCTCCAAGTCGTAGTCGGCGAAGATCCGGTCGATCTCCGCCGGCGTGTAGCTGGCCGACTCCAGGTAGGTGTACTTCCCCTTGGACACCGCCGCGTCCCGCTCGGTCCGCATGAGCCACTCCGTAGCCTGGCCGATGGCCTGTCCCTCCGGGGTGGTAAAGTCGTAAGTAAACTCCTGGAGGATGGCGCGGCCGGCGAACCTGGTCTCCTTGGGAGTGAGGCCGCTGGGCGTTACCGTGCCCCGGATGCCCGTCCCATCCCGGAGAGGCCCCGCCATCTTGAAGGATGCACCGGACCACATTGCATGGACGCCGGCCAACCCCTGGGGTGCGCCGCGGCCGAAGCAGGAGAAGAGGAATGTTGGTGGAGCCACCACACTTCCCCGGCGGGTCCCTTTCGCGTAATCCTCGTCGCTGAACAGGGGGTTGGTATCCCCAATGCCCAAGGAAAAGTGGGCGATGGTGTCGATGCTGGCGTTGCGGTTGAAGGGCTCCTTAACCTGCAGGGGTTTGCCCTCGAACTGGCGCAGGCGGGTCAGCTCCTCTTCGGTGATCTTGGGAAACTCCGAATGTTCGGCCACGTAGGCACCTCCGTTGGGGATGGGTTCGCCTCATCGAGTTACTTTATGCCATCAACCCCGGCCATCAGGCCTTGGGCGCCGGAGTTGGGCGCCGCCGGGCAGGCAGCCCCATTGTAGGTCCATGTCCCAGTGGGGTCAACACGCGCCTGCGCGGGGGCATCCCGCTCACAATCGACGACTCCACTCCCGGGCGCCGGGCCGGTTGCGTTGCTGGGAATTTATCCCGGAAACCGCCGCCGGTTCCGAGGAGGCTCGGCGGCTGGTTGCCGGTACTCAGTCAACTCGTTTCTTACACGATGTCATTCCGAGCGAAGCGAGGAATGACATCTGCCAGCATTCGAGCCAACGAGTACTAGCGCATCTTCCAGACGGGCTGCCGCTTCTCCACGAACGCCCTCACCGCCTCTTTGCGGTCCTCGGTCCGGTCGACGATGGCCCGGAGGGGCTCCGCCAGCTTGACCGAGGTGTCCAACGGCAGGTCGCGGGTCTGGGTTATGACCCGCTTGATGGTCTGGACGGCTATGGGCGAGCAGCGCTCGACCTCTCCGGCGATCCGGTCCGCCTCCTGGAAAAGGGCCTCCCGGTCGGGCACCACGCTCTGGATCAGCCCGATGCGGTAAGCCCGCTCGGCGTCGATGTGGATGCCCGTGAGTTGCATGTACAGGGCCTCACCCACGGGAATGGCCCGCGAGAGGTAGTAGAGGCCAAAGCCGGCCGTCGATCCGGCGTTCCTGGGCTCCGGCAGGGCAAAGGCGGAAGCCTGGGTGGCGATGCGTATGTCGCACTGGAGGGCCAGCTCCAGCCCGCCGCCCAGACAGTAGCCGTCGATGGCGGCGATGACCGGCTTGAACAGGTTGACATCCCGGAACGGCCACATCGGCATGGCACGGGCTTCGCCTTTGCTGAGGGCCTGATCTTGTTCCTTCAGGTCGGCCCCGGCGGAGAAGGCCCGTCCGCCCTCGCCGGTGACGATGGCCACCAGTAGATTGTCGTCGTCCCGGAAATCGATCAAGATATCCCGCAGGGCCGTCCGTAGCTCTCTGTTAATGGCGTTGAGCGCTCGAGGCCGGCTGAGGGTGATGTAGGCCCTGTGGCCCCGCTTCTCGTATTTCACCGGAGTCTCGTTCGTGGTCATAGGTCCCTCCTTACAATTTGCCCGGCAAGCCGGCCCTCATGCCGCGCCTTTCCAGGCGCGAAAGAAGGGCCCTCGCCGCGTCGCCTTCGGCGGAGCGGCCCAGGCCCTTTTCCCAATTTGTTTCGCAGGAGCACTGGTGCAGCCCGCCGAGCGTATATCAATTCAGTGGCGGCGATAGCAACCGGCATGAGGACGGTTCTCACCGGCCGCTAGATTATCCGAACCACCGCCCCTTGGCTGCGGGCCACCAGCTCGCGGCGCTGGTTCTCGTACTCGATCTCCCTCACCAGGAACCTCAGTGCCCCGCTCCGGCCCGTCTTGTCGTAGACTTCCTTCCATTGGCCGTAGGCGGTAATGGTGTCCCCCGGCCGAACCGGCGAGTACCAGTGGAACTCGTCCCAGCCGTTGCCGCCCCCTTTGGCGGTATTGGGGGCCACGTTGGGTTCAGGTTTCGCGGAGGCCCGCCCGCGGCGGTAGCTGGGGTCGAGGGCCGCCAAGAAGGTGGGCGGAGCTATGACGCCGCCGTGAAGGCTGTTCTTGGAGTACTCCGGGTCGGTGTACAGCGGGTTGAAGTCCTCGGTGGCCTCGGCGAACATGGTGATCCAGGTGCTGTCGACGTGGGCCGTGTAGGGCGTCCAAGGCACGCCCATGTGGGCTTCAATCTGGGCCGCCTCCATATACTGCTCTCCAAGGATCGAGCCCACCCGCTGGGCACGCGCCTCGTCGCTGAGAATCCGCACCAGACTGGGCCGCTCATCCGGGTGCTCCCGGGAAGGTAGAACCACCACCGCGTGGCCGGGCGTGGTTATCCTCTCCTCGGTGCCCACCACCTCGGTATCCACCTCAACCAGGTGTTCGCCGTCTTGTTCCAGCTTGTTGACCACCTTGCCGCGGATCATCACCGTGTCGCCGGGCTTGTCGGGGCCCCGGTAGTAACACTTCATCTCCCGCACGGTGCCGGAGGGTCCCGCCCAATCGGTGAGCAGCTGGGCGGTGAAAGTCGTCTTCACCATACCGTGGGCAATGATGCCGCCCCACACGTTGTTTTCGTTGGCCCACTCCTGGTCGTAGTGCAGCGGAGAGAAGTCCCTGGAAGCGCCGGCATACCTGACCAGCATGCCGGTGGTAATGACCTTGTTCAGGGATGGAAGCTCATCGCCGATGTTCACGTCTTCGTAAAATGGAGAATCCGACATCACCAGCCCTCCTTGTTGCCAAATTTGCTTGGGTCCGCTGACCCCGGCACTCGCCGGGGTCAGCCACGTTTGGGCGCCAGACCGGCGCCGGCCCGCTTACTTGCGGCTGCCGGCGAAGCTGACTTTCTTCAATAGGTCCGAGCGGTCGGTCCAACCGGGGTCGATGGCCAGGGTGTCCAGGGCCATCTGGCCGTTCTCCTGCCGGACGGTGATGACCTTGAGCCACTCGGCATCGTTCTGCTCCGGGTACTCTTCCCGGTAGTGGCCGCCGCGGCTCTCGGTGCGCATGGCGATCGCCTTGGCGGACATCTCCGCTACGACCAGCATGTTCAGCAGGTCCATCGCCTCCATCCGGTCGGCGGGTTCTTTGATGTGGAGTTGGGGGATGGTCTCCTGCCGAATCCGGGCCACGGTTTCCAGCACCCGGTTGCACCCGGCCTCGGTCCGCACCGCGTTCAAGTCCTCCCACACCCGCCGCTGCAGCTCCAGTTTGGCGGTGGTGGGCCGGATCTTCCCCTGCAGCGAATCGAGGCTCCTTATCCGCTCCAACCCCTGGTCCACCACACCGGCGGACAGGGAGCCCGCCGCGCTCTCCCGGGCGAACCGGGCGGCGTCGCGGCCGGCCCTGGTGCCGAAAACCTGGCCGCAACCCAGCATGTGGCCGCCCATGCGGTCGGCGCCGTGGGGCCCCGATCCCGCCTCGCCGCCACCGGCGTACAGGCCGGGAATGTCGGTGCGGCCCTGCTCGTCCATGCGCGGTCCCCCGTGGGAGCAATGGCGGGCGACCACTATCTCCATGGGCCATTGGCTGGGGCGGACGCCCCGCTGGGCCAGGAAGTCCTGGTTGTAGATGCTCCGCTGGGTTATGTCCGGGCCGGTCATGTCCATGAAAACCCCGCCGTAGGGGCCGGTGCGGCCCGCCATCGTCTCCTTGACCATGGCGATGTCGGCCCACTTGCCGACGTTGGAAGAGGTGAACATCGGCTGGTAGGTCCGGGCCGCGAAGACCTCGTCGACGGTCAGGCCCGGCGGCAGGTAACTGGCCAGGAACTCCTCACCCAGCCCGTTCTTGAGCTTGGCGCCCTGCTGGAAGAGCCAGACGGAGCTGGGATGGGTTACGGCGGGCAAGGTCGACAGGAAGAGCTGTCCGAACTCCATGTTCATCAGGGTAGCCCCCGCCTGGTAGGCCATGGCGTAGCCGTCCCCGGTGACGCAGGGCGGATGGAAGTTGTGGAGGTACAGCGCCGCGTCGCCGCCGGTGCACAGAATCACCGCACCAGCCTGGATAACCAGGGGATTTCCCTGAAAGTCGACCCCCACCGCCCCAACACACCGGCCGCCGTCCATCAGCAGATCGGTGATCGCGGTCTCTTCGCGCACGTCCACCCCGCTCTCGAGGACCAGGGGCCGGAGCGCGGCGACTAACGGCACCCCGTGCCCTCTCAAGCGGTCGCCGTAGATCTTTACTCCCCACGCCTCCAACTGCTGGCGCTGCTCCATGACATCCTGCATCAGCACTCGGGCAACCTTGGGGTCGGCCATGCCCAAGCCCACCTGGATGATGACCTGGTAGTCGAGATCCAGGAGTTCCTCCAGGCTTATGGGGCCCCACTCCTTGGGGTCGATCAGCGGATAGCCGTTCTCGGGATCGAAGTAGAAGAACGCTCCCTCCTCGGAGAGCCCTACCGCGGTCGCGCCCGCCCCGCGGACCCCTACTGACTCGAAGCGGCCCTTGACGGCCAAGACGGTCTTGGCGCCGGCCAGCCTGGCTTCCAGCGCCGCTCGGGTCCCGGCCCCGCCGCTTCCGATCACCAGGACATCGGTGACCACTGTTTCCGGTTTCGTTGCCATGTCTTATTTCTCCCTTTCCTCCCGTCGCGTGGCCCAAGAGGTGTGCGTAAGATTTTTCCCAAATGCTCTGGTTTGGCCCCAAGGGGGCGGGCGCTTCGGCCACCCCCTTGTTACTTCTCTGTTTTGCTGGGGAGTCCGGTTCGCCTAGACGACTCCCTTCTCCTTGAGCTGACGAACCCGGTCTGCGTCGTAACCCATGGCCTCCGCCAGGATTTCTTCGGTGTGCTCGCCGAGGGTGGGAGGCGACGTGACCTCGACCGGCGACCCGGACATCTTGATGGGGCAGCCGACGGTCAGGAAGGGGCCCCGAGTCGGGTAGTTCGGCTCCACGATCATCTCCCGCTCCCAGAGGTGGGGGTCTTTCACGAGGTCCCCCGTATCGTTCACCGCGCCGCAGGGTACGCCGGCCCCGGCCAGGACCTGCATCGCCTCTTGCTTGTCGCGCTGCAAGGTCCACGCCTCGGTCATGGCTTCGACTTCCGCGCGGATCTCCGTCCGCTTATCTTGGCTGTCGTATTTGGGGTCCTTGGCCAGCTCTTCCCTGCCGATGGTCCGGGCGAAAACCTCCCACATGGGCTGGTCGTGGACGTGAACGAACACGTAGTCGGTCGGCCCCCCTCCCTTGGTTTTAAAGATGCCGCTGGGCACCGCGCCGCGGAACCAGTTGCCGGTGGACGCGGGTGGCCTCTGCAGCCGCTGGTGGTCCCGGAGGTAGACCCGGCACAGGTTGAGCACCGAGTCCTGCATCGAGACCTCAACCTGCTGGCCCTCACCGGTGGCTTGACGCTGCACCAGCGCCGCCAGGATGCCCACGACGCAGTGGATGCCCGTTCCCGAATCTCCGATGGCCGCCCCGTTGAGCAGGGGTTGGTCGGGCAATCCGGTGACGCTCATGGCCCCGGAGACCGCCTGGGCTATTGGCTCGAAGCTCTTGAAGCTGGCGTTGGGGCCATAAGAGCCAAATCCCTTCACCGAGGCGTAGATCAGGCGGGGGTTCACCTTCTTCATCGCTTCATAGCCGATCCCTAGACGTTCCGCCGTGCCCGGGCCGAAGTTCTCCATCAGCACATCGGCGGATTTGGCCAGGGAATGGAAGATCTCCTTGCCCTCGCCGGTCCTCAGGTTCAAGGTGATGCTGCGCTTGTTGGCGTTCAGGACCAGGAAGGTGAGGCTGTCGCTATCCTCCCGGTCCTTCATGCCGTGCCGGGCCGGGTCGCCCATGCCCGGCTGCTCTATCTTGATGACGTCGGCGCCCAGCCATCCCAGGACCTGGGTGCAAGACGGTCCCGCCTGATAGTGGGTGAGGTCCAAGACTCGAATTCCCGTTAACGCTTTTGCCATGATGGTTCGATACTCCTTTCTCCACCGGGCCTGGAATTTGGTCTTGGCCGGGCTCTCTCTTTCTCTCTCTCCGGGCGGTGCGCCTGGCATCGCTGGAGACCGAGGGCGACAGGCCAAGGCCAACAGGTGGTCCTTATTCGCTTACGAGTTCTCCGCCGGGTTGGGCCTCCGGCCCTACTCCACCACTTTGCGGTACCCCTTGAGGAGGTTGCGGGCCACGAGCCATCGGTGAACGTCGTTGGGCCCCTCGAGGATCTGCACCGCCCGGACGTCCCGGTAGAGCCTCTCCAGGGGCAGGTCCTTGGAGTAGCCAGCCGCCCCGAAGATTTGGATGGCCTTATCGATGACCCGGGCCGCCATTTCGGGGACGAACACCTTGGCCATGGACAGCTCATACCGCGCGTCCAGCCCGTTGTCGATCTTCCAGGCAATGTCGATCATCATCGTTCGCGCGGCGTGGATGTCGATGGCCGAATCCGCCAACTTTGCTTGGACCATCTGGCGGTTGGCCAGGGGCTCGCCGAAGGTGGAGCGCTGGTTGGCGTAGTCCACGGCCATCGACAGGGCCCGCTCCGCGGGGCCAAGGGTCTCCGAGGCGTTCCGGACGCGTGACCGGGCCAGGTGTACCCCCTGGGCAAACCCCCAACCCCCTCCCTCCGGCGTCAGGCGGTTGACGGAAGGGAGCACGCAGTCCTCGAAGTGGAACTCGGAGGTTTCGGAGTAGCCCATCATCGGTACGGGGCGGTCGAGCACGAAGCCGGGGGTGCCCCGGTCCACGATGAAATGGGTCATCCCCTCCCGCCGCTGGGTGCCCTCCATCCTGGCCACGAAAATCATGTAGTCGCACCGGTAGCCCCACCCGCTCCACAGCTTGGCGCCGTTGATGACGTAGTTGTCCCCATCGCGCCGGGCCGTGGTGGTGATACCGGCCAGGTCTCCCGCTGCCCCGGGCTCGGATAGCCCCACCGAGATCCTCAGGTCACCGTTCAGAGTGGGGTACAGGTACTTTTCCTTGATGTAATCACTGGCACTGAAGAGCATCGCCGGAAAGACGATGGTGTCGAAAATCCGGCCGGTGAGCCAGGTCTTGTGGGTCTCGGTTTCAACCAGGAACATGCCCAGGGTGTCGAGCCCGCCACCTCCGAACTTCTCGGGCACTCCCAGGTTCCACAGCCCCAGCTCTTTCACCTTTTCCCTTAGGGGCAGCCGAATCTCGTCGGGCAGCTCAAAGTCGTCATGGTAATCCCGCTCGTAGGGGATGATCTCGGTTTCCACGAACTTGCGGACGGTGGTCTGCACCATCCGCAGTTCTTCGGGTATCTTTAGATCCATCACTTCCTCTTCACAAATCTAGTTTCCAAGTATCCAAGCCAAGAGCTTGAGTGCCGGCCCCAGCGGTCCTTCGACAGGCTCAGGACGAACGGATAAGGTGCTCCCGCTCCGTTCGTGGTGAGCTTGTCGAACCACACTTTGGGATAGTTCCCAAGCCGTTATTTGGCACGCTGCAATATGATGTCCCCTAGGGACTCGGCAAAACCAATTTCATGAGACCACCGCCCTCCGGAGCGGGGCCTACTCCGTTACCTTGCGGTATCCCCTCAGGAGGTTGCGGGCCACGATCCAGCGGTGAATGTCGTTCGGACCCTCGATTATCTGTATCGCCCGCACGTCGCGGTACAGCCGCTCCAGGGGCAGGTCTTTGGAGTAACCCGCGGCCCCGAAGATCTGAATGGCCCGGTCGATGACTCGGGCCGCCATCTCGGAGACGTAGAACTTGCCCATGGATAGCTCTTGTCTGACGTCCTGGCCGTTGTCGATTTTCCAGGCCAGGTCGACCATCATCGTCCGTGAGGCGTGGATCTCCACCATCGATTCCGCCAGCTTGCATTGGACCATCTGGCGGTTGGCCAGGGGCTCGCCGAAGGTGGAGCGTTGGTTGGCGTAGTCCACGGCCATCTCCAGGGCCCGCTCCGCCGGGCCGATGGACCAGGCAAGGTTCCTGACCCGGGTCCGCGACAGGTGTACCTGAGAGTCTCCCCATCCCTTGCCTTCCGAGGTAAGGCGGTTGACGGAGGGCACCACGCAGTCCTCGAAATGGGACTCGGATGTCTCGGAGAACCCCATCATGTAGAGGGGGCGGACTACGAAGCCCGGGGTGTTCCGGTCGACGATGAATAGGTTGATTCCCTCCCGCCGCTGGGTGCCCTTCATCCGGGCCTGAACGATCATGTAGTCGCACTTGTGGCCCCACCCGTTCCACATCTTGGCGCCGTTGAGGACGTAGTTATCCCCATCAAGTTTTGCGTTGGTGGTGATGCCGGCCAGGTCTCCTCCGGCCCCGGGCTCGGTGAGACCCCAAGCGCCTCGCAGCTCCCCACGAAGGGTGGGATACAGGTACTTTTCCTTGAGATAGCCACTGGCCCCATAGAGCAGAGGATTGGCCCCGGACTCGAACAGCCTGGTGGAAAGCCAGGTCTTGCGGGTCTCGTTCTCCGCGAGGAGCACGCCCAAAGTGTTGAGGCCGCCACCTCCGAACTCGGTAGGCGTGCCCAGGTTCCACAGCCCCAGTTCCTTCACTTTCTCCCTTAGCGGCAACCTAATCTCGTCGGGGAGCTCGAAATCGTCGTGGTAATCCCGCTCGTAAGGGATAATCTCGTTCTCCACGAACTTGCGGACGGTGGCCTGCACCATCCATAGTTCTTCAGGTATGGTCAAATCCATGATTCCCCGCCTCCCTGCGGCTTTTTCCGTGAGATCGGCCGACGCCGCGCAAAACCCCGCCACCCGCCGGTTTGGAGCTTCTTGGCAAGGGCCAGGGAAACCCTTTCTCGAAAGGGAGGGTTTCCCTGACGTCCCGCTGCTAGGGATTGCCCGCCGAGGGCCTAGGCCACGGCCTGAGCCTCTTTCATACTGCTTATGTCGCCCGGAACGTAGCCCAGTTCCTTCAGAATCTCATCGGTTTGCGCGCCGGACTCGGGCGCGGGCGTAAAGTTGGTGAGTCCGGGCGTGTCCGAGAAGCCGATGGGCACGCCTATCTGGCGTATCTTGCCCAGCACCGGGTCGTCGAGTTCCCCTACCATTCCCCGTTGCACGATCTGGGGGTCATTCAAGGCTTCGTCGATGGTGTAAACCTTGCCGATGCAGATGTTGTGGTCCTTCAAAAGGTCCCACCATTCGTCCCTGGTCCGGGTCATGAAGATTCTCTCCAGCTCCCGGTGCACCTCGTCCCACTCCTCGGTGGGGGGAGCGTCCTGATGCTCGGGGGCTTGCTTCCAGGGGAGCAGGTCCTCCCGCTCGATGACGCGGCAGAAGTTCTCCCAGAAGTGGTGCTCGATGCACCCGATGGTGAACCACTTCCCATCCTTGGTCTCGTAGGCGCTGTAGTAAGGGTAGGAGCCGGCGGTGGCGGGCTCCCCCCGCTTGGGGCCTACACCTTCCAGGATGTGGCTGTAGAGGGCACCGGAGCCGCTCATGATGCTGACCACCCCATAGACGTAGGACACATCGAGATGTTGGCCCTTTCCCGTTTGCTGCCGGGCCATCAGCGCGGCCAGGACCGCGATGACTCCGTGCAGGGATGCCGACGAGAGGTCGGCGATCAGGTTGAGGGGCTCGACCGGCGGGCCGCCCCGGGTGCCGAGCATGTCCAGGACACCGGACATGGCCATGTAGTTCAGGTCGTGGCCGGGGAGGTGGCTGTAAGGCCCGGTCTGACCGTAGCCGCTGAGCGAGCAGTAGACGATCCGGGGGTTGATGGCTCGGATCGTGTCGTAATCCACGCCCAGCCGCTTGGCGATCCCCGGCCTGTACCCTTCCACCACCACGTCGGCCGTGGCGGCCAGCTTTTGGAAAACCTCCTGGCTGGCGGCCTGCTTCAGGTCAAGGACGATGCTCTTCTTGTTGCGGTCGAGCCCCTGGCGTCGAATCCTTTGCTCCCGGTCGGTGCCCCGGGACCCTCGAACGGGGTCGTCGGGCCCATCGATCTTGATCACCTCGGCGCCCATGTCCGCCATCAGCCTGGTACAGAAGGCGCCGGGACCCACCCGGGTCAACTCCAGGATTCGTATTCCATTCATTGGTGCAGTCATATTCCCCTCCTTCAGTATTTCCTTGGTGAAGAGCCCGGGGCCCTTTCGAGAAACGACTCCCCTCGCCCCCGGCTTGCGGCTTCCGGGTTAGATTATAGCCTCCTGATTTCGGAGGGCGGTCTGTAGGACTTCCACGTCCAGGTCTCTGGGGGTCGTGCCCTCCTGAGCCGCCAGGGCCGCGGCGGCGCCCGCGGCGTGGCCGGTGGTCATGCACACGGACTGTTGCCGGACGGAAGCCTGAGCTATGTGATCGGCGGATATGCACCGGCCGGCGGTGAGCAGCCCCTCCACGTCTTTCGGCAGGAGGGCCCGGTATGGAATGTGGAACCAGCCCTTTTCGCCTCCGACCTCACGCAGATCGGTGGGCTTTGTTCCGCCGTCCTCGTCGTGGATGTCAACGTAGGCCCCGCAGCGGCCAACGGCGTCCATGAACTCCCGCCCTTCCATCGCGTCCGCCTCGGTCAGGATGTAATCCCCGGTGATGCGCCGGCTCTCCCGGATTCCGAACATGGGCGCGGAGAGCAGCAGATAGCAGTTCTCGTAGCCGGGAATGTATTTGCGGTAGAAGGCGACCATCCCCAGAATGAACTTCCTGGAGGCCATGATGGCCTGGGCCAGCTCCTTTCGGTTGGTGGGCATGATGCCGAACGAGGTGTCCATGTTGTGGGCGGTGATGTAGGGGTCGGCCCGGCCGCCCCGCCAGATGGTGCGGAAGGGCCCCAGTTGAAAGACCGGACCCTTGGCGCCCAGGGCCACCGGGAAGTCGCCGTTTTCGATGGCCTGGTGATGCACCTTCTTGAACCCCTGGAACATCAGGGGCATGCCGGCCTTCAACCTTTGCTCCAGCACCTCGGGGGTGCTCTTGCTGGCGGAACTCTCCCGGCGAAGCTCGTCGGGGTTCTCCTTGAAGTAGTTCAGGACGCCCTGGATGTTCACGCCACCCACCAGGAAGTAGAGACTGGACGCCTGGGGACGGCCATCCGACGCGCGCCCCACCTCGAAGGGCGCCCCGGCCCGGTGGGCCACCGCGCCGTCGCCGGAGCAATCCACCACCACCTTGGCCCAGATGACGTTCAGGCCGCCGTTGGTGGAAACCAGCACCCCGGCCACCCGGTTGCCGTCCATCACCACATCGACGAACTGGGCGCTGAACCAGATGTCGACCCCGGCGTCGGTCATCATATCTTCCATGACCACCTTGGTCAGCTCATGGTCGAAATTCAGCTTGACGGTGGGATCGTCTTTCTTCCCCCAGGCGCCTCCCAATCCGATGAGCCGGTTGAGGAACTCCTGGGCCACGCCCCGGACCAGCGGGTCCCCTTCGTAGGATATCTCCTGGTCTTCGGTGGCAATGCCCTGGTGGCGGAAGCCGGCGCTTCCCAGGACCATTGCCCCGGTCATGGTGCCGCCCAGGAACGGCAGGCTCTCCACGAGGGTGGTGCGTGCCCCTTTCCGGGCGGAGGCATAGGCCGCGGCCCATCCGGCGGTCCCGCCGCCGACCACCACCACATCGGTCTCTTCCTCTGATTCAATGGACGCGCTCAAGTGTTGCATATTGGTCAGGGCAACCATGGTTTCCTCCTGTGCCCAGCGGTTCTCTCCTTTGAGAGACACCGCGTTCGATGTCTATTAATCTCACCCGCCGCGACCGGCGACGGGCCACATGCGATACCATTTCGAACCGTTACGTCATTTCGCGACGTGAAAATCAGGCCCGCCCCCGCCCAAGGCCCCGCGAGCCGGCTGGGAAGCTCCTTTTGGCCCAAAGCAAACGGAGATATGGGAGATTCATCCTCGAGAGCCTTGACTGGGCCGGACCTGCCGAGGGACGGACGGAGTCTTCTGGAAGCGGTCCCGTTCACTCGATGACGCCCTCTTCCACCAGCCGGGCAATTTCCCCGTCGGAGAGGCCCAGGAGTTCGGAATAAACGTAGCCGTTGGCCTCGCCCAGGGATGGCGCCGGGCGCCGGAAGCGGGCCGGGGTTTCGCTCAGGAAAGCGGGCGAGGCCTCGTAGGTGAAATCTCTAACCTCGGGGTCCTCCACGTCCCAGAAGTGCCCCCGGTGGCGTAGCTGGGGTTCAGCCCTCACTTGGGCGCTGTCGAGGGAGATACCGGCCGGAACGCCGGCCGCCTGCAGCACGGTGGCGGTCTCCTCGGCATCTCTTTGCTCGGTCCAATTCTCGATCAGCCGGTCCAGTTCATCGGTGTGCCCGCGCCGATTTGATTCCGTGGAGAACCGCTCTTCACGGGTCCAGGCCGGGTTGCCCAACACCCGGCAAAATGCCAGCCATTGCTCCTCGTTGAAGACGGTGATGGCGCACCAGCGGTCATCGCCCTGGCAACGGTAGACGCCGTGGGGAGAGGCTTCGGGGTCGCTGTTCCCCCGGCGGGTCTGAACCCTGCCGTTGGCGCTGTAATCCATTATCGCGGTGCCCAGCAGGTCAATGGCGGCCTCGAAATCCGAGGCGTCGATGAACTGGCCCTTGCCCGTCCGGTTGCGGTACTCCAGGGCGGCCATGACCGCCGTAACCCAGACCGGGGGCAGGAAGTGGTCGGTCAGCGCTCCTCCGGGAGACATGGGTTCCCTCTCCGGCCAGCCGGTGACCTCGTAGAGCCCGGTCATCGCGGCCAGGACCGGGCCGTGGCCCCGGAAGTTCTGGTAGGGCCCGGACTGGCCGGCCAGAGACATTGCTATCATGATAATGTCCGGCTTGACCTTCTTCAACTCATCGTAGCCCAGCCCCAGATTGTCGATGGCCCTCACGGTCCAATTCTCCGCGACGATGTCGGCAACCTTCACCAGGCCTTTGGCCAATTCCATCCCTTCCGGGCGTTTCAGGTTCAGCTGGATCCCCCTCTTGTTCTGGTTGTACCGGTGGAACATCACGGCCTTATCGGCGTCCGGAGGGCCGCCCACCCAGGGTCCGTGCCGGCGCATGACGTCCAAACGGGTGGATGTCTCCACTTTGATCACTTCGGCCCCGAAGTCGGCGAAGTGATGGGTGGTCAACGGGCCGACTCCTGCTATGGAGAAATCTATGACCCTGATGCCTTCCAACGCCTGCTTTGGGTTCATGGGACACCTCTGCTGCGTGATTTGCCGCGAGCATGCCTGCTTAACCCCTGCCGGTGGCCCAGCCCGCCGCCGGTGGCTGGTGGCCGGTGGTTGGCGCCGCCGCTTTGCCTGAACCACTGAATATCGATCTCAAAAGGTGGTTCGACAAGCTCACCACGAACGGAGCAGGAGCGCGCTATCCGTTCGTCCTGAGCCTGTCGAAGGACCGCTGGAGTCGGCACTAAAGGTTTTGTGATAGTCGCTGAGGCCGCTATACGATCCCTTGTTTTCGCAGTTCCGTCAGCTCAGCTGGGGAGACCTCAAGCTCCCCAACCAGTATCTCCTCGTTGTGCTCGCCGATGAGCGGGGCCCTTCGCCAGATTCGCCAGGGGCTTTCTTCCATACGGAAGGGGGGACCCTGACAGGGCAGCTCGGTTTCCAACTCCGGGTGCTCCAAGTGGACGAAGTATTCGCGCTCCCGGAGGTACTGGTCCTGGTACACTTGGTCCGGCCCCTTGACCGCGCACACCTGGATGCCCCGGCCCTGGCCCGCCTCCACCAGCCGGTCCCGTTGATGGTTCAAGGCGAATGCCTCGAACAGTTCGTACATTCGGGCGCGCTGCGAGTCGGTGAATTCGCCGCCCTCCTCGAATACGTCGTGCCACTCTTCCCCGTACAGCTCCTGCCCCACGCCTTCGCCAGACATCCACTCGCGCACCTGCCGGCGATCGGGCCAGTAGGTGACGTAGGAGGTGATGTAACCGTCCTGACAGGCGAATAGGCGCCGCTCGTACCGGATACCGGGAAGATAGGGCCCCGAAGGGTCCCGTTTTCCCACGACGCCGTGGCTCTTGTAGACGACGGAGGTGGTCTGCGTGGCCGCCATCATGCTCTCCTGGGCCGACACGTCCACATACTGCCCTTCCCCGGTCTGCTGGCGATGGAAGTGGGCCATCATGGTGCCCACGCAGGCGTAGCTGCCGGTCATCAGCTCCGTCACCGGCAGGCTCACTTGGACCGGCGGCAGGTCGGGAGAGCCGGTGCCCTGGAGGAAGCCGCTCATGGCGCTGGCCACCAGATGCCCGCCTTGCCAGGAAGCCCTGGGCCCCTGGCTCCCGAAGGGCGCGATGGCGGTCCACACCAGGGAGGGGTTCTCCTGCTTGAGGCTTTCATAGCCGATACCGAGGCTGTCCAGATAGCCGGGCGGGAAACACTCGAGAACGAAGTGGGCCGTTTGGACCAGCCGGCGGAAGAGCCGCCGGCCGGGCTCGGACTCAAGATCGAGGGTTACGCTGCGCTTGTTCACGTTGTACAGGAGCCAGAACAGGCTGCGCTCCGGGTGGGGCGAGTCATGGTAGAACGGGCCGCGGCGGCGCATGGCATCGCCCCCGGGCGGCTCGATCTTGATTACGTCGGCGCCCAGGCAACCCAGCATCCGGCCGCTGAAGACGCCCAACTCGTTGGTGAGGTCCAGGACCCGGTAGGGCCCTAGGGCGGTTTCGTCGCGGTTGACCACGTTCTCCTTTCCCATTTGGGGGTCAGTTCCAACTGACCGGAAAATTCACCATCCGCTTTTGGACCGGCTCTGGGCCAGTTGAAGGTGGGGGTGGTGATCGCCAGGGTAGTATCTTTTACTCTACGACGCCCTCTTCCACCAGGCGGGCGAACTCCCCGTCCGACAGGCCCAGAAGCTCCGAGTAGACGTAGCCGTTGGCCTCGCCCAGGGTTGGCGCCGTGGACCGGTAGCGCGCGGGGGTTTCATCCAAAAGGCAAGGCGGGGACTCGTAGGTGAACCGGCTCGCCCGAGGATCGTCCAGGCCCCAGAAGTGCCCCCGGTAGGCTAGCTGGGGGTCATCCCACAGCTGAGCGCCGTCGAGGGAGACGCCGGCAGGCACGCCGGCTTCCTGTAGAACGGTTGCGGCGTCCTCGGCGCTTTTCTCCCGGGTCCAGAGTTCCACCAGAAGGTCCAGCTCATCGGCATGCTCGTGCCGCTGTGCTTCGGTGGAGAACCGCCCTTCTTGGGTCCAGGGCGGATTGCCCATCACGTGACAGAAGGCCAGCCATTGCTCCTCGTTGAACACCGTGATGGCGCACCAGCGGTCATCGCCCTGGCAGCGGTACACGCCATGGGGCGCGGCGTCGGGGTCCCGGTTTCCCCGGCGGGTTTGGACGTGGCCGTTGGCGCTGAAGTCAACAATCGCGGTACCTAGTAAGTCCAGGGCGGACTCGAAGTCCGACGCGTCGATGAACTGGCCCTTGCCCGTCCGGTCCCGGTACTCCAGGGCGGCCATAACCGCCGTCACCCACACGGGGGGCAGGTAGTAGTCGGTCAGGGCGCCTCCGGGGGACATGGGCTCCCCATCCGGCCAGCCGGTGAATTCGTAGAGGCCGGTCATGGCGGCCAAGACCGGCCCGTGTCCCCGGAAGTTCTGGTAAGGCCCGGACTGGCCCGCCAGAGACATCGCGATCATGATGATGTCGGGTTTGACCTTCTTCAACTCCGCGTAGCTCAGCCCCAGCTTGTCGATTGCCCTCACGGTCCAGTTCTCCGCCACCACGTCGGCAACACTGACCAGTCTTTTGGCCAGCTCCGCTCCTTCAGGCCGCTTCAGGTTCAGCTGGATACCCCTCTTGTTCTGGTTGAACCGGTGGAACATCACGGCCTTGTCGACATTCGCCGTGTCCCCCACCCAGGGACCGTGCCTGCGCATGACGTCCAGCCGCGTGGAGGACTCCACTTTGATGACCTCGGCCCCGAAGTCGGCGAAATGGTGGGTAGTCAGAGTGCCGACCCCGGCGATGGAGAAGTCGATGACCCTAACACCTTCCAGCGCTTGCCTCGAGTCCATGGGACACCTCTGCTGCGTGATTTGGCGCGACAATGCCTGCTCAACCCCTGCCGGTGGCCCGGCCCGCCGCCGGTGGCAGGTGGTTGGCGCCACCAATTGCCCTGAACCACTGAATATCGATCTCAAAAGGTGGTTCGACAAGCTCACCACGAACGGAGCAGGAGCGCGCTATCCGTTCGTCCTGAGCCTGTCGAAGGACCGCTGGGGTCGGCACTAAAGTTTCTGTGATAGTCGCTGAGGCCGCTATACCGCTCCCAACTGTTGTAGCCGGGCCATCTCTTCCGGGGAAAGGCCAAGCTCTTCCAGGTATATCTCCTCGTTGTGCTCGCCGATGAAGGGGGCTCTTTTCCCGATGTGCCAGGGGCTCTCCCCCATGCGGAAGGGCGGTCCCTGATACGAAAGCTCCGTCCCCAACTCCGGGTGCTCCAGACTGACGAAGTACTCCCGCTCCTGAAGGTGTAGGTCCGTGGATACCCCCTCCACCCCTTTGAACGGACACACCTGGATGCCCCGTCCCTGGCCCTTCTCCACCAGTTCGTCGCGTTCGTGACGCAGGGCGAAGGCCTCGAACAGCTCATACATGTGGGCGCGCTGAACCTCGGTGAACTGGCCGCCCTCTTCGAACGGCTCGTTCCATTCGTCCCCATATAGCTCCTGGCCTATGCCCTCGCCGGCCATCCACTCCCGTACCTCCCGGCGATCGGGCCAGTAGGTGACGTAGCAAGTGATGTACCCGTCTTTGCAGGCGAAAAGCCGCCGCTCGCTCTGGGAGCCGGGAACATAGGGGCCCGAAGGGTCCCGGCGCCCCACCAGGCCGTGGCTCCGGTAGAAGGACGGCGCGTTGATCGCCGCCCGCAACATGCTCTCCTGGGCTGAGACGTCCACGAACTGCCCTTTCCCAGTGCGCTGGCGATGAAAATGGGCCATGAGGCTGCCCACGCAGGCGTAGGAGCCGGTCAGAAGCTCGGTCACCGGCAGGCTCACCTGGACCGGGGGCAGGTCGGGGGAGCCGGTACCCTGCAGGAAACCGCTCGTGGCGCTGGTCACCAGATGCCCGCCCTTCCAGGAAGCCCGGGGCCCCTGGCTGCCGAAGGGCCTGATGGCGGTCCACACCAGGGAAGGGTTCTCCTCCTTGAGGCTCTCATAGCCGATACCCAGGCCGTCCAGATAGCCCGGCTCGAAACACTCGAGAACGAAGTGGGCCGTCTTGACCAGCCGGCGAAAGAGCTGCTGGCCCGCCGGGGACTCCAGGTCGATGGTTACGCTACGCTTGTTCACGTTGAAATGGAGCCAGAACAGGCTGCGCTCCGGGCCGGGCGAGTCGTGGTAGAAGGGCCCTCGGCGACGCATTGGGTCGCCACCGGGAGGCTCTACCTTTATGACGTCGGCGCCCAGGCAGCCCAGCATCCTGGCGCCGAAGACGCCCAACTCGTTGGTAAGGTCCAGGACTCGGTAGGGCCCCAGGGCGGTTTCGTCGCGCTTGACCACGCTCTCCTTCCCCACGGGAGTTTCCATCCAAACAGGAGAATCCTTTCAAACAAGGGAGTCCATCCAAGTTTTCATAACAAACCCCTATCGCCCTTGAGCCAACCCGGATTTCGCGTCGGGCCTCTTCGAGGGTGACGGGGGGAATTCCCCTTTTCTCCCTGTACCGATGGGGGACTAAGGGGATTTTGAGCATCCTCACCAAACCGTGACCGGGGCGGCATTGGCTCTCGTCCGGCGTTGCCGCCCCAGCCAGGATCTGGCAGTACGAATATGTTGCCCGGTGAAAAAGAAGGGGGCCGAACTCTATACGACGGCCATCTCCTTGCGGTCGATGCACAGCTCGATGAACTCTTCGAGTTTCTCGTGCACCTCTTCCTCGTTGTAGAACTCTTCGTCCAGCATCCGCCCTTCCAGAAGGAGGCTGGGGATACCCAGCGCGTCCTCGGCCCGGTCCGCTATTACCTGTGCCGAGCCCAGAGCCAAGGGACAACCGGATTGCTGGAAGTGAACGATGCCATCGATCTTGAAGCACTCAACCTGGTCCAGCACGAACTGGGTCCGGCGCTCGGTGTCGCCGCCCCAGGTGTTCCAGCCCATCCAGCGGGCCTCCTCCTCCAGCGGAGTCAGCTTGCGACCGAACTCCGGCTCGCCCAGACCGGGAGGGCTGTTCTTGTAGTCGGAAGAGCGGGAGGCGCCGCCGAACTCGAAGATGACCGTGGCAACGCCGCGATCCTCCAGGAACTTGAAGGGGTTGGCGTAGAAGGGCGCGCTGACCATCCAGTAGAAGCGCAGCCTCTCGTTCTCCAGGGCCCCCTTGCCGGAATCGGCCTTCACCTTCATCTCTTGGGCCAGCATCTGTGAATACTCCACCGACCGCTCGCGGTCGGAGTGGTGGAACCGGGGCATGCGGATGACGTCCCGGCCGCTGATGGGGCAGGGGACGGTCGTCCGCAGCATGTAGGCCTCTTTCTGGTGGGCCATGAACTTCGCTTCCCACTCTTGGGCCTCGACCAGCTTGTCCATGTCGAACTTGACCCCGGGGACCTTAGCCTCGGCGAACTCGATAAGCTCCTCGAGTTGCTTCGCCATGTATTTCACGGTGTCTTCGTTGTAGTCGATTGGAATGTCAATCATGAAGTGGGGCGCCTTGTAGTGCCGGGCCACGGCGAGAACGGACAACTGGTGGGGGCTGCAGGAGAAGTTGCCGGTGGTGCAGAAGACCGGCTCCGGCAGGTCACCGTCAAACACCATGCCCATGCCCCCGATGATCCGGTCGCAGAGGCTGTCGTGGAGGCCCAAGGCCTTGGAGGTTTCGAAGTGCTTGGGGAACTCCGGCACCTCGCGGTCGGCGTCGGCGGCCATACCTATGGTGTGGAAACCCATCGCGGTAAGGATCCGCTCGGCGCCAAGCCCGTCCAATACGGCGAAGGGCTTCCCCGCCTTCCAGGCGGCCAACTCATCCTTCCGATGGTGAATCCACATCTCGTAAAGCAGTTTGTTGCTGGCCAGCAGATTAGGATCCGGGTTCGCCTCGATCTTCTTGACCCGCCGCTCGTACTTGGCTATTTCCCTCTCGAAAAAGTTCATCGGTTGCCCTCCCTTACAATTTAGTTGTTATGGGCCCGAAAATGGCTCTCCCAGCCCGCCCCGCCACGTCGCGCGCGCAGGCATTGGGCTGGTTGGACAGGGGCCAGCTAGGCATGGACCTTGAGCACCTCCAGGAATGCGCCGACCCTGGTGCGAAGCTGCCCCATGTTGGTCAACGCGTAGTCCCGCAGGATTGTCACCACCGGGATACCCGCCTGTTTCATCCGGGCCTCAAAGTAGACCACTCCATACAGGCGAGGCTGGCAATACATCTGGGGAAATTCAAGGACGCCGTCGATCCGCCAGTCGCGGGCCCAGCTTACCACCTGGTCCAACTGTTTTTCCCAGAAGTCGGCCCGGGCATTGGGCACGTCGGTCAGGTAGTGGCGGGCCAAGGCTTCCAGGGGCGGCAGGTTGGGGTCCACCTGGCCCCAGCAGGAGCCGGTACCGGTGTCCATGTCGTCCATCGCCACCACACAGCCGGCGCTCTCGATCATCTCCATGTAGCCGGGGTGGTCCAGGTGGTCCGATGAGACCATTAGCCGCGGACGCATGCTCACGAAGGTGGCCTCTCGCTCCTTCAGGTAGGGCATCAACGCCTTCAGCTCCCGGTTGAGATCGTCGGGGGGCAGGCCGAAGGCCGCGGTGGTGATGGACAGGTACTCGGCGCCCGATAGAGGGGGCACGTCCCGCTTGCGCAGCTCGTATAGCTCCTGGAAGAGCCTGCGGTTCTCGTTGTAGAGCCCAATCGCGTCCCCCAGGGTCTGTTCCGTTATTTCCACTTTGAAGTGGTCTTCGATGGCCTTCCGCAGGTCCTGGAGTTCTTCCGTGAAGAAGTTGACGCTGGTGTCGATGTCTTTATGCGGGACGTGGAGGTATCGCAAGAACGGGACCTGCTTCTTGTGCTCTATCACCCCGTGCAAGCGGCGCATGTCATCGTCCTTGAAGGAGATGACGGCGCCCGCCAGGAAGTCCAGGTCTCCCGAGAACATGGACTCCAGCACGTGGGTACAGAACCCGCAGGCATTTTGAGGTCGGTACACGTCGGCCCTGGGGACGGCTGCGCGCCACGTGCCGCTGATGCGCCAGGATTGCAGGCCCCCAGCCCAAAAGAGTTCGTTAGCCATGAAGTGACAAACCGAGCCCACAATCTGCCGGCCCTGCTTTTTCAGCTCTCTCCCCCGGGCGATCCTTTCCTCTTCGCCGTTGGCCGCCAGCAGTTGCTGAAGCCTGGCCTCCATTTCAGTGTTTTGCAAAGTGGCACCCCTTTCTCTAGCTGAGTGCGCTACATCCTCCCGGCTCCGTGCTGGGCCCGAACCCTGGGCCCTCCCATCCCCGGAGTGGTAGAGTGGTGCAGGCGCTACCTACCCAATCCGTGGTTCGCCCGGGGTCTTCAGACCGGCTCTGCTCCCGCGGCCCCCATGCTTATCCCGACCGGCGCCGCCCCGACCACCGCGCCGGTCAAGGCCAGGTCTTTGGCGAAGACGGCAGCCCCAACGGCTCCGACGATTTGAGGCTCGAACGCCAACTGGGCCTTGACGCCCAGCACGGTTTCCACCCTCGATACGATGCCGATGTTCTTAGCTACCCCGCCGCTGATGGCGAACTCTTCCTCTATTCCCCCGTTGCGGGCCAGCAGGCTCTTGATGCGCCGCACCAGGGCGTCGAAGGCCCCGGCAAGGATGGCCGAGCTTTCCACGCCCCGGCGGACCAGGCCCCACGCTTCCTGCTCGGCAAATACGGTGCAGTAGGCGCTGATCTTCACCGGTTCCGAGGTGGCGGTCAACGAGGTCGGCCCGATTTCCTCCAGAGGCATCTCCAACGCCCTGGCGACGCGCTCCAGGTATCTCCCGGTCCCCGCGGCGCACTTATCGTTCATGACAAATTTCAGGACTTGGCCCTTGTCATCACAGCTGATAGCCTTGCAGTCCTGGCCGCCCATGTCCAGAATGGTCCTCACCTCCGGGCGAAACCACCAGGTGCCCTTGGCATGACAGGAAATCTCGGTCACGCTGGCCGAGGAGAAATCGACGTTCTCCCTACCGTAGCCGGTAGCCACGATGCTTTTCAGGTCATTCATGTCGAGTGAGGCCGAGGCTCGGGCCTTGGCCAGGGCGTCCCGAGCGGCCTTCACGCTGTCGGGCCCGGTGGGAATGACCGCCCAAGAGACGATCTCTCCTTCGTTGAGTATCGCCGCCTTGGCGGTCAAACTGCCTACGTCGATTCCAGCAAACAACATATCTAACTCCCCTCTGACGAAGCCCGAACTGAAGCCTGGGCGGTCACCGCGGCCCCGACGGCGCCCACGATTTCCGGGACTTCGGTGGTAAGCACGGAGAACCCGACCGTCTCCTCCAAAAACTTCTTGATGCCCTTGTTCTTGGCCACCCCGCCAACTATCACCACATCCTGCTCCATTCCGGCTTTCAACACCAGCGGGTAGAGCCGTTTGGCCATGCCGATCAGGACCCCCGCGACGATGTTCTCCTGCTTCTCGCGTTGGACGTGGATCAGGGAGATGATCTCGGACTCGGCGAAGACGGTGCAGACGTGGGCCACCTCTACCGGCGCCTCCGCGCTCAGCGCCAATTCCCCCATCTCCGCGATGTCGACGCCCAAGATGTCGCACACCACTTCCAGATACAGGCCGCTCCCCGAGGCGCACTTCTCATTCTTGGCCTGCTTCCGGACCCGGCTATCCACGCACCCGACCGCCAGGGCCTTTTGGGCGCCAATGTCCAGCACGGTTTTCGCCGAGGGAACGAAGTGCGGTATGCCCCTGGCCAGAGCGGAGGGCTCGGGCACTTTCAGCCACCCCCCATTCACCTGCTCTCTGCCTATCCCGGTCACGCCGACGTGCTCTAGCTGATCCAAGGAGACACCGGCCTTCTGAGCCGCCTCGTTCAGCATCGATGCCGCCACGGTGGAGGCGGCATGCCTGCCCTGGTGCCCGATGGCATGGGCAATAACCCGGCCATCGTCCAGGATTATGGCTTTGGTCGTTTCCGCTCCAACATCAATTCCTGCGACTGCCATAGGCCCACCTCTCCGCGTTGATTCGGGTACCATAATACTTCGCGTGGGCGAATATTACAAATGCGAATACACATCGCTGCCGGCCGACCTTACCCAGTCTCACGACCGGGGGCGAATATTCCAACCAAGGCGACGAACGCAGTATAAAGCCACAGTCAAATGCGCGCAAGACGTGCGAAACATCGAAAAGTGATAGGCAGCTACGCGCAAGGGCCTTATCCCTGGCTTATTAGTACGGTTTTCGTAAGCGCCCCGCCCGGGTCAGGCAATCCTGGCGGGAGGTGCGGGCAATATCGTCGGGCGGGCCGGGGTTAAGTTCCCTCACGGGTATATGGCCGAGCCCACCCGGTCCGTTTCCGCCCGGAACAGATGGCCGTGAACGCTGGTGACGTAAAGGGTGGTCATGCCGGGGCCGCCGAAGCAGCAGTTGGTGGGTTGCAGGCACGGTACCGGGTGGGTTTCCAGGACCCGGCCGGCCGGAGAGAAGACGTAGATCATGGGACCGGGGCCGGATCGATCCCAGCCGGCAGTGGCGATGATATTGCCCTCCGCGTCCAGGCACATGCCGTCGATGCCCCGCTGCACCCCGGCCGAGTCCTTGCCAAAGGAATGCAGCACCAGGTAGGGGCCCAGAGTGCCGTCGTCGTTTATCGGGTAGGCCCGCAGCTCCCGGTCGATGTCAGCCCGTTCTGAGTTGCTCTCGGCCACGTACAGGGTGCGCTGGTCGCCGGACACGAGGATGCCGTTGGGCATGGTGGTGTCGAAGGTGACCCGGGTGACCAAGTAGCTGCCATCGGCCTGGGGGTCGGCCCGGAGCACCGAGCGGTGGTTCAGCACTTCGCGCTCGCTGGGGTCGATATTGACCGCGTTCCAGGGATTGGTGAACCAGATCCTTCCCCGCCGGTCAAAGGCCAGATCGTTGGGGGTGTTCAGTTTCTCGCCGTTCAGCCGGTCGGCCACTGTGGCGGTGGTCCCGTCGGGGTCGAACCGTACGATGGCGCGCCCTCCGGAGCAGCACCCGAACAATCGCCCCTGGGAATCGTAGGCCAGCCCGTTGGTATGGTTGGTCTCGCCCCGCGACTGGGTGATCTCCCCGGTGTTAGGGTTGAGGCGCATGATGCGGTTGGCCGGAATGTGGGTAAAGTAGATGGCCTCCCCGTCCCAGACTGGGCCCTCGGTTATTCCGCCAAATGGTCTGTGGAGCAATTGGAACTGCCAGCTCATCGCGACGTCCTCCCGGCAAGATTGTTATTGTGCCCGGCCGGTGGCATCCGGAAGACCGGCCAGGGCAACGGGCCGCTCCGGCCCGGTTATTCCACCGCCATGGTGCGTGTTATAATTCAACTGGGATGATCTTAACGTGATTTCATGTACCCGCGGGTACACCTGGGTTGCCGCCCAAGGCCACCCGGTGAAGCCAGATCCGAAGCTTGGCTAAACCGGTTTCGCCAAACATTTACGCCAAGAAAACATTCCAATGACACGCCTCATCAAAGAGATTGTGGAAGCCGCCATTCTGGCCCTTCTGGTGTTCATGGTGATCCAGAGCACCGTAAGAAACTTCAGGGTCGACGGTTCCAGCATGCACCCGACCCTGGAGGGGGGCCAGTATCTGCTGGTCAATAAGCTGGTCTATTTCCAGGTTGACCGGGAGCGCCTGTCCCGGATCATCCCCTTCTGGAAGGTGGACCGGCCCAACGGACGCTTCGCCATTCATCCACCCAAGCGGGGAGAAGTGATCGTGTTCCATTTTCCCCAAAACCCCGCAAAAGATTTCGTCAAACGGGTAATCGCCCTTCCCGGTGAAGAGGTGTCGCTCCGGGAGGGCACAGTATACATCAATGGAGAACCTCTGGAAGAGACGTGGCAGCCCGCCAAGGACAGATCAACGATGCCACCGGTACGGATCGCGGAAAAGGAGTACTACGTGCTGGGGGATAACCGGAGGGCGAGCAACGATTCCCGCTCCTGGGGGGCGGTGCCGGAGGAAAACGTGGTGGGCAAAGTCTGGCTCGTCTATTGGCCCACCTCCGCAGCCCAATGGCTGAACAGCACCGCTTCCGCCGTGGGTGGTCTGTTCCGGTAGGCCCGCCCGGAGCGGGCGCCGCCGCAACTGACCGGCAAAATGCCACGCTCCGGGGCCTGTTGGGAGTCGCTTCCAGGTTTCCGGTGGACAGCCCCACCGGCCACCGACTATAATTACCTGCGGCGCCACATGGGATTCTAGACCCGAGGAACGGCAGGCCCCGAATGGGTGCCGCCCTGGGTCCGGTTCTAAATGCCGCGCCGTGCTGGAGAGGTGCCGGAGCGGCCGAACGGGCGCGACTGGAAATCGCGTAGGGGTTAACCGCCTCTCGCGGGTTCGAATCCCGCCCTCTCCGCCGTACCGCCTTTAACGTCTCATCCGGATTTCGAGCCCATAACCGCCCCCGGTCCCCCCGAATCCACGTCTTTGCGAAACCATCTCTAACCGTGGCTCGCCGCCGCCACCGCGTCGTGTAGTGGAATTCCAGGTCCCTTCTTCTTTCGAAAGCCTCAAGACGGCTTTGCCGGACCGGAAATCGAGGTTGCTGCCGGAAGGGAAGTCGCTCCGGGTCAGAGCCCCTTGGCCGGGTACAGCTCCGGATTCGCGCAGTGCTCCAGCCGCTCCCCCTTGAGCCCGGCGACCAGGTTGCGGGCGGCCACCAGGCACATCTCGCGTCGGGAGGCGATGGACGCACTCCCGATGTGAGGGGTGATGATGATGTTGTCCAGGGTCAGCAGCGGGTCGTCGGGGGAAATCGGTTCCGGGTCGGTGACGTCCAGGGCCGCGGCCCGAATCCACCGCTCGCTGAGGGCGGTGTAGAGGGCTTTCGAGTCTACCACCGGGCCCCGGGCCATGTTGATGAGGATGGCGGTGGGCTTCATCATGCGTATTTCCCGCTCACTGATGAAATGCCGGGTTTCCGGCGTCAGCGGCACGTGCAACGAGATGAAGTCGGCCGTGCTCAGGACCGTGGGCGGATCGGCAAACACCAGGCCGTACCGCTCCTCTAGGTCTGGCTTGCGGGTGCGGGAGTAGTAGACCACCTTCATATCGAAGCCCCGGGCCCGTTTCGCCATTTCCAGGCCGATCTGGCCCAGGCCCACGATCCCCAGGGTGGAGTCGTGGACCTCGGCGCCCAACCAGTACATTGGATGAAACTGCATTTCCCAGCGGCCGGCCCGCACCCACCGGTCGGACTCGCCGATGCGGCGCGCGGCCGACAGCAGCAGCGCGAACCCAACGTCCGCCGTGGCCTTGGACAGGACCCCCGGGGTGTAGCCCACCAGGATGCGGTGCCGCGACGCCTCGACCACGTCGATGTTGTCCAGTCCCACGGCCAGTTGGCTGATGACCTTGAGCTGGGGGGCCTGGTCCATCAATGAAGCGTCCACCCGGTCCATGATGTTGGTCAGCACTCCATCCACTTTCGATACCCGTTCGGCGAGGTCTTGCGGGCTGGGTGGAGACTCGCCGGGCCACACGTCCAACTGGGCCTCCCCGGCGATCAGCTCCAGGGCTTCCGGAAAGATCTGGCGAGTGACGAACGCCCGGAGATTGGGCATGGTGGCCACCTTTCTCCTGGTGGTGGGATTCTCGATAGCAGCGGTTGGCGGCAGGTTTCGCCGACGCGGCGGGTGTTGGCAGGTGCCGCCATGCTACCGGATGGCAGTAGGTTTCGCAATTGTAGCTGATGGCAGCGGGTTTCGCCAACGTGGCGGCCGACGCTTTGGCCGACGTTTCGCTTTTGCAGCCGCCCGCCCGCCCGCCGTTTTCCAGTTGTGGGCATGATGATATACTTGGTGGCCGGTCCAAAAAGCGGCGGTTGCCCTTCTCTCCCACTCTTCAGTCGGTAATTCCGGGGGCGAGATGCGGGCGGACGGGGCCTCTTCGAGGGCGCTGATATCATAACCCCGGCGCTTGGCAGAGGGGAGCAGCCACCGCAATCTCCTCGGTGGGTGGCCGGAGCTAACCCTATTCTCTGGAGGACGGGATGACCCTGTTTTTGAGCGAAAAAGAGGTGGTTCAACTGCTGCCCATGGGGGAGTGTATCCAGGCGCTCGACGAAGCCTTCGCCCACGCCGGAGCCGGCCAGACGGAGCTGAGGCCCCGCTCCCGCATTCGTATGCCCAACGGCTTCTTCCACTTCATGGCGGCGGCGGACGCCGGCCACCGGGTCTTCGGCTACAAGGCCTATCCCTCCTTCTCTGGGCCCAAGGGCAGCAAGAGTATCGTTAACCTTTTCGACTTCGACACCGGCGAGCTGCTGGCCTGTATGGAAGGTGGGCGGCTGGGCCAGATTCGCACCGGGGCCGCCTCCGGCCTGGCTACCCAGTACATGGCCCGAGAGGGAGCCGCCAGCGTGGGCGTCATCGGCTCCGGCTTTCAGGCCCGTACTCAGCTGGAGGCGGTGTGCGCGGTCCGGACCATCCGCCAGGCGCGGGTCTTCAGCCGGCGCCAGGAGCGGCGGGAAGAGTTCGCGACCAAGATGAGCCAACAGTTGGGGCTAGAGGTGGTGGCGGTGGATAGCGCGGCGGCCTGCGTCGACGGCGTCGAGATCGTCGTGGCCGTCACCTCGGCCCGAGAACCGGTGTTGGAAGGCGAGTGGCTGGCTCCGGGCGCCCACGTCAACGCCGCCGGCGGCAACCACTGGATGCGCCGGGAAGTCGATGAGGCCGTGGTGACCCGGTCCGGGATAATCGTGGTGGACGACCTGGAACAGGCCAAGGCGGAGTGCGGCGACCTGATCTGGCCGGAGGCCAGGGGGAGACTCCGCTGGGACCAGGCCCACGAGCTTCAGGACGTGGTCGCGGGCCGGGTGCCGGGCCGGCCTTCCGAAGATGCCATTACCCTGTTCGAGTCCCAGGGAGTGGCCCTGGAGGACATAGCGGCGGCCCAGTTGGTCTACCGCAAGGCTAAAGAACAGGGCATCGGCCAGGAGTTGCCTTTCTAGGCGCGGCAAGCAACCGGGAGCGCAGGGTCAGTTCCCCCTCCCGAATTCACCCAATCAGACATAATCAAGCGGCCCCGCGAACTTGGCCCCACTTTGGACGACAACGTTCCCCGGCCTGCCTACAGACCCAGCTTGCCGGGATTCATGATGTTGGCCGGGTCCAGGGTCTGCTTCAACGCCTTCAGGACATCGTGCCCCACGCCCATCTCCCGCGCCAGCAGGTGGTTGAGCTTCACCCCGACCCCGTGGCAGTACTCCATCACGCCGCCCATGTCTTGAGCCAGGGACAAGACATGCTCCACCACCCGGGCCAGGTTGTCACGGAAGCCGCCGCCGGCGCCGGGTTCGGCCACCAGCAGCATGGAAAACAGCTCCGGACGGCTCCAGATGGAGTACTCGGTGACCCTCACGCCGCTGCCGGCCATGATCTCGCCGCATCGCCTCCGGTATTCCAGCACCTTGGAGATGGGTAAGCTCAGGTGCAGGTAATCGAAGGCGTGCTGGCCCATCCGGTCCCAGCGGACCTGGCGCGGCAATCCCAGGGCGGTGCTCTTGTAGGTCAGCCCTGACTGGTGGCGGTCCTTCCAGTAGGCCAGCGTCGGCCCCGAGCCGGTGGCCCGGCCCTCGAAACCCAGGCAGACCTGCATCGACCGCTGCTCCTGGGCCGCTACTCCCTCCCGGAAGCCCTCGAAGAGAAGGAATAGTTGAATGCCATCGTCCTCCTCGGTCAGGTCGAACAGGGCCGGGCGAATCCCCAGGGCCAGCAGCTCGGCGGCGGCGGCGAACCCCTGGTCGAAGCTATCGAAAGAGGCGGAGACGAAGGCCTGGGCTTCCGGAACCCGGTAGACTTGGACCGTGGCCTTGGTGATGATGCCGAAGACGCCCTCGGCGCCGATAAACAGGTGGTTCAGGTTGGGGCCCGAGGAGTACTTGGGCACCGGCCGGGTGGCCATGACCCGGCCGTCGGGCAGCACCACCTCCAGCGCCACGACCTGTTGCCCCATTGGACCGTGGGCCGCCGCGCGGTAGCCCACCCCGTTGGTCGAGATGGCCCCGCCGACGGTGGCGATGGGAAGGCTGTACGGGTCGTGGCCGGGCATGAGGCCGCGTTCCGCCAGCTTCTCCTCCAGGTCTTGCAGCACCAGGCCCGCTTCGACCTCGGCGGTCAGGTCGGTGGGATTGATCGAGAGAACCCGGTTCATCCTTCCCAGGTCGACGATGATGCCGCCCCGCACCGGGATGGTGCCGCCCATGACACCGGTGCCACCCCCGTAGGGGACCAGCGGCGTCTGCTGCCGGACGGCCAGGGCCACGATCTCCGATACCTCTTTGGTCGAGTTGGGCCGGACCACGGCGTCGGCCAGCCGGTCGAAGGCCCCCTCGGCGCCAAAGGCCCGGAAGGGGGTCAAGGCGTCGGCGGAATACCGGTCGAGGTCGTAGGGGCCGGTCAGCAGGTTGGCCTGCCCGACGATATCGGCGAGGGATTGGGTGGTTAAGCTATCCAGCACGGGCTTCCCGGTTGCTCTTGAGCGGGCTGCTTATTGATCCTGGGTCTAAAACGAAGGGCCGGAACCTTGTTACTGGGGCCGGAACTGCCACTGGGCCCCCTCGGGGGTGTCCTCCACCGTCACTCCGTGGCGGTCCAGGCCTTCCCGAATCTGGTCGGCCAGGGCGTATTGCTTGGCCTTCCGCAGCTCGGCGCGGGTGTCCAGCAGAAGCTGGATGAAGGGCTCGGCCACCGGACGGTCTCCGTCTTCCGGGGCCAGGTCTTTGAAGGTCAGCCCCAAGAGGCCGCCCAGGTTGCGGAGGCAGTCCTGAGCGGCGGTGACGTCCTTCACGGCGCAGTAGCGGTTGATCTCCCGGGACAGGTCGAAGAGTGCGGCCACGGCCCGCGGCGTGTTCAGGTCGTCGTCCATCGCCTCGAAGAACCGCTGTTGAAAGGAGCTTGGGTCCAGGGGTTCGGCGCCCCCGCTGGGTCTGTCGAGGGCTTCTCGGAGGCGTCCCATGCCCCGTTGGGTGGCGGCACAGTCATCGTCGCTGTAGGATAGCCGGCTGCGGTAGTGGGAGCCGAGGAAGTAGAGGCGAATGGAATCGGGGTCGAAGCGATCCAGGGCTTCCTCCACCGATACCAGGTTGCCCAGGCTCTTGCTCATCTTGTCCCGGCCCAGTTGGAGCAGCCCGTTGTGGACCCAGTGGCGGGAGAAGGGCTCCCGGCCGGTGAAAGCTTCGCTCTGGGCGATCTCGTTCTCATGGTGGGGAAAGATCAGGTCCGCGCCGCCGCCGTGGATGTCCAGCTCTTCGCCCAGATAAGTCAGCGACATGCTGGTGCACTCGATGTGCCAGCCGGGGCGTCCCAGACCCCAGGGGCTGTCCCACGCCGGCTCTCCCGGCTTGGCCCCCTTCCACAGCACGAAATCCATGGGGTTTTCTTTCTGCCGGTCCACTTCCACCCTGGCGCCGGCCATCATGCCGTCCAGGGTGCGGTGGCTCAGCTTGCCGTAGCCCTCGCCTCGGGCGACCCGAAAGTAGACGTCGCTCCCGGATTGGTAGGCGTAGTCCTTGTCCACCAGGCCCTCGATGGTGGCGATGATGGGCGTGATCTCCTGGGTGGCCCGAGGATAGACATGGGCGCGCTGAATGTTGAGGGCGTCCATGGTGTGGTAGAACTCGTCGATGTACTGGTCGGCCAGTTCCTCAACGCCCATGCCCCGTTCCTGGGCCCTCTGGATTATCTTGTCGTCCACGTCGGTGAAGTTCTGAACGTGGCGCACCGAGTATCCCAGGTACTCCAGGTACCGGCGCAGCACGTCGAAGACAACGTAGCTGAGGGCGTGGCCCACGTGGGTGGACGAGTAGGGAGTAACACCGCAGACGTACATCTTGACGTTCTTTCCGTCCGCGGGGGTGAATTCTTGGGCGGTACCGGCCAGGGTGTTGTAAAGCCTCATAGCTCCGTTACTAGTGATGCTACCGCGCAAGCGGCGATGCCCTCTTCTCTGCCGATGAACCCCAGGTAATCGGTGGTGGTGGCCTTGATGCCGACGCGTGCCGGGGGTATCGAGAGGGCCGTGCCCGCCTGGTCTCGCATGGTCTGAACAAAGGTTCCAAGCCTGGGTTTTTGCGCCAGTATTGTAGCATCGACGTTGGATATGCGCCAACCATCGGCCCGGACCAGCTCCGCCACCGTGGACAGGAGGAGCAAGCTGGAAATGTCCTTGTACCGGGGGTCGGTGGACGGGAACTGGGAGCCCTTGTCCCTCAGGCCGGCGGCCCCCAGCAAGGCGTCCATCATGGCGTGCACCAGAACATCGCCGTCGCTGTGGCCGGCCAGTCCCAGGTGGTGGGGGATGTGGACCCCGCCCAGCACCAACCGGCGGCCGGACACCAGGGGGTGGGAGTCGAAGCCGATGCCCACCCGGAAGTCGAACGGTGTTCTTTCAGGCATGTCGTGAGGCCCGGTGTGTCATGTCCGGGGTGTCATGTATTGAACGAATCGCAGATATTCTCGTGTCAAGTTTCTCATTGGGCCTTTATTCATGTCATTCTGAGGCCAGGTGGAACTGGGGCGAGGAATCTCAGGCCGAGATTGTGAACCGGGCTCGGGCTCGCGCCGGCGGGAGGTCGCGTATCTGTAGCCCGTACCGGACAGGACCTGAGGCCCCTTGCTCTGCTCGGTGTGACGTGGAAGAGGCCGGCGCCGGCGGCCCCTCGCCTCGCTGGGGGTGACATCCTGTAACGATCAAGTTGACTGAGCACAAGCCTGGGGTGACGTTCAAGCAAATTGCACCTGAGACCCTTCGCTCTACACGGGGTGGCATTCAAGAAGCTTGCCCATCGGGTTAGATAGGGACGCCGGCCCGAGTTTGCAGGAACGTTGCGGCTATGGCCAAGTCTTCAGGGGTGGTCACTTTCAGGTTCTCGTAGGAGCCGCGAAACATCCTTACCGGGTGGCCCATGCTTTCCACCAGGGCCGCGTCGTCGGTCACCGTTTGGGCGCAGTTCTGGTGGGCTTCCAACAGCAGGTCATAGCGGAAAACCTGGGGGGTTTGAGCGGCCCAGAGGCGCGCCCTCGATGGGGTATCCGTCACCAAGCGCCGGGGTGACACCACCTTGATGGTGTCCTTGACCGGCACCCCGGCCGCCGAGGCCCCGGACTTTCGGGCCGCTTTCAGGCCCCGGCGCAGCATCGGCCGGTCCAGGCAGGGCCGGGCCCCGTCGTGGATGATGACCCAGTCGCAGGGGTTGAGGAACTCCAGGCCGCACCGAACCGAGTCCTGGCGGCGGGGCCCGCCGGCGCAGACCCGGGAAACCTTGCGGTAGGCGCGCTCCCGCACCAGGCTGCTCCCTTGCTCCAGGGAACCTTGGTCCAGCACCAGGACTATCTCCGTCACCGGAGGGAAAGCCTCGAGGACATCCAGGGCGTAGGCAATCAGGGGCGCTCCCAGGACCGGGGCGAAGATCTTGTCGACACCGCCCATGCGGCTGCTGCTGCCGGCGGCCACCACCACCACTCCCATGGTATCGCCCTTCTCAAGGCCGGGGGGCTGTTCGTGAAACGCGGCCACAGACGGCTCAGCCACCCTTGGGCTGGGCGAAGATGATCCGCCCGGCGGCGGTCTGGAGCACCCGGGTCACCATCACGTCATGGTAGGCGTTGAGGTAGCGCCGGCCCCCTTCGACCACCACCATCGTCCCGTCGTCCAGATACGCTACTCCTTGGCCCACCTCTTTCCCTTCCTGGACGATGTTGACCCGCATCTCCTCGCCGGGCAGGACGATGGACTTGAGGGCGTTGGCCAGCTCGTTGACGTTCAACACCTGCACGCCCTGAAGCTCGGCCACGCGGTTGAGGTTGTAATCGGTGGTCAGGATGGGGGACTTCATCGTCCGGGCCAGTTGGACCAGCCGTGAGTCCACCTCGTCGCCGCCGCTGACCCCCACGTCCAGCACCTCCATGGGAATGGTGTTGTCCTTGCGCAGGCGGCCCAAGACCTCGAGGCCCCGGCGGCCCCGGTTGCGCCGGAGGGGGTCACTGGAGTCGGCGATGTGGCGCAGTTCGTCCAAAATGAACCGGGGCACCACCAGGATGCCCTCCAGGAACCCGGTGATGCTCAGGTCGGCGATACGCCCGTCGATGATGGCGCTGGTATCGACCAGGATACTCCCGTTACGGGATAGCCGGCCGGTCGTGTTGGTGGACTCCAGGGCGGGGAATATGGCTTGCAAATCCCGTCTACGGGCCACCCCGAGCCACAGGCCGCATAGCCCCAGGATGAGGCTGACGATGACGGGCACGCCCCAGCCTTTCCAGCCATCCAGGCTGTACAGGGGGATGGATACCAGGGAAGCCACCACCAGACCCACCAGCAATCCGACGGTGCCGGCGATCAGCGAGGACCCCGGAATGGAATCGAGGTAATCGGCGACCTTGCGCCAGGGTTTAATGGTCAGGTAGGGCGCCAGAAAGGCCCCTATGGGCAAGCCGGTGAGGGTTAGCGCCAACCCCCAGGGTAAGAACCGCTCTTCATCGTAGGATAATTCCGAAATAAATGCGCCAAGTCTCCAGCCAAGAACCCCGAATCCTCCGGCGCCCAGCGCTCTGAGCGTCAAAAGGGCAACCACGGGTCCTCACCTCCTTTCCAGCGGCCGTTTCGCGGAAAAACGGCACCGGCCGTCGGGCGGGACATTCGCCCCCCTCGGGTGGATTAAGGCCCCTACCCGGGCCGTCCCCCAATTGGGCCGCGACGGAGCGGGGACACCCCCCGCCGGCCGGGTCCGGATTCTACCCTCCCACCGGCGGTTACGGGCACGAATTTGCCTTGCCGATGGGGCTACCCCACCACTCTGAGCATAACATAATCGGCAAAATTCCGGAAGATTGGGCCACGCCGGCGGAACCCGGCCGGATCCACCCCGTCTCTACCTTGTGACCGGCGGGGACCAGGTAGTGGATGGCCGGTTCCAAACCGCCCGGATTGGCGATAGCCGGGGCCGGCGGCCGGTTGGTCTGCTATCCCGGCACTTCGTCGTATTCGTCCCGGTCCCCGATGACCTGCTCCTCTTTGAACCGGGCCAGGTCCTCTTGGGAGTATCCCAGCAGGCCGCAGATCAGCTCCTCGTTGTGCTCGCCGACCCTGGGGGTCGAGCCGACGACGGCCGGCGTGCGGCTGAAGTGCCAGAAATCTCCGGACACGGCGATCTCGCCGGCCAGGAAGTCGGGCACGTCCACCATCGCCCGCCGCTCCCAAGGGTGGGGGTCTGCCTCCGCCAGGGGAATCGTGTTCACCGGCGCCGCCACCACGTCGTGCTTGGTGAAGTGAGCGATGGCCTCATCCATGGTCATGGTGGCCAGCAGGTCTTTGAGCGCCGCGTTCACGATGTCCCGGTTGGCGGCCCGCTCGGGGCGGGTGATGAACCGGGGGTCTTCCAGCCACTCGGGCTTGCCCAGGGCGTTGCAGACCCGGTGCCAGTGGTGCTGGTCGCCGGCCGAGAGGAGCACCCATCCCTCTTTGCAGGGGTAGATCCCGGTGGGCGGCGCGCCCGAGTCTCCCCGGGACGGCGGTTTCCGGTTCCCGTGGTAGGCGCTGACCGGAATCTCCGTGAGGCTGTAGCCGGTATCGGCCAGGCAGACGTCTATCGACTGTCCCTCCCCGGATACCTCTCTCTCGTGGAGGGCGGCCAGGGTTCCGATGGCGGAGTGGAGGGCGGTGATACGGTCGATGATGGGCACGCCGGTGCGGATGGGCGGCATGCCTTCTTCCCCGGTCACCATGGTGATTCCAGACATCGTCTGGCCGATGGGGTCGTAGCCGATCTTATCCCGGTAGGGGCCGAACTGGCCGTAGGCCGAGACGTTTACCATGATGATCCTGCGGTTCAGCTCTTTGAGGACATCGTAGCTGAATCCCATCTTTTCGATGGTGCCGGGCCGGAAATTCTGTACAACTACGTCGGAGACCTTGACCAGTCCGCGCAGGATCTCCTTGCCCTGCTCCTTTCGCAGGTCGATGCTCAGGCTCTTCTTGCCCGAGTTGTACTGGACCCAGTAGGAACTCTGCTTTTTTACCCAAGGGCCGTGGTAGCGAGTCTCCTCGCCCCCAAGGCGTTCCACCTTGATGACCTCGGCCCCCATCCGGGCCAGCACTTGGGCGCACCGGGGCCCGGCCTGGTGACGGCCCAGGTCCAGAACTCGGACGTTTTCCAATGGATGATTGAGGCTTGCCATAGCTGTCGAACCCCCCTTTTGCGGTCTCAGGCCATTTTACGACCGAGACGGCCAAAGAGCAAGGCGAGGCGAGATGCACCCGGAGATTGACGAATGGCCGCACGCCGGCCGGGCTGCCGGAAGAGTCGGTACTATCGCAATTCGAAACGGAAATTTGAAACCGCGATTTGAAACCGGTCGATGCGGGAGGCCCTAATTCAGGCGTCATACCTACCGGGTAACGGTTACTAAGCCTCCGGCCTCTGTATCAGCTCCACGCTGACCTGGTCCGGAGCCACGATGAAAGCGACTTGGGAGCCCGAGGGCATGGTCCAGGGATCGCAGTTGAACTGGACGCCGTTGGCCCTCAGGCGGGCGGCAACCGCCGCCATGTCATCCACCTCGAAGCCGAAGTGGTCCAGACCGTAGCGGGGCTCGGTGGAACCCGGGACCGGGTTTTCACCCTCGGCTCTTCCCGAGATGGTCATCAACGGCCGGCCGTCCAGCTCCAGCTGAATCGACTTGGTGGTTGACAGGGGCCTCACCGAGGTGATCACCGCACCGAAATTGTCGCAGTAGAACTGGGCCGCCCCGTCCGGGTCCTCGCTTCGAAAATGCAGGTGGTTGCAGACAATTTTCAAGGCACTTCACCTCAGCTACGGAAAGATCGGCGCTACCGGGAAGTGGCTACTTGAGGGGTGATCACCAACACCGGGACACCGGAAGAGCGGATGATGGAGTCCGCCACGCTGCCGATTAGCAGCCGTCCCAGACCGGACCGTCCGTGGGAGCAGATGGCCACCAGGTTGTTCTGGGTATTCTTGACGTGGTCGATGATCGCCAGTGCCGGCGAGCCACGCTCCACGGTGCAGGTCACGCTCAGGCCCTGCTCGCTGACGCTCTCGGCGATGCCGTTGAGGTACTGGGCCGCATCCTCCTCCAACTCCTGCTCAACGGGGGTGGTGTCCACCGGGCCGCCTTCCACGGCGTAGTAGGCCATGGTTCCCACCGAGACGACCCGCAGCAGCCGCAGTTCCAGGGCCAACTGTTGGGCGAGGTCTTGGGCGTATGACAGGGCCGCTTCCGCCACCGTCGAGCCGTCCAGGGGGACCGTAATGGTCTCCAAGCCGTAGCTGGGCTGGGAGCCGGCCTCCACGGCTTTGGGACTTAACGCCAGGACGGGAACGGTGGAAGAACGGACCACCCCGTCGGTCACGCTGCCCAGCAGACCGCGCCGTATGCCCGAGTGACCCCGGGTGCCCATGGCGATCAGGTCGTACCCGCCGCTCTGGCCCAGGGAGATGATTTGCTCCACCGGTTGGCCGGCCACCACCAGGACATCCGCCGCGACTCCGTCGGCGTCCAGGTGTTGGGCCTGCCGCCGGGCCTGGGCCTCCGCCTCGGCCCGCACCGCAGTTTCGGATTGGCGGGCGCGCGTTCCCGGCGCCACCACCGTAAACAGCGTCACGCTGGCGCCCAAGCGCTTGGCGAAATTGCCCACGTAAGGCAACACGGAGTCTGCCACCTCGGAGCCATCAAGGGGGACCAGGATCTTCTTGTACATCTGAGCGAAATCCCTCCAGCATCAGTAAGCGGTCAGCTATCTGAGATCAGCCGCGGGCCGTCAATCCGAGGGCCCTGCCTGACCGCGCGGGTATATCCAAACCGGCCGGGCCGGTCTCAGCTCAGGAAATCCTCCGACCAACGGCTGTAGTCCGCCCGGCGGGTGACCCGGTCCATCAACTCTGCCGAAGCCAGTTGGGGGCCCAGGTCGGCGGGCGGCACCCCGTCGCGCAACGCCTTCAACGTATCGTGGACCGCCTTCACCGCAGCCTGGAAGGGCAGGTGTCCCTGCAACGCCACGCGCACTCCGTTGGCCCCCAGGAACCGGAGGTCGGCCAGCTCGCCGCCGGCGCCCCCCAAGAGCAGGGGCACCTTGACCTCGGCGCGTACCGCCTTGACCTCCTCGCCGGTCCGGGCGCCGGCCAGGAATACGGCGTCAACCCCGGCCGCCTCGTAGGCCTTGGCCCGTTTAATCGTCTCGGCGACCCCCAGTGGCCGCAGGGCGCCGGTGCGGCCGGCGATCACCAGGTCCGGGTCTTGCCGTGCCGCCAGGGCGGCCTTCATCTTCCCGACGCCCTCTTCCAACGAGAGAAACTGCTCCTGCCCGGCGGCGCCGAACGTTCGAGGCAGCACCGTATCCTCGATGGTCAGGGCCGAGACCCCGGCGCTTTCCAGCTCTTCCACGGTGCGCATGACGCTGAGGGCGTTGCCGTAGCCGTGGTCGGCATCCACCAGGAGGCTCAGGTCACCGGCCCGGCAGATACGGTGGATCTGCTCGGCGAACTCGGTCAGCGTCAACACCACCAGGTCGGGCGCCCCCAGCACCGTGCCCGAGGCGATGGAGCCGGCGAACATCCCGATTTCGAATCCCAAGTCCTCGGCGATCCGGGCCGAGATGGGGTCGAACACCGATGCGGGATGAACACACCGGTCACCGGCCAGGATGGACCGGAAGCGCTGGCGCCGTTGGGTCAAGTTCATGGGTCTCCTTTCACGTCCCCGACCGAGGTTGCATTGCGCCGCTGGAGCCGCCAATCAGGCTAAGGTGACCCGCAGCTAGTGAGTTGTAACTGGTGACTATCATTGGTGACTATCAAACCGAGGTCCGAGCCCATTCTATCACAGTGGAGAAAGGGAGATTCCCCGGCGGAGGGCTAACGGGAACCTTCCTAAAAACCGGATGGAACCGATTCCGCCCGGCCCGGCGCCCGATTCAACGAGCCGGTCGCGAACCGGACGCACCGGCAAAGACTGGCCGGCAGCCACCGGGCCGCTGCCGCACTACCGGGATCAGAATCCCGGCTAACCCCGCCGGCCGGGCACTCGGTTGCCTGCCGGTGCGGAAAGAGATAAGCTGGGGGCTGCCAACGGGCAAGAACCGTCACGGGAAGGGGTCAATATATGGGCGTCTACCGGTTATACACCGGCGGGGATGGCCAGTCGCATATCGAGGAGCTGGAACCGGTATCCCACCCGGGGCTGACTACCCCCCAGGCCGTCGCCAGCATCGTCTTCAGGGAGTGGCCGGCCCGCCACTTCATCGACTGGCATCCGGCGCCGCGGCGCCAGTGGGTGATAACCCTGTCCGGCCATATCGAGATCGGGCTGGGCGACGGGAGCGTCGGCAGCTACGGCCCGGGGGACGCTCGCCTGGTGGAGGACACCACCGGGCAGGGCCACACCACCCGGGTCGTCGGGAGCCTGCCCAGCACCATGGCGGTCATCCCCCTAGCTGACTGAGGACCCCGGCACCACCAAAGAGGACCCACCTTAATCCACGGCGCCGGCGGACTCGCCGCTTGCCCCCGGCTTGGGGACCGGTGGGGAGCCGGGGCCACCGATCAGGTTTAGGAGGCTGAAGGATGCATATTGTCCGCGTTTTTGCCGGAGCCGACGGCGAGTCCCATTTCGAAGACCTGACCCCCGACCAGCTCGAGGGGATAGTGAACCGGGTTGGTGAGGGAGAGATAATCCTCAACCGCCGCCCCTCGCCGTCCGTTCACGATTACCATAACGCTCCCCGGCGCCAGTATGTGGTGAACCTGGCCGGCGTTTCGGAGTACGAGACCGCCGACGGCACCGTGCGGCGCCTGATGCCCGGAGACGTGCTGGTCGCCGAAGACCTGACGGGCCACGGCCACATCGCCCGCAACCTCGGGGATGAGCAGCGGCTCTCCCTGGCCGTTCCGCTGGCCGACTAGTACTCAGTCAACTTGGTTTTGGCAGGATGTCATTCTGAGGAGTTCTTCCGCGGAAGGACGACGAAGAATCTCATTGTTACGCTGAGATTCTTCGCTTCGCTCAGAATGACAATTCGCAGATTTAAGCTGACTGAGTACTGGGTTTCCCCAGGTGATCCCTCGGATCCGGAAATCCGGTGGTCCCCCGGAGCGGCTCCGCCCGAGTAGCTCGTGCCGGAAAACCGAGTCACTATAGCTGAAGCTGGGAACTACCCCAACAGAGACGAACCAGGCTAACGCCGATATAAGAGGGCGAGTACGAGTCTCGTGGACCCGCAGATGGCTTGATGGCCGGTTCGTCATCCCGGTGAAGAGCCTGCCCCGGCCCCGATGCAATCGGGGATGGTCGCGGGGAGTGATTGCAGCCCAGTTTCGCTGATGTAAAGCTTTTCACCAAACAGTACACTGGAGGTGGGCCGCCCGGCCTTGGCGGTGATCTGGGGCGGCGAAATTCTTCAGCGAGGGCCGCCCAGCAGGGAGTGGAGGTGGAGCAGGCCCTGCTGGCGCCGGGCGGTGGTCACGACGCCGCTCCAGGCCGGGTCCACCAATTGGCCGGCCATTTCTCGCGTCAGCTCGTTCTCCTGCAGATTCCCGAACCGTTGATAGAGAGCCAGGCAGTCCCGGCCGGAGGGCCCTCCCTCGGGACGGCCCCCCAGGGCGTGGAGAAAAGGCAGGACCACGTTCACCGCCAGGTCCCGGGCTCGTGCCTGGCCGACCCACGCGTTCTCCCCACCGGGAGTTCCCGCGACCTCCAGGGACAGGGTCAACTCCTTGGGGCTGCCGGCGCCGGCCACCCGGCCCACACCGGCCGCCAGCCCTTCCTCGATGAAGCGGTCCAGCAGGCGCGCCGCCCCGCCGATGCGTCGCCGGGGATGGTTTGCGGGCCGCACCCGGAAGCAGTGCCACTCTCCGGCGGACAGGGGAGGCCCGAAGCCGGACCGAGGCAGCGGATGCTCCTGGCTTCCGGCGGCGGGGGACAGCCCGGACAGTATTACAAGCCAGGACTCGAGGGCCGGAACCCGGTCTTCGACGGGCACCCGCCGGGCGGCCCGTTGCAACGCGGCGTAGGAAGCCCGCGCCGCCAGTTTCAGGAACGGCTGCTGGTTGTTCCGGTACCCCAGCCCCTCCAGTATCCCTTCGTACAGCGTCTGGTCCGGCTCCTGCTCCTTCAGGAAGGTCTGAAAACCGGCGCTCTTCAGGAGAAACCGATGGTCACCGGCCCGGTCCAGGAGTTCTCCCAACGCCGGTGGCGTGCCGGGCCGCGGGTACCCCTGGCTTTCGAGTAGCGGCCACAGGCTGGGGGCAGGCCGGGCGCCCGGGGTCCTCTCCCTCCAGCAGGGCTGCCAAACAGACCACGGGGGCTTGCTGCCCGCTCTGCAGGCTGGTGACGGATGAGTCCACCTCGAGTGCGGCATGCAGGACGACCCCGTTGTAGTTGGGGTCCTTGCCGTGGCCGTGGCTATACCAGTCCCGTTGGCGAAGGTGAATCTCCACGTCCCCCTGGACCAGGCCCAGGCCCTCGATCTCGAGCAGGGCGTTCCGGAAGTCGGGCCCGGCGGAATGGCCGGCGCGCCCGGGGTAGACCACCCGCACCCTGGCCCCGCCGCCGGTGCGGAGCCAGGCCTGCCGGGCGGCCCGTTTCCGCCAGAGGTCGGCCAGCAGGCGCTCCGGGATGGCGTCTTGGCGCTTCCTCTTCCCGGCCGGGACGCGGGACGACGGCATCGTCCTCAAGGTTGAGTCACTGTTCACCGTTGGCGCCCTCGCCTCGCTCCGAGTTGATACCAAAATAGCACAGGCCCATAGTATTTGTCACCAAAACCCTCGGAAACGTCCCGGAGACGGCAATCCACGAGGAGGCACTTCCGGGAGACGAGGCTTTCCTGAAATGACGGCGCCCGTGACGGAGGCTGGGGCAAACCTGGCGCCGGGGCCGGCAAGCGGTTAGAATTCCAAGCGGGAAGATTGAACGGGAAGATTGAAAAGGAGGCCGGCCGCCGTGACGGAGCCGAAGCCCGCCGGAGGGTCCCTGACCCTGACCTACTACGGCCACTGCGCCTTTCTGTGGCAGACCGCCCAGGGGCTGCGGGTGCTGGCCGATCCCTACCGGAACCGCCACGACCGCTACTGGTTCACCCGCCGGTTCCCCCGGGTGGAATGCGACCTGGCCCTGATAACCCACGCCCACTTCGATCACGATGCCGCCGATCGCCTGCCCGAGACCACCTCGGTGCTCCGGATGCCGGGGCATTTTCAACACCGGGATATGTCCATCCGGGGTATCCGGGACATCCACGCCGGCCGCTCCGGGCGGCTCAACATGCCCAACGTCATGTACCGGCTGGAGGCCAACGGCATTAGCTTCCTCCACCTGGGGGACAACCGGGTTGACATGCTTCCCGCGGCGCGCCAGGCCATAGGACAAATCGACGTGCTGCTAGTCACCGTGGACGATTCCTGCCACCTTCTCAGCTACCAGCAGGTGGACTCTTTGATCGCTGAGCTGAACCCCCGAATCGTCGTTCCCATGCACTACCTGATCCCCGGGCTGATCCCCGAGTCTACTAGCCTACGGTCCCCCGACGGCTGGCTGGCCACCCAGTCCGAGGTCCGGCGGCTGAACTCCCACAGTATCACCCTGTCCCCCGGGGACCTGCCCGGAACCACCCAGGTCTGGGTCTTCGAGCCCTCTCCGGAGTCGCTGACCGCGCCGACGGTTCAGGCCTGAGGAAATCGGCGCTCCCGGCAGGCGGTTTGGGCGTCCGGCGTGGGACCCGCATCAACCATATTCCCGTTTCTTGAGGTGGTATCGCTAACCCTCTGGCTGTGGCGGCAACCCCTGGCCTTCTTTGGCCGAGCTATCGCGTTAGCTCTACTTCCCCTCTCTAAGCCTGACGTTCGTCAGGAGACCTTCACCCCGAGTCCATACCGTAAAAGAAGTCGGCATCCACCTTCTCCCCGCCCCGGACCGGGGGGAAGGCCCGGATGTACTGTTCCTTACCCAGGATGCCGGCCGCGACCTCCCGGGGCACCCGGTTGTAGGGCCAGTCCGGGCCCGTCTGGGTGCGGTGGCAGAGGATGGAGGCGATCTTGGTCTCCAGGTGGCCGGCCAGGTCCAGCTCCACGTGGATCTCCTCCGGGGGGCTGCCGTGCTCCGCCTGCTCCGGCGGGGGCAGGGGTACGTCGAGCCCGGCTTCTCGCAGCTTCAGGGCCCATTGGGTGCGGAACCCCTGGGGCCGGGTGCAGTAGAAGAGACGATCGGCCGCATGGTGCCCCTGGCCGCCCGTTAGGATGGAGGGGAAGGCCGCCGGGTCGGAGGCCAGCCGGAAGGCTTCGGTGGCGTGACGGCACACCGCGATGTGGTCGGGGTGGCCAGACAGGCCCCCTGGCTCGAAGGTGAGCACCACCTGGGGCCGGAAGCGGCGAATCTCGGCGACGAGACGCTCCACCACCTCGGCGGCGGTGGCGTTGATGTAGGCGTTGGGGTGCCCGTTGGAGGGGGTACCGGGCATTCCCGAGTCGCGGTAGCCCAGGACCTGGTTGCTCGAAAGGCCCAGGACCCGGACGGAGCAATCCAACTCCTGGCGCCGGACGGAGGCCAGGGTCTCCCGGGTGGCCGCGCCCTCCTCCCGGATCTCCCCTTCCTCACCCAGGGTGGCGGTAATCAGGCGGATATCCACGCCCCGGGCCGCGTGGGCGGCCAGGGCTCCCCCAACGGGGAAGGCCTCGTCGTCGGGGTGGGCGAAGCACACCAGCAGCCGAAAGCCGGGCATAGAACCTCTCCTGCGAAGCCCCCGCCGCGCCTCTGGCGCCCTTGGCTGCCAGGCAACTCTCCCGGTTCCGGTCCCGGAGGGCCGCCGGGCCATGAACCTCCGGTTGGCGGTCACATTTCCCGGTCCCACCGGGCGGTCGGGCGGGATGGGGTACGGCCGGGTTTCTGATAGAGGACTTTTATTGGACGGCGTCCGGGGACGGCGACCGGTGCTCCTCGCCCTCGGTTGACGGAATCGTCCCGCCGGCCCCTGACGCCAGTGTACGGGGAGCTACATGGGTAGTCAACGGAGGTAGTCAACGGAGCCGGTTCCGGCGGCTACCCACTTCCCATCCGATGGCTATCGTACCCATATCGAGGCACGGGCGAAGTCGCGGGACCGGCCTCCACTCTTTCGTCTTTCCGGCGCAGGCCGGAATCCAGATAAGCTCCGCCTGGTTCCCGCCCCCGGATCCAGTCCGGGGCCGGCTCTTCGGCGGGATGACGGGCCGGGTATCAAGCCGTTGGCGGAACACCGGCGCCCGGTCAACTTGATGCTGATACATGTCATCCCGAGCGAACCAAGGTAGGACATACCGCTAGAACCGAGTTACCTGAGTAACAGACCGGAGTTCACTGCGGAGCCGGGGAGTTCAACGGAGCATCGAGCGGCCAGAGAGATGAAACGAACGGTTTTCGCGGCCCGGAGTCCCGGGCAGCGAGAGTCGGCGGGCTGTGGTTTTAGGTGAGACGGCCCGGAACCCCGTTGGGAGATGGTGGTGGGGTCTTGGACGCCGGGGGGAGGCCGCCGCGCCGGCGGGTAGTGACACCCGGCCCCCGGATACTGCGGTCCCTCCGGAGATATCGGCCGGAGATATCGAGAGGTGGCGGTCCGCGGTTCTACCGGCGGGCTGTCGATGCAGCCTCCTGGTCGGGCGGGCCGGCCGGCCCGGTAAAGGGGCCTAGTCGGAGGATGGCAGCTTCCGGGGTTGCTGCAACTCCATCTCGGCTTCACAGCAGTGGATTACTCCCTCACCGTTCTTGGTGCACAGAACACTGCTGCCGCATTCGGCGCAGACGTACCGCTTGCCTAGCTGGTTGGCCATGGGTCAGTCCTCCAAGGAAACGGGTCCGCGGCCGCCGAGGGGCCGGCGGACTATTTCTTGATTTCCATAACCTGTTTGCAACAGGCGATTGCGCCTTCGCCACCCTTGGTCACGATGAACTCCGCGCCGCACTGGGCGCATACGTAGCGCTTCCCGGTCTGGTTAGCCAAGTAGTCAGCCCCCCTATCCGCGAGACACCTCGCACTTCGTCAGCCCATTATAGACAACAGGCCCTTGGGATTCAACTCACGCCCGCGGACCCCCTAGGAGCGGCTCCCCGGGCCCCTGCCTTTACCTTCATGGAGACCGGAAATCGGGAACGTAGACCGGGAATCAGGAACCGGCCGCGCCGCCGTGACCCGCAGTGTCCAGGTGGGGCATGGACATGACCGGGGTGCGGTTCTGAAGGTATTCTTCGGTGACGAAGGGCGAGCCGAACCCGAAACCCTCGGCGCACTCCCGCACCACCTCCAGGACTTCGGCGCGCAGGGTCAGCGGCGCCGGCTCCACTCCGCCCTGGATGATGCTGCGGATGAAGGTCCCGGAGAGGTCCTGTTTCAACTCGCGGTGGCCGCACAGCCCTTCGTAGGCGACCCCGGCGCACACCGGGCAGTACCACCATTCGAGGGTGAGCACCGACCTAATGCCCAGGTCGGGCAGGCTGTCGAATACCTGGTGGGCGGCGTAGGTGTCGTAGTAGCTGCCGACTCCCGCGTGGTCCCGGCCGAACATGTGGTGGGTGCAGCCCAGGTTCTTGCGAACCAGGGCGTGGAAGACGGCTTCACGGGGTCCCGCGTACCGCATATCCCACAGCAGGACCGAGGTCAGATGGACGTCGGGACGGAAGAAACCGGCTTCCCGCAGCCGGTCGTGGGCCAGGACGATGGCCTCGTCGATGAAGTCGCCCGTCTTCTTCTCGCCAACCACGGCGCTTACCAGGACCCCGTCGGCCTGGGCCGCCAGGAACGCCCCCTTCATCAGCCACTCGTGGCCTGAGTGGGGAACATTGCGGGTCTGGTGGGCCACGACCCGGTTCCAGTCCCGCTCGGCCAACGCCTGGCGGAGCTGGCGGGGCGTGTGCCAGAACCGGTCGAAGGGCGGGTTGATCACCGGCGGGTTGACCAGGGTCACCGGGCCGCCCAGGAACCGCTCCTGGTAGGCATAGGTGCGCTGGACCCCAGGGTGGGCCGTGTCGGTGGTCCCGTAGATCTGCCGGGCCAGGTACTCCAGGTCGAGGGTGAAAATCTCTTCCACGTCCAGCACCGCCAGGGGCTCTCCCTGGTAGGTCAAGAGCAAAGAATCTCCCGTTTTCGTCCCCAGGCCGTCCAGCTCTTCCTGGGAGATGTCGAAGACGATCGGGATGCTCCAAACGTAGCCGCTGGCGAGGGTCATGTCCCGGGCCACCGCGTCCACGTCCGCCCGGCCCATGAAACCCTCGAGGGGCGAGAAGAACCCGTAGGCAAGGTTGAGCACCTCACGGGCCACCTGGTCTCGTACCGCCAACTGGGGCAGGCCGCGAATCCTCTCCCTCGCTTCCTCGGGCGCTATGACCCGGGCCACCAGGGTTCCTCCATGGGGCGACAGGGCGTTATCTACCAATTCTCAATCCTTTCCCGCAGTTGTGTGAAGTCTGGCCAAGGGCTAATTTTGCCTTTGCGAGTCCAGCGTGTCAACTGAGATAGCCGGGGGGGTATAATACAAGCCGCCCAAACGACCGGCCCGAATTGGGCCAAGGACGGGTTCTTTAGGAGGGGCTTCTGGGGAACCCTTTCTTGCAAGAAAGGGTTCCCCAGACCCTTCCCAAAGAAACTCAGGCTGGAGGTTTAAGATGCGGATCGAACAGAAGATAGCGGACATGGGACTGGAGTTGGCCGCGCCGAGCGCCCCCATCGCCAACTTTGTCCCCACGGTGCGGACCGGGAACCTGCTGTTTGTGTCGGGTCATATCCCCAGATTGCCCGACGGCTCGGTGCTTCATCCCGGCAAAGTGGGTCGGGAGCTGTCCGTCCAGCAGGGGTACGAGGCGGCCAAGCTGGCCATGGTGAACTGCCTGGCCAGCATCAAAGCGGCCCTGGGCGATCTGGACAAGGTGCGGCAGGTGGTCAAGCTGCTGGTGATGGTCAACGCGTCTTCCGAGTTCGACCGGCAATTCCTGGTGGGCAACGGGGCCTCCGACCTGCTGGTGGAGCTGTACGGAGACCAGGGGCGCCACGCCCGCTCCGCCGTGGGGATGGGCAGCCTGCCCCGGGGGGCCTGCGTGGAGATAGAGATGATCGTCGAGGTGGCGGATTAGGCGCCGGTTCAGTTGATTGTCATTCCGAGCGAAGGGAGGAATCTCAACGTAAGCAAGAGATTCCTCCCTTCGCTCGGAATGACAGCCCTGGGGGAACCGGGCCGCCTGAGCACGGAGCTCTGGGCGCCAAGCCGGAGGCGGCACCCACACTTGACCGCTGACCGCTCGCCTACGACTGCCGGTAGCGGTTGACGATGGGCAGGCGGCGGTCTTTGCCGAAGGCCCGGGGGGTTATCTTGACCCCCGGCGGCGCCTGGCGGCGCTTGTACTCATTGCGGTCGACGAAGGCGATCACCTGGCTCACCACCCGGGGGTTGGCGCCCATGGCCACCATCTCCTGGTAGCTGCGGTCCTCCTCCACGTAGGCCTTGATCACCGGGTCCAGCACTTCGTAGGGGGGCAGCGTGTCCTCGTCCAGCTGGTTCTCCTTCAGTTCAGCGGAGGGCGGTTTATTGATTATGGCATCGGGAATCGCCGGAAGGGGCGTTCCATGCTGGTTGCGCCAGCGGCAAAGACGGTAGACCAGGGTCTTGGGTACGTCCTTGATGACCGCGAAGCCGCCGGCCATGTCCCCGTAGAGGGTGGCGTAGCCCATGGCCATCTCGCTCTTGTTGCCGGTGGCCAGCACGATCCAGCCGAACTTGTTGGAGATGGCCATGAGGATGTTGCCCCGGATTCGGGATTGGATGTTTTCTTCGGCCACGTTGGGATCGGTGCCCCGGAAATAGGGCTCGAGCATGCCCTCGAAGGCCAGGTGAGCCTGCTCAATGGGCACCGTCCAGAGGTCGATGCCCAGGTTGTCGGCCAGCTCCTTGGAATCGCTGATGCTGCCCTCCGAAGAGAACCGGGAGGGCATGGTGATACCGACCACGTTGCCCGGTCCCAGGGCGTCCACGGCGACAGTGGCGGTAAGGGCCGAGTCCACCCCACCCGACAGCCCAATCAGCGCCTTGGTGAAGCCGGATTTGCGCAGATAGTCCTTGGTTCCCAGCACCAGGGCGTTGTAGACTCCCTCCACTTTGTCCATGGTCGGGGCCAGGGATGTTTCGGCCAGAGGCGGGCGCTCCCTGGGCTGGTGATCGGAAACGTGAATCACCTTGGAGTTGCCGATCTCCCGCAATATCGTCGGGTCTTCCTTGCGAGGGCGTGGGTCGCGCAGCCGGGAGCGGAAAACCGCATCGATGTCAAGGTCGGCGGTAATCAGCGAATCCCGGAACGCGGGACCCCGGGCCACCGGCTCTCCGGCCATGTCGCAGACCAAGCTGGCTCCGTCGAAGACCAACTCGTCTTGGCCGCCGACGATATTCAGGTGGGCCACGAAGACCTCGTTGTCCGCGGCCCGAGTAGCGATCATCTTCTCCCGGTAATCGCGCTTCCCGGAGTAGAAAGGCGAGGCGTTGATATTCACGATGAGTTCGGCGCCCGCCTCCCGCTGCACCGCGATGGGGCCTACCGGGTACCAGGCGTCCTCGCAGATGTTCACGCCGATGCCGACGCCGTTGATGATGTACACTGGGCAGGTATCACCCCGGCGGAAGTAGCGGTCCTCGTCGAACACGCCGTAGTTGGGGAGGTACATCTTCTGGTAGCTGTCGATCAGCTTGCCGTCGTAGCCCAGGGCCGCGGCGTTGGAGATGTCGGCGCCCACCTGGACGTATCCCACCACCACGGCGAGGCCCCGGGAGGCGGCAACCACCTTCTCCATGGCCGCCACGTTGTCTCGCAGGAAGGAAGTCTTGAACAGCAGGTCCTCCGGGGGATACCCGGTGGTGGCCAACTCCGGAAAGGCGACCATGTCGGCCTGGACTTCCCGGGCCCCTTCAAGGGCTTCCAGCATCAGCGCGGTGTTGCCGGGAATGTCTCCGACGGTGGGGTTGATCTGGGCCATGGCCAGCCGAAAAGTACGCGGCATAAGCACCCCATGAAACGTTGTACGCGAGTATACATACTGCAACTGCAGTTTGCCAATGATTGTCCCGTCCCCGCCTTCAGGCCGGCCTCTTGACCGGCCGGCCCGGGAGCGACGGTTCGATGCCGGCCCCGAGTGGCTGTTTCCTGAAGCCGCGGCCCCGATGACGGGCGCGCCGTTGGGGGGCCGGCTGGCCCGGACATTACCCTTCTACTACGGGTGGATCGTCCTGGCAGCAACCGGAATTACGAGCCTCTCCACCAGGCCGCTGATGGCCGTGAGCACATTGTCCGTGTTCGTGGTGCCGATGACGGCCCACTTCGGCTGGTCCCGAGGCCTCTTTTCCGGTGCGGTCAGCCTGGGTGGCCTGGTCGCCGTGGCCATATCTCCCTTCGTGGGACGGTGGATCGACCGGTACGGAGCCGGGCCGGTTCTGGCGGTGACCTCTCTGGTGGCGGGAGGTTGCGCCATCGGCCTGGCCCTAATCGGCCAGGTCTGGGCCTTCTACGCGCTGTATGTGCCGGGGCGGGCGGTCTTCGCCGGCCCGTTGGAGTTGAGCACCACGACGGCCGTCAGCAACTGGTTCCTGCGCCGCCGGCCCCTGGCCCTCGGCCTCTTTGGTGTGTCTCAAGGCACCGGGCTGGCGCTCATGCCGCTGGTTGCTCAGGCTATTATCGGCGGCTGGGACTGGCGGGTGGCCTGGGCTTCCCTCGGTATATACACGATCTTCGTCGGCGTGCTGCCGCCGCTCTTGCTCATCGGGAGGCGGCCCGAGGACATGGGGTTGGAAGTTGACCCCGCCTCGGCGGACGCCCCGGGACCGTCGGACCGCGCCTCCGTCGCCGGGAAGGAGGCGAGCGCCGCATCGGCCGAAGTCCACTTCACGGTGCGGGAGGCCATCCACACCCGGGCCTTCTGGTTCTTGGCCGCCTTCTCCGCCGCCGGGTTCATGGCCCAGGCCGGGGTCGCCCTTCATCAGGTGCCCCATTACGTGGACCAGGGCGTGCCTCCTTCGTCGGCGGCCTTCCTGGCCAGCACCTTTGCCCTGTTCATAGTTCCGGCCGGACTGATCTGGTCCCCGTTGACGAGACGGGTCCCGGCCCGCTTCCTCCTGGCCTGCGCCGGGCTCAGCGTTGCCCTGGGAGCGCTGACAACCGGGCTGACCGGGACGATGGGTTGGGGACTGCTGGCTTCCGCCGCCCTGGGAAACGGGGTAGGAGGTATGCTCTTTCTGCTCCGGCTGACCTGGGCCGACTACTACGGACGGAGACACCTGGGCGCCATCCGGGGCTTGACGCTGCCGGTCCAGGTTGGAGGCCAGGCGTTCGGGCCGGTCCTGTCCGGGTTCATCTTCGACGCCACCGGCAGCTATCGAGCGGCATTCTTCCTGTTCGCCGCCGGCGCATTACTCGTGTCGTTGGCCGTGCTTGCCGGTACCCCGCCGAAGAGACCGGCCCCGTCGCCCCGGTGAGGCTGAAACGGGGGTGATCCCGAGCGGGGTGTGCCCTGACCGGTTTCGGTCGGCCATTGTGTATACTAAGGCGTCTTGTTTCAGCCATTGCAACAAACCCCTCTGGCAACCGGCGGGTGGAAAGTGCAGTCCGGCTCGGGCAACGGCTCCGCTCGACTGAATTTCCGGCAGGCGGACGACGGGCTGGGACGTGGTGGGGGCGGCATCGCTCTGGCATTGAGGCTCAGGTGATAGGCGACCGGAGCCGCCGGAGGCTGGCCCAAGCGGTGCCTTTCTACTACGGCTGGATCGTCCTGACCGCGACTGCCCTCACCAGCTACTCTTCCAGGCCGCTGATGGCCGCCACCACGCTGTCGGTGTTCATGGTGCCGATGACCGAGCATTTTGGGTGGTCGCGGGGTCTCTTTGCTGGAGCGCTCAGCCTGGGCGGTCTGTGTGCCGTCGCCATTTCGCCGGTCGTGGGCAAGCTGATCGACCGTTACGGGTCCGGGGTGGTGCTGGCGGCCAGCGCGGCGGTGATTGGCTCCTGTTCCGTCGGTCTCTCCACCGTCAGCCACGTTTGGGCCTTCTACTCCCTGTACGTGCCGGCGCGAGCCCTGTTCGCCATACCGTTGGAGCTGGGCACGGCGACGGCGGTGAGCAACTGGTTCCTGCGCCGCCGGCCGTTAGCCTTGGCGGTTTTGAGCGTCACTCAGGGCACGGGGCTGGCGGCCATGCCCCTGATCGTTCAGGGCATCATCGGTGGCTGGAGCTGGCGGGTGGCCTGGGCGTCTCTGGGCCTGTTCACCATTACCGTAGCCGTGCTCCCGTCACTGTTGCTGATCGCCAGGAGGCCGGAGGATATGGGACTGGAGGCCGACCCCCGCCCGGCGAGGGCCGTCCTGCCGGTCGGAAGCCCTGCCGGCATTAGGCCGGCCGCCGGTGCGGCCCGCGCCGAGGCCGACTTCACGGTGGGCGAAGCCCTGCGCACCCGGGCGTTCTGGGCTTTGGCGGCCTTCGGCGCCGCCGCGTTCGTGGTGCAGGGAGGGGTTGTTCTGCACCAGGTGCCGCACTTCATCGACCAGGGTCTATCGGCGCCCGCGGCCGCCCTGACGTCCAGCACCTTCGCCTTCTCCCAGGTCCTGGGTGGGCTGGTATGGTCTATTTGGGCGAGACGCGTGCCGACCCGATTTCTTCTGTCTTTGACCGGCTTCTGCATCACTTTGGGGGCCATGGGGACCGCGGCAAGCGGGTCGTTGGGTTGGGGAATGGCGGCGGGCTCCGCCCTGGGGATTGGGATAGGCGGGGTCCACTTTCTACTCCGGCTGGTCTGGGCCGACTACTACGGCCGGACGAACCTGGCCAGCATCCGGGGCTTGACCCTTCCGGTCCAGATCGCGAGCCAGACGATCGGGCCGATCACCTCGGGGTACATTTTCGACACCACCGGCACCTATCGGTGGGCCTTCTTCGGATTCGGCTTCTTCGCATCCCTGGGCGCACTGCTGGTCCTGGCCGCCACTCCGCCAAAAAGGGTGCAACACAACGATCCAAGGCTCCGCTAGATTTATCCGAAAGCGCGGGCCCGACGAATGCGTTGGCCCGTAAGATCGACCTTGCAGCCGGCGGTCATGAACCCCTGTTTGGAGCCACCCTCAATACCGTTTCGGTTAGGCCATTCCGTGATGGTTCAACCCTGCACCACTCCGGCACGGCCAAGCTGGCTGATCGCTTCTTCGCCGTAGCCAAGCTCCCGGAGCACCTCGCCGGTGTGTTCGCCGAGGAGAGGGGCATGGGTGCGGGCGGTCATTGGAGTCTTGCTGAGCTTGATGGGCAGCCCGAAGAAGGTGCTGGCGCCCATCTCCGGGTGCTCCAACTCGAACACCAGCCCGTTGTCCCGAAGATGGGTGTCTTCGGTGCATATCTCCTGGAAGTTGCGAGCGGGCACCACCCACTGACCGTGCTCCCGGAGCAGCGGTATCCACTCGTCCCGGGTCTTCTGCAATAGAGCGTCCCGGACGATGGCCTTGAGTTCTACCCGGTGCTCCCAGCGCCGGTCCATGCCGTCAAACCTGGGGTCTTCGAGTAATTCGGGCTGGCCGATGGCTCCGCAGAACAGCTTCCAGGGCTCATCTCGCGAGGTCGAGATGGCCATCTCCTTGCCGTCCTTGGTCTCCCACACGCCGTAAGGGGGCACGGAATGGGGTGACCCAGTCTCGGCTTTGGGGGGAATCACTTGGGTTCCCATGTAGAGGGAGACCTGCTGGGGAAACAAGGCCATGAGGGAGGCGAAAAGCGAGGTCTGCACCTCCTGGCCCTCGCCGGTCTTCTCCCTGGCGTGCAGGGCGGCCAGCACGCCAAAGGCGGTGATTATGCCGGTCACCGCGTCCGCGATGGCGTCGCCCGCGGGCACGGACACCCGGTCGGAGTATCCGGTGATGCTCATGAGGCCGGTCATGGCCTGAAGTTGGAGGTCTTGTCCGGGCAGGTCCTTGTAAGGCCCCTTGTCGCCAAACCCGGTAATGGAAGCGTGGACGAGCCTGGGGTTGATCGGACTCAGCTGCTTATAGCTGAGGCCCAACTTTTCGACGGTCGTCGCCCGCAGGTTTACGAGCAAGACGTCGGCCCGCTCGACCAGCTTGTTGATGATGAGGCGGCCTTCTTCGGTGGACAGGTCGACGGCGATGGCACGCTTGTTCCGGTTGACCGACATGAAGAGATAGTTTAGCTTGCCGTCCTTCATAATCGTCGGCGGGCCGGACCTCATCCGGTCTCCATGGCCGGTGGCTTCCACCTTGATGACCTCGGCGCCCATGTCGCTGAGCCACTGGGCGCAGTACGGACCAGCGTACATGTGGGTAATGTCCACCACCCTGATGCCGTCCAAGAGTCCTTCACTCATTATCAAAACACCTTGCCGTTGCGCCGGGATTCCCCCGATCGAATTGGGTGCAGAGAGGGTGCACCGGTTACTGGCTGACCATAACACCGGCCTTTTGCGCCGTCAATCTTGATTCGGCCCCGAGGCAATGTTGGCCGTGCGATCGCCCTACATCGCCGCCGTGCCGGCATCATAGGACCTCTGCGATAACGGGATGAATCTGGGGTCGTACTACCTGCGAGAGGGGAAGCGGCGTGAGCTATTGGCGTCGACCCCCGCCCGAAACCAACTGGTGAAGGTGTAAATCCGGGCTTGGACCGAACCACCGCCCGTCAGGCGCGGGACCGATGTCCGGCTATCTGCGCCGGTTTACAAGATTGGGGCCCTGATCTTGCGAGTATCAGAGCCTCGAGTGCCGGTAGGCGAGGCCCAGTCGCCAGGATCGGATTTGGCGGCACATCTAGAAGTGGCTAGGCAGGAAGCCGCCGGAGGTTGGGGTTAGAGTATACTGGCAACTGTTCGCGCATCATATCGCTGGGGCGGTGTCATACCGGATTCAGGGCAGCGCCCGGGAGGCTGAGTCATGGCAACAGCATCAAAAACGCGCACCGACGAGGTGGTAGCTCTTTGTGGTTGCTCTTTGACACACGGGCCCGGTGGTTCTGAGGAACTTTTTCAGATGGGTTTGGATCTAGACCCGGACTTTGTTGCTCAGGACGCCGGTAGTTGCGACTGCGGTCCGGCGTTCCTTGGTTCCGGAGAGCCAATGGGTACGCGCATTGGGCTCAAACAATCCTTGGACATCATGGTTCGTGGCACCCGGGCCAAGAACATACCTTTGATCATCGGATCGGTGGGGATTGCCGGGGCGTGGCCCCAGGTTCTCCTGTTTCGGGACATCATCGAAGAGGTGGCCCGGGAACAGGGCCTCCACTTCCGAATTGCTCTTATCAACTCCGATGTCGACAAGGGGTGGCTAAAAGGGAAGGTACGCGCCGGGAAGGTGAAACCGCTGGCGGTCGTGCCACCTCTGACTGAAGGCGAAGTGGAGCGCTCGTGCCGGATCGTAGCGATGATGGGAGTGGAGCCGATCATCCAGGCGTTGGAGGGTGGGGCCGACGTGATAGTTGCCGGCCGGTCCAGTGACTCGGCCCTATTCGCCGCCATTCCAATCATGCGAGGATTCGACCCCGGGTTTGCCTGGCACGCGGGTAAGATTATCGAGTGTGGCGCGTTGTGCACGCAGCCGGTGGAGGGCGTGACCACTTCTGTTTTGGCTCGTATCCGGAAAGACCACTTCGTTATCGAGCCCACCCACCCGGAGGGGCTGTGCACCGTGCCGCGGGTCGCCGCCCATACTCTCTATGAAAACCTCGACCCATATCTGATGCCGGAGCCGGGAGCAATCACGGACGCGTCGGAATCCGAGTTTGAGCAGGTACGCAACGGGGTCAAGGTAAGCGGAAGCCGGCACATCCCCCAACCCTACACCGTCAAGCTAGAGGGGGCAGAGATGGTCGGGTACCGAACGATCACCATCGCTTCGATAAGAGATCCCTACTTGCTGAGCCGGATAGATGAGTTCCTGGAGCGAGGAGAGGCGTACGTTCACCGTGGGGTGGCGGGACTGGGCATCTCCTCCGACGACTACAAGTTCTTCTACAGGGTCTACGGGAAAGGCGACGAAACCATGAGGCCATGGAACCTCAAGGAGGTGGCTACCTCACCCAGGGAGGTGTGCATCATCGGAGAGTGCATCGCCAAGACCCAGGAGATGGCCAAGACTGTGATGAATTTCGGGCACCTCAGTCTGCTCCATCAGCAATTTCCGGGGCAACTGTGCTCGGCGGGAAGCGCGGCTTTCCCTTTTTCTCCCCACGATATCGATATGGGTGCGGCGTACCGGTTCAATATATGGCACGTCGTGGAGCTGGACGATCCCTTGGAGACGTTCTCCATCGAGATGGTGGACGTGTAAGCTGCGGAGAAGCCCGTGAGCCTACGTGCCCACCCCGCGTATGTCGAAGCCGGGAAGGGCCGAAAAGGATGAAAAGATGTCCAAGAAGCTAGGAGAGATCACCAGAATTCTACGCAGCAAGAACGCCGGAGCATTCTACGTGACCTTTGACATTATCTTCGACAACCGGGAGAGCTTCGACGAGGTAGAAGCCACCGGGGTCATCAACGAGGAGCTGTTTGCCCGTTTGTACGGCGTGCCCAAAGAGCAGTGCAAGCTGGTCACGTTTCCTCGCGCATCGGCCTTCAAATGCAGTATGCCCCGTCCAATGCCCGCGGGAGACATCGGAGATACCGATGTCTACGGTTGTCAGTGGCACACCCCGCTGCTGGACGTCGAGATTCCCATCTAACGGCTGAAGGGCGCCTCAGGTAAACCGGTCCGGCCGGTACCCGCCCAGCATCTCCACCGTGGCGCCCTCGACGATCCCCAGGGTGGCCGGTTCCCCCATCGGAGGGACCGGGGTGACGCCGCTGGCGTCTGGCAAAGCTTGAGGGTTTCCCCGGTGCGCACGTAGGCAAGGGCGTGGAATTGGCTTCGCTCTCGACCCCGGCGCACCGGGTTGTCTGGCTTAACCGAGGTGTCGATGGACGAACGCGCTCATCTGCTCGAGTGCCTGTTTGGCAACCGGCGAAGAGAGATCTCGCAGCAGACCCTCGCCCTCCCCCTCGAAGACGGTCACGTCGATCTGGCCGCCAGCCTTGCGGTACTGCCGGACGAACTCATCGCGATCTGGGGCCGGATGCGCCTCCTCGTAGCTGCGTGATACCCACAACGCGGGCGGCAGGGCCGTGCGTTCTCCACGGTCGAGGATGCGGGCCGGGGCCGCCTCGGCCATGGCCTCTTCCGTCTGCCAGTACTGGTCATGCATGGGCACCACCCGGTCGGCCAACCCCGCGGGCGGGGTGCAGTCCTGTCGCAGGCCTTTGGCATAGTGATAGCGCCCCAGCGGGTCGATCACGGGAGAGCACAGGATCACGCAGCCCAGGGCGCCATCCACCGCCGCGGCGCCTGCCGGGAGTGACAGCGCAGCGTAGCGTGGATCGTCCGGGCGCATGCCGATCAGCATAGCCTGGTGTCCACCACTGGAAGTGCCCATGGCGCCGATCCGGTCCGGGCGGCCGTTCCACGCGGCGGCCTGGGTCTTGCACCAACGAATCCCGTAGTGGATGTCGGCCAGAGAGGCCGGGTACGATGCTTCCGGCGGCACTCGAAAATCCAGTGCCGCCACTATCACACCATTCTTGGCCAGCGCTTCGTTGGCCGCGTCGCCGTTCTGGCGATTTCCCCGGACCCAGGCCCCGCCATGCAACTCGACCATGATTGGGAACGGTCCGGTGCCGCGTGGTCTGAAGAGACGCGCCAGTAGGGGTGTAGCGCCATGACGGAGGTATTCTACGTCCAAGACGTCGATTTCATACGTTTGCGTGCTGGCAGTCATACGAAACTCCTCTTCTTAGTGGGTCATAGGTATTGGTGGCTTAGATTACAGGCTGCGGGCCTCTCCGTCAAGACGACGAGTTGACTCACGGTAGGTTGAAGATTGTAATCTCGGGCCATCGCTTCTTGACGGCCTCCAGGAGCCCTTCCACCCGGTGGGCATCGTCCAGCTCATTTCGTCGGATATGCGGATGTGGGTCACCGCTTGCCCCGCCTTGGGTGTGGACCGGCAACAATCCGCTAGCGGTTCTGGAAATTTGCCACCCGCTTCTCGGCGAAGGCCTTGGGTCCTTCCAGCGAATCTTCCATCCCCCGCAGGTTGTATTCCAGCGCGGCAGCGAAGGCTTGAGCTTCCGGCGTGCTCATGGAATAACAGCGGTGAACGAGTTCGTTGAAGTTACGCACCGAACGCGGCGCCATCCTTCCGATCGTCCGCGCCCAATCGATGGCCTCGTCCATGAGCCGCTCCTTCGGTACGACTTTATTCACCAGGCCGACCTCATAGGCCCGCTGAGCCGTGAACCTGCGATCAGCCATGATGCAGAACTCCAGCGCGGTCCCAATTCCCACCAGCCGCGTCAGTGTGGATACAAAGCCCGCTCCCTGGTTCCAGCGCGCCTCGGCTATGTTCATCTCGGCATGTTCCGCGGCGATCCGGAACGTGCAATGTTGGGCCACGGACCAACCTCCGGCAATCGCGTAGCCGTTGATAGCAGCGATGGTCGGCTTCCAACAGCCAAGCTTCTCGCCGATGGGGACCACGGTTTGCCGGCGATGTCGATACGGGGCGTCTCCGCCCTCCTCCTCTAGCTCCGCGCGAATTTTCAGATCCTGCCCTGCGGAGAACGCCCGGTCGCCGGCCCCGGTCACGATAGCGACCCAGCAGTTATCGTCATCCGCGAAGGTCGTCCACGCTTCCACCCAACGCTTCGCCATCCCCGGATCGCTGGAATTCAGGCGGTCCGGACGGTTCATGGTGATGATTGCGATTCTTCCGTCGTCTATGGTCTCGTACAATAGCTCCTGGTGCGGCCAACCGGCCAGTGGCGTCCTGACGACAGGCTCCGACATTCCTGCACCTCCATATTTGGCTTCTGTCACGAGGCGGCCGGGACTCCCGAGTCCGACGAGTTCCGGCCTGCCCGGATGCCGTGGACTATAGAACGGCACACCGAGCGCGTCAACCGTCCTCACATTCAATCAATTGCCGATTCTCACGGGATGTCCATCTCCCGGCCGAGCGCAAGAGCCCGGGGCCGCCTGCCACTGTCCAACGCTATCCGCGAATAGTGGTGGCGATTTACCAGCGGAACACTCGGAGCACGGCGGGGTCCTCGCTGGGATTGGCCCCAGTCCCGTCCATCTGATGGGGTCCACCTCAGTCCCGGTTCGTCCGGCTCGGCTTCAAACCGTACATCCGGGAGGGTAGACCTGCGCCCGAATGACGTGCGCCGGGCCATCCGGGCGGCCAAGCTCGGCGACAGCCCGGAGGAGGTCGACCAGTTTGAGGGCGAGGTGCAAGAGATGACAGATGGCGATGACGGGTGTGGTGGTGGGAATCATCTCTAGGCCAAGCTAGCGCCTCTTGTTGATCATCAGCACCACTGGCTGACCAGACTCTTGGGCGATCTCCCTGACTGCCGGGCGGCGCAACTCGGGTAACGCCTGCCGCACCACGTAGACCGCCGTCCTCATGAACACCACCGTGATCAGCAGGCCCACGGCCAGGTCTGGCCACATGGAGCCGGTGGCAAAGACAGCGGCGGCGGCCCCCAAGACTCCCAGGTTGGCTATGATGTCGTTGCGGGAACACAGCCAGGTAGAACGCATATTTAGGTCATCATTGCGGTGTCGCGTCAGCAGGAGCAAACAGGTGACATTGGCCGCCAAAGCCAGCGCTCCGGTAAGTCCCATCAACCGGAAATTTGGGACCTCTGGCGAGATGAGGTGATAGCCCGCCTGGGACAGCACCATCAAACCAAAACCCGCCATGATGACGCCTTTCATCAAGGCCGCGCCGGCCCGCCAGCGAGTGCTGCGGCCCACCACATACAGGCTGAACCCATAGACCAGGGCATCCCCCAGCATGTCCAGGGAGTCGGCCAGCAAGGCCGTGGAACCGGCCAGCAGCCCGAGAATCAGTTCCAGGCCAAACATGCCTCCGTTGATCCCCAGAACGATCCACAGAGTCCTGGATTGGCGGACCCGTAGCGCCTCCAGTTCACAAGCTTTGTCCTGACAGCAGCTATCCATCGGCTCCCGTCCCTTTACCGGCCTCCTGCGATCTTGAGATTCCCCAACAGCGGCGGCTCAATGCCTCAGCTTGTATTCCCCGAATCAACCTGATCAACCTGAACTTGCGCCCTCTTGGATGGCTCGGACTATAGTACGGCGCACCGAGCGCGTCAACAGGCATCCGATTCGCCGAAGTGGCCGATTCTCCTGAGGTAGCTAGCTCCTGCCCCGCGCGAAGAATCCGGAATTGCTTGCCGCTGTCCAACACGACGGGCGAATGGAGTTGGCGAGAATCCTCATAATGCTCCGGCAGTCCTTCGCAAGTTATGCCCGAGGTCTCCGAGGACGAGCAAGCGGAACCCGTTCGATCCGGTGGTTCGATCCAAGATCATGAGGACCGGCGGTCGATGGGCAAGCGCCTCGCGTCCTGGCAGGTCGGCATCGGCAATCCAGTTGAAGTCCGGCGGTGCGGAAACTCGAGCGGCTCCCGGTCAACGATCCTCTAATCGTGTTACCGAAACCCTTTACTTATTGCCGAGTGTCAAATGAAGATAACCGGAGGCGGCTCTACGCATTACCGGAAACGAGGGTCCTATTCACTCGCGGCAAGTGGCCAAGAAAGACTGAAAAAGTACGAAGTTTGCCAAAGAAACCGGCAAGTCAGCCGCCCATCGCGGCGACGCTGGGACTTGACGACCGATGGGTCTTGGATTCAAAGTGATGCCGACACTCCCGCTCGCAATTCCGGCTAAGAGGGGCAAATGGGGGATTTGTTCCATGGACCAGCGTTAAGGGGGACATCGATGGCTGGCCGGGAGCCCGCGCCCCGGTTAGACTCGAAGAAGGGCCTGTAGCTTGGGAAATCAAAGGGATTCTTAACGGACGGTAACGCGCATGCCGAAGCGTCGGCGCCGGACCAAGCGGCCTAAGGGTTGAAGCAGCGGTAAGCACCTAGCTGGTGTCGCGACCACAAACCAAACACTTGTGAACCGGAAAGGGGGAAATACGATGGCAACTCGGACCACCACAATTGACTCACAAGTACATGCTTTCGAACGGAATCGTCCCGAGCGTCCTTGGATCGGATTCTTAACGGGTCCGGATGAGGTCACCGGCGGCGACATGGTGGCGGCGATGGACGCGGTCGGCGTCGACGGGGCCGTGCTGGTTTCGCCATTCAGTTTGTATCGCTACGATCCCAGCTACATACTCGAGGTATACGCGACACATCCGGGCCGCTTCGGCTTGATCAAACCATTCGATCCGCGGTCGAAAACGGTCGCCGACGAAATTGCCGAGTGGGCGGGGACACCAGGGGTGGTCGGGGCCCGCATGATGCTCACGGCCCAGGAATTCGAAGCGGACGACCCGGGTCTCAATCGGATACTCGACGCCGTTGCCAAAGCCGGCATTCCGGTGAATGTCATGTGCTCGGGCAAACTGCCTCTCTTCCGTGAACTGGCACGCCGCCATCCGGACACCCGGATGGTGGTCGATCATGTGGGTCTGATCCAACCCTTCGAGCCACCGGTGCCGCCAGAACCGTTCGGCGATCTGGCCAACGTGCTCTCGCTGGCGGCATACGATAACGTGGCCATCAAGATATCCGGAGCCTGTACCCTGTCCCATCAGCCCTTCCCGTACCCGGACATCTGGGAGCCTCTGGGCAAGGTGTTCGACGCGTTCGGTCTCGACCGATGCATGTGGGGCACCGATTGGACCCGGGCGGTGGAGTTCTTGACCTACGAGCAGGGCGTTGAGGCGTTTCGGGTCACGGACCGGCTCTCGGAATCGGAGCGTTCCACGCTCATGGGCGGGACCCTCGCGAAGATTTACAACTGGTCGCCGGAGACGGGCGGGTAGTCTGGTATTCGATGTCGCTCAGTTGATACCCTGTTTCGTGGGTCCAGACCGGATGGTCACGATATGCCGATCCCATTCGTCGCTACTGGAGGCAGTTATGAATAAACGACAATTGGCTGGGGTGATCGTCGCGCTGATGACACACTCTCGAACAGATCGAGGAATGAGATTGACCGAGTTTCGAACTCGGTGCATCCCTGCGGGCGAGATACACGAACTCGTTACCACCGACCAGTCAGATGCGGTACTCGGAGACCGGATAGATCGCGTTGGCTACCTGGGTTTCGCGGAAATTGCCGTCGGGGGAGTTATGGAGGTTGGTGATCCGGTTCGTATTGCCGGCACTCAGATCGGCCGGTTGCTTGGATTTGATGATACGCACTACCCCAACCACTACAACGTACTTATTGCGACAGACCGGCTTCTCACCGCGGAAGACATTCACTTGAAAGTAGAGAGCCCGATTACCTTCGGTTGAGCTGCCTGCAAAACCAGCCGGCCGCGGAAAGCGGTGACGATTGGCCCGCGGCCATGATGGGTGCGAAGAGGGACTCCCGCTTGACTTGGTCCCCAACCCGGTCCAACCGATGGGGGCCATTTCAAGCTTCGGATACAGTTAGCCGGTTTTCTGACACCGGTTCCAAGGTTGTCCGCCTTGCAAGCGGATGGCCCTGACCGGCAATTCCACCCGTTGTCTCAGCTTTCAGAGGCTTGGGAGCGTTGGTATCCAATGAATGAGCCCGAGGTCACGATCATCCAACCCGGCTACTCCGAGCGGGTTGGCCCCTCTCAGCACCGCGCCGACGGCACCATCACGCTTATCAAGGGTCCGACCAACATCATCGTGGATACCGGGGGACCGTGGGACAAACAGGCAATACTCGAAGCCCTGCGGCGGGAGAGCCTTCATGCCGCCGACATACAGTTAGTAGTCTGCACCCACGGGCACTCGGACCACACCGGCAACAACAACCTCTTCCCGAATGCAACGCTGATTCTGTCGTACGACGTGTGCAAGGACGGCCTGTACACGTTCCACGATTTCGCCCACGGCGACACCTACCCGGTGGATGAGCATACCGAGATCATCCCAACGCCCGGCCACACGACCCAGGATGTGAGCGTGATCGTCAGGACGAAGCAGGGGGTAATCGCCATCGTCGGGGACCTGTTCGAGTGTGCCGAAGACCTTCAGGATGAGAGCTTGTGGCGCTCGTTTAGTGAGATGCCCGAGACGCAAAGAGCCAACCGCGCCAGGGTCGCCGGTCTCGCCGACTTCATTGTGCCCGGGCATGGGGAGATGTTCCGGGTTCGAAGTTAGTCTACCTTCGTGGGGGCCGCCGGCGCGCCCGCTAACCGCGGCTTGGCTTGCTCAGGACCAGGCCAGCACCAGCGTACCATCGTAGACCAAGACGAAGCCATCCGCGTCGATCCTCAGTTTCCGCGGGTGTATTTCAACCGGGCCGACACCCGCATCCACCTGGGAGATCGCGAACGGGCCATACAGGACTACGACGAGACTGTCCGGCTCAATCCACAGTCCGACGCTTACACCGCCACGGGTCCTCCAATACAATCTGGGCCGGTCCCGGATTCAAGGCTCCGGCGCAAAGAGTCGGCGAAACCGGGGTTTGAAGGAGAAAGTAGTGCACATCGGGTTTGCGGAGGAGAACCTGGCCGCCAATATTCAGGCTTTTCGCAATCGGTCCAGGGTCAGTCCGGCCTTCTCAGAGCACCGGGGACGGATCGTAGGATCAGAATGAGAAGCAGTTTTCTGTTTGCCGCGCTGGTGGCCGCCATGGCAGCAGCCTTGGCAGCCTGCGGCGTCTCGGCGACCCAGACCGCCATCCTGCCCACGTTGCCGCCGATCCAGTTGCAGGCTGCCCCGGCGGTGACCCAGGCGCCGGTTTCCACTCTGGCGCCCATCTCGACCCCCACCCGGGAGCCGACCGCTACACCCAAACCAACCGCCACACCCGTGCCAACATCCACACCCAGACCAACGTCCACACCATCGCCCACGAGGGTGGTTACGCCCGTGGAAAACCCAACCCCCACGGTCAACCGCGAGGGGTCATGGGCTACCCCAAATCTTGAGGTATCGGTGGTCCCCGCCGCGCTGAAAGTAGGTGAAACTGCGACCGTCACTGCCCGGGTAACTGGGCCGGGAGGCCTTCCCAATTACTACCTGAACTTGGACCCAAAATTCTTCAAGATCAAGACCGGCGACTCGTCTACGGAGTGGACCGTCGAGGCGGTTGCGATTGGGGCCACGTCGATTTCTGTGAGCATGACCTATGAAACCCAGGTCTGCCTCGACGGAAACTGTTTCTTCAATTTCACTGGTACCAGCTCTCCGTCCGTGACAGTCACCGTGTCAGCGGGGGAGAAGGTTACCGCTGGCGGCCCCGGCGAAAGGCCGAAAGATACTGCTGTCGTGGAGGAGTCGTGGCCCGCCCCGGTGCTCGAAATATCGGTGGTCCCCGCAACCTTGCGAATAGGAGAAACCGCGACCGTTACGGTCAGGACGACCGGCCGCGGAGGCTTTGCCGAATACTACCTGGACTTGGACTCAACCTTTCTCAAAGCCAACTCTCCCAACCAGGTTCTCCACAATACGTATGACGAAATTCCTCAATGGACCATCGAGGCGGTGAATATTGCGACCACATCTTTGTCGGTGAACCTGCACCACCGAACGAAAATATGCCTTGACGGGGATTGCTATTTCAATATCATCGATACCCGCTCGCCGTCCGTGGTAGTCAAGGTGGTGCCAGCTGAGTCCGCCACCTACACGCTGCAGACTTCTGTCGATCCATTTTTCTCGGGCGGCACGATCACCCAGGATCCGTTGCCGGCATCCGACGAAACCTACCTGGCCGGAACCGTGGTGACATTGACTGCCTCCCCGTCCGGCCATAAGGCCTGCAACAGCACGCCATACTGGAGCTTCGTGGGTTGGACCGGAGCCCTTCAGGGTTCCACGCCGGCGGTTGAAATCTCCATGGATTCGAGCAAAACGGTGAGTGCGGTCTTCAGGGAATTCTTTCCGCCGAATTGTTAATCGCGATCTTCTCGCCATCTCCGCGCTCTCCGCGGCAATTCGACGGGTTACCTGCATGACGCGGGTTGGGTTGCCCGCTAACGGTAGCTAGAGGGTGGCCACGCACCGGGCCGGGTCGGATTCCTCCAGTACCTGGGGACGGTGCCCGGTGTGGATGTAGTCGGCCACCAGCTTGCCCGCCATGGGGCCACGGCCAAAGCCCGAGGAGGCCAAGCCCCCCACGATATAAAGGTTGTCGAGCTGGGGGACCTTACCGATTAAGGGCGTTCCATCCAGCGAAAAGGGCATCAGCCCGGCCCAGGTCTGCTCGATGGGAAGCCTTCGCAACATGGGGATCACTTCTCCGGCCTGCTCCCGGTTGACTTCGATTCCGGCGGCTTCCGGCACCCGCTTGAACCCGACCAGCTGCCTATCGCCACCGAAAATTACCTCGCCGCTCCTTGTTTGGCGTCCGTAAAGGTGTCTGGTCAGCCGGGTATCGGCCCCGTGGGTCAGGTCCGGGGGAGGCGCGCCGGCGTTCCCTTGGTCCCGCTGCTTGTGCTCGCCGTCCCAACAGAGGTCCGATTCGGTGGAGCTGATCGTATGGAACAGGCAGGGGGGTACGCTGGGCGTGGACCACATCTGACCCCGCACCGGGACTATCGGGATGTGGAGGCCGAGCATGGTGCCCAGGGGCCCGCACCAGGCGCCCGCCGCCAGGACCAGGACTCCGGCTTGAAACTCCCGGCCCGACGCGGTTACACTCCAGCTTCTCGCCCCCAGACTCCGGAGGGCGGTTACCTCATGGCTGGTGAGAATGCGGGCGCCGCTCCTTTCGGCCAGGGAAGCAAAAGCCCGGGTCGCTTTCACCGGGTCCGCCTGCCCGCGATCCGGTGAGTACATGAAGCCCAGCAACGCCGGATTCGACTCGGGCTCCACCGCCAGGGCTTCCCTGGGGCTGAGCAGTTCAACCGTGCAACCCTGGGAACGGAGTCTCAGCACCTTGTCCCGGAGATACTCGTACTGCTCGTCGGTGTGAATGGCCTGCAGGCGCCCCGACTGCCGAAACTCGATGGGGTAGCCCAGGTCTATCTGGATAGTCTTGAAAAGCTCGAGGCTTCCCATGGTCAGGAATGCTTGGAGGTCTGGGTAGTTGCCCCAACCGGCCCCGCCCAAGCCTCCGGCGTTGACCCCGGAAGCCTCGCAAGCGACCGCTCCCCGCTCCAGCAAGGTGACCTGGTGCCCCTGCTGGGCTAGGTAGTAGGCCGTGGAGGCGCCAGCGATACCGCCGCCTATGATCAGCACATCCGCTTCCGGCATGGACCCTCCTGCTGGGTTTGAATAAATATAAGGCCGCAAGCCTGCGTTGCACAACCCCATTTGAAGACAAAGAATGCCGGCGGTAGCGCCGGGAGCCTGAAGCATTGTACAGGTCTTCTGGGTGCTGGTTATGGCAAGGCGTCTGGTGCACCGCCGCCGGAAGCGATAGAATCTCTACCTACGTGGGGGGTGATGTGAGGCACCCAGCGGCCAGAGAGAGGATGAATCACCGGCTCTTTCAGACTCCCACCTGCTCGGGTGGGTGGGAAAAACCAGCGTTGGTTGGTAGACTGGGTAGTAATCGGATCCCGCTTGCCGCCCCTTGGCATGACTCGAAAGCCGTCCGCCGGCCGGCCTCTCCCGGAGACCGGCTCACGCACCATCCTGTCGTAAGGTGACCGCCATGACCCAGGAGCCAGGGCCCCGCCGAAAGCACCCGTACTTCATGTATGACGCCATCCAGCGTCAGCCCGAGGCCATGGAAGAGATGTTGCGCATGCATGGCACTCGCGCCCAGGAGGTGGCGGCTGTGATCGCCGGGAAACGGCGCCTGTACCTGGTGGGCATCGGGACCTCCTGGAACGCAGCCCTGGTGGCCCAGCATTGGCTTCGCCGGTTCGTCGGGCGGTCGGTGGAAGTCGTGGCCTGGCACTCGTTCGAGTTCTGCTCTTATCCGCCGCCCTTGAACGACGAAGACGCCGTCATCGTCATCAGCCACCGGGGAGCGAAGACCTACTCCTTCCAGGCGTTGGAAATGGCCAAGGCCGGCGCCGCCTACACCGTCTCCATCACCTCTACCGACGCCGGGCCGCACATCCGGGTGGCCGACGCGGTGTTGCATACCGTGGAGCAGGAGCGCTCGGCCGACACCATAAGCTATACAGCGGCGTTGACGGTCCTGGCGCTGCTGGCCACTGCCCTGGGAAGCTGGAAGGATGGCGGTGAGGAGTTGCCGCTTCTCCGGGCCCAGCTCGAGGAATTGCCCCAGAAGATGACCCAGGTGCTGACCCGCCAGCGCGCCATGCAGCAGGCCGCACGGCGGTTCAGGAGCCGGAGCCGTTTTGTCTCCGTCGGCTGGGGGCCCAACACGGCCACCGCCTACGAGTCGGCGCTGAAGATGCAAGAGACCAGCGCCACCGACAGCGAGGGGATTCAGGTGGAGCAACTGCTGCACGGCCCGTTCTGCTCCGTTGACCAGAATTGCCTGGTTACCCTGATCGCGCCTCCGGGTCCCGGCTACGGGCGGGCCTTGAACATCGCCCGGGCCTCCCTGGAGGTGGGCGCACCCGTTTGGGCCTTGGTGCAGGACGGTGACGTGCTCCTATCCGATCTGGCCACCGAGTCCTGTAACCTGCCGTCAGTCCCCGAGTTCTGGAGCCCTCTGCTCTACGTGCTGCCCTTGCAGCTCTTCGCCTACAACCTGGCGCTGGTGAAGGGCACCCATCCCGACCTGTTCCAAGAGGACAACGCCAGGCAGGCCGCCGCTCGCCGGCACTACGAGCTGTAGGCCGAAACCCGGCCAACCAGCATTCAGCGGTGACCGGTCAGCCGGAATGGGCTCACCCGGATCCATGGCATTGAGATGATACCCGACGGTCGGCAGCTATCAGTTGCCGCAAAAGGAGTACCGAGAATGGCGTCGACAGAAGAAGCCCAGACATTCCTCGACAAAACGGGACCGGGCCGGGGTTACATGCTGGAGATGCACCGGATCATGGCGGCAGCCGACCTGGAGTGGGCCCAGAAATTCAATGCGTTCATCGAGACCACGTACACCGGCCAGCGGCTTCTGGACCGCAAGACCAAGGAACTGCTTCAGATCGTGGTGGAGGTAGCCTTGCGGGCCGACGTGGAGCATATCCAGGCCCACATGAAAGTGGCGCTGCGGGAGGGAGCCACGCCCCGGGAAATCCTCGAAGCCATGGAGACGGTTGTCGCCCCCATGGGCGCCCTGGCCTTCCGCCGGGGTCTCCAGGCCTGGGCTGCGGAGACGGGCCTTCACGGGGAATAACCGGAATAACGGCGGGTAGGGGCGCAATATATTGCGCCCCCACGAGTTTGATCCGGAGCGACCGATGCGTTGGGTGCCCACGGGTCCGTGGCAGGTGCGCGATGAATTGGTCTCCACCGGTGGGGAGCACGCGATTGATTGGTCCTCACCGGTGCGGGTAAGGGCGCAATATATTGCGCCCTTACATTTATCGCTCCCGGACCACCGGGTTCCGCAGGACCCCGATTTCGCTGATCTCAACCTCGACGATGTCGCCGTCCTTCATGTTCTCGCCGGCCCCCTCGGTGCCCATCCAGAGGACGTCGCCGGGGTGCAGGGTGAGGTACCGGCTCATCGCACTGATGTAGGCTCGCACCCCGAAAATAGCGGTGCCCGCGACATACTCGATCGCCACCCGCCCGCTGAGAGTGACCTTGACGCGGAGGGCATCGGGGTTCAGGCCCGTGACGATCCAGGGGCCCATGGGCTTGAAGGTATCGGTGTTCTTGGCCCGCCACAGGGTCCGGTCGCCCCGCTGCCAGGTGCGCTCGCTGACGTCGTTGCCGATGGTGTAGCCGAGCACGTAGTCCAGGGCCTCTTCTTCGGTGACGTTCTTGCACGTCTTGCCGATGACCGCCACCAACTCGCCTTCGTACTGCACCTTCTCCGTCGCGTCCTTGGGTATGATGATGGGCTCATCCTGGGCGATCAGCGCATTGGCCGCCCGGTAGCCTACGTCAGCTTGCTTGGGCAGGTTGGGTTGGGTGCCCACCTGCTGGGCCGCCCAGGTGACGTGCTCCGGGTAGTTGATCCCGGCGGCGTAGAACGTGGGAGGAATCACCGGGACCTCCAGCTTAACCGAGCTGAGGGGCTGGGAGTTGGAGGTCCGGGTGTAGCTATCAAAAGGGCTTCCTTCGACCTCGATGACGGTATCGCCCTCGATGATGCCGTAGACCACCTTTTCCCCAGTCTTGAACCTGCACCATTTCATGGCCCATCCTCCTGAAACGACCTTTTCGGTCCCCGAGTCTGGCCTAGATTGTCACATCAAGCCTCCCAGGGGTCAAGCGGCCCGGCCACGGATAGCAGGACCGGTGGAGCATGCCCCGGCCAAGGCAGGTGAATACTGGCTAAGGTCGATGATGTTTACTGTGGGAAGGAAGTAATGGACGTGCTCTCCGGTTATCACGGAGAGCCCAGATAGCGGCCCTGGTTTGCCCGAACGCTTGGCGTATGCTAGGCTCCCCTGGCTGCTTCGATTACAGCTGGGGGAGACACGATGAGACTGCAGGGGAAAACGGCCTTGATCACCGGGGCCAGCCGGAACATCGGCCGGGAGGTGGCCCTGACCTTTGCCCGGGAGGGCGCCAACCTGGTGCTGAACACCCGGAGCAGCCGGAACGAGTTGGAGGCGGTGGCCGCCGAGTGCCGCGAAATCGGCGTGAGTGTCCATACCGTCGTGGCCGACGTTTCCGACTCGGGCCAGGTCTCCCGCATGGTGGAGGAGGGCGTCGCCGCCCTGGGCAAGATCGATATCCTGGTCAGCAACGCCGCGGTCCGGCCCCACAAGCCGGTCCTGGAGGTCTCCGACGAAGAGTGGCGCCAGGTGTTGGGCGTGAACCTCGACGCCACTTTCTATCTGTGCCGGGCCGTGTTGCCCGGCATGATCGACCGCCGGTCCGGGAGCATCATCGCCCTGGGCGGCCAGGCGGCCATCACCGGCCGTCCGGGCACCGCCGCGGTGACGACGGCCAAGACCGGCCTGCTGGGGCTGATCCGGGCAATCGCGGCGGAGATGGCGCCCCATAATATCCGGGCCAACCTGGTGAACCCGGGCTCCACCGATACCGAAAGGCGGCATCCCGGCTGGTATCCGGAGTTTAGAGATGTGTCCCGGGGTTCGCCGGAGCACCTGAAGGCCCTGCCCATGGGAAGGCAGGGCACGGTCCAGGACATCGCCAACGCCTGCCTGTTCTTTGCTTCTGACGAGTCGGCCTACGTCACCGGCGACCGGCTCAACGTGGTGGGAGGCCGGTACATCGTCTAGCCGGCGGCCACCTGCTGCCAGACCAGCGTGGCCGCCCCCACCAGACCGACCGAGTCTCCCAACCGGCTGGCCACCAGGCGGAAGTCTTTGTGCCGCTCGCTCATGGCCCGTTGCTCGATCAACGAGTGAATCCGGGGCAGAAGCTCCAGCTCAGTGAGACCCGCCGTCACGCCCCCGCCCAGGACCAACAGGTCCGGGTTGTACAGGTGCAGGGTGTTGGCGAGGCCCGCGGAGAGCGCCTGGACCATCTTTTCCAGTATGTCCTTGGCCAGCCCATCGCCCTGGGACGCCGCCCGGAATACGCCCTGGGAGTCGATTGACTCGAGGTCCCCGGTGGCCAGAACGGACCCCGCCGACCCGGGCTCGGCCAGGCGGGTCCGGGCCGCCAGGGCGATGGCGGTGCCCGACGCCAGGGATTCCAGGCATCCCCGGTTGCCGCACTGGCAGCGGGGCGCCTCACCGCTCAAGTCGATTGCCATGTGGCCGATCTCGGCGGCTAGGCCATTGGCGCCCAGGAACATCTTGCCCCGGTCGACCACGCCGCCCCCGATGCCGGTGCTGACCGTCAGGTACACCAGGGTCCGGGTCGGGGTCCCGTCAGCCGCCGGCTCCTGGCCCGCCCCGCAATGAAACTCCCCCAGTGCGGCCAGGTTGGCGTCGTTCCCAATCCACACCGGATGACCGAACATGGGCTCCCAAAGCGCTTTCAGGGAGATGCCGTCTAGCTCGGGCAGGTTGGGCGGGTCGTGCAGGGTCCCGGTCGCGGCGTCCACCGGGCCGGCGGCGGCGATCCCCACCCCGGCGACCGGCCGGCCGGCGCACCACTCTATCGCCTCACGGAGCAGACCCTCAGCCGACTTCAACAGCCGGGCCTGGCTGGCCTTCTGGGGGCTGGCCACCCGCGACTGCCACCAGATCTTCCCGTCTCGAGCGATGGCTGCCGCCCGGGTCCAGGTGCCGCCCCAGTCCATCGCTACCGCCAGTTCCGGCGACTGCGTCATATTCTCCCCACTCTGGGCGCAAGATTGCTAGTTTTCATGATAGCAGTTCACCGCTTGGTTCGCGAAGCCGCCCAAGACGAGGTGATTCGAGGAGGTTTATCCTAACAGTTCCGAAAGGGCTGCTTCCAAGATTGCGCCACGATGTTTTGGCCGGGGGTGCCGGATGCGGAGGCCTCGCCGCCGTCAGTCCCGGCCGCCGCCGCCGGAGCCGTCGCCGCCGCCAGTGCCGCCGCCGGAGCCGCTGCCGGTTCCACGGGCAGGCTCCGCGGCCAGCAATTCGTCCAGGGCCGCCCGCAACGAGGCGGCGTTCATCGGCCCCACGAATTTCTTCACCAAAAGCCCGCCGCCGTCGATGAGGAATTTCTCCGGAATACCCCTGACGCCATAGTCGATGGCGATGGTCCCCCTGGCGTCGATGCCGTTGGGGTAGGTGACGCCGTAACGCTCCAGGTAGGCCTCGGCGTCATCCCTGCGGTCCCAGATGTCGACGCCGATGAATTCAACGCCTCGATTCCGGTATTCCAGGTATGCCTGGGCCAGGATTGGGGCCTCCTTGCGGCAAGGGGGGCACCAAGACGCCCAGAAATCAAAGAGCAGGACGTGGCCCCGCAGGCTGGACAGGGTCACCGTGGAGCCGTCGAGCAACTCCAGGGAGAACTCTGGGGCGGCGTCACGATCGACCTGGATTTCGCCGTAAGCATTGTTGACTCCCAGGCCGCCCGGGCTGCCGCCCGACTCGACCAACGCCCAGGCCAGCAGCGCAATCAATCCCAACACCGGGATTGAGGAGCCCAGCAATATCCAGCCTCGTTTGCTCAACTCTCCAACTCACTCTCTTTGCCGTCTGGCCGCTCCCGTTCTCCCGGCGGCGCTTGATCCTCCCCGCCCTTGGGCTGAGGAGTCTCCAATATCCGGTTCTTCAGCCGGTCTCGCTGGGGCCGGTATTCCTCCTCCGGCAGGTCCCCTCGCTGGAACCCCTCGTCGAGGGCCGCTATCTCGTGGATCAGGGAGGCTCGCTGTGGCGGCTCCCGGCCGATCCCCTCGGGGGCGGCTGCCACGGAGGGAACGGCCCTCCGCGAAGCGCCGGTTATCCCGAGCAGCAACAGGATGGCCAGGACCGCGCCGGCGGCCCCAGGCACGGCCGCCCGCCAGAGGGCGGCACTGCTGGCCGATTTGCCGAGACGCGTCGCCAGACCGGGCTCGGGAAGGTTCGACAGCTCCAGGACCAGGTCCTGGCCGATCTGGAAATCCCTACCCTGCCAGACCCGGTAGAAGGACCCTTCGATGTTTACCGTTGGGGCCGGTTCCAGAGGAGCGACCTGGATCGAAGCCATCTGCTCGGGCACCAGCACCTGGAATAGGGCCGATCCCTGGATAAAGCTCTGCCGGTAGGAGGCCCGGTCACCCCGGTAGGAAAAGCGGAAAGAGAAGTCGACCGCGTGTTCTCCGGGGACCACGGCTGAATCGATGGCGAATCCGGTGCCGGTGGGCAGGATATCTCCACCGGGCAGGTCCGACTGCACGCTGAGGTCCTCGGCCAGGGGCGGCAGCGAGAAGCCCAGGAAGCCCTCCCCCCCCACCTCCACGGGACCGGGCAGGAAGGTGCGGTCGCTCGGGTTTTTCAGTCTCACGAACTCGAAGGCCGATATCTCCCGGTTCTTCTCATCTACACCGGCGATCAGCAGGGCCTGGAGGCTCACCGTCAGGACTGACGGGTCCTGGGTCGTCTCGTACACGGTGAGCCGGACCTCATCAACCAGTTCATTCGGGCCCAGCTCCTCGGTATAGAACACTCCTTGGTAGTCTACGCTGAGGAGGTAGCGCCCTCCTTCCAGCAGGGGCACCTGGTCGAAACGAAAGCTGGCGCCATCGCCGATCGTCGTCTGGTCCGCCGTTCTCAGGTTTCCCGCCTGGTCGGAGGCCAGCAGGAATACCGGGAGGTCCGGAGGGGTTGCCGCGCCGCTGGTGCCGTTGGACACTGTTCCTTGGATCGTGATCGTTTCCTGGGCGTTGCTCGTGTCCGGACCTCCCGCCGCGAGGGCCAGGGTCAGAGCCGTGATCAGCACGGCCAGCCGTATGCCCAACCGCCGGCCCCTCATGCTGAAGCTGGATCCGAGGGGCCGGACTTTTCGCCGCACTCGGGGCAGGCGCCGCTGCCCGGCGCCGAAGCCGCTCCGCAGCCGGGACAAGGGCGTGAGATTCCACCGGATCCCCATAGTTCCGACCGGGCTGCCAGTACTTCCTGCTCCAACGCCCAGTCGGGATCGCTTTCCCGCTCCTTCACCACTTGCCGCAGCGCGGTGGCGGCCTGGAGGCGGTAACCCTGAAGCTGTTCCCGGTATAGCTGGTCCGGCACCTGCCCCAACTCGTGCTCCAGCCGCAGGATGCGAATGGCCTCGTAAATGGCCTCCAACTCCGGCGCTTCCTGATCCACTGCAACCACCGGACCCTCACCCCAATTCCTCGAACGAGACTTGAGGAACGGGAAGGCCACTATGGCAACGCTGAACACGGCCAGGGCAGCGCCCAATACCAATCCCATGCTGTTAGCCTGCTTTCACTATCGAATGTTGAGCGGTCAGTAACTAGCTTTCAGCTGTCAGCCCTTTTCTGGCCGAAGGCGGCCGAACGGCAATACGCGAGAGAGGGCCTCCCGCTGTAACGCCGGCCGTCCCACCGGCCTTCAACCTGGCGGCCGACCGCTGCTCACCTGCGAGCCTCACGCCGTGGTGGGCCTGGTGGCCGCCGGGACTCGCCCCGGTGCGGGCTCCCGGGACGGCGCCCGGCGGCGCTGGGGCCATAGCGCGACCACGGTGCCCGCCACGAGCACCGGTCCCGCCACCCACATCCACCAGATGAGCGGGTTCACCAGGACCCGGAACCCAACCATTCCGTTGGAGAGGTTCTCACTGGGAACCACGTACAGGTCCTCCACCGGAGTCGACCGGATGGCGGCCCGAGTCGACGCCATGCTGAAGGCGGGGTAGAAGGCCCGGGCCGGCCGCATGATCGTCAACAGCTTGCCGTCCCGGTAGACCTCGACTTCGGACACAAACTCGGTGCGATTACCCTTTTCCTCTTCCTGCGTGCCCAGGTACCGTAGCTCGTACTCCGCAATGGTCAAGCTATCGCCGGGGGCCAGCACCGCGTCTCGCTGGGTGTTGAAAAATGTGGTGCCGACGATGCCCAGCGCCAGCATTACCACCGATAGATGGACGATGTACCCGCCATACCGGGGCCGGTTGGCCGCGAGGAGACGGAAGAACGCCGTTGGGTAGCTCTCCCCAGACGAGCGGTGCCTGACACGAGTACCCCGGGACCACTCCAGAAGTATGCCGGCGGTCACCAGCGCTCCCAGACCGAATCCCGTGAGCGGGTACGCCTGCCGCACGCCCAGGGCCAGCAGCAGCACCACCAACGCCACGGCGATGAGGCCGGGCAGGAGCAGTGCCCGGCGGACGCTGGCCGGGGTCGCCCGGCGCCAGGGCAGCAGGGGGCCCACCCCCATCAAGAAAAGCAGGCCCAGCAGCAGCGGCCCGTTCACCTGGTCGTAGAAGGGGCGGGCCACGGTGATCTCCTCGCCGATGGCCAGGCGGGATAGCAAAGGGTAGACAGTGCCCCAGAGGGTGACGAAGGCGATGGCCAGCAACAGGAAGTTATTGACCAGGAAGGCCGCCTCGCGGGACAGCATCGAGTCAAGTTTCTGGGCACTCTTGAGCAGCGGATAGCGCCAGAAGAAGATGGCGAAGGGCACCAGCACGCCCACGGCCAAGAAGACGAGGAAGATCCACCCCAGGGTGGAGGCCCCGAAGGAGTGCACCGAGGCGACCTGACCGCCCCGGTTCATGAACATGCCGTACAGGGCCATGCCGAAGGACACGTTAATCAGCACGATATTCCACATCCGGAACATCCCCCGCCGCTTTTGCACCATGATGGAGTGGACGAATGCGGTCAGGGCCAGCCAGGGCATCAGTCCCGCGTTTTCCACCGGGTCCCAGAACCAGAACCCGCCCCATCCCAGAATGGTGTAGGCCCACCAGGAGCCCAGCAGCAGGCCGCTCGCCAGCAAGACCCAGGACACGATCCCCCACAAGCGGCCCTGGTCCACCCACTCGTCCCCGCTCTTGCCGCCTAATTGGGAGCCCAGGGCGAAGGCGAAGGGCAAGGTGATGCCGATCAGGCCGGCCATCAGGGCTGGGGGATGGAAGAACATGCCCACATGGGTCAGCAGCGGGTTGAGGCCCTCGCCGTCGGCCGGGATGAAGGGCAGCTTTTCGAAGGGGTTCGCCATGAACGCCGTCACCGCCAGGAAGAACGCCAGAACCAGCATCAAGATCGCGGTGGTGTAGGGCAGGGTGTCGCGGACTTTCACCGGCGCCCGCCAGATGGCGATGCCCGACATCGCCGACAGCACGAAGGCGATGAAGAGCAGCGACCCCTCGTTGCCGGCGTAGAACGCCACCCAGGTGAAGCGGCCGGCCATCGCCAGATCGCTGTGGCGGGCCACGTAGGCTATCTCGAAGTCCCGGTTGATGAATGCCGACACCAGGCTGAGGGTCGCCACCAGGAGCACCAGGACCGTCAGGTATGCGGCACTTCGGGAACTCTGGATCAGGACTGGAACACCCCGGACCTGGCCCACCAAAGACCCAATGGCGGCGTAGGCCGAGAGAGCCAGCGCCAGCAGTAAGCAGATTGCGCCTAGATCAGCCATGGGGAATGAAGCCTGCCTCCTTTTTGGCCTGCCAGACCGGCGAAGCCGCGGCTAGCGCTCGCCTTCCGGTTGAGAATCTTCGCCCCGAAGGGGTCTTACGCCGCCGGCGCCCGGGTTGGATGCAACTTGGGTCTCGCCGCCACTCTCGGACATCATGGAGGCCGGCCGGCGCCCGGAGGGTCCTTCGCCGTTCAGCAGGCCCAGGTCCCGGTCTACGGTCTCCAGGAAAGGCTCCAGGCCGTCTTCCGGTGACGGCCCGGCAGCGGGCTTTCCACCACCGCCGGCCGCCATCGACCGGAGAATCGCCAGCGCGCCCACCAGCGCCGCCACGACCCCGGCCACGGGCAAGATCCAGGCCAGCAGGTTAACGCCGGACTTGGGTGGGGCGGCCAAGACACCGGGCCCGTAACGGTCGACGAAGAAGTCCAGGATTTTAGCGCGGCTGGAGCCATGGGACAGCATCTCCCGTACCACTCCGCGCATCTGCCGGGCCAACTCCACCTGGGCCTGGTCGATGGTCTCGGCCGGGCAAACCGGGCACATCAGGCTCCGGTCGATGGCCTGGGCTTCTTCCTCGTCGTAGGGCAGGACCTGGGCCAGGGCGGTGCCTCCGCTCAGCAGCAACACCGGGAGCAGCCCCGCGATAAGCGCCAGGGACCTAGGCCAGTTGGATGGCAATCGAATGCCCATATACCAGTCCCAGTTGGGGGTCTCGGCGGGCCGGGCGGTCCCCCGGGTTCTTGACGGAGACCGGCGACGCGGGCCGGTGGTTGAGGAATGGGGTCCGGGCTTGAGCCTCCCTTCCCGGTCGGCCATGGAGCCGGACCAGGACACCCTGCGTCGGCTCCCCTTGGCGGTGGGACAACGGCGAGGGCAAGGTGGAGGGAAAACCCGTCTCCCAATCGACCGGCGTCCCGTGGCAGTGGAGGCCACGGGCTTCAAGCCCGCTGAAGTCTGGCGTTGGCGTGGCGGGTGGTGGGCTCAAAATCCCTTGAAGTCGGAGGCAGCAACCCGGCTTGCGGAAATCATCAGGAGTAGCTGGTTCATTGCTGCTGTTGAGGATCGATGATGTGCTTCGCCGCGGCTCTGAGGCCCGACGACGCGGGACACCACCACTCCGCTAAGGATAAACCCCTCGATGCCCCGATTGTCAATGGCCGTGTACGTGCGGCGTAGGGACAACCGGGGCGTGGCTTACTCGAGACAGCGCCGTCACCGGTGCCCGTCTTGAGACCCCGGTATTCTCCCACGGCCAGACGGCGTTACGGGGTAACCACGAAGTCTCCGAACATGGTGAAGTTGTGTCCGGGGAATGTACACACGAACTGGTAGGTGCCCGCCGCGGGGGCGTCGAAGCTGACATCTCCCGTGGCGCCCGCGTTTAGCACCTTGGTGTTGGCGATAACGTCGGCGTCGCCGGGCTGTACCCAGTCGTTGCCGGGACCGGCCGCGGTGCCTCGGGAGGAAACGGCGTCTTTCGTCCCGGCTTTCACGATCACCACGTTATGCTGATTGATGCCGGAGACGTTATCGAAGCTCAGGACCACCTCGCTGCCGGCGGCGACCTCTAAAGCGTCTTTGTCGAACTGGAGCGCGTCCCCGTTGACGCTGATCTCCAGGGTGCCGGCCGCTGATGAGTCATCGGGCGGCTGTGTCGGCGGAGGTGTGGCCTCTGGGGTCGCGGTCTCGCCAGCCGCACCGGTCATACCTGCCGACGTCGGGGCCAGCGTGCTGGTGATGTATTCGACAATGGCGGTTTGTTCGCCAGCGGTCAGCAGCTTGCTGAAGTTCGGCATCGCGACAACGCCGGAGCGCATGAAGCCCAGGATGCCTCCGGGGCCGATGGCCTTGGCCTGGTCGGAGGTCAGGTCCGGGCTGACGGCGGCCTCGTAGCCGTAGGAGTTGACCAGCGTTTGCAGCACCGGCCCGTCGCCCTGGCCGGTCAGGCCGTGGCACATCGAGCAGTTGACCATGTACAGGTGCCGCCCGTCGGTGAACGACGTGGATTCAGGACCGGGATACCAGGCCACGGAACTCGCCGGCGCACTCAACCGGGGTGGCTCGTGAGACTTGTAGGTCTGCTGGTAGTGCATCTCGTAGAAGATGTCCAGGGGATAGGCCCCCTGGCTGCACCCGGCGGCTACCAGGCCCAACAAGAGAGCCAGGCCGAATAGGTAGCCCCGGACCCTTCGACGGCCGGCGCTACGGGGTTGATTCGGTTGTGTCGTTCGCTGATTGCTCATTCCCGTGTGAATCCCTAGGTTTCCCGTACCACGTCTACGGCACCCGCTTGGGTAAGTATGCCGGACACCTGCGGCAGCTGTTCCTCTTCGGCGTTAACTAGGACGCCGATGTAGCCCTCGGTGATGCGGGTGTCGTACAGGCCAAGCTTAAACTTGGGCAACCGGAACTCGAAGATAATCCCGAGCACGGTGAACATTATGGCGCCCAGCATGGTGGTCTCGTAGGTTACCACCGCCATCGGTGGGAGGGATAGGATGGGCTTGCCCCCCTGCACCAGGGGGTAGGCCATCTGGGTCATGGAGGTCAGGATGATACCCGCCGTCAATCCGATCAACGCGCCGACAAAGGGGAAGATGTACAGCCGGTGGGGCTCAGGCCGTTCCCCGAAAGCCCCTTCCGGGTAGGGGGCGTCGGTCAGGAAGTCGTAATCATTGGGCGATATGTTCGCAGCCTGCAGGGCATCCCCCGCTTCGGCGGCGTAGTTTGCATCTTCAAAGAGCCCCAGTATCGGCCGTCTCGCCATCTCTTTATCCTCCCTTCATCCCCGCTTCCGGCCACGCTCCCATAGGAGAGTGCCTCGGGGTGAAAGCCGTTAATCCTCTCGAAATACCGCGGGCACGGTCCGGCGCCCAATCTTGAACTCGGTCTTCAGGATGTCCCCTTCTTTTATGTCGTAAAGCGGTATCAGCGGGACCACTTTGCTCAGCAGCAGGACCAGCATGGCCACCATGGCGAAGGTCGCTCCGATGATGACGGCCTCTACCCAGGTGGGGCGGTAGGTGTACCAGTCGAAGGAGAACATCTGCTTCTGCGCCAGTCCGGGCACGAAAATCAGGAACCTCTCCAGCCACATGCCGATGTTAACCGCGATGCAGGCGATTGACATAATCCACAGGTTGCGGCGGGCGCCCTTGTTCAGCCACAGACTCACCGGCAGGAAGTAGGTCAGTATCACAAAGGCGATCATCCACAGGTTCCAGGGCGGCTGGGTAAACTGGAAGCTGCGCAGCGCGATCTCGTCAGCCTCCCGCCCGTAGAACCCGAAAACCACTTCCATCACGAAGAAGTAGAACCAGCCGGTGGCCACCACTATCAGCAAGCGTCCCAGGGCGTCGATGTGCTCGTGGCGGATGTAAGACTGCCACCCGTAGGCCCAGCGCAGCAGTATCATCACGAAGGTAACCGCCGAGACTCCCGAGTGGACGGCGCCCACCACGAAGTAGGGGGCGAAGATTGTCGAGTGCCACGACTTGACCGACACGGCCATGCCGAAGTCCCAGGAGACTATGCTGTGGACCGACACGAACACCGGCAGTATCAGCGCCGACAGCAGCACTCCCGCGATAATCTGAAGCTTCCATTGGCGCGGGTTGCCCTGCCAGCCCATGGCCAGCACCCCGTATATCTTGTGGCTGATCCCGGTGGTGCGGTCTCGAAGCACCGCCAGGTCGGGGAGCAGCGCGACCATAACGAACAGGATGCTGGAGGTCAGGTAGGTGAATATGGCGCTGGGGTCCCACACCAGGGGCGACCGGATGTTGGGCCATACCCCGCGGGCGATGTCGTAGGGAACGAAGGGCACGGTGTAGACCCAGTAGACCAGGCGCCAGGGACGACCGCTGTGAATCAGCGGCATCAGCACCGCGGTCATCAGCGAGAAGACTGTGAGCACTTCGGCAGCCCGGGTGGCCGGCCTCCGCCACTCGGCCTTGGAGAGCCGTAGGATGGCGGACAGCATAACGCCCGCATGGCTGATACCGATCCAGAAGACGAAGTTGGTGATGAAGAATCCCCACATCACCGGCCGGTTCAGCCCGGTCACTCCCAGGCCGCGGTTGATCATGTAGCCTGTGGCGCCCAGGGCGATCAGGACGATCATACCCAGGATGGCGATCGTAAACCAGAACCACTTGGGCGTGAACAGGATCGATCGCAGTAGGTCCGCGTTAACCTGTTTTGCCGATAGGACTCTACCTTCCTGCATGGAAGCTCCTAGACGTTTTGTAACCCATCAACCATTTGTCCGAGGCGTTCCCCAGTCCTCTCCCCGCCGGCCCTCGAGGGCCGCCGGATGACTGCCGGGCCGCCTATTCAGGTTTGGCCAACACCAGGTAGTGGCCGCGTATAAAGGTGCCCATCCGCTGATACATGGTGCCCTCTTTGACCTCCCAAGTGGAGAGAATCGGTATCAGCCGCGTTGCCGCTAGGTAGAACAGGGCAGCTCCTCCTATCCCGCCCAGGATCATGAACACGTCCCAAACGTCGGGCCAGACTGCCGCGGGCACGTGGGACAACCCCAGGTTGTATATGTCCCCCGCATTGAACGACCCGACGAAGGTCCGGATGTTGAAAAGTAAAGCTCCCACCAGGGCGGACAGGCCGGCCAGCGGCGCTCCCCAAGCTCTCCGGCGCACCGGGTTCCACAGCAGGATCAAGAGGGGCAGGGCGAAGCTGAATATGAAATTGGCCAAGAACACCCAGCCGTAGGCCTCGAAGAACAGGTACTTGAGGATGTTCTGCTCTACCTCCAGGCGGCCAAACCAGTAGGTCACGCCGAAGGCGAAGACCATGTAGCACCACAGCAGGGTGAAACCCAGGAGTATCTTGCTGGCCGACCAGAAGGGCGACACGCCGATGTACTCCTGGTAGCCTCCCCAGCGGCGCAGAATGAACAGTATCACCAGGATCATGCCCAGGGATGACTGGAAGCTGGTGAGCGTATAGATAACCGGGAAGATCGAGTCCTTCCAGCCCGGTATCAGGCTCTGGCCGAACTCCGTGCTGATGATGAAGTGGATGTAAAGCAGGAACATGAAGTAGAACCCGCCCAGCATGGCCAGCGCGGCCTTCTGGGTGATCCACTGCCGCTTGGTGCCGTACCAGTGTCCCGCCAGGAGCGAGTACACCTTCCGGCGAAGCCCGGTGGACGACAGCCGGGCCTCCGCCATGTCGGGCATCGCGGAGAACCACAGGATGGCCAGGCCCAGAATGGCCAGGAAGATCACGCCCAGCAGGTCCCACACGTAGGGAGCGCCGACGGGCACTTCAAACCAGAGGGTGCGGCGTACCTCCATCTGCTCGGGCCCGGAGCCGGGGTTCTTGATGGGTGGCATCACCAGCATCAACGGGATGAACATCAGGAGGGTGAAGATGCTCACCACGGAGAACAGCTCCGCTATTCGCGAGAGGGGGCGTCTCCAGTGGCTCTTGGTGAACCGGAAAGCGACCGCCGCCAACGGAGCGGTTCCGGTAACCATGAATACAAACGAGAAGACGGCGGCGTAGTAGCCCCAGGGCCCATGCTCGCTGAAACCATCATCGATGACCCGGACGATGAAGCCGGTGATCCCCAACACGAGCAGCATGGCCGAGATGGTCATGGCGATCGCCAACCGGTCGGGCAGGACGAAGGTCTTGCCCAACAGGTCCTTGGTTACCTTGTTCGCCTCGGGGAAGACCCATACTCCGGCGTTATGATGTCCGTTAACCGCCATGGGCGTCATCCTTGCTCAAGGGAAATTGATCGACCTTCTTCAGGTATATGACGTTGGGTTTGGTGCCCATCTCTTCCAGCAGACGGTAAACCCGGGTATCGCCCGGATCCAAATGCTCTCCCCTCTTCCGGGCTTCGATCTGCTCGTTGGCCTCCTTGAAGCGCTCGTGGACCGGCCCGGTAATGTCCCCCTGGTCGGCGAAGGTCAACGCGTTGGTGGGGCAGGCCGCGACGCAGGCGGGCAGAAGGTTGAGTTCCGCCATCGCCGCATGGTCCAGCGTCCTCCGTTCCCGTCTCTCTACCGTTATCTCGGCCCGGCGGATCCGTTGGATGCAGAAGGTGCATTTCTCCATGATGCCGCGGCTTCGCACGGTGATGTCGCTGTTCAGTTGGTGTCTCATCCGTTCCGGCCACACCGGCTCCCACCAGTTGAAGAACCGGGCCTGATAGGTGCAGTTGTTGGCACAGTAGCGGGTGCCGACGCACCGGTTGTAGACTTGAACGTTGAGCCCTTCATCATTGTGGTAGGTGGCGTACACCGGGCACACCGGTTCGCACGGGGCGTTCTCGCAGTGCTGGCACATTATCGGAATGAAACGGGCCTTTACGTTGGGGAACTCCCCTTCCCAGTACCGCTCGATGCGGATCCACTCGAAGGACCTGCCCTTCTGGAAGTAGTCCCTTATGTTGATGGGCAGGTTGTTCTCCGCCTGGCACGACACCACGCAGGCTTGGCACCCGGTACATTGGTCCAGGTCCACAACCATGCCCCATTTGTGATCGATCCTAGGTGTAACCATATTCCACCCGGCTCTCAGCCGTCAGCGTTTAGCCATCGTCTTACGGGCATCCAGCCCGTTACTATCAGTACTCGTGCGCTACTCGGGCGCGCTACTCAGGCGCGATGGTATGAATAATCCGCTCACCGTGGGTATTGCCTACTTCCACCGCCCGGACAATTCCCTCGAACTTGGCTATCTTAACCCTTTCTCCCGTGGGGGTCACGGTCACCCGGGTATTGGCCCACGCCAGCGCCCCGGTCCCGTCAACCTGGCTCGGCTCCAAGATGTCCATGATGTTCGCGCTTTCTTCCTCGGGCCGGTCCGTGGCGTACTCGGACCCGTTGCGGCGACCCTGGCCAAGGGGCACGGAGATCGTGCCGGGGGGCACTGCCGGAGTCAGGTACACCATCGCCCGGATGGAGCCCTTGGAAGACTCGATGCGGACGACGTCGCCTTCCTTGACCTTCAGCCCTTTGGCGTCATGATCGCTGATCTCCACCCAGGTCTGCCAGGCGACGGTCGACAGCGGGTCGGGCGTCCCCTGAAGCCAGGGTAGGTGGGCATGACGGCCGTCCAACAGCGTGTTATGGGCGAAGGGCGTCAGGTAGAACGTGCCGGCGCCCAGGCCCTTGCCGGGGAACTGGGGCTCCGCCGCCTTGTCCGCGATGCCGCCGAGGAGGCCCTGTTTCGCGTTAATCGCTCCCGGTCCGGCGGTCCCTTCGTCCCACCAGCCGCCGCGTTGCAGCAGCCTGGTCCAGAACTCTCCGGAGGAAGCGGCCTGGATCGAACCCCGGTTGAGGGCGAAGAGGGCGTCCGAGCTTTCCTTGAGCATCTGTTGGTAGCTGGGCCAGGGCAGGCTGGCGTCCTTGCCCAGCTCCTGGGCCACGTTCAGAAGAAGGTCCGGGAAGCTCCGGGGGTCCAAATCATGGAGAGGGTTGACCACCGGTTGCTGGAACCCGACGACTTCGTAGCCCGGACCCGGCTCCGGGATGTCGGTGCCCCAGTCCTCGAGATACACCCGGTCGGGCAGGACCAGGTCCGCCATGATGCTGGTCTCGTCCAGGAAGGGCGAGAAGCTGACGATGAACAGGTCGCTGGCACCGGCGATGGCGTCCTTCAATCCGAGGGAGGCGGGCAGGCCGTGGACCGGGTCCGCTTGATGCAGCAGCAACAGCTTGGTGGCGCCGGTCCGCAGGCTATCGACTTCGGTTCTCCACTGGGACAAGGTGGCCGTTTCTCCGGCCGCCGGCGCCTCATCCAGGGGGCTGTTGGGATTGAACCTGATGCCACCCTTGGCGCCCACGCTTCCCACCAGGTAGTTGAGGGCGTAGATGGCCTCCAGGTTGAACAGGCCGTTTGTGTGGGCCCCCGCCGATCCTCCGCCGATGGCCAGGCTGGGGCTCCCACCGGCGAACTCCCGGGCCAAGCTGCGGATGGTGTCGACGCGAGCCTGGTCTCCGATGATCTCGGCGAGGAAAACCTTGTCGGCAACGACCTCGGGCCGGAAGGCTTCGAGTGCCGCTGCTCCCTTGCCGCCGGTCAAGGCCCCGACGTTCACGCCATCTGCCTGCAGGCCCTCGGAGATGATGACGTAGGCTAGGCTCAGGGCCAGGTGTCCTTCCCAGCCGGGCCGGATGGGGATCCACCGGTCGGCGTTCGCCGCCGTCATGGAGAAACGGGGGTCGACGTGATAGAAGGTCCCTCGCTTCCGCCCCTCTCCCTGGCGGAACTGGCCGTAGCCCTGGTTCCAGCGGGTGGGTGACACCCAGGTGGAGAGGAAATCGGCGCCGAAGGTCAGCAGGAACCCGGCGTTTTCGATGTCGAAGTCGGGCAGCAGGTCCTGGCCGAAGACGTTCTTGACCGCGGTGCGGTAGGTGTTGTCGTCCAACGCCTCGAAGCCAAGGTGCCGTCCACCCACTTCCTTGGAAAAGCGGCTGACCACGGTAGCCAGGTGACCGCGCAGGGGCTCGGTAACCGCCAGCATCCCAGCGCCCCGTTCGTCCAATTTATGCCGGAGGGTGTCCATGGCGCTGGCCCAAGAGACCGGCGTGAACTGGCCGGAACCTCGGGGCCCGCTGCTCTGCATGGGACCGGCGACCCGGTCCGGATGGTACAGAGCCTGGAGGCCGGCGTCGCACCGGGCGCTCTGCTTCCCCAGGTTAATGGGGTAGAGGGGGTTGCCCTGGATCTTCTTAGCCCGGCCTTCCATCACCCGAACCAGGATGCCCTCTCCGGTTGGGCAATTGCGGCAGAGGGTCGCGTACCAGTTATCGGACCCCTTTACCAGGTCTTCGGGCAGCATTGCCGGGCTCTGAATATCCAGTTCCCCGTGACGGATTCCAAACCCTTCACAGGCTACCGCCCCAACGGCTGAGATACCGGCCCACGCTAGAAAGTTGCGCCGCGTCAGTTTCATCGGATGAGAACCTTGCTTGTAATCACTTGTGGCACACCGTGCAATCGGTGGGGACGTTGTTCTGCCGGTGGCAGTCCAGGCACGTGCCCATCTTCAGCGATTGGAACCGCTTGGGTTTGACCTCGGTCATGGCGGCCACGTCGCCGTGGCACTTGGAGCAGACCGCCTGCACTTTCTGTTCGCTGGGGAGGTCCGACGTATCCTGCTGAGTGAAGAACCGGATGTGGGCCTCATGGACGAAGCGCACGTGGTCGGGCATCCGGTGCACCCGTTCCCAGTTGATGGGATCGCCGTCAGCGAAGCTCTGGCTGACCTTGGCCATCTCCGCCAGGTTCACGTTGGTCAGGCCCACCAGATTCTCGTCGGCGATCTGTTCGTGGCAGAACATACACTGCTCCACCGCGGGTACGGTGGCGGCGGTGCCCTTGGTCACGTTCCGGTGGCAAAATTCGCACTGGATGCCCGCTCCACCTGTCTCGACAGTTCCCGCGTGGACCGTGTGGGGGAAGGCCACGGGCTGAGCCGGAGCGTTCCCCAGGCCGAAGGGCGGGTTGGAAAACCAGGAAATGAGCACCACGACGATCACGAAGCCGACTATGAGCGTAACTCCGGCGCTCACCACGCCCAACGCCAGCATCTTTCCGCTCAGTCCCATCGGCAGCAAAATCCGTCTGTCAATTCAGTAATCCAATCCGATTGAATTCGTTTCGGGCTGCTTATCGGGCCGCTTTACTTGGAAGAAGCCAGGCCCGGCCCGCCGGGGCTAAATCAAGTACCGGTCCCAGAAATTGTCCACTTCCAGCGTTTGGTCGATACCCAGGACCAGAATGGTGACAGCGACGACCAACACCAGAAACGCGAACCCGGTCAGCGGAACTCTGAACCGGTGGGCCGTCTGAGGTAGTTGGCCGGTCATTATCAGGGATGGTATCAGCGCGTGGGCGACCAGCATCGTAATCGCGAACGTGACGATCAAAGGAACATAAGTCCAGAACAACTGAAGCCAAATATGGATGTCGTTCCAATTGGCGTTGGTCAACGCTTTGGGATCGTCAAACATCTTGAGTGCTGCACCGCCAGGGGCTTGGTTTGGGGCAGGACGCGCTTCAACGGAAGCCAGGTGAAAAATATCACAGCACCCTATGAGTGTCAAGGGGATGGCAGCGCCAATCTCTCCCGCCAAGGGTCCAACCGGCGTGGCTGCAACACCAGGCGGTGGCGCCGCAAACCGAAAGAGTAGGACCTGCTTGCAGTATTATTTCGGAGCAATAATCTCCGTGGCGGGCGCTTCGTGAACGCAATTCAGTTGACTGGCATCTGGCGCAGATTTATAATACAACTCCGGGATTGGGTTGCGGAATTGGGGTATGGAACTTCTCGCTAGAATCCGGGCACGGTCTTTTCGGGCCGTTCACCTGGGAGGGAAGGAAAACATGGGTTGGTTCTCTATACTCAAGATCGGCAAGCGCAAGTCGCGGCCGGATCCTCCGGAGGATGACTCGGGCGAATTTGAAATTGAACTGGATGCGACTACCGCAGACACCCCATCTCCGTTGGTGGACGAAATCGGCAGTATTGAGACTGCCGCCGGGGGATCGCCGTCGAGCGGGGAACCTGATTTGGGAGGGCCGCCGGAGGATGAACCGGAGGATGAAGATGAGGATGAGGATGAAGAAACGGTGACGGCAGGATCTGATCAGGAGCCGCCAGCGGCGGGATCGCTGGCTTCCAGGACTCCAAATCCAAACCTACCGCAAATGTACAAGACGTGGGTTGAGCTTGAAGAAACTATAGGCACGGCCCGAGACGGGATGGAATCGATGCTCGCCAACCGAAATATGGCGTCGGCATCGAGAGAGGTGGCCCGGGAGACTCTGGAACAGGCCGAAGCGGCCTGGGAAGAGGCCCGGCGTCTGGGAGACGTGACCTGGCGGGCCTTTGACCAGGGTTTCACCGCTAACCTGCCCGGCATCGCGGAACGGTTGAGGACCATCAAAGAGGTCGACGAGGCCCGAAGAGCCCAAGCTGATCTGCGATGGGCCAGCCAGGAAGCGGCCTGGAAAGAGGCCGACGGGGCCCGGCAAAAGGCCACGGCGGGGCTCCTGAAGGCGATTGCCTCCCTCGCGGCCGCGGCCGTCCAGGTAGAGGGAGATGAGGGAATCGGGCAATCTGTCCGCCTTCGCCGAATCTCTCAGAAAATCCGCATTGGAGGACTTGACGGGCGCCCAAGCCATACGCGACGAACTGGCACTTTTGGGGCAGAGGGCCCTGGACGAATTGAAGAAAGACCACCTCTCGGCAGAAGCATTTCCGGAAGTGAGAATGATGCCCAAGCCGGCCGGATCAAGGCCGGAAATCCAGGGGGAACCCGTCGCTCCTCTCCCGGCGGAGCTGGACGATTCCCCTGACGTTCCCCCCGACGTTTCCGATGAGGATGACACCCCTCCCAGCACTGGGGGAAAACGGCTGCGGCGGAAGCCTGAGACCCTCGAAAAGCCGGCTGCCGCCAAAGTGGAACCCCCGGCCCCCCCGGCGGGGGAAAACGGGGGAAGTGTCCCGGCGGCCACGGAGCGGGCCGAGGCTATAACCCCACCGAAGGTGGTGGAGGCCGGAGCAGGTCCGCCGCTGTCGGCAGCCGAGCAGCTCCGGAGGGAATTCGCGGCGGGAGCCCACCCACCCCGGTCCCCGGAAAGCGGGGCCCCGGTCTCCCCAACCGGGGGGCCGGTCACCGGGTGGAGCCGACGCAAAACGCTCCCGGAGCCGCGGCGGAAGAGCTGAGAGTAGAGATGGCGGCCCCGCGGCCCCCGGTGGCGGGTGTCCAGCAGCCGGGCGGAGTAATTCCCATGCCGGCCTCCGTCGACCCGGCCGTTTCCGAGGCTGGGGTTGCGGGACAGCCCGCTGCGGCAGCCCCCGGGCCGGAGACGTACACGGGGCGTCTCTACCTGATGTTCCCGTCAACCCTCGGGCAAGATGACATCGGGTCCGTTTGGGAGATCCTGGAGGCCGTGGCCGCGGGCAGCATCGTGGAGAACCGGCTCATTTCCAGGGAGGCCGGAATTCAGTTCACCCTCGACCTTGGCAGCAAGCTGTTTACGGTGGAGGACATGCGCAAGCGAATGCTGGGAGCCCGGCTGGAAGCGCTCGGGCTGGATCGGCTGAGGGTTGACTGGCCACGCGTCGGCTAGCACGGGGTCAGCCCGGCTACGGCCGGCGGGGGAACGTCCTCAGGCTCCGGGAGGGTTGCGCCGGTACCAATCGATTATCTGGGAGCCGGTGGCGGACCACACTCCCTGCCGGCGAGTCATGTATCCCAGGGCATCGTCCAGGTAGCCGATTCGGAAAGGCTGGCCGATGAGCCACGGGTGAAGGTTCACGGTCAGCACCCGTCCGTTCTGCTCTCCGTCCCGGTACATCGTGTCGAAGCACTCTTTGAGCGACTCCCCGTACCGGTCGATGGGGACGTGCCGGGTCCACAGGGCCTGCACGTCGTCCAGGTCCACCATGATGGGAAGCGCGAACAGCTCACCCGCATCACCCTTCATGGGATAGGGTTGCTCGTCGTTGCCCCAATCGCAAACGTAGCCGATTCCCGCCTGGGCCAGCAACTGGGGCGTCCTGGGTGACTCCCCGTATTCCGGCCCCAACCAGCCGGTTGGGGCCTTACCGGTGGCCTGCTTGAGGGCTTCCACCGAGGTCCGGATGTAGCTCCGCTCCTCCTCTTCAGGCATCTGGCCGGTGATCATCCGGCTGACCGATATTCCGTGGCCGATGATCTCGCATCCGCGCTCCAGGCAGTGGCGGACCAGGTACGGATAGTTCTCCGCGGTCTTCACATCCATGGCCACCGTGGCCTTGACGCCATGCTTTTCCAGGGCATCAAGGACTCGGAAGATGCCGACGCGATGGCCGTACTCACGGTGGGTCAAGCGGGGGAAGTCGGGGAAGGGGCGGGGAGCGATTCCCCCGGCCAGGACGGTGGTGATGCTGCCCTCCGGCGGGTACCACTCCATGTGTTCCAGGTTGACGATGACGCAGAGGGCGAGCCTCGCGTTATCCGGCCAGCGCAGTACCCCCCGGCTGGGGAAGGGAGACCAGTCATAGTGTTCGTGGTCCATCCCGAAACGGCGTTGAGCGGGCATGGCGGCACCTCTCTCCTGTGCGGCTGCTTAATCGGCGAATAGTCAGACGGGTCCTGGTTCCCAATTGGGACCCTCTCCTCGCTTCCCGGTCATGGAGAAGGCGGGAGCCGGGCTGAAAACGAGTCATGCGCCCTTTGGGTTCGGGTGGCGGGCGCCGAGGCTCCGAGGGACCTTGCCTAGGCCTTGAACTGCCGGGCGTGCTCCACCGCCTGGTCGTAGTAGTTGGCGATATAGTACTCGGCGATATCGTCGGCGGTGGTCTGCCACACCCCGTCGTGGGACATGATGTAGCCCAGAAGATCATCCAGGTATTTGATCCGGTGGGGCTGGCCCATGACGTACGGGTGAAGGGCGATGCACATGACGCGGCCGCTCTGTTCACCCTCTTTGTAGAGCTGGTCGAACTGGTCCTTGCAGATCCGGGCGAAGTAGTCACCTTCGTAGTTGGCCCGGAACAGGGGTGCGTCGTTCAGCTCGATGGAGTAGGGCACCGAAACGAGCGTTCCCGACTTCACCCGGATGGGCACCGGCTGGTCGTCGTGCATCCAGTCAGTGTGGTAGATCAGGCCGGCCTCGGCCATCAGGTCGGGGGTGGCCTCGGTGTCCGAGACGGCCGGCCCCAGCATGCCCTTGAGCTGTTTTCCGGTATGCTTCCGCAGGGTTTCGATACAGTCCCGGTAGAACTCCCGTTCCTCCTCCTCCGTATAGGTGTTGAGGTAGCGGGTGTTGTAGATGCCGTGGCTCATGAAGTCCCAATCCCTCTCGACCATGGCCTTGGCGACTTCCGGGTAGTGCTCCAGCACCGCCATGTTGAGGGAAACGCAGCACCGGATCTGGTGGCGGTCCATGACCTCCAGCATTCGCCAGAAGCCCACCCGGTTCCCGTAGTCGCGGTTTGAGTACTGCTGGACATCGGGATAGGGGGTGCGGGGCCAGGGGTCTCGCTTCCCGTCATAGTCGGGGAGATACTCGTAGTGCTCGACGTTGGGTGAGACCCACAGGGCCACCCGGGCGCCGTTGGGCCACTCCAGGCGCGGCCTCTCGATGATGGGGCTGTAGTCCACCCGGTCAGGGGGCAGCGGCATGGGAACCCACCTCCCGTTCAGATCATGATGTTCATCTGGGCTACGATCGCCTCACCAAGGGCCCGGTCCCCTCGAATCTTCACCTTGCCGGAACCGATCACCTGGGCAGGCTCCCAGCGGCCGCAGCCCAGGCACGCGAAGGTCTCCGCTTCCATGGTCAGGGACACCGTGGGCCGGGCCGGCGCCTGATCCAATTCCCGGGCGCGGGTCCCTTCCACGCCCACGGGCACGATGCGCCCCGCCGGCCCGGTGATGTCGAACACCACCGTGGCGCCGTCAGGGGTTTGGGCCTTCTTGGCTACCACATAGGGCATGGCCATGGCCACCCGGCCCACGGAGTGCTCGGCCACCGGCCCTGCCAGGTTTCCGGCCCGTCCCAGGGCGCGACGCATGTCCTGCTCGTGGACCCAGGCATCGAAGATGCGTATCCGGATAAAGTCGCGCATGGGCGCCCGGCCGATGGGCGTGTCAGTCTCTGCCTCGAATTCATCCGGCGTCAAGGCCCGGAGAAGCTTCAACCGCTCGGCGGTTGCCTCTTGGAACTCCTCCAGCACCTCGGCCCCGGTCCGGGGGCGCCGCCAGTCCACCACCACCTCGTTTCTCCGGCCCGTGTCGTTCTTCACGTGGCTCATCTCGGGTGGTGTGTGGTCTGGGGCCGGCCGCCCCAGCAGTCGGCACTCGGAACCGGCCAGGTGCGAGAGTTGGTCCTGCACCGACCAGCCGGGGCAATCGGTTGGCGTCTTCCAGTCCCGTTCGGTAAAGGGAGAGCAGAGGCCGGCGATGGACTGCCAGACCTGCTCCATGATGTCGACGAGTTCCTGGTCCGTCATACGCGCAATCCCTCCGTGAATCAGCGTGGCCCAGAGGGGAATCCGGATCTTGTTTGGCTACGTGCCGCCCGTCTGTTCCCGCTCGATCCTGCGGCGCTCCCGGTTGGTGATCAACCGCACCGCTTCGTGCGCGCCCATGCGGCCCACCGGGCCGGAGGCGTACATGGAGCCCAGGACCACGCCGCCGCGTCCCAGCAGGAACTCCGCCGGCTGAATGAAGCCGTCGTGTTCTTCACCCCACCAGGCGCCGGCCAGATCGCCGTCCTCCCTGGTCGCGCCGTAGGCCATGTTGAAGCTGAGGCCCTTCCCCGCTACCTCTTTGGCGTGTTCCAGCGAGTCGGTGCTCACGGCGTAGATCGTGGCATCCAGGGCATCCAACTCGGGCTTCTTCGCTTCCCATTCGGCCAACTGCCGATGGCAATAGGGTCACCAGTGGCCCCGGTAGAAGAGGACCGCGGTGTAGCGGCTCGGCGCGTCGGCCGGGATTTGAATCGTTCCTCCGTCAATCAGCTTCAAGGTCAGCTGCGGAAACCGGTCGCCCTGTTGTAGCATTTTGCCCATAATAACCTCATGCATCGGTGCGTAGCCGGATCATTGGCGAAAGGGGGCCGGCGCCGTGGGGCTATCATACTGACTGGACTACCCATTGGCAACACTGGGGCAATACTGGTTTTGCACCGGCATTTCGCGGTTTGCGTTGACGGGCCCCACCGCCTGGGATAAGCTGCGGCTGGCATAGGCGGCCACGAAGGAGGTGCAAGGTGCGGCGGATCACCGATAACGTGTTCGTGGAGACCCAGGTCAGGGGCTGCAATCACGGGTTCGTGACGACTTCCGACGGTATCGTCATGATCGACAGCCCTCAGAAGCCCAGCGACGCCCTGAAGCTGAAGGCGGAGCTGGCCACGCGGGGACGGCTTCGCTACATCATCAACACCGAGCCCCACGGCGACCATTGGACCGGAAACGCTTTTTTCGACGCTCCGGTCGTCGCCCACGAAGGCGTGAGAACCCGCATGCTCGCCACCGATATGGCGGAGCACCTGGCCCGGGTGGCTGATATGGGGCCCGAAGAGCCCGGCCTGCTCCAAGGTTACGAGGCCAACGCCCCCGTCATGACCTTCCACAGCGGAATGAACCTCCACGTGGGAGACCACACCTTCCAGATGATCCACATGCCCGGCCACACCCTTTATCAGGCGGCCATTCTGATCAAAGAGGAGGGAGTGGTTTTTACCAGCGACAACATTTTCCACAAGGTGCACACCTGGTTGCAGGAAGCGGACCCGGACCGGTGGCTGGCGTCGCTGGAATCGCTGCGGAAGCTGGACGAGGAGATATTCGTGCCCGGCCACGGGGATCTGTGCGGCAAAGACTACCTGGACGAGCAGGGCTCCTTCGTCTTGGAATGGAAGGAGTACGTCAAGGACGCCGTCGACCGGGGCATGACCAAGGATGAGGCGGTGGCCGGCCTCACCAAGATGACGGACCGGTACCCCATGGACGTGGAGCAGGAGGGGATGGCCCCCGGGGTGATGCGGAGGAACGTGGCCAACTTGTACGACTACCTGACGGGCGCCTGGTCCCCTCCGGGGTAGCGTGGCTGGGATGCTGTCTCGTGATTGGCGTGATACCCGGTCCGTCGTTCCGGCCGTCTCGTCTTCCCGGCGCAGGCCGGGAACCAGCCCCCGCATCTCTGGATTCCGGCCTGCGCCGGAATGCCGATGGCTGGGATGGACGTGGAGCAGGAGGGGATGGCCCCCGGGGTGATGCGGAGGAACGTGGCCAACTTGTATGACGACCTGACGGGCGCCTGGTCCCCTCCGGGGTAGCGTGGCTGGAATGCTGTCTCGTATCTTCGTCTTCCCGGCGTAGGCCGGGAACCAGCCCCCGCATCTCTGGATTCCGGCCTACGCCGGAATGACGGTGTTTCTGAGGGTCCTATCGCTTTGAGATTGTCGTAGGTCAGGGGCCGGAACCAGATAAGCTCTCGACCGGGTCTATTCCTCTGCCGGGGGCTCCTCCGGGGGCTCTTCGGGAGTCTCTTCAGGTTCTTCCTCGGAGGGAATTTCGGAGGGCATCTGCTGCCGGGCGATCCAGTTCTGCAGCCACTTGCGAAACTCGTCGAGCGCCGGCGGGGAAACGTAAAACACCTCGATATCCGCCGGAAACTGAATCTGGTGCCGCTCGCTCACCAGGAGCAATCCGGCCTCGTCTTCCCCCAGGGTGGAGTCGATCTGCTTCGCAATGTGATCGTAGCGGCTCCGGTTGCTCTCGGCAAACCACTCCTGGAGCTTTTGCGCCACCGTTCCGCTGATGAGGGGCAGCATCAGGCATCTCTGGAGGTCCAGAATTTCCGCCAGCAGGCCCGTATCCTCGGTGGCCTCTAGCGTAGCGCCGGACTCACACTTGGCCTTGACGAACTGGTGGCTCCGCAGGTCCATTCTTTCCAGATGGTCCAAGCCTTCCTGGCCACCAACGGGTACGCTTTCGTGATACAGGTGGCGCAGGCCGCCCAGCGCCGACTCCAGCGAACTCACCTGGGTCTGCATCTGGTCCCAGTACTTGGCCAGGGCGGCCACGCCATCCCGCGCCTCGTCGGGCGGCCCGAACATCAGGGGAACCAGCAGCAGCTTCCTGCGCCCCTGATACTGCTCGGCGGCGGGCCGGGATATCCGGCCTATCTCCTGGGCCATCTGGCCACCTCCGGATTCGCGGGCAACGGATAGGGGCCGCCGGGCTGCCGGACGGAGTTGCACCCACGGCCGCCGTCCAGTATAACCCATGACCTGCGGCAGGCTACTGCCGCGCCGCCCCGGTATGCAGCGGTTCCTCCATAACACTGCCGTAATACTTTTCATGACATGCTGGTTTCGTTGGCAACCCGTACCAGACGGCCTCTGGTGGTGAGGAGGGTCGAAAATGAACTGGCTGGATTTGGCTATACTCGGCAGTATCGCGATCGGGGCCTTGATGGGGATGTGGATCGGAGTGATACGGGCCGCGTTTACCGCCGCCGGGGTGGTTTTGGGAATCCTGATGGCCGGGCACTTTAGAGGCAACGTGGAGGCGCTGGTTGCCGGCCACGTTGCCAGCGATACCCTGATAACCGTGCTGGGCTATGCCATCATCATCCTGGCGGTTGCCGGCGGGGCCGTCATCGCGGTAACCATTGTGCGCAAGCTGGCTTCGATGCTGCTTCTCGGTTGGGCGGATCGAGCCGGCGGCATGGCCTTGGGCCTGGTGGCCGCCACCTTGGTCTCGGCGGCGGCTATCGTGGGCCTGGTGGGCCTGGCCGATAGCTACGAACTTCCCCGCGACGGGGTGGCCGGGACCGTCTTGGAGAACACCCCCTGGCTGGACGAGGCGCGGGAGGGACTGCGGAAGTCTCTCGATGATTCAGTGATGGTGTCCGTGCTGGCCGGCGTGACGGATACCGTTCCCATCGGCGCGCTGGCTCGAGTAACGTCAGAACCCGCGGGGGCCGGCCACAGCCTGTGGCCGTTGGTCCAGTGAGCGCCGGGCGGGATTGCTCATCCGGCTGACGGGCCTGGTGCTGGAAGTAACCGCGCGTATCATCCGCCCGCCCGAGCATGCCGGAGGGCGCGATGCCGCTGGTTCGACAAGCTCACCACGAACGGGAAAGCTCCGTTCGCCCGGAGCGGTTCGAAGCACCGGGTCCGGCCTGTTTTGAAATCTTCGGATCGGCCCTAATCCAGGCTGTCGATGAACCGGAGCGTCTCCTCCACACAGCGGTCGGGCATCAGTAGCTGGATGCCGGCGGCCACATTGGGAAAGACGACGAGTCCCCGGCAATCCGGGAGTTGGCTTCTGATGAAGAGTTGGTCGTCGATTGGAGAGTTGGCGCTCTTGTCGCCGGTCATGAGCAGCGTCGGGGCCTGAATCTTGGAGAGCGCCCCGGACACGTCGGCCGTCTGGACGATGTAGTGAAGCCCTACTGCCACTTCATGGGGCGTTTTCGAGTGCTCGTCGAGGTGCCACTCCAGCATCTTGGGGTCGGCCAGGTCCATATCCATGCGGTTGGGCCAGGTGTTGATCAGCCACTGCCGAAGCCCCAGCTTTTCCACGCCGTCCGCCATCGAGGCGGTTCCCTGGACGTAGAGCGACCTGGGCTTGTCCAAAATCTTGTACGGGGAGTTCACCAGGGTCAGGCTCTTGATGCGCTCGGGGTGGTTGATGGCGAAAACCATCCCGATGGTTCCCCCTGATTCGAAGCCGATCCAGTGGAACTTCTTGATGCCCGCGTGGTCGGCGATGGCCAGGGCGTCCTCGGCCAGACGTTCGGCCGTCCAGGGCGTTCCGGCGGGCGGCACCTGGGAGTGGCCACAGCCCCGGCAGTCGTTTCTGATCACCTTATACTTGCGCGACAGGCCGGGCACCCATTGAATCCACCACTTCATGCTCCGGGCGTAGCCGTGGTGCATGAAGATAGCCTCGTCGGTCTCCGGGGCCCACGGGTCTCTGAAATCATCCACGTGGTAGTGAAGCTCCACTCCATCGTCGGTCGTTACTTTCGGCATCGGCCCAAACCTCCAAGGGGAAAGAGTTCCTTCCGGCCAGGGTAGATATTAGGGCCTATCCGGCCGGTTGACAACCGTTGCCCAGGCCGGCACCCGTGGGGCCGGGGCCGCCGCGCTAGCCGCACCTCGCGTTTTCCTACTCTAGTGTTACCTATGCCCCCGGTCTGGATCTAACCCATGTGCCCGGTTGCGCCGGAGCCTGCTCCCTCACCCTGACCTCGATAGATCGAGGTCTTCCCTCTCCCTCAGGGAGAGGGACCGAGGGTGAGGGCAAAAGGCCGTCCGCCTACTGTGGCGGGGTATTGAATCGTGGGGTACAATTGGCCCCAGCCGGGTTCCGGCAACTATTCGAAAAGGCGATATTGGCGAAACCGGTGGCAGGGAGAGGACCATGGCTTTGGGATCGCAGCAACTGCTAGAAATGTACCGGAAGATGGCTACCATCCGTGAATTCGACCGGAAGGCCGTGGAGGAGTTCCACCATGGCAACATTCCGGGGGTGGTCCACGCCTACATCGGCGAGGAGGCGGTGGCCGTTGGGGTGTGCTCCGCACTGCGCCTGGAAGACCGGATCACCAGCACCCACCGGGGACACGGCCATACCATCGCCAAGGGCGCCGACATCAAGCTGATGATGGCGGAACTGTTCGGGCGGAGCAACGGCTACTGCCACGGCAAGGGCGGCTCGATGCACATCGCCGACTTCAGCGTGGGCATGCTGGGGGCCAACGGCATCGTGGGGGCAGGATTGCCCATCGCCACTGGGGCGGCCCTGGCGGCCCAATTGGAAGGCGGCGACCGGGTGGCGGTGTGCTTTTTCGGCGATGGCGCCTCCAACGAGGGATCTTTTCACGGCTCCTTGAACCTGGCATCCATCTGGAAGCTGCCCATCATCTTCCTGTGCGAGAACAACGGATGGGCCGTGTCCGTGCCGGCCTCATATGGCCTGTCGGTGGAAGACGTTGCGGTGCGGGCTTCCGCGTACAGCCTGCCGGGCGTGACGGTGGACGGCACCGACGTGCTGGCGGTACATGAGGCGGTCCAGCAGGCGGTGCAGCGGGCCAGGGCCGGGGATGGGGCCACGCTGGTCGAGTGCAAGACCCACCGCTGGCGTATTCACTCGGAGCAGCGGGGAGACCCCCAAGACCCCAGACCCGAGGAGGCCCGCGATGCCGGACCCCAGAGAGATCCCATTGAATTCTTCTCCGCCCGGCTGGTGGAGCAGGGAGTGGCCACCATTGCCGGCCTCGAACAAATAAACCTAGAGGTTGAGGCCCACGTGGCGGAGGCCGTTGATTTCGCCAAGGCCAGCCCGTTGCCCAAGCCGGAGGACGCGCTGCTGGACGTGTTCGCTCCCTAGACAGGGCGGAGCCGGGGACGGCAACCCTATCAACCGAATTCGAGGGTGAAACCATGAGAGAAATCACCTACACGGAAGCCTTGATGGAAGCCTTTCGCGAGGAGATGCGCCGTGACGAGAAGGTGTTCCATCTCTGCGGGGGCTTGGGGGCCCTGGCGGGGCTCATCCCCGAGTTCGGCCAGGCGCGGGTCCGGGTCTGTCCCATCTCCGAGGAGGCCTACGTGGGAGCGAGCATCGGCGCCGCGGGCAGCGGCTTTCGTCCAATTGTCAGTCCGGGGATGATGACCTTCGCTTTCACCGCCATGGACCAGATAGTGAACCAGATGGCGAAAATCCACTACATGTTTGGCGGGCAGGCGACATTTCCCATCGTGTTCCGGGCCAACACCGGGGGCGGCCGGTCCGCCGCCGCCCAGCACTCGCAGAGTCCCCACCCGATGTTCATGAGCCTGGCCGGGCTAAAACTGATCATGCCCTCCAACCCCTACGACGGCAAAGGGCTGATGAAGAGCGCCATCCGGGACAATAACCCCGTGGTGTTCTTCGAGGACCAGATGATGGATCTGGGGGGAATGACCGGCCCGGTGCCCGAGGAGGAGTACACCATACCCATCGGCGTGGCCGACATCAAGCGCCAGGGTAAAGACATCACCGTGGTGGCCATTTCCAAGATGGTGCGAGAGTCCCTCGCCGCCGCCGGGGAGTTGGCGAAGGATGGGGTCTCGGTGGAGGTGGTGGACCCCCGGACCCTGGTTCCCCTGGACCGGGAGGCGATCAGAGCGTCGGTAAGGAAGACGGGCAGGCTGGTGGTCGTTGACGAGGCGTGCATCACCTGTAGCGCGGCCGCCGAGATCGCGACGGTGGTCACCGAAGACCCGGCTACCTTCCGCGCGCTGAAGGCCCCTCCCAAACGGGTCTGCGCCCCCGACGTTCCCATCCCCTACAGCCCGATCATGGAGAAGTTCTGCATCCCGGACCAGGCGGACATTATTCAGGCTGTCAAAGAGGTCCTGGCCTGAACCGCAAGCTGAGGTTCTTTCCGGAGGGGCTCGGTGGACACCGGCCGCGTTCTTGCCACCGTTGCCCCGTTGGTTCACTATCTTCACGGCGGGAGACCAAATGATCGTGATCGGGCATGACGATTAAAGACACGACGCAGCCCCAGCCCCAATCTGACGAAGACCGAGACGTTCGCCTGCGCGGCGGATTCATCGTCTCCGGACTGGCGAGCGGGCACGCCCCGTTCCACTGGTTTCTACAGAGCTTCGTCGTCGTGCTGCCGGAAATCCAGAGTGCTTTTCAGCTCAGCGCCGTTGGAGTGGGCGCTATCCTCACCGTCCGGGAGCTGGCGTCGGGGATCGTGGCCCTGCCCGGCGGTGTGGTGGTGGACATTCTTCGGAAGCACTGGGGACTGGTTCTGGCGGCCTGCATCGGAATCTTCAGCCTGGGCGCCTTCGCCATGGGCCTGTCTCCGGCCTATCCGGTATTGCTAGTCGGAATTGCTCTCGTGGCGATGTCCCACTCTATCTGGCATCTGGCGGCGGCGAGTTCAATGTCGTATCACTTCGCCCAACGTCGCGGCCTGGCCTTATCCTTTCACGGCGTCGGCGGCAGTATCGGAGACGTGGCGGGGCCGGTGGTCACCGGGACGTTGCTGGCGGTGCTGAGCTGGCGCGGCATCCTCAGCGTGTACGCCGTGGTGCCGTTCTTCATGGCATTCATGGCGTATTGGGCGTTCCGGCGTTTGGGAAAGAATGCCAAAGGGGTCGTGGAAAGCGGCCCTGATCTCAAGGTGAGGGCCCGGGTTGAGGTGACCAAGCGCCTGTTCAAGAGCCCCGTGCTGTGGGGGATCACGCTGGTCAAGGGGTTGCGGGGAATGGCGCTGGTGGGGCTGGTCACCCTGCTGCCCCTTTATCTGGATAACGACCTGGGGCTGAGCTCGTTCAGCCGGGGGATTCACATCGGGCTGCTGATAGCTATCGGATTGGTGGCCAAGCCGGTGGCGGGCTACATCTCGGACCGGGTGGGCCGAAAGCAGGTGCTGGTGCCGGGCCTGCTGTGGTCATGCGTCATCTGCCTTCTGATCATACCCTACGGCGACGGACTGGCGCTGACCGTCCTGGTCGCCCTACTGGGCCTGTTTCTGTACCCGGATCAGCCGATACTGACGGCGGCAACCCTGGACATCGTGGGTACCGACGTTGCCTCCACCGCCCTCGGGATGATGGCGTTCATCGGGTTCCTCCTCAGCGCGGTATCGGCGCTGATAGTCGGGGGATTGTATGAGACCTGGGGTGTCGACCCGGCGCTCTTCTACATCGCCACCCTGTTTGCCCTGGCGGCTACCGTGTTTGGGCTAGTGCGATTGACCCCTATTGACCGAGGTCCATGATTCGGGCCAATCGCGCATCATTCCCTGACTGAATCTCACCTTCCCTCCCACCCGCCTCAAAACCTCTTTCCCGAGCAGGGTGAACCTTCTCATGAAGAATGGGCGGTCCGACGGGTTGATTCTGAGGGTGGCTGAGAATCGCCGGAAGGCTGGGGACCGATTAGCAAATGGCGAGGACGCCGGTCCCTGACGCTTCAGGGAGCCCAGGGCACCTCGATCTCCAGGAGGGGCGCGTACTGCTGGCCCCCGAAGATGTCGCTGTCCTCCAGGTCTCCCGAGAACACCGGCCTGGGTATGCTGAACTTGATCGCCAGGGCGTTGTCACAGTTGAAGAAGAGGACCTCTTCCTCCGGCTGCCGGTACATCCGGGCGACCAGCCCCTTGTTCAGCACCCCCGAGTCCCGGACCCGGGTGTAAACCTCCGGGTCATCGAACATGATGTCAAAGGTCAGCACGAAGGGGCCGGCATTCTTGCTGCGCACCAGCTTGGTCACTTCCCAGAGCTTGGGCATAATCGAGACCTCCGATTACTGATCCCTGCGTGAATTGCTAAACATTGCCAGTGGCCGGGCAGGACCGGCTAGACCCGGACCAACTCGGTCGAGAACATTTCGTAGGGCGTTTCCGGCTCCACCACGTGGTTCAAGTTGAAGCGGTGGACCGGGCCGCGGTTGAGCACGGCGGGGCTGTAGGGGTAGGCCAGGGCCGTGATCAGGCCGTGCCACTCGGGAACCGGGTTATGCACCGCCAGATGCTGGCAGCTGTCGGCGATGGAGGTGGCCAGGTCCTCGGTTGGAGCGGTTACCTCGATGAAGATGCACAGCTCGTGGGCCAAGTGGGTCGAGGGTTCCAGGGGCCCCATGGTGCCGTTGCGGCCGTACACCCGGAAGAACACGGAGTAGTCCCGGTCCATCTCCAGCCCGCCGAAGGCGTCCTGGATTCTGACGGCCAGCCGCTGCTTCAAGTTGTCGAGCCAGGAATCGACCTGCCGGATGATGATGGGGTCCCGGATGCTGCCGATAACCACGCTCTGGTATCCCGCCAGCTCAACTCCCTCCAGTTTCACCGTGTAGGTTTTCGCCGGCACCCATCCGCAGCCCGAGACCTTCACCGCCCGGCCGGAAACCGCCTCGTAACGGGCATCGGTGGTGTCGAGCATTCCAGAGGCTTCGTAGAGGTGAAAGGGGTCCGCGTTCTCGTACAGGGTGTGGGACGCCACGCTCTGCGGGGTGCACCAAAGCTCTTCACCGGGCGGTTCCACGATGAAGTGGTCCTTGCGGATGGTGGCGAACATGCAATCGGGGGCCCGGCGAATGGCGGCGCAGGCCGCGCCGCATTCCAGGGTTTTGGCGGCGTGCCACACCGGGCCTTCGGCGAAACCGCGGGCCATGGGAATGGCGGCGAAGAGGGAGGTATCGCTGGACCGGCCGGCCAGGACCACCTCGGCCCCCTCCTCCAGGATCTTGGCGATGGGCTCGGTCCCCATCATCCCCACGATGTGGACACTGTTGTTGATCACCTCGTCGTTGATGGGCGGCGCCGGTTGGAGGGCGTGAATCTTTCCGTCGGCCAGTTTGCCTTTGAGGTATTCCCGGTCCTGCTCGGAACGAATGATCCCCAGCCGAAATCTCAGGTCATCCTCCCTGGCGATCTCGGTGATTACGTCCAACGTCCACTGGAGGTTGAGGTCCCCGCCGCCGGAGCCGGCGGAGCCGATGATCAGCGGGATCGCGGCCCGGCGGGCGGCCAGCAGCATCAATCTTATGTCGCGCTTCACCGCGGATTTGGGGAAGTGGCACTTCCCGGTGGCCAGGGCGTCGGGGCCTCCGTCGGTGGAGCCGGCATCACAGGCGATGAAGTGAGGCTCCCACTCCATGGCTCGGTGCAGGGACTTCTCCGCATAACCGGAGCCGAGCATACCAGTGGGCGCCAGGGCCCGAATCTCGTCCACGGCGGACCTCCTCTGGGAAGAGTGGGGCCTGGGAATCCAGCGGTTATCGTGACGCTCGCGGGCCCGGCCGACGGCCCCTTGAACTGGAGGTTACTTCGAGGCCGTGGGGGTGTCAAGGATGGCTGGTAAGTGGAGCGGGCACACCGGCCAGGGCCGGGGATGCCGGGAGGGGTAGCGCCGGTTCAGCCGGGCCCCCAAACCTTTTCAAATAGCTTGAGCCAGTTCCCGCCCAGTACCTTGGTCACATCTTCCGTCCGGTACCCTCTTTTGAGCAGCGCTCCCGCGACGTTTGACAGCTTGTCCGGCGTCTCCATGCCCTGGGGATGGACCATGGGATCGGGGTAGGTAACCGGGCGCTCCCGGAACTTGGTCCCTTGTTGGGCGTACAACCAGCGGAAGAACGCCGCCGGTTGGTCCTGGGTATAGTCAGTTCCAATCCCCACGTGATCAATGCCAACCCTCTCGACCAGGTCGTCGATGGCGTCGACGTAGTCCTCAAGGGTAGACTCGAAGGTCTTGGGAAGGAAGGGCGGGAACGCGTTGGCGCCGATGACGCCTCCCCGCTCCGCGATCAGCTTCAGGGCGTCATCGGTCTTGTTGCGCACGTGCTTGTAGAAGCTCCGGGCGTTGGAATGGGTGCAGGACACGGGCTTTTCCGACCGCTCGGCGGCGTCGAGGGTAGTGCGGTCTCCCACGTGAGACAGGTCGATCAGGATGCCCAAGCGGTTCATTTCCTTGACGGCGTCCAACCCGAAATTGCTCAGGCCGTCGTCGGTGCGTTCCAGGCAACCGTTGCCCAGCAGGTTGCGCTCGTTGTAGGTAATCTGGATTATCCTCACGCCCAGGGCGTGAAACAGGGCAAGCCGGTTCAGGTCATTCCCGATGGGCGAGGTATTCTGCCACCCCAATATGACGCCGGTCTTGCCTTCCTTCTTCGCCCGGGTGATGTCCTCCACCGACTTCGCCTGGAGGAGAACATCGCCGTACTCTTCGAAACGGTGTATCCAGGCCGTGATGTTGTCCATCGTCTCCTGGAAGCCTTCCCAAACGGCGCAGGTGGCATTGATGGCGGTGACGGCGCCGGCGTGCAGGCTGCGGTAAACGGCTGGGCTGTCCCATTGGCTCACGTTCAGCCCGTCGATGACGATCGCCTCGTCGTAGGTTCGCTGCGCGGATTCGGCTTTCTCCATCACTGGCGCTCCTTGCCAAAGAGTGTTCCGCCATCGCGGGCGCCGCCAGATATCACTCGGGGAATAGCCCGCGGGCTGAAGCTGGGACTTTCAGGTTGGTTCAGGGGTGCGGCACCGGTTTTGGATGGACTGGTTGAGCAGAATGGGGGCGAATCCCGGCATCTTGGCGCCGGGACCCGCGGGTCCCATGCTAACCTCATGCAAGTGCTTTGGCAACAAGGTGTCCCGGGCGCTGCGCTCAAGCGGTATCAGGGCGCTATTGGGCAAATCAGAGGCTGGTGTCGTGAAGTAGCGGCGGATTTCAAAACGGCCTGACACCTCTGGTGGTGCTCCTTGAGACCGGGCGGCCTGAAGACCGCAAGGCCGGACCGCCTTTCAGTCAATCTGGAGTGTCGATGTCTCGGCCGGTCCTTTCTAGCGAAGTCCACCCAAAAGGGCAGGTCAGGGTGCGGACCTCCCCGGTACCGGCCCGGGCAGCGTCACGTCCGGATGGCGCCCGCGGGCGGTGAGGCCTACCGCCGCGGCTTGCCCCGCAGCAAAGGCTCCATGGTGCGAATCAACTCCGATACTTTGCAGGAGACCTCGACCAGGAAGTCGTCATCAAGAGGTTGCAACGGTAGGGTCTCGTGGACCCGGGTCCAGCCCCGGCCCCATTCCTCGAATTCCATGCCGGCTCCCAGCGAGGACTGGATGTCCTCCCGGTGCCGGCTCAGCAGCTCCAGGTGGCGCAGGTTACTCTCGGTTGCGCCCTCGAAGTGGAGCCCCAACTCCACCTGCCCCCTTCGCTTCTGGACCCACACTTCGTAGTGGACGGTGGGGTTTTGGTAGTGAAGCTTTATCAGGGTTGTCGACGGGCCGGTTACGTCGAACCCGCTCAGCCCCGGTGGCAGTTGCTGGCGGATCAGGTCAGCCAGGGTTTCAAGGAACTCTCTGGTTTTCACGTCGAGTGGCCAGCCTCCCTTAAAACACCGGGCCGGAAAACACCGGGCCGGAGAATGCCGGGCCGGGCAGATTGGACCGGGCAACCGGCACCGCTCACCGGGCCGCCGCGCCCCAATGGTCATACGAGCTGACCTCGGAGAGGGGCTTGCGCTGCGCCGGGCCGAAGGAGCCAAGGGGATAGCCCAGGGGAATGCAATAGACGACCTGGACCGTGCTGGGAATCCCGAACAGCCCGTGCACCCGCTCTTCCACCTGGGGGTGCAGCGTGGTGATGGTTCCCCCGATTCCCAGTGCCCGTGCCGCCAGGAGCAGGTTCTGGGCCGCCGGAATGGTGGAACCCGCGGGTCCCGGCCCTCGGCTGGTGGCGCACAGCAGGACGATGACCGGGGCTGCTCCGATCTCGTTGGAAAGCCTCATGGCCGATCTCTTCGAATTCTTGCCCGGCGGAATATCCTCGGGGCCGTTGATCCCCTCGTCCTTTCGCTTGGCCCACCACGCCTCGCGATAGAGGACGCCCAGCTGGGCCCGCAGGTCCGGGTCTCTCACCACCAGGAAATGCCACGGCTGGGTGTTGCTCCCGCTCGGGGCCCTGGTTGCCGCCTCAAGAATGTCCTGTAGGTCGGCATCGGAGATCGGGACGGCCCTCATGCGCCGGATCGCTCGTTGCGTGAATATGGCTTCCCCCAACGGCATTGATAGGCGGCTCGCCGTGGTCATGTTCTGTCCTCCTAGCTTGGTGCGGGAATACTCCCGCTATGGCTTCGGCCCAGCCGGGTCCGCCGGGTCCGGTCGATGCCCGTGACGCTCAAAGTGTAATTCGGCCCCCGCTCCCGGTCAACGGCGGCGGAAAGACCGGCCGGGTTGACGGGGCCGGCCCGTGGGAACAGCCCTTGACAGGGACAAATGAGGCGCTCTACCCTAGCTTAACCGGGCGGCGCCACGGACCGGGCCGGCCCGTAGGTTAGGTAGGAGGGCGACCATGAAGGTGTTGCTGCCGAACACCACGTTCCTCAACGACATTACCAAGATGGCTCCCAGGCCTTCTTCGTTGAACGAGAAGGTTGTGGGATTTCTGGATGGGTGGGGTTGCCGCCGTGAGGACGGCACCTTCGGGATGTACCCGCTCATGGAGGAGATGCGCCAATTGCTGGAGGAGCGGTACGAGTTGGGGGGCCACATCTGGTTCCACAAACCGAACATCTCCAAGGTGGCGCCTCCGGAGCAGATGCAGGCCCTGATCGAACAGGCCGACGTGATAATCAACGGGCAGTGCGCTTGAGGCTCTTGCACTTCGGCGTCCGTGCGCGACGCCATCGATCTGGAGCAGCAAGGCAAGCCCACCGTCACCGTTACCCACGACAAGTTCGAGCGGGCCGCCCGGGCCCATGCCAAGAGCTTGGGAATGCCGGACCTTAATCTCTTGATCGAACCGGCCCCCAAGGGGGGCAACATCTCCACCGATGTCAGGGACATCGCCGAGGCCAACCTGGACCTGGTCATCCGGGCGTTGACATCGTCGGAAGAAAGCGAGATCCAGTAGACTTGACTCTTCACCGGGACTTTCACTGATGGCTGAGCGCTATTCGTCGCCCGCCGCGGACATCACCGATTACTGGGAGTTCTTCGAGCTGGCCCTGAGCCGGGGCTGGACCGACGGCCTGCCCGTCTGTCTTCCGACGGAGGACCGGGTCGGCGCCGCCATCGAGTACCTGGGCCGCGACCCCCAGGAATCCCTCGGCGTCATCGAGCCCCAAAAGGGGGTCGCCACCGTCGAGCAGGTGGCCATCAACTGCGTAATGGCCGGGTGCACCCCCCAGATGGCGCCGGTGGTCATCACCGCCATCGAGGCCATGCTGGAGCCGGAGTTCAGCCTCCACGGCGTCCAATCAACCACCAACCCTTGCGCCCCCCTGGTCATCGTCAACGGTCCCATTGCCCGCGACCTGGGATTCAACGTCCAAGAGGGGGCCTTCGGGGGCGGGTCCCACGCCAACGCAGCCATCGGCCGGGCGGTTCGTCTGGTGCTGTGGAACATCGGCGGCGGCATTCCGGGGATCACGGACATGTGCACCCAAGGCAGCCCAGCCAAATTCGCATTCTGCGTGGCGGAGAACGAAGCGGCCAGCCCCTGGACACTGCTGCATGAAGAGCGGGCCGGCCTGGACCGGGACCAGAACGCGGTGACGGTCTTCGCCTGCCAGGCCCCGGACCCCGTGTTCGTGCCGGGCAACACGGACCGCATCCTGAAGCTGCTGGCCTACTCCCTGCCCACGGTGGGCATCAACATGTTCCACACGGCGGGACAATACCTGATATCGTTCAGCGGCAAGGTGGCCCAGGAGTTGGACCGGGGCGGCTACTCCAAGGAAGCCCTGAAGGAGTGGCTCTGGAAGTACGCCGGGTACAACGTGGGGTGGCTGAAGCGCAGCGGGATATTGGAGGAGGGGGAGGGCCACATGTACTACTGGGGCCATGGCGTGGCGGACCCGCCCAACCTGTCCAATCTCCCTGACGATGCGATCGTCCCCATGGTGGAGACGCCGCAGGACATCCACATCGCCGTGGTGGGAGGCGAGTCCCAGTGGTGGGCCGGCCTCTCCGCCGGGTGGGGGTCCTACGGCGGGTATGCCGTCACCAGGGTGATCGAGGTACCGGGCAACTAGCCGGCTGCCGCCTCCGCACCATCGCTCCTCCGGTCGGGCCTGCCTCGCCCCGGTAGTCTCGTGTTCCGCCCGCCGCCGGCCGGAAGTGGCGAACCTGACTTCACGGCATCTCCCGAACCGCCTCACCTTCTCCGCCGCGCCGCCGATGCCTCACGCCGAAGCCGCTACCTGGCGGTAGCAGGGGCCCGGCCGTCTGATTACCAAAGGGATGACTTGCTGGGAAAATCAAATCCTAGTTGGTAGACTGGGCGTCGAGGGCGACCCCGAGGCCAAGCGCGGGTAAGATTTTCTATGCTTCTCTTATATGCTTCGAGGAGAGGGAACTATGCCAGAGAAGGCTGCCGCCGCGGTAATGGTGGGCCCCAATACCATGGAGACCCGAGAGATAGACATCCCGGCCATTGGTGAGGATGATGCATTGCTGCGTGTCGAGGCTGCCGGCGTCTGTGGCACGGACTATGAGTGGTTCCAGGGTGACCTCCCGGTGCCTTACCCGTTGATTCTGGGCCACGAGCCATTGGGACTGATCGAGGCCATCGGGCCGGTGGCCAGCCGCCGCTGGGGTGTGGAGGCGGGCGACCGGGTGGCGGTGCGCTCCGCCTACCGGTGCGGGAGATGCGCGGCCTGCCTGGAGGGCAAGGACCGGCCCTGTTCCACCGGGGGTAGATTCGGCTCCACCGCCTTGGAACGTTGGCCTGGCCTGTGGGGCTCCTTCGCCCAGTTTATGTACCTACCCCCGGGGGCGGTGGTATATCCCATGGACAAGGCGCTGCCCGCCGAGGTGGCGGTCATGTTCAACCCGCTGGGAGCCGGCTTCTCCTGGGCCGTCGAAGCCACCGGTTTGGAGCCGGGCAACTCCATCGCGATTCTGGGGCCGGGGGCGCGGGGCCTGTGTTCGGTCATGGCGGCGCGGGAAGCCGGCGCCTCTTGGGTGGCCGTCACCGGCCTGGGTCGAGACGAGCACAAACTGGCCTTGGCCCGAGAGTTGGGCGCCGACCTCGCCATCAATGTCGACGGCGAGGACCCGGTGTCAAGGGTGATGGAGGTTACCGGAGGCCGGGGAGTGGACGTGGTGCTGGATACCACCCCCTACGCCGTCAGCGCCGTGGCCGAGGCCGTTCGCATGGTCAAGGTCGGGGGTACCGTGGTGCTGGCGGGATTGAAAGGAGGGCGGGCCCTGGCCGACCTTTCCAGCGACGAGATTATTCAGAAGCAGGCGACCATCAAAGGCGTGAGAGGTGTGGCGTTCGGCGCTTTCGAACGTGCGGTGAAAGCCATCCAGTCCGGGCGCCTCCCACTCCACAAGCTGCACACCCACTCATTTCCCATCGAATCGGCGGAACAGGCCATCAAGACCCTGTCCGGAGAGTCGCCTGAGCCCTCGATCCATGTCGTGATCGTTCCCAGGCCGCTCGCGTAGGCCACCAGGGGTTGCGGTTCACCGGTCAGGTAGCCGTCGGCCGCAGGCTTCGACGGACGCCAAAATACCGGAAGAATCTTTCGGGCCGCCGGGTCTCGGCGGCCTTTTTCTGTTTCGCACCGGGCGGATCATACCCCCTCGGGCGGTGAATCTCACCGGTTTCATCCACGAAAACGGACAATTTGGCCTCATCGCAGGCACCAAATCATGAACTTGCATTATTGCGAACAATGATGTTGCATCTTTGGCAATAACTCATTATTATCTTAGAGTGACTTCGCCGGTGGATTAACCGGTGGATTAAATTGGAGGTGCGGCAATGAAATTCGGGTTGTTTTACCTCTTCAGCGACTTCGGCAACATTCCTCAGGACCAGTTGTTCCGCGAGATCCTCGAGGAGATCGAGTACGGAGAAGAGTTGGGCTATGACTCGGTCTGGCTGCCGGAGCACCACTTCGCCGTTTACGGTATGTTGGGCAACCCAATGACCCTGGCGGCGGCAATATCTCAGCGCACCAAAAAGATGAAAATAGGCACCGCCATTATGGTCCTTCCCTTCCAGCACCCGCTGCGGCTGGCCGAGGATGCCGCATTGGTTGACTGCCTCAGCGAGGGGAGACTGCTGTTGGGCCTGGGCCGTGGCTACCAGCCGCCGGAGTTCCACGGGTTCGGGGTGCCCCAGCACGCCTCGCGAGGCATGTTCATGGAGAGTTTCGAGATTCTCCGGCGGGCCCTCTCCGGCGAGAAGTTCACCTACGACGGGCATTTCTGGAAGATTGAGGAACCCACCGAGATCTTTCCCAAGCCGATTCAGAAACCGTATCCCCCGATGTATCTGGCGGCGGTGAGCCCGCCATCCTACGAGATTGCGGCCCGCCTGAACATCTCGCTCTTGCGTTCGCCCCAGTTCAGCAACCTGGATTCGGTGGCTGAGGCTTACGACGGCTACGCGAAAAGGATGAGGGAGCTTGGCAATGACCCCGATGCGCTGGACCAGCCCTTCTCAGTGCGGTCCTATGTGGCGCCCTCCGATGAGGAGGCCAGGGAAGCGACCAGCCACGTCGTATGGTTCTATCACCTGCTGGCAACTCTCCTGCCCGGGGCGCCCGGACGGCCCGCGCCGCCCTCGGGCTACGAGAACTATCCCCGGGACCCCAGCGTACTGTCGCAGGTCACGGTGGACGACGTGTGGGAGCGGGGGACCTGCTTCGGCTCCCCGGAGCGGGTCATCGACCAGATGAAGCGGTATATGCATCAGGCTGGCGCCACCAGCTTCATGCTCCAGATGCGCATCGGAGGGCTGGAGCACAAGAAGGTGCTGCGCTCCATGGAACTCTTCGCCAAGGAAGTAATGCCCGCCCTCCGGCAGGAGGAAGCCAAACTGGCGTCAACGACTTAGGAACAGGGGCCCGAATCGCCGATCCCCCGGTCGCCGGGAATCAACACGAGGAGGAGCACGACGATGCCAAGAGTAGCACATACAGTTACGCGCCCCGGTAAGAACTTGGGAGACCCCGAGACGATTATTCCGGTGGCGGAGGACCTGGTCACGGTGCCGGGCGTCCGCCAGCGCCCGGAAGAGGTGGACTGGTACACCGTCGAGTATCCCCTGGAAAGCCACAATGTGGAGAACCGTTCCTACCGCCAATGGGTGGACACTGTCACCGCGATCAGGGGCCTGCGCCGAGAGCACGAAACGCTGAATAGGCCCTGGGTGACCGGCGCCAGGGCGTCGGGTGATCTGGCGCCTACGGCGACCCCGGTTCCCGAAAAGGACGTTACCCAGCAGATCAAGCAGAAGGCCCGGGAGGTGGGTTACCACGAGGTGGGGATGACGGCTTTCGACCTGCGTTACGTCTTCTCCAGCAAAAGGGACAAGGTTAATTACGACCTGCCCCACGCCATCTGCCTGGTCATGGAGCAGCCCTACGAGGACACCCAGAGCGCTCCCAGCGGCCCCGCCGAGGCGGCGGCGCTCGCCACCTACCGTAAGGAAGGCGAGGCGGGCATCGAACTGGCGGCCTTCATCCGCTCCCTGGGCTATCGCGCCCAGGTCCACAGCCCCAACGACGCCATCTGCGCGAACATACCCATGCACGTGGCGGCGGGCCTCGGCCAGCAGGGGGCCAACGGACAGCTTCTCTCTCCGTACTTCGGGTCCCGAGCCAGGATCATGCTGATCGCCACCGACGCGCTAGTGACCTATGACGAGCCGGTGGACTACGGCATCCACGCCTTCTGCCAGGTATGCCAGGTGTGTGTGAACCGGTGCCCCGGCCGGGCCCTGCAGAAGGAGAAGGTCTGGTGGCGAGGCGTGGAGAAGAACAAGCTGATTGCCAAGCGATGCCGGCCGGTAATGGGCCGCTACGCCGCCTGCGGCATCTGCCAGAAAGTGTGCCCCATTCAGAAGTACGGCATGAAAGAGGTGATGGAGCACTACGTCGAGACTGGAGAAGTCAAGGGCAAAGGCACCGACGAGTTGGAAGGCTACACCCTCCCCGATATGGGTTTCTTCGCCTCCGGTGAGCTGCCCCGATTCGACCCCGAGTTCTTCCAAATCCCGGAGGGTCGCCTGGAAGAGTGGGTCGTTAAACAGCTCAAGGAAAAGTTGGCCGAGGGCGTACAGGATGACACAAAGTTGGCGGAAGAGTACGGCAAGCACCTGGTGAGGGCGGTCCGACGCCCCGCCGACTTCATGGAAGAACTCTACTTTACGCCGGAAGTGACCGAGGCCTTGCCGTCCCGGGAGTTCTTCGAGGACGAGCCCGAGTTCGAGGAAGACCTGTAAGGCCTCCGCCGCCGTCGCTCTCTTACCGGAGAGGCCGGTAAGCGGGCGTGTTCTTGGACCTCACGGGGCGCTCCTTCCCCTCGAAAAACGAAGGGGAGGAGCCCGGGCGAGGATGGCCGCTGGACGTACCTCGTCGACGTTCCCGCCGGTGGCTTCACCGGCGCGGGGCGACGCTTGCAGGTACAGCCGGCGGCGGGTCGCGGGTCTCACAACGGTGGGCGGGTAACGCCCACTCGTCGAGAGGAACATCCTGGAACAGCCCAGACGCGGGGGTCATCCCTGGTCTAGTCACGCACCGGCCTGGCGCCGGCGTGGACCTGAGATTAACCGGGGGAGCGTGCGGGCTGAAATGCCGGGCGCGGTGGCGCCCGGCTTTATATTGCCCAAGTTTGCCGCGCCGCCGAAGCCGGGAGCATTCAAACTGTGCCCCGAGGATGAGTCGGGGCATGCCTATTTTATCGGCGAGACGGGACAGAGAGAGCCGGTCCGGTCCGAAACAGGGGATGACTGTGGTATAAGATGGGGGAGCCTCCCCTTCGGAGAGGAGCGCGCCGGCGGCGCCCCGAAGGAAACCGGAGGGGGTCCGCCCACTATGGGACCAGGAATTGATTCCAGGTACCTGACGGCTGATCGGCGGCACCCGGCCGCCGGCATGGGGGTGCCGATACCTGGTCCGGGAAGTCCACGTGCGGGAGCGTAGCGAGTGAAGGAACTGAGTCGAGGTGAGCCCGCTCGCATGGAATCCAGAGGATTCCTGCTGGCCAACCTGACACTGGGGCACGCCGTCGCCCACTTCTACCAGCGTGGCTTCCTGGTGCTTCTCCCCAAGATCGTGGACGATTTGGGGCTCAGCGGGGTGGGAGTGGGTTCCCTGGACATGGTACGGCACCTAACTTCCTTCTCTATTGAGGTACCCGGCGGCTTCGTCGTCGACATGTTGAGACGCCGGTGGAGGTTGGTCTTCGCCGGGTGTATGGCCCTGATCGCGGTGGCCTGGGCGGTGACCGGCGCCGTGCCCAGCCTGCCATTTCTGCTGGGCGCCATGGTCCTGATCTCCCTGCCGGGCACAATATGGCACCTGCCGGCCATGGCGGCACTGTCCCGGCGCTACCCCGAACGAAGGGGCATGGCCATCTCGGTCCACGGGTTGGGAGGGAATCTAGGAAACGTGGTGGGGCCCTTGGTGGCGGGAGCGCTCCTAGGCTTCTTGCTCCTAACTTGGCGCCAGGTCGCTTTTCTCTATGCCCTCCCGCCGTTGATCTTGGCACTGCTGTTCTGGGTGTCCCTCCGGAGCTTGGGAAGGGACAGCGCTGAGGAGGGGAAAAGACTGGGCGGCCGCCTGCGGGAAGCCTTGGGTTTGCTTAAGAGCGGTGCGGTCCTCCGCCTGGTGTCGGTGGCCATGCTCAGAGCCGTGGGATTCAATGCCATCAGCTGGTGGACCCCTATATACTTGAGCGACGAACTGGGACTGGGAGACGCCACCGTTGGCTTCTATGTGGCGCTGCTGACCGCCCTGGGCATGGTCTCGCTGCCCTTCATGGGCACCCTCTCGGACCGCTTCAGCAGGAAGGCCGTGCTCGTTCCGGGGCTGATAGCCATGTCCGTGCTGCCCTTCTTGCTGGTCAATGTGGGAGCGGGCCTCGGCCTCACCATAGTAATCGGTGCTATGGGCCTTTTTTCCTATTCCCTGAACCAGGTCATCAGGGCCGCGGTTCTCGACCTGGCGCCTAGAGGCGCTGAGGCCACGTCCTACGGTCTGGTTTTCGGGCTCACCCAACCCATAATCGCAGTGTCATCGATAGTCGCGGGGGCCATGAAAGACTGGTGGGGGATAGAGTTCGTGTTCTACTACTCCGGCATTCTGGTGGGCCTGTCCGCCCTCGTACTTATTGTCAGCCCCATGCAGAGACCGGTCGGCACGGCCCCCGACCCCATATAGATGGAACCCAGCCGGCCGGTCTGGCTGTGCAGCGAGACCGGCCTTGGCTTGGCTAGGCGCCGTCTTCCTCGGCGGCCGCAACCGGCTCGTGGTTGCCCGCCGGCTCTACCTGGTCAACAAGCGGACGGAGGTTAGGTGCCGGGGTGCTCGATTTGGCGAAGGGGGAACTGGCGTGAAGATCCGATGTCAATGGCCCAAGAGCGACCTAATGATCGAGTACCACGACCGGGATTGGGGCGTGCCGATTCACGATGACCCAAAGCTCTTCGAGTTGCTGACGCTGGAGGGGGCCCAGGCCGGCTTGAGTTGGGAGACGGTCTTGCGGAAGAGAGAGGGCTACCGGGCGGCCTTCGACCACTTCGACGTCGAGAAGGTCGCTTCGTATGGCCTGGAACGAATCGAGGAGCTACTTCAGAACCCCGGCATCATCCGGAACCGCCGGAAGATCGAGGCGACGGTGGGAAACGCCGGGGCTTTTTTGGCGATTCAACAGGAGTTTGGCGCCTTCGACGGCTACGTATGGCGGTTCGTGGGCGGCAAGCCGGTAGACAACTCCCGGCAGGACCTTGCCGAGGTGCCGGCGACGACTCCCCTGTCCGATGAACTCAGCGCCGACCTGAAGCGGCGCGGCTTCAAATTCGTCGGCTCGACGATCTGCTACTCTTTCCTGCAGTCGGCCGGGCTGGTCAACGATCACACCGTCTATTGCTTCCGGAACCGGGAGATTGCCGGGCTGCCCGGTCTTGGCTGAATCCGGGGACGGCGGCCGCTCCATCTGTATTGGCAGCGGCCGGGTAACATGAGGGGCTTACCCCGAAGGCTGCATACAGCGCAGGATTTGCCGAGGCTCACGAGGTCGCGATTGGGTTGTGCTGTCCCTTTTGCCCTCGCCGAGAATCCCCGTCGCGGGCCGCACGCCAAAGCAACCTTGGCGGGGCACTTGGGGCCCATCCAAATAACCAGCCACTGTGGTTCGACAAGCTCACCACGAACGGGAAAAACCCGTACCAACGGGAGCATTCCGCACGAACGGGAAGGACCGTACCAACGGGAGCATTCCGCACGAACGGGAAAAGCCCGTACCAACGGGGGGCAATCCGCACGAACGGGAAAAGCCGGTAGTAACGGGGGTAAATCGCACCATCGGGGAGAACCCGTTCGTCCTGGGATTGTCGATGGGCCGGGAGTAGCCTCGTTCGGGCTTGGCGGATCGGCTCTCCGGCCACTAGAACAGGGCTATCGGGTTGACGGGAGAGCCGGTGCCTCCGATCACCAGCAAGGGATTGATGGTGAGCATGAATTCGTAGCGGCCCTCCGCGGCACAGGCCTCGGCCAGGGGCTGAAGCAAAGCGTTGTCAACCAGGCCGATGCCGTAGGCGAAGATAGACCCGTGGACCGACCAGGGGATGTCGTAGCCGTTGGGGTGGAAGTCCATCATGTCCCACACCAGCAGGCAACAGTCCGACTCCCGGATGAACTTCAGGCAGGTTGAGTGCAGGCCCGGGCGCAAATTCCGGTCACTGCCCCAGGGTAGATTGCCGGCTTCGTTCCATTTCTCCCGGCCGCTGTACACCACCAGGGCATCGCCGGGCGCCATGGTAATCCCTTCTTCTCTGGCGATGTCTTCCAGTTCCCAGCCGTGGACCGGCTTATCGGCGGTTACGAAGGGCTCCCCCCGGTGTTTGGGAACGTCCAGGAGGACGCCCCGGGTCGCGATGCCTTCTTTCCAGTTCTCCACCGATCCCCAGATGGCCCCGTCCATGGTGATCGCTTCGTCGGCATGCCGGCCGTTCCACATGCCGTTGGCGTCCCACACGTGGCAGAGGGCGTCCAAGTGGGTGGTGGCCGTGCCATGGTAGGAAATGCCATAGTAGTCGATCGCGGCGCCGGCCCCGGCGCCGCGATCCATGCGCTTCATATAGTGGATGGCCGGCGTGGGGTTGTTGGGAGCCGGCTTCTTGGGAAAAACGCGGCTCAGGGAAACGGCCCGGCCCGTCTGGACCAGCCGGGCTGCCGCCGCCCGCTTCTTGGGAGTCACCAGGTTGACCGCCCCCTTCTGGTCGTCGGCGCCCCAACGGCCCCAGTTCCGGTCCTCCGCCAAGTATGCCAGTACCTCCGCCTTGGTTGGCACGCGACGCTCCATGGGGCCCCTCCTTACTACTTAAGTCAGGCTGATAGCGACAGGCAACAAACGCTGGGAGACAAACATTGGGGCGTGACCAGTGGTCCCCGCCAGGAAAATCGGTACCCCGTTGGCGGCTGGCCTAGGCACGGCCCGACGCCAACAGAATAGCAGACCGGCGGTGCGGCCGCAAAGCGGGTTTCGTGGGTGCATGAGGGCAGGGTGAGGAACGGTGGCTCCGGGCCGGTCCCCGCCCTTCTAACCGGCGCCGGGGGCGGACTCGCCGGCGGCCTTCCGGAGGCTGCCAAAAAACCGGTCCATCATCATCTTGGCGATGCTTTCCATCAGCCGCTGCCCCACCCGGGCCACGGGCCCGCCGGCTTGGGACTCGCTATCCACGGTCACGGTGGTCTTGCCCCCATGCTCCACCAGGGTAATGACCGCCTCTCCGCTGACGAAGCCGCCACCGCCGGTGCCCTGGACCACCAGCCGGAAAGACCGGTGGGGGACCTGGTCCCGCATGGATATCGTGGCGTCGTAGCGGCCGCGAATCGGACCGACGCCTACGGTCAACACCGCCTGGTAGTCGTCGTTACCCACCGGGTTGAGGCCTTCACAGCCGGGTATGCAGCCAGCCAGGATTTCAGGGTCCGTTAACACCGTCCATACCTTCGTAGCGGCCTCGTCGAATTCGTAGCTTGCCTTGATTTTCATCGGTAGCCTCAGCCGGCGGCGAACGCCGGGGTATTTGTCCCGCCAAGCCAGCGCCCTCGGCAAAACCGCCGGGTGGATTTGATCTCAGGATAAGCCGGGCTGGCCTACGCTCTATTCTTCTCGAATGAAGGATCCACCGTAAGAGCCCCAGCAGTGTACTCTTTTCGAAAATAACGCGGCTACAACCGCTCGTCGGCCAAGAGGAGCAGCTCCAGGAGCGTCTGAGCGCCGTTGGCGCAGTCCTCCGGTGTGGAGAACTCAGCGGGTGCATGGCTGATGCCGCCCTGGCTGGGAACGAAGATCATCGCCGAGTCGGTGATGGCGGCCATGGCCTGGGCGTCGTGCCCGGCGCCGCTGGGCAGCCTGGTGTGAGTGAGCCCGCAGCGATTGGCCGCCTCCTCCACCAGGGCCTGCACGGGCGGCTTGATGGGGACCGGCTGGCTCGCCCGATGGCACTCGATTTCCATTTCCACCCCGTCGGAGTCTGAAATCTCCCGGGCGGCTCGCCGGAGTTCTGCTTCGGCGGCGGTGAAGGCTTCCATGCTCGTGTCTCGAAACTCCAGCCCGAGCCGGACGTTGCCGGGAATTACGTTTACGGCGTTGGGAATGACCTGAATGCTTCCCACCGTTGCCACCCGGCAAGCCTGAAGCTCCGAGGCCAGCCGCTGCACTGCCAGGATCAGCCTGGCGGCGCTCACTAGGGCATCCCGCCGGGCCGGCATCAGCGTTGTGCCGGCGTGGTTTGCCATGCCCTTGATCTCCACCTCGAAGACCGCTCGGCCGGTAATGGCGGTGACCACGCCGATGGGGATCTTCGACTGGAGGAGGGTGAGGCCCTGCTCGATGTGCAGCTCGAAATAAGCGGCCAGGTCCCCGGGCTTGCGGGCCGCCTCCCCAATGCGGGACAGGTCACCGCCGATGTCGGCCATCCGAACACTGAGGTGCACGCCCTCGTCGTCGACCGCGATCAGGTCCTCGGGCTCCAGCAGGCCGGCCATGGACCGGCTGCCGATGAGCCACCGGTGGAAGCGGGTGCCCTCTTCGTTGGTGAAGACCAGGGTCTCCACGGGATGGTGTAGGGTGACCCCGTTGTCGGCCAGGGTTTGAACGACCTCAATGGCTGCCATCACCCCCAGGGCGCCGTCGTATTTTCCGCCACCGGGCACCGTGTCGGTGTGTGAGCCCAGGGCAATGGCGGGCAGGCCGGGTACCGATCCAGCCCGGCGTCCGATGATGTTGCCCGCGGTGTCGATTCTGGTCTCCAATCCGGCCCCGTGCATCAGGGAGATGGCGTACTCCCGACCGGCGATGTCGGCCGGGGAGAAGGCGATGCGCTGCATCCCCTCGGGGGTATCGCCGAAGCGGCCCAGCTCCTCGAGGGTGCGATTCAGCCTGGCGGAGTCAATCTTCAATGTGGGCATACTCTTCAGACCTCTACTTGGTCGCAAGCTAAAGCTGCTAATTGGTCGTCTGCCGCCCTGCGGCAACCGGTAAATGCTTGGTTTCCCGGGAGGTTAGACCAGCACCCGGAAGCCGTAGCTGGGCTGGTTCAGGTCTCCGTCCCGGAAGCGGGACATCCGCAGCGGGGAGATGTCGATGGTGGTGGCCTTTCCGTCGAGCATCAACTCGGTCATCAGGACACCGACCATGGGGGACAGCTTGAAGCCGTGGCCGCTGAACCCGGTGCAGATGTACAGACCGTCGGAGCCCTCCATCCGGTCCATCACCGGGTGGGAGTCGGGGGTGCTGGTGTAGAGCCCGGCGTAGCCGGTGCTGTACTCCGCGTCTTCCAGCACCGGAATCCGGTGGGCTAGGCGGCTCCACACCTCCTGGATGAAGCTCTGGCTGGGCCGCTGCGCGTAGAACTCCGGGTTTTCGACCGGCTCTTCAATGTTCCCGTTGCCCACCAGAGTCAGGTCGGACCCCTCGGGGCGGAAGTAGACCAAGCGGTCGAGGTCGCCGCCGCCGGGATGGTAGGGCAGCAGCTCCATGGGCCGCTTCAGGTGAAACACCTCGTGGCGGGTGGCCTCCAGCGGCAGATCGATCCCCTGTTGAAGCAGGAAGTGGCGGCTCCAGGGCCCGGTGGCCACCACCGCCATGGGGGTTTCTATCCGCTCGCCCGCGGTCTGGACTGCCACCACCCGGCCCCCGTTGACCTCGACCCCGGTGGCCGGTGTCTGGAGCCGCACCGTGGCGCCAAGGTCCCTGGCCCGGCGGGCGTAGGCGGCGGCGGTCCCGGAGGGGTCGGCGTACCCGGACTGGGGCTCGTAGGCGATCTCGGCGCAATCGTCGAGGAAAAATCCGGGGGCGACCTCTTTGGCGTCTTCCCGGCTGATTATGCTGGTCTGGATGCCCACCGCCTGGTGCATGGCGATATTGGAGCGAAAGGCCGCGGCATCGGCATCCCCGGAAACGATGACAAAACCGGTCTGCACGAAGCCGCTGTCTCCCCCCACAATCTGGTCGAAGTCGCGGAGCACCTCCAGGCTGAGCCAGGCCATCCGGGCGTGGATCTCGTTGGAGTAGTGCATCCGTACCACGCCGGAGGAGCGCCCCGTGGAGCCGGAGCCCAGCAGGTCACGCTCCAGCAGCACCACCTTCTTCAACCCTCGGGCGGCCAGGTTGTATAGGATGCTGCATCCCATCACCCCGCCGCCAATGATAACCGCGTCGGCCTTTATGCTCATGGCTTGCTCCTTGGGTGTTGGTCGAGTTGTGGATAGATGTTCGCCTCAGAGGCGCAGAGGACACAGAGATTAGGAAATCGCTCCCTTTAGTCTCTGTGTCCTCCGTGCCTCCGTGGCCCAAATAACCGGCAGAACAATGCTCACCACGGAGATCGCGAGAGAAGAGAATTTCTTTTTAGTCTCTGTGTCCTCTGCGCCTCCGTGGCCAACAAGGCCAGCGCTAGAACACCGGCCGCCCCGGCACGTTGACGCGGATGCTGTAAAGGCCGGTCCGGGCCGTGACGTAGATCGTCTTGTAGTCGGGGCCGCCGAAGGCCAGGTTGGCGGGCAGCTGCGGGAACACCACCGTGCCCAGGTGCCGGCCCGACGGGTCCAGTACCCACAAGCCCCCGCCGCCGGTGACGTAGAGGTTGCCCTCGCTGTCCACCTTCATGCCGTCGGGATTGCCGGATGCGGGCACGGTCATGTCGATCAGCACGCGGGGGACGCCCAGGGACCCATCGGCGTTGACCGGGAAGGCCAGCACGTGGCGGCGCCGGGTGTCGTCGACGAACAGGGTGGACTCGTCGATCGAGAATGCCAGGCCGTTGGGGCGTACCATGTCGGCCCGCAACAGGGTGATGGAGCCGTCCGGGTCGTAGCGATACACTCCGTTGAAACCCTGTTGGCCGGGGTCCGGGTCGATCCCGTAGGGCGGGTCGGTGAAGTAGATGCTGCCGCTGGAGTGGATCACGATGTCGTTGGGGCTGTTCAGCGGCTTGCCGTTGAAGCTGCGGACAAGGGGGACCATCTGCCCGGCGCCGTCCATCCGCGAGACCTGGCGGCCGCCGTGCTCGCAGGCGAGCAGGGTCCCGGATTGGTCGAAGGTGAGCCCGTTGGAATTGCGGCTGGGGTTGACGTAGGGTTCCGGCGCACTGCCCGGGGTGTAGCGGTAGATGGTGTCGCCGATGATGTCGCTGAAGAGCAGATAGCCCGAGGGGTGCCATACCGGGCCCTCGGTGAACTTGAACCCGGTGCCCAGGGTTTCCGGCTTCTGCTCGGGCACCAGGTCCCGGAGAGATAGTGGCATTGGCTAAACCTCCGAACGCTTGCACCGCCGGGACGGCCTGGCGATCCCGTACCAGTATATTCGCGGCCTTACGGCAGTGCAAACGGACACGAGCCTCGAAATCCCCCCACCCCCCCCTTTACGAAAGGGGGGCTTACCTGACGGCTGGCATTTAGCGGCCGGCCTTCGCCGGGTGCCGGGCCCTCTTGCCACGAACGGCTCCCGGTATATAATGGGTATGCTCTGCGGCCGGGGTGGCCGCAACTCCATGCAGCGGAGGCGACCTAATGGGCGCAACGGAAACGATTGCCAAATGGATTGTCAATACAAGCTATGAGGACATCCCACCCGACGCTATTCGCGTGGCCAACGAGTCTTGCTTCGACCTGTTGGGGGTCATCCTGGCCGGGTCGGTGCAGCCGGTCGGCGAGATAATCCAACAGTACATTGCCGATCAGGGCGGTGCTCCCCAGGCGACGGTACTGTCTTCGGGGATGCAGACCACCCTGGCCAATGCGGCAATGGCCAACGGCACCATGGGGCATGCCCTGGACTACGACGACTTCGGCGGTTTTGGACACCCCACAACGGTCATCTTCCCGCCGTTGCTGGCCCTGGGACAGAGTCTGGGCTCCACCGGCCGCGACCTGCTGGAAGCCTACGTCGTCGGCTGCGAGATCGGCCTGGCCATCTCCCATGCCACCCAGTACAACCAGATGCTCCGGGGCTTCCATAGCACCGCCGTTATCGGCCGGATGGCCAGCACGGCGGCCTGCGCCAAGCTGCTCAAGCTTGACGAGCACCAGACCAGGACGGCCCTCGGCATCGCCGGGTCCATGGCCGGCGGCCTGATCCACAACTTCGGCACCATGACCAAGCCCTTTCACGCCGGCATGGTCAGCCGCGACGGAGTGATGGCGGCGCAACTGGCCCAGCGGGGCCTCACCGCCGGGCAACAGGTCCTCGAGCACCCGGTGGGCTACGCCGCCACGGTGCTGGGCGAGGGCATCTACGACCTGGACGTGATGGCGGATAACCTGGGCAAGCCTTTCCGCACCCAGGACGCGCTGATAATCAAGAAATACCCTTGCTGCGGGGGCAACCACGCCATGCTGGACAGCCTGTTCGGAATGATGCGTGAACATAACTTCACCTACGAAGACGTGGCCAACGCCGAGGTTGACCAGTCCTTCGTCTCGGTGGTGATGCTGTACGGGGAGCCCGACGACCCGCTAAAGGGTAAGTTCAGCGCCAAGTACAACGTGGCGGCGGCCCTGGTGGACGGCAAAGTGGCGGTCGATACCTTCTCCGAGGAGAAGATCGCCGAGGAAAAGATCCAGGAGACGATGGGCAAGGTACGCACCAAGGTCCTGTCCAAATGGGAACTGGCTGACGTGGATGCTCACCCGACCCTGCCCATCCGGATCACTTTGAAGGACGGGCGTGTCTTCGAGCATCACACCACCAGAGAGATGATCCTGGGCAGCCAGAAGAACCCTTGGGGCTTCGAGAACATCGCTGGCAAGTTCCGGGACAACGCGGCCCTGGCCCTCTCCGATGAAGGGGTAACCGCGGCCGTCGATGCCTGGTCTGACATCACCCAGGTGACCGACCTCACCGAGGTCATCAGCCGCACGCTGGTGAAGTAAAGCGCCGGCGTCCGCCGGTTCGGCATCTCCGCTCGAATTGCTGTCCTTTGATAGGGAAAGCAAAGCTTGAGTGTTGGGCGAAATCCCCCTTAGTCCCCCTTTATAAAGGGGGACTAAGGGGGATTTACTCCTCGTTAGGTTGAGGAACCTGTTCGCTGCTCAAATGGAGGGGTGTGGGGCTCTAGGCGGATGGGACCGCCTTCGATGACCATGATCAGCATTCCACGGCTCACCGGGCCTCACGATTACCATGGTCGCCCGGCCGGGATTCCTCGATCCATCAGCGGCGCCTGACGGGTTTCGCCCGCAGCGTGCCGTGGTCACTTCCCTGTCCCGGGCCGGGAGTGGCAACCCGCGATTCCACCAGGATATGGAGGCTGCAAATGGGCGCGACAGAAACAATTGCCCGCTGGATCGTCAACACCAACTACGAGGACATCCCACCCGACGCCATTCGCGTGGCCAACGAGTCCTGCTTCGACCTGTTGGGCGTCATTCTGGCCGGCTCGGTGCAGCCGGTGGGCGAGATAATCCAGCAGTACGTGACCGACCAGGGGAGCGCCGCCCAGGCGACCGTGCTGTCTTCGGGAATGCAAAGCTCCCTGGCCAACGCGGCGATGGCCAACGGCACCATGGGGCACGCCCTGGACTACGACGACTTCGGCGGCTTTGGCCACCCGACGACGATCTTGTTCCCGCCCCTGCTGGCCCTGGGGGAGAGCATCGAATCCTCCGGCCGCGACCTGATGGAAGCCTACGTCATCGGTTGTGAGGTCGGGATGGCCATCCAACATGCCACCCAGTACAACCAGATGAACAAGGGCTTCCACGGCACCGCCGTCATCGGCCGGCTGGCCAGCGTCTCGGCCTGCGCCAAGCTGCTCAAGCTCGATCAGCGCCAGACCACCATGGCCCTGGGCATCGCGGGGTCGATGGCCGGCGGCCTGATTCACAACTTCGGCACCATGACCAAGCCCTTCCACGCCGGCATGGTCTGCCGCGATGGAGTGATGGCGGCGCAGCTGGCCCAGCGGGGCCTTACCGCCGGTGTCCAGATCGTGGAGCACCCGCTGGGCTTTGCCGGCACGGTTCTCGGTGAGGGTCTCTACGACCTGGATGAGATGGCCGAGAACCTGGGCAATCCCTTTCGCATTCAGGACGCGATGATCATCAAGAAATACCCCTGCTGTGGGGGCAACCACGCCATGTTGGACAGCCTCTTCGGGATTATGCGGGAGCACAACTTCACCTACGAAGACGTGGCCAGCGCCGAGGTGGACCAGTCGTACATCTCGGTGGTCATGCTGTACACCGACCCCGACCCGCTAAAAGGCAAGTTCAGCGCCAAATACAACGTGGCAGCGGCGCTGGTGGACGGCGAGGTGGCCATCAACAGCTTCACCGAGGAGAGGATCGCCGACCCCAAGATCCAGGAGACGATGGCCAAGGTGAGCACCCGGGTCTTCGCAAAGTGGGAGATGGTGGCGGGAGACTTTCACCAGACCCTGCCGGTCCGAATCACGCTGAAGGACGGGCGGGTTTTCGAGCACACCACGGCCTCGAACATGATTCTGGGCGCCCAGCAGAACCCCTGGGGCTTCGAGAACATCAAGGGCAAGTTCCGGGAAAACGCCCGGCTGGTCCTCGACGAGGAGGGGGTGGACGCGGCCGTTGATACCTGGTCCGACATCCCCGGGATGACCGACATCGCCGGGGCCGTCAGGAAGACGCTGGTGAAATAACGGTGGCTAGGCGGGTGCGCCATTGACCGCAGAGCCGCAGAGGTCGCGGAGATATAAAGAAGATATCGAACCTCCGCGGCCTCTGCGGCTCCGCGGTGAAAAAGAGGGAGCTAGGGCTCGATGCGGATGGAGTCGCCCACCCGGATGGGACCGCCGTCGATGACCATGACCAGCAGCCCCCGGCGTCCGTTCACCTGCTCCCGCAGGCCCGGCCGGATCGCGTCCATCTTGCGGCAGGGCTCGCACAGCCCCACGATCTCCATGGTCACCCGGTCTTCGATGAAGAGCACCTCACCCGGGCGTGCCAGGGACAGGTCGAGGCCGGTGGTGGTGATGTTCTCTTTGAGTTGGCCCGGCTTCACTTCCAGCGCGTCCAGGGTCTCCCGGTCAATCACCAGCACCTGACGCGGGTTGTCCGCCCGGCAACTGCGGTCGCCCTCCAGCCCGTGTCCGGAGATTGCCATGGCTTCCTGAACCGGGTCTGACGGCGTGTCTTGGACCCTGGCCAGGTGAAGGTTCACGATGGTTCCCTGCTGCATTCCGGTGTGCCTCCCGTACGGGTTGTTGGTTTCACCGGACTTGTGCTAATCTGAGGCCCACACCCATAACCTCAAGACCGCCTGGGCGGCTGACCGCGGACATCGTGTCTGAATTATAGAGGCTCGGCGGCACACCTGTCACCGCCAACGGCTGCGGCTATCGGCTAAAGGCCTCCTCTCCGACGGCGGACGGCCGCAGGCTCGTCAACTCACGAAACGGAGGCAGCTCATGGATTATCAATACCTCAAGACGGAGACCAAGGACCACGTCTTCATTCTGACCATGCACGATCCCCCGACTCGCAACGCCATGGGGCCGGACATGGCCGATGAGATCATGTCCGCTTTGGACCGGTTCGAGGACGACCCGGAGCAGCGGGTGCTGCTGATGACCGGCACCGAGCCGTCCTTCTGCTCGGGCGCCAACGTCCGGGGAATGAGCCAGCGCCTTCAACAGGGCGATGGACAGTCCCCCGGAGACGAGGAGCCGGCGCCCCTGCCCTGGGGGAAGATGGAAGCCCGCTACGCCCGGCGGGAAAGCGAGGCTCAATACGGCGGCCGGGCCAGCGTGGTGCCCCTGCGGATCCACAAGCTTCAGAAACCGTCCATCGCCGCGGTCAACGGGCATGCCATGGGAGCGGGCATGGGGATTGCCCTGGCCTGCGACATCCGCATCGCCGCCGAGAAGGCGGTATTCTCCGAGGCCTTCGTCCGCATGGGTCTGCTTCCCGGTGACGGAAGCTGCTGGCAGCTGCCCCGGCTGATCGGCATGAGCAACACCCTGCTGCTCCAATATACCGGGGACCGGGTGGACGGCAACGAGGCCTACCGTATGGGCCTGGTGAGCAAGGTGGTGCCCGACGGCACGGCGCTGGAAGCCGGCCTGGAACTGGCCACCCGGCTGGCCCAGGGGCCGACGGTGTCGTTGGCCCTGATCAAGTACCTGGTGGTCAAAAGCCTGGAGACCGACTTCGAGGAAAGCCTCAAGATGGCCCACCTGGGCCTGGACCAGACGCGCCGGACCGAGGACCACAAGGAAGCGGTGCAGGCATTCTTGGAAAAGCGGCAGCCGGAGTTCAAGGGGCGGTGAGACCCCCTCTCCGGTCTCCCGCTTCCCAAAGGGGAAAGTACTGTTCCTTCCCGTTGGTGGAGGGGGAAGGCTGGGATGGGGACCAAACTCAACTTTCACCCCTTGACTCGGGTTTGGAACCTGCCTATAATGAGGTCAATACAAGAGGGCGGTTACTGAGCAAGGATGCTGTTTAACTGACAAGATAATAATCGTTGGGAAACCTGAGCGGCGGCTCGGGGTTAACCCCCCGGCCGCCGTTTCTCTTGTAGCACCTTAAAAAAAGAATAAGAAGTCTAGTAATCCTGCGAAAGAAATCCAAGAAAGTTTGGAGTTCCTAGCGTGGGTCAAGTTATTAAGGGCTTACGGTGGATGCCTTGGGACCAAGGGCCGATGAAGGGCGCGGTAAGGCTGCGATAAGCCTCGATGAGCCGTCTAACAGGCATAGTCGAGGGTTCCCGAATGGGGAAACCTGTTCCGGTGTTGAGCCGGTTCATCCCGATGCAAATCGGGAGGGTAAGCGGGGGAACTGAAACATCTAAGTACCCCGAGGAAAATAAATCAACCGAGATTCCCTGAGTAGTGGCGAACGAAAGGGGAATAGCCCAAACCAGTACGACTTAGTGGCATGAGGGCCTATGTCGTATCGGGGTTGTAGGGAGCACCTTGGGTCACCTCATTAGACCTGAAGGAGTTACAAATCTCGTCTCTAGCCGAAGGCGCCTGGGAAGGACCGTCATAGAGGGTGAAAGCCCCGTAGGCGAAAGAGTCGAGACTCATGGTGCCCACCCTGAGTACCACGGGGCACGTGAAACCTTGTGGGAAGCTGGGGGGACCACCCTCCAAGGCTAAATACCCTTGGTCACCGATAGCGTACCAGTACCGTGAGGGAAAGGTGAAAAGAACCCCTAACGGGGAGTGAAATAGATCTGAAACCGTGAGCCTACAGAAGGTCGTAGCCTCGACTTCGGTCGGGGTGGCGGCGTGCCTATTGAAGAATGATCCGGGGACTTACTGTATGGAGCGAGGTTAAGGGACTGGAGTCCCGGAGCCGTAGCGAAAGCGAGTCTGAATAGGGCGGCTAGTTCCATGTAGTAGACTCGAAACCGGGTGAGCTACCCATGGCCAGGTTGAAGGTTCGTTAACGCGCACTGGAGGACCGAACTCGTGGCTAGTACAAAAGCTTGGGATGAGCTGTGGGTAGAGGTGAAATGCCAATCGAACTCGGAAATAGCTAGTTCTCCCCGAAATGCATTTAGGTGCAGCCTCGGGCACAGGTGGACGGAGGTAGGGCACTGAATGGGCTAGGGGGCGTGAGCTTACCAAACCCAATCAAACCACCAATGCCGTCCAACCGATACCCGGGAGTGAGACTGCCACAGATAAGTGCGGTAGTCGAAAGGGAAACAGCCCAGACCACCGGCTAAGGCCCCTAAGTTCAAGCTAAGTGGGAAAGGAAGTGAGGTTCCTCAGACAACCAGGAGGTTGGCTTAGAAGCAGCCATCCTTTGAAGAGTGCGTAACAGCTCACTGGTCGAGGAGTCTGGCGCCGAAAATGTAACGGGGCTTAAGTTTGACGCCGAAGCCGTGGATGTTCAGGTGCAAGGGTAAAGATCCCACCCCCAAAGGTGGAGCCAATGGAGAAACCCGCCATAGGGCGGCCCCGACGCAAGTCAGGGCAACCCGCCGGTGGGGGAACCTGGCGGCAAAGCCGGCGGGAGAGGGATTGGAGCCTTTGGAGAACGCCTGGGCGTGGTAGGGGAGCGTTCCTCGGGCAACGAAGGTGAGCCGTGAGGTTCACTGGAGCGCGGGGAAGTGAGAATCCCGGAATGAGTAGCGTAAACTAGGGTGAAAATCCCTGGCGCCGAAAGCCCAAGGTTTCCTACGCAACGTTTATCGGCGTAGGGTTAGTCGGTCCTAAGCCGTAGGCAAGCGCCGAAGGCGATGGACAGCAGGTTAATATTCCTGCACCGCCGTTGTTTCGCTTTAAAACCAAGGAGGGGTGCGGAAGGGTAGGTAGAGCATGCCTATTGGACATGGTGTGTCCTCAACTGTAGGCGAGTCGGGGCAGGTAAATCCACTCCGGCGTTAAGCAGAGGGTTGAGGGAATTGAGCCTTCGGGCTACGAAACTCTGTTGAACCCAAACCGACTAGAAAAGCTTCGTGGTTATGGAGCAATGGCGACCGTACCGGAAACCGCCACTGGTGGGCAAGGATAAAAGTCCTAAGGCGTTCGAGCTAACCTCCGCTAAGGAACTAGACAAAAGAGCCCTGTAACTTTGGGAGAAAGGGCCCCCCGGGGGGTGAAGCCACTAGCTGGTGGAGCGTTCTGGGGGCGCAGAGAAGAAGGCCGGGCGACTGTTTAACAAAAACACAGGTCTGTGCTAAGGGGAAACCCTACGTATACAGGCTGACGCCTGCCCAGTGCCGGAAGGTTAAGGGGAGGAGTGCAAGCTTCGAACTGAAGCCCCGGTGAACGGCGGCCGTAACTCTAACGGTCAACCGAACGGTCCAACCAGGCCTTGGGCGCAAGCCCTCGGCTCGGAGGCTGTTTAAGGCCGTTGTAAAATCTGGCTATATGCTGGGAAACCCGAGTATCCGGCGCTACCCGTTGATCGAATCTGGGTCAATTGGTGACAATGCGTCCGGTGCGGACAATCAGCAGGAAAGACCATGGAGGAAATCCCCGCGCCACGTTCCGGACTCTGTCAAGGAATGGTCCATGGACGGGGTGGAACTTCACGGAATCCTCAGAGACCATACGCCAGACCCGCTGTCGGAACGTGCGGGAAGATATGGTCCGATCTGTGTGGCGACATGCAGAGGGCGGCAGAAATGACCGTCCCCTCCGGTACTCAGCCAAACAGGCAACTGTCTGACCGGGAATCGGGGAGTAACAAATTGCCTAAGGTAGCGAAGTCCCTTGTCGGGTAAGTTCCGACCCGCATGAATGGTTGAACGACTTGGCCATTGTCTCGGCGGAGGGCTCGGTGAAATTGCGGTGCCCGTGAAGACGCGGGCGACCTGCGGCAGGACAAAAAGACCCTGTGGAGCTTTACTGTAGCCTGGTATTGGTCTGGGAGCCGTCATGTGTAGGATAGGTGGGAGGCTATGATGCCCCGACGCCAGTCGGGGCGGAGCCGCCGTTGAAATACCACCCTTGGCTGTTTTTGGTCCTAACCTCAGCGCAACTGAGGGACAGTGCCTGGTGGGCAGTTTAACTGGGGCGGTTGCCTCCTAAAATGTAACGGAGGCGTCCAAAGGTTCCCTCAGGACGGATGGAAATCGTCCATAGAACGCATTGGCATAAGGGAGCTTGACTGCGAGACCTACAAGTCGAGCAGGGACGAAAGTCGGGCAAAGTGATCCTACGGCACCGTGTGGAAGGGCCGTGGCTTATCGGATAAAAGCTACCCCGGGGATAACAGGCTTATCTCGCCCAAGAGTTCACATCGACGGCGAGGTTTGGCACCTCGATGTCGGCTCGTCCCATCCTGGGGCTGAAGGCGGTCCCAAGGGTCCGGCTGTTCGCCGGTTAAAGGGGTACGTGAGTTGGGTTCAGAACGTCGTGAGACAGTTCGGTCTCTATCCGCCGTGGGCGCAGGAGGCTTGAGGGAACCTCTCCCTAGTACGAGAGGACCGGGAGGGACAGACCTATGGTGTGCCAGTTGTTCCGCCAGGAGCAGCGCTGGGTAGCCATGTCTGGCAGTGATAAGCGCTGAAGGCATCTAAGCGCGAAGCTGCCCCCAAGATGAGGCCTCCCTTTCCTATTAAGTTAGGAAGTAAGACTGCAGAGAGACTATCTGCTTGATAGGCCGGATGTGTAAGGATAGTAATATCTTCAGCATAC
>PVBE011012449.1_pt1 | contig 138694 bp, 113 predicted proteins | sample 1631181 | NCBI WGS metagenome assembly PVBE01 (sample SAMN08397723, study PRJNA350692) | Marine metagenome, whole genome shotgun sequencing project. | isolation source: water | place: Pacific Ocean | collected 2012-04
CGCCTACCTGGAGTGGCTCGAGGTGGAGTTTGGCGAAGGTCGACTGCGCGAGCTCTGGATGGCCATGAGCGCTCGTCGCTACCGCAACTTCGACGACGCCTTCGAGCATGTCTTCGCGGATCGTCCGGAGAAGCACTACGCCCGCTTCGTCGCAGAGCTGACCCACGATGCTCTGGACCTGGAGCGGGATCGAATCGCTGTGCCCGACACCCTGTTCCAGGATCTGTCCTGGAGCACCGGAGCCCCCACGGTCTCCCCCTCCGGCGAGCTCATCGCCCTGGTCGTGCGCCACCGCTGGAAGGCACCTCGCCTGGTGGTCCTGCCCGTGGACGACCCGGGTGAAGCCCGCGACGAGTGGATCGAAGCCCAGGCCAAGCGCTTGGAAAAGGACCCCGGGGATCCGCCGGGAAGCGAACCCGAGCTCTGGCCTCGCGAGCCGGAGCAGGAGCGCATCCGCTACGACCGCGCCCCTTCGGAACCGCGCTGGCTTCCCGACGGAAGCGGGCTGCTCTTCACCAGCTTCATGAAGGTCGGAGAGTTCGAGTGGATCCCCGACCTGATGGTCTGGGACCTCGAGGACGGAGAGCGCGTTCTGACCCGTGGAGCCTCCGTGCGCGACGCGGACCCCCACCCCACGGAAGGCTGGGCCGTCGCCGTACGCCAACGCTGGAGTCGCTCACAGCTGGTGCGGGTGGACCTGGAGACCGGGGACTGGGAGTCCATCACCGAGCCCTCGGTTCACATCGTCCACGACAGCCCCCGGATCAGCCCGGACGGAAGGCGGATCGCCTACGTCCGCAACACGGGCGAAGGCTGGCGACTGGTCCTCCGTGAGATCGAGAGCGGCGAGGAACGGGTCATCCCCACCCCGAAGCACAGCCTGGTCAGCCACCCCGCCTGGGGCGACGACGGACTCTACGCCAGCGTTGGTCTGGGAGGGTTTGTGGAGGTCTGGCACTTCCCGAACGCAGGGGGCTCGACGGTCTGCACCCGCACCCACGGCGGCGCCTTCTCCCCCGAACCGGACGGCCAGGGCGGCCTCTACTACCTGAGCCTGGATGCCGAGGGCCTGGACCTGCATCACGTCGAAGAAGCGGGAAACTTCGTGGAAGACGACTGGGCCGGTCGCTATGTCGTGAGACCGCCACCACCCGCTCCGATCGCTCCCCCGGAGCAGCAGGCCATCACGGCACGTCCTTACATCGGCACGCCCGCAGCGAACCTTATCGGAGGGGTACAGCTGGCCCCCAAACAGGTCGGCGGCGAGTTCGGACTGCGCCTGGGTGACATCGCCGGTCAGTGGGAAGCCGCGCTCCTGTGGGGCGATGGCTACACCAACGGCTGGGGCCTGCAGGCCGGGTGGTACCGCCTGCCCGTCGAGGTGCACGCCTACGGGTGGGTGCTGGACCGTGACGCCGGCTATGCGCTGGCACTCCAGGAGACGAAGACCTGGAACACGGGCTCCGCCACCCTCCGCGCCGGTTGGCAGCAGGGTGAAGAACAAACCGGGGTCTTCGCCCTGGCCGACGCGGACCATCGAGTCTGGATGGGGCGATGGACCGTCGCCGGGCAAAGCGAGGTCAAGGCCTGGAGCGAAGACCGTCGTCTTCACCTTGGCGCAGGCGTGGAAGGAGGCTTCGGGCCGGTTGGGGTCTACGGACAGGCGGCCTGGGGCCGCAGCGACAGCCTGCTTCGTCTGGGTGGAGTGCCGGTCATGCGGCTCCCCGAGCTGGCTCGCCCGGAGACCATTCTGGCCCCGCCCTTCGCGCCCATCTCGGCAGTGGGCCGGGAGCATCGCATGTGGGGAGCGGGATTCAGCAGCCCTGTCGGGATCCGCATGGGCTACGAGCGGCACGTCCTGAGCGGTGCCAGCTTCCTGGAGGACCACCAGGGAACCAGCGCCGTGACACTGGCCGTGGAACAGAGGTCTCCCCGACAGCCCGTCTTCCGAGTCAGCCGTTCCGACGTACGCCTGGGTGTCGGCTGTGTCCTGGAGAATCCCGCCGAGGGCTACGTCGGATGCGCTCAGCTCGAGTCGTGGACAGGGTGGACATCCGTGGTCTGGACGCTCTGAAGCGGGTCGTTGCACCGGTCTTCTTCGAAGCCGAGCCCATCAAGGGATCTCGCTTCGTGGCCACGGTCGTCCCGGTCGTGACCGCTCGAGAGGCGATGGAGAGCCTGGAGGAGGTGGGCCGACGGGGTCAGGACGCCAGCCACCACTGCTGGGCTTACCGGCTCGCCGACGGCGGGGTTCGCTGCAGCGACGCCGGTGAGCCCAGCGGAACAGCTGGACGCCCAATCCTGGCCCGACTGGAGGGACGCGATCTGGTGGATGTCATCGTGGTCGTCAGCCGATGGTTCGGCGGGACCAAGCTGGGCGCTGGAGGGCTGGTCCGAGCCTATGGCCGGATCGCCGGCGATGCGTTGGACCGGGCGAAGACGGAGCGCTGGGCGCGCCTCGTCTCCCTGACCTTGACCTACGACTATGGCGACAGCGACGCCGTGGACGCCTTGCTCTCCAGGCACCGGGGCCAGGCCGAGTACGCGGCCCGTGTGACCCGAAGTCTCAGCCTGCCCGAAGACCAGATCGAAGCCTTCGAGAAGGCCCTCTGCGACGCCACCTCCGGCCGGGTGGTGCCGAAACGAATCCAGCCTTTCGACGACTAGGGCTGCAGCACAGCGCCGGGAGCAATAGAATACCGACCTCCTCAACCAAAGAGGTCGTCTTGCTCCACCGAATGTCCCCTCTCCTCGCCGCTGCCGCCGTCGCTCTCTATGCCTCCGAGGCCCACGCACAGGCCGTCGGCACCATCGACGTCATCGCCTCACCGGCCGAGGTTGCCCCAGGTGGGAGCACCAATCTGACGATCGTTGTCCGGGACACCGATGGCAATGGTCTGGCGGGCGCCCCCCTGAACCTGATGGCAAGCGCCGGTTCCGCCACCACCATCCAGGATTACGGGAACGGAACCTACAGCACGGTCTACACCACCGCAGCGGACGCCTCCGACAGCGTCATGCTGGTGGTCGCCAGCGCGGACGGATCCATCCGCACGCCCGTCCAGCTGACCATCAACGCCGCTCTGGAGCCGACCATCACCGTGCCCCAGACGCCGGTGGCCCAGACACCGCCACCCGAGGAGAATCCCGCCAAGGCAGCACGCGAACCACGCGAGAAGCGAGAGCGTGCCGATGCCGGCGATTCACCCACAGCTCGCATCCGAGTGGGTGTCGGGGGCGGTTCCTACAGCTATGCCCAGGTCCGCACCCCCGATACCGAGTCCCCCCTGTGGCCCGACAACGTGTACCTGGGCGGCGACAAGGGCGTTGAGGGCCCCGCCCATCCGCTCACCTTCGAGGGCCGGGCCACGATCTGGGTGCCTCAGTACAACTGGGTCGGTCTGGACGGAAGCGTCCGCTACGGACGCCACACGGTGAGCTGGCCTGACGCATCCGAGGCCATCCCTGACCTGGTGCCCCACGTCAGCCTGAACCTGGCTCTTCGCTACCCCTTCGCGACGAACTCCGGACAGATGCACGTCGGAGCGAAGGTGGGCTGGCTGTACGGTGAGTTCATCACCTTCCAGCAGGGTGAGCAGGAGAACCAGGTGAAGTACCCCAACCTGGCCGTACACAGCCTCGGCACCGGGGCCGAGTTCGGCGCGGAGTTCGGAGGAGCCACCTCCGGATACCTCACCGCCAGCTTCCTGGCCGGATGGCGCGACGCGAGTCCCTACAGCATCAACTTCGGCCTCGACGCCGGCATCAATACCGGAGCAGCGGTCGGCCTGGGTGCCAGCATCCAGTTCAGCCAGCGCAGCATCGAGATCGGCTCCGCTGACGACCCCAACGCGGTCCTGGTCACGCTGTCCGACACCACCATCGTCGGGGTCATCGGCCCCACCATGCAGTTCTAGGTCAGGCCTACCAGTAGACGGCCACCCGGTTCGGCGCCAGCGCCCACCGGATGCGGCTTTCGGGCTCCAGATCCTGATCGTCCAGGCCCAGGTGCTCCTGCAGGCTCTGGTTGTACTCCTCGGCCAGGGCCCGAGCGGTGGGCTCGTCCCACCAGGCCGCGTAGTTCTCGAGGCTTCGAGCGCCACCGTAGTAGAGGCCGAAACCACCGACCACCATGGACAGCCCCAGCCCACAGAAGGAGCCGCTGACAGCGGCGAGGGCTGGGTCGGAGAGACTGACCACCGCGCTGAGGCAGGCGCTGTAGGTGACCACGCTCCCGCCTACCCAGAGCAGCACGCTGCTGGTCCTGACCAGGCCCGAGATGCTCCGATACCTGGCGTAGACCGCGGGATCGACCCGCTCAGCAAAGTCTCTGGGAGGCACCGACTCGTAGGACCCGGTCCAGACCTCGTAGCCGTCGAGGGTGCCCGTCACGACCAGGCGGTGCTCGGTGTAGCTGCGTAGGGCTTGGGGGTTCTCGGTCGCCGGGCTCAGGCTGGTGAACACGAGCAGACCGTACATGTCCTGTCTCCTGGACACACGGTACCCGACAGTGCGGAGCGGGTCAGATCCGCCAGCGCCCGGATGTAGGTGGGTCGTGTCTGCACGGTCTGACAACGCACGAAGCGCTCCACTCCGGCCGCCAACGCGACATCCCGGAGCTGCTCACCGATCTCGATGATGGTCTCGATGTGCTCGCTGGTGAAAGCCACCGGGACGATGACCAGCTCTCGCACTCCGGCTGCACCGAGGCGGGCCACCTCGTCGAGGGTGGTGGGCTCCAACCACTGCAGAGGTCCCACCTTGGACTGGAAGGAGAGGCTGTAGGGACGGTCCATCCCCCGCACGACCTCCTCCACCGTGGCCTTCACCTGGTCCAGGTAGGGGTCCCCGGCATCGACTCGCCGCTGGGGAAGCCCGTGAGCCGAGAAGAGCAGGTGGGGATCGTCGAGACCGGTGCAGGCCTCCTCGATGCATTCCTGGATGGCCGCCACCCAGCCCGAGTGACGCGGGTAGCGCTCGACCTCGACGATGCGTCCTTCATGCCCTCTCAGGGCCTGGTGCGCGTCGAGCAGCGAGGAGGTCGTCGTCGCTGCGCAGGCGTGAGGGTAGAGGCTCAGCAAGACCACGGTATCGCTGGGCTCCAGAGCGCCCCTGGCGTCCCTGGCCCCCTCGCCCCAGTAGCGAAATACCGGGCGGCAGGCGTAGCCCTCACCGAGCTCCTGCTCGAGAGCGAGCGCCTGCTCCCGCACCATCGCCAGCTGTGGGCTGGCCCCGCCCATCTTCGCGTACTCCCCGGCCACCACGCGGGCTCTCTTCCGGCTGATGATGGCCGCAAAGCACCACTGGAGCCAGGGAACGGGGAACTCGACCAGGAGGCCGTCGCTGAGCAGCCGGTAGAGGAAAGGCTGAACGGCGTCCGCATGGTCGGGACCGCCCATGTTCATCAGCCAGACATGGGTCTTCACCAGCGCCACTCCCGCACCGCCTGGACCATGGCCTCGACGCCAGCGATGGGTGTCTTCGGGCCCACCCCGTGACCCAGGTTGAAGACGTGTCCGCTGGGTCCTGCCGCCCGAATGATGGCGTGAACCTGTTCGCGAATGGTCGAAGCGGGCCCAAAGAGCGCCACCGGATCCAGGTTCCCCATGACCGGTACCTGCTGGCCCAGCTGCTGCCGGGTGTGGGCCATGTCCACCCGCCAGTCCAGGGCGTAGGCGTCCGCGCCGATGTCCTTCAGCCAGGGCAGGTAGGGGGCAACATTCCGCGTGAAGTAGAGCCGCGGCGCGCTCACGCCCTCCAGGGCCTTGCGAGCTGCGGGCAGCGCGAAGCGGCGGAAGTCCGCAACGCTCAGGTTCCCCGCCCAGGTGTCGAAGAGCTGCACCGCCGCACAGCCCGCATCCACCTGTGCCTGCAGGTAGGCCCGACAGACCAGCGCCAGGCGATCGAGGAGCTCCGTGAAGTGCTCCGGGTGGTGAAACATGAAGGACTTGACGTGGTGGAACTCCTTGGAGCCCGAGCCCTCGATCATGTAGGCCGCCAAGGTGAAGGGAGCCCCGGCAAAGCCGAAGAGCGGCACGTCGAGCTGCTGGACGAGCAAGCCGATGGTCTCCAGGACATGCGGCATGTCCCCTTCCACCGTGGGATCCCGAAGACGACCCAGGTCAGCGACAGAGCGCAGCGGTTCGTGAAAGACCGGTCCGCGCCCGGGGATGAACTCCAGCGCCATGCCCATGGCCGCCGGGGGCACCAGGATGTCGTTGAAGACGATGCTGGCGTCCAGGGGGAAGCGTCGCAGGGGCTGGAGAGTGACCTCCGCGGCCTTCTTCGGGCTACGGCACAGGTCCAGGAAGCCATCGCAGCTGTTGCGGACCTCGTGGTACTCCGGGAGATAGCGCCCGGCTTGCCGCATGAACCAGACCGGCGGGCGCTCCACAGGCTCGGAGCGCAGGGCGCGCAGGAGGAGATCGTTCATCGGCGCGGGTGACTCCAGCAGACAACCGGAGGTCGTCTATCACCTCGAAGCGTTGTATTCCGCCTCGGCCTGCTTCTTCACCCACGAGGTCGCAATGACCAGGCCCTTGTTGGCCAGGGCGTCCTCGAGCGAACCCGGCAGCCAGGTCGCCACACGGAGCTCCACGCTGTACTCGACGCGGGTCAGCGGAGGATCGCTGCTGAGCTCCGTCACCCGCCAGTAGCCCACGCTGTCGTCCAGGTCGGACTTGCGGTCGTAGTCCAGGGTCCAGGTCACGTAGCCTTCGGGCACGTTGTAGATGTGGTGGATGAACCACTCGGCGCTGACCCCCATCATCGAGGCTTCCATCCGCACGTAGACGTTCCGACCGTCCTTCCTGTAGATCTCGCACTCCTCCAGGTTCTCCACCCAATCGGGGTAGCTGGAGTAGTCACCGATCTTCTTCCAGACGTACTTCGGCGGTGCGTTCACATCCATGACGGCCACACCGCGACCACCGGAGCTTCCGTACTGCACGGACTTGCGAATCGCCTCGCCTCGCCCCAGGCTCGCGAGCTCGTCGTCGGACAGCTCCACCGTGGGCGGAGCGCCCTGGTAGGAACTCACCACCCCACGGTGGGGATGGGGCTGGCCCACGTCCGCTGCCAAGGCCGCTGCGGAGTACAGGATTCCAGCCATTACCAGCAAACGCTTCACAAATCCCTCCGGAGGCTCGGGTATATACCTGGGAACCAGCCCTTTCGCTCTGGAGTTTCGATGCGCACCTTGGCACCCTCTGTGCTGTTGATCCTGGTCGCATGTGTCGGCGGCACCGGCACCAAAGACGACCCCCAAGACAGTGAGCCCGAAATCGTCGACACCGACGGCGACGGACTCTCCGACAAAGAGGAAGCGGCGCTCGGCACCGATCCCGAGTCCGAGGACACCGACGGCGACGGCTACGACGACCTCACGGAGTCCCAGGATGGCGACCCGCTGGAGTGCATGACCGTTCCCTCCGGTGAGGGCAACTGGGCCAACTGCAAGCAGAAGATGAGCGACGACGGCCTGGAAGGCGAGACCTGGCGGGACGACGGCCGGGTGATGATGAACTTCACCATCACCGACCAGTTCGGCCAGGAGGTGGAGCTCCACCAGTTCTACGGACAGGTCGTGCTGCTGGACTTCAGCGCCGGCTGGTGCGGTCCCTGCAACACCATGGCGATGGGCGCCGAGGCGATCTACCAGCAGTACAAGGACCAGGGCTTCATCACCCTGCACATCATGACCGACGACTGGTCGGCGGACGGCGTGCTGGACGACCCGAACTTCATCAACGACTGGGTCACCGAGTACGGCCTGACCTTCCCGGTCGGCACCGAGGCCGACGAGTACGCCATGGGCAAGCTCCGCCAGGCGGGAACCTACGAGGGCTACATCCCCTTCATGATCGTGCTCGACCGTGAGATGCGCATGTCGCTGGTCTACACCGGCGCCAACGAAGAGGCGATCATCGCCGGGATCGAGGAGGTCATTTGATGCGCTCGATGCTTCTCGGCCTGGTGCCCCTGATCGCCCTGGCAGGGTGCTTTGAGCTGAAGCCCGGCCCGTCCACCCAGGACGACACCGCAGGGATGACCGGGTCCCTCGACAGCGATGGCGACGGGCTCACGGACGACGAAGAGGCCGAGCTCGGGCTGGACCCGGACAAGGCAGACAGCGACGACGACGGGCTGTCCGATCCCGAGGAACTGGACGCCGGAACCGACCCCCTCAACGCGGACAGCGACGGCGACCAGTTCTCCGACTCCGAAGAGCTGGATGCGGGCACCGATCCGCTGATCTGCTGGTCCGTTCCCGAGGGCTGGCCCGAGTGCACGGTCCAGGCCGCCGAGGACGGCCGCCAGGCCACCGGGTGGAGCATGGGCGATGTCATCGACGACTGGAAAGGCGTCGATCAGTTCGGCAACGACATCAACTTCTGGGCCTTCCACGGAATGGTCGTCGTGGTGGACCTGAGTGCCGGCTGGTGCGGTCCCTGCAACCAGGCGGCTCCCTCCAGCGAAGCCATCTACCAGGAGTACAAGGACCAGGGCTTCATGATGGTCCACCTCATGATCGATGACTGGAGCTACGACGGGGCCGTGAGCGACACCGGCTTCACCGCAGACTGGGCGCAGACCCACGGGCTGAACTTTCCGGTGGTCACGGATGACTCGATGAGTGGCTACGCCGAGCTCTACTACGAGTGGTACTTCCTGGACTACGTCAGCGGCGTGCCCACCTTCGCCGTCATCGACCGCGACGGAAAACTCGTGGACATCTGGTCAGGCGGCGACGAGCACAGGATGCGCAACCAGATCGAGAAGGCCCTCTAGCGATCCCGCCGATCGGCAGCGGATCAGGGTTCGTTGACGCGCAGGACCGTCATCATGCCGCCCTCGGCGTGCGGCAGGATGTGGCAGTGGGTCATCCAGTCTCCGGGGTTGTCGGCCTCCAGTCGGATGCGGAGCACGGAGTAGAGGGGCACGTCGATGTTGTCCTGCAGGCTCCGGTGCTCGGGAGGAATCCCGTTCAGGCTGAGCACTTCGAAGTCCATGCCGTGCAGGTGGAAGGGGTGGTGCGAGGGGCTGAGGTTGCGCACCTCGATGATGGCCTCTTCCCCGAAGTCCAGCTCCTCGATGGTGACATCCGGGAAGCGCCCACCGTTGATGAGCCAGCCCTCCGGCCCGCCCTGGAGGACGTACACGATGTCCGTTCGCCCGGGGTCCAGAGTGGGCTCCAGCCCCGTGAAGGGCCAGTCGAGTTCCTCGCCCGCCGCGCCCTCGACGCCAAAGAGCGGAATCGGGTCGCCCAGGGTCTGGCCACCCTGGAGTGTCCACGGCAAGCTCGCGAGCTCCAGGTCCTCGGTCCACTCCAGCTCCACCCGATCTCCCGGGCCCAGGACGAGGACATCGGGACGGTCCGCCGCCCCGACCCAGCCCTGGTCCGACGCGATGCGGCGTCCCGGGTCGATCAGCGCGATGTAGCCGGTGTTGCTGGCGTTCAGCAGGCGTGCCCGCGTCGGGCCCTCCGCACGATAGAGCGGGTCGAAGAGCCCGTTGGCCGACCAGCTGAGTTCGGTGCCCTCGGGATGGTGATGCTCGTCGTCACCGTGTTCTCCCCAGCTGTCGAAGACCACGACCAGCTCCTCCATCTCGGGGGCTTCCGGATCCTCGACCAGCAGCACACCGTAGAGACCCAGGTCCACCTGGCGCTGGGTGTCGAAGTGGGGGTGGTACCAGTAGGTGCCGACCTGGTCCAGGGTGTACTCGTAGCGAAAGCTCTCCCCAGGCTCGATGGGCGCCCCCATCCAGGTGACACCATCCATCTCCCACGGCACGTGCACGCCGTGCCAGTGAATCGTGGAGGCCGTGTCCAGCGCGTTGTGGAAGTCCACGACCAGCCGATCCCCACGCTTGACCCGGATGGTCGGACCCGGCACCTGCTGGTTGTAGGCGAAACCGTCGCCGAGAGGAGCCGCCGTGAGCTCGATGTGCACCACCTGCTCATCCGGGTCCAGGTCCGTCGCCTCGGCGGGGCTCTGGAGCAGAGGACGCTCCACGCTGGTGTCGATCGGGCTGTCGACAGGGCTGTCGACAGGACTGTCCACGACCTCCTCGGTGTCCACAGGAGCCGTGCAGCGGCACGCCAGGAACAAGAGGGTCACTGCGTCACCATGACGGTGTCTCGGATCTCCCAGCCTTGCTCCGCGGCCAGCTCCACGGGGTAGGCCCGATGGATCAGGGTGGCCTCCGCCTGGGGCTGCTCACAGCCCGAGACGTCGAAGAGGTGCGTGGAGGTCCAGCTCTGGGTGGCCAACAGCCGGTTGTCGCTGGCGATGTCCACCGCCAGGTGGTGGGGCACCATGCGCTGCCCGTCCGCGTCGACCGTGACCCGGGCGAAGCCGAAACCCGAAGCCCCCGCCAGCGCGGTGTCCGAACCACGCGGATGACCATGCCGATCTGCGCTTCCGACCACAGGCCCCAGTCCTCTGAAGACTCCTTGAGCTCCCAGGCTCCACCAAAGTCCGGCACCGCGCTGCCACCCACGGCCACCCCGCAGTCGGTGTCCACCGTGAGGAGGATGCTGCGCAGCGGCTCTCCCGTGGGGATGGCGTGCCCCGGACCGGCGTTCTTCGTCCGAACGGTGACGCTCAGGACGTCCCCCTCCAGGGAGCTCTCGACAAAGAGCGCTGCCGCGAGGCGAAGCATGTCGGTCTCCTCGCTGCGCGGACCGGGCCAGGTGTGGCTCCGCATGCTGCCCGGCGGTCGCCACCAGCCTGTCGCGATGCCTTCTCCCACAGCGGAAAAGAGCTGGATGTCGGACAGGTTGCCGGTGTCCGGATCCGGCGGCATGTGACAGCTCTGGCAGGGGGAGGCCGGGTTGAGCGGACCCGCCTCCCACTCGCTGTAGGTGCTCTGGATGGGCAGGAGACCATCGGGCCAGCGGGTGCTGTCGATGGCCGTGGCCTGGTCCAGCTCGTGGCAGCCCGCGCAGAAGGCCGCGGTCTGGAAGTGGTCCCGCGCGACGGCGCCCATGCGTGGGTTGGCGACATCCGGGTAGGGGGCGAAGGTCAGGGGCTTCCAGGCGCCCAGGCCAGGGGCGCTGTTCTCCTCGCTGGGCCGCACGATGTGGAGACGGCCACCCACCCCAGGCGGCTGGTCCAGGTGAACCGAGTCCACCTTGTGGCAGACGTCGCAGTGCACGCCCGCGTCCAGCGCGATCCCTTCGGCTTCGTCGAGCCGACGCCCGCCGAGCTGCCCGTTGATGCCCGGTGCGTGACAGTCCGCGCAGCCGTCGACCTCGGTGACTTCGGCGTAGATCCCCTACACCACCGGGTTGCTGGCCGCCTGGCGATGCACCGAGCCGTACCAGTCCTCCACCGTGGTGACGTGGCAGTGAGCGCAGTAGGCCGTCGTGTCGTTCTGGGTCGGGCTGCCGGGGTCGTCGAAGAGGTAGTCCGGGTTGTCGGAGGGGTCGAAACGCGCCAGCTCGATCAGGCCCTCGGTGGCCTCGTCACCGACGATCAGAGCCCTGATCCGGGCCTCGGGGTGCGAGGCCATGAGCACCACCTCGTCGAAGCTGCGATCCAGCTCCACGATCGCCTTCCCCTCGGCATCGGTCGCCCAGCGCAGGGTTCTCCCTCCCTGACTCACGGTGACTTCCTCCGCGGCATCACCGTCCAGCGTCACCGTGAGCGCAAAGGAATCGACGACTCCTGGAGGAGGCTCCGTATCGATCCCGCTCTCCTCGGGCGGCGGCGGGGGCGAGCTATCGATGGCGCCGGAACACGCCATCAGCAGAAGCATCAACGTCACAATAGCAGACCGTCTCCGCTCAGGTCACCCCCACTCCTCACTCGTCGCCGGCCTGCTGAGAGCAGCCCCCGACGAGGTGACCTTGCTGTGGCTGTAGAGGGGCTCCACCCGCTTGATGCCCCGTTGGTCCAGCACCACACGGACGAACTGGGTCCGGACCTGGCGACCCTGGTCCCAGCTGAGGCGAAGCAACATGTTCACGTGGTGAATGCTGGCGCAGCGCACCGTGCGAACCTCGAGAGAGTCCGGTGACACCACATTCCGCTCTTCGTAGGGAGCGCTCATCCGGGCGCGAAGCCGGTCGAAGTTGAGACGCACGATGTCCGTGAGACCCCCGACACCCAGAGGATGTTTGGCCAGAGCGGCCGAGGAGAGGCTGACTTCCTTCGTCCAGCAGATCACCGACTCCGGCCGTGCATCCGCCGCCATGGCCGAGCCGTGGTGCCGCAGACGCTCCGATGCGATCCCGGGCTCCACCTGGGTGGAGTCGCAGATGTGGAAGCGCTCCCGCACGGTGCCCAGCTTCATGCCCAGCTCACCGTCCCGAACCACCACCTCGCGATCGAAACCGGGGCTCAGCCTACGCCCCAACAAGCCCTTGCCCAGGTCCTTGATGCGGTCCTTCACAACGTAGGAGAGCACTGCGATGGTCACGAAGGCTACCGAGAACATCTCGAAGCGCGAGGTGGCCCACAGCGTGGTGATCACCGCGAAGAGCATGGCCACAGCCGCCGCCAGCATGCCCGCCAGGTTCCTCCAGAAGGCCCCCGACTCCGAGCGCAAGACCTCCAGGTAGAGCACGGAGGACATCGCGCGCTTGGCATGGCGATGGCGCAGGAGAATCTCCTCGTTCTCCTCCCCCGCCTCCACGAAACTCCCGTATCCGCGCGCCCGGCGATGCTGGTAGCACTCCACCGCCAGCTTGGCGAAGCGCTCCCGGGGGCCATCGAGACCGGTCGAGGACTTTGACCTAAGGGCGTCCAGGGCCGCCACCAGAGTCGTGCAGGCCTCTTCCGCCTCCAGGGAGACAAACTCATCGCAGGCTTCCCAAGCGCCGCGTACGCGCTGGGGCAGGGAGGGGTCTCCCGCGTGGGCGTTCAGCTCTTCGAGCCGTGTGACGGCTCCGCTGATCCGATCCGCCAGCCCGTCGAGTTCGACGCTCAACAGGTCGCGGCGGAGGCTTCCCCCGGTCTGAGCCACCGCCTCCTCCAGCCCCTTTCGTGCGTCCTCGGTCTCGGCCCTCAGCGAGTTCTTCAACACACAGGCGAGGACCTTGATCAGGCGAACCGCGGGGACCGCGTCCTGCGTGCTGCCGTTGAGTACCTGTCGAAGGGCTCGCTCCAGCTCCGTATAGAGGGGCGCCGTGCCCTCTGGTCCCAGCTCGGCCAGGCTCACCCGCGGGGTGGACAGGCGCATGAAGGCACCGGTGTCCTCGTAGAAGGTGGACTTCGAATAGCTGGTGGGGGTGATGCCCAGGGTGCGGGGCAGAAAAAGAAAGGTCTCCACCCGGTAGCGCTGGGTGGACCGGTTCGGCTCGATCCGGTAGCCCAGCTTCACCTCGAGCTGGTTGACGTCGTGGGCATACAGCTGGGTCTCGACCACCCGGAACGCTACGGTGGGACCACGGTGGCCGTCAACGCGGCAGCTTCGAACAGCTCGACTGCAGCCGTCCGGTCAGTAGAGCCGCTTGATGCGCAGTGGGCGCTCGACACCACCCAGGACCGCCTGCAGAGTGGGCCCAAGCTCGACGCGGCCCTCGCCCAGACTGTCGCTGACGCCATCCACCATGGCGTGAGAGGCCTTCAGACCCCCCAGCCAGGCCCGAGCGTCGGTGATGTACACCAGGTCGCCGGCCTTGGCACCGACGGAAGCCGCCAGATCGGGGGAGAGCTTGACCACCGGCAGCAGACCACGGCCCACCCGTCGATCGTCGTCTCCGGCCAGCGCCCGTGCAGGGGCCCAGTCGCTCTCCTCCTCCTTCCCGGGGGCCCCCTTGTACCAGGCGATGGCGTCCTCCACCGTGCCCCAGACCAGGCCCTTCACGTCCTCGATGGGCCGGGCCCGGGTGAGCAGGCTCACCACCACGCCGATGACCCCGCAGACCACCAGGCCGTAGAGCGCGCGCATGAACTTCCACACGTCCTTGCCGTCCAGGAGGCCGTCGCCGACCTCCTTGGCAGGCACCCCGTGGCTGAAGGGAGCGATGAGTTCCGGCCAGACAACGGAAGCAAAGATGGCGACCGACCCGCCAATCATGGTCCACAGGGCCCCCGCCGGGGTGAAGCGCCGCCAGAACACCCCGAGCATCAGCGCGACCACCAGCGGGGGCGTCACCGCCGCCGTGAAGGCCCCGTGCGCCGAGTAGATGCTGTTGAACTGCATGAAGACCGGCACCAGCATCACGCCGACGACCGCGATGCAGACCGATGCGATGCGGGCCACCTTCAGGCGCTGGGTGTCGGACGACTGCGGCCGAAGAGGCGTGTACAGGTCGTTGACCACGATCGCCGCGATGGCTGTGACCAGGGTGTCCACCGTGGACATGAGCGCCGCGGTCAGCGCCGCCATGATGAGCCCGAAGACCCCCGGCATGGCCAACAGGTCCGCGGCGACGAAGAAGGCTTCCTTGCCCTCGATGGCCGGGTCCAGCTCCCCCGCGTGGACCAGAGCGCGCGCCACCCAACCGCCGCTGGCGACCACCAGCGCCGCGATGGGCATGAGCACCAGCATCACGGTGACCACCGCCTTGCGGCTGTCCTTTGCAGAGCGCGCCGCCAGCAGGCGCATCACCATGCCCTGGTTCAGGAAGTAGAACATCGCCGTGTTGGCCATGCCGTCCTGCCAGAAGATGCCGGCAGAGTGGTAGCTGGGGTCTTCGTTGAAGCTCACGAAGGCCCGGCGATGGCCGCGGGGCAGGTGCTCCCAGAAGTCCGTGAAGCCGCCCAGGTAGTCGATACCGAGAAGGAGAAGGACCAGGCCCGTGGCCAGCAGCATCACCCCCTGGAAGAGGTCCGTCATGATGACGCTGGTCTGCCCGCCGAAGGTGACGTAGATCGCGCTCACCCCGGCGACCCCGGCCGCGGCCCAGAAGACCGGCCAGCCCAGCAGGATGCTGAGCGCCTGCCCCATCGTGTAGAGGTTGATGCCGACGTAGCCCAACAGGTAGACCAGCAGCAGCCACGTGGAGACCTGGCGTGCGGCCGGCCCGAAGCGCCGCCCGAAGTACTCCGGGATGCTGACCACCCGGCTGAAGTACAAGAGCGGCAGCCAGCCGAACATGAGCAGAGGCGCCCAGAACCAGTCGTTGAGGTAGGTCTGGGAGCTTGCGATGCCATAGCCGAAGGCGATCTTGCTGTACTTGACGAAGGAGTACGAGCCGATGGTGGTGGCCACCATGGAGAAGGCGATCAGCCACCACGCGAAGCGCTGACCGCCGAAGAAGAAGTCCTTCGTAGAGGTGTTGTTCCGGCCGAACCACGTCCCAATGGCCAGCATGGCCGCGAAGTACGCGATCATGATCCCGTAGTCCAGACCCGTACCCAGCTGGGTGCGAACGTAGGGCTCGCCGCTGTAGACCACCTCCGGGGCTTCGGTCATGGGTGCGTACTGCAGGTAGGCCTGGAGGGTGGCGACCAGGAAGAGCCCCGCCAACAGGACCAGGAGGTTGCGCAAACCTGATCCGCTGGTGCCGACGTAGCCCTGGCGCCACGCGAAGCCGACACCCACCGAGAACACGGCACCGCCGATCAGATACTGGTAGACAAAGGGATCCATGGTGGGCTCTTATCCTGCCCTGCCCGGACAACCCCGCCTCCCAAGGTCCTCATCATGCTCAAGCGACATCTCACCAGCTGCGCCGCTCTCACCGTCTTTTGCGCGCTCGCCTCCGGCTCCGCGCTCTCGAACTTCGCCGAGTCCCAGTACCGCGCGAAGCGCGCCGAGGTCCCGGCCAACGTTGACGGTATCAAGACCGCCCAATTGCGCTACGACGCCGCCTTCGACACCTACCGGCCCTGCGAACGGACACCTCAGGGGGAGCCCGGAAAGGAGGCCAGGGACTGGCCCTCTACCGAGGACTTCGACACCCTGGGGTGGGCTCCCAATGGCCAGGTGAGAGGGGTCTACTGGGTCACGACCAGGGGGGACGGTAGTGGCGACTTCACCGTCCACGGCATCTCCGACGTGGACGGCGACGGGGCCCAAGCCCACTACACGGCCACCAAGTCCATCAACGCGACGCTGGTGACCCCGACGGACGTGCACTGACGCAGAGACCCGTCTGCGGGCCCCTGCGTCGCGTCCTCAGTACTGGCGGAAGGTGTTCTGGATGACGTACAACGAGTCGTCATCCCAGGTGTACCAGGGCGTGTCACCGTGGGCATCCAGCATGCGGAACTCATGGTATTCGGCCTGCTTGAAGCCTCCGTTGACCTCCATGCCCTTCGCCTCCTGGCCATCCATCCTCGGGGTGTCCGACCACTTCACGTTGTCCTCGCCGAAGGTGGCCGCTTCCGAGTTCGGAATCAGGCTTGGGAAGGGGTTCGATGAACCCGGGTTCGCATCGTAGATGGCCTGCGCCGTGTCCACCGTGAGCCCCATCTGCTCACCGTGGGTCATGATGCGGAGCTCCTCGAAGGGGTAGTACGCGTGGGAGTTGCCCAGGAATTCCGGGTCCTTCAGGTAGTCGTACACGTACTCGCCGATCTTCCAGGCCAGGTAGACTCCCACGGTGCCACCACAGATCGCCGGATTGCTGCCGCAGTACTCCACGGCGCCCTCGAACACGGCCTTTTCGCCGTAGTAGTTGACCGCCAGCTTGGTGATGCTGACCAGGAGCATCTCAAGGTCGTTCACGAGATCCAACTTGGGGACCTCGCCGCCGTCGTACTCCCAGGTCACGGAGTGCACCACAAGGCCCGTGTTCGGTGACAGGAAGGCCGTCCCACCGAAACCGATGTCGAAGATGTCGCCTTCGTCCAGGTCCTCCAGCGGGCCGGTGTCATCGTGGACGAGCTTCAGCATGCCGGGAACGGTCCCCGTCTGCTCGTAGGACTCATAGATCGACTCCAGCTTGGCCATCGATTCGTCCAGCGTGGCTTCCTCGCCCAGGTTGATGCCGAGCTCGTTGAAGTCCACCTTGAAGATGAGACCCTGGACCTGGGGCTCCTCGTCCGCCGTCTCCTGCTGTTCGACGATCTTGGCCCGCTCGATCCCCGCGTAGTACTCGATGGGGTTGATGGTGGAGCCGGTCACCCGAATGAGGATGCCGTTGGTGTAGGCCGTAGGCGTGTCGGGCAGGAAGCCCTGCTGCAACCAGAACTCGGCCGTGTCATCGGACACCTGGTCCAGGACCACGCCCGGGTCGTACTCGACCTTGACCAGGTAGAGCCCGGCGGGCAGGTCGGCGGGCAGGTCCGCGTAGAGCATGTCCGACCAGTAGGTGACCAGGCCGTTCGCACCGTTCGTGTAGTCCTCGTCCGGGTGGTAGAAGAACTTCTGCTCGGTCAGGTCGAGGTACTCCAGCGCCGTGTCTCCGAAGGTGTAGGTGTCCTCGAGGGTGAAGAGCACGCTGTCGTCGGGAAACTCGCCACCGCCGACCTTGGTGATGATGGTCTGGCCGGTGGAGAGGATGTAGACATCCTCGGCGCCGGTCTCGACGCCTTCACCGTCCTCGATCTGCAACAGCACCAACTGGGCGTCGGTGTCGAACAGGCCCTCGAGCTGCAACGCCAGCCGGGTGCCGGCATCCCACTGCGGTCCGAACTGGCAGTACCCAGCCTCGCCGCCGATGCTCTCCATGTCGCCTTCCGTCCACTCGTACGTCGGGCTGTCCACGGCACAGGTGGTGGTGAGACCGCCGTCGCCAAAGGCCGCACAGTCGGAGGCGTCGGTGCAGGGCACCTTCAGCTCATCCCCGCCACCGCCGAGCCCCTCGGTGGGCAGCACGAGGGTGTCCCGAATGACGTGGTTGTAGCCGGAGTGGAGCAGCGGACGAAAGTCCAGCTCCTTGATGTCTCGGACGGGCCCGGCCTCCTCGCGGCACTCCTCGTCGTCGTCCCTTTCGGAACCCGTCGGGCACTCGGAAAAGGGGTTCTCGCGGTTCATCAGGACGTACACCTCGTCCGTAGAGGCGTTGAAGGACGCGTCGACCACGTTGGGGTGGAAGGCCCGCCGAATCTCCTGTTCGTAGGGCAGGACGTCCTCCTCGAAGAAGTCCACCACCAGGTCCCGCTCCAGCCCAGAGTTCGCTGCGCCGGTCTCCATGAAGCGATCGAAGACATCCATGCCCTCATCGCCGTAGTCGCTGTAGCCGAAGCGGTACAGAACCCGCAGCATCTCGTAGGAATGGACGGTTCGCCCATAGGTGCTGGTGCTGTCGGTCAGGACGTTGGAGAAGGCATCCGGGTTGGGGGGCGTCCACTCTCGATCGTTGCTCGAAGGGGCTGGACAACCCAACAACAGGATGAGCGATGGGGCGAGCAGTGACATAGCGTTCCTCAGGTGCGGTGACAGACGGGGCGTATCCTACTTCGAGGAGTCGCCGGGTTTCATGCAACTTCGCAGTTTCGGCCCGGTGTCAGGCCCAGCAGAACCGGCGCGTAGAGAGACCCTGATTTTCTGATGCTCCTGCGTCTCTGCCTGTACGGATTCCTGAAAAACCAGCGGTATTTCGAGCCCTTCCTGCTGCTGGTCTTCTTGGAGAAGGGCCTCGACTTCTTCGCGGTCGGACTCCTCATCGGCTTCCGGGATCTGGTGGTGACCCTGCTGGAGATCCCCTCCGGCGCCATCGCGGACGTCCTTGGCCGGCGCCTGTCGATGGTCCTCTCTTTCGCGGCGTACATCCTCAGCTTCGTTCTCTTCGCCCTCGCCGGGGACATCGGCCTGCTCACCCTCGCCATGGCCTTCTTCGCGGTCGGCGAAGCGTTCCGGACCGGCACGCACAAGGCCATGATCTTCTCCTGGCTGCGCTCCCAGGGCCGTGAGCACGAACGGACCCGCATCTATGGAATCACGCGCTCCTGGAGCAAGTTCGGCTCGGCGGTCAGCTCGCTCATCGCGGCCGGGCTGGTGCTGTGGAGCGGCCACTACAGCACCATCTTCCTGCTGACCATCCCCGCCTATGTGCTCGACATGCTCAACGTCGGGACCTACCCGCGCTCGGTCGAAGGGGCCGCGTCGAGCCGCTCTCCACGCGAGGTCGTCTCGGTCACGCTCGCGACCCTTCGACAGGCGGTCCGCCATCCTCCCTTGAGGCGCCTGATGCTGGAGTCGGCGGGCTTCGAGGGCCTCTTCCACAGCATCAAGGACTACCTGCAGCCCGTGCTGGTCGCGGCGGCTGTGGTCCTGCTGCTCGAAGGCCGGGAGGCGGTGTTGATCGGCCTCGTCTACGCCGCGCTCTTCCTACTGGCGGGGGCGGCCAGCCGGCGGGCCCACCGCGTGGTGACGGCCGCAGGCTCGGAGGATGCCGCTGCACGGCGGCTCTGGGGCGGCGCGATTCCGCTCTTCGGCGGGATGGCGGTGGCTGGATGGATGGACTGGTCCTGGCTGCTGGTGGCGGCCTTCGTGCTCCTGCACATCCTGCAGAACCTCTGGCGTCCGGTCCTGGTGAGCCGCTTCGACGAGCACGCGGACCCCGCCCATGGCGCCACGGTCCTGAGCGTCGAGAGCCAGTCCCGTCGCCTCGCCACGGTGGTCGCCGCGCCGCTCATCGGGCTGGCGGTCGACGCGAGCGGGTCCTTCTGGCCGCTGGGGGTCGTCGGGCTGGCCAGCGCCGTGTTCTTCTTCGGAAGCTCACGGAAGAGGCCGAGTCCCTGATGGCGGATGAGGTCCGCGGTGCTATTGCTTCGAGGAGGCGTCCGGTTTCATGCACGAAGGCAGTTCCTTGGCGGTGTCCTGGCCGCTCCTGGCCCTGACTCTGGGCTGTGGAGCCCCACAGATCGTCGTCGATGCCCCCGAACCGACGGTGGACTCGCCGTCGGAGTCCTCCTCGGACTCCCCGGTCGCAGCACCGGAGCTGCCCGGCTGTACGGACGGTGTCCTGAAGGCCTTCGATGCCGAGCGCATCCAGCCCCCTGCCGCGGGGAGCGACTCCTTCACGCTGCCCTCCAACACGATGAAGCAGGCCCTCACGCGGTCGATCGAGTCCCTGGTCTCCGGCTCCATCGAGGAGGCCCTGGAGGGGGCGGCTCAGGCCGGCTACCGCCTGTGCCGGGGCGAAGGGGATGAAGCCGCACTGGTGCTGTGGGAGCCCGAGTCCCCGGGGACCGGACGGCCGGTCTTCGTGCTGCGCACCGAAGGGGCCCGAGCCCTGATCCTGGAGGCCCCCCACTCCTGGTTCGACACCGACACGATGATCGAGGGGCGATCGATGTTCGGGCCCCTGCAGGCCCGAGTGCTGCTCTCCAGTGGGGCACACCGCTGCTCCAGCAGCACCCTCTCCGGCTGCGACGGGACGACCGGCACCTGCGGATCCAGCGGTCCCTACACCGAGTCCGACCCGGCCCACTCCGTAGAGACGGCCTTCCACGCGGTGCACGAGAGCCTCGGCGCGCTCTACCCGGACGATGTCGTCCTGGGGCTTCACGGGATGGCCGCGGAAGGCATCAGCCTCTCCGACGGCACCTCCTACGACGTGGACGAGGAGTCCTTCCTGGCCCGGCTGGCCGAGGCGTTGACCGTGGCCTACGCCTCGTCGAACGTCACCTCCTGCAACGACTACGAGGGAGCCAACGTGGATCGCCGCCTCTGCGGCAGCACCGACGTGCAGGGCCGACAGCTCAACGGCTCCCCCATCCCCTGCACCGAAGCCGCCTCGTCCTCCGGCGGGCGCTACATCCACATCGAGCAGGACCTGGGCATCCGGCGCGACCCCGAGGCGCTGATCGGCGTCCTGGACGAGCTGCTGCCCTAGCGCTTCGGGCGAAGCGCCAGCCCCAGGCGCGCGCTGAGCCGGACCGCCTCCTCCAGCCCCTCGACCAGCACGTCGCGGCTGAACAGGCTCACGCCCTCCTTCCCCACCCACGAGCCCGGCCAGCCGTGGACCACGCCCAGCAGCAGCTCCAGGAAGGCCTCGTCCTCCAAGCGTGCCGCCACCTCCTCCGAATCGCCCCCCACCCGGATGAGCTGGTCCACGACCGGGTTCTTGGTGGAGAAGGCCTGGCTCACCCGGATGTCGCTGTCCTTGTGCGCTGCGAAGAGCGGGCTGTCGACCTGCACGCGGATCCTCGTGCCCTCGCCGGTGAGCCGGAGCTCCACCGGCATTCTTCCCTCCGACCCGGGTTCAAGCCCCAGCACATCCTCGACCGTGCCTTCGTAGAGCCCGAAGCGAACCCGCCGCAGAGACAGCGCCTCGGCGGACTCGGCCCAGGCCCCGGTCTGCAGGGCACCGTGGAGCGAGCGAAGCACGGCCAGCGCGGCCGACAGGGTTTGCACACCGGAGTCCTTGCCTGCGCGCTGCAGTGCGTACCCCATCATGCCTCGGGTGGCTGGCTCTGAGGCCTGAGGCCACGCTTTCCGTGGAAAGCGCTTCACCACCACCAACTCATCCCGCATGACGGTCACGCTCGCGGGGTCCAGGTAGGCGATGCGCTCCCGGGCCCGGGGGCTGAGGACCAGCCGCACCGCCAGCGGGTTGCGCGCACCCTGGATCACCCACCGATCGTCGAAGCTCCTCTCCCCCACCTGGACGTCCTGCGCACCGGCCACCGCCCGCAAGATGCCCGTGGGATCCAGCTGAGGGATCAGCTCAAAGGGCGGCAGCCCCGGACAGGGCAGTGTGAAGGTCCCCTCCACGACCTCCTTCTTGTGGTGGACCGTCCCCTTCGCTCTCAGGACGGCGGTGCCGTCGCCCTCCGGCCAGGTGATCTTGAGCTCCGTGGCCGCGTGCAGGTACAGCTCGGGCTCCCGCCCCTCCAGCCGGCGGTTCTCGGCAAAGTCCTGCAGCTCGAGCTGGAGCCCTCGCTTCCGCTGGACGTTTTGGTACCACCCAAGAACCGGGATCCCCACGAACGCGCACACAAAGAGCAGTGCCCAGGACACCGCCGTCTAGCGCCAGGAAGCGCGACGCAGGGACATTAGGGCCAGCAGCAACAGCGCGTAGGCCGACGGGCCCCCGCCCGACGTTGCGCACCCACAACCGGTTGCGATCTCCGGAACCTCCGGGCCGCCGTCGGAGGCGCTGTCCTCGGGCGTCCCGCTGTCCTCCGGTGGCGCGGTGTCCTCCGGCTCCGGTTCCCGGGAGACGGCCAGCTCCGCGATCGCATCCTCGCCCAGCGCGAGGTTGTAGACCCGCACCTCATCGATGTGCCCGGCCAGATCGTAGTCGTCGTAGTAGCGGGTGTCCGAGCCCAGATAGAGCATGCCGCGGCCACCGCCTGTGGGGCTGCGCTCGAAGCTCTGCTCCTCGCCCAGCGCCGCGCCGTCCACGTAGAAACGCACGCGCTTGTCCTCACGCACCAGCGCCAGGTGGTGCCACTCCCCGTCCAGCAGCGGGCTGGCCTCGGTCGAGAGCAGCTGCACGTTGTAGCCCTCGCTGTATTCCCAGAAGGCCGACAAGCGCCCATCCGGAAGCAGGCTGAACAGGTAGCTGTAGTTCGACTGCTCGTCGTCGTAGGCGTAGTCGTTGGTGGCGTAGGCCACCAGGACGCTGCCGTAGCTGGTGTCGCTGGACACCCCCAGCACTTGCGTCCACAGCGACACCGTCAGGTCGTCGTGGATGGCCAGCACGTAGTCGCCGATCGCACCCGCCTCCATGAAGTCGCCCTCGCCGTCCAGGACCAGGGCCCCGTCCTCCAGGTACGCGTCCCCGACCAGCTCACCGTCGACGTGCTTGTCGGTCGGAGCCAGGTCGAGGGTCCCGTCCTCGAAGGACCAGTGGCCCTTCAGGCCCGGGACCACGGTGCTCATCGAGTAGCTGTCGACGGGGTCATCGTAGTTCCCGTCCCCGTCCGCGTCGGTGAAGAAGGTGCCGGTGGCCTCGCCGCCGCTCACCTCCACCAGGACAAAGCCAGGGATCTGCTGGTAGGGCCGGATGGGGTCGAAGCCCTGCCATCCTCCTCCGGTACCCAGGATGGTCTCCCAGGTCTGGCCCCCGGCCCCAAGCTGGCTGGGCTGGTAGCGGTGCCAGTGGCCCACGAAGAGTCCGGTCACGTCGTAGGCGACGAGGGTCTGCCAGAAGTCACCGGCCGTTCCACCGTGCCCGCTGTCCGCGCTGAAGCTGACCGGGTGGTGGGTGACCACGAAGGTGTGCTCGAAGTCCTCGCTCTCGGAGAGCACCCGGTCGAGCCAGACCAGGCCCTCCGAACTGAGCGCATAGGTGTTGCCCGGACGATCGCTGGTGACGAAGACAAAGCGCACATCCCCGTGGTCCAGGAGGTAGGAGACCCCCTCCTCACCCACGGGGGAGTCGTCCGTCGGGAGCCACGGAAAGCTCTCGCGCCAGGCGTCGAAGGTGCCGCTGCCGCCATAGACATCATGGTTTCCGGGCACCATGAAGACCTCGCCGCGGAAGTCCTCGGCAGCGAGCTTGAAGTCCTCCCACTGAGCCACCGTGGACGAGAGCGAGGAGCTGCCTCCGACCAGATCGCCGGCGACGATCAGGTAGGTCGCGTCCTGCTCGTTGGCACCCTCGACAATGCCGGGGAAGACCTGCCAGTTGATGGAGTTGCTGTTGCCATCAGTCTGGGTGTCGCCCACGACCGCAAAGCGAAAGTCCTGGGCGAAAGCCAGCGCACTGAGGAGCATCATTCGCTGGAGACTATCAACTCTCCTTCGAAGTTCACGACAGCATTCTGGTAGTTGAGCTTGGCGTCGATCGTGGTGCTCAACTCAGCCCCGGACACGGTGCCCGACCAGCCAGCACTCGCGAGCGCTTCGATGCCCAGGATGCCGACCTCCAGGTTTCCGTCATCGACGCTTCCCTCCAGGGACAGCTCGACGGTGTACAGCGTGCCCAGATCCAGACCGCAGGCCGCCACGCCGCTGACCCGGTCTCCCTCCACTCGCAGGCTTGCGGGTCCTGTGCAGGACTGCACGAAGGCCGGCTCCGATGAGGAGACGACCAGGTCCACGGTGCCGGTGTGTGTCTCCCCCTCGACCGTCACCGGAACGTCGTACACCTGCCCCATCACCGCGATGCACATCTCGCTCAGCGAACCATCGCCCAGGTAGACATCCACAGGCTCCTCGAGCCCTGACTCTTCGAGCGCAGCCCGAACACCCGGGTTCTCCAGAGTGTTGTCGTACTCGCACTCCAGCCACAGGGTGTCTCCGGGCCACACGACCGGCGCGTTGTCGCTGCTGGCGTCGTAGAAGTAGAACTGCTGCCAGTCGAAGTCCCACTCCGGAGTGTGGAGCAGACAGACGGACTCCTCGTCCGGTGCGTTCTCACCCCGGTCGACCCACATCCGCATGTCGTGGCCGATGTAGTGCATGTGGTTGGCGACCAGGAAGATGCGCAGCTCCCGAGGGACCCAATCCCAGGGGTGGTAGCGCATGGTCTCGGTGTGGGCCTTGGACCCGGCAGGGATGAAGAAGACCGGTTCGTCCGGGTCGTCGGGGCCGGGCTGCAGTCCATCTCCGGTCAGCTCGTCGATCTGATTGGCGTTGCCGACCAGACCCATCAGCACCTCCTGCACAGGCGTCGAATCCGCGAAGCGCAGAGCCACCCCTGTGCCGTCCTGACGGGCTTCGTCCAAGAGGTGGTAGTGCATCTGCAGGATGATCCGAGCCCCCGCGTTCACGCGGTAGCCACTGTGTTCCGGGAACTCGACGGGGCTGGACCCTGGGACCCATGCACCGATGAAGGTCGATGCTGTTCCGAAGGTGCCGAAGCAGGGGTAGACCCCATTCTCGTCAGCCAGAGCGGCGCTCTCGCCCTCGTGGTCGATGGCCGTCAGGACATGGTGGACCACCCCGAGATCATCCGGAATGATCTGGAGGGCTTCCAACCACTTCTGCTCCTCAAGCCCCAGATCGATGGAGAAGCACACGAACTCGTCCTTGACCTGCCCCGCGATGCCGGTGGTGTACTTGCCTGCGGGGAAGGCTGTGATGTCCGTTCCTTCCAGTTCTCTGGAGGGAGGCTCCGGCAAGGGTGCGGCCGTCTCCGGATCACCGATGGGACCACCCGCGTCGGCCCAGGCAGCGATCAGGCCCTTGTCTTCATCACTGAGGCGCGGGTCGTGCGAGAAGCCCCACGGGTTCGGACACTCCTCGCTCTCCTCCGCAAAGAAGGGGGGCATCGCGCCCTCTTGAACCGCCGCATTGATGGACGACGAGAGGATCGAGGTGATCTCGGCATCATCAAACAAGATGTCGGGCTGCATGCCCTCTGGGGAGTGGCAACCGGAACAATTCTCCACCAGCAATGGGTGGACGTCTTGGTGGTAGGTGGGCACAGCGATCCCGGTCTCACTGGTGTCCACGGGATCGGGCTTGCAGGCAAACAAAAGCAGGGTGAACATGCCTACAACTTAGCTTCAGCTATCGGCAGAGGCTGGAACCGGTGTTGCAGTGCCGCACAAAGCGTGCGTCAAATTGGGAAGGTGGTGTGCGATTCTGCTTGACGATGCTCCTCCCCGGCGTGGTCCTGATGGTCACCGCCTGCGAGCTGGGGCCTCCGCCGCAAGACAGTGAAGGCCTCGAAGCCGACGCCGACACGGACAGCGACGCGGACTCCGACACAGACACCGACATTGTCTGCGAGGAGGTCCCACCCCAGGACCTGGAGGCTTCCCAGGATGCGGAGTCCGGGGGGTGGGGCCAGTCCGGGGCCATCGAGTCGTAGCCGGCGTCGACGAAGAAGCGCTCCCACGCGCTCCAGCTGCCGCCGTCGAGGTCGAGGTCGTGCACGAACATCACCGTGGGTCCGTACAAGACGCCCTCGACGTCCGGGACGTCGGGGAAGTGGTACTCGACCCGCTCAGGTTCCTGGGCGAGAGCGAGTGGGGTGAGCCAGAACATGGCCCACCGTACAATGTGAGGGTTTGATGGGCCCTGAGACTACGGGCCTGTCGCGATGGGTCCTTTGAAGGGGTACCGCCGAGCGAGCCGGGCGTTTCCTTCGTGTCCACACAGTCTCCTGTGATTCCCATCCAAGCCGCCTGGATTCCCGGTCTCCCGGAAAGGGGGCGATCCCCTTGTCGTCTGGCACCGTCGACCTTCCGCGTCTGTCCTGGGATGGCCGTCCCAGGGTCTTCAGCTTTCGATCAAGAAGGGTCGAGCTTGCGGCTCGTCCCCTCGCTCACTTCCTTCGAGAAGGGTGAGCCTTGGGCTTGTTCTGGTGTCCAGACCGGCAGGGTCTTTGCATCTTGAATAGACGGGGTTTGAACCCGCTACCTCTGGAGTGAGATTCCAGCGCTCTGACCAAGTGAGCTACTTTTCTTTTACACAGGGACGCGCCCTGCCAGTCGGTCCATGGGCTTTTGACCCACAGAATGCGACGCGCCCGATGGCCTTCCCCGGTGGCCGGGTTTGCCATGCCTTCACGACTCGAGGCCGCAGCCTTTCACCGTTCCTCATGCCGCCGCGCCCTCGTCTGCCAGACTCGGACTGTGTGCCATGCGAACACGACACCAGCGGCTACCGCTTCGACTTTCCTCGTCGTTGATCTGGATACGCCGGGCGCAGGATGTCCCCATCCCGCGTTCACACACCGCCTTACGCGACCCCGAAGGGCCACCGGTTTGGCATGATTGTCGAACCCGACCGATCGACTTCCGAGTGACCACCGCCTTGGTGGACGATGGCCTCCCCGCAGGGAGGAGTCTACGGCTTGCATGGATGGATCCCCTCTCGAGGACGGGAGCTTGTGAGCACCCCCTTCCGCCGGGTCATCCCGACGTCTCCTGCGACCCCATGCGGCCGGTCGCCGCGTGCGACCCGAAGGCCACACCGTGCAACGCCGCGTAGATTGAACACCGTTCTGCGAAGGGCAAGCGGATCGGCAAGAATAGAAGCGGAGGCCACCATGACCCTGCTCCTCATCGGCTGCATCGGAACGAACCCGGACAGCTCCATCGACAGCCCCGTCGACAGCGATCCCGGCGAGGGTCCTGACCTGAGCACGCTGACCCGAAACGGCGGCTGCTCGGACCTGGTCCTGACCCAGGGCTCCGAGGACGACAGCCTGATCCTGATCTTCGCCTACACCGAAGGCCTGGCCCAGCAGGCGTTCGAGGCCGAGGACAAGACCGCCTCGGCCACGCTGGACCTGGCGAGCGAGGGCTCGCTGGAGCTCTGGCAGGGAAACCGGGTGACCGCCATCGTCTGCAACGACGCGCTCGACGGGAGCGAGGTGGTCGAGACCGCCTGGACCGTCGCCTCGGGCACAGCGGCGATCTCGGTGGTCTCGGACGGCACCAGCGAGCCCTGGGGCGAGTACCCGGGCGACGCCACGGTGACCCTCACCGACGTGGTCCTGGAGAGCCCGGACGCGCCGGACATCTCGATCCCCAGCCGCACGTGGTCGGCCGGCGTGGGTTGGCTGCCCGGGTGACCCCGCTCAGTCCTGGCGGGTGACCAGGTCGACGTCCAGGCGGTAGACGCCGTCGACGCAGACGAGGACGTCCTTCAGCCCGAGCTTCCGCAACAGCGAGAGCGTCACGTGGAGCCGGTTCTTGGCGGCCTCCCATTGGATCTGCTCGCCGGGCCAGCCGGCCTGGATCAGCCCGTCGGCATCACCCGGCCCGTCGAGCGCCAGTCGCCACAGGATGCGCCGAGCCGGCCCGCGTCGTGACAGATCGACGACCCGGCCGCCGAGCTCGAACGCGTTCGGTCGGACGACCAGCTGGCGTGCTCGACTCTGGAGGATCTGTCGGATGTTCTTCGCATCGAACAGGTTGCCGGGCCGGGGCTCGGGCACGGGCGCGGTGGGATCCACGAAGGCCGTCAGGACCGAGCGGTCGAAGTCGCTGACGGGCCCGGCCTCCAGGCGATCTCGCAGCGCCTCGCCCGCGGCAGCGAAGTCCCCACGCAGGGCGCTGACGACGATGCGTGCCTCCATGACCCCCAGGGTCACGCCCGGCCGGGGGTGTCCAGTCCCAGCGCCACTTCGCAGGCCGCTGCGGCGGCGTCGAGCTGACCCGCGTCGAGGTAGATCCAGGGAGGCAGCAGCGCCGCCGTGGCGTGAAGCTGCTGTTCGGGTCCAGCGAGCACACGCACGAGCGCCCGGCGGGTCCGACCCACGTCGACGGGCTCGCCGAGCAGCGTCTTCGCCTCCTGCTCGCGCAGCAGCATGTACGCCTCCCACTGCGGCACGGTGTGCCGGCGGGCGAGCGCCATGGCCTCGGCGATGTACGCGAGCGAGCCCCTGCCCGAGCGCACGTTCAGCAGGGCCTCGGCATGTTTCGACGCGCGCCTGGCTCAGCGGGTCCGATGGGAGCCCGGAGCGCGCGGCCTGGGCGTGCTCGAGCATCTTCATGGGGCCCGAGCCGCGGAACTCGGCCCGGACGAGCTCCAGCTCGAACCACGCCGGAGAATCGACCGCACACGCCGCCTGGGCGCGATCCAGCAGCCGGCCGCGGAGCGCACCTTCCGGGCCGGTGAACCGATCCCCGAGAACCAGGCACGCCGCCCGAGGCAGCTCGTCGTCGTCGACGTGATCGAGCAGCTCGAGCAGGTCCGGCTCGGCGACGGGACGGGCGCCGCGGGGGGCGCTGATCCACATCGCGCCGCTTCGGGCCCCGTCCATGGCCGCGAGGCACCCGCGCACCGCCACGGGCACGCGCAGCGCAGCGTCCTCGCGAACGAGCCACGCCTGTTCCTGGAGCGCCGAGAGCAGGTCCAGTGCCGCGGGACCGAGCGTCGTCCGGGCCACCTCGACCGAGAACGCCCCGGCGAACAGGGCGAGTCAGCGAGCGGCCTGGCGCTCGCTCTCGGTCAAGGCGCTCCAGCTCCAGGACAGCGCCGCCCACATCGAACGCGACGGGTCTCGGCGGTCGGCAAGGAGCTCGACAGAGAGGCGCTCCCGGACGCCCTCGACGCCCAGCAACCTCGCTCGGGCAGCCGCCAGCTCGATGGCCAACGGAACCCCGGCCAGGTCCGCGACGAGGGCCTCGACGTGGGGGCTCGACCGGGTCGACCGCGCCCGGAACAAGCCCGCCGCGTCCCGGGCCGGGAGCGGACCGACCAGCAGCTCGTCCCAACCGACCGGCGGGGCGCCGCGGCCCGCGACGACCAGGCGCAACCCTTCGATGCGGGACCACCCGCCCAGGAGCTCCCAGTCTGCGGGAGAGACCGAGACCGTGTCGACCCCGACGATCCGCCCGGCCAGCGCCAACGGCACCCGCTCGGCCCGGTCCGGTCCGGGGGCGACGGCCAAGGCGTCGGCGACCCGCTCGCACAGGTCTGCGGTCGGATCCACCGCCACATGCACGGCGTCGGCCGGCAGCGCCTGGGCCAGGAGCCGGGACTTGCCCATTCCGGGGCCACCGAACACCACGACCGAGCACCGGGGCGCCCGGAGCCGCTCGTGCAGCCACCCCAGCTCCTGCTCTCGACCGATGAACGACGCCGACATCCCGGCATCACCCTATCCGAGCTACTCGGCCTCGACCCGGAACGTGAAGTCCAGCGGCAGCTCGCGGGCATTGGTCTGCACGTAGACCCGCCCGAACTCGCCCTCGAAGTCCCCCTCGGAGTCGCCCTGCTTCCAGGTGATGTAGAGCGTCCCGAAGCCATCGACGGGGATGGGGTCGGCGTCGTGGGTCACCTCGACGCTGTCGAGATCGGACCACGCGTCTTCGATGATCAGCGGGCGACATCCGGTGCTGTGCAGCTCCATGAAGTCCCAGGCCTCGGCCCCGTGCGCCTGGACCCCGAGATCGAACCCGGTCCGTGCGACCTCGACGTCGGCCAGACAGTCGTCCTCGAAGCCGGTGTCGTAGTACTCGGGCTCGGGGAAGCAGGCGACGATGAGCAGCAGCATGGATACCTCGGGGCCCGACCTCTCGACCGCACCCGTCTGATCCGCGGGCCTGGAGCCTTCCATGAGCATGTACAACGCAACCGTCCCCCAGTTCACGCAGCTGCTCGACAACCTGAGCGGCTGGCTGGTCGAGGCCGAGGCGTATGCCGAAGCGCGCGGCTTCGACGTCGCCGTGCTGCTGGACCAGCGGCTGTACCCGGACATGTTCAGCCTGCGGCGTCAGATCCAGTCCAGCTGCGACAACGTGAAGCTGTGCTGCACCCGGCTGGGTGACGTCGAGGCTCCGAAGCACGAGGACGGAGAGCAGACCTGGGACGAGCTAAAGGCCCGGCTCGCCGAGGTCCGCGCCTTCATCCAGGGGCTCGACCCCGAGGGCTTCTCGGACGCCGCCAAGCGCGAACTCACCCCGGGCTTCCTTCGTGGCCGAGCAGTCCTGGGCCACCACTACCTGAACCAGTTCGCGCTCCCGAACCTCTACTTCCACCTGTCGATGACGTACGCCATCCTGCGCTCGAACGGCGTGCAGCTGGGCAAGATGAAGTTCATCGGCAACCTGACGACCTACGAGCCCACCGCGTAGTCGATGAAGGCCCGGGCGGGCAGGGCGGGGTGGCGGGTGCGCACCCGAGCTCGCGGAGGTTTGTTCGCGTTCACGCAACAACAGCCTGCGGAAGAACATGATTGTCCTGCTGAAGCCAAACCTTAGCTTCGAGACATCCCCGCAACGGAGAACCCATGTTCCTCAGCCTCCTCGGACTCGCCCTGGCCGGCGACATCGACACCGACAAGTCCTCGATCACCGCGGTCGGCGCCAAGGTGACCGGCAGCCACGACATCGCCTTCGACGACTGGAGCGGCTCGCTCGAGCTGAAGGACGACAAGCTGTCCGGCGTCTCGGTCACCATCCAGACGGCGTCGATCCTCGGGGCCCGTTAAGAGTCCTTCCGAGGTGCACCATGAGCGAGACCGAGACCGCCTACCGCGTCGACGGCATGACCTGCGGTGGCTGCGCCCGATCCCTCCAGGCCGCCATCGAGCAGGCCGCCCCAGGCCTTCCGATCCGCATCGACCACCAGGCGAACCGGCTCGTCGTGATCGGCGCCCACGAAGCGCAGCTGGTGGAGCAGGCCGTGGAGGCTGCTGGCTTCGAGTTCAACGGGCTCGGCGACAGCTGACCGACGCGAGCCCGAGCGCTTCAGGGTTGTCGCTCGTGCTTGTCGAAGAAGCTCAGCATGGACCCGAGGGCAAAGTTCGTTCCGCCGCCTCGGCCCCAGGTGTGCCCGCCGTTCCAGACGCAGCTGACGACTTCGGCCCCGGTGGAACAGCCCGCGTGCTCGACGCAGGCCCAACCCTGGGTGCCGTCGTAGTCCGTCGGGTACTCGGTGGCCGTGTCCGCGCAGCCCTGAGCGGCGGCCCAGACCTGGGCTGTCTCCTCGGCGCCGTCGTAGATCATCCCGTCGTTGGAGGGCCGGTCGTGCCCATCCACGATGCGGTCCTTGTCCCCCCAGACCTGGAAGAGCCCCAGCGCGCTCTCCGGGCCGACGGTGTAGCCGTTGGTCGCAAAGCCGTGCTGGGGAGACACGGCCGCCAGCAGGTCGGAGAGCCGTGAGCCCAGGGACTGGGCGCTCTGCCCGCCCTGGCTGAAGCCTGTCAGGTAGATGCGCTTGGCGTCCACGCTCCACGCACCCTGGACCTGGGCGATGAGCGCGCGCAGGAAGCCCTCGTCGTCGGCACAGCTGGTTCCCCAGTTGCAGGCGTCGGCGCTCTCCTCCGCCGGACAGTTGTCGTAGACGCCGTAGTCGTAGGCGTCCTCGGTGCAGGTGGGGCCGTCCGGGCCCTCGCTGTGGTGGGAGTCGATGTCGTTGAAGGAGGTCACCTGGGCCTGCCAGCCGCTCTCCCCCATGGGCAGACCGTCCGGGAAGAGCCCGATGATCCCCCTGGCATCGATGGTGGAGGCCATCCGCGAGGTGCTCTCCTCGAAGCCCTGACCGGACCCGTAGTAGCCATGGAGCCCGATGATGAGCGGGCGAGGGCTGCAGTCGTAGTCCGAGGGCAGGTGCAGCCTGTAGCTGCGCTCCACCCCGTCGAAGCTCAGCGAGAGCCCCACGCTCTGCCCCGGCTCGGCGGGCTCCGGGGTGCACGGACCGCTGTCCTGCCCGGTCTCCGTGGGCTGGCTGTCGGTGGCGTCCTCCGAGTCGGAGGGGAGCTCCACGGTGTTGGGTCCACGGCAGGCAAAGAGGGCGATCAACAGCACTGGAGGGCTCCCGTCAGCAGTCGGCCATGCACTCGTCGTAGGCCTCCCCGGCTTGGGTCCGGCACAGCATAGCCAGCCTGCTCATAACAACGACGGTCAGAGGTCATCTCGGTCGAAGTTGCAGTTCAGCAGGTTGCAGCTGCGCTCACAGCGGCTCACCTCCCAGCGGCGCTGCAAGGTCCTGGGCGCGTCCCAGATGGCCGCCAGCGGCGCCCAGTCGAAGACCGTCGCGACCGGCTCCAGGAAGTAGCAGAGCCGGATGTTGCCCCGGGGGTCGAAGGAGATGTCGCTGTGCCCGGCCTTGCAGGTCAGGCCGTTGAAGGTGGACGGGGCCCTGAAGTAGCCCTTCATCGCCTCCAGCTGGCCGACAGCGTTGCAGACCGGACCACCTCGACGACGCTCCTCGATGAGCCGGTCCAGCGCCGCGTCGATGGCCGCCAGGTCCGTGGGCCACAGCACCGAAGACCTCCACCAGTCGGGGTCGTAGTCCACCTCGCCGAAGTTCTGGTACAGCGGCTGCAGCACCAGCTGATAACCACGGCTCCGAACGAACTCGAGCAGTCGAGGGATCTCGTGGGCGTTGCTGCCGTTCAGGATGCAGGTCACCACCACCCGCGGGCCCTTCACCGCATCCAAAAACGCAAAGGCCTCGTGGCACTTCTCGTGGCTGCCCTCGCGGCCCCGGCTGTGGTCCACCGTCTCGGCGGTGAAGCCGTCCATGCTGACGTAGGCGATGGACACCCCAGCGTCGGCGATCGCCCGAGCGCGCTTCTCGGTGAGCAGCCAGGCGTTGGTGTTGAAGCTGACCTCGTTGCCCAGCTTCACCGCGTGCCCCATCAGCTCTTCGAGATCCTTGCGCAGGAGCGGCTCTCCTCCCACGAAGTTCACCGCGGCCGGGCCAACCCAATGCGCCAGGCGGTCCAGGCTCTCGATCCACACCTCCGTCGGCAGATCGGTGGCCTCGTTCTTCCAGATGTCACAGTGCAGGCAGGGCAGGAAACACCGGTCGGTGACCGAGAGGTGGATCTGCTTGGGCCGCCCCGGCGCCCGACGCAGCCGGAGCTTGTCCAGGCCTGCATTGAGGACTCGTGTGCGGCCCAGCACGCTAGTCGGCCAGGGCCAGGACGGCGTGCTCGAGCAGAGCGTCCAGCGGAACGGCCTCCAGCGCCCGTGCGTGGGTGGCCTCCAGCACCACGGGGCAGGCCTTGCCCGCCTTGTAGGCCTGGAACCACGAGCCGGCACAGACACACCACTGGTCGCCTTCTGTCAGCCCCGGAAAGCCGAACTCCGGGTGGGGGGTGACGAGGTCGTTGCCCAGGATCTGGAGGAAGCCCAGAAAGTCCTCGGTCAGCTGAGAGCACACAGTGTGGCTGCCGTGATCGGACTCGTCGGTGTTGCAACAGCCATCCCGGTACCAGCCGGTCAGCGGATCCCGCGAGCATCCCTGCAGAGGTGTTCCGAGCACGTTCAGAGGAGCAAGCATCAGTCCAGCCTAAAACATCCCGAGACCGGACGCAGGGACTTCAGCAAGGGGACTACCATGGAGGGATGCAGCCACCGCGCCTCCCGGGAAGCTACCTGGTCGTGGAACTGACGAACCGCTGCTCGCTGGCCTGCGTGCACTGCTCGGTCGCCGAGGAGGAACACCCCCACCACGCCACGACGGGCTTCATCGATCCCGCTCTGGTGATGGCTCTCTTCGAGGATCTCCAGGCGACCGGAACCGGCTTCGACACCCTGATCCTGTTCTGGCTGGGGGAGCCGCTTCTTCACCCTCACTTCATCAGCATCTACCAGGCGGCCCTTCGGCTGCGCGGCGTCTTCAACAAGGTCGAGGTGCACAGCAACGGCACCCACCTCACGCCCAGGCGCGTGCAGGCCGCGCTCAATGACGGGACAACGCCCCAGGTCTGGCACTTCAGCCTCGACGCCGCGACAGCGGAGACCTACCTCCAGGTGAAGGCCCGCGACCGCTTCGAGTCCGTCGAAGCGAACATCGCCCACTTCATCACGGAGAAGGGGCGACTGGGCGCTCGCTGGCCACGACCGGTCTTCCAGTTCATCGTCGGCTCCAACAACGTCCAGGAGGTACCCGCCTTCCGCGAACGCTGGACACGGGCCTGTCGCGAGGCCGGGGTGCCGGTCCGAGGGGCGGCTCAGCACGTCCCCCCCGGCGAGGACGCGGTGGTCTTCTTCCGCCAACTGGACTGCCCCACCGCAGAAGAGCAGGCTCGAGAAAATGCGGTCTTTCGGGAGGCGATGAAGCGGGAGGGCCTGTCCTTGCCGAGAGAGGGCCGCGGCCCCGTGCAGGTCGAGGACGAGAACCTGCTCCCCTGCTCGGGCTTCTGGAAGTCACCGGTCATCAGTTGGAAGGGGGAGCTGACCATGTGCACCCGCGACAACCTGCTGCAGAACAGCACGGGCCAGATCGGCGACAAACCCTTCAGCGAGCTGTGGTTCAGCGCGCTCATGGCTGATCGACGCCACCGGGTGGCCCAGGGGGACTACTCGGGGCTGGATCTCTGCAGCACCTGCTTCATTCCCCGCTCCAGCAACCACGCCGACCTGGTCGAGGGCGACATCGAAGCCCTGCGCGAGGTCGTTCTGGGCTGAACTTCGGTCGGGCGTCTCAGGTCTCGACCAGCGTCACCCGTCCGGTACGAGCGCGCCGACGGCTCTTTCGGCCGACCGTACCCAGAGGCACGACCGCTGGTCCCACGGGCTCCACCAGCAACCACGTGCTCCCACCCTTGCGGATCTTCGCCTCACCCAGCTGGGGATCCAGCCCCAGGGCCGCGTAGGCGTGCCCTGGGATGTAGATCACCGCGGAGTCGACGCGGGGATAGGCCGCCTTCATCAGGGCCAGGTAGAGCACCACCTTGCTGTCGCAGTCCCCTCGGTTCCGGCCCAGCAGGGAGAGCGGGCGCCGGTAGCGATCGCGCTTCAACGAAGCCTTCTCGTAGGGGATGGACTGTACGAAGGAGAGGGCCTTCTCCGCGAAGACCCGCGGGTCCTGCGTGGGGCCGCCGAGCGCCTTCATCACGGGCTTGACGTCGTCCGAGTATTCATCGACGTGCCGGGTGTGATCGGGGATGACCTTTCCCTTCAGGAGCGTGAAGCCATTCTTCTTCCGGTAGTCCGCAAAGGCCTCGTCCCGAACCTCTTCCGCGTCCGCCAGCGCCTTCTTCATGGCCTGACGGTTGCGGCCGGTGACCTTGATGCGAACGCCCTTCTTGCTGGCGGTCGCCTTCACCGACGGGCCCTTGTTCTTCTTCTTCGCCCACTGGTTCACGGCGCCCGCAGCGAAGCGGTTCGCTTCCAGCGGCTTGTAGCGAAGGGGCTCGTCGAGATCCTCCTTCACCGCTGCCGCCGGCAGCTTGAAGGTCGCGTGATGCTTCTCGGCGTTCGCGTCCTTCCACGTGACATCGAAGGCCCACTTCGCGGCCCCCTTGTCGACGTCGTACTTCACCTGACCGGCGAATGCCGCGGTGATCAAGAGCAGAAAAGTAGCGAGCATGAGAACCCCGACGGAGCACCGCCCAGTGTATTCACAACTACACTGAAGGAGTGCCGGATCCCGCAAGCGTCGCCGCCAGAATCGCCCGGTGGCCCGAGCACGGCCCACAAGGCCCGATGACGCTCGAGCTCTACCCGACGCTCAAGTGCAACCTGAACTGTTCCTTCTGCGACACGACGGAGCGGCATCAGCCGCGACAGCGCGAACTGCCGCTGGAGCGGCACCTCGAGATCCTGGAAGAGGCCGCTGCCATGGGGGTGAAGCGGGTCTTCATCCTGGGGGGTGGAGAACCGCTCGTGGCACGGGACCTGACACCGCCGATCATGCGGCGGGTCAAGGAGCTCGGCCTGGAGGGGGTGCTCACCACCAACGGCACCATCCTGCCGCCCTCGCTGGCGCGGCAACTCCTGGACACCGGCTGGGACGAGATCCACGTCTCCATCGACGGCCCGACACCCGAAATCCATGACGCGCTCCGAGGCGTACCCGGCGCCTTCGCGATGACCGTGAAGAACCTCTGCCGCCTCAACGTGCTGCGCGGGGGCCGTGCCTTGCCGCGGCTCGCCCTGCACTTCGTGCTCACCAACCAGAACCACCGCACCCTGCCCGAGATGCTGCGCCTGGCCAAGGCGATGGGTTGTTTCCGCATCGACTTCGATCAGCTCATCGCCTACCGACCCGAACAGCTCGCCCTCCAGCTGGACGAGAGCCAGCGGGCGGAGCTCCCCGCGCTCGTCAGCGAAGCCGCACAGCTGGCGGAGGAGTTCGGCATCGCCACCACTCTGGACAACCTGCTGGGCAGTGCTCGAGGGGAGCAGCCTCCTCCCGTCACAGGGACCGGTCTGAACAACGCTCCCTGCCTCAAGGCCTGGCACTACCTGGTCATCCAGGCCGACGGTCGAACAAGTCCCTGCTGTGTGCTCGCGGGGCAGGGTGAGAGCGCAGCCCAGGGCTCCTTGCAGACTCTCTGGGTGGACTCCGCTTTTCTCAACCGGGTCCGAGAGGGCATGCTGGAAGGCGAACCTCTTCCCCGCTGCCGTGAATGCAGCTCCAACATCCTGGCCCACGAGGCCCGCATCCGTTCCCACCTGCCCTGAGACCTGTGCCGTGATCGCTGTCAACCTGGAGCTCACAGACCACTGCAACATCCGCTGCCCGATGTGCAGTCAGTCCTTGCGTGACGAGGCCCACGGCGTACCGGGGCGCTTCATGGAGTGGGAGACCTGGAAGGCACTGCTCGCCGGGCTGGAGGGCATGGACGAGGAGGTCCACCTGTGTCCGCACTGGCTGGGTGAGCCCACCATCCACCCGCAGTTCGACCGCTTCATCGAGTACGCCTTTTCGGTCAACCATGGCGGCCGTCTCTTCAAGGAGTTCAAGCTCCACACCAACGCCGTGGTCTTCGACGCCCAGCGATCCGAGCACCTCGTCCGCCTGGCCAATGCACCGCATGTCGATCCCGACTGCTTCCGAAGCATCCACTTCAGCATCGACAGCTTCAGCCAGGAGGCCTTCACCAAGGTCAAGGGCCGCGACCGGCGAGACACGGTCTACGAGAACGTCGAGCGCTTCCTCCGTGTCCGAGGAGCCATGGGAGCGGAGCGACCGTACGCACACCTGGCTTTCGTGGTCCAGCCGGACAACGCGCACGAAGCGCTGGCCTTCCGCGAGCACTGGACTTCGCTGCTGGACGAGCTCGGGCGCCCCTACGATCTCTGCTACGACTGGCCGCACAAGGACTGCGACGCGCTCTACTTCCGCCCGCTCAACACCGAGGACCAGGAGAGCGCCGACGCGCTCCACGCAAAGGTCTGCCGTGAACTCGGGATCGCGCCTTCATCCCAGCAACGCCTGCGTGCAGCGGGTAGCTTCTGATGATGCTCCTGCTGCTCAGCGCCTGCGGCTTCGGAACCATCTCCTGGCCTGGGGGGTCTGAACCCCTCGAGACCGCCTTCTTCCTCGAGGTGGACGACCCCGACACCCCCGCCCTCTACGTGGTGCTGGCCAACTCCTACATCCAATCCTGCACGGACCCCTACCTGCGCGACGACAGCGTCCGTGCCGAGGAGGAGATCTACATGGCGGTGGGCCGCGAAGGGGCGCAGCTGATCATCCTGGAGCTCAACCGCTACGGCGTGGACACGTGGGCGGGGGGCTACCCCATGGCCAGCCAGGACTTCCAGCCCAACAACCTGAGCGGGGCCAACCCCTTCATCGCGCAAGGCACCTACCTGGGCATCGAGGAGGCGGCCTTGGACCAGGATGAGGGCCTGTACCGCAGCTATACGGTCACCGAGGCGGTCTTTGCCCCCGAGGTCAGGGCGCCGGGCGAGGTGCTGATCTCCGGATGGGAGCCCGGTGAACTCCTGACTGGCCAGCTTCGCTTCGAGTCGCTGGACGTCAGCGCGAGCTTCCACGCCCAACCCTGCAATGAAAGCTTTGACAGAAGTCTGTTTCCCTATGTTGCCGCACTGCCCTACCTCTTCCCCACCTCTGGTGAAGACGAAGAAGCAGAAGACGAAGACGAATCAGCCGATTGACTGAGGAGAGCTCTTGGATCCTTCCACCGCCGTTTTCCTGACCCTGTTTCCCACCTCCGATCACCGCGAGGTCGGCGTCGGTCCCTACGCCTTCGAGGCCGCTGATGCCCCGCTCCTGATCGACGGCCTGCCACAGGCCATGCCACAGGGCCTCGAGATCATGACCCGGCGAATCTATGACTCCGAGGAAGCCCTCTACGACGAGGACGGCTGGGCCGCCGGCCAGGGCATGAACGTTCGCTTCTACCGCGACGCCGAGGGAAACATCGTCCTCGATCGTTTCGAGCTGGAGAGCCTGGGTCTGAACGTCCGGGTCCGCCCCGAGCTGGGAGACCAGGTCGACGTGGGTTTGTTCATGGGCAGCTGGGAGCGCGTCTGGCGCTTCGGCGACACCGGCCGCGCCCAGTGGCGGGTCTACAGCCCCATGAACGTGACCGTGCTGGGCATGTCCAAGACCGACATGGATCCCCAGGACAAGCTCAAGTACTACGCCAGCGTCGGCACAGGTCTCGGAGGCGAGGTCCTGGGTCGGGTGGCCGGCCCATTGGGGGTTCAGGCACGCGCCGAGGTGCAGGCCAACGCGCGCCGACGCCGCGGGGGCGAGGTGCACTTCACCACACGGCAGGAAGTCACCGCCACCGGAGAGCTGGGCGTCACCGTGATCACCGACACCCACGCCTGGGTGCTGGGCGCCTGGGCCGAACACGTCACGCAATGGGAGCCATTGGACGACGCCGGCCGCGACGGGATCGACCGCACCTACTTTGCTGCGGGCGCGCGCCTCAGCGGCCGCTTCTACAAGGAGCGTGAGTACCTGCCCGACATCGGCGACAGCGAGGTGCCCGTGCCGGACATGAACATCGACGCGCTCCTCGACAGCATTCGCCTGGACCAGACCCGCGACGGTGAGGGCGAGAGCGCGGTCCCGCTGGACGAGTCGCAGGACACCATCGACGCGGAGGCCATGGACGGCGAGCGACCGGCCTACCTCCCCCTCGAGGTGAACTGGAGCGAGGTCGAGGTCATCACCATGGTGTCCCCCGAGTGGCCCGCGGGCGCTCAGGATGGCTCCAGTTGCTCGATGATCTTCTTCATCGACACCACCGGTGTGCCCTACGACGTTCGACCCGACGACTGCGATGCTGAGCTGCTGCCGGTGGTCATGGAGGCCGCGTGGGGCTGGCGCTTCGAGCCAGTGATCGAAGGCGGCGACACGGTCAGTGCGACCTTCAAGTACACGATCATGAAGGGCCAGATCCAGAAGGACGACGACGAAGGCGCCAACGAGGACGACGGGGCCGACGAGTAGGCGATAAGCTGATCAGGCACCCGGAGTCCCGACCATGCTCCTCCTGCTGGCTCTGGCCTGCGACAAGGACGACGGCACGTCTGCGGACGACACCGCGACCACGACCGATGACTCCTCCCCGAGCGACGACTCGGGCCACACGGACGACAGCGGCAGCACCAACGACACCAGCGATCCCTTCGAGGACGCGCCCATCATCCAGAGCTGCGACGCCTTCTGCTACTTCCACGACACCGGTGACCAGTTCTACAACTGGCGCATCGAGTGCAGCGTCACCGATCCACAAGGGGTCGAGAACGTCTGGAATGGAACGGTCGAGATCGCTCAGGGCAACAACAGCGTCGCGACCGACCTCGTGGCCTGTGACGCGGCGGGCTTCTGCTCGACGACCTTCCGGGAAGAGCTGTACGGGGTGTACTGCAGCCAGGCGAGCTCCTACGACTTCTTCATCCGAATCCAGGACTGGGACGAGAACATGTCCAGGCCCTACAAGGTCACCGGACGCCAGCAGTAGTGTCTCGCCCTCCCTGTGCTGGCCTGTGGAACACGCCGATGGTGCACGTCGACGGCGACGTCACGGTGTGCTGCCTGGACGAGCACCTGGAGAACCGCATCGGCAACCTGCGTGAGACGCCCCTGGCGGAGCTCTGGAACGGGGAGTTGATCAACCGATGGCGGGCCGCGCACGTCGAAGGCCGCTTCGAGGACAGCGGGCCTCTGTGCACTCGCTGCAACTGGCGCAGCGCCGGCGCAGCGCCCGAACAGAGGGTCGAGCGGTGGCTTCGTCGAAGCGGGAGCAGTAGACTGCTGGCGATCTGGAGAGAACGCAAGAGAGGGCCGTGAGTCCACCCGCCATCGTTTGTAGAGGCCTTGGGAAGGTCTACCGTAGTGGCTTCTTTCACATCCCCTACGTCGGCCTGAAGTCCTTGGATCTCGAGGTCCAGCGCGGAGAGGTCTTCGGCTTCATCGGGCCCAACGGAGCCGGCAAGACCACCGCGATCAAGTGCCTGATGGGCCTCCAGAGCGCCACCTCGGGCGAGGCCAGCCTCCTGGGCCGGGACCACCGGGACCCCGAGAGCAAGCGCAGCGTCGGCTTCCTGCCCGAGCGGCCCTATTTCTACCAACACCTCACGGCCTGGGAGTTCCTGGACTTCTACGGCTCCCTCTTCGACCTTCCCCGCGATGTCCGCCACGAGCGCATAGGCAAGCTGCTGGAGCGGGTGGAGCTGGCGCGCTTCGCGGACCTTCCGCTGCGCACCTTCTCCAAGGGAATGCTCCAGCGTGCGGGAGTGGCGCAGGCGCTCATCAACGCCCCTGAGTTGATCGTGATGGACGAGCCGATGAGCGGCCTGGACCCCATGGGCCGCGCGCTGATCCGGGACATCATCTTCGAGGAGCGGGAGGCTGGCCGCACAGTCTTCTTCAGCAGCCACGTCCTGGCGGACGTCGAGGCGATCTGCGACCGGGTGGCCATCATCGTCGATGGGGAGCTTCAGGGCTGCGGCACCGTGGACGAGCTCGTCGGGCATCAGACCCGCCATGTCGACATCGCGTTCTCGGGGACCTGCCCGCAGGGACTCACCGAGCACCGCCGCAAGCTGCTGCGGGTGGGTCCAGAGGAGGTCGATGCCACCATCGATGCCCTGCGCGAAGCCGGAGCCTCCGTGATCCGCGTCACCCCCGTACGAAAGGACCTGGAAGAGGTCCTGCTGGACGAGGTGGCACGAGGCGCCAAGGTCGACAGCAAGCGACTGGGTGTCCTGACATGAAGCGCATCCTCGCCATCGCGCACAACACCTTTCGCGAGACCATCCGCGACCGGGTGCTCTACAGCCTGCTCTTCTTCGGCCTTCTGGTGATCGTCGTCAGCCTGGTCACCCAAGAGGTCACGATCGGCGATTCGGACAAGGTCGTCCGCAGCATTGCGCTCGGCGCCATCCGCCTCTTCGGATCGATCTTCGCCATCTTCCTGGGCATCGGTCTGGTCTACAAGGAGCTCGAGCGCAAGACCATCTACACCATCGCCAGCAAGCCCATCCCCCGGTGGATGTTCGTCGTCGGGAAGTACCTCGGCCTGATGGCCGTCATCGCCGTACAGCTGGCCGCCATGACCGCCATCTACACCCTTGCTGTGGGCTTTCAGCAGGGCATGCCGAGCGGAGGCATCTACCTGAGCCTCGTCCTGCTCTACTTCGAGCTGGCCCTGCTCACGGCCTGGGCGCTCCTCTTCTCCACCTACAGCAGCCCCATCGTGGCCTCACTCTTCAGCACCAGCATCCTGGTGATCGGCAACCTGGCGGACGACGTCCGAACCTTCGGGGAGCAGGCCGACACCGAAGCGCTGAGACAGCTCGCGGCGGTGGTCTACTGGGTGCTGCCCAACTTCACGGTCTTGAATGTGACCGAGGAGGCCGTGCACAACCTGCCCATCGGGATGGAGCGGGTCAGCTGGGCGCTTCTCTACGGCCTGGGCTACACGGTTGCCATCGTTGCCGCTTCGACCTTGATCTTCGCGCGCCGCGACTTCAAGTGAAGCGGGTCCGAATGGTCGAACTCGGGCGGCGCCACGCTCGGGTGCGACAGAGCGTGGAAGAACGCGTGCTCAGCGTCCTGCGCTCGGGTCGCTATGTGGGCGGCGCCGAAGTCCAGCGGGCCGAGGCCATGCTGGCCCGGCGCATGGGCTTTCGTCACGGCGTGGGCGCGGCGAGCGGAACCCAGGCCCTGGTCCAGATGCTCCGGGCTGCCGATCTCCGAGGGCGCATCGCCATTCCGGCACTCAGCTTCTTCGCCACCGCCGAAGCCGTGCTGAGCGCCGGATGCGAAGCGGTGGTCGTGGATGTGCTGCCGGATCGCCCACTCATGAATCCGGAGGCCCTCCCCGCCTGCGAGGGCGTGCTGACCGTGCACCTCTTCGGTGCCCGCGCACCGGACGTGGACCACCCCGTGGTGCTGGCTGATGCCGCCCAGTGCATGGGCTGGGGCTGGGGGCGGCCCCAGGGGCTCGCAGCCGCCCTGAGCCTCTACCCCACGAAGACCCTTGGGGCGGCGGGAGACGGCGGCGCTGTGCTGACGGACGACCCCGAGCTCGCGGCCCGAGCTCGCCGGCTGGGAAACCACGGGATGGTCGCACCGCACGAGCACCCCGAGGCAGGGATGAACTCTCGCCTGGACGCCGTCCAGGCTGCGGTGGTGCTCGCGCACGAGGTGGACCTCGATCGTCGGGTCCAGCGACGCCGCGCTATCGCCGACCGCATCGACGCCCTGGGCATGGGCTTCCCCCGAGACCCCCGAGACGCGGTACACCAACACATCGTGATGCATCCTCAGCGAGACCGCCTGCGCCAGGCCCTGGACGACGCCGGCGTCGACAGCGCCGTGTACTACCCGCGACCTCTGGATGCCCAGCCCCCCCTCGGGGGCACGAGCCGCTGCCCCAACGCGCTGGCATTCTGTGCAGAAGCCCTTGCAGTGCCATGCCATGCCGAGCTTCAAGAGGACGAGATCGAGCGGGTGCTGGCCGTGCTCGGGGCCTGGACATGAACCTCCTCGACCTGAGCTCCCAGATCTGGGCCTTCGCGGTGGCTCTCTGTGTGGGCAGCTTCCTGAACGTCTGCATCGCTCGAATGCCGGAGGATCGAAGCATCGTCTCGCCGGGGAGCCACTGCCCGTCCTGCGGCTACTCGCTGCGCTGGTACGACAACATTCCCGTGCTCAGCTGGCTGATGCTGCGGGCGAAGTGCCGCAACTGCGCGCTTCCCATCAGCCCTCTCTACCCGGCCATCGAGCTGCTCATGGGTCTCCTGGGCCTGTTGCTCTGGAGGCAGATCGTCGGTCCGATCCAGGACACCCTCCCGGTCCCCGACCTCGCCGCGTGGTTGGTCTACCTGGGCTTCGTGGCGATGCTGGTGGCCAGTACCTACATCGATCTGCGCCACTACATCATTCCGGACGAGTTCAGCATCTACGCTGCGCCGGTCGGCATTCTCGCGGTGGTGGGCCTGGGATGGCTGGGCTTTGACGGCGTGGGCAGCGGAGGGCACCTGGCGCTGAGCTGGCAGCAGTCCGTGGTGGGAGCTCTGGTTGGCGGTGGCAGTCTGCTGGCCGTCTGGGCGGTCTGGCGTGTGCTCCGTGGAATGGACGCGATGGGCTTCGGCGACATCAAGCTCATGGCCATGATGGGCGCCTTCCTCGGTGCCCTGCCGGCCATGCTGTTCATCATCCTCTTCGCCTGCCTGGCGGGCACTGCGGTCGGCATTCCCCTGATGATCAAGCAGCGGCGGGGCCTGAAGCTGATGCTGCCCTTCGGCCCCTTTCTCGCCATCAGCGGGCTGATCTACCTCTACTTCGGTGAGGTCCTGGTCTCTCGCTACCTCATGGGCTGGGTCTAGCTCGCGAAGTGGGCGTCTACTCGGCAGCAGGCTCGATGAGGCAGACCCCGTTGATGCAGTAGCGCTTCCCGGTGGGCGCCGGGCCGTCGCCGAAGACGTGACCCAGGTGCGCGTCACAGCGGCTGCACTTCACCTCGGTGCGCATCATGCCCAAGGCCAGGTCGGAGTGAAGGGTGACGGCCTCTTCGTCCAGGGGCTGGGTGAAGCTGGGCCAGCCCGTACCGCTCTCGAACTTGTCTGTCCCCGCGAAGAGAGGCTGACTACAGCTGCTGCAGAGGAAGGCCCCTTCCCCCTTGGCCTTGTTCAGCGGGCTGCTCCAGGGCCGTTCGGTGCCGGCCTCGCGACAGACCCGAAGCTGTTCGGGGCTGAGTACTTCCATCCAGTAGGAGGGTTCCTTCGCCTTCCAGTCCACCGTCTCGGCCTCGAGAGCCTTCAGGTGTTCCCCGTTGGCCTCCGCATCGGTTGCGCTGAAACACGAGAGAAGAGCGATCAGGGGAATCATTCAAACCTCAACGCACAAGAAGGCCTTAGCCCGGCGGGGCACGCCGTCATCTTGTGTCCCGATTCGTCTGGGTCGCCATCAGGGATCCCCCTGATACGCTGACGGACGATGAAACCGAGCTGGGGCATCACCGTATCCGGGCAACGCGGGAACCTGATCCGGATGGTCATGCTCGCGCTGCTCATCGTAGGGCTGTCTCTGGTCACCCTGGACGGTGGCGAACCCGAACGTGCGTCCACCGACCTGCCGGACGAGCCTCCCGACCCCGTGGAGGTCAAGCCACCTCAGCAGGGGCTCTGGGCCGACGACGAGCCGCCTCCTCGAAGCACGCCACGTCAGGGCGCGCGCGAACAGATACCCCGCCCGAACGCCGAGCCGGGTCTCGAACCCAGCTCGAGCGAGGCTCCACCGCAAGAGCCCGGTGACGCCCGGGTGAGCCCCAGGGTCGAGCCCGAAGCGATCAAGACCGCCATTGACGAGGTGCTTCCCGAGATCGAGGAGTGCCTCCACGGGTGGTGGATGCTTCAACCGGAGCTCTCGGGCAAGGTGGTCGTGGAGTTCGAACTGGGCCCCGAGGGCCTGAGCGATGTCTTCGTCCTGGATCATGACGGCGTGCCCGGCGGCGTGCTGAGCTGCTTTGGCACCGCCCTGTACGAAGCGGACTTTCCCGCCGGCCCAGAGGAAGGGATGGTGGTCCAGTACCCCTTCGTCTTCGGAGGAAGCGAGAGCCCCGAGGACAGCGGCTAGATCTCCCGAAGGCGCGCCACCGACCAGGGCCTCGTGCAGAGACTTGTCCTCCAAACCAAGAGCCACCTCTGCCGCCTGCACAGCGTGCTCAGCACTCTTCGAAAGTTGGAGGATGCGAGCGAGCGCTGTCATTCAACCACCGGACCGGTGTAGGCTCCGCCGCATGAGCATTCTCATTTCTCTCGTTCTCATGGTCTCCCCCGCCAACGCCCAGGGCAAGAAGAAGGGAGATGGCGCCAACCCCGTCGTCAGCGGTGAACTCCCCGGCACCGCCCACACCCTGAAGAAGGGGCAGCTCAAGCTGACCGGCACCCCGAACATCCTCCAGTCGACCGGCGCCCTGGACGCCGTGTGGGTGTCCGCCAACTACGGGGTCACGCCCAAGAGCGAATTGGGCATCAACCTGAATGGCCTGAGGTGGGGTCCGAACCTCTCTCTGGAGCAGCAGCTCATGGGTGATGGTGGACAGGCGCTCAGCCTCGGTGTTTCCGCCAGCTCCGACTGGGGCTTCGACACCCAGGCCCTGGGCGCAGGCATCATGTACACCAACGGCAAGCCGCGCGAAAACCGCTTCAACCTGGGTGGCGGAGTTGCTCTGGCCACGTCGAGGGTCGGCTCCGATCGCACCAACGCCGTCGGCACAAACCTCCACGTGGGCTACGACTTCGTCCTCAAGCCCAGAGACACCGTGCAGGTCTACGCGAACGTCGACCCACTGAACTCCGGACGAAGCTCGTCCTTCATCGGCACCGGCGGCGGGGCCTGGACCCACGGCGTGGGAGAGAGCTTCCGCCTCAGGCTCGGACTCAACGTCGCCCCCACAGCGGGCTTCGAGGCCGCGTGGAACGCCAAGATCGCCGACAGCGATCCCGTCGATTTCCCCGACTGGGCCCCGCTCCCCTTCGGCCAGGTCTGGTTCAAGTTCTGAGCAGAAATAGTTCGTGCTGACCCTCCGTTACAGTCGGAGGAGGATCAGCATGGCTACGATCGCGAAGCGACGTGACCCCGGCATCGCCGCCCTTCTCTCGTTCATCGTTCCCGGCATCGGCCAGGTCTACGCCGGCCGCTACGGCTGGGCCTTGTTCTGGCTCATCGTGACCCCGGGCTTCTGGATCGGCTCCGGTGGGCTGCTCGGCTGGGTCTGCCACTTCATCGCAGCCTGGCAGGCCAGCGGTCAGATTTCACGGCGCTGACCACTCACCAACGGTGCGTCCAGGACACCGATCCGACAGCGACCGGGGTGCGGTCCAGCGAGGAGAGGCTCCCGCTGACCTGCCAGGCGCTCTGGGCGGTCGCTCGCTCGTAGTCCAGGTGGAGGCTGGTGCCGCCCCGGTCCGACATGCGCACACCCACGTCCAGCGTGTACGCATCCTCGGGCTGACTGTAGCGAAGCCCCAGGCCCATCGCCTGGTGGGACAGGTCCCAACTGCTGATGGCATCGGCCGTGAGGCTCAGCGCCTGGGCCGAGCCGAGCTGGTGCTCCACGCTGAGGTTCGGACCGACCTGCAGCGCCATCGGGTCGGTGCTGAGCCGGGTCATCGGACCGAGATCGACCGCTCCGTCCTGCACGGCGGCACCCGACACCTCGCGGGTGAGCACCGAGTCCCCGTCGGTCGAAGCAAGGGCCTGGGCGGGGGAAACCAGGATGAGCAGGGACAACAAAATGCTCATGGGTCGAGGCCTCGACGGGGTCAGGGTTCACCCACAATGTGGGTCCCACGGACACCCGCGCCTACTCGCATTGGTTCAGGCCTCTAAAGGCGGGGCCGCACGTCCTTCAGGGCGATCCGACGCCCAAGCCTCTCAGGTCGTTCTCTTTCCTCTGGACCGTGGAGCTGGGCGTTCAGGGGCCCCTGGCAGCGCTCGCTGCCAGACTCCTCCGTTCGGGCCAGCGCGGAGTGTACGGGCCAGCGCGAGATGGAAATGAAACCGATGCGGTCAGTTTCTGGGCTGTGCCGGGGTTAGAACGGGAGCATGAGCCGAATCACCAAAGCCGTGCTGCCTGTGGCGGGGCTGGGCACCCGCTTCCTTCCGGTCACCAAGTCCATCCCCAAGGAGATGCTGCCCCTCGCTGACCGGCCCTGCCTCGAGTACATCGTGGCGGAGGCGGTCGAGGCGGGACTGACCGACCTCGTGTTCGTCACCGGACAGGGGAAGGAAGCCATGGCGGACTACTTCCGTCGCGCCCCACAGCTCGAGGCACACCTGGAGAAGGTCGGCAAGCAGGAGTTGGCAAAGGAAGTACGCCGGGTCGGCGAGCTGGCCAGCATCGTGTACGTGCGCCAGCACGAGGTGCTTGGGCTCGGTCACGCTGTGTGGACCGCCCACCTCGCGACCGGCGACGAGGACTTCGCCGTGCTGCTGGGGGACGATGTCATCGACTCCGACACTCCAGCGATCGGCCAACTGCTCGAGGTTCAGCAGGAGCGCGGAGGCTGCTGCGTGGCCCTGCTTCAGGTGCCCCGGGACCAGACCGACCGCTACGGAATCTGCGACGGAGAGTACGTACAGCCGGGCTTGATGCACATCACGGGCATGGTCGAAAAACCCTCCCCCGAGGAGGCCCCCTCCACCGCCAGCATCGTGGGCCGCTACGTGCTCCCCGGACGGATCATGAAGATCCTGGAGACCACGCCCCGAGGCCGAGGTGGGGAGATCCAGCTCACGGACGCCCTGGCGGTCCTGGCCCAGCAAGGGCAGGCCTGGGGTCTGGAGTTCGAGGGCCAGCGCTTCGACACGGGCAACGTGGTGGGCCTGCTCCGGGCGAGCATCCACTACACCTTGAAGCGACCCGAACTGCGCGAGGGGATGCTCGCCGTCCTCGAGGAAATGGCGGCGAGCCTGGACTGATGTGGGTCGAGGTCGCTCCAGCGCTGCCAGTCCAGGGGACCTTCACCTACTCGGCCAGCGAGCGCGTGCGCCCCGGGCACGTGGTGTTGGTGCCCTGGGGGCCCCGCAAGGTCACCGGCTACGTCGTGGGGCTGCCTGGGAAACCCGGCACCCACCCCGACCGGGTACGGCCTGTCGATCGCCTGCTGGATCCCGAGCCCGCCTTCGACGACCAGCAGCTTCGCTTCTTCCGTTGGATGGCCAACTACTACCGCGCCCCGCTGGGAGAGGTCATCGCCACCGCACTGCCCAGCGCCATGAAGGCCGGAACGCGCACCGTGTTCCGAGCCTCCGATGCCGGGGTCGAAGCCCTGGCTGTGGAGAGCCCCGACGCCGACGAGTCGGAAGTCCTGCGCGAGCTCATCTCCCGGCCGGCCCTGACGCGGCGCGCACTGCAGCGACGCCTCCGCGACCTGCTGGCCAGCGATGCCGTCGGACGGGCCCTGGATCGTCTCCGTCGCCGGGAGCTGGTGGAGGCCGAGCAGGAGGAGCGTGGCGGACACAGGAGCACGCACAAGGTCGTCCACCGCCTCGCGACCGGCCCGACAAAGGGAAGGAGGCAACAGGAGATTCTCCTGGACCTGGACGAGCCAAGCCCCCTGGCAGCGCTCGTTGCTCAGCATGGTCCCTACGCCCGCACCGCGGTCAAGGCACTGGCCAAGGCGGGGGTCGTGGAGCTTCGAGACGAAGAGCGCCGGGACCCCGTGGTCCAGGGCGAGCTCCCCGATCGACGCGAACCACCTGAGCTCACCCCCGCACAGGCCAGCGCGGTCGAGTCCGTGCTCGGCGAACCCCGCACCTGGTTGCTCCATGGCGTGACGGGCAGCGGAAAGACCGAGGTCTACCTGCGCGCTGCACAGGCCGTGCTCGAGCGCGGGCTGCAGGTCCTCGTCCTGGTTCCCGAGATCGGGCTGACGCCCCTCTTGACCGGACGCTTCCGTGCACGCTTCGGCGATGCCATCGCCGTCTTGCACAGCGGCCTCACCCCAGCCCAGCGCCTGCGCGAGTGGCGGCGCATCCGCGCCTGCGAAGCCCGGGTGGCGGTGGGTGCCCGCAGTGCCCTCTTCGCCCCCTTCCGGAAGCTGGGGCTGCTGGTCGTGGACGAGGAGCACGACGACTCCTACAAGCAGGACGACGGCGTGCGCTACGCCGCCCGCGACCTGGCGGTCGTGCGCGGCAAGATGGCGAACTGCCCGGTCGTGCTGGGCTCGGCCACCCCCTCCCTGGAGTCCTGGCACAACGCCGCGGTCGGTCACTACGGGCTGCTGCAGCTCCTGGAACGCCCCACCCCTCGCCCCGTTCCCCGCATCGAACTGGTGGACATGACCGCGGAACCCAAGGTGGACGGGCGCCCGCCCCTGATCAGCGAGCCGGTCCGCGAGGCCCTGCAGCAGTGCCTCGGCCAGGGTGATCAGGCCATCGTTCTCTACAACCGGCGCGGCTACGCCACCCTCGTCCAGTGCCCGGACTGCGGAGGTGCCTTCGACTGTCCCTCGTGCGGGGTCGGCCTGGTGCTGCACCAGGCACAGCGGACCTTGAGCTGTCACTACTGCGGCTTCCACCGCGAACAGCCGAACGCCTGCCCCAGCTGCAGCGGCGCGCTGGAGATTCTCGGTCGCGGAACCGAACGCATCGAAGAGGCCTTGCGTGAGTGCTTCCCCCAGGTGCCCATCGAGCGCATGGACGCCGACACCACCGGCCATCGTGGAGCCCACTTCGCCATCCTGGAGCGCTTCCGTCGCGGCGAGACCCGCCTGCTGATCGGCACCCAGATCGTCGCCAAGGGACACGACTTTCCCGACGTCAGCTGCGCCGTCGTCCTGGGTGCGGACCACATCCTGCGCATGCCGGACTTCCGGTCATCGGAGCGCTGCTATGCGCTGGTCACTCAGCTCGCCGGGCGCGCCGGTCGAGGGGACCGCGCCGGCCGGGTGCTTGTGCAGACCCACCAGGCCGGGCACCACGCCTTCCGCCTCCAGGGGAACTACGCGGACTTCGTCGAGCAGGAACTACGCCACCGCGAGCTCCTTCGCTATCCCCCCTACTCCAAGCTGGCGCTGCTGCGCATCGAAGCCTCGGTACGCGAGACGGCGCTGGATGTCGCCTGGCAGCTGCGCCGACGTCTACGCGCCGTAGCTGACGGCGAGCGCATCCAGGTGCTCGGCCCAGCCATGGCGGCCCTGCCGAAGCTGGTCGGCCGCTACCGAATCCAGCTGGTTCTGCGAGGCCTCGACAAGCATGAGTTCCACCGCTGGCTGCACACCATCGACCTTGCTCTCCCCAAGGGAGCCAAGGGAGTTCGAACGGTGCTCGATGTCGATCCTCGTCACCTGATGTAGCGTGCCCGCGTGAGGGCTTTCCTTCTCGCTGCGGGCTTCGGCACCCGCCTTCGTCCCCTGACCCTCTGCCGGCCCAAGCCCCTGGTGCCGGTCTGCGGGGTGCCCATGCTGGACTATGCCGTGGCTCTGCTGGAGCAGCACGGCATCCATGGCGCCGTGGTCAACGCCCACTGGCTTCCGGAACAGATCCAGGCCTGGGCAGAACGACACCCCATGGAGCTGCGGGTGTCCGTGGAAACACCCGACATCCTGGGCACCGGCGGTGGCCTCCGTGCGGCACGGAAGTGGCTCGCTGAGGGCTTTGTGGTGGTCAACGGAGACATCCTCTGCGACGTCGATCTTGGAGCCCTCCTGGTAGAGCTGGAAGGGAGCGAGGCCGTGATGGCCTTGCGCACCCTGGATGCGGACCAGGGCTACAGCGTGGTGGCAGCGGACAGCGAGGGGGTCGTGGTCGACCTGGCCGGCCTCGCGACAGCCACCCCGCACGGAGCCATCCGACGCGGTACGCACTTTACCGGGATCCACGCCCTGCGCCGCACGATGCTCGACGTCCTGCCCCCTGGCGAGAGTTGCATCGTCCGACAGGGCTATGCACCACAGCTCGCTCGCCGCACCGTCAGCTCCATCCACCACAGTGGCAGCTGGTTCGACGTGGGCACACCCCAGGCCTACCTGCAGGCCAACCTCCTGGCGGTCGGCGGCGAACTCTCTCTGCCCCTCGATCCCCACTCCCGCGCCTCGAAGGAGGACTTCGGGACACAGGTGCGCGAGCCCGTATGGATCGGTGAGGGCGCCGTTCTCCAGCCCGGCTGCATGGTGGGTCCCCGGGCCATCATCGGCGAGGGGGCGGTGGTCGAAAGCGGTGCCGTCGTGGAGCACTCTGTGATCTGGAGTGGCTGCACGGTGCAGGCGGACCAGGAACTTCGCGGCGCCATCGTCTACGATCAGGGAACCCTACTGCCCGGGATGGACAGCTGAGTTGTCGGCGAAGGACCGCCTCACGATTGGAGTCGTGTGCACCCGAGGCATCGGTGCCGAGCGAGGCGGACGCGTTCGCAACGAAGACAACTACCTCCTGTGCCGCAACAACGAGGCCCGCTACCGCAACGGGGACATCGAAGCGGTAGAGACCGTGGAGGCCTTCGGAACGCTGGCCGTAGTCGCTGACGGCATGGGCGGACACGAAGATGGTGACCTGGCCAGCAGCGCCGCGGTGCGCGCGATGGCGCGCATCTTCAGGCGCGGCCCACCGACGGATCCCGAGCCTGCCCTGCACAAGTTCGTGCTCGACGCGCACAGGCGGCTGCACGCCAAGGTCCGCGAGCTTGGACCTGTGCGCATGGGCACCACGTTGACGAGCTGCTGGATCCTGGGAGGCCGGGCTGCCTGGTGTCACGTGGGTGACTCACGTCTGTACCTGTATCGCCAGGGGGAGATCCGCCAACTCAGCCGAGACCACACCCGGGCGGAGTTCGCACAGCGCGACGGGCGCCCGGTGGACAGCGACGGGGCTTTTCTCGCCCAGAACTTTGTCTATGGAAGCCGAGGCTTCGGCGACGACGCGAGCATCCGAGTCGACCAGGGAGCCGACACCGGAAGCCTGCAGCTGCAGGAAGGCGACCGCCTGGTGCTCTGCACCGACGGCCTCAGCGGGGTGGTCGAGGAGCACCGCATCGCCAGTGCCCTACAGGAGACCCCGGAACCTCAGGCCTGCGCCACTTCCTTGATGGAGCGCGCCCTGGCCAGCGGAACCGACGACAACGTCACGGTGATGGTCATCCGCGTCGACCGGCCCGGCTCCAGCCAGAGACCCGAGCTGGAGGAGCTGCCCAGGGACGACGAAGACACACTGGTTCCCCTGGACGTCGATTGACGGTTCATGGGGCCTCCCAACGGACCGCCAGATTTCCGGCAAGCTCGGCCGCCCGAGGGTCATCTGCAGCCAGGTCCTCCTGGAGTCGGTACAGGACCGCAGACATGTCGTCGTCCGGGTAGCTCTGAAAGCGCTCCAGGACGCGCAGGTAGTGTGTGCATCGCTGCGTCTCCCCGCAGCCCAGGGCCGCCGCCGCGGCGACGCCGAGAGTGATGCTCTCTATGAAGGAAGGGGCGGTCCACACCTGATCGCTCCGCCCGGTCCGCGCCCGGTAGAGCACTTGCTCCGCAAACTCCAAGGCTGACCCGAAATCACGCTGATCCAGGTAGACCCACGCCTTGATGCTCAGCGCGGCGTTCGCCTTGTATCCGAGACGCTCCGCTATCCCCTGCGCGAGATCGAGACTCTCGTGAGCCTTCTCGGGCTCACCGAGCTTCCAATGCAGCAGGCCGAGAGAGGTCTGGATGGAGACCCGCTGTCGTCGATCTCCTTTCACCAGTCTGCTGGCTACCTTCAACCAGCGCATCGCCCCCGACCAGTCGAGCTCCACCTGGCGCACGTAGCACAGGTCCTGGGCACACATCGCCCGATTCCTGTCCGTCTCGAACATGGCCATCGCCTTCAGCGTGAAGGTCTCAGCTAAAGCCAGCTCGCCCCGGGTGATGTGCAGCGTCCCGATCACCCGGTTGAGGTAGGCAACGAGCCTGTTCTCTACATCGGGCCCCACCAACGACAGAGCCTCGTGCAGAACCTGGTGCGCCTCGTCGAGAGCGCTGGAAGCCCTGCCCCTTCGTTCCCGCTTCGTGAGGCTCCGGCCAAGCCACAACCTGGACTCGATCCGGTCAGCCTTGTCCGTCGCGGTCGCCACCGCCTGGCGCGCAAGGCTAATGGCTCGATGGTCGTTCAGAACACAGGACAACCGGGCCCGAAGTACCCAATAGCGGCCCAGCCTGGGGTCGTCTGCAGGAATGGAGAGTTCTTCCGCGAGGGCCTCGTGACGCTGCAGCAAGAGCTCCGCACGATCGTAATCAGCCGTGTGCATCCGCTCCGCTATTGCTTGGAGCAGCGGCTCCCGAGCGCGATCGGGCCAGCCGGCCTCCGCGAGATGGTAAGCCCACCGAGCCGGTTCATTACGGGTGACGTTGGCGCAGACCGAGTGCCAGTCCCGCAGCCGCTCGGTGGCCCCCTCAATCAGCGCTCGCCGCACACCCGCATGGGTGAAACGAGCGAAGTCGCCGCCCGGGAGCAGGTCACCCGCGATCCCATGCCCGTCCAGCTCCACGAGCCCGTGCATTGCGAGCAACTGCAGCCACATGCGCGAGCCCGAGAGACCCACCTGAACACAGGCCGCCTGCCACTCGGGGATCAAGAAGGGACTCCCCAGCACCGCGGCCAATTCGAGCGCCCAGCGATCCGACTCCGGTCGATGATCCACCATCGCGGCCAGGCGGCGGCTCCACACGGCTGCGACCGAGGGCAGCACGCGTACCTCTGCCCTGGCCCGCAGACAGAAACCCGCCGCGCTGCCTTCCAACGCCCCGCTCCGGAGCAGGCCGTGGACCAGCTCGTTCGCCACTCGCGGATTGCCTGCGCTGGCCTGCTGGATCCTCGCGCTGAGACCCGGCTCGAGCGCAAGCAGGCGTTGGAGCAGGTTCTTCACTTGAGCCGGCGTGAGGGGACGGAGGCGAATCTCTTGCGCGCCAGACTCCAGCAGCAGCGTGAGGGCCTGTCGGCGGGCAGTGGTCAGCTCCGCCCGGCCAATGGTGAGCACCACCAGGACGGAAAGCGGTTTCCCCTGGAGCCAGGCGGCCAGTTGCAGAGCCTCGTCATCCAGGTGGGCATCGTCCAGGTGAAGCACGAAGGGGCGGTTGAGAGAGCGACGAGCGAGCAGTCGTCCGACCAGTGCAAGACGATGTGAGGGCGCGAGGGCCATCCCGGTACCGGGCCGGGCCACCGCCAGCAGGTCGTCGGCGTCCTCACCGAAGACCGCTTTCAAGCGCTCTGCCAGCACGGCATCGGTCGTCCCGCTCCCATGAACGGAGCCCTGAACCAGACCGGCGACACCATCCTCCAGCCCCGGCTGATCACTGTGGGTGACCATGACGCCGCCCCCCTGGCCCTCCTCCACAGCTCGATGCCGAAGCCAGGACGCCAGGCGGGTCTTGCCAATGCCCTCGCTTCCGGTGAGGACCACGATGGAGGCCCGCTCCTCCCGCGCAACATCGGCCAGCAGTTTCCACAGCCTCTCGCGCTCCCGGTCCCTGCCCACCCAAGGCAGCGGCCTGAGGCCGATCAGCCCCTCCCCTGACTGGCTCAACTTCGTCTTGCCCACGTCGCGCCAGGTCTTTGCGACAACCCGGCTACCCCCAAGCTTCCGCAGAGCCGCAGCGGCCTCGTTGGCGCTCTGAAAGCGATTCTTGGGGTCTTTCTCGAGCAAGCGGTGCAGCCACGCATCAAAGCCCGCCGGCCACTCCCCCGGCAAGGTCGGAAGCGCTCCACTCAAGTGAGCTCGTGCGACCTTCTCCCGAGGCTTGGTACCGAAAGGCCCCTGCCCCGTGACCAGCGACCACGCCAGGCACGCGAGACCGTAGAGATCGGTCCACGGCCCCTGCCGCCAACGCTCGCCGAGCACCTGCTCGGGTGCCATGTACGCGATGGTGCCCACCGCCCGGCCCTCCCCCCAATGTCCGTCCAAGGTCGCGGCGATGCCAAAGTCCGCCAGCGCAATCCGGGACCCGTGGTCCCGCAACAGGTTGCCCGGCTTGAGGTCGCGGTGCACGATGCCGCGGGCATGCGCATGAGCCAGGGCCTCAAGGGTCTGCAGCAACACGTCCTGCAGCGTGGGCCAGTCCATACGGCCACGCTCCTTGTTGAGGCTGCCGCCTCGGAGCAGCTCCATGGCCATCCAGGCCCCGGTGTCGCTCGCACCGTAGTCGTAGACACGCACAACATTGGGGTGGTCCAGGGCAGCAACCGCCCGAACCTCGGAAAGAAGCTGGCTCTGGACGTCCTCCTGCGCCTCCACCTCCTTGATGGCGACGCGCAGTGCCGTCAAGTGATGGCGCCCCTCCCAGACCTTGCCTGCCCCCCCGACACCGATCACGTGCAGCCTCTCGTAGGGAGGTGGGCGGAGGTATGGGCCAAGGCTAGTCATTGGCGGGCTCGACCAGCCTCCCCTTTCTCACGTCGAGCGAGTAGCCAGGGCCAAGGCAGGCGACGGTGGTTCCCAGATAGTCGAAGCCCAGCTGCAGACGGCAGTTGCGGCACCCCACTGCCGCACTGATCTCGCTGGGCTCACCCCGATGCACGATGGCGTCGGCGGTGGCGCCGTCCAGCATCACGGCGCCGATGACCGTGACGCGGTCCAGATGCCGCCCCGTCAGGGTGAGCTTTGCGAACACCCCCTCGTCGGGCTCCATCAGCGCGTGCTCGATGACAGGGCACAGCTTCCGCACCACGAAGGCCTCTTCTGGAGGAAGTTCGGAGCGCACTGGGTTTGCGTGAAAATCCGTGGACAACGTCCGCACCTCAGGCTCTTCGAAGGAGCGCTCGGACACAGGCGTAGAGCCCATGCAAGACCCTGAGCAGGCGATGGCCAGAAGGATGGTCACAAGCCCAATGTACTGAGGCGCAATACCATTCGCGCGAGGTGCAGCGGACCCGCTACTGCAGTCGATGCTTGACGACCTTCGAAGAGGACGTCGAGACCTGTCCAAACCTGGGCTGCCGAAGCCCCAGAGCGGAAACAGGCTGGGGCACCCTTCTGGACGGGGGAGACACTCTCGATCGCACCTACGCCGTGGAGCAGAGGATCGCCATCGGGGGGGCGGGCGTCACCTACCTGGCCCAGGAACTGAGCGACACAGGCGAGAGGATCGGACCGAAGCTGGCCATCAAGGTCCTCTACGCCCAGCGCGACCAGGGGGCCTTCCTGCGTCGGCTCGCCAACGAAGCCCAGATCCTGCTCGAGCTGGACCACCCCAACATCGTGAAGATCATGGGTTTCGTCCAGCGGAAGGGGCACAGTCCCTACCTGGTCACCCAGTTCGAGCGGGGCGGCAGCCTGTTGGATCACCTGCGCCGGCACGGCGAGTTGTCGGTCCGAACCGTGGCTGGCATCGGCGTACAACTCTGCGATGCCCTGCACGTCGCCCACGGGGCAGGAGTGGTGCATCGCGACCTCAAGCCAGAGAACATCCTACTCGCCAGGACCACCAGCTACGAAGAGGTTCCCCAGGTACGCCTCACCGACTTTGGCATCGCCAAGGTCTTCGGCGGTGTAGGCGAACGCCTCACCCGCCTCGGCTCCTTCGTTGGCACTCCACAGTACGCCGCACCGGAACAGTTCGAGGGTGTCGCCCCGACCGCTGCGACGGACGTCTTTGCCATGGCGGGGGTCCTGCGCTTCTGTCTGACCCTGCGCCCACACCTGAAGAACCCGGACATGGCGCACCCTGAGGATGTTCTCCAGTCCTTGCTCGATCACCTCCCTCCATTGCTCGAAGGAGAGGATCCGGACACGAACAGCTTCAATGTCTTCCTGCAGTCGGCCATGGCGATCGATCCCGATGACCGACCGGATCTGCCCACCGCCCGCGACATCCTCCAACGAATTGCTGAAGGGCTCGATCTCCCATCGAGAGTCAACCGCATGCCGACGCCCATCGAGGAGGACTCGAGCACCTTCGTCATACGCGACACCCGGAAGAAGGATCCCCTCGAGCAGGACACCCTGGAGGGCATCCTGAGTGTGGACGGAGAAGAGTCCAGGGTCGGCACCGCACGACACCCTCAGGATCCGCCTGCCGACACCCCGACGCGGATGGAGCCGCTGGCGGAGTTCACCCCCTCGCAGCTTCACAGCGGACTGACGGACACCAGCGAGGACGATGCGGCGGAAGCCCTCCCTCCCAAGAAGTCCTCTCTTGGAGGCTGTGTGCTCCTGGGAGCGGCGCTGCTCTTCGGTTGTGCTGGACTGAGTGCTCCCGTAGCGGTCTGGTTTCAGGCTCCCTGGAGGCTGCCTGCCGTCGTTCTGGACCTGCTCCCCGCAGCGGGTTCGCCCATGGGCGAGGACCGAGAGGTGCTGGTCTCCAGCATCCTCGACCAGAGAAAGGCCATCCGGCAGGGCTGCACAGCAGGCGAGCACGTGCGGGTCACCATTGTGGTCGAGCCCACCGGAAAGGTGCGCAAGGCCACACCGGAGATCTTCCGGGAAGACCAACGGGGACTGGCCCTCTGCATCGCTCGGAACCTGCGTGAGCTCAGCTTCGAGCGTCGAGCGCACACCCCCGCGATTCTGTCCCTGGAACTTTGAGCCACACAGGGCTACGCCAACAGCATGGACTTTGGCGTCCTTCGTGAGACCGAGACCACCGAACGCCGTGTGGGCCTCACCCCCGACGGCGTACGGGCTCTCGCTTCGGCTGGTCACGAGGTGTGGGTCGAGACCTGCGCGGGCCTGGCTTCGGGCTTCGATGACAACACCTACCAGGCCGCGGGCGGTCAGCTCGCCTGGAGCGCCGGCGAGGTCTCCGCACGGGCGGAGACCCTGCTGAAGGTCCGCGCCCTGCACGACGACGAGATCGACCTCGTCAGAAGCGGGCAGATCCTGTGTGGCTTCCTGCACCTGGCTTTCGGAAGCCACTCCATCCTGGAACGCCTGCTGGCCAGGAGCGCCAGCACCGTCGCCTACGAGCTGGTCGAAGACGAGGGACGCTTCACCATCCTGGAGCCCATGTCCGCCATGGGTGCTCGCGTGGCGGTGACCCTGCTGCAGTACCACCTCAGCTCGGCGGGCGGTGGCTCGGGACGGCTCCTGGGAGGGTGTCCGGGGGTCCCTCCGATGCGGGTGGTCGTCATCGGAGGGGGTACCGCCGGGCGAGCGGCTGCGACGGAGGCCAGCCGTGTGGGTGCATGGGTCACCGTGCTGGACATCGACCCCATGGCGCTGCGCTACGTCGCCAGGGAGCTCCCCGGCGTGGCCACCGCCATCGCCTCTCCAACGGAGCTCGCTCGGCACGTGGCGGACGCAGACGTCGTCATCGGAGCGGTCGCACGCCGGGGCGAACCCGCACCCAAGGTGCTGGACCTCCAACTCGTCCGCTCGATGCATCCCGGAAGCACCCTGGTCGACCTCTCCATCGACGAGGGTGGCTGCGCCGACACCAGCGTCCCGACCACACCCGAGACCCCCGTGCACATGGCCGAGGGAATCCGACACATCGCCATTCCCAACCTGCCGTCTGTCGTCGCCGAGACCGCCTCCCGGGCCCTGGAGATCGCCACACTTCCCTATCTCCTGAGGCTCGGTGAGCTTGGCCTCGACCAGGCGCTCAAGCGGTGTTCACCCTTGTTCAAGCCCAGATCTACAAGGGCGAGCTCACGTCCCGTCGGGTGGCCCGCCACCACGACCTGGAACCTCACCCCCCTCGAGGATCTGCTCTCATGATCGTTGGCCTGGACCATGTCGCCATCGCCGTCTCAGACATCGAAGCCGCGATCGCCCGCTTCGTCCAGGATTTCGGAATCCCTCTGTCTGGCCGCGAGGATGTCCCGACCGAAAACACCTCCACCGCCTTCTTCCCGCTCGAGGGAACGCGCATCGAACTGATCACGCCCATGGAAGCCGGGGTGGGCGCCGTGGCCAAGAGCTTGGAGAAGCGTGGTGAAGGGGTGCATCACCTCTGCTTTCGTAGCGACGACATCCTGGAGGACATGCAGCGACTGAAGGCCAAGGGCTACCGCTTCCTCAGCGACGCCCCGCGCCCAGGAGCCCACGGCACCAAGGTGGTCTTCATCCACCCGAAGAGCTGCGGCGGGGTCCTCATCGAGCTGGCGGAACACCCGAAGGAGCCCCACGCGTGAGCCGTCTCCGTGTAGAGGCCGTCGGTGAAAACACCTCCCTTGCCGAGCGCAAGCTGCGCGCCGGCCAGCGGATGCTCATCGGCTTCGAGGGCACCGGCCTGGACGAGACCACGCGCTCGCTGATCCGCGAGCTGCGGCCGGCAGGCTTCATCCTCTTTGCTCGCAACGTCGAGGAGCCGAGCCAGGTCCTGGAGCTCAACCGCGAGCTGGCCTCCCTGCTGCCAGCCAGCCATCCGCCCATCCTGTCCGTCGATCAGGAAGGTGGCCGGGTCCAGCGCGTGAAGGACGGAGCCTCGCTCTTCCCTCCGCTGCGCTTCGTGGGGAACATCGACGACCCGGAACTGACGCGGCGCTACGCCCGCGCCCTGGCCACCGAGGTCCTCGCCTGCGGCTTCAACCTGAACTGGGCCCCGGTGGCCGATGTCGACTCCAACCCGGACAATCCCATCATCGGCGACCGGAGCTTCCACAGGGATCCAGACCGGGTCGCCCTGCATGTCGCGGCCTACGTGGAGGCGACACAAGAAGCCGGCCTGATCGCCTGCGCAAAGCACTTTCCTGGCCACGGTGACACCGCTACAGACAGCCACCTGACCCTGCCCACCGTGGAGCGGGAGCAGCCCGAGCTGGAGCGCTGCGAGCTGACGCCTTTCCGCGCTGCCGCCCAGGCCGGCGTCGGCACGATGATGACCGCACACGTCATGTTCCCAGCCTTTGACCAGGACCATCCAGCGACCATGTCGCCCCCCATCCTGGACGGGATCCTGCGACGCCGTCTCGGCTACCAGGGCGTCATCGTGAGCGACGATCTGGAGATGAAGGGTGTCCGGGACTTCTTCCCCCTTCGCCACCAGCTCGACCAGAGCTGTCTCGCCACAGCGGACCTGTTCCTGGTCTGCAGCGAGCCCGCTTTCCAGGTCCAGTGCTTCGAGGAGTTGGTGCGCCTACAGGAGAGGGACAAGCGCCACGACGACCTTGCCGAGGACTCGAACCGGCGCTTGCTGAAGCTGCGTGAGCGCTTCTTCCTGGGCGATTCACCCACCCCGGCAGCGCAGCTTCTGGACTGCGCCGAACACCGCGACCTGCTCCACTTCGTTCGCGCCCGGGGTGGCGAGTAGTCCTCCGCAGAGCTCAGAAGGACCAGCCGACCACCGCGTCCAGCCGCACGCTGCCTTGGGGAGGAGCCTGGTCCACCTCGCGGTTCTTGACGCTGGGAAGCACCAGCACGTAGCTGGCCGTGCCCTGAACGAAGAGGTGCTCCCAGGTGTACAGCCCGGTAATCCCGCCCTCGAAGCGGGGGTTGACCACCTCGACCGGCATGAAGACCCGGTCTCCGACCTCGTAGCGGTTCTCCTGACCATCCAGCCGCCCATGCAAGGGAATCCAGAAGCGATGCACCCACATGAGCTTGCGTCCATCCTCCGGCGCATAGAGCCCCAGGCCAAGCTCGGGTCCGAGCAGGTACTCCTCCAGAGGCCACTTCGCCGCACCGAGCGCTGCGTACTCCTGCTGCACCGCGATGGTGGCGTGGTGCCAGAGCCCCGCGGTGATCCCCGTCTCCGCACCGAGCTTCATTCCACCCCAGCTGCGTTCGAAGCCGCTCAGGCGGAGGAGCATGGATCCCGTGAGCTCGAACTCCGAATGAGCCGGCAGATCCTCGACTCCCCGATCGGCCCAACCCTCCTGCTCGGCCAGGGTGGGATGGCGCCAACCCCGAACGTCCACCCGCACGACCGTGCGACAATCGGGCCCCTCGAACAGTTCAACAGGCTCGCTGATGTCCACGTGCGCCCCAGCAAGGGGACCTTCTCGGTCCGCCGAGACGGCAACACCGAGCCGAGCAGCCGCTTCCTCCGCGGCCACGGGAGCAACCATCATCACCAGGGACAGGAGCAGCATCTTGATCCGTCTCTGCCATAACCCGAGAGGTTAGTTTTCCGGATGCTGCGTTGTCTGCTGGTGCTCTGTGCCGCGCTGATCCTCGCTTGCTCGGGCGGGGAGGGTACCGAACCCCACGGCGATGAGGAAGTCGACGACAAGGTGCTGGACCCGCGAACCCTGGTGGAACGCTCCCCCGCCACGCTGGGTAGCGTAGGCGACTTCCTGATGAGCAACGGCACGGTGGAGTCCGAGGTACAGGCCGACCTGGTCCCCGAGACCACCGGAACCGTGGTCGCTATCCGCGCCGAAGAAGGTGACGTCGTTCGACGGGGCCAGGTGCTGGCCATCATCGACAACGCCACGCTGGACGCTGCACTGGCCCGAGCCGAAGCCGAGCTCGCCAAGGCCGAGGCCGAGCTGGAGAAGATCCGTAGCCTGCACGCCCAGGGAGTCGTGAGCGACCGCGATCTGCAGGACGCGGAGTACGCGGAGACAACAGCGCGCACCGCGCTGCAAGAGGCTCGTTCCACTCAGGGGCACACCCGTCTCGTCAGCCCCATCGACGGAACGGTGGCCACCCGCCAGCTCGAGTATGGCGAGGTCGCGGGGGGCCAGCTTGCCTTCCAGGTGGTTGACCTGACCCGCCTGAGGGTCGTGATCCAGCTCCCCGAACGTGACATCGGGCGACTGCAGGTCGGCCAGACCGCCGCACTGGCCAGCGTCTACGACGAAGAGACCTCGGTGCCGGGCCACGTGGAACGCATCGCGCCCACCGTAGACCCCTTGAGCGGCACCGTCCGCGTAACGGTGACCCTCGATGAACCGGAGGCCGGAGTCCTTCGCCCCGGGCAGTACGTCAGCGTGCGCATCGAAGTGGGTCGGCACGACGACGTGCTCACCGTGCCCTACGTGGCCGTCTTCTACGAAGAGGGTCGCCCCATGATCTTCCGGGTCCGGATCGAAGAGCCGAAAGAGGACGAGGAAGCAGAAGACGAGGACGAAGAGGACGAGCCGGGATGGCTCGCCAGCCTCTTCGAAGACGAGGCTCAAGCCGAGGAAGCCGAGACCCAGGTCCCCGGCCCCTACCGGATCGCTCGCAAGGTGCCGGTCGAACTGGGCTTCACGGACCGCGACCTGGCGGAGGTCGTGAGCGGCATCGAACTGGACGACGAGGTCGTGACCGTGGGGCACAAGAACCTGCGCGACGAGGGACGGGTTCGCTACACGGAGGACCCGGACATGCCCGATCCGGCGGGCGACGATGGGGAGGAGGAAGAACCCGAAAAGCTCGGAGACGGCTAGCCTGTGCGGCTGATCGTCGACCGCCCCGTCGCGGTGTTCATGCTCTTCCTGGCCGCTGCGGTCTTCGGGCTGGTCAGCTACGACCAGCTGCCGCTGGACCTGATGCCGGACCTCTCGTACCCCACGCTGACGGTCCGCACCGAGTACCCCGGGGCCGCCCCCGAAGAAGTCGAGAGCCAGGTCAGCAAGCCCCTGGAAGAGACCCTGTCGACGAGTGACGGGCTGGTGGGAATCCAGTCCCGCAGCCGTGCCGAGCAGTCCGACGTCGTCCTCGAGTTCGACTGGGGCACCGACATGAGCGCCGCCTCACAGGGGGTGCGCGAACGTCTGCAGACCACATGGTTCAGCGAAGGCGTCGAGCGCCCCCTGATCCTCCACTACAACCCCAGCCTCGACCCGATCCTCCGCCTCGCCATCTCGACCACAGCAGACAGTGAGATCGAAGAGGAGGACGCGCTCTTCCTGCTCCGGGAGCTGGCCGAGCACGAACTCAAGAGAAAGCTGGAGTCCCTGGACGGAGTGGCCGCCGTGCGGGTGCGCGGTGGTCTGGAGAGGCAGGTCCTCATCGAGCTCCGCGAGGACTGGATGCTGGCGCGAAGCGTGAACCTGGAGCAGGTCAAGCGCACGCTGGTGTCCGAGAACGTCAACATCGCCGGCGGCCCTCTTCGCGAAGGGGACACCGAGTACCTCATCCGCACGCTGAACGAGTTCGGCACCGTGGAGGAGGTCGCGGACCTTCAGATCGTGCGGGACGACGGCGTCCGCATACCCATCCGAGAAGTCGCCGAGGTGCGGAGCACCTTCAAGGACCGGAAGGTGATCAGCCAACTGAACGGCCGCGAAGCGGTGGAGTTGGAGATCTACAAGGAAGCAGACGCCAACATCGTGGCGGTGTCCCGGACACTGAAGGAAGCCCTTCACGGCGTCCAGATCCCCGGCTCTCCAGAGCCTCCCAGCGGCTTGCTGACCACCCTGCCCGAAGGGGTGAGTTGGGCCCTGCTGGACGACCAGGCCGCCTTCATCGAGCAGTCCATCAACAACCTGACCTCCACCGCGATGCTGGGTGGCGTGCTCGCCGTGCTGGTGCTCTTCCTCTTTCTCCGAGATGTCCGCAGCACCGCCATCATCGCCACCGCCATTCCGGTCAGCGTCATCTGTGCCTTCGCCGCCCTCTACCTTGGGGGTGTCAGCCTCAACCTCATGTCGCTGGGCGGCCTCGCTCTGGGCATCGGCATGCTGGTGGACAACTCCGTCGTGGTGCTCGAGGCCATCGCAGTCCATCGGGAAGGTGGCTGCACCCGCCGAGAGGCCGCCGTCATCGGGGCTCGGGAGGTGGCCTCGGCGGTGACCGCGTCCACCCTGACCACCGTGGCGGTCTTCCTCCCCATCGTGTTCGTGGAAGGCGTGGCCGGCCAGGTCTTCGGGGACCTGGCGATGGCGGTGGTCTGCAGCTTGCTGGCCTCGCTGGGGGTGGCTCTGGTCCTGGTCCCCATGCTCAGCGCTCTGAACTGGACGCTCGAGGGCACGACCACCCTGGCCCAAACGCGACCCTCCTTCACCGCCTGGCAGGAGTTCAAGGCTCGGGACCGGCGCGTGTGGAAGCTCCCATGGCACATCCTTCGGCTGCCCCTTCGCACCCTCGCCCAGGTCGTCTCGATCCTGGTCCTCACCCTCATCGCGCTGGGAATGCGAGTGCTGGCATGGATCACGGCCCAGATCGTGCCCCGGCTCCACCGAGTCGCTCTGGCCCTCGCCGAGCACTTTGGCAGGGCCTACTCGCGCCTCGCCACCAACTACGAGCCCTTCCTCCGTGCAGCGCTGCGCCGACGCACCCTGGTCCTCGGTTCAGCCCTTCTCTCCTTCGCCCTCGCCCTGGGCCTGGCCCGCTCACTCGGGCAGGAGCTCATTCCACAGGTACACCAGGGCCGCTTCGTGATGGAGCTCTCGCTCCCGGTTGGCACCCCCTTGGACCGCACGGTCACCGCCGTGACCTTCGCCCAGGAGGAGATCGCCGAGCACCCCCAGGTTCAGAGTGTCTACGCCGCCACCGGAACCGAAGGCCGCGCGGACTCGAGGCCCGACGAGGGTGAGCACAGCTCCCGCGTGCTGGTGACCCTGGAGCCCGGCGACAACCTGGAGGCCAAGCAACGAGAGACCATCAAGGACCTCCGCGACCGAATCGATGGTCTCGAGCGCCTGGAGGTGCGGGTACGCCCCAGCAGCCTCTTCACGGTGCGCACACCGGTCGAGGTGGTGGTGTACGGCCAGGACCTTCAGGATCTCCAGCAGACCGCTGAGCTGGTCGTGAGGCGGCTCGATCGCATCTCCGGCGTGAGCGACGTCCGGAGCAGCCTGGTCTCCGGCTACCCCGAGGTCCGGGTGCGCTACCGGCGGGACATGCTGGAGCGCTTCAACCTGACCACCGGTGCCGTGGCTGGCGCACTGAGGGACAAGATCCAGGGCGCTCAGGCCAGCCGACTGGCGTGGGGCGACCGCCGCGTCGACATGGTGGTGCGCCTGGCCGAGCAGGACCGCGACTCGCTCAAGCAGCTGGAACAGATCAATGTCAACCCGCGCCTGGAGCCCTTCATCCCACTGAACGCAGTGGCCGAGCTGGAGCATGCCGAGGGCCCCAGCGAGATCCGACGCGTGGGGCAGAGGCGCGCAGCGGTCGTCAGCGCGAACCTCAGCGGCCTCGATCTCGCCTCCACCAGCGACGCCGTACAGGGCGCTCTGCAGGGCCTGGAGATGGCTCGGGGCCAGGAATGGGCCCTCGCCGGCCAGACCCTGGAGATGCAACGCAGCCTCACCAGCCTGTCCTTCGCGCTGCTGCTCGCGGTGTTCCTGGTCTACATCATCATGGCCAGCACCTTCGAGAGCTTGAAGCACCCCCTGGTCATTCTGCTGTCGGTCCCGCTGGCGGCGGTGGGCGTGGTCCCGGTGATGTTCCTGGCCGGGTCCAGCATCTCGGTGGTCGTCTTCATCGGCCTGATCGTCCTGGCGGGCATCGTGGTCAACAACGCCATCGTGCTGGTGGATCGAATCAACCAGCTCAGAGCGCAGGATCTCGCTCTCGACGACGCCATCCTCACAGCCGCACGAGCCCGTCTCCGACCCATCCTCATCACCACCTTCACCACCGCACTGGGACTGCTTCCGCTCGCCCTGGGGGTGGGAGCCGGCGCAGAGATCCAACAACCTCTGGCCATCACCATCATCTCGGGCCTGATCGCCTCCACCCTGCTGACCCTTGTCGTGGTTCCTGTGGTCTACCGGGTCGCCGAAGGCCGCGGCGCGTGAGGGAATGGCTCCCGCGACTGGCCATTCGTCGGCCCGTAACGGTGTTGATGCTCTTCCTGGCCTTCGCCGTCACGGGCTTCATCAGCTTGAAGGAAATCCCCCTTCGCATGATGCCCGCCGGCTTCGAGCCGGCCTTCATGTATGTCTGGGTGCCCTACTGGGGCAGCACCCCCAGCGAAACCGACGCCCAGATCGTGACGCCGGTCATCGAGCACCTGGCTACCGCGCCGGGCCTGAAGGAGTTCGGGAGTCGTGCCCGGTCCGACAACGCCGGGTTTCCACTTCAGTTCCACCAGTCCACCGACATGGACGAGGCCTACAACCAGGTCGCCGACCGCATGGAGCGGGCGATGGCGGAGCTGCCCGAGCAGGTCGAGTCCTACGGGATCTGGCGCTACGACCCCAGCGACGAACCCATCATCTGGGCCGGAGCCAGCATCGACGAATCGGTGGAAGACCCGCACTACCTGATGCATCGAATCGTGAAGAAGCACCTGGAACGCGTTCCGGGAGTCGCGACCGTGGACATCTGGGGTACACACCCGCGCTACGTCTTCATCGACTTCGACCGAGATGCTGTCAACGCCTACGGTGTGCTCCTCCACGAGCTGATGGGCCAGCTGATGGAGGACAACTTCCAGATGGCCTCGGGCCGAGTGATCGACGGCGGCCAGGTGCGCTTCGTTCGGAGCCTCGCCCGCTGGGACGACATGGAGGAGCTGCGGAACACCAAGGTCAAGTCCGGCGTGAAGCTGCAAGACATCGCGACGGTCAGCTACCGCACCGAGCCCAGCGCGAGTCTCTGGCACGTCGACGGAAAGCCGGCTGCTGGCATGGCCATCACCAAGACCAGCTCCGCCAACACCGTCGATACCGCCCGAGCGGCACAGTCTGCCCTCATCGAACTGGAGCGGGATCCCCGGCTCAAGGGCATGCACTTCGACATCTTCTTCGACCAGGGAAAGCTGATCGAGGACGGAATCGGCAACCTGAAGGGAACCGCTCTGGCGGGCGGCCTCTTCGCGGTGATCGTGCTCTTCGTGTTCCTGCGGGAAGCCCGCATGACCCTGCTCATCGCCGCCAGCATCCCAATGAGCCTGATCATGACCGTCAGCGTCCTCTACTTCACCGGGGGCAGCCTGAACCTGCTCTCGTTGATGGGGCTGATGATCGCCGTGGGCATGGTGGTCGACAACGCGATCGTGGTGGTCGAGACCATCTACGCTCGACGGCAGGACGGCGAGAGCTCCAAGGAAGCTGCGGTTCACGGCACCGCAGAGGTGGGCATGGCGATCACGCTGTCCACCTTGACGACCATGGTGGTCTTCCTCCCGCTCATCCTGATGACCGACGACGCCATGTTCAGCTTCTTCATGGGCGCCCTGGGTTTCCCTGTGGTCTACGCCCTGGGCGCAAGCCTGATCGTCGCTCTGGTCTTCACCCCCCTGACGACCATCGCCATGAAACACGCCACCATCAAGGAGGACCCTCGGTGGATCCAGTGGCTGCAGAAGCGCTACGAACGGTCTCTGCGCTGGCTTCTGGGACAACGCTTCGATGGCGGGCTCAGCATGCTTGCCCTGCTCGTCATCACCATGCTGATCCCAGTCCAGCAGGTCGGCTGCACCGATCAGGAGGAAGCCAACCTGAACGACTTCCAGATCGAGTTCGAGGTCGCTGAGCAGTTCGGCTACCTCGAGCGGAAGGAGATCCTGGGTTCCATGGAGGCCGTGCTGGAGAGCAACCGCGATGATTGGGGCATCCGGGTCACCCGAAGCTGGATGAACAGCTCGAGCAACCACGGCGAGATCGTCGTCTACCTGCAGGACCACATCGACGGAGACGAGCGCCAGGAGATCCGAGAGGAGGTCGTCGCGGCCATGCCGGAGCGTCCAGGGCTCAGGGTCTGGTCCCGGAGCGAGGGTCCTGCCGGTCACGGGAGCAATGTCCACTCCCTCTCCATCCGCGGCGAGGACACCGACACCCTGCTGGAGCTCGGAGACGAAGCCGTACGCCGTCTGCGCAGCGTCCCAGAAGTTGTCAGCGCCGAGCTCGAGATCGAGGACGAAGGCAGCGACGAGATTCGCCTCCACGTGGACCGTGAGGCCACGGCGCGCACCGGCGTGAACGCGGAGAGCATCGGTCAGACACTGGCCTTTGCGCTCCGCGGGTGGCAACTGAACGACTTTCATGACGGGCACCGGCAGGTCGAGGTCTACAGCCGTTTCCAACTTGAGGATCGCCGGGATCTGGACAGTCTCCTGGACTTCCAGATGTGGAGCCCCATTTCGGGGGGGGCGGTCCCACTCCGAGCACTCACCCACTTCGAGGTCGCTCGGGGCTTTGGGGAGATCGAGCGCGACGGCCGTCAGACCCAGCTGGCCGTACGGGTCGAGCTCGATCCGGACATCGAACTGGAAGAGGCCATGGGTGTGCTGCGGAATGCCGTGCAGGACATGCAGATGCCGCGCGGGTACGGATGGGACTACGGCAGCCGCTTCGACCAGCAGCTCGAGAACGATCGCGCCCGAAACATGGCCCTCTTGCTGAGCGTGAGCTTCGTCTTCATCATCATGGGGATCCTGTTCGAGAGTCTGCTGCTGCCCTTGAGCATCATCACCACCATTCCCATGGCCTTGGCCGGCGTTTACTGGACGCTGTACCTGACATCCACACCGCTGGACATGATGGGCGGAGTCGGGCTGGTCATTCTCATCGGGGTGGTCGTGAACAACGGGATCGTCCTGGTGGATCTGGTGACCCAGCTCCGGCAACAAGGCCTGGACCGCACGGAGGCCCTGATCCAGGCCGGCCGCAGGCGCATGCGCCCCATCCTGATGACCGCGCTGACGACCATCTGCGGTCTGCTGCCCATGGCCCTGGGGAGCAGCGGCTTCATCGGCATGCCCTACGCTCCGCTCGCCCGAGTGGTCGGTGGCGGCATCGCTGCTGCCACCGTACTCACCCTGTTCCTGGTGCCCTTCCTCTACTCCTGCCTGGACGACCTGCGCGACACCGGTTCGCGACTGGTCCGATACGCTCGCACATGATGCTGCTTCTCTCCTTTGCGTTGGCACGACCCCTCTCCTACGAAGAGGCGCTGCAAGCCGCCGAAGACGCCAACCCCGAGATCGCCGTCGCCCGCTACGACCTGAAGGCCGCGGAAGCCCGCGCGATGGCCGCCCGCGGCGTATGGGACCCCACCTTGTCCGTGACCGGGGGCCGAAACTACGCCGTCAGCGAGGACAGCTTCGGTGGCTTCAAGACCCACACCGAGACCACGAGCGTGATCTGGAGCGCAAGCCTGGGTCAGACCCTGCCCACCGGCACCTCCTGGTCCCTCGAGAGCGGGAGCAGCTCCAGCCTCATCTTCCTCGACATCGTCGAGTTCGGACAGGAGGACGCGCTCTTCGCCCAGGCGGGCAGCAACCTGACCCTGGGTCTGTCCCAGCAGCTGCTCGAAGGCCACAAGCTGGCCTACAACCTGGAGGTGGTGCGCCAGGCAGAGACAGCGCGGAGCTTCGCGGATGCTCAGCTGAGCATGGAACGCCAGACCATCATGCTCGAGACCAGCAAGGCCTACTTCGAGCTGGTTTACGCCGAAGCCGCGCTGAAGGTGGCGCAACGAGCCCTGGACGTGGCGCTCGAAGAGCGACGCATCGTCCGGGCCCAGGTCGAGGCGGGCAACCTGGCCCCGGTGGAGGCGACCCGCGTCGAGGCGGCCGTCGCCCAGGCGCAGTTGACGCTCATCGAAGCCGAGAATGCCCAGGCCGCCTCCAACGACGCCCTGGCCGGCTGGATGGGACTGGTCGGTGAGACCTTCGAGCCCACGTCCAGCACTGGGGAAGCTCCAAGCCTGGACATCGACATGGACCGCGCCGTAGAGGCCGCTCTCCAGGGCAACCCGGCCATGGAGCTCGCCAGGCTCCAGGTCCAGGACGCCCAGCTCGCCCTCTCGGCTTCGCGCCACGCGCTCCTGCCCTCTCTGAGTCTCGACACCCGCCTGGGCTACAGCGGCTTTGCCCAGTTCGAGGACGGAACCCGCGAAGCCAGTCGCGACGAAGCCCTGGGGAAGCTCAGCAGCGGGGACTTCCCCGACCGCTACGTCGGCGCGACCTTCACGGTCCCGCTGGGTATGCGCGCCGAGCGCGGCGAGGTCGGCGCCAGGGTCGCCAGCGTGGGCTCGGCGGAGAGCGGAATGGTGACCCGCGAGCAGAGCGTCACGCAGCAGGTTCGAGCTCTGGTGCGCACACTGTCTACCGCCGCCCAACGCATCGAACTGGCCGAGCTGAACCTACAGCTGGCGAGAGAGACCCTGGCGGCAGAGAAGGCCCGACAGGAAGCCGGCCGCGCCGTACAGAAGGACGTTCTGGAGGCGCAGCGGGCGGTCAGCAACGCCGAACTGGAGCTGCTGCGTGCCCGCACGGACTACGCCAAAGCGCTCGCGGAGCTCCAAGCCATCCAAGGCAAGCTCTGAAGAGAGGCTAGGGACAGAGCCCGCAGGGAGCCACCAGCTCGCTCGTCACGTCGTCCGGATCGGGCGCCACGATCACCGTCAGGTCCCCGCAGGAAGCGTTTCCACCGGTGTCGTCCACGCACATGGTGATGGTCACCTCCTCGCAGGCGATGATCTCGGGCGGGCGCAACTCGTCGTCGATGTACTTGCTGGTCAGGTACAGGAACATGTTGGGAAAGCTGCCCTCGCAGGTACCCAGCTCACCGGGAACGAGCTGAACGCGGTAGCTCAGCTCGTCTGTGATGCGCTGGTCCTGCCACTCTGCCCACGCCAGGATCTCGACGACGTTGCGGGTATTGCCGACCAGAAGGGCGCCCGGAAGATGCCAACCGCCCTGAGGACCATGAACCATCTGGAGACAGCTGCCGTCCTGGACAGGCTCGTAGGCCTCCACACCGCTTCCGATGGTGACGGTCGACTCCTCGCAGCGGCACTCCGGGTCGATGACCCCGACCTGGATGCCGGTATCCCCGGTGTCACAGGTCTCCGAGGACTCGGACTTTCCCGAGTCTCGTTCCCCACACGCCACAGTCAGTAGCAGAACAAGCATCTCTCTCGGGCCGTGACAGTGGGCAGGCTACCACCGACTTCCCCGGGCTCGGGCAACCCTTGCCCCAGGCGAGCTTCGGGTCCTCGCCCAGGCGGGAGGACTCAGTATCCCAGGCTGTACTTGAGCGTGCCCGTGCTGGTCTCGTACCAGGACACGTGCACCGCGTCCTGGTTGTCGACGGCGACGGAGGGGGCGCTGCCCTTACCGAGCTCCACCGTGATCCAGCCGTTGTGCTCGTCGTTCAGGCTGACGCTGACCGCATCCGTGGACTCGCTGTAGTAGGCGATGTAGGGCACATCCTGGCTGTTGAAGGCCAGCTGGGCACCGACGCCCGTCGCGCCGCTGGTGACCACCGGCTGGACGTCCCAGTTGCCTTCGTTGATCCGGCAGCCGTAGTACAGGTCGGCGTTGTTGGCCTGCTGGAAGGCGACACAGGGAGTGTCGTCGCTCTTCAGGGCCAGGCTGATGTCGTAGCCCTTGCCGCTGTAGACGGTCTCCCCACCGAGCTGGCCGTTGAGGATGTTGATGGGCTTCTGGTACTGAACCTCACCCTGCATGAAGTCGGCACCCAGGTCCAGGTAGGCCATGTGGTTGTCGCCAGCGCTGTCCATCGCCAGGCTGGTGTACAAGCCCGCGTCACCCAGAATGTGCTCATCGACCATGCTGTAGATGGCCACGCCGAACTGCGTGTAGTCGGCGATGACCGGCACGCGATGCATGTCCAACAGGCCCCAGTAGCCGCTGGCGTCGAAGTAGCCGAAGCTGGGCAGGTTGCTGTTGTCCACGTCGATGTTGACGAAGGCGCCAAAGACGGTGTCCACCTCGTAGTAGTCCGGGTAGCTCTTCGCCCAGCTTCCGTTGCTGGACCGGTAGTTCATGTCCACCGAGCCCTGGGGGTAGCCCTGGTTGTCGGTGTAGCTGTGCCAGGTGTAGGTGATCTGGAAGTTGTCCGCGCCATCGATGACGGAGTCCATGTAGTCGCCGCTGCCGCTGTAGCCGGTGACCTGCTCGGGAGCGCCCCAGCTTCCGCTGTTTCCACCCGTGTAGTACACGGTGTAGTCGTCCGCGTTGCGGTAGCCGATGTGAACGCTGCCGGCGCTGTCCACCGCGATGGTGCTGACGTCGCCACAGTCACCGCTGGTGGTGACGTCTTCGGTCTCGAAGCGCTCGTCCACCCGACCGTCGCAGTCGTCGTCGATCTCGTTGCCCCAGCTCTCCTCGGCGCCAGGGTAGGCGCCGGGATCCTCGTCGTCGCAGTCCTCGTCTACGCCGAAGCCGTCACCATCGATATCGTCGTCCAGAGTGTTCTCATCGCAGTCGTTGTCGGTGCCGTCGTAGGGGATCTCCTCGATCTGGGGACCGATCTCATCGTTGGAATCGTCACAGTCGCCCTCGTTCTCGGTCACCCCGTCACCGTCGTCGTCGACGTCGTTGGGGTCCACCAGCTCACCGGTGTCTTCGATATCGGTGTCGGTATCGGCGTCGGTGTCAGCGTCCGCGTCCGCTTCCCAGGCAGTATCCACGCTGGGATCTTCACCCTTTCCGAAGAGACCGTTGCTGCAACCGGACAAGATGGCCAGACTGATGAGAGACATGATTTCTCCTTTCGAGGATCTCCAAATGCCGTCAGATCCAGAAGATGTCAAAACGACGGCGGTGTCTGCTCGCAAGACCCGTGCCAAGAAGCAACGCTCGATCCGCGCGTCGTGGTGAGGCTCTCGTGCTCCACCTGGTGACCTGGAACCTCGGAATCACAGCCGATCCCGGGGCCGTGGAGATCCTCCGCGAGCTCGACGCAGAGCTGGTGCTGCTGCAGGAGGTGAGCCCTGAGTGGGTGGACATCCTGCAGGAGGGGCTGGCCTCGGACTACCCGCACATGGTCTTCGCGATCCAGGAGGACGACGCAGCCGGGCTCGGGGTCCTGAGCCGGTTGCCCCTGTCCGTGGACGCCCTGATGGACTCTCCCGTCGGCTGGTTTCCAGCAATGCGGCTGACGGTGAACTCCGATCTGGGTCCTCTGGAGGTGCTGAACGTCCACCTGGTGCCCCCGTTCACCGATGGTGGGAGGCTGATTCCGGGATGGCTGACCCGGCATGACGACCGCAAACGCGAGGTGATGAGCTACCTGGCCGACAGCGTCCCGGACCTGATCGCCGGAGACTTCAACGCCAACGAGCACGAGCGAGCCCTGCGCTGGCTGCGCCGCGAACACTCCCTCGTGAGCGCACTGCCCCTCTACGCTCCCCGGGCAAAGACGTGGAAGTGGCCCCACCTGCCAGCCTGGAGGCTCGATCACGTTCTGGTCGGGCCCTGCCTGCGTCCCGCAGAGGCGGAGGTCTTCGCCCTGGGAACGTCCGACCACTGGCCGCTTCGGGTCGCCCTGGAGGGGCTCGATGGGGACGGAGCCACCGCCCGGTGTCTGGCTGCAGGGGCTCCGAGGGGAACGTGGTGATGGCCGGGCGATCCAGCGCCCCCAGGTGACCAACTACCGTTGCTCCCTTCCAGGCCTGGCGGGGTTCATGGGCCCGGGTCGCCGGGCCCGACCATCACCACGTTCCCCGAAGCGAGTGGCGGAGAGAGTGGGATTCGAACCCACGGTACGTTGCCGCACACGCGATTTCCAGTCGCGCACCTTCGTCCACTCGGTCACCTCTCCGCGTGGTCTCGCCTCGGGAATTCGGAGATGAAAATGGCGGAGAGGGTGGGATTCGAACCCACGGTGCGTGTGAGCGCACAATAGATTTCGAGTCTACCGCCTTCGTCCACTCGGCCACCTCTCCAGATCTGCCAGCCTCCCTAGTTCCGTCGAAGCTCCCGAAAGAAGCTCTTCAGCAACTCCGAGCAACGCTCCTCCTCAACCCCCGGCACCACCTCGAAGCGGTGATTCAGGACCGGGTGCTGACTCAGATCGTCAAGACTTCCCAGGAAGCCGCCCCGCGGATCCGCTGCGCCGTAGATGCAGCGCGCGATGCGGGACAGCACCATCGCGCCAGCACACATGGCGCAGGGCTCGAGCGTGACAACAACACTGCAGCCCTCGAGCCTCCAGTGCCCTTGAGCCCGCGCCGCCTGCCGAATCGCAATGAGCTCGGCGTGACCCGTCGGATCGTCCTCGCTCTCCCGCAGATTGTGTGCCTGCGCCAGGATCTCTCCCTCGGCATTCACCACCACCGCGCCCACGGGAACCTCGCCCATGGCTGCTGCTCGACAAGCCTGCTCCAGCGCCAGCTCCATGAGCTTGGCGTGGGTAGGATGGCCAACCATCTCCGTCCTTCAAAGAGCTTCGCACCCTGGGGCGGGCGCCCACCCCATCTAAGATCGGGTTCCCATGGTGTCAATCACCCTACAGGTCCGTACTCGACTGTCTCTCGTGCTGGCTCCACGAAGAGCCGCCGCAACCCTTCTGGAGTGCTCGGTAGCCACCCTGGCCCAACGCCGACGGGCTGCTGAAACAACCCGAACAGCGGCCAGGGCCCGGTTGATCCCCTTCACAAAAGAGACCACCGTCCACCAGGCCTGGGCACGCCACCCTGCGGTCCGTGCGGTCTTCGCTCGTTACGAACTTCACGCCTGTCCTGACTGCGCCGTGGGCGCCGACGAAACTCTGGAAGAGGCGGCCTTCGGCTACGACATCCCGCTAAGAGGCCTGCTCGTGGAACTGAACAGCCTGCTTCAGGGTTGAGTTAGGCTCCCTTCTCACGCCAAGAGGTCTCCATGCTTCGCGCGATTGTGCTTCTCGCCTGCCTGCTCTTCTCCTCCGTCGCCCAGGCGGAGGACGTCACCCTCAAGACCAGCGATGGCGTCAAGATCCACGCGGTCTACAAGCCCGGCAAGCAAGGGGCGAGCGGAGTGGTCCTCGTCCACATGCTGAAGCGCTCGGGCAAGGACTGGCGCTTCTTTGCCGACAAGCTCAACACCAGCGGCATGCACACCATCGCCGTAGATCTGCGCCTGCACGGCGGGAACATCTCCGACGGCGAAAAGCCCGACATCCCCGACGAGGCCTACGGAAAGATGCGCCACGACGTCGAGGCTGCGGTGCAGTTCCTGCGGGACAAGGGCTGCACGGAGATCGCCATCGTGGGTGCCTCCATCGGAGCAAACCTGGCCCTGGTCGTGGCGGCGGATGACCCCGACATCTCGAACGTGGTTCTGCTCAGCCCCGGGCTGGACTACAAGGGTGTCTCGCTGGCAGAGCCCATCAAGAGCTACGGCGAACGTCCGGTGCTCATCGTCGTCAGCAAAGAAGACCAGTACGCGGCAAAGAGCAGTCTCCTCCTCGACTCTGAAGCCCGCGGCTACCACGTGTTGGAGATCTACGATGGTGCTGGTCACGGCACGAAGATGCTGAACCGAGAGCCTGCGCTGGAGTCGCTGCTCATCTCCTGGCTCAATGGCTCCTACCGCCTGGAAAGCGACGGCGTCGGCAGCGGCGCTGGCATCCAGGCTGGTGACGCGAGCGTCATCGAAACCGAGGGGAAGAAGATCGGCGAGGATTGATGCTGTTCCTTCTGGCGTGCCGGGCGGTGCATGGCGTGCCGGGCGTCATCCCCACGACGGTCGCTGGGCCTCGGCTGGTGGTCGAGGTACCCCACGGCTGGGAGTTGGATCACAACCGGCGCAACCCGATCAACCAGCACATCTCGCTGCTCAACGAGGCCTGGAACAGCGCCATCACCATCGACCTGGTACGGGAGGACCGCAGCACCCGTGCCTTGCCCCTCTCCATGGTCGCTGAGGGTCTGGCACTCGAGGATGGCCGCAGCATGGGCATCGAGTCCGACCATCGGGCCACCCACGAGCTGGAGGTCGCGGAACGCGAAGCCTGGGCGGTGACCAGCATGCAGCGCCACGGTCCCAACGAGCGCCTGGTCAGCACCGTTGCCCTGAGGGGGAATGAACACCTGGTGGTCCTGGTCCTCAACACCTCGCTGGACGCGCCACCCGTAGTCGTCCTGGGCTGGTCCCAGGTACTGGACACGCTGGTGCTTCCCATGGACCCGCCCCCAGAGGTCAGGCTGGTCGATCCGCTGGACCTGGAGCTCGGACCTCTCTAGATGCGGACCTTGCGCAAGGTGCGGGTGCACGGTCGGGCCACCGAGGTGGCCGAGGGCGGTGCGCGCTTCACAATCTGGCCGGGCCAGCCCCCCGAAGGCATGCCAGAACACCCATCGCTGGGTTGGCCGGTCGCTGCGAGTGAGCTCGATGGAGCCCCCGTCTGGCTGGAGAGCCGCCCAAACGGAGCCTTGCTGTCCGAGCTGAGCGGCCTGAGCGTGCCCGAGGTGGGAATGGTCATGCTCGACGTCGCGGAGGCGTTGGCCGAGCTGCACGAACACGACCTGGCCCACGGCTCGGTGGATGAGCGCCACATCGTGGTGACCGACGGAGGTCGGGCCGTACTCATCGGCACCGGGGTGCAGGCCGGCCAAGCCGAGCGAGATGCCCTTGCTCTGCGTGAGCTGATGACGCGAAAGTGGCCGCCTCCCGGCTCTCCGCCGGATCCGGGGGACGAACCCGCCGCGGTCATCGCCGAGACCCTGTCTGGCTGGCTGGACTACGAGTACCCCGACCACAGCACCCTGGCGCTCGGAACCCGTGCCCGCCAGGCCACCTTCCCGGTGCCTGTGCGCGCCGAACGCATCCCCTGGGACACCGAGCTTCCCGAAGCCCTGGGGTGGCTGGACGAGGTCAGCGTGGTGACCCGGAGTGAAGGGCTGAACCGATGGAACACCACGAGCAGCCACATCTCCGGCGCGATCACCGGAGCCCTGGAGGGCACCCAGCCCCTGGTGGGCTTTCTCGAGGACGACCCGAGGCGCCTGGCCTTGATGGCGCGACTCATGTCACCGCCCGAGGTGTCCCCGGACCCGCTGCGCTTCGAGGAGATCGAGGGCGAGCCCTGCCAGGCCATCAAGGATCTGCTCGCTGAGGAGCCTCTGGATCCCCTCCCCGTGCCCGAAGGGGTGCTGCGACGAGAGACCGGTGGTGAACTAGCAGCACGCGCCACCGAGCCCCTGCCGCGTCTCCTGCCGGACTTCGCCATTCCCGTCTCCCAGAGACTCGACACCGACGAGACAACGGGGGAGGCCCCCGAGGAGGTCAGCCCTCGGGCCATGCGGCTCGTGGTTCTCGGGCTTGTCCTGGCCCTGGGCGCCGCCGCGCTGGTCGTGTGGAAGGTGCTGTGAGCCCGCCTGCCTAGCGGCGTCGCGGACGAACCAGCAGGATGACGAGGTGGGTGTCGCCCAGCTTGAGCACCGAGCCCTGGTGCAGCTCCACCGAGTCGTCCCGCACGAGAACCCCGTCCACCTCGGAGCCGTTGCTGCTCACGTCGATGAAGACGGCGCGATCCTCTTCGATGACGAAGAAGCCATGCTGGGAACTTATCCGGGAGTCGCGAAGCGCCACATCCTGATCGACACCGCGCCCCACACCGCTGCGGCCCAACTTCAGCGGGTGCAGCACCCCGGTGTCCTCCGGTCCCAGGTACTCGACCAGGACCGCCTTCACGACCCCATGCTTCTGGGGTACGTCGAGCTTGGTGGACGGCAAGGAGGTGCCGCACTCCTCACAGAAGTGCGCACTTCCAGGATTGCGGTGGTTGCAGCTGGGACATCTCACCGACGGCCCTTCCTCTTCTTGTGGGGCTGTTCCGGGTAGACCTCTCGCACCTCTTCTCGAAAGCGCTCGAAAGACCCGTCGACGATGCTCTGCCGCATGCGCCCCATGAAGTCGGCGAACCAGTGCAGGTTGTGGAGGGTGGCCAGGGTTGCTCCCAACACCTCTCCCACCCGGAACAGATGGTTCAGATAGGCCCGGGTGAAGTTGCTGCAGGTGTAGCAACTGCAGGAGGTGTCGGGCGGGTACATATCCCTGCGGTAGCGAGCATCGCTGACACGAAGGCGACCCCGAGAGGTGTAGAACATGCCACTTCTCGCGTGCCGGGTCTGGATCACGCAATCGAACATGTCGATCCCCCGGGCCACCCCCTCGACCAGGTCCAGTGGGCGGCCGACACCCATCAGGTAGCGAGGATGGTCCGCGCTCATGTGCGGCGTGGTGTAGTCCAACACCTCGCACATCACCGCGTGTCCCTCGCCCACACTGAGGCCGCCGATGGCATAGCCGTCGAAACCGATCTCCTGGATCTCCTCCGCCGATCGCTGGCGAAGATCCGGCCAGAATCCGCCCTGCACGATGCCGAACAGCGACTGCTCCGGATGCGTATGGGCCTTCTTGCTGCGCGCCTCCCACCGGGTGGTGCGCGCCACGCTCTGCTCGGCGTAGCTCTTGTCGGTCCCATAGGCGAGACACTCATCGAAGACCATGGCGATGTCGGCACCCAGCTTCATCTGGATGTCCATCGACCGCTCCGGACTCAGGAAGGTCCGCTTCCCGTCAACCTCGAAGCTGAAGGTCACACCCTCTTCCTCGACCCGCTTCTTCTTGAGGCTGAAGACCTGGAAGCCACCACTGTCCGTCAGGATCGGCAGGTCCACCTTCATCATCCCGTGTAGACCGCCGTGCCGCGCCACCACGTCCTCGCCCGGGCGCTGGTGGAGGTGGTAGGTGTTGGCGAGGATGATCTGACTGCCCGTGCTCGCCAGGTGCAGCGGGCTGAGGGTTCGGATCACGCCCTGAGTTCCCACGGGCATGAAGACCGGCGTTTGCACCGTTCCACGCTGGGTCTCCAGCGCTCCGGCCCGCGCTCGACCCTGCTGTGCCTCGACTCGGAAGGGCAAAGGTCGTGTCATTACGAACGACTAACCCGCCTCAGGTGGGCCACGAGGCGGATACAGGGGTAGACTCACGCCCAGGATCCCTAATAGGCATGTCATCCCCCGGACGCAGCCGGCCTCCACCTTTTCCCCAAGGGATGGAGCTCTCGAAGCACTACCGGGTAGAGGCCCTGGTTCGCCTTAGCGAAGGGCGGATGTACTACCTCGTCAACGACGAGCGTGAAGATCAGCAGACCCGCAAGTGCTGGGAGTGTGGCTTCGAGGACACCCCGCGCATCGAAAGCAACTGCACCGGCTGCGCCCATGTCTTTGAGCCGCGCACGCAGTTCCTCATGAGCGTGCGATGGGCGCCCGAAGGCTACGAACCCTACCTGCGCTTCTTCGAGAAGCGCTTCAATCACCCGGGCCTGCTGCACCCCGACGACGTCTTCGTCCATGGTGCTGTGCTCTGCAGCCTGGTGCGCTACCGCGGCGAAGCCCTGATGCTGGACGAGGCATCCCCCTACTCGCCTCTCGATGTCCTGCACATGGGCCAGCGCTTCGCGGGCTTGCTCGCCTTTCTGCACCACAACGGTGTGCAGCTCGCCAGCCTCACCCAGGCCAACGTCCTGATCCGACGGGAGGAGAGCCGGCTTCTGCTCTTCGACCCCAACGTGGCCGAGGTCTGGGACACCGCCGTCCCCGACGGCGAGCGCGGGAATGAGCTGGCCCCACTGGGACAGATGCTGCGCCGCTTCACCCCGGTGAACTGCAACCGCCTGCGGGACTTCTTCCAGATGACCGAGCAGGGGACCTACGCCAACCCCCTCGAGTTCGGCCGAGCCATCGAGAAGGAGTTCGACGTCGTCGATACCACTCCACTGCCCGGAGTCGCCGCGATGAGCGACGTGGGCCTGGCCCGCACCCTGAACGAGGACAACTGGGGATGGGTGCAGCTCGCGGACGACGTCTACCTGTACGTGGTCGCTGATGGAATGGGGGGCCACGACAGCGGGGAGGTCGCGTCCGAGGTCGCGACGAACACCATCTGCCGGGTAGCCAGGACGCGCTTCATGAAGGAGACCTCACGCACGCCCGAGGTCATGGAGAACATCCTCGACGAGGCCTTCCAGGCAGCCAACAACACCGTCAAATCCACCGCGGAGTCCCGCGGAAACGACATGGGAACCACCCTCGTGGCTCTGCTCGTGGCGGGAAACACGGGCCTGATGGCAAACGTGGGAGACAGCCGCGGGTACTTGCTGCGCAACGGGCTCCTGAAGCAGGTCAGCAAGGACCACAGCCTGGTCTCCAAGATGGTCGAACAGGGTCGAATCACGGCCGACGAGGCCCGAACCCACCCGCACAGCAACATCCTCCTTCGCACCGTCGGAACCGAACGGAACGTCGAGATCGACATCTTCCACATGGAGCTCCGAACCGGGGATCGCGTCCTCATGAACAGCGATGGGCTGTGGGGCGAGGTCGCGGACTCGAACATCCAGGATCTGATGATGCAGCACAACGACCCACGGATCTGCGCCCGCGAGCTCGTCCGGGCTGCTCACCACGGCGGTGGAAAAGACAACGTCACGCTCATGATCGTCGAGGTGCCGTGACGCTGCTGACGGGCCTCGCGCTGGCGGTGGAGCCCGCCGGAGTCGTGCGCGCGGTCGTGGTGGTCACCGCAGACCAGGTGGACGACAGCATCCTGAAGACCACGAGGGTGGACACCACCGAGCTGCTCGAAAACAGTGGCCGCTACCAGATTCTGAGCCCCGAGTTGGCCGAGGGCCGCCTGGGCTACCCGCCCGAAGAGATGACCTGCGCCACGCTCGAGTGCTGGACGGAGGCCGGGGCGATCCTGGGGGCCGACCAGCTGGTCGTTCTGCACCTGCGAGCCGACTGGACGGGCCCCCGTACCGACGTGATGGTCGTGGACATCAGCAGCTCATCGCTCCGGGAAGCTCCTCCGATGAACCTGCCCCGGCAGGGAGGCGCTCCCATCGAGAGCTTGGAGTTGCTGCTGCTCGGAGAGGGTGGGCTGGAGATCTCCTGGCCCGTGCCGAGCTCGGTCCTGGTCCTCAACGGCCAACGCCATGAGGGCCTGGGTGGTGCCTTCAACACCGCCGCCCCCGCCGGGAAGCACCTGGTTCGGGTAGAGGCGGATGGCTACGCACCCGTCTTTGCTGCGGTGCTCGTGGTGCCGGGATCAGAGAGCCGCCTGGCCCTGAGCCAGAACCCCCTGGTCGAGGTCTACACCCGGCGCAACTGGGCTCCGTGGGCAGCCCTGGCCCTGGTCGGTGGAGGCATGACGGCCCTGCTCGCGACGGCTTCGGTGCCCGCTGTCGCATGGGCTCCATGAAGCTCCCGCCGGTCCTTCGCACCATCGCCAAGCGCATCGCGGAGCTCGGCGGCACGACCTACCTGGCCGGCGGACCCGTCCGCGACCATCACCTGGGCCGGACACCCAAGGACTTCGACCTGGAGGTGCACGGCCTGCCTGAGGATCTCCTGGCCAGGACACTGGCGGAATTCGGCAAGGTCAACGCTGTGGGACGCAGCTTCGGCGTCTACAAGCTGACGGTGGACGGAGAGGAGCTGGACGTCGCGCTCCCCCGCCGCGACTCCAAGGTGGGCCCTGGACATCGAGGCATCCAGGTCGCCGGCGATCCCTGGATGGGCACGACCGAGGCCTGTCGGCGTCGGGACCTCACCATCAACGCCATGCTCTACGACGTGCTCAGCGCTGAGACAATCGACCCCTTCTGCGGCCAGGACGACCTGGAGAACAAGCTCCTTCGCCACGTGGATGCAGCCACCTTCGTGGAGGACCCGCTGCGTGCACTGCGGGTGGTGCAGTTCGCAGCGCGGCTGGAGTTCCAGGTCTCGCCCGAGTTGAAGCTGCTCTGTCGGGAGACGGCGCTGGGCGAGCTGCCCGCCGAACGCATCCTCACCGAGCTGGAGAAGCTGTTGCTCCAAGCCGCCAGGCCAGGACGTGGCATCGAACTTCTGGTGGAGCTCGGAATCCAGGAGCGGCTCTTGCCCGAGCTCGCCCTGGACGGCGTGGCGGAGGTGGTCGATCGGGCTGCTGCGCAAGACTGCGAAGCGCCGCTTCGCGACGGCTTGATCTTCGCCGCCTTTCTGCACCGAAGCACCTCTCCCGAGGCCACTCTGGACCGCTTGAGGCTCCACACCCGTCTGGGTTGGCCCATTCGAAAACGGATCCTCGAAACGCTGAACGCCGAGCGCAGCGTTGAGGACACCGCCCTGCGCCGCCTGGCGGACGAGTTGCCGGTGGAGCTCCCGATCCGTCTCTGGTGGGCCATCGATCCCAGCTGGTGTCCGGACGCTCTCGATCGTGCGGAATCCCTCGGCGTGGCCCAGGGGCCCTTGCCCCACCTGGTCGCAGGAAAGGACCTGAAGGCGCTCGGGATCTCGCCCGGACCCGCCTTTGGAGAGCACCTCGCAGCGGTGAGGGAAGCTCAGACTGCGGGTCGGGTTTCGACCCAAGCGGAGGCGCTGGCGCTCGTGCGCGGGCGGCTCCGACAAAGCCGGTGATACAAAGTCCTCCATGAAACGCCTTCTCGTGTTGCTCGCCCTGCTCCCCGCAGCAGCGGTTGCCCAGCAAAGCCCACCACCCGAAGAAGCTCCCAAGGAAGCGAAGCGGTCCGGGCCCGAGCTGCTGACGGACCTCCGTCCCGAGTACATCCAAGGTGAAAAGGTGATGGTTCGCTTCACCCTCACCAACCCCTTGAGTTCTCCTGTGCAGTTCGCGGATCTGGCCACGCGTCCCTGGCTGGTGCACTTCGAACTGGTCGACAAGGCGGGCAAGAAGCAGACCTGGTACACCACCCCACCCGAAGAGGACCCGGGCGGCACCTGGACCATCGCCCCCCGCGCCCAGCGCAAGGTGCTGCTGGAGATCCCCAGCTCCTCTCGCCTGAAGAAGGGCGAGTACACGATGACCGTTCGCATCCTGGACGACGCGGGCGAGCTGATTCTGCCTGCCCACGCGATGGCCGTCGTCCCCGCCCAACCCGTCGCCGGCGACACGCTGTACGAAACGGACGGCCTGGCGCGAAACGGCCACCACACCGTCTGGGTCCAGAAGTCAGCTGATGGCTACGATCTCTACCTCCACCACGCCGATGGCAAGAACCCGACGCGGACCATCGGCGACTACCACCTGCTGCACCTGGACCAGTCCATCGAGCCGCTGCTCAGCACAGCCCGCTCCCAAGAACGATGGAACCGCTACATCGTGTGGCAGTCCGGTCCCCGCACGGTGAACTACCTCCGCATGGACGGCCAGGAAGTGCGCGGGGAGCCCTCCAAGTTCGACACCCCCTACCCGAAGGTCGAGCTCATTGCCCGCCCATCCACCGATGCCAACGGTGGCCTCCACATCCCCATCTGGATTCCTGGTCCCAAGGGTGTGAACGGTCAGGTGATGGTCGTCAGCCTCCAGGGTCATGAGGGCCCCACCTACCGAAACATCGCGCGACTGGACCGCAAGCCGGACTGGAGCACAAGCGCGGTGGACGCCGGTGGACACCTCCGCCTCCTGTTCGGAAGCAAGACCACGCTGGACCTGTACACGGTCACCGCCGGTTCCGACCTGCCCGGCGTCGGCAAGCGCATCGACACCTCCAACGCCAGGCCCCTCTTCGCCAGCTTCGCCTACCTGGCCAAGACCGCGACGCGACCCGGAGGTCTGGCCGTGCTGGCCTTGTTGGACCTGGGTGAGGGACAGGCCGAAGCCAGCTGGTTCTCGCTGGACGGTACGCGCCTGGAGACCCTCGGCACGACGACGCTTCCGGAGAGTGGCTCGGTCTCCCAGCTCTTCCCGGTGGGGGAAGAGGGCTACGCCGCCCTGCACGAAGGAGAGAGCTCCCGCGTGCTCTTCGCCGGTGGCAGCGTCGAGCTGACAGGCGATCCCACGATCCTGATCGCCAAGGACGAGGACATCTGGGTCCGATCCATCGAAAAGGGCGGCCCCATCAAGAGCCGCCCCGTTCCAACCGACTGAAGGCTTCGGTCAGAGTTCGCCGCAGGCATCCGGGTAGACCAGGTCGTACTGCTGGTCATTCCACTCCGCAACGCCGGCATCCCAGTCGAAGTCCACGCTGGCGTTCTCTTCGAGACGCACACAGGCGTCGTTGTCCGGATCCGGGTCACTCGTGCAGTCACACCAGTTGCTGTGCTGTCCGCCGCAGTACCAGGGCTCGAAGTCCGCGAAGGCCTCGTTCTGGGCTTCGTTCTTGAACATGCACTCCCAGTCGCTGCCGCTGCCGTAGTAGCTCAACACGTCCGCACAGGTGCCCGTGGTGGCTTCGGGGTCGTTCACCTGAGCGATGGCCGTGGCGTCGAAGGCCGCGACCTTGTAGGACAGGATGTAGTCGTCGAGCGGGAGGGACCAGGTGTTCAGCACCACCGTGTAGGCGCGTCCCGGGTGCAGCGAGGTATCGATCTCGCAGAACTCCGGGGTACCGCGACCGGCGTGCTGCCCGTCCTGCCCGAAGCGGCCGAACATGGTGCACTCGTTGAACTCGACCTCGATCTCGTTGCCCAGGCTGTCCTCGTAGAGCTGGGCGAAGTCGCCCATCTCCACGCCCGGTGAGCCGGTGTAGTAGGCGCTGAGACCCACTTCCATGTCGATGTCGCCGTCGTCGCGGAAGTTTTCGGGCCAGTAGTAGGTCTCGACGGGATCCTGTGCAGAGACCGACTGGTTCCAGAAGACCGCCTCGGGGTCCACGACCAGGCAGATGACGTTTCCATTGGCGATAAAGGTGGTCGTCGCGCCACCCTTGGTGCCCACCTCCGGCGGACCCAGCTCGTGCAACACCACGGCGCCGTCGTCATTGAAGCCCACGTTGGAGGCATCGATCGGGCTCAGCGGATCCAGGTGAGCGATCCCCGGGTAGCCATCGATGGGCAGCGGAATGAAGTCCGTGTTCTCACGGTCACAGCCAAGGCTGAGTAGAAGCAGCAGGCTCATCTCAGTTGCCCTCGTACAGGTAGTCGATCATCAGGACCGGGTGGTCGTCCGCCGCTCTCGCAGCGTCGGAGTCGGGCTCCGTATAGGTGTACACGGAGTCCATCGACACGACGTAGTCATCCTCGGTGATGTAGGTCCCGGGGAAGTTGACCACGTCGGTGTGGGCCGTTCCGTAGTTGTAGTCGCTGGTGTACTCGCTGTTGGACTGACCAGCTTCCTTGTCGCAGGTGCTGAACTGCAGGCCTTCCTGGGGATTGATGGTCGGCTTGTCGACCCATCCCCAGAGCTGCATGCCTTCGCGGTACTCGACCTGCCACATGTTGAACTCGGCTTCGTAGTAGTCGCCCTCGTCGACGAAATCGAGGCCATCCTCCCCCGAGATCCAGCTCAACTCGTAGTCCGCCGTGAGCTCGAAGAGCTCGTAGCAGGACTGCTGGTAGTACCCCGGGGTCTCCACGACGTTGCCGCCGTCATCCAGGATGGGCTGACCCAGCACATTGCTGTGGAAGTCGATGATGTCGGCGTAGTCCTTGTAGCGCCCCGTCACGACCTCGCAGGCCAGCTCGGCGAAGCAGGCGAAGTCGTAGCGCCCCACGGTGCCACCACCGTAGGGGTAGGTGTCACCAGGAATGCCTTCGTCGATGACCGGGCCCATCTCCGGGTGGGGATAGGAGAAGAGGTCGTCATGCACCGCGGGGAAAGCGCCCAGGAAGATCGGCCCGATGAGCCGCGGGTCGGTGACCGTCTCGCCGTTGGGCAAGGTCACCGTCGCCGCCGCCTTGGGGATCTGCACCGAACCGTGGAGATCGACCTCGGGAAGGTGCTCGTTGAAGGCACATCCCGCCGTGAGGAAGAGAATGGGGTTCATTACAAAATCTCCTAGAACTCGTACTCGACGCCGACCTGGAACTGCGTCGGGCGCTGGCGGGCACCAATGACCCACCGGTTCTGACTGCTGACGTACCCACCGTAGACGTACTCGGCCTGGCGGGCGTTGATGGCGTTCTGCAGCGTGACGACTCCATTGAAGTTGCCCTTGCGAACGTCGAACTTCTGCTTGATCTGGATGTCCAGGTAGGCCACCGGCTCGGTGCGCGCATAGGTTCCCAGATCGCTCTTCAGCAGGGTGCTGCCACCGTAGCCGGAGCCGTAGTAGTAGCGACTGACCGGGTACCCGCTGTAGTACTGAACCTGCCCACCCACCGTGGTGGTCCACGGGTCGTTGGGAAGATCCCAGGCGGCTCCGACCTTGACCTGATGGCGCACGTCGGTGCCCAGGTTGCCGTAGCTGTACTCAGCCTGTGGGGGGACAGCGAGACCGGAGCTGCTGGCCGTGAGGATGGTGCCGCGCGAGACCGTGTAGGTGTAGGTCCCCTGCAGCAGCCAGCGATCCGACCAGTTCTTACGCACCTGCACATCGGTCTGGTAGTAGTCACGACGGCTGACGTCGGGACTGCGCAAGCGGAAGAGGCTCTCCACCTCACCGTTGCCCGTACCAACGAAGGCGTAGCCATCTTCGTCCCAGATGACGTTGGTCTCATCGTAGACGTAGATGTTGCGGGTGAACTTGCCGGTGAAGCCTACGGCGAGGACGAGGTCGTCGATGACGGCCCGCTCAGCGCCCAGGGTGAACTCATCGCTGTGAGGAGCGGTCAGCGTGTCGTGGATGCGGTTCTTGTTCTCCAGGGGGCTGAGGCTGTAGGCCTCGGTCGCCTGGTTGGTGTACTCGCTGAAGTACTCACCCAGGTAGAGCTTGGAGCCGTAGCCCACGTTGCTCAGAGGGCTCGCGACGCCCAGCGTACCGATGCTGTTGAAGCGACCGTAGCCACCGCTGATCTTGGTCTTCTCATCGCCCCAGGGGTCCCAGGCCGTGTAGAAGCGCGGCCCGAAGACACCGGTGTTGACCACAGCCAGGTCGGTGTTGGCCCGCAGGATGCTGCGGTCGTAGCGCAGGCCGAAGCGGAAGGTCAGGTTGTCGATGGGCTTGTAGACATCCTGGACGAAGGCACCGTAGTGCTCCCCTTCCTGAAGCTTCTGGAAGGGCCCCGTGATCTCGAGCCAGTAGTAGTTCTCGTAGGTGTTGGGATCGTAGGGGACCGCGTTCAGGTCGACGTAGAGCAGGTTGCCGTTGTAGCCCTGGACCTGGTCCTGGCGGAGCGCGTTGGCCTCGAAGCCCGCCTTGAAGTCGTGGGTTCCGGGCAGGACCGGAATGGTCCGCTGCAGAAGACTGACCTTGGACTCGACCCGGTAGCGCTCACGATCATCCAGGTAGAAGTAGCCATAGTTCTGGCTGCTGAAGGCGTTGTAGCTGCCGTCGCGGCCCGGGGTCTCGAAGTCGTTGGTGCCTTCGATCTCGTCGGGCGAACAGGGGTGGTAGCCCAGGTCCTCGACGTGGGTGCAGGGAACCGAGGAGATCTCGATGTACTCCCGCTGGTAGGTGACCTTGGACTCGACGTAGACCTCGGGAGAGAGGAACCAGTCCCACTCGCCACCGACCACGAAGCCGCCCTGGGTCTGTCGTGCCTGCGCTTCAGGCTTCACGAAGCGAGAGCCCTGCAGCATGTTGTCGATGGTGGTCGGGTTGGCCTGGAAGATGACCTGAACACGGTGAGCAGGCACCGGCTGCGTGGTCAGCTTTCCGTAGATGTAGTGGCCCTCGTAGTCCCGCGGCAGGTCGATGCCCACGTTGGCGATCAGAGAACGCACCCCTGAGTAGCTGATGATGAACCAGGCCTTGTCTCGAACGATGGGACCACCCACCAGCCCGTTGAAGCTGTAGGTGCTGAACTGGCTGTCGAAGCCCGTGGGAGCCAACTGCACACCGTCCGCGGCGTAGCGGGCGTCCATCTTGGGCGACCAGTTCGCGCTCTGGTAGTAGACGTTGGTGTCGAACTCGAGCTGGTTTCCACCGGAGCGGGTGACGATGTTGACGATGCCGCCCAGGTTGGTGGCATGTTCGGCATCGAAGGCGCCGGTGATGACCTCGAGCTGCTGGATGGCGTCGAAGTTGAAGTTCAGCGAAAAGGTTCCGGTGACGGGGTCGGTGATGTTGACGCCGTCGATCATGTAGGTGTTCTCGTTGTACGCAGCGCCACCCATGTTCGGGTTGCCGGTACCGAGGACGCCGGGGGCCGCGGAGACCGCGGAGAGGTAGTCACGCCCGGTCGGCACACGATCGAGGAACTCCTCCGACATGACCGTCGCCCGCTGGGTGCTCTCCGTGTCGATCGCAGGAGCTTTCTCCTCGACCACGATCTCCATTCCCTCCTCGACGAGTGTCATCTCGAGGGTGAGGGTCACGGTGCGGCCGAGCAGCACCTGAACGCTGGGGTACTCGACGGTCGCAAAGCCCGCCATCTCGGCGCGAACGAAGTACACGCCCGGCGGCAGCTTGCTGAACAGGAAGCGACCGTTGGCGTCGGTCTCCCGCTGTTGAGCACCACCGATGAGGTTCGGCGAGTCCACGGTGATGAACACACCGGGAACAGCGAGACCACCTTCATCGATGGCAACGCCCTTGATGGTTCCGGTCTGTTGTGCGTGGGCTGGCGCAGCGAAGAGCAGCGCCAACGGGAGCAGAAGAATCAGCAGGAAGCGTGAGAACTTGACGACCCAGGGCATGGGGGCTCCTGTGGGGGAGGTCGGGTCAGGGGACAAAGTCGTTCTGCAATACGCGACCGGGACGCTGACGTCAACCCCGGAGGGTGACGGCATGACGCCCCTTTTTCACGTGGAAGCGAGGAGCGAGAGTGTCTTCGATCCCCAACGATGTTCACATCTGGTCACGATCGCGACACCAATGGTTGACGATGGCCCTACCGACCCACTATCAACGAACCTTCTCCCCGGAGTTGTCGTGAAGCGATTCTTCATGGGCCTGGCGCTGCTCGTTCTCGGTGCAGCTTCCATCCAGGCCGACGCGACCACCCTGTCGTCGCTCACCGAGAACCAGATGACGGATGCCTCCGATCTGGTGGTGCGCGGCAGCATCAACGAAGTGTGGACCGAGCGCGACGATCTCGGCCGCATCTGGACCCGTGTCCAGATCGAAGTCGATCGCACCCTCAAGGGAACGGCGGTCGACAGCGTTCTGGTCAGCCAGATGGGCGGTGTCTACGCCAACGACTACCAACCCATGCATGGCGCTCCGCGCTTCGACGTGGGCGAGGAAGGCTACTTCTTTCTCGAGCACCTCGAGGCCGGCTACACCGGCGTGGTCGGATGGTGGCAGGGCAAGTACACGGTCCGCGTCGATCCCGACACCGGGCAGGAAATGCTGGTCCGCTTCGTGGTCAGCCAGGACGCCTGGTACGACCATCGCTTCATTCCCCACCCTCCGATCTCCGATCGTCTCTACGTCGATGACTTCGAGGCCGACCTCACGGCCCACCTGAAGACCGGCTGGAACGGAGAGCCGATCCCCGGCACCAGCACCGAACGCCTCCAGCGCGTGAACGGGGTGACCCGATGACCCTCCTGCTTGGCACCGCTTTCGCCTGGAACCACCTCGGTCAGATGTGGGCTCCCGATGAGATGCCCATCGAGTGGTACATGACGGACTACGTCGAGGGAAGCCTCCCGGCAGAGCCCTCGTCCGAGACGGGACTCCTCTACCAGGAGGAGGCCTCGGTCATCATGTTCTGCAACTGGCACTGGACGGACTACTGCGACGAGATCCTCAGCCCCACCTACTGGCGCTTCGACACGCCCGACACGGCCGAGTGCTCGGACATCTCCTACAGCTACGAAGGCATCGCTCCGGGCAACGAGGGGCAGACCACCAACGGCATCGTGAAGTTCTACTGGGACGACCCCAGCGGAGAGCTGGGAACGGGTGTCAACGCGGTCACCTACCCCCGCTCCCAGAACGAGGTCGTGAAGACCCAGAACGGCCAGACCTACTACAAGACCTACGACGCCGACATCGTGTTCAACCGGGACATCAACTGGTCGCCGGATGCCGACATCGAGATCTCCTGCGCCGGTGAGCGCAGCGTCGAAGCCACCGGCACCCACGAGGTCGGACACCTCCTGGGCCTGGGGCACAGCTGCGAGCAGGGCGAGCCCTGCAACTCCGATGACCTGCTGAAGGCCACGATGTACTGGTCCGGCGGCGAGTGCGACACCGCCCGCAGCGCGGTCGGTGAGGACGACATCGAGGGCCTGAATGCCCTCTACGGACCCTTTGTCGAGTGGACCCACACCGGCGATCGCTTCGGTGCCGTACCCCTGGAGATCTGCTTCGAGATCATCACGGACGAGGCCACGCTGGAGCAGATCACCGACATCCAGTGGCACTTCGGTGACGGAATCACGAGCGACGAGCTCAACCCCTGTCATACCTACGAGAGCCAGGGCCAGTTCAACGTGACCCTCACCGTCAGCGGCGAGGGCGAGAACTGCGGTGGCTGGGACAGCAAGGACATCTCCCGTGCCTTCGCCCTGGTGTGCGACGCCCCCACCCCGAGCTTCGAGGTCGCCCACTACGACGGCCTCATCTACCAGGTCGTCAACACCACGGATGTGAGCACCTACGGTTGTGTAGACGGCATCCTGTGGGAGGTCTACGAAGGCGGTTCCGCCAGCGGCGAGCCCATCCAGGTGATCGGAGCCTGGTCCCCCAAGATCGACTTTGCGGACTTCGGCGAGGGCACGTACACCATCGTGCTGACCGCCCAGGGACCCGCGAGCGACGGTGAACAAGCCACCGGCACCGTGGACATCGTCGACGCCAAGGGCGACTTCCGCGGCTGCGGCACCACCGGAGCCGCCGGGCTGGGGGCCGCCCTGCTCATGATGGGCGCGCTTCGTCGCCGACGTTCCTGAAGCACCTCATCTGCGTTAGGGAGGAAGGTCGATGACCTTCCTCCTGCTGCTCTGGGGCTGCACGGGCGCCCCCTCAAGCGTGAGCCCCCTTCCTCCTGAGAAGGTGGGCGCGCCCACAGCGCTCGCTCGCGTCGAGCCGACGCGAATCGATCTGCCCCACTCCAGCCGCCCTCAGGACGAGAAGCTCGAGCGCATTCCGATCCTGGGACCCTTCGAGCTCATCCGCACCGTGGAGGGTGTCAGCAACTGGGAGGCGAGGCTCCCGGTCCGGCCACGAAATCTCTTCTTCTCCAAACCCTCGCCCGGCATGGAGGTGTACGGACCCGAAGGAGAGAAGCTGACCTTCGATCGGGACAAGAACACCCGGGCCGACTCCTGGAAGTTCACCGCCGAGACCTTGATCCTCCGCCTGCCCGAAGGTGCCAGCCAGCCCAAGGACGGGGCCTTCTCCATGATCTACCCCAAGGCGATCGAGCGGGAAAACAGCCTGAACTTCAACGCAGCGGGCCTGGAGGAGGACGAGTTCGTGCGCCGCTCCCTCCAGCTCGGACCCGACACCCGTACCGGGCTGCTTCTGCCTGCTCCCGCCTCGGCGACCTGGACGGTGAGCTTCCCTGCCAACGCCGCGCTGCAACTCGATGGGGTGGTGCTTCCTCCCGAGGCCGCCGCCCTCGAGAGCAGCGACGGCGCGGTGCTCGTGGTGGAGGTCGATGGCGAAGAGCACTACCGGAAAGCGCTCCAGGTGGGCGAGTGGTCCCCCCACCTGGTGGACCTGAGCACCGTGAGCGGTGAGCACGAGCTCACCCTCCGTACCGAGGGCGGCGAGTCCGACGTGCTCGACTACGTCTTCCTGGCCGAACCCACGCTCTACACCCCCAGCACCGATCCCCGCCGGGTGCTGGTGGTCTTTCTCGACACCCTGCGCGCCGATCACCTGAGCTCCTACGGCTACGAGCGCGACACCTCCCCCACCATGGCGGCCTGGGCAGAGCAGAACGCCGTCGTCTTCGAGGACGCCCGAAGCGTCGCACCCTGGACGCTGCCGACGACGCGGAGCGTGCTGACGGGCAACCACCCGGAACGCTACGGGGCCAGCAAGCGCCTGCCCGAGTACCTGGCGGAGCAGGGCTGGGCCACCGGCGCCTTCGTGGGAAACGTCTACCTGTCTTCCAACTTCGACATGGCCCAGGGCTGGGCCCAGCACGGCTGTGTCAACTGGCCTCGTATCGAGGCGCAGATCGAGAAGGTGGACGACTTCGTGGAGCGCCATCCGAACCGGGACCTGCTGGTCATGCTCCACACCATGGACATGCACCTGCCCTACACCGAGCCCAGGAAGTACCGGCGGCTCTACACCGGCGATGCCCCTGGTGATTTGGGGGACCGGGCGGTGCGCAGCCCGGTGCTGCGCGCGTACAAGAATCACGGGGATCCCGTGAAGGACTGGGTGATCGGCCGCTACGACAACAACATCCGCTACACCGACGACCAGCTCATGCCCCTCATCGAGCGCATGGATCCCGACGTGGTGGTCATCTTCTCCGACCACGGCGAAGAGTTCTGGGACCACGGAGGCTTCGAGCACGGGCACACGCTCTACGACGAGATCCTGCGCGTGCCCATCATCATCATGGGCCCGGGCATCGAGCCGGGCCGCGTGACGGCGCCGGTCTCCAACCTGGACCTCACCCCCACGATCCTGGATCTGCTCGATGTGCCCTACCAGGGCCTGGATGGCTGGTCTCTGGTCCCGCTCACCCACGGCGAGCAGGTCGATGAGTTCGAGGAGCGGATCCGCTCCGTGGGACGCCCTCTCTACGGTGAGGAGCAGTGGGGCGTGCTGGTCGGCGACACCAAGTGGACCAGCCACGACGGCAAGGAGCAGGTCTTCGACCTGGCCTCGGACCCGGGCGAGGAGACGAACCTGGTGGACAGCGCCGAGTTGACCCTGCTGCGCAGCGCGCTGGGCACGGGTCTGGGCACCCAGAGCCCGGTGCTCTGGCGCCTGGAGATGGGCAAGCTGCCCAAGAAGCCGAAAGAGCCGGTCGTGCTGAGCATCGAGCACCCCGGCGGCTTCGAGATGGCCTGGCTGGGCCAGGATCCTCTGCGGCGCGCCGACGCCACCCTGGAGATCGGACTCGACGGTGTCGTCCGGGTGACCTACCAGAAGCTCACCGGCAGCCCGGAGATCTACCTGGTGCCCGCAGACGGCATCGGCGCCGTGGAAGGCCTGACCCTCACCCAGGCCGACGACCAGAAGACGGCACCTCTTCCGGATCCACTGCCCGAAGCACTGGGCCACGCCGAGAGGCTGTGGACCGCCCGCCTGGATGGGCGCAGCGTGCGACTCTTCTATGCGGTGGCCCCCATTCCTCTTCCGGAGTGGAGCGAGCTGGACGCAACCGACGCCGAACTGAACGAAGCGCTCAAGGCGCTGGGCTACCAGGATCGCGAGGACGAGCAATAGTGCGCTACGAAGCCCAGAACCCGCTCATCGTCCAGTCCGATCACACCCTGATGCTCGAGACCATGGGGCCGCACTTCCGCCAGGTCCGCGATGAGCTGTGCCGCTTCGCTGAGCTGGTGAAGAGTCCCGAGTACGTGCACTCCTACCGGGTCACCGCGCTGTCGCTGTGGAACGCCGCCGCCTCCGGGGTCCTGGTCGAAGAGGTCCTGGCCACGCTCGAGCGCTGGTCCAAGTACGACGTGCCCCCCAATCTCCCGGTCCACATCCGGGAGACCATGGACCGCTACGGGCGTCTGAAGCTGCTTCCGGACGACGCCCGCGGTGGGCTTCGCCTGGTCGCCAGCGACGCCATCCTGATGCGCGAGCTCCTGGGAACCCGAGCCGCGCAGCCCTACCTCGGCGAGGCGATCGACGAACGGGCGGTGGCGGTCACCGCAGCCCACCGCGGTGAGCTCAAGCAGGCCCTGCTCGCGATCGGACACCCCGTCGAAGATCTTGCCGGCTACGTGGAAGGCGAGGCGCTAGCGCTCGAACTGGCTTCGGACTTCGCCTTCCGCGAATACCAGGAGCACGCGATCGATGCCTTTCACCAGGCTGGCAGCGGAGTGATCGTCCTTCCCTGCGGCGCAGGGAAGACGGTGGTCGGGATCGGGGCCATCCACAAGCTGCAGACGCGCGTCCTCATCCTCTGCACCAACGTCACCGCTCTGCGGCAGTGGCGGGAGGAACTCCTGCAGAAGACAACGCTCACCGAAGAGCAGATCGGGGAGTACAGCGGATCCCAGAAGACCATCGCCCCGATCACCCTGAGCACTTACCAGATGCTCACCTGGCGCCGCTCCAAGGATGCCGAGTTCGAGCACTTCGGCATCTTCCAGCGGGCCAACTGGGGCCTGGTCATCTACGACGAGGTGCACCTGCTCCCCGCGCCCGTGTTCCGGGCGGTCGCTCACCTGCAGGCACGGCGGCGGCTTGGCCTGACCGCGACCTTGATCCGAGAGGACGGCAAGCAGGGTGACGTCTTCGCGCTCATCGGGCCCAAGCGCTTCGACATGCCCTGGAAGGACCTCGAGCACCAGGGCTGGATCGCCAGCGCCTCCTGCACGGAGATCCGCATTCCCTTCCTGGACGAGGAGCGCTTGCGCTACGCCGTCGCGGAAGAGCGTGAGAAGTTCAAGCTGGCCTCGCTCAACCCGCGCAAGATCGATGTGGTCGTCGAGCTGTTGAAGCGCCACAACACGGAGAAGGTGCTCATCCTGGGTATGTACCTCTCGCAGCTCGAGGATCTCGCAAGCTCGCAGGAGCTCCCCCTGATCACCGGAAAGACGCCACAGTCGGAGCGCGACACGCTCTTCGCCAGCTTCCGCGATGGTCACACCCGCGTGATGGCGGTCTCCAAGGTGGGGAACTTCAGCGTCGATCTTCCCGACGCCGCGGTCGCCATCCAGATCAGCGGGACCTGGGGCAGCCGCCAGGAGGAAGCCCAGCGCCTGGGCCGCATCCTGCGTCCCAAGCAGGGCGACAACCGGGCCTTCTTCTACACGGTGGTCACCCGGGACAGCCGCGAACAGCACTTCGCCGAGAAGAGGCAGCTCTTCCTGACCGAGCAGGGCTACGCCTACGAGATCGAGGCGAGGTCGTGAGCGAGGAGCGCATCCTGCACCGCAACCTTGCCGTGCTGCGGGTCAGCGAAGCCAAGGTGCTGGACGAGATCCGGGCTGTCGTTCCCCTGGATGACTACTGCTTCGGTCAACTGAGCGACACGGAGCTGATCATCGATCCCCAGAGGCTGAAGGAGCTCATCGGCCGTCTCGACGCACGGGGGCTCTCCCCATTGATCACACGCGAATAGCTCCATGTGGGCCCTCCTCCTGGCGTGCTCAGCGAAGCCGGAACTGTCCCCCGAGCCAGCGCCGTCCTCGCCCAACATCATCCTGATCACCCTGGACACCACCCGAGCCGATGCCCTGGGGGTCTACGGAGGTCCCGAGAGTCCTCACTTCGACGCCCTCGCGGCACGCGGCACCCGCTTCCAGTGGGCGCTCAGCCACGCCAGCACCACGCTGAACGCTCACACGAGCCTGTTCACGGGCCTCGACCCGCATGGGCACGCGGTGCCTCGCAATGGCTTCACCCTGCCCGAAAACCTCCAGACTCTGGCCTCCCGGCTGCGCAACGGGGGCTGGGACACCATCGGGATCGCAGCCGCCTCCGCCCTGGACGAAGAGACCCAGGTAGACCGCGGTTTCCGCCTCTACGACGACGATCTCCCGATCGACAAGGGCAAGCGCTACGAAGCTCCCGGTGACGACGTGACCCGTCGCGCCCTGGCGAGCGTGGACGAGCGACTGGTCGATCGGCCGCTGTTTCTCTTCGTGCACTACTACGACGCACACAGTCCCTACGAAGCCCCCGATGGCCCGAAGACCAGCTGGGAAGACCCCGAACGGGCCATGATTCAGGCCGCCAAGGCCTCGCGGGACAAGACCATCACCGAGGACCAGAAGAGAGAGCTTCGGGAGATGTACCAGGCCGAGGTCCTCTACCAGGACGCCCAGATGGGCGAGCTGCTCGCTGGACTGGAGCAGCGCGGCCTCCTGGAGGACGCCTTCGTGGTGATCACCGCGGACCACGGCGAGATGTTCTTCGAGAACCGGGTGCGGCCGGTCGGCCACGGCTCGGACATCGATCTGCCCATCACCCGCGTCCCGCTGGTCATCACCGGCCCCGAGGTCCCGACGGGAATCATCGATCAGCCGGTCAAGCTCAGCGACATCGCCTCCACCGTGCTGGCGCTCGTTGGTCTGGACCTGCTGGGCAGCGGCCAGAACCTGCTTCCGCTCCTCCAGGGTGAGCCACTGAAAGGCGACCCCATCTTCCTGGAAGCCACCCGCCCCGGAGCGGAGGTGGGCCCCGCGTGGAACAACCTGGGCTGCGAGCGCGGACTGGTCTCGGGCGGGCATCTGCTGATCAACTCGACCTCGAATCAGTACCTGCTCTACCAGCTCGACACCGCCCAGACCCGGGTCACGGAACCGATGCGTTCAACGCGCATGGCAGAGACGCTGAGCGCCTGGGACGAGGAGGCCCCGGAGTACCGTCCCGAGACGATGAGCGACCAGATGCGCGAGGCTCTGCGGGCGCTGGGCTACATGGACGAGGACTGAGGGCTCAGCCCCTTCAGGGTGGTGAGGAGCTCCTCCAGGTCCTCGATGGACCGCCACCCAGGCCGCCTCAGACCGACCAGGCGCACCCCTGCAGCCTCTGCTGCCCCTGCATCGGAGGCGGAGTCACCCACCAGGACCACCTGCTCCGAGGACAGGCCCAGTCGCCGCAAGGCCAGCTCGACCAAGCCCGGGTGAGGCTTGGCCGGGGCCTCTCCCGCGGCACACACCACCTCGGCGGACAAGCCCGCCAGTTCGAGGCTCTGGTCGGCGAGAGGCTGGGGTGTGTTCGTCACCACCCCCACGCGAAGGCCCAGAGCCCTCACCTCGTCCAGGATCGACGGCCGAGGCACCTCCAGGTGGTGCAGGTGCCGAGCCACCGCCACGGTGTAGAGCTGCTCCAGGCGACTCGGATCGATCCCGCCGTAGTGCTCCTCGGCGTCCTCGGCGACCCCCTGGCCCCAGCCGCGGTCGAAGTCCTCACGAGCGATGGGCGCGCAGCCCAGCTCTTCCGCCACCTCGTTCATGGCGACGAACCAGGCCTCCTCGCTGTGGACCAGCACGCCATCCATGTCGAAGAGTACGCCCCGGAGCGTCACCTGATGGCTCCTCCCGCTTCCGCTGCACGAGTATCCCGCAGACGCTCTCGCGGTGAAGCCCTTGGCGATCGGGCCCGAGGTGCGTAGCGTTGCGGTCATGGCCTACGCGACCTTGGATCAGCATGAAGGTGTTCCCATCAAGGCGTGGGTGCGCGGCGTCCCCATGGAGGACCAGGCGCGCCGACAGCTGGAGAACATCGCCTCACTGCCCATCGTGTACAAGCACGTGGCGGTCATGCCCGACGTGCACCTGGGCATGGGGGCCACCATCGGCTCGGTCATCCCCACCGAGGGAGCCATCATCCCGGCCGCGGTGGGCGTCGACATCGGCTGCGGGATGTGCGCCGTGCGCACCTCGCTCACCGCCGAGGACCTGCCCGACAACCTCCGTCATGTCCGTCACCTGGTGGAGCGGGCCGTGCCCCACGGTCGAAGCCGCCACGGCGGCAGCGGAGACAAGGGCGCCTGGAACCGGCGGGACGTGCCAACGCGTGTGGACAAGGTCTGGCGCGGGCTGCGGGACGAGTTCAAGATCATCTGCGAAAAGCACCCCATCATCGAGAAGTCCAACCACCGACACCACCTGGGCACGCTGGGCACGGGCAACCACTTCGTCGAGCTCTGCCTGGACGAGGACGAGCGCTTCTGGGTGATGCTCCACAGCGGAAGCCGGGGGGTGGGCAACCGCATCGGCTCCTACTTCATCCGCCTGGCGAAGAAGGACATGGGTCGGCTCGCCTTCAACCTGCCGGACAAGGATCTGGCCTACCTGACGGACGGCACCGAACACTTTGACGACTACATTCAGGCGGTGGGTTGGGCCCAGCGCTTTGCTCGAAAGAACCGCGAGATCATGCTCGCGGCCGTCATGGGAGCCCTGCGCAAGTCGAAGGAGCTGCCCAGCTTCCAGATGGACAAGCAGGCGGTGAACTGCCACCACAACTACGTCCAGGAGGAAGAGCACTTCGGCCGCCAGGTCTGGCTGACCCGCAAGGGCGCCGTCTCCGCCCGCGAAGGCGAGCTGGGCATCATCCCGGGGAGCATGGGTGCGCGCAGCTACATCGTCGAGGGTCTCGGCAACGCCGAGAGCTACCACTCCTGCAGCCACGGCGCGGGTCGGGCCATGAGCCGTGGCGAGGCCCGGCGCCGCTTCACCGTCGAGGACCACGTCCGAGCCACCGCCCACGTCGAGTGCCGGAAGGACGCCGACGTGATCGACGAGACCCCGATGGCCTACAAGGACATCGACAAGGTCATGAGGGCACAGGAGGACCTGGTTCGCGTTCGGCACACCCTGCGCCAGGTGGTCTGCGTGAAGGGGTGATCACCATCGACGGCAGCCTGGGCGAGGGCGGGGGCCAGATCCTCCGGACCTCGCTCGCCCTGTCCTGCATCACCCGAACTCCCCTGCAACTGCACCGCATCCGCGCAAAGCGTTCACGGCCCGGACTGCGGCCCCAGCACCTGGTGTGCGTTCGGGCGGCAGCCCAGATCTCCGGGGCGCGGGTCGAAGGCGATCGCGTCGGAAGCGGTGAGCTCCTGTTCCGGCCGAAGAAGGTGCGCTCCGGGGACTTCGGCTTCCAGATCGGTACCGCGGGCAGCACCACCCTGGTGCTTCAGACCGTGCTCTTGCCACTCGCCCTGTGCGGAGACCGCCGAAGCACCGTGCGCGTCGGCGGCGGCACGCACAACGACAAGGCTCCGCCGGTGGACTACCTCCAGCGGGCGTGGCTCCCCTTGCTCAAGAGGATGGGCCTTCGGGTGGAGCTCTCGCTGGAGAGACCGGGCTTCTACCCCAAGGGCGGCGGGAGCATCGTCGCGCGGATCTTCCCGGGCAAGCCCACACGCCTGGATCTGCCGAAGCGAGGGCGGCAGCAGGCTCTGCGAGGCCTGGTCGTCCAGAGCGGGCTGGGTGCCGAAGCGGGCGCGCGAGCCCTCGAGAGCCTGGGCCAGGACCTCCCACTGAGCGACACGGACCTGCGGCAGTTCAGGGGGCCACCGGGACTGGCCGTGATGGTGGAAGCCGAGCACCGCTGCGTGACCGAGCTCTTCTCCGGCCTGGCCGATCGGGGCCGCAAGATCGAAGAAGCCGCCCAGGAGGCCGCCCGGCAGGCCCAGGCCTGGTTGGACCAGTCGGCTCCCGTGGGAGAACTCCTGGCCGATCAGCTCCTGCTGCCGCTCGCGCTCAGTCCGGGGGGGAGCTTCACCACCGTAGAGCCCAGCCTGCACACGAGGACCAACATCCAGGTCATCCAGAGCTTTCTCGACTGTGGGGTCCAGCTGGAGAAGCACGGACGGCACTGGGAGTGCCTCGTCACGCCGGGCTGACTGTTCGGTTGTATCGAATACCGCCCTTCGAGAATGGGTGATTCACAAAACAGGGATCCGCGGCAAGAGTGAACCAGCGGCGTACCGCTCTCTCCCTTGGTTGAACTTCCAACCCCTTCGCTCAGAGGCCCTCATGCTCATCTTCTTGTTCGCTTGCACCGGCGTGGACCCCTCCGACCTTCCCCCTCCGGGTGAGAACAACGGCGAGGGCACGACCACCGTCGACTCGGTGGTCTCGGACTACGAGGTCGACTTCGACCGAAGCCAGCTCTTGGTGCGGGTCCCCGCTGTGGACGCCGTCTCCTGTGCCGGACGTCACTCTCACGTGCTCGAGGCCACGGTGGCGTCCTACAGCTTCATCCTCGACCCCGACTCCCCGTCCCACAGCAGCATCCGAGCGGAGGTGCCGGCATCGGGACTGATCGCCGACAAGGACGAGCTGCGGGCACTCTTTCCGGAGACCTCGGGCAACACCTTTTCCGACAGTCAGCGTGGCCAGATCCTGGAGCACGCCCTGGAGTACCTGGAAGCCGACAACCACCCGGAGCTGAGCTTCGAGCTGATGGACCTCAGCACCCTGGACGGTGGAGGCACGGGCACCCTGGAGGTGACGATCGCCGGTCGGACGGAGAGTGTGGCTTGGCCCTACGAGGCGAGCTGGGAAGACGACTCCCTGGTGCTGACGAGCAGCGGATCGGGTTTCCCGGGACACAACTTCATGTCACTCGGGGGCTGCGTCGAGGACGAACTGCCCCTGGAGATGGTGCTGGTCCTGGTTCCCTCCGGGGGCTGAGACCCGGGTCTCTCCGCTCAGAGAACCTTTGAGAGAAAGAGGCGTCGGTCGGTGCTGACGCTGCCGCTCACCCGGCGGCTTCGTACCTCCATGTACACGCCCATGTCCTCGAAACCTCGACTCTCGTAGAGCGCGTAGCCGGCACTGGTGCTCGTGCGCAGCAGCACGTGGCTGTACTTGTTGCCGTCCACGAAGCGCAGGCGCTCGTCCACCATCGCACCGCCCAGCCCCTGGCCGCGCCACTCGCGGAGCACCCCCAGCTCGGCCAGGTACATGGTGTGCATGGGGGGCAACAAGCCGGCCATCTCCTGCATCACGTCCTGCCGGTAGCGCAGCGGAACCGCAAAACCGAAGCCCACGACCGTGCTGACCCCACGCACCGCCAAGAGCGTGATGTGCCCGGGAATCTGCAGCTGGCGTTGGAGCACCGCCTCCGCTTCGTAGGGGTAGAACTCCTCGTTGTAGGGAGGTTCGCTCCACACGGTCTGGTACGCACCTACGAAGGATGCCCTGTAGGGAGCGACTTCAGCGGGCCCGTCGACCCGGATGATGCTCACATCTCCGAACTGCACACCGAGATCATGCCGCACTTCGGGAAAGGACTCGTGCTTCGGCGACTACCCCGTGCTCTGTTGAACGCACCCGAAGGTCCACTCCAGAGCCCCCCAACTCCCTCAGACGACGCGCTACAGCACCCTGCAAGCGCACCTCGACCACCCCTTCCCCGAGACCGTAGACCTCCACTTCACGGGGGTTCAGCGCCATACCGACGCCCAGGGCCTTGAGCACCGCTTCCTTCGCGGCCCAGGCCTTGGTCAGGGCCAGAGGGTCGCTGGCAAGGAGTGTGCGTTCCTTCGTTGAGAACCAGTCCTCTTCAAATGCAGCGTGGCGCTCAGCCACCTGTTCGAGGTCAATACCGACCCGGCCGCAGGTGCTCGCAAGCGCAACGGCGCGCCCATTGCTGTGGCTGATGCTGACACGAGGTCCTGCAAGGCCACCGATCCGCACCACGGGTTCCCCGCTGTCCAGGCTGTGGATCCGAATCCTGGCGGGCGTCACTCCCGTCAACGCGACCACGGCCCGCTTGGCCGCCAGGCGCCCTGCAATGCGGTCCGCCACGCGGCGCGGCATGCCCCGCTGGCGCAGCTGCACGAGCTCCTCGTCGCTCAACAGCGAACGGGGGTCCTCGTCCACGCTGGCGAAGCCCAGAGCCTCGCTGCGCCCCGACGGGCCGCCGCCAGCAGCTCGAACCACCGTGACCGTTCCAAAGGCGCTGTCGACCCAGCCCTCATCGGGCGCGACGAAGCGGTCCCCTTCCGGCAGGGGTCCCTTCTCCACCATCTCGAAACCGCGAACACTCATCACGCGACCGGACGGAGACTCGACGTCGATGTCGTAGCTGTCCTTCTCGCCGTGGCGCATCACGGTGATGTTGAGCTCCTCTCCGTCGTTCACCTTCGACAGGACAGCCATGGACTCGACCCGTGCAGGCAGCGCCAACACCCCACGCGCGACCATGGCGTGCAAGCCCGCTGCCTGGAAGGCGGCCTCCAGGATCAGCGGCGCCGTGACCAGACCCTGCGCGACGAAGGCGTGCTCCACCCGACCGGTACACAACAGTCCGTCGCGCGTGATCGCTTCCGCGCCACGCAGCACCTGGAAGGCGGGGCCATGGAAGAAGCGACGGTAGATGTGCTCGCGAGCGATCGGCTCATCGGGGAAGAAGGCCGGAGGCAGCGCTTCGACAGAGGATGCTGCACCCAGCAGCACCGTGCCTGCGAAGTGCTCCGCCCGGATGAGCTTGCCGGTGCGGCTGGCTCGCTGGCTGCTCAGGGAACAGCGCACGCGGTTCTCGTCGACCGGGACGGCGCGCACCTCCAGGGTCACACCGTCGCCCTTGTAGCACTTCACCGGCTTGTCGAAGATCACGTCCTCGACCCCCGCGTACTCCAGCCCGGGACGGGCCAGCATGGCGGCGGCGGCCATCAACTCGACACCCAGGACTCCGGGGAGCACGGGAATCTTGTCGATGGCGTGGTGGGTGATCCAACGATCGCGGTCGGGGTCCAACTCGTAGCGCGCGACAACCTCATCGCCCTCGCGCTCTACGGAGTCCAGCAAGGGGTGGTTGGGTGAGGGCACGAAGTCCCCCAGCTTGCCGGCTACCACGACCTCGCCCTCGAGCTTCGCCGCGATGAGGTCGACGGCGAGGGACGCCCCCGCGTCGGCAGGCATCAACTCGAGCCCACGGTCCTCCAGCAAGCGCTTCATGCCTCCGCGGACGGCCATGCCGACATCACCCCACGCGGTCCAGTCCACGTGCAGGGAGCGAGGGCGGAAGAGACAGATCTGGGCCATCGCTTCGTTGGCGGCGGCGTAGTCCACCTGTCCCGCATTCCCGAAGCGGCCAGCGATGCTGCCCATGCTCAAGATCCAGGCATCCTCGGGCAGGGCCTCGGCCAGGGCGAGCCCACCCAGCGCCTTGCCGTCGTAGACCCGGTGAAAGCCCTCGAGGTCCTTGTCCTGGAGCAGACGGGACTCCTCGACTCCTGCGCCGTGTACACAGCCGTCGATCCGTCCGTAGCGGCTGACGACGTCGCTCACGAGATCCGCCACCGCTCCAACGTCCGACATGTCGCACTGGAGGTACTCGACGGTGCATCCGGCGGCGCGCATCTCCTCGGCGTTGCGAAGGATCTCGGCAGCGGAGCGCAGGGGCGCAAGCCGCGTCTGCACGCGTCCCGGGCTGGCCTTCTGCCCCTCGTCGAGGAGTTCCTGCTTGATTCGGACCTTCGCAGCCTCCTCATCCAGCGGCTCGGTCGCCATCGGGGAGCGCCCCACCAGAATGAGCGTTCCCTTCGCCCGGCGAGCGAACTCCAGGGCCACCGAAGCGGTCACCCCACGGCCACCACCGGTAAAGACGACGATCTGGTTGTCCTGGGGCTTGCCCCACTCCGGATCCGGCTGGACGGCCAGCTCGATCACGCTGCGGACGCCGTCCTCCCCGTAGACGATCTCGGTCGCTCCATCGCCTGCAGCCAGCTCGTTGCAGAGCAGCTCTGCGATGCGCTCGGCCTCGAGCATGGGAGAGAGGTCCACCACGCGGGCGTAGCAGCCCGGCCACTCACGGCCGAGCGACTTGGTGAAGCCGCTACGGGAACCAGCGGAGACGGCTTGTTCGGCGGTCATCTCGCCCTTCATCGTCAGCGTGAGCCAGTCCGTCGGGTGCTCCTCCACCAGGGCCCGTGCTTCCACGAAGGAACTCAAGACGTCGCTGGACACGTCCACAATGGCGTCCGCCTTGTCGGTCCCGAGAACGGCCCCCTCCTCGGTGAGGCGCGCAGCGAGGGCCTCGGCGACCGGTCCTTCGCCCAGGATCCGCACCACCCTGCCGCGCAGCGAGCCCTCGATGCCGTTGGGACGTGGGACCAGCACGGGGCGCCGGATCCAGAAGCTGGGAGGCAGCACCGAGATGGGGTCTTCGACGTCTTCTTCGTCACCGGACTGTTCGGCCGGCCAGGTGCGCGTGGAGGTCACGCGCTCGCCGAGCCACTCCGCGAGCGCTCCAATGGTCGGGTAGTCCGCGAGGCTGAAGCTGTCGTCCCGCTCGATCCCGAACTGGTCTCGCACTTCGGCGAAGATCTCGGCCTGCTTGACCGTGTCGATCCCCAGGTCGGCCTCCAGCTCGAAGTCCAACTCGAGCTCCTCGCGCTCGTACCCGGTCTTCTCGCTGATCACCTCCAGCAGAGCGTCGAGCACGTCCGCCGAGCGGACCACCGGCGCCGACGCTGCCGTCGGGGGATCCTCTAGGTCCTCCTCCTCTTCGGAGGCAAACTCATCCTCACTGGCCTGCGGGGAGGCCTGGACCGGGGTGGTCTCTGTGCTCGGCTGGGCCGCAGTCGGCTGGGCCGCACTCGGCTGGGCCGCAGTCGGCTGGGCCGCAGTCGGCTGGCTGGCCAGCCAACCCGCCAGAGCCTCGATCGTGGCGTGGTCCGCAAGGCTGAAGCTGTCGTCCCGCTCGATCCCGAACTGGTCTCGCACTTCGGCGAAGATCTCGGCCTGCTTGACCGTGTCGATCCCCAGGTCCGCCTCCAGCTCATAGGTCGGGTCCAGCTCGTCCAGCTCGTAGCCGGTCTTCTCGCTGATCACCCCGAGCAGGTGCGCCAGCACATCACCACCGCTCTGCTCCCCACTCGGGGGGCTCGCCAGGACCGTGGGCTCCTCCTCGAACGCCGCCGTCGTCGGTGCGGTGGTCGGGCTTCCGCTGCTCTCGCTCAGCCAGCCGGCCAGGGCTTCGATGGTGGGGTAGTCCGCGAGGCTGAAGCTGTCGTCCCGCTCCACCCCGTAGTGCTCCCGAACCTCGCTGAAGATCTCGGCCTGCTTGACCGTGTCGATCCCCAGGTCCGCCTCCAGTTCGTAGGTCGGGTCCAGCTCATCCAGGCCGTAGCCGGTCTTCTCGCTGATCACCTCCAGCAGGTAGGGCAGGACAGCCCCCGTCGGAGCAGCCGACGCGGTCGGGGCTTTCGGCGCGGCCTTCGGCGCGGCCTTCCCTTCGCTCTCGACCGCACGCAGCGTACGCTGCTTCACGATCAGGTCCGGCGAGTCCAGGCCGGTCACCCGGGTCACCCACGCGCTGTAGCGAGCGGCATCCTCGATGCGCTCGTCACCCGACGCCACGGCCTTCCAGACCGAGAGCGCCAGCTGGCTTCCGAATCCTGCCGCGAGGCGCAGCGCATAGCTCACCGTCTGGGGCCCACCGGGGCTCAACCGGAGGTCACCGAGATCCGGGTCCGGCTCCTTCAGGTTGGGGATGGGGGGCACGATGCCGTACTGCAGCGCCTTGATCGCCACGACGTCCTCGATTCCCGCTCCCATGGAGTGGCCCGTGAAGCCCTTGGTGTTCGAGACGACGACCTGGTTCGCTCGCTCCCCGAAGGCCTGTCGAAGGGCGTTGATCTCCGCCGCAGCGGACCCTCCTCGTGCGGGGGTGTAGGTCTCGTGGGACATGAACATCGACCGGGCCGCCATCTGAGAGGCTGTGATGCCCTCTTTCTGGCAGGCTTCCGTGACCACCTGGGTCACTTCGCGACCGATGTGATCGACGTCCAGACGCGTGCCGTGGAAGGCGCTGTTCACGGTGGTCCCGGAGAGGAGTTCAGCGATGGGCACCGCTCCGCGAGCCCGCACGTCCTCCTCGCGTTCGAGCACCAGGCCCACAGCCCCCATTCCCAGGATCATGCCGTGACGGCGACGATCGAAGGGGAGCGCAGCGTCCTCCACACGTTCCGCCGGCGTGGCGGCTCCAGCAGCCAGGAAGCCGCTGCCCAGCCACTCCAGCATGGACTCGGAGGTGACATCGTCCGCACCCAGCACGATCACGCGGCGGGCGCGTCCCACCTGGAGCCAGTCGGCAGCCATCGCCACCGCGGAGGTGGTCGACGCACAGGCCACGTTCACGTTGGTGTTGGGACCGCGAGCCCCGATGAACTGGGCGAACTGACTGTGACCCATGGCGAGGATCTGGAAGAGAAAACGCCGCTCGAAGTGTCCGTCCTCGTCCGCCCCGTTGTTCTTCACCAGATCGATGAGCCGGTTGTAGCCAGGGAAGGCACTGGCAAAGATGATCCCGGTGTCGTCGCGCAGACTCTCTGGAAGAGCCCAACCCGTAGCGACGCGCTTGCCGGTCGTGGTCTGGTGCCAGGTGCGCACCAGCGGGATCCCAGCGTCCTTCAGGGCCTCGATGCCCACAGCGAAGGCCAGCTGCGTGGCCCGGTCCAAGGCCTTGTTCCAGGACTCGGACACGCCGTACTCCGCCACCAGGTCGAAGTCCCCGGCCATGCCCGCCAGGTGGATGACCTCTTCATCCCGCTCCACGGACTGGAAGCTCCCCTGGCCGGAAGCGTCCTTGACGAGGCGCACGATGCCCTTGTCCAGGAAGCGCTGACGGTAGTCCTCCGGGACCACACCGATGCGGTTGTCCCCGCGAAGGATGCTGGCCACGTTGTCGTCATCAAAGATCCGCTCACCACCGGGGAGACCCAGGCCAGCGCCCGAGCACACCACCCGCACCAGGGTTGACGCGGGCTGCTGAGCCGACCCGGTCCAGGCGGACTTCTCAGCGGGGGCTCGGCTCGCCTCGAAGGCTTCCCAGGTGGCGTCCAACAGAGCCTGCACAGCAGGCAGAAGCGTCTGGGCGAAGGCGGGAGCGTCCAAGCCGGTCATGCCAGCATCCGCCGCATGCCGCAGGAACTCGCTGATGTCGGCCCTCGGCACCTCCATGGAGGTGCCCGCGGGCTCGACCCGCCGGGGCACGATGGCGCGCCGGGGCTGGGTTGCGACCGCCGGAGCGCTGCGATCCCACCGGGGCTCCAGCTGGCCCATGCGGCCCGCGAAGTAGTCGATGATCGAGCGGATGCTCTTGTGGTCGCTCAGCAGGAAGCCGGACTCGCGAGGGAGCTCGAAGGTGTAGCGCAGCTCAGCGATGAGCTCGGCCTGGCGAACGGTGTCGATTCCCAGATCCGCCTCGAACTCCAGCTCGGGGTCGAGGGCGTCACGGCTCACACCTGCACCCTTGGCCACGGTGTCCATGACCGTGTTGATGACGAAGGGGGTTGCCTGGAGCGGCGAGTCGTCCCCGGAGGCCGCGCTGATCGCCTCACTCGTCGAAAAGCGGGGATAGGGTCCAGCAAAGAGGTCCGGGACCTCGTCGGCCGCTTCGGCGCGAACGGGGAAGCCCATGGCGACCAGGCCCGCCAGCCCGTCCATGAAGGAGCGGAGACCACCTTGCTTGGGGTGGTTGGTGGACAGGACCCGGTGCGGACGACGCTGCAGGATGGTGCTGACCATGCCGGTGAGCGCTCGCTTGGGACCGCACTCCACGAAGATCCGGGCTCCGTCGTCGTACATGCGCTCGACCTGCGCCACCCACTCGACCGGTGCCGCCACCTGGCGGGAGAGCAGTTGGACGATCTCGGTCGGATCGCTGGGGTACCAGCGGCTGGTCACATTGGTCGTGACCGGGCGGCGCGGCGGCTGGATGTCCAGCCGCGACAGCACGCAACGGAGCGGCTCGCTGGCGGGCGCCACGATCTCGGTGTGGAAGGCGTGACTGACCGGCAGGGGGACGACGGTGATGCCACGGCTTCGGAAGGCCTCGCAGGCCGCTTCCACCGCCTCGCTGGCCCCCGCGATGACCGTCTGCTTGGGGCTGTTCTTGTTGGCGCACACGACGTAGCCGGGGATCTCAACCAACACCTCGTTGATCCGGTCTGCCGGTGCCGAGATGGAGGCCATGAGGCCCGGGTCGTCGAGACGGATGCTGGCCATCTCCCGACCTCGGGCGCTGACCCCGCGAATCGCTTCGGTAAAGGTCATGACCCCGGCAGCGACCAGAGCGCCGTATTCCCCCAGACTGTGGCCCGCGACCACGTCGGGAAAGACGCCAAAGTTCGCCAGCAACCTGAGGATCGCAATGTCGAGAGCGAGGGTGGTGGGCTGCGCGTTCTCCGTGGCCCGCAGGATGTTGAAGCTCTCCTGTTCGGTCTCGCCAGCACCCACGATGAAGTCTCGTAGCGGCCGACCCAGCACCGGGAGCATGACCTCGTCGGCCTCGTCGAAGGTCTGACGAACGACCGGGAAGCGCTCGGCCAGGTCCAGGCCCATGCCCAGGTACTGGCTCCCCTGGCCGGTAAACAGGAAGGCCAGCTTGCCGTCGCAGGGGGTGTCCTCGACGTGGATGCCGCGCATACGCAGCGTGTCGAAGCCCCCACCGATCTTCTGCGCATTGCGGGCCAGCACCTTGCGGATTCGCCCGGTCTGAACCAGCTGCTCTTCCCGCGACGCGAAGGCCGCCGCGACGCGAATGGGAAGCTGGGGCTTGTAGGGAGCCGGCTGGCCCCGCTCCAGCTGGTCCAGCTTGCGCGACAGATCCGCGTGGTCCAGAGCGCTGATGGCCCAGATCCCCTCGGGCTGCTGGCGCTCGACGACCTCGACGCGAGGCGCCGCCGCCGGGCGGGGGGGCCCCGGAAGGTGCTCGCGCAAGACGATGTGGAAGTTTGTCCCACCAAAGCCGAAGGCGCTCACACCGACCAGGCGACGCCAGCCCTCGACCTCCCACGTCTCGGCGCGGGTCTGGACCTGCAGGGGTACCGCGTCGAAGGGCACTCCCTGGCGAGGGGTCTGGAAGTTGATGCTGGGGGGGAGCACCTTGTGGTGCAGCGCCAGCGCAGACTTGATGAGGCTCGCAGCACCGGCTGCCGACTTGAGGTGGCCGATCTGGGACTTCACCGAGCCGACGCGGATCGGACCGCGTGCGCCTCGCCGTCCGGTCCCGACGACATCGGTCAGAGCTTCGATCTCGATCTTGTCACCCACCACGGTGCTGGTGCCATGGCACTCGATCAGGTCCACCTCCACCGGATCGAGTCCGGCGTCCGCGTAGGCCCGACGCAGCGACCTCTTTTGCCCCTCGATGTTGGGGGCGGTGATGCCCTTGCCCTTGCCGTCGCTGCTGGCCCCGATTCCGGCGATCACCGCGTAGATGCGGTCCCCGTCGCGCTCGGCATCCTCCAGCCGCTTGAGGATCAGCACGCCCGCACCCTCGCCCATGACGAAGCCGTTGGCGGACTCGTCGAAGGGACTGCTGTGGTCGGGGCTGAGCGCACCGATCTTGCAGAACTTGGTGTAGGTCTGGGCGTCCATCGAGGCGTCGGAGCCCCCGGTGACGGCCACGTCGAAGTCACCGTGCTGCAGGCCCTTCACCGCGGCTTGCACCGCGGCCATCGACGAGGCGCAGGCCGCATCGACCGTGAAGTTCGGGCCTCCCAGGTCAAAGGCATTGGCGACGCGCCCAGCGGTCACATTGGACAGCTCGCCGGGCATCGAGTCCTCGTTGATGGGCGGGAGGGTGTCCTTCAGCTCCAGCTCGAAGGCGTCCAGGATCTGCCGCTGAGCGCGGGTGTCGAGACCCTGAAAGCCCGGCACGCTCTCCAGAGCCCGGCGAATGGCCGGGTACTGCACCCGCACCGTGTACTCGTCGCGCACGCTGCCACCCATGGACTGTCCCAGGATGACCGCGATGCGACTGCGGTCGATGGGGGAGTCCATGCCGATGCCCGCGTCGGCGAGAGCCTGATCCACCGCCACCAGCGCGAGTTGCTGGATGCGGTCGATGCGCTTCGCCATCTTTGGCGGGATGCGGAACTTCCGGCTGTCGAAACGAAAATCGGTGACGAAGCCGCCGATCCGGGCGTAGCTCTTGTCCGGCGTCTTGCGGTCGGCATCGTAGAAGAGCTCCGGTTCCCACCGTCCGGTGCTCTCGATGTCGATGATGCAGTCGCGTCCATCGAGCACGTTTTTCCAGAACTCCCCGACGCTGGGCGACCCGGGAAGCACCGAGCCAAGGCCAACGATGGCGATCGCGGGCCGTTGGGGGAAGGCCGCTTGCGCTGCGCCGACTGGCGGTGCCGGTGCCGGCTCGACAGGCGCGGCGGAGGCCTCGGTGCTCGGGCTTTCCGGGGCGGGAGGGGCTTCGACAGCGGGAGCTGTGGCGTGCTCGGCGTACTCCTGCCGTAGGGCCTCCACATCGTCCGACGACCCCAACACCGGGGCTCCCGTCGCCAAGGCGGCACGCAGAGGCGTCCCGGAGACGGGCAGGCCTTCCCAGGCCGCGATCTGCCAGAGCACACCGCTGCCAACGGCTCCGGAAGGATCCGCAACATAGGTGCGACCGTTGCTCGCCCGGAGGGCTGAGGTGGTGCGACCGGAGGGACCGCTGTCCGGCCACCGCACTCCGTTGGCCAGTCTCTCCTTCCAGTTCTGCATGGCGCTCAGGTAGGCGCCGAGCAGAGCCTCCAGGGAGTAGCGCTGCGCCAGGGGACCCGCGAGCGCCAAGCCCTGCCCGGCCGGCCAGCCAGAGCCGATGTGGTCGTCCTTCTCCAGCCAGCCCTGGCATGCCGCCCAGGGATCCTCGCCTGCGACGATGCGACGCACCACCGGCGACAGGGGGCTTGCAGCGATTCGGAAACCCTCCACCCGCCGCGTGCCCGTGTCGCGGAAGTCGCGGGCCTGGCGGGCCAGGTTGGGGCCCAGGTTCAACTCGGGCAGGCCGAAGAGTTGCTCGTGCACCACGACACCCACGGCGCCCATCGCCATGGCGGCAGCCGCGGTGTCCGGACCCAGACCCGCATCCAGGATGTGACCCTGGAGGTCCATGCTGAGGCCGTCTTGTTCCCCACAATAGCCACCGGCCTCTCGCCCACGAAGCACCAGCCCCGAATACCCACGGGGAACGCTCATGGACACCGGGCTCTCCAGCCAGCACTCTCGTCCGCGAACCTTGCGAGCCCGCCCCGTCACCAGCACGGGACCCGAGCCCGGTGCCTTCTGGCCCGGGCGGACACGGACCCATGCCCCATCCGGAAGGTCGAGCTCGAGCTCGGTGGAGCAGGTCAGGTCGATGACCGGAGTGCCTCCAACCGCGCGAACACGGGATGCCAGGTGAGCTGCTTTGGCGGGGAGGATGACGAGAAGGTGCATAGAAAGGGAACCAGTTCTGCGTAGGGAGCTTCGCGCCTGACTGCTCTATCCGGCCCCGGGGGCCCGGACTTTGGCAGCCTCGCGACGATGGGGCATGGGCCCTGCATGACCCGTGCCAGAGCAGCGGTGGTGATTGTTCACTCTTTCAGACCGCTCGATTCCCCCACGATCACGTGAGGGATCCTTGCTGGACCAGTGAGGCCACAGCCTCCAAATCCCTGTGGAGCACGCGATCCTCGATCCACCGCGGTACTGCGCTCCTCACCCGATCGTGGCTGGCCTGAATCTCCGGGCACAGGGAGGCTTCCTCCATGCGGAAGTCCAGGCCCTGCGCTGCGACCAGGATCTCGATGGCGACGACCTGCTCCACCGCCTCCAGCACGAGCGCGAGCATGCGCACAGCCGCTGGCCCCATGCTGACGTGGTCCTCGTGGTGCTGCCCTGTGGGAATGCTGTCGACGCTGGCCGGGTGAGAGAGCCCCTTGCACTCGCTGACCAGGCTGGCCGCGGTGTACTGCGCCAGCATGAAGCCGTTGTTCACCCCGCTGGACTCGAGCAGAAAGCTGGGCAGGTTCCCCGTGAGCTGGCCGTAGGTCAGGCGAAAGATGCGCCGCTCGGCAACGCTGGCCACCTGGGTGAGCGCGATCTTGAGGTAGTCGACCACCATGGCGACGGGGGCGCCGTGGAAGTTGCCGCCCTGAAGCAGCCGACCGTCGACCAGCAAGGGGTTGTCGCAGGCACCGTTGAGTTCGAGGGTGACGACCTGCTCGGCGTGCTTGAGCGCCTGCCAGGCAGCCCCCAGGACCGCCGGAGCACAGCGGATGGAGAAGGCATCGGGTCGGCGACCCTCGTGGGCCAGCACCGACCCACGCAAGATGGAGCGCACGCGGCGAGCCGAGTGGAGGGCTTCTACGTGCCCCCTCAGGCCCAGCACCTGGTCCGAGAGACAGGTCGTGTCTGCCAACACCACCGCCATGCTCATGGCCAGACCACGCTCCGCCGTCCGCAGCAGCTGTGTCGCCCGATGGACGGCCAGCGCCGCTTGTGCAGCCACGAGACTGGCTCCGTTGATCAGGCTGAGGGTTTCCTTCTCGGTGGGATGGAACACCGGAAGACCCTTCATCGCTTCGGCAGCGGGCTGGACTCGGCCGTCTCGCTCGGCGAGGCCAGCCATCCGAAGGGCGACCCCCGCGACGTGTGCCAGAGGCGCGAGGTCCCCCGCGGCCCCGACGCTGCCCTGGGAGGGCACCACTGGATGCACTCCCTCGTTCAGCATGGCGATCAGGAGTTCCGCTGTCTCGGGCCTGCACCCGGAGAAGCCCAGCGCCAGGACATTGGCCCTGCAGGCCATGAGCGCCCTCACGTCCCCGGTGCACAGAGGGTCGCCCACGCCAGCGCAGTGACCCAGCACGAAGCTGCGCACGTCGGAGCCATCCCGATGCCCCGAGAGGCGTTCCACCGTGTCGCCGAGCACGCCGACCGGTTCCCATCCCTTCACATTGGCGGCCATCGCCTCCCGTGCCTCGCCCGCCAGAGCGACCTTCGCCCCACGCGCGATGGCATCGACCGACTCCGGATCCAGGGTGTGTCCCGAGAGGATGACCACCAGACCCGCTAACCTCGCAGGATGAATCGAGCCGAGTTCCTGGAGGCCTTGCTCCAGGTCATGGAGGGCGAAAAGGGATCCAGATTGGAGATCTTTCACCAGCGGACGCGTGCCTCGAGACCTGCTCCACGTGCACCTCGAGCAGGAATACGAGGTCTACGTGCGGGACTTTCCCGTGCTGGTTGCCCGAGCCTACGTGCGCTGCCCCCACGCGGAGGCTCGCCGCGAACTCATCGAGAACGTCTACGAGGAGGAAACAGGCGGCCTGGTGGCAGGCCGCCCCCACCCGGAGCTCTTCCTGGACTACCCCCGAGGACTGGGAATGGACCTGGAGCGCTTCTCCAGCGTCACCCTGCTGCCAGCCGCCAGGGCCTACCGGACACTCCTGGATGAACGCACCCTTCATGCCCACTGGTCGATAGCCGCGGCGATCACCACCCTCTTCCTGGAGGGCACCGCACACGACCGCAGCGTGCTGGATCCAGCCGCTCCAGCTCGGCCAGCGCCTCCCTTGACGGAGCATCCGCTGGTGAAGCACTACGGCCTCCCCCTCGACTCCCTCCAACTGACGAAGGCCCATCGCCAGGTCGAGGGAGAGCACCGCGAGGCGGCGTGGCATGTCGTGCTGAGCTTCACCCCACCCGAACAGAGGGAGCCCGTGGTCCACGCGATGCGCGAGATCCTGGTCTCCTGGCTCGCCTACCGCGCAGAGGTGGCTCGAAGCTGCGGAGTCTGAGTTAGAAGGAGCGGGTGATCCCCATCGATGGCTCCCGCCTGACTCTGGACCTGTTGGTCGCCGTGGCCCGCTCGGGTGTGAGCGTCCGACTCGACGAGCACGCCCGCAGCGAGATGCTGCGCAGCCACGCCTGGGTCCAGGAGGCCGTGAGCGGCACCCAGCCGATCTATGGCGTGAACACGGGCTACGGCAGCCTGGCACGGGTCCGGATCCCTCAGCAGAAGCTGAACGAACTCTCGCGCAACCTGGTCCGCAGCCACGCCGCCGGGGTGGGCCGACCGGTCGGGCGAGACGTCTCGCGAGCGACGGTGCTGCTACGAGCGAACGCTCTGGCCCGGGGACTGAGTGGCTGTCGGCCCGACCTGGTAGAGCAGCTGCTGGAGCTGCTGAATCGAGGCGTGGACCCGGTCCTACCCTCCCAGGGAAGCTGCGGTTCCAGCGGGGATCTGGCTCCCCTGGCGCACCTGGGACTCATCATCGGCCACGCACCGGAAGATCCCGACGAGGAAACCGGCGAGGCATGGGTCGGCCAGAAGAGGATGTGCGGACGGGAGGCTCTGCTGCTCGCAGGGCTGAAGCCGCTCGTGCTTGGCCCGAAGGAGGGACTGGCCCTGACCAATGGCGCCCAGCTGACCACAGCCATCACCGCGCTCGCCCTGCACGACGCCTACGAGCTGCTCGACCTGGCCGAGCTGGCCGCCGCGATGAGCATCGAAGCCCTCCGCGGGGTGACCCGTGCCTTCCATCCGCGGGTCATCGCCTGCCGCCCCTACCCGGGCGTGGTGGCCAGCGCGGCCACGCTGCTGCGGCACCTGCAGGGCTCCCAGCTGGTCGACACGGTTCCGGGCAAGGTGCAGGATGCCTACTCCCTGCGCTGTGCTCCCCAGGTCCTGGGCGCGGCCCGGGACGCCATGGACTTCGTGAACCGGCAGGTGAGCGTCGAGCTGAACGCGGTGACGGACAACCCGGTGATCGCTCTCGAGGCCGAGGGCGCGGACAAGGCCTTCAGCTCCGGGCTCTTCCACGGTGAGCCGGTGGGAATGGCGGCGGACTTCCTGAAGGTGGCGGTGACGGAGATCGCCTCGCTGGCGGAGCGACGCATCTACCGCCTGACGACGGGCAACCTGAACAACGAGCTCCCACCCCTCCTCAAGAAGGGTCCCGGCGTCGGCCTCTTCGCCCTTCAGACCTCGGCCGCCTCCCTGGTGAGCGAATGCAAGGCGCTGTGCTTCCCGGCCAGCGTGGACTCCATTCCCACCTGCGAAGACCAGGAAGACCACGTGGCCATGAGCACCACGGCGGCGCGGCGCGCGGCGGAGGTGGTGGAGAACGCCCGTCGGGTGGTGGCCATCGAGCTGCTCTGTGCACACCGCGCGCTCCGCATGCACGAAGAGCCTCTGGGCCTTGCGACCGGCAAGGCGGCAACCCAGCTGGACGGCTGGATCTCCGGCATCACACCCGCAGAGCTGCTGGTCTCCGTGGAGACCCGAATGAGAGAGCTGCTCTGACTACTCGCAGAGGGTGGACAGATCGAACCACCCTTCGTTGTCCGTCTCGTCGCACTCGTTGCTGGCGTCGGGATCGTCGATGGTGACCTGGATGTCCTGGTAGGCCAACAGCTCCGAGGGCGAGAACACAAAGGCCTTGGCGGGGCCGATGGCGCCCGCATCCAGGTTGGCGCCCAGGCTCTCCCGGGCCAGCTCCTCCCACTCGGTTCCGGTGTCACCCCACACCGCGATCTCCACGTCTCCCGAGACCGGGATCTGACCGTCGTTCACGGCCTGGACCAGCAACTCCACGTCCTCACCGCAGTCCTCCTGGCACGCCCCGTAGGCCAACACGTACAGGTTTGCGGCCGCCTGTGGGAGGTGCGCCCCCGGTGCACCCTGGCGGAAGTTGTTGTAGCTGGGCCAGTTGCTCGATGGGGCCGGGATGCCCAGGTCGTCGTCGATGTTGGTGATGTAGTAGGCATGCTGATTCCAGACCTGGCGCGCGCTCACCCACTCGTCGTTCTCATCACCGATCACCTCGATCCCGTTGGGGCTGCCATCGTGTCCGACGACGATCTCGGCCTTGCCGTCACCGTCCGCGTCGGCGATGACCGGGTACTCGTTGATGGTCCCGCTGTCGTGGGGGTGCTCCAGGATCACGACCCCGGTCGCCCCGTCGTAGATGCGTACCTTCACCTCGTCCGCGTACACCACCTCGGCTGCTCCGTCCCCGTCGAAGTCGAAGACGCTGCTGCCCGTGCTGTTGCTGCTGTGGTCCTGCACGCCATTGGACCAGAGGGTGGTGCCGTCGACCTCGTGCACGGTGTAGTTGTAGGAGCCGGCCACACCGATCTCCGGGTCCCCGTCCCCGTCGAAGTCCGCGATGGTGGAGGGCCCACCGAAACCACCACCCACCACGTTCCATTGGGCGATCAGGGTGCAGTCGGCCTCGAAGAGCCGCACCATACCGTTGCCGGAGACCACGAACTCACCGACTCCATCACCGTCCAGATCCGCTGCGGAGGGGTAGCCGTCGCTCGTGCCCGTGTTGCAGATCTCGTTGCCGCTGGGGTCATAGACGCTGCTGCCGGCCAGCCACTCGCTGATGCCATCACCATCCAGGTCCACAGCAAAGGCGTGGTAGCCCGAGTTGCTGTAGCTCGAGTAGTACCCGCGGCCGCCGCTCCCGGTGGCTTCCACGCTGCCGTCGTCACCGGAGAGGCGCAGGTGTCCGAAGATGACCTCGGGATCGCCGTCGCCCTCCAGATCGTGAAGAGCCGGAGCGTGGCTTCGACAGCCCACGCTGGTTTCCTGAATCCACTCAGGAGTGCCGTCGGCCGAGAAGGCGACCGGGTAGCAGGTGCTGCCGGTGACCGCAGTCGTCACGATCTCCGGCTCACCGTCGCCATCGATGTCACCCAGGGCGACCCCTGCGTAGCGGTAGATGTTGTAGGTGGAAGCGCCGAGGGTGAACTCCTCCAGGGTCCAGTGAACGGCGCTGCCGTCACCGCTGATGGATCGCAGGGCTCCCTTCTTCGTGGAGCTGCCAGCGTTTCGGAAGACCGCAACGATGTCGGGGATGTCCCCATCGGGGATGAAGCCATCACCGTTGTCGTCGGTCAGGTGACCCACCACAGGGGTCATGATCGGGTCGTCGTAGCTGGACGAATCCGAGAAGCTGGTCATGTGCCACTCGGTGGTGGGTGAGAGGCTCCCGGTGGGGGTGTAGGTGCAGGTGGCATCGATGACGACCACGCCCTCGGTGGGCTCGTCCTCGCAGGCCTCGGGATCCTCGAAGCCGTCGCAGTCGCTGTCCACGCCGTCGTACCAGTACTCCACACCCTCGGGGTTCACGAGCTCGTCCTCGTCATCGCAGTCCTGGTTGTCCCTCAACCAGCCGCTGGGGGGCTCGCACTGCACCACGGAGGACTCCGGGTTCCCGTAGCCATCGCCGTCGGCGTCCTCGTACCAGGTCTCCGCCCCGATGACCGGGTCGTCCTCGTCATCGACCAGGCCATCGCAGTCATCGTCGATGCCGTTGCAGATCTCATCGCTGCCCGGGAACACCGCAGGGTTGGTGTCGTCGCAGTCCTGATCGTTGTCCGCCCAGCCCTCCTGCGCGGAGCACGACTCGATGGTCTCCAGATCGCTTCCGAAGCCATCCCCGTCGGAGTCGACGAACCACGTTTCCAGGCAGAGCCCGGTTTCGGCAATCACCGCCGTGTCGACATCATTGTCTGGTTTACATCCAAGGAACAAGAGCATGACGACCATGAGGCAACCACCGGTTAAGCGCGAGGGGCATCCGGGAGAATCCCATGCGACGAGCCCTCCTTGCGCTGTTTCTGGCGTTCTTCTTCTGCTCGCCGGCCCAGGCTGCCGAGCTCACCGCCCGCATCAAGGGCATCGTCGCCGACGCCGGAGGCGGCCCGGTTCCGGGCGCCACGGTCGCCGTGAGCTCGGACGCCCTTCAGGGCGACAGGGCGGTGATCACCGACGCCGACGGCCGCTTCATCGTGGCCGCCTTGCCGGTGGGAACCTACGACGTCACGGTCACCCTGCCCGGCTTCACGACGGCGGTCTCCGAAGACCTCGATCTCTCGGTCGGCGCCACCCAGAACCTGCTCTTCACCATCACACCGGTGGAGGCCTCGGGCGAGATCGTCGTCAGCGCGGAGCGGCCCATCCTGGACACCGAATCGGTCCAGGCGGGGCTGAGCCTGGACAGCGACAAGCTGAAGGACCTGCCGAGCGCGGGCCGCAGCTACCACGGAGCCACCGCCATGGCGCCGGGAGCCGTGGGGAGCGGCAACAGCCACATCCGCGGCGGGATGGACAACCAGGACCAGTTCTACATCGACGGCGTGAACATCACCGACCCGGTGACGAACACCTTCTCGATGAACATGAACTACGACGCCATCGAAGAGGTGCAGGTCATCACCGGCGGCATGGACGCCGAGTACGGCCGGGCCCTGGGCGGCGCCGTGAACATCGTCACCAAGAGCGGCAGCAACCAGCTCGAGGGGAGCGTCTACGTCCAGTACGCCGACGAACGCTTCAAGGTCTACCCCCCCATCGAGGGCATCGATCAGCCCGATCTCGACGACTACTCCGACAGCTCCTACGTGCTGAACCTGGGTGGCCCCATCGTCAAGGACAAGGTCTGGTTCTTCGTCAGCGGCCAGATGGACATCAGCAAGCGGACCACCGTCATCGACAACGAAGAGATCGGTCGGCCCGATGGCAACGACCCGATCACCGGCGACCCGATGAGCTCGATGCCGGTGCGCGACTGGCGCAGCCGCTACGTCTTCGGCAAGGTCACCATGCAGCCGCTTCCGCAGCACCGCATGTGGCTGCACGCCCAGGCCGACCCGACCCACATCGTCAACGTCGCTCAGGATCCCTACACCCTGCCCAGCGGCGAGGCCGTGCAGGATCAGGGCGGCTGGCTTGGCAGCTTCGGCCACATCTGGATGCTCGGCCAGGACGCCACCCTGGAGACCCAGCTCTCCACCAGCCGCAGCTACATCAACTACTACAGCGTGCTGTGGCTCGACTGCAAGAACACCGACGACTACGGCGGCTGCACCGACGACTTCGGCGCCGGCTGGTACGCCGCCGACGCCAACGGCTTCAGCTACGGCGAGATCCCCTACGGGGTCTTCGACACCCGCGAGCGCAGCAGCGCCAACACCGCCCTGAGTCTCTACCCCCACTTCATGGGCAGCCACCGCATCAAGCTGGGCGTCAACGTGGAGATGTTGAAGACCTGGAGCGTCTACCCCGGCGTCGATGAGGACGGCCTGGACTACTACAGCCACAACGGCGACCCCACCGACCTGGATGGCTACAGCCCGAGCTTCACCTACCGCTACGACAGCAACTTCGAGTCCACCCTCACCGGCACGATGGCCAGCGCCTACCTGCAGGACGTGTGGAACCCCACCGACCGACTGACACTGCGCCCAGGCGTACGCGTCGATCGCCCGGCGCTCAAGGACGACGAAGGCAACGTGGTCTTTCAGTCGCTGGCCTTCAGCCCCCGCTTCGGGGCCGCCTTCGACCTCACCGGCAACGGCACCACGGTCGTGCACGGCTACTACGGCCGCTTCGTGGACCCGGGCTACCTGACGGTCAGCAGCATCCTGATGAAGCGCAGCCAGGGCGGTGGCAGCTACAACTGGAGCGCCCAGGACAACGACTGGTCCTCCGAGCCCAGCAGCACCTGGTCCAGCGGCTTCCTGGCCCACGACGACCTGAAGCCCCCCACCAGCGATGCCATCGACCTGGGCGTCCGGCACGCCTTCGGTGACCACACCATGGCGAACCTCACCTACTCCCAGAAGCGCGCCCGCGGATTCTGGGAGGACGATGAGGTCAACCTGATCTGGAACGAGGAGGGCACCGACGTCATCGGTGGCCGAAACGGCAGCAACGAGTCCATCTACCGCCTTCGCACCAGCGACTCCCGCTTCTACGAGTACGACAGCGTAGAGGTCAGCATGGTGCACGAGTGGCCGGATCTCGGCTGGATGGGCGGCAGCTACGTCTGGTCGCAGGCCTACGGCAACAACGACGATCAGGGCGCCACCATCCTGATGGACAACACCGCCCAGATTCCCTACGAGACCGGCTACCTGAGCTACGACCGCACCCACGCGCTCAAGCTCTACGGCACCTTCCGACGGGATGCCGTCACGGAGGTCGGCCCTGTTCGGCTTGGCTACCTGAGCGGCTGGAACTTCCGCATGTACAGCGGCTCACCCTACCGGCCTCTCCACTACAACAACTACAACCAGGGCTGGACCAACTACGGCGACGAGCGGGCCTACCGCCTGCCGGCCTTCAGCCAGACCGATCTCAAGGGTGGCCTGGTCATCGGGGTGGGCCCGACGCAGTTCGAGCTCATCGCCGAGTGCTTCAACGTCTTCAACGACCGCTCGGTGGTCGACGTCAACACCATCTACGGCAACAAGGCCGGTGACGGGGTCGAGGTGGACGCGGACGGCGAGCCGCTCTTCGGAACACCACTCGAATACCAATCACCGCGCTACTTCCGCGTCGCCGTCCGGGGGGAGTTCTGATGCTGCTGTTTTCTCTTCTGTCCTGCTACCCCATCGAGACCGGTATCGACAGCACCTCGCTGACCGGTACGGTCACTCTCCCCGCCGACCCCGAGACCTTCGAGGAGAGCAAAGACCCCGACGGCCTGAACAGCCGCGACCGCTTGGACAAGGCCGACGAGATCGGTGATCTCGGTTGGCGCTTCAAGCAGGTCACCGGAGTCATGCGCGAGTGGCCCGCCAACCCCGGCGATCCCACGGACGAGGACTTCTACACCTTCGAGCCCATCGCGAGCGGGACCTTCACCATCACCCTGGCTCTCCACGGGACCACCGATGGACCGCCTGCTCCGGACACCGGGACCGACGACACCGCGACCGACGACACCGCGGACACCGGCGAGCCGGGCCCCGCCTACGAGGAGAGCCGCGTGGCGGCACTTCGGCTCCTGGATCCCAGCGTCGAGCTGGAAGCCGGCGAGGTGGCCGTACCCCTGACCGAGGTGCTGACCGAAGGCGGTTCGGCGGTGCTGAGCTTCGAGGCGGAGGCCGGCAAGGACTACGCCTTCAGTGTCGAGGGTCTTCAGAACCTGGACGGCGAGCCCGACGGCTACACCGTCTGGCTGAGCGGCTCCAGCCCCGACGGCGCGGGCATCAAGATGGGCGCCTACCTGGATGCCTCGGACTACCAGGCCCGCGGTGCGCTGGCCGGCGGCAGCAACGTGACCGGGTGGCTGCTGGAGGGCACGACCTGGACCGGTAGCTACACCATGACCTTCTTCAAGACGGTCGAGAGCGGCGAAGCCGAGAACAGCTACGGCGAGACCATCGACAGCCACACGGTGATCGAGGGCGCCGAAACGGTCTACCTGGTCGGCGGCACCTTCAAGAGCCTCAACGAGGCCCTGCCCGCGGGCACCCTGCACAACGGCACGCCGGTGCAGGTGGACCTGAAGCCGAACAAGGCCAACGAGGCGGACCCGGTGGTCCTGGACACCATCGCGCCCAAGGTCATTGGCTGGACCGTCGACGAGGTCGAGCCCAACAACGTCGGCTTCCTGGATGAAGGCGGCCTGGACCTGGCGAACATCGCCGAGTCCACCGAGCTCCCCATCGGAAGCGGCCTGGGCTTTGTCGACGTCATCAATGGCGTCCAGACCTTCTCCGACGTGATGGCCGATGGAGCCGACAGCACGGGAAGCGACGAGAACAACGACATCGACGTCTACACCCTGACGGTTCCCGAGTCACTGGACGTGGTGGTCACCATGAGCTGGCCGACCACGGCGAACCTGGACGGCTACATGGCGGACAGCACCGGCACCATCGTGGCCGCCGGCTACGCCATCGGTGACGTCAACCCCGAGTTCTACCCGGTGAGTGCCTTCGATGTGACCCTGGAGCCCGGCGAGACCTACTACCTCGTGGTGCTGCCCTGGGAAGGGGACGCCGGCGATCACGCCTACACGATCGAGCTGGAGTGGGTCGGCCTCTAGGGGTATAGCGCCAGGGTGTACAACGACGACTTCTACCGTCGTCCCGAACTCTACGACCTCGAGTATCAGGATCTGGAAGAGGACCTGGCGTACTACCAGGCCCTGGCCCGAAGTGCAGGTCGCGTCCTGGAGCTGGGAGCTGGGAGCGGCCGCGTGACCCTGCCCATGGCCTCGACGGGCGCGTCCGTCGTCGCGGTGGATCTGAGCACCGCCATGCTGGCACGACTCCGCGCCCGCCTGGAGGACTCCCCCCTCCCCATCGAGGTGGTGCACGGCGACTTCACGGAGCTCGCCCTCGAGCGCCGCTTCCCGCTGGTCGTGATGGCCTTCAACGTGATTCATCACATCCACACCCCCGAGGGCATCCTGAAGGTCTTCGAGGTCGTGAAGGACCACCTGGAGGCGGGAGGGCGCTTTGCCCTGGACCTGCTCGTGCCCGACCCCGATTTCTTCGCCCGCGACCCGGATGGCGTCTACGAAGAGCGCATCGACAAAGACCCCCAAACCGGCGGGAGAATGCGCTCCTGGGAGAACGGCTGGTACGACGAGATCGCGCAGATCAACCACGTCCGCTACCACTTCCGCCGATCCAACGGTGAAGTTCAGACCATCCACATGCCTCTGCGCATGTACTACCCCCAGGAGTTTCTCTACCTGGCACGCCAGGCAGGTTTCTCACTGGTCCGGTGCGACGGCGACTTCAGCGGAACACCGCTCGGACGCGGCGCCAGCAAGATGGTCCTGGTGCTGGGCACCTGAACCAAGGGAAGAAAACGGCCGGGCCTCCTCGATGCCGAATGTGGGGGGGGGGGACGCACTCGGCAATGCGTGGAGGAGGTCCCGGCCGAAGACGGGTGTCGAGGGAGTCCCCCGACGTCACTTGTATTGTAATGCGCGCGAACCGGAAGTCAACGCACCTTCCGCTACTCGCAGAGGACGGTTCCGTTCTGCTCGCGAAGCTCGTCTTCCAGAACGCCGTAACCCCAGCGCTCCTCCGCGAGCTCTTCGACGTTGAAGGTGCCGCGAACGACCATCTGACTGCCCGCCTCGACGCCTGACATGGTCACCTGGAACTCACCGCTGACCTTGCCACCGACGGCGATCTCCGATCCCTCGTCGATGCGAACCCAGCTGGAGTGCAGCTCGACCCAGTTGTCCAGACCGGACTCGCTGTTGTCGATGGGGCGCCAGGCGTTGTCCTCGACCTTGGTCTGGAAACCGTCCCAGTCCATCGCGCCATAGGCGGCTGGCTCGGCGGCGTAGAGCTCACCGACGGTGCTGAAGTAGCCACCGAGCTCCTCGTAGGCATCGGGCCTGGGGTTCGAGGGGTCAAAGCCCAGGAAGGTGTAGTCCGGGCTGACGACGTCGAACTCCTCCGCCGCGAACTTGGCGGTCGAGTAGCCCGCCCGCCATTCCTGCGGAAGAACCCAGTAGTCCTCGCTGTCGGAGGGGTTCAGCTGGATGCTGAAGCCGTTGATGTAGTAGATGGTGCCGTCCTCGTCCTCAGACCAGCGATCGAGCACGTTGTCGCCGTCCATCTCGTAGGCCACCGGATCGCCAGGATCGTTGTCCTGCTCGATGTTGTCCCAGGCCAGAGCGGCCGTTCCACCGCCGACGAAGTCGACCTGGAAGCAGCCGGGGTCCTCGGAGTCCGTGAGGCCGTCACCGTCGTTGTCCGTACCGTCGTTGCACTCGTAGAGCTGGACGCTGTTGTCCTCGAGCGGGGTCTCGGCTGCACAGTCGGGATCCCGACCGTCGACGTAGCCGTCACCGTCGTTGTCCTCGCCATCGGCGCACTCGTCGAAGTCCTGCTCCCAGTCATCGGAAGCGGAGTCACAGCCGTCGTCATCGCCATCGACGAGGCTGTCCCCGTCGTTGTCAAAGCCGTCGTTGCAGCGACCGCTGGTGAATCCGGCCTCGTAGCCGGGGCCAGTGATGCAGTCCGGGTCAAAGGTGTCGACGTAGCCGTCACCGTCGTCGTCGAGCAGGTTGGCGCAGGGGTTGTCGTCCCACTCGGAGACATCCAGCGCGTTGTGGCAGGAGGGCTCGTCGGGCACGAACTCGCCGTCGACCAGCTCGCCCAGACCGTCCTGGGCGCCGTCGCCGTCGTTGTCCACGCCATCGGAGCACTCGGTGGAATCGAGCTCGGCCTCGTAGTCACCGAAGATGCAACCGCCGTCCTCGCCGTCGGTCCAGCCGTCGCCATCGTTGTCCGTGTCATCGGCGCAGTCGCTGTCCACGGGGAGATCCTCTTCGTGGGAGCGCAGGGCGCCGACACAGCCGGGATCGTCCGCATCGACCAGGGTGTCCAGGTCGTTGTCCAGGCCGTCGTTGCAGACGGAAGCCGTGAAGCCGGTCTCGTTGGAGCCGGTCAGGCAGTCGGGGTCCTCGGTGTTGACCCAGCCGTCACCGTCTTCGTCCTCGAGACCGCTGTCGAGGCACGAACCGGAGAGCGTGGCGGATTCCTCGTTGTCCATGCCGTAGGAGCAACGGTTGTCCTCCGCGTCGATGTCCTCGTCTTCGAGCTCTGCGCCGGTGTCGTCCGGCAGCTCGTTGTTGATGCCATCGTTGCAGGCGTAGATGCCGAAGAAGCTGTCGTCCTCAGCCACGCCCAGGATGCAGTCCGGATCCTCGAGATCGGCCCAGCCGTCAGCGTCGTTGTCCTCGCCGTCGGTGCAGGACTCATCGAGGTAGTCGTCTTCGTTGGCGTCCTCGGCGATGAGGCAGCCGGGGTCATCGACGTCGACCAGGGTGTCCTCGTCGTTGTCCAGGCCGTCGTTGCAGGCGCTGCTGGTCCAGCCCGCTTCGGCGTCGTAGCGATCGCAGTCGATGTCGTCGGAGTCGACCCAGCCGTCGCCGTCGTTGTCGACGTCGTCCTTGCAACTGTCGGCGTCGGTGGCCCCCGCCTCGTCCACGTCGTAGGCATCTTCGCAGCTGCTGTCGAAGCGGTCGGTGTCCCCGTCAGCGTCGTTGTCGATGCCGTCGTTGCAGGCCCAGAGACCGTTCAGCGTGCCGTCTCCTTCATCCAGCCCGGCCAGGCAGTCGGGATCGTTGGCGTCGATCCAGCTGTCGTCGTCGTCGTCGTCGCCGTTGCTGCAGCTCGTCGCCTCGGTGGAGTCCCAGGCGTGCGTGCAGTCACCGTCCGCTCCGTCGATCGTGCCGTCACCGTCGTTGTCGATGCCGTCATTGCACTCGTTCTTGCCAAAGCCGATCTCCCACCCGCCGATCAGGCAGTCGGGGTCCGCGCTGTCGAACCAGCCGTCGCCGTCTTCGTCCTGGGGTTCGCCCTCGATGGTGTAGCAGCCCTGGCCTTCCAGGACGCACACCGTCGGCTGGAACACCGGGTCGATGGCGATGGCGAAGCGGTAGTCCTGGTCCCGACCGATGGTGTGATGCACCGTGAGGAGGAAGTCCCCTTCGTTGGTCAGGATGGCCTCGGTCCGCCAGGGATCCAGGTCGTCCTGGAACAGGTAGTAGGCGTCGTCGACGAGCCAGGTGTACCGAGCCGGGGAGGTCCAGGGATCGTCGTTGCTGCCGTTGCGATCCGCGTCGAAGCCGTCCTCCGGCCACGCGGGGTTGGCCAGGCCTTCCTCGGTGTTCCAGGCACAGCTGCTGTCCTCGAGCAGCTCCTCGTTGCCTTCTTCGTAGCGGCAGTCGAGGAGCGTGACCTGCGGTCGCTCAGCGGTCAGGTTTACCTCTCCCTCGGACACGGTGGCCGAGGAGTTGGCAGCGAGCCAGGCGTGGAAGCTGCCGCTGACCTCGGCATCGTGAGGCGTACAACCGTTCAGCAGCAGGACGATCCAGGGCATGTGCACTCCGATCTTCAGGGCTCGGTGCGAGAGACGCACCAGGGGCGGACTACGCCCTATAAGAGAGGCCTTTAGTGCCGGTCAAGGCCCTCTCCGTAAACGGGCCGTCAGCAGTTGGTTGCGGCGTGGATCCCGACCCTCCACTCTGGATAGCGCCAGACGAAGCCGCTCTCGGCCAGCTTGTCCGTCCGCAGCCGTACAGAGGCGGTCCAAAGTTTCAGAGAATCCGGCGTAAACCTTGGCTTGAGGCCAATCCGCGACTGTGCCCGCTCGTTGTTCCTGGCCAGCCAGCTCTGCGTGTAGCTGGGAAGCCAGGTGCTCCAGAAGCGGGGAGGCCGTCCTCCCACCTCGTGGTGAACGGCCGAAAAGAACTCGCCCAGAGTGGGCTGCTCGGGTGCCGCCAGGTGCCAGGTGCCTCCTCGACCGGCCAGGTGGAGAAGTCCGGAGACCGCATCGTCTACATGAACGATGGGCACATGGTTGCGCCCTTCCCCCGGCAGCCAGGCCTTGCCTTCTCGAATGCTCTGCTCCATGAGGAAGGGGAATCCGGGCCCGTAGACCGCCGCCAGGCGCACGATGGTGTGCCGTCGCCCGCTCTCGCGGACCAGGGCCTCGGCTTCCGCCTTGCTCCGGCCGTAGCGGGTGTTGGGGCTCGCTTCGAAGTCCTCCTCGACCCACAGGTTGCTGCGATCTCCATAGACCGCGCACGAGCTGACGAAGACGATGTCCTCCGCACCCGCATTCAGCAGCCGCTCCGTGCCCTGACGGTTCAAGACATCGGGGGTCACGCGCCCCTTGCCCCGCACTCCTCCAGCCAGGTGGAAGACCGCATCCACCCCGGAGCAGCCTTCGCGCAGCGCCGCGTCGTCACTCAGCGAGCCGCGGATCGGATCGGCGCCCAGCTCGCTGAGCACGCGGGAGCTCTCCTCGCTGCGCGCAAGGGCCCGAACGTGGTCACCTCGTGCCACCAGCGCTGCCACGAGCGGGCGGCCGATCCGTCCGCTGCCTCCGGTAAGGAAGAGCCTCACTCGCCCGAGACAGCGCTCCTGAGAAGGTTGCCGTCCAGTGCGGGGAAGAAGAGCTCGGGAAGGCCATCGCTGTTGCCGTCCACGAAGCTGGCTGCCCCCTCGAGATCCCGCGTCGCGTGATGGACGAGCGCCGGGCCAAAGCTGAACTCCAGGCTGCGGTAGACGACCAGCCGCTCGCTCTCCAGATCCGTGTAGGCCACGTCGAGGCGCCCGTCGCCGTCGAAGTCGAACACGCTGCTCTCACCACCGTGCTCGAACACGAACTCCCGCTCCCAGCCCTTCACCCAGGCCTCGGCCCCACCGGCGATGATCTCGTCCACGCCATCACCGTCCAGATCCGCGGAGTCCAGGGTGCAGCCCTCGCTCAGGCAACCGTGGAGGGCCAGCCCCAGACCATCGAGGTCCGCGATGGCCAGGTCGTAGGCGCCTTCCAGGGTCTCGCTCCCCACGCTGCCCAGGTTCTTGCCGAAGATCCCCACGCTGCCGTCAGCGGCCAGCGCCGCCACGGCTCCCCCGCTGGGCAGAGACCCGCAGGCGATGCGATCGGCCTCCACCGCCACGTGATTGCGCTCGGTCAGGACGCCGGTCGTTGCCAGGTCCACCGACCAGAGCCAGCGTCCGTCGTCTTCGGTGAGCACGTAGAGGACGCCGTCGCACAGGTCCATGTCCAGGCCCACAGCGACCGCGGAGGTGCTCGTTCCGTCCAGATCGATGCTGTGCCCGGAGGGGCTCTGCAGCTTGATGTCTCCCTCGCCGGCGTCGTAGAAGTGGAAGACCTGAACGATGGTCTCGCCCTCACTCTCGCGCACGGCGATGACCTCGGCCCAACCGTCACCGTCCAGCTCCACGACCCACTGCGGCCCGACCGCCGACACGCCGTAGCTGCGGAATCCGTCGTCCCCAAGGTCCCAGACCCCGTCGATCACACTGCCCGGGTACAGCGCCAGGACCTCGGAGGCCACGATGGCGTCCGCGTCGCCGTCGAAGTCAAAGTCGCCGACCGCCACCGGCCCGAGCACCGGAAGTGCACCCAGTGTCCGGTTGTAGAAGCGCGCCTGGTCGGAGTCGCTGGTGACCACCCGAAGCTGGTCGGGGTCGGTCTCGGTCAGCACGATGTCGGTCAGTCCATCACCGGTGATCTCCCCAAGGCCCAGGTTGAAGCCGCTGAAGGGGATCTCGTACTGCTTGGGGTTGCCGTCGAAGGTGTAGAAGGCGAGGCCCCGCTCGGCACCCCCTGGCGCGCCGACCACGATGACCTCGTCGACGCCGTCACCGTCCACGTCGACGCAGGGCTGCAGGTCGCTTCCAGCCTCCAGCGGAATGGACAGGCTGTCCCCCAGGTCCAGGCCGCTGGCAAACCAGCCGTCGGAGGCTTCGCTGTAGCGCCGAACGATCCCTCTCCCCGTGCTGTTGGGCTGCAACAGGGACACGTCCATGCTTCCGCCCAGATCCCCCGCCGCGACATCCCACACGGTGTTCTGGACAAGGTGCGGCGCCCCTCCCTCGAAGCCCCACACCCCGTCGCCGTAGAGCACCTGGAAGCCACCGTTGCCCGAGCCGGTCAGCCCGACCACCAGGTCTTCCGTGCTGTCCTGGTCCATGTCGGCGATGGCCACGCCCGCGAAGCTCCAGCCCGGCGCATGAAAGCCGCCGCCCCAGGTGAAGCCGCCATCGGCGCGGCCCCGCAGCAGCACGAGCTCGTTCACCGTCCAGACCACCAGGTCCGGAATGCCGTCCGGGTCGAGGTTGCCACCCACCATGCCGCCCACGGCGTTGGGGAGATCCGCCACCCGGATCAGCGAGGCCTCGCGATCCGCGGACTGCCACCACACCGAACCACCCAGCGCCAGGGCCATACCGCCCTCGACCGAGATCAGGACCTTCGGCTCGATCCCGCTCGGCCATCCCGGGTACATCGCCACATCGGGTGGCGCCTCGGCGGTGATCCAGGCCTTTGCCGACGCCCCCGTCTCCGCCCCGTCACTGCTCCCGGTCACGGTGACGGTGAGTTCCTGTGGGGTCTCGCTCTCCACCGTGGCGATCCCCCAGCCCTGGCCGTCCAGAGAAATCTCCTGGGTCTCCTCCAGCCCGATCCCCTCTACGGAGACGGTCACCGTGCCTCCCGACACAGCGACCCCGTAGACGTTGACCAGGCGGATGGGGACATCCACGCTGCCCTGACCCGTGGCGCTTCCCACCACAACCGACACCGGGGAGGCCCCATCCAGGGCCTCCGTCGCCGCGTTCTCCTCGGGATCCGTCGTGCAGGCCAGAAGCAACAGCAGGGTCATGTAGGGAAGTTAACCAACGCTTGCCCACCACCGCTCCAACTCCGTCAACAGAGGGCCGGGGTGAGACGCGTAGGGACGATGTCCCCCGGGAACGTGGCACACCTCCGCGTGCGGTTGGCGGGCAAGGATCTCGCCCGCGGTGCAGGCCTGGGGATCGGTCGCGCCCAGCACCCACAGAGTGGGTACCGGCGGAAACACGAAGGGGTGATCGAGGACCCGATCGAGACGGGCGCGAAGGGTGACGGCATCCAGACCCGAGGACTGGAGCTCGGCTCCATCGTCGGCGAGGCTGCGTCGGCTGTGGCGCAGGTAGAGCCGCTCCACCAGAGGATTCGGGAGAAGCCGGAGCAGCGATGCCTGGAAGCGAAGGGAGGATGGAATGAGATCCGCCCCCGGCAGGGTGCCGACCAGCGCCAGAGAGCGAAGCCGATCGACCGGAAGCTCGGCGGCGACGAGGCCCCCGTAGCTCCCACACAGGTAGTGGCCCTCGGGAGGCGGCCCGGACAGCGGAAGATCCAGGACGCTGAGCTCGTAGCGGGACCGCGCGATCCGCACGAAGGGCTCGAAGATCCGGGCGTCACCCAAGAAGCCCGGCAGGCAGATGATGCGTTCCCTAGGCACGCTGCAGGACCGCCGCAAAGAAACCGTCCGTGCCCTGAAGCTCCGGCCGCAGGCGGAGCACCTCGCCATCACCGATCCGATCCGCACGCTCCGGGAGCAGCCTGGACAGGGGCAGGATCTCGAAGTCCGCACGACGCTCCAAGAAAGCGCTGATCTGCTCCTCGTTTTCCTGGGGGCAGACCGAGCAGGTCGCGTAGATCAAGCGGCCTCCCGGGGCCACGAGCCGGGCCGCGTCATCGACCACCATCCGCTGGGTGCTGACCAGCTCCTCGAGCCACTGCTCCGTCAGCCGAAAGCGGCGAGCCGGATCGCGCCTCAGCGTCCCGGTGCCGGTGCACGGAAGGTCCACGAGCACCCGCTCGGCCTGCCCGGTCATCCGTCGCTGAAAGCTCACCCCGGCGCGGCGAGCCCGGCTGTCGGCCTTGTCCAGAGCGCGCTGACGCAGGTCGTGGATGTGAACCTGACACCCGGATGGAGCCGTGGCTGCGATGGCCAGGGCCTTGCCCCCTCCGCCGGCACAGTAGTCGATGACCGTGGAGGAGCCCTCCGGGGGCTGCACCAGCTCGGCGATGAGCTGGCTGCCCTCGTCCTGGACCTCGAACCAGCCTCTGCGCCAGGCCTCGGTGTCGTAGATGTTGGCGCGCCCTCGAATGTGGAGCCCAAAGGGACTGAGTCGGGTCGCCTCCGGCTCCAGCGGCGCCAGCTCGCTCATCAGCTCTTCGCGGGAGCACCGCCTGGCGTTGGCGCGCAGGGTCAGCGGCGCTCGCTCGGCACAGGCCAACACGAAGCCATCGTCCACCTCTTCCGCCAGCCACCGGGGCAGGCTGCCCAGGAGAGCGCGCCGCTCGACCGCCCCCAGGGGCGCGATGAGTTGCTCCGGATCCGCTCCGAAGATCGGCGCCCCAAAGCTCTGGGCGGCCTGCTCGGCGGGCAGACCGCAGAGCACGGCCAGCATCAGCCAGAGGGCCTCTCCCACACGCTCACCGTCCCAGCCTCCCTGCCGGAGCAGGGCCTGCAACAGGGCGTGGCTGCGCAGCACCAGGTAGACCCGATCCTGAGCCGCCGAGCGAGCGCGAGCGTTCAGGCTCCGTTCCCGGCGAAAGGCACCCGGGATGCGGACACTGGCCTGCTCGTCACCGAAGTACTTGTCCAGAATCGAGACGCCGGCACGAACCGACGGACCCTCGACGAGGGGCTCCAGCGAGCGGGGGACGAGGACCATGAGCGGATCCAAGCGACACCTCGTGGGTTAGTTTCTCACGTGGCGCGCGTTTACTGCCCCGACTGCCAGGAGACCCTGCACTGGGACACCCGGCTTGTGCAGAAACAGCTCGTGGACGTCTTCATCTGTGACCGGTGCGGGTATACCAAGGCCTCCGAGGATTGGCACCTGCCCCTGGAGCCCCCGCGCAGGGGGACCTGTCGCAACTGCGGTGGCTCCCGCCGTTCTTCCGTCTGCAGCGTGTGCGGGCTCACCACGACCGAGGACGCCGAGGTCCACGACGAGCTGCGCATGCTCATCGATCCCGAACAGGATCTGCTGACCTGCGCGGGGCTCGCGGCGGAGGCCGGGCGAAAGCTCATCGCCCTGAAGCTGGCCACCGCCGCAGTCCACGAGAACGGCAGCAAGGTGGCGCGACTGCTGCGCGTCAGCCTCCTCCAGGAGCTCGGTGAGATCGAGGTCGCGCGCAGCGACTGCCGGTGGTGGACCCAGGAGGAACCCGACAACGGCACAGCCTGGGCGGTCTACGGAGAGGTGCTGCTGGCCAACCTGGAGCACGCCGAGGCCATGAAGGCCTTCTTGCGAAGCCTGGCTCTCTCTCCCGAGGACCACCTGACGCGCGCCCGGCTCGCGGAGCGCCTGCTGCAGGCGGAACGCTTCGCTCAGGCTCGAGAGAACGCCGAGTGCGTCCTGGAGAAGGAGCGCGAAGGCGAGGCTCGGGAGATCGCCCTGGGGGTGCTGATCCGCTACGCCCAGCGCCTGATGCAGCAGGGGGATGCCGTCGCCGTGCAAGAGGTCATCGACCCGCTGGATCTCGAATCCAATGCCTCTCTGATGGCCATCGAGTCCTGGCTCCACTGGAAGGCGGAGCGCGTGGACGAGGCCCACGCGAGCCTTCGGAAAGCGCGGAACCTGGACCCTGAGGACGAGCTGGTCGAAGAGGTGCAGAAGGCTCTGGGAAAGAAGCGCAGACGCTGGCTTCCCTGGGGGCCTTGAGCGCGGGCGAGCACAGGCCGAGGCACAGGCCGAGGCACAGGTCTCGGTATCATGCGCCATGAACCGATTTTCGGCCCTGGGCACCCCGTCCTGTCGATCGATGCCCCTGAAGGGAGAGGGCTGATGTACAGCGAGGTCCTGTCCAGCACCTCGATCCAGGGGGCCATCGGCGTCTGTACAGGCCTGGTGCTGGCGCTGATCTGGGAGCTCTTCGCCCGCCACGTGGCGCACCGCCTCACGCGGATGACCACCACGGACCTGGACGACAAGCTGCTGGACATCGTGCGGCGCCCCATCACCGCCGGCATCATCATCGCCTCGCTGGCCTGGGCGCTGTCACTGCAAGGCCTGGAACCGCCGGTGTGGTTCGTCGTTCGAGGCCTCATCGCTACGGTGGTGGTGCTGGGGGGGATTCGGGTGGTGCTGCGCTGCTCGAGCGTGGTGCTGGACTTCATGGTGAGCAGCGGCGACGAACGCGGCGTCGTGCAGGCAGCGACGCTTCCACTGCTGCAGATCTGCGTCACGGTCGCCTGCTACAGCGCGGCCATCTACTTCGTGATGCTGGCGTGGAACGTGGACATCCGCGGTTGGCTGGCGTCGGCGGGCGTGGTGGGTGTCGCGGTCGGTTTTGCGGCGCAGGACACCCTGGCGAACCTCTTCGCCGGGGTCTTCATCCTGATGGACCGTCCCTACAAGATCGGAGACTTCCTGGTCCTGGAGAGCGGAGAGCGTGGTCGGGTCACGGGCATCGGCATTCGCACCACCCGGCTGGTGACCCGCGACGATCAACAGATCATCATCCCCAACGCCGTGATGGCCGACGCCCGCATCGTCAACGAGAGCGCGGGGCCCTGGATCGACTGCCGAATCCGCGTTGTCGTGGACGTGGCCTACGGATCGGACCTGGACCACGCCGCCGAGGTGATGACCGGGGTGGCCAACCGCACCGAAGACGTCGTGCGGGCGCAGAACCGACTTCCTCGGGTGCGCTTCACCAGCTTCGAGGACTCGGGCATCCGCTGCCACTTGCTCTGCTGGGTTCCGCGCCCGGTGATGCGGGAGAGAGTCGTCGATCGACTCATCCGCGGAATCCACTCGGCCTTCAACCAGGAAGGCATCGAGATTCCCTTCCCCCAGCGCGTGCTGCACCAGGCCGCTGGAACGTTCGATGGAACAGAACACACGGGTTCTGAGACCTGATTTCAGCCACTTGGGCTTGGCACAGGGCTTGAATGGTGGGGGGCGTCCATCCGAGCCGGCCCGACCAAGAGCGCGTGGTGTGGTGTCCGTGTCAGGGGTCGTGGCTGGCCGGATGGTACTTCTCTTTCCCTGAGCCGAGCGGGCCCGGAAACCGAGCTCGGCCGACCCATCGAGCGCCTACGCCAGGGCCTGGCGGCGTGAGCGAAATCGGTCCTCTGCGCTGCTAGTACAGGAGGGCCGCGGCTTCCCAGGTGTCCACCTGCCACTCGATCGTGACCGTGGAGTCTTCCGGGGTGTCGGGATCGTTGTCGTGGTCGTTGCCCTTCTCGATGCAGAACAGGGCGTCATAGGCCGCCCAGCTCCGACCGGCCGCTGCATTGCCGTCGGCGTCTGCCCAGCTTTCCCTGAGCTTGAGTGTCGCGTTTGATCCCGGAACCATGAGGTTGAGTTCACCTTTCAACTGATAGCCGTGCGCGGTGTCCGTACCGCTCCCTGGGTTGCAGCCTGTTCCGACCGACGAACAGACATCAATCTGGAGCTTCTGGTAGTAATCCTCGTCATCGGAAGGCTCGCTGTCGTTGTAGAGGCATCCAGACCGCATGAGCAGCGGGTTGGCGGGGTCCTCTCCAGCGGCGATCTGGTCTCTCCCCGCCTCCTCGTGCTTGGTTCCCTTCGCCTTCTCCTGGAGGCAGGCTTCGTCCCCTCCGGGGTTGAGTATCGGGCAATTGGCGGCCACTCGGACCGCTCCGCCCGTCACGTTTACTGACCCATTGAACACCCCCGGCACCCCCAGTTCAATCTCCAACTCTGCGCCGGTCGCCGTCCCCGAATCTCCGACCGTACACGTCGCGTCGGGGTTCACCTTCGCAAGCTTGCAATGCCGATCGGCGAAGGCTTCGCCGTGCACGGGGTCTGGAGGGCCGGCAGGGCCATCGCTCGCTGTGCTCTCCGGAACCGCGGACAGCGATGGACCGACCGCACGCCACGCGTCGCACTCGGTGGGGGTGTTCGGGTCGGCTGCAACTCGGCTGGCCTGGATCTTCGAGGCGATATGCACGAGCCGCAGATCGGCCTCGGAGTGGAGATCCAGGGTGTTCAGCGCCAGCCGGTGCATCGGATGCCTGTTGAAGCTCGAACCGTAGATCTCCAGGTCGCGCGTTGGTTCCTCCGCGGCCTCGAGCCACTCGAGCAGGTTGCCCCGGTACAAGGTCCACCTCTCGCCCTTCTCTACGCCACCGATCACCGACCACACCTCGAAGGTCTGGCCATCGAGCACGAGTCGATAGACCGGCACACTGCTCTCCAGGATCTCCACCTGGGCGCTGCCATCGTCCCCCAGCTCGGCCACCATGGAGAGCTCGGTGCCATTGCCGAGGTCGATGTCGGCGTAGACCAGCTCGCTGTCGACGGTCCGGCTGGTCTCCACAGAGGTGACGGCGCGGTCCAGCAACTGCAGGTCCGCCGTGATCTCGCACTCGGAGAAGGCTGTGAGTGGGAGTTCCTCCGTGAGTGCAGAGTCTTGAGGCATGGACTCGCACGCAGGAAGCAAGCCCAAGGCAGCCAGGGACAGAGCTGCGGGCAGGGGAAACAAACGGGACATACCAATCTCCTTTCGCCCGAAGGCGACAACCAGGGTTCGGGAGGCGAGCCATCGAGGGCCGGCCACTCCGACACGCTAGGCGCCGGTCAACGCGGCCACCATCCAATGAATCTCGACAGATCTCGATTCGAGGGGCGACAAGGCGGCCGCGCTGGAGGAGTGGGGGTGGCGCACATGATACCGGGAGCTCTGATGAGCCTCTCCACCCTGCACCGAGTCGTCGCCTCGCTGGTGCGCGATGGCCTGGCCAACGCGGTCCGCGACGGCCGCAGGCTGGTGGTGAAGACCCCGGGGTGTACCTTCCGCGTGCTCTTTGAAGGCCCGAACCCGGCCTTCCCCCATCCTCGAGAATTCCAAGGCGGCGTGCTCCTGGGCCGAGGGCGGGTGCTCCAGGATCCCGGCGAACTGCTGGAGAACAGCCGTCTGGACTGGCCAGACGAACGCATCCAGGCGGTGTGCTCCGAGCTCCAGAGCAGCGTGCACCACGCCGCGACGAGCGCCACCTTCCGGCGACCCGCTCCTCGTCTGGGAGACCCCGCTCTGGCCTGGGAAGCCGCGGTGGTCGAAGGCCACCCAACACACCCGGGACACCGCTGCAGGCTGGGCCTGTCCCTGACCCAGGCCTACCTGTGGGGTGCAGAGATCGGGGGCTTCATGGACCTGTGTTTCCTGCGTCCCCAAGGGCTGCAGGTACACGGACCCTTCTGGGAACTCCTGGAGGGCTGGCTCCCCCCCGACTCCTTCCCGGTACACCCCGCGCAGGCCATCCTGCTGGGCCATGCCCCCGAAGCCATGGCGCACCCCGCGACCGCCGAACAGCTGCGATGGGCCGGGCTGGAGCCTCCGACACAGCAGGCCGACCATGAGCATGACCATGGCCATGGCCATGGCCATCAGCACACGGTCCACGCGGGGCCCCCGGTGGAGCGTCCACTTCACTGGATTGAAGCGCGCCGCCGCGCATGGGCGCAGGCCAGTCTGCACACCGTCTGCCCGCAGGAGCTGCCCTACCACCTGAAGCTCTCCCTGGGGGTGAAGACCCCGGACACGCTGTGCCCTCACAGCGCCGTCAACGCTCCGCGGGTCTCCGCGCTGTTGGAGCGCATCGCACCCGAGGGCCTGCACGTCGTGCGCGAGCTGGCGAGCGCCGGCCTGGTCCACGAGGACCGGGCGGGCGCCCATCCGCTGAGCTGCATCGTCCGGGCCGACCCGGAGCGCGAGCTGGAGGGCGAGGCCCTGGTTCTCTGCGCTGCTCTGGTGGAGTCCGACGAAGCGGGCCTGTCCCTGCTGTCGCGGGTCAGCGAGGATCCCGCCGCCTTCGTTCACCGCTACGCGCGCCTCTTGCTGGAGGCGATGTTGCCCCTGCTGCAGCGCGGCGTGGCGCTGGGCTGCAACGGCCAGCACACCCTCGCTCGCTTTCGGGACGGGGAGCTGGTGGGCTTCGCCGTCCGCGACTTCGGCGGGGTGCGCATCCACCGACCGACCCTGGGGGAGGCCCTGGATCTGCACCCCGGCTCCACGGCGGATGCCGCGAGCCTGGAACAGGTCTGGGCCACCGCCCACCACAGCCTCATCCAGATGCACCTGGGGGAGCTCATCCGCGCCCTCGATGCTCTAGACCCCGGGCTGGCCACCGAGGCCTGGGCACAGGTCCGCGCCCTGGTCGACGAGGGCCTGTCCGGCGAGGCTCAGGCCTGGTGGACCGCGCCGACGGTCCCCCACCGCTGCCTCTTGCGCATGCGCCTGGACGGCAGCGGCCGAGAACTCACCCGCCCGAGACCCAATCCCCTCGTCCACCTCAGCAGCCTGCCACCCGCTTGATGGCCGCCGCGATGGCGGCCGGAACCTCCTCCTGGAGAAAGTGACCCGCGTCCGTGGCGGTCACCCGGGCCTGGGGGAGCATGCGCTCGGTGCGGCGACGCAGGCGTCCCACGACACAGCTTCGCGAGATGCTGGACCGACGCCTCGCCAATGCGGGTCGCCGGGAGCCACCGCTTCAGGGCCTATCTGTGGCGCAAGGTGTTGGCGGAGCTGCGGGGGGCGCCGCTGCGGGTGATCGCGCCGGACCTGGTGGGGCTGGGCTTCTCCAGCCGCGTGCCAGCGGAGCAGCACACCCTGGAGAACCACATCCGCTGGCTGGGCGGACTCATGGACCGGCTGGAGCTGGAGGACCTGGTCGTGGTGGGCCAGGACTGGGGTGGGCCCATCGCCATGGGCGCGGCGGCGGAGCGGCCTGAGCGCATCGGAGGCCTGGTGGTGCTCAACACCGTGCTGGGCCCGCCGAGACCGGGCTTCAAGCCGACCGCCTTCCATCGCTTTTCCCGCCTTCCCGTGCTGAGCGATCTGGTCTTCCGAGGGCTGGGCTTTGGTGAGCCCGCACCCCTGGCCCTGGCGCGGATGGTGCCGAACTCGCTCCAGCATCCCTCCGTCGAGCCCCTCACCCGGCTTGCACGCTTTGTGGAGTCCTGGGAGGGTCCAGCCGAGATCGTCTGGGGGGACCGCGACCCCATCCTGCACGAACCGCAGTCTGAACCAGCGCCGCAGCTGCGCCCGAGGTCGGTCACGGAGCGATCACCTTCATCGATGCGTTCTTTGATCTGGCGCTCGGAGAGGCCTTCGCAGATGCAGACGATCACGCTCAGTCCCTTGTTATTGATAATGATAACCAATTTCAACAAGCACTGTGCTTGATTCTTGCGCTCCAGCAACATGCCGGTGCGTAAGGTCTTTCGCGCTCCGCTTGACCGGCGGCGGGTGGTCTGCCAGCATGCCGGCTCGTTATGCCCCGGGGCCAATCCCCTTTTCTCAGCAAGGAATAGCTCAAATGTTCAAGCGCAACGTGCTGTCCGTGTTGGCCCTGGGTGCCTTTGTCACCCTGGCCACCGGCTCCGGAGATTCCTCCTCCACCTACGAAGACGACTGGGAGATCGACATCGAGGACGACTTCGGTGCTCCCGAGCCCTCCGGCCCGGCCATCGAGATCAGCTCGAAGGACCTGGCGGCCGAGTACGACAAGAACGAGATCGCTGCGGACAACAAGTACGGCGGCAAGACCGTTCGCGTCACCGGCGAGGTCCAGGACATGGGCAAGGACTTCATGGACGAGGTCTACATCACCCTGGAGGGCAAGGACCTCTTCCAGAGCGTGCACGTCTACTTCGGGGACGACGACGCCGAAGGCAAGGCGGCCGAGCTCTCCAAGGGCGACACGGTCACCATCGAGGGCGAGTGCGACGGCATGATCATCAACGTCCAGATCGTGGACGCCGTCTTCGTCGATTAGGACGGGTGTACCCATGAGTTCATCGGCGCCAGAGGTCTCGACTCCTGGCGCCGATGTTCGTTGGATCAACCGTTGGAGTCCCCTGGGCTTCGCGGTCCACGTCTTTTTTCCGATCGCCTTTGGCGCCTTCATCTACCTGACCTGGCGCACCACCCGGCTGAAGGCCTTCGACTGGTTCGAGTCCTGGGGCCTCAAGGACTCGGTGGTCTGGCTGAGGCGCACCTTCCACGGCTGGGACGAGAGCTTGCCGGAGTGGTTTCTGTTCGCGCTGCCGGACGGGCTCTGGTGCTACGCAGCGACAGCCTTCTTCGCCAGGACCTGGGCGGACCAGGACACCCGCTGGGCGTGGGGCTGGACCCTGCTCGCTCCGGCCCTGGGCTGCGGGGGCGAGATCGGACAGGTCATCGGGATCGTGCCGGGGACCTTCGACTGGTGGGACCTCTGGATCAGCGCCGCCGCGGCCGTGCTCGCCATCGGGCTGGGACGCTACTGGCCTCGCCGACAGATGAACAAGGCCCCACTGTCCATGAACCCCTGATCGCTGAGCTCCACGGCAAAGTGGGGCTCCAGGGCGGCGAGCAGCTCTTCGTGGGTGTAGAGCCACAGCCGCTCGGTGGACCGGAGCTGCTCCACCGGGAAGTCCGGCCGGGCGACCAGGTAGTGGAAGTCCAGAACGGACCAGCCGCCCTCCCGTCGCGTGACGCACTGGCGCGCGATCTTGAGAAAGGGGGTCTCGTAGGTGGCCATGTGGGGGCGGTTCCCGAGGAACTCTTCCGGCTGGACCCAGGGCTCCAGCAGCAGCACCCCTCCGGGACGAAGCGAGGCCGCGTGCGCCTCGATCATGGCCGGAAGCCGTTCTGGAGGCACGTAGCCGACCGCTCCGAAGAGCAGGAGGATGGCATCCATGGGCTCCGGGATCCGCGGGTCGGCCAGGTCCGCGGGCCACAGGGTGGCGTCGGGAAGACGCTTGTGGGCCAGCTCCAGCATGGCCGGGTCCAGGTCGTAGCCGTACTTCTCCACCCCGTTCAGCCACTGCAGGTAGGTGCCGGTGCCGCAGGCTCCCTCGAGGACCTTGGCTCCGGCCTTCAGTCCCCGCTCCACGAGCATCCGAGCAATCCGAGTGGCGTCTCCCCGATAGTCCTTGAAGTGGTAGACGAGGTCATAGAGTTCAGACACGTTCGAGAAGCGGGCTCCGGGATGGGGCACTGAGGTTCCTCCAGGGTCACGGTGTGGATAGCGCTGTCGTGCACCGAGTACGACTTCCAGAAAGAAGGACATCCCGAACCACCATCGGCCATGATGTCCTCCTCACTCTCCTGTTGAAGCACCCCACAATGTTCGTCTCGATGGCCCTGCTGATCTCGATGGCGCTGGCCACCCCACCCACCGTGGAGGAAGCCACGCGGCTGCACCTGGCGGGGGCCTCCGTCGAAGCGGTCGAGCTGCTCCTGCCCGAGATCGACCAGGATCCCGCCGCCGCGCTGGCCCTGGGCCGGGTCTTCTTCGCCAACTCCCAGTGGGCCCTCGCGGAAGCGGCCTACCACCGGGTCCCCCGCGACAGCCCCCTCTGGTTCCGGAGCAGGCTCGAGGCCACCTGGGCCGTCTACTACCTGGACCCCACCCACGAGCGCGCCATCGCACGGGCCCTGCTGCTCTATGCGGAAGATCCCACCGACTGGGAGCTCCGCTACCTCATCGGAGTCCTCATGCTCCACTGTTCTGAGCGTTCAACAGGAGTCCAAGATCTGACCGAAGCTCTGCTTCGTGATCTGGACGGGTCGCCGGAAGATTGGGCGAAGGCGGCTGAGATCCTCCTGCTGGAGATCACTCCCGAACCCAAGATGGACTACGAATACGCCAGCCGACCCGAGGAATGTACGTTCTTCGTGGCCCGCCACGGGGATGTGAACATGGTCCAGAGAGCGGTCATCCTCACGCTGGCCGGAAAGCAGGGGGGCTTCACGCGCTTCTCCTTCCGGTGCTCACTGCATGCGGCCGACTGCCCTGACCCGAGAGAACATCGCACGCTGAACCGCGAAGCGAGGCGCTGGCTGCGCTCCTACCGCGACGACCTGGACTGAGGGCCTCATGCACGCCTCGCAATGCATCTCCGGCTCCCTGGGAAAGGCTCCGTGTTCTTCCTGCTGATCTCGATGGCGCTGGCCACCCCCCCAACCGTGGAGGAGGCCACGCGGCTGCACCTGGCGGGGGCCTCCGTCGAAGCGGTCGAGCTGCTCCTGCCCGAGATCGACCAGGATCCCGCCGCCGCGCTGGCCCTGGGCCGGGTCTTCTTCGCCAACTCCCAGTGGGCCACCGTCGAATTGGCCTACCACCGGGACCCCCGAGACA
>PVBE011280225.1_pt1 | contig 138560 bp, 77 predicted proteins | sample 1631181 | NCBI WGS metagenome assembly PVBE01 (sample SAMN08397723, study PRJNA350692) | Marine metagenome, whole genome shotgun sequencing project. | isolation source: water | place: Pacific Ocean | collected 2012-04
TCCAGGCTCAACGGCTCCTGTTGGCTTTCACCCATGCGGTGCCTCCGGCGATCATTGCTGCGATGCCCGCTGCGATGCTCTGAGGCCAGTTTCTTGGCACCTCTACCGAAAACCTCCCTGCTCATATGGGCAATGCGGGATTAGACCATCGGGCCGCGATAGCCGTTTGAGATCGCCTCGGCGAGCCTCACCGAATCGAGCACGTCGGCGAGATCGGCCTCGCCAACATCGTCGCCGGCAATCCACCGCGCGAAGTGCAGCGTCTCGTAGTAGTTCTCGATCCCCACATCATCCGGCAAATCCACTTCGTACGTCGGCGGGTCGGCCCGCTCACCATCGAGGTACAGCTCGCAACTCGGTGCCCGCGTGTCGCCGACGTTGAGATACGCCGACATCCCCATCGCGTGGATCTCGAACTGATGCACGCGCTCGCCCACGCACAGGTGCGAGTTGATCGTCCCCGATGCGCCGGATTCGTAGACGACGGTGGCCGAGTGGGCGTTCTTGTATTCGGCATCGCGCGCGGCGGAGGCGGAGAACACCTCGGCGACATCGCCACCGACCCAGCGCATGAGATCGACGTTGTGAATCGAATCGGCGAGGATCAGCGGCGCGGGCCAGTTCCACGCATCTCCGGTGAAGCCGGCCTTGTTGTAGGTGGATGAGATCTGCACCACGCCGCGCTCAGAGGCCATCGCCTTGAGGTCGCGGATCAGCGGGATGAAGCGCCGATTCACCGACACCATGACCTTGCACCCGGCCTCGCGCGAGCGCTCAAGAATCGCCTCGGCATCGGCGACGGAGCAGCCCGGCGGCTTCTCAATCATGATGTGCTGGCCCATGTCGAGGCACCCGAGAGCGACCTCGAGCATCTCCATGGGGCGCATCACTAGCACAACCGCGTCGGGCGATTCGGCTTCGATCATCACGCGGTAGTCGGTGTACGTCGCGGGGACGCCGTACTCGGCTTTCACCCGCTCCAGCTTCTCGGCGTCCAGATCACACGCCGCGCATAGATCGATCTCGTCGATGGTCCGCATCGGCGGATAGTGCTGATCTCGCGCGTGATTGCCCGCGCCAACAATGGCGAGGCGCTTGACGGGGCGGTCGGTGGTCATTTGGTCACTCCCAATGACTGGCTGGGCCAGATGACGGGGTGCTTCGAGAGGCATGCGGTTAGTCCCTCTCGGGCTCGGGTGGCGACGTGACCGTCTCTGGCGGCGCCCCCTGGCCCTGCCAGAGCCACTCCAGTGGGCTCCACGCCCGGGCAGTGACGCGCCAGGGCAAGGACAGACCATGGACGCGCCGCAGGAACGGGCGGAACAGGCAGTACCACGCGACCATCGGCCCGCATAGCGTGGCTGTACCGCCAAGCAGGATGCCGGCGGTCGGGTCAGACGGGCCCGCATGGGGCACCACGCGGTGGGAATAGAGTATCCCGAGCACCATGATGGCGAAGACACCGACGCAGCTGAGCGTGCTGAGGATGGTCGGCCAGCCGCGTGGGATGAGGCGCGGGATGCTGTGTCTCTCAACGTAGCGCTCAACGCGGGACAGGTGGGCGAAACGTGTCTGCTCCATGAGCCTCCCGCTGTGCTTCAGCAGGACGTACACGATTGGCCACAACCACAGGCACCCCTGGAGCAGGCTCAGGGCGAACCACGCCACGCATGGCCAGATGGAGCGGACGCCCAGGCCCGCCAGGAGCGCAGTACAGGCGCCCCAGGCGAACACAATGCGGAACGCAGTCAGACCCCAGGCCTCGATCAACTCAAACTCGTAGAGCCGCGTGGCATCGACCTGAGGCGATGACTGACGTTCCACTGGATCGCTCCCACCGGCGGGTTGGCTGTCGCCGATGGGCCATGCAAGGGTGTTGCCACCAGATATGACGCGGGGGCGAACCAGCGAGGGCTTCTCCCCTATCCCCCGCCGGTGACCGTCGGCAGGAACTCGTACGTGTCACCGTCGCGGGCCTCAAAGCCGACGTGGTCGACCTTCGTGAAGACGCGCAAGCCCGTCTCAAGGTCATCCAGACCCCGAATCGGGTATGCGCGGATGTGATCGCCATCGGTGATGAGTAGCGTCTGGCCGAGAATGTGCTCGGGCAGATCCCCTGATAGGTCGAACCAGGAATCTCCGCCCTCGCTGCCGCGGCCGGCGACATCTCCGGCGTAGGTCGCCTGGTCCGCCGAGAGCGACGTGTCGCCAAGGGAGAGCCTGGTGCCGCCCGTCATGGATGCCGCGCCGGAGGCGAGGACAGCGGCCACGCGGCCGTTGGCGCGCAGCTCACCTCGCGAGGTGGTGATCGACAGATCCTGGGACCCGATCATTGAGACCACGACATCGGTGCCGTCGGCTGTGTCGATCTCGACGGCGACGGCATCGCCTGGTGCGTCGAGGACGCGGACGGCCTCGACGGGGAACTGGCCATCCGGGGCGCCGGCGAAGACCGACACGAAGGCGTGTGAGCCGGCGGATCGGATCTCGCGGACGATGTAGGGCAAAGTGGCGCCGACGTCTGAATTGCGATGATCGCGCTGCCCCCACCCATCGCCGACGAACACGGTCTCGCCGGATTGGTCAGGCGATAGGGCGCGGAATCGGTATCCATCGTCGAAGACCCACTCCACGTGCCACGGACCATCACCCGCGGCTTGCTGCATGTTGTCCATCGGAAGCGCGCCACCGGCCAGCGTGAAGCTCGTTTCGTGCTGGGTCCACTCGTCGGTGGCGGTGATGCGGGCCATGCCCTTATGCACGCGGTCACTCGGCGACGTGGGATCGGCGGGCCAGGTGACGATGCCGGCGTTGACGCTCGCCCCATCGCCACGCAACCAGAATCGCACCTTGTAGGTGGCGCCCATCACGCCCGGAATGGCATTCACGCCTCGGTATCCATCGGAGTCTCCAGCAATTAGCGCGGCGTTGACGTGGCCATCGGCATCAACGGCCGTGCCGGCAAACCGGGCGCAAGCCGCGTCGTCTCGACCGGGCTCGCCGCTGGAGTGCTCGGCGGCGCCGTTGCCGCGATAGATCCCCCAATTCTCGGGAGTGCCCGCGCCGGCGCCATCGATGGCGGAGGGGTTGGGCGCGATGTTATCGCCCTCGGAGCCATCGGGATTCACGCGGCGGATCTCGATGTCGTCGACGAAGATCTCCCCTACCTCGCTGAGGTGGAATCTCACGGCGAAGGGCGCCGTCTGCTCATCCAACGCGGCCTCGCCGAGCCCCAGCCCGCTGGTGGCACACTCGGGCGTGGGTCCGTGGAAGACGTACTGGCGGGGCGCGTCGGCGTCGGCGCGGAAGATGTCGACGAGATACGACCCCGACTCGCCGTGGTCGACCTGAACGCACGTGCGCCGGTACGCGCGAGCGCTGTCGTAGGCGATCGAAGACGCCTCCATGACTTTGACCTTCGGCGTGGCGGAGAAGATATGGTAGCTGCCGCCGCGCTCGCGGGTCTTCTGGTCCGCTCCGCCCACCAGCACGAGATTGTGCGCGAAGGCGCGAGTGGTCTTAGGCTTCTCAGGGTGGTCCCAGAGGTATCCGAGATCCGACAGCAACTCGCGCCCGTCCTTCCAGTAATACAGGTCGAGGCTGTCGTGATGATGATGCCCGCCCCAGTCGCTGGCATTCAGCAAGGCCACGCTCTCCCGACCCGTCTCGCCCGTCCGCACGTACCCCTGCGCGAGGTATGGGAAGACGATATCAGGGAGCGCGAAGGGGGGCACCTCGCGGTCCTCGACGCCCGGCTCGCGGTAGAGAGTGGCGTCTCGGGGCGATCCCGGCTTCTCGGCGCCGTCCACCAACGCTTTCAGGAATGCCAGATGTTCGTCGGTCGGGTACGCGACCGCGATGAGTTCCGCGTAAGACGAGCTGATGCCGGTGGTGCGGTACGAGTCGGCCGACGGTGGATGGCGCAGATTCCCCTGGAGCGTCCAGATCAGATCCTGCCAGCAGTCGCCGTAGCGCGTGTCGCGACCGGCGTCGAAGTTGTCGAGGCGCTCGCCATCCGGCCCGGCGTAGCCCTCGGGGTCGGAATGGCCACGGAACATCAGCGCGAAGTTACGGATGCCTCCCATGGTCATCATGGCATAGGCGGGCGATTCGGAGGAGCCGCCATCGGGCAGGAACCACCCATCCACCGTGCGCTCAAACCCGTTCAGGCCGAACCGGACCAAGCCGGGATGACCGACGACCATGCCGACCATCGCCGCGCCGGCGCGGTTGCCGACCGACTTGTTGTTGATCGAGAGGTCACATGCCGCCAGATACGATGCCTCAAGCAGCAGATCGTGCTCGATGAGAACGCGCTCGGTGTCTGAGTAGACTGGGCCATCGTCGCCTTCGGCCGTGCAGGTGAGATCGTAAGCCTGCGCGACCGACGAGACGAATCCACCATCCATCCCTGACGATCCCGTGCGGCTCGCCGCCCAGTAGCCCGCGTAGAGCTTGCGATCCGGCTTGTTCGGTGGGTAGACGAGTTCATCGGTGGGCAGGTCGTTGATGTGCTCGGCGGCGAGGTGAGGGTCGCAGTCGGTGTATTCGCCATAGCCATAGCCCGCCCGCACGAGGTACTTCGGGTAGACCTCGGCGAAGCGCAGAAGGTAGGATTTCGTCCCCTCGGCGTAGCGCGGATCAGACGTCAGCGCGTAGGCGAGCGCGAGGGTGCTCATGTGGCTCGTCGAGCGGCCGACCTTGCGGGCGCGGATGATCCCCGAGATGCTCGGGCGAGCGCGAGTGTAGCCGAAACACTTGAACGTCTCGCCGCCGACGAAGGTGAACTCTTGCTCGGGATCCCACGTGCTGCGGACCTTCACGGTCTCGGGGTGCTCGTCGTTGGGAAAAACGGTCTCGCAGGCCTTGCAGGTGATCTGGTCGGGAGTGCTCTCAGACCACGTCCACTGGCCATTCGGATGCCAGGGCAAGCCCTTCGCCCGACAGGCCGGGCAGGGGCCGGTGCATCCGGGAGTCGTCCTGGGAATCATGTTCTCTAGGTACTCCGGCGTGGTCCGATCGAGGACGGAGTCGGCGCTCTTCGCCAGCCCGGCCACGTAGTCGCTCGCCCACTCGTACTGCTCCACGTTACGCCGGGCGCGGTCGAGGTCGACGGCCTTGATCGCGGCGCACGGGTGCTCGACGGCTTCGCGGTATTGCTGCCAGGCTGACCAGTCGATCGGTCGAGTCTCTTGAGTCATCGCGGCGCTCACCACCCCAAGCAGTAGGGCCGGCAGGATGAGGGCAACAGTTGGTGTTCGGGTCATGGTGGCAACCGATTAGCGCATAGACAGCGCGATTCCTTCCTTGTAGGCGAGTCCGTGCCGAAGTCCCAGGCCCGATGCCTGATCGGCGAGTTGATGGAGCACGCTGTTGTCTTGTGTAGGAGGGGTTTTAACCCCGACCTGCCGTCACGTGGCGCAGGCATTCTTGCCTGCGGCCGTCCCCACGGCGTCGGGGTTGAGACCCCTCCTACACGTGACACGGGCCCCATCACTCCAGCAACCCTTGGACGTCGATACGGGCTCCTTGTTGGGCCGCGAGAGGGTCAGTGGCGCCACGCGGGGAAGCGGGTGATGAGCATCGGAGGTCGCCCATGAACCGACTGAGCGTGTCTGTGCTGGCCGCCATCGCCGCGAGCGCTTCCCAGGCCGACATCCTCGGCGACCTCACGCGGCCGCTCCCCGGCGAAACGCGTCGCGTATCCAGTGGCGAATTCGACCCCGAGTCAAACCGAGATCCGCACCACCCTCGCCCCGGCCAACGCCTCATCATCGCCGACCTCAACGGGCCCGGCGAAATTCGGCACATGTGGTTCACCATCGCCAGCCGCGACCGGCGCTATCCGCGCAACCTCATGCTGCGCATCTTCTATGACCACTCACCCGTCCCATCGGTTGAGAGCCCCATCGGCGACTTCTTCGCCGCCGGGAACGGGATGAAGGCGAATATCTCCTCGCTCCCCATCGAGGTCAGCAGCTACGGGCGCGCGCTGAACTGCTACTGGCGAATGCCCTTCCGCGAGCACTGCCGCATCGAGGTGCACAACCAAGGCGCCGAGCGGATGACCGTCTACTTCCAGTGCGAGTGGCTGAAGCTGAAGACGCTCCCGAAGGACACGCTGTACTTCCACGCGCGATACCGGCAGGAGTATCCGGCGGAGCCGTTCACCGTCTACACCGTCTTCGACGGCAAGGGCGAGGGACAGTACGTGGGGACGGTCTTCTCGTCGCAGAACACGGTCGGGAGCTGGTTTGGCGAGGCGGATGATCGATTCTACGTGGATGGCGAGGAGGAGCCGTCGCTGGTGGGCACGGGGACGGAAGACTACTTCAATGACGCGTGGAATCTGCGGCTCACGAGCAACCTGCGAGTGGGCACGACGATCTGCGAGACGAAGGGCGAAGAGCGACGGATCACCGCCTACCGTTGGCACATCGACGATGCGGTGACCTTCAAGAGGTCGCTGAAAGTCGAGATCGAGCGCCGAAGCTTCATCTACGTTGTCGATCCCGAGACGGGCAAGTGGCCGTCGTATGACTTCAAGTATCGGCCGGACCACTGGTCGTCGGTGGCCTACTGGTACCAGAAGGGCGTCACAGAACCACTGTGGGAGATGCCACCGGCTGAGGATCGCATGTTGCCGGAGGTGTGGATCGAGCCGTCGCGGGCGGTGGACCAGTGCAGAGCCGCGCCGGGGCTCAGGCCGCGTTCGGCATCGAACCGGACCTGCAACCTGAAGCGCTTCTTCACGATGGACGGTGAGGGCCCCGGCGGATGGGTGGAGTTCCCGATCACATTGCCCGAGCCAGGCCGGTACTCGGCCTCGGTCTTTCAGAATCTGTCGCAGTATTACGGCGTGTGGAGAGTCAGCCTGATCGACGCGGATCGGGAAGAGGACGTGCTGCATCCGCAGCTTGACTTCCACGATTATCTGCGTGGGAGAATCGAGAACTGGCCCGAGAACTTCCACCACGGCACCACCGTGGAGACGAAGCTCGGCGAGCGCCGACTGGAGGCGGGTGACTATTGGGTGCGGTTCGAGTGCGTCGGTGCGAACCCGTCGACGATGGACCGTGACACGGGCGAGTTCGGCGCGGGATACGCTATTGGACTCGATGGCATCTGCTTCAGGCAGATCCCCATCAACGATCCATACGAGTGGATGCAGGACTACCTCCCTAAAGAGGAGGCGCTGTTCGCCGCGCGAGACGCCGAGGCGCGGGCAACGGTGGATTCGCTCGCCGAGGCCTTGGAGAGCTTCCGCAAGGAGAAGGGTCGGTATCCCCAAGGCATTGAGGCGTTGGTCGGGACCCGGCACTGGGACGGCGAGCGCATTCCGCTCGATCCGTGGGGGCAGCGCTATCGCTACCGCGCGCCGGGCGTGCTGCACCCATGGGGTTTCGATGTCTGGACCGTGCATGGCGACAGCCGCTATCCGAGGAACTGGGTTGGGAACTGGCGGAATCCGTTGGTGCTCGGAGAGACCCTCGGGCCCGACGTCACCGTGATCGAGGGTGAGGACATCGACTCGATCCGAGGGAGCGAGGGCGTCAGTTGGGAGAGCCAGTCCATCGGCTCCGATGGCGATGCGCCGATATCGGGCCGGAAGCTGCTGTTCATCCGCTTTGGCGCTCCCGGCGACTGGATTGAGGTGGAGCTGGCGGGGCTGCCACATGGACGGTATGAGGCCACGGCACTGGCGGTGACGTCTCACGATTACGGGATCTGTCAGTGGTCCATCGGCGGACAGGCGCTGGGCGATGCGTTCGACGGGCAGTCGCCGACGATCCGCGTGCGGCGACTGCAGATCGAGAGCATCCGCGTGACGGGCGAGCCGACTGTGCTGCGGCTGGAGTGCGCGGGGCGTTCGGAGCTGTCGCCGGACTATTTGGCGGGCATTGATGCCATCCTACTGAAGCGGGTGGACTAGGCCATGAGAACTGCGATTGGAGTGCTTATCATCGGCCTCGCCGGCATGGCCCTCGCGCAGGACGAGGAGCGCGTAACGGTGGTCTTCGTGGACCGGACGATCAATGTCGGCGCCGAGGCCGCGCCGGCGATCGACCTCTACATTGCCTGCGCCCCGAACACGCCGGGGCAGGCGGTCACTTCCTGCACCATGGTGCCACGGCCGGAAGAGATCGAGACCAATCCGTGGGGACAGAGAATCGCCCGCTGGAGCGTCCCCAACCTCGCCCCGGGCGAGCACCTCGTCGCCCGCTCGATCACCGAGGCGACGCTGCGGCCATGGTCGGCGCCCCTAGCGGAAGCGCTGGGAGAGGAGACCATCCCCATCTGGGTCGACGACCTCTACCTCGCCGATGGCGCGAAGTACGCGCTCGACTCGGAGACGATCCGGGAGGCCATGGCCGAGATCGACGCCGGCGGGAGCGATCCCGTCGAGACGATTGGCGCGATCTTCGACTACATCACTGAGAAGCTGTCGTACTCGCGAGACGGGAGTTGGGACTCCGCCGATGAGGTGCTGGAGCGAGGGACGGGGAGTTGCAGCGAGTACACGTTCTGTTTCATCGCGCTGTGTCGGGCACATGGCATCCCCGCGCGGTTTGCTGGTGGGAATGCCCGGAGATCGGGCGCGAACGTTCACATCGACCGGGTCTCGCACCGCTGGGCGGAGGCGTACGTGCGCGGCGTGGGGTGGGCGCCGTTTGATCCCACCCGCAGCGACGGCAAAACGCGCTACCGCCGCTACTTCGGCAAGGCGCCGATGAACGTGCTGACGCTCGTGCAGGGCGACGGCGGCGAGGAATCGCCGCTCGACTGGCGATACGAGTCGTACCACCGGTGGGAAGGCGATGACGCCAGGCTGAAGATCCATCGGCGCGGCTGGTGGTTGCCCACGCCATCGCGCGAGGTGCGGAAGCAAGTCATGGCGCTCGCGCGGAAGATCCCTCGGGCTGGCGATACCGATGCGCGGCTGGCGATCATCGACAAAGCCCGCGAGATCGCCGATCCATTCGTGTTGCCCTGGCTTGACGATCTGCTCTATCAGCCCGACGTGGCGACTGAGGCAGCGAAGGCCATGCGCGACATCGGTGGCCCAGCGACGGTGGTCGCGGTCATCGACTGCATCGGGCGCACGGGCGATCTGCAGCATGACGAGCGGATCGCCGCGTTCCTGAATGACTGGACGGGAGAGAGCCTCAGCGCGGCGCGGACGGACTGGGATGGCTGGCTGCGGACGAAGGCGTTCAGCGCGTTCACGAAGCCGGGCCGGCTGGCGGAGGAGAAGTAACCCAGGCACTCGACGGGCTGGAAGCCCGTCGCTACCCGCCAGCCACTTCCAGATTATCGATGTAGCACGTGCCGGCTTCCTCGCCCTCCGCGGAGAAGCCCAGCCAGGTCAGGACCTCGAAGGCACCGTCGCTGACGGGGCCACTCGCCCGAAGCTCATTGCCGTCCTCAGATTGCACGACCACCTCGAAGCCCGCCTCCTTCGCCGGACCGACTCCGAGGGTGCACGCAACGTGCGCCCACTCGCCGAGCGGCAGCTTCCCGACGGTCCGACCGCCGGCCGTCACCGTGCCGTCGGGTGCGAACGCGACTCTCATCGCGGTGCGGTACGCGTGCTGACTCCAGTCGCGCGCCTCGAGGCTGATGGCGCATGCTCCCTCCGACGGCAGCATGAGATCGAACGCTATTCTCACGACCCCATCGCGCACCGTCGGCTCGTACGCCCAGTGCGGGCAGAAGCTCGGCTGGCCAGGGCCGTCCGTCACCTTCAGCGACTGACTCCCGCTTGCCGCTTGCTCGTCGGTGACGGCGAGTTCTGTCTGCTCCGGCACGGCGTGCATTGAGCGGAAAGGCTTGCTCCCGAGGCTCACCTTCTCGAAGTCCTCGATGAAGAACTCAGACGGGCGCTCCGAGGGGATCTCGTCGTCGCGTCGGGGCGGGTACTTGCCAGGGAGGGCGGTCCACTCGGCGTCGCCGACGAGCCCGGCGGTCGCGAAGGCCTCAGCCGCGAGTTCAAGCCGCTCGCCTCCCAACTCGATCAGACGCTTCACGGCGTCTTCCTGTGAGGCAGGCAGGGCCTCCTGCACGACTCGACCGTCGACATCGCGCCCCTGCGCCTGCCAGGCGGAGAACGGCTTGCCCGCGAACAACGGAGTGACATCCTCGGGGACCACCCATAGGTTGTCCGAGGCGTCGAGCGTGGCAGGCGCGTTCTCGATGAACGCGTGCTCGGATAGCGGCGCGAGCACGTTGCCGGCCAGGTTTAACATCGACGCGAAGTCCTGCGCGTGGTTGATCCAGACAGCGGTCGGTGAGAGACCGAAGACGTTGCCGGTCACCTCATTGGTGTGGCCGTAGTTGATGTGGTAGGCCGACCCGTTTACGTCGTACACGACGTTGCCCTCGACGAGCACGCGCGTGGTGCCCTCGTCGAGGTAGATCCCCGAGCCCTCGGTAGGGCCGTCGCCGAGACCCTTCGCCAGGTGGCCGTTGTAGTACTTGGGGTAGCAGAGGACATCGTGGATGACGTTGCCGCGCAGGACAGTGCCGGGCGACTCGCTCAGCGTGTAGATGGCACCCATGTCCGAGAGGACGCCGTGGCCGATATGGTGCACGCGATTGAACTCGATGAGATTGTGATGGGCGGTCGGTGGCTGATAGCCCCACTGCCAGCCGATGCTGATTCCGATATGAAGGAAGTCGCTTATCTCGCAGTGGCGGATCGTGTTGTGCGAACTCCGGCCGATCCCGACGCCTGGGCCACCCGCGAACAGCAGGGCGCCATCGTGGATGTAGCAGTTCTCGACCGTGATCCGCTCGACCGCCTCGGCCTCACTCGGGGCGGTCTCGCCTTCGCCGATGCGCACCCCACCGGCACCAAGGTCATGGATGTGGCAGCGTTCGAGCCGGCAGTCCTGGCTCCCCCGCCGCAGCCACAGGCCGTGCTCGCCCGCGTGGGCGATCTCGCAACCGACGAACACGCACTCCCGCGCACCGGTCACCATCACCGCGGCTGCCTGCGCGACGGCGGCTTGCGTGACCCCCCTGCCCTCACGCGGCATCTCGGCGCCTGCATGGGCGAAGACGAGGCCCTCGAATCGGACTCCCTGGACGAAGCTGCCGTCCTCGGGCTTCCCATCCAGCACCAGCAGCGTCGGCGCGAGTCGAGGGGCCACAACATTCACCCGCGAGAGATCCTCCCCCGGCAGCGGCCAGTAGTGCAGCCAACCCTCGCGCGGATCGAGCCACCACTCTCCCGCCTCATCCAGCCCCTCGCGAGCGCCCTCGATCCAGTAACGCCGATGCGCCTCCCACGGAGGGTAGTGTCCGCCCCACGCTATGCCTGAGGTCAGGTCCACATACGCGGCGGCTTCATCGACGCTCTCCACCCAGTGCGCGCTGCTCTCCCAAAGGTGGAGCATGAAGATGATGCCGTCCTCAGTCAGACGCGGCATGCCCGAGAGGTCGTCGCCTTCGTAGTAGAAGCCCTTCTCACGGAGTTGCCGGGCGCGCAGATAACCGCGATTCGGTATTCGGGCGCGCTGCCTCCGCGAGGAGCCGGCCCAGAGCTGGTGGAAACGCCGGCCTGGCTCAACACGCGCGCGCATGACGCCCTCTGGGAAGCCCTGCCCCGACGGCTCCCAGCCGGTGATCGAGCTTCCGCCAGACAGCACCGCGCGCTCTCCCGACTTCGAGCGCCAGGTGGCGCCCGAGTCACGCTCGTCGAGGACCAACGGCTCCGGCAGCTCATACGTGCCGCCGGCCAATTCGATGGTCACGGCATGACCCGCGGCTAGCAGGGGGCGCGCCGCATCCCGCGCGGCAATAGGTGTCGCGAGAGGTCCCCCATCCAAGCTGACGTGGAGAATCACTTCATCGGCCATTGCGCACGCCTCCAGTGTCAGCAAGCACGCCAGCAGCGCAGTCTTCATCACTCCGTCTCCTCCGTGGGCGTTCCCGGCGGAATCCCACACACACGACTCGGGCACGCGGCCAGCTCGCTCAACAGTCGGCCATTCGTTGCGGGGTTACCCAGCCCGGCTCCAGCAACCTCCACATGCGGCTGTGCAGGCCTCCAGACTCCCGTCGTCGAAGCATCGCAGCCAACGACTGACCGTTCGGCCGACGCCGGGCGCTCAGTTCCGCATGGGGAATCCCTTGTATCCTGTCGGAGAGGCCAAGTGATGGCCGCCGAGCCGCCGTCCAGAGATGTCGACGATCGTGCGGACTGGGTGAGGAGCCGGCTTGGCCGGTGGCAAGCGCCAGTGGGGAAGGGCGCTGGCTCGCTGGCTCTTGTCCGCGGGCGCGTGTGGAAACTCGAGTGGGACAGCCGGAAGTACTGCGTCAAGGCCCCCGCTCCTCTTCCGCGGCTGACGTGACAGACTTGGCGACCGAAGCCAGTCTGCACGCCGTGCTGGCCGAGCATGGGTACCCCGCGGCCCCCGCGCTCTGGGTGGATGACGGGCATCTGTTGGTCACGGAGTGGGTTGACGGCCCTTCGCTCACGCAGCTCAGCGATGAGCCACCGTCCGAGGAGCGTCTCCGACGGATTGGGCGGTGCATCGAGGGGCTGATCCATCTGGAGGAAGCGGAGCCAGTCTTCCGGCAGCACATCGCCGACGACCAGGCGTCCACTCCCGGGGCGTCCGCCATGGCCGCCGACGTGTGCTCTGGGGTGAGGACGCTGATCGACGACGACGCCGCCGAGAGCGTGGTCGGGCTTCTGCGTGAGTTGGCGGAGTTCATCTGTGCGGAGCCGTCCAGCCCCGGCATCTCAGACATCTGGCCGGGGGACATCATCCTGGGAGCATCAGGGCCTGTGTTCCTAGACATTGGCGTGCTTGCCCATCGGTGGCCCGAATGGCGGTTCTGTCAGTATTTCGCGCGGGGGCAACGGACCCAGGCGGATCGCAGTGATCAGGGCCGCCGGCTCCTCCAACTTCTCCCGAGGCTCGACGCCAGTCGCCTTGATGCCCACTACCTGTTGCATGATGTCTCCTACATGCGGGCCTGGCACGACCTCGCGGCCGAGTTCGGCGCTCCCCGAGATCCCCGCAACGGCAGGACGCCGACCTCGGTTCTTTCCGCAGCCTGTCAGCGCCTGACTTGGCCGGGGGCCTGCGCGGCGGCCAATGAGGTCCGCCAACGCCTGCAGCAGGGCGGTCTGACGCAAAGCTATCCGGGCGCCGACCGTGACTGAGCGCGCCCTGCGCTCCGTTGCCTTCGCCGTCCCTCTCCTCGCTCCCAACCTTCAGTGCCACGGGCTGCCTAGCCCGTGGAAGAACACATCCGGGCCGCGCCCTCACTTGTTCGGTTCCCAGTGGCGGGAGCGTGATCCGCGGGACTTGCGGACAGCCGTCTCCTTGTCCGAGACCTTCTGGGGCAAACTACTGAGGTAGCCCGTGAAGCCCATCGCCACGTCCTTCACCTCAACGAGCCACGCATCCGGCGTCTTGCCGTCGTTATACCCCTCGTAGACGCCGTCGGACTCCTTCACGTTGTACACCGGATACCAGACCAGATCGCGCCAGAAGGGCACGTCGTCGCAGTAGGCGTACCAGAACTTGACCTGGATGATCTTGTTGGGCGATTCGATCTTCGCGCGCATCGTTAGGCCCCGAGCCGTGATCTCGTGGCTGGTCTCGCCGATCCGCGTCAGCGGCCGCCCGTCGAACACGTGCGACACCCACATCTGCCAGTCCATGAACTGCTTCTCGGAGTTCGAGGCGTGGCGATAGTTCGGCGTGTACTGAATGGCCCACGGGACGGTCATCTTCGACTGGATGTGGTTGATCGAGAACATCTCGTAGCCGTCCTCATTGGTCGCGCCGATGTATAGGACGGGGCAGGCAACCCAGGCTTGGGCCCGGTGCGGCGAGAGGGGCGCGCGGTAGTCGGCGTCCATGACCTCGAAGGTCGACTCATTGCCCATGTAGACCACGCCCGCGACGCGCTCTGGATCGATAGCGGCGGCCGTGTAGGCGCTTGTGGCGCGCTTGCTATGCCCGCCGATGACTGCGCGCACGGTTTCGACTTCGAGGATCTCCTCGAACAGATCCATCGCCCTGATGTAACACGCAGCCAGCCGGAAGTAGTTGTGGTCGGTCACGTCCTTGCTCGCGCGCCCGGCGTCGGACGTGTGGCGGATCCAGCGGCCCTCGCCATCCTTGCCGTCGAACGCGCCGGGAACGTCGATGACCGTCGTGGGGTAGCCCGTCCGCGCCGCGATCGGCTCGCCATAATTCCAGAGGACCGGTTCGTCTCCGCGCCGCTGGCCAACGATGACGACCTTGCCCCTGCGCTCGGGCGTGGCGTTGATGCGTGGGTCCGCGGGCATGAAGATGGTCACCGTCTGGTCCATCCGAACGCCTTGGTGGACCTGGCTCACGAATGAGAGGTCGATCCGCCGGAGCTTCAAGTCCGGGTCGGTTAAGGAGTCGATGATCTCATCACTCTGGACCTCATACTCCAGCGGGGGGAACGGCACGCGGTCGTAGAGTTCTCGGGGCGTGGGCATACCGTCCGCCTGTCCGAGCAGGAGTGGCGCGAATGCGGCGAGGCCGGCGATGAAATCCATTACCTATCCCCTATCGCTCGCTTCGAGCCTCCATAGCAGCAGCGAACACGGCCCGCGATCCGCGGCGCCCTTCCCCTGGTGATGCGCGTCAGACATGATGTATGCGACGCCCGGGGTGATGACCGATCCCTGCAACGCGTTCGGCGTGAGGACGTAGCTCGTCGCCTTGTACTCCTCGCCGATCGGATTGGCCCCGTCGATGGGCGCGCGCTTCAGCGGCTCGCCCGCGAGGAGATCGCCGTCCCACACGTGCAGCCCGCCCATGGACGGGTTGTTGACGAATGCCCACGCGTCGGGTCCGAGCTGAACGCACTTACCCGCGTTGCTGAGGTTGTACTCGGTCGGCGTCTCGCCGAGCGCGGAGAGCTGCCTCGCGGCCACATCGTAGGAGAGGAACTGATGCCGCCACGGCCCATCCTTCGGGGACATGCTGTGGTAGATCAGCAGCTCGTCCCAGCGTTCCAGGCCTCGCGGGCACATGTCGTAGGAGAAATACGTGCCATCGGCTTCGTCGGCGGGAAGCTCCTGCTCGCGCACCACTTGGCCGTCCCAATTCAGATGGATGAGGCGGCCGGTCGCGCGCTCAGCGACGTCCCAGACCTCGCCGAGCAGCACGATGTCATCATCCAGCGCCGCGACCTGGGGATAGAAGAAGCCCAGTGGCTCGCGGTACTTCACGGCCGGCGCAAAGCGGAAATCGAGCCCGTCTCGCTCGCCAAGGAACACCACCGGCGTGTTGAACGGAATGCTGCCATCCTCGGAGATGGCCAGTATTGCGATCGCCGCGCGGGAGCCATCGCGCGTGACGGCCACATTCTTGCGGAGGTGAAACTCCCCGAACGGATCGGTGGGGATCAGCTCCGTGCGATCGATCCACTCGCTGACATCCTCCGGGCGAGCGCTACGGTAGTAGCGCAACCGCCCGCTCAGGTACCACGTCGGCTCTTGAGGATTGTAGTGGTACGTGCCGACGATCACGTGCAGATAACCGTCGGGCGTCCGGAAGAGCAACGGCTCGGAACCCGATGCGAGGCCGTCGCCCTCGATTGTGAGTTCATGTACCTGGGGAACGCCGTCCGTGCCCGGCAGGGGGTACTGCCCAATCAGGCGCGTGTTGTGCTGGCGTCTTATGTAGGGCGCGAAAGCCTCGTCCTGGGGGCCCTCAGTCGTCCGGTTGTGGGTCGCGGTCCAGAAAATGTAGTCCTCGCCCTGCAACACGTACGAGAACGTGTGCCCGCCCCAGAGAATCGCCACGTCGTCGTGCAGGACGTGGGGGCCACTGCCGAGGGTAACGCTCGTCTGACCGGCCGCATGGGCAGACAGGCAGACCCCCAGCGCTGTGTAGACGAGATGGGCTCTCATGTTGGTAATCACCGCCGCGCCACTTCACCGCGAGGCGCGATGGTCCCTGCGCAGGGCCCGCCCCGACCGACGGGGAACAGAGCGGGGCCACACACCGCCGACGGAGGAGATGAGAACCATGGCTGAACAGGTACGAGTTGCCGTCATCGGAGCATCCGGGGGCATGGGCGCGCAGAGAGTCAGCCAATACAGTGCCGATCAGCGCTCGCGCGTCGTGTTGGCCTGCGCCAGGGACGAGGCCCGATTGCGTGACGTTGTCGGAGACACGTCGATCCCTCTGACCACCGACGCAGCATCCGTGTTCGCGTCGGATGACGTCGACGCCGTTGTGATCAGCACCTCCAATGCCGACCACTACGAGCAGGTCAAGAGCGCGCTGTCGGCAGGCAAGCACGTGCATGTCGAGTACCCGCTCGTGGATGACCTGGACCAGTACGACGAGTTGGTCGCGTTGGCCGACGCGAAGGGCGTCATCCTTCACCACGGGCTGACCGTGCGAGCCGAGACCCACCACGTCGCGCTGAAGGAGGCGCTGGGCGACCTGGGCGAGCCGCGCGCGGCCTACTACCGCTACTATGGGGGCGGGAAGTGGTACGTCGACCCGGACCGTCGCGGCGACATCTTCTGCGCGCTTCACATCCACTTCATCGATCAGTTTATCGATCTCTTCGGCCAGCCGGCAAGCATCGACGCCCACGGGACGGAGCGCGAGGGGAAGGTCTCAGCTGTCGTCACCATGCGCTATGATTCAGGCCTCGTCGGCACGATCGAGTTTGGCATGGGCTTCACCGACGTGCCCGGCTACATGGGAACCATCATCACCACCGACGGCTCGTGCGGCTTCGACCGACAAGATGGGCTGCGAGTGACCATCGACAAGGGCGGCGAGCAGCAAGTCATCAAGCCGGACACCGACGCGTCAATCGCCAAGGACGCGGCCACATTCATCGACGAAATCCTCGGCACGGGACCGCCTCTGAGTGACCTCGCCACCGGGCGCCGGGCGATTGAACTGTGCATCCAATGCACGCGGGCGATGGGGTAGGCGGCTGTGCCGGCGGGTCTCCCGACCCGCCGGGCTTACGCGCACCCACATCCGGCGGGTCGGGAGACCCGCCGGCACGGACAGCCAGGCGGAGGGCCAGCGGTATGAACCACATCGAACGAGTGAAGGCAGCGTATCGGTTCGAGGGCCCGGACTGCCTGCCGCTTGAGATCCACGATGTCGTGCACCTGTACGATGCGTACGATACGCTCGACCCCGCGACGGTGAAGCTGGTGCCGGGCGTCGCGTCGTTTGACTCGCTACGGGTCACCTACCACTGGACGTTTACCGAAGAGGGTGTGAACGCCGAGGGCGAGCGCATCCGACGCGACGAGTGGGGCTGTCTCCAGCGCGTGCCCGAGAGCGACCAGACAGCGTATGATGTCATCGAGAAGCCCCTCAGCAAGCCAGGGGCGATCGGTGGATACGCGTTCCCCGATCCGTCCATCAGCGACCCGTTTTTCGAGCGCACCAAAGCGACGATAGCCGAGCACTACCCCGACCGTTTCATCTGCGGGTATGTCGACCCGGGCCCGCTGCTGATCGCGTTCAACCTCTACGGCTACGATGGCCTGTTGATGAGGCTGCATGACAACCTCGACGAGGTGGTAGCCGTCGTGCGGCAGATCGCGGAGTACCAGAAGGCCATCATCGACCGCTGGGCCAGCATCGGCGTCCACATGGTCGCTATCATCGATGAGTTCGCGGGGACGGATGGGCTGATGTTTTCGCCAGCTCTCTGGCGCGAGCACTTCGCGGATATCTACGCGAACATGTTCGGCCATATCAGGTCCCACGGGCTTCTCGCTGGCTGCCTGTTTGATGGCGACATCAGCGCGATCCTGGATGACTACCTCGCAATAGGGCCAGACGTCATCGAGATCGTGCAACCGAACACGGTGGGGATCGAGACGTGGGCCGAGAAGCTCCGCGGCAAGGTCGCGTGCAAGGCGTCCGTGGATATGATGGGCACCCTCGCCACTGGCACGCCTGCTGACTGCCGACGCGAGGCGCGCAAGCTGGTGGAGGCTCTCGCCACGCCCGAGGGCGGCTTCGCCGGGATCTCGCTCCGCTGGCATAGACCCGAGTATCCGAAGCCGAACGTGTCCGCCGTCGCCGAGGCATTCAACGAATTCCGCGGGCCCGCATTGGGCTGAGGTGCATCATGGCAGCATACGACTCGATCGTCATCGGCGGCGGCCACAATGGACTGACGTGCGCGGCGTACCTCGCGAAACACGGTCAGCGCGTTCTGGTGCTTGAGCGGCGCGACGTTCTCGGCGGGTGCTGCAGCACGGAGGACTTCCCGGGACAGCCGGGCTTCCGCATCAACCGAGGCGGCGTCGACCACCAGCACATGTGCTCCGGACCCGTGCCGACCGAGCTGGAACTGGAAAAACACGGGCTGGAGTATCTGTGGCACGAGCCGCTCTGGTTCATGCCATACGATGACGGCTCGAGTTGGCTGGTCTGGCGCGATGTCGACAAGACGTGCGAGGAGCTGGCGAAGTTCGCGCCCGCTGAGGTCGAGAACTACCGCAACTGGCACGAGTTTTGGGTCAGCGCGCTGCACATGCTCGAGTCCTTCGACGTTGGCCCCCCGCCGGCGATGAGCGATCTGCTCGCGGCGACCGAAACGACTGAGATGGAGGAGTTGTATCGCACGCTGGTGACGCCGCCGCTGGCGTTCATCGACCGGTTCTTTGAGGACGATCGGCTGAAAGCGGCGATGGCCTGGTGGTCCGTGCAGACGGGCACGCCGCCGACCCGGCCGGGCTCGACCCTCGCGATGAGCCTGCAGTCGGGCAGTCACCTCTCGGGCGGCGCCAGGCCCAAGGGCGGATCCGGCGCGCTGTGTGACGCGCTGGCGAATCTCATCACGTCCGCCGGCGGCGAAGTCGTGCTCAACGCGCATGTCTCGAAGGTGCATGCCGCGAACGGGCGCGCCACGGCTGTCTCGACCGAAGACGGCGAGACGTACGAGACGACGGGGAACATCGTCTCGTCCATCGACGCGAAACGCGTGTTTCTGAACTTGATGGACCCGTCGGACGTGCCGCCGGGAGCCATTCAGCGAGTGAGGCAGATCTCGACCACCTCCGCGTCTCTGTTCAAGGTAGACCTGGCGCTATCGGATCGGCCGGTGTTCGACCGTTACGGCGGCGATCCCAACCAGACCTTGGCCTCACCGATCATCGCGCCGTCACTGCAGTACATATACGACGGCTGGGTCGATATCATGGGCGGGCAACCGTCGCGCGATCCCGGCCTGTGGTGCGCGTGTTGCACGGCGCTGGACCCATCGCTCGCCCCGAAGGGCAAGCACACGCTGTGGCTATCACAGTTCGCGCCCTACAATCTCTCGGGCGGGAAGTCGTGGGATGACATCAAGGAGACGACCGCCGATCAGGTCGTCGACGCCTTCAGCCGTTACGCGCCGAACACGAAAGACGCGATCATCGACAGGCACATCACGTCGCCGCTTGACTGGCACCGCCTGACCGACAACATCAACGGCTGCGCGTGGCATGTCGACATGGAAATGCACCAAGCCTGGGGACTCCGTCCTCTGCCGGAGCTGTCGCGCTACCGCACGTGGATCCCCAACTTGTACCTCAGCGGCAGCGGCTCGCACCCTGGGGGCGGCATCACCGGAATCCCAGGGCGAAATGCGGCGCTGGAAGTCCTGAAGGACCTCGGCCATCGCCCGAACCAGAAGGGCGTTGCCGCCAAGGTCCAGGAGTGGGGCGCTCTCTATCGGTCCTTCAGACGTTTCCGAAAGATGACGGAATAAACGGTCGGAGTTGGCAGGAGTCACAGCCGCCGACCCCGAAACTGGAACGCACCACACCGATTCGCGTGTTGAATAGGCTCGGATGAAGTTCGCGTGGTCGATCACCTTCACAGGGGGTAGATGCATGATGCCCAAACGAAGCGTACTGCTTCGCGCGGCCCTGGCCGCTGTCGTCATCACCGTATTGCTGTCGAGTCATGTCTTCGCCGGAAACAGAGAAATCGGGGGCTATGTGGCCCAGGCCGAAGACCGGTTCGTCCGCAACGTCTGGAACTTCATCAAGAACTTCCAGTCATCACAGAACATCGGCAGTCACTCTTGGAAGTACGACCAGTACTACTACATGGAGCCTTTCGTGTTTGAGGGCTCGCACGGGAGCTATGTCGACTCCCAGGACCTCGCGTACGTCGCCTGCCACGGCACCGACTGGAAGCTGTGCTCCCACTGGGGCACGGTGGACGTTGACCTCAGAGACGCCCCTGGATATGGCGACCTTCCGCAGGGGCATGACATGGAGTTCTTCATCGTCGAAAGCTGTTCCACGTTCATCAGCGCCGCTGACCCCGGTTTCGACTGGCAGGGGTATCGATACAACGGGCCGGGCGGCATGATGCGCGGCCTGCACCAGGGCATGGGGTTCCGGACGGATAGTTACTCCGACAACGAGATCCCGGCGTACTTCGCGCTCCGCACCCGGTGCAACCAGATTGTCTGGTGCGCGTGGTTCGATGCCATCCAGGACGAGCGCGCCGCTCCCGCCCGCGGACCGTGGGAGCCCGAGGCGGGCGTAGCGTATCCCGGCTGGGCGAGCGCGATCATGCCGAAGCAGTGCAAGTGGGACCGTCTGGGTTCGTACGTTGCGGATCCGGTCGCGGCCGATCTGATGTACAACGTGTGGGAAGACTAACCGCGCGGTCGCGACAACAAGAAACGATACCCAGGAGGCTAATAGCTCATGAAAGCCCGACTAATTGCCGTACTGGCATCGGTGGCGGTCGTAGCGGCATCCATGCCGAGCTTAGTCAGCGCTCAGCCTAGGGTGCGCCCGAGGGTCGATATCAAGCGCCCGAACATCCGCATCCAGGACCCGAACATCCGCATCAAGAACCCGAATCTTCGGCTCCAGGGCCGAGGGCCGGAGATCAAGTTCGAGGCCAATCTGACTGGTGACGTGCTCGAGAGGGCTCAGAACCTGAACGTCTACCGGCTCGCCCCGTCAAAGCTGGGCCGGGAGAGCCTCAGCCAACTGCAGAACGACATCTTCGGCCGGGGACTGGGCCAAGTCGTCAACGCCGGGCAGTTGATGGGCATGTCCGATCCGGACAACCCCGCCAACTTCCTGATGCTGGACGCCCGCTCGGGCTACATGTCCTTCGACAGAGGCCTTGCCGACGAGATCGATGATAACCGCGCCGAGTTGCCTGGCGACCGGGAGGCGGAGGACATCGCGCGCGAGCTGTTCACCGGACTCGAAATTGGCCCCGAGAACGATAAGGAACTCGTGCTGGGGCACATATCGAGAATCCGCTCGCAGTCATTCGACCCGGCGACGGGGCAAGAGGGCGACATCATCACGCAGGCGCTGGTGGTGCATCTGGCCCGCGAACTCGATGGCGTGCGCGTCATCGGACCGGGCTCGAAGCTCATCGCCCGCATTGGAGACGGCGGCAAGATCGTCGGCGGCTCCTCGCGGTGGCGCGACGTTGCGGACACCCAGTCGATGCGGCGTCAGAAGCAGCTCAACGCGCAGGATATCCAGAACGGCATTGCCAAGTTCCTAAAGCGCGAGGTGGGGCAGGCCAAGGGCGTGCAGATCACCGGCATGGGGCTGTTCTACTATGATGGCGGCAACGTCATCCAGCCCGTAGTTGGCTACGAGGCCTCGGTGCAACGCGCGGGGGGTGTCAGGGAGACATACTTCGGCCAGTTTGCGATCCTTGCCAACCCGCAGGAGCAAGTGATGGTAGGTCCCCTGTCGGGCAAACTCAGGGAAATGCTCGATGGGCCGCCGAAGGGCCTGCAGACTGATGAGACCGGACAGGACTAGAGGACTAAACCCAGTGCCCGTCTCAGGCACTAGGCATGTAGGAAACCCGAGCGGATGGGCGACATTAGGTTGCGCCCATCCGCTCTCTACTTCAGCCGAGGCAAGAGGCACTCCGCGATGAACGCTCGCACCGGCCTTTGCGCCATTGCCCTTCTCGTGCTCCCAGGCTGCATCACGATAGCTCAGACACTCCCGGGCGAGATCGTCTGCGATACCGATGGCGCGACGATGAAGCTCATTCCCGCCGGCGGATTCACGATGGGCAGCGAAGAGCGCACGAACCAGATCCCCTCCCACCAGGTCCAACTCGACGCGTTCTACCTCGATGTCAATGAGGTGACCCACGCCCAGTGGAAGCAGTTCGTCGTGGCCAACCCCGACTGGAGCAAGGACCGAATCGATCCCGCGCTCCACGACGGCAAATACCTCAACCACTGGGATGGCGATACGTACGACGAGCGTTGGGACGACTACCCGATCATCTTCGTCAGTTGGCACGCGGCGTCGGCCTACGCGAAGTGGGCGGGCAAGCGTCTGCCAACGGAGGCCGAATGGGAGCGCGCCGCTCGTGGTCCCGAGGGCTGGCGCTTCCCCTATGGCGACGAGTATGACGAGACGAAGGCAAACACCGGCTACGCGCGCGGCGGCCCCATTTCGGTGGGGAGCTTCGACCTGGATTCGTTTGGCATCGCGGATCTGTCGGGCAACGTGATGGAATGGTGCGCCGACTGGTACTCAGAAGACTACTACGCCGCAAGCCCCGCCGAGAATCCCCAGGGCCCCGAGACCGGCACGTCGCACGTTGCGCGCGGCGGCTCGTGGGGCTACGTCGGCGACCGCGTCGGCGCTGCGTTCCGCTACCACATGACCTTACCCCTCGGCGATGGCTCCTGCAACGATCGCCTCGGCTTCCGCTGCGCCATGGATGTCCCCGAGGCCCAGTAGACCTCACCCTCGCGGCCGGCCCACCCATCCACTGACTCTCCCGGGCGAAGGCCTCCGGGGGACTCGTGGACAATCACCCCCTTCGGAGGCGATCACCATGAATGGCGACACCGTCCTGAAGTCTGTTGCAGTTCTGCTTCTGCTGGCGATTACGCTGCCCGCGTGGACCGATAATCCCTCGTGGGTGGAGATCGACGGCACCATCTACGGCGCGAAGGCTGACGAGACCGGCCCTATCGGCGGCGGCGCGGGCTACGCCAACATCATCACCGGGGGCGACTACTCGGCCTCGACAGTCGAGGCTCTGATCGAAGCGCTCGCTCAGGCGCAAGCGGGCGAGACGGTCTTCATCCCCGGCCAGACGGGAATAGACCTCACTTCGTTCATCTACATCGACGAATTCGTTCTCGATGTCCCGGAGGGCGTGACTCTCGCGGGCAACCGCGGACAGGACGGCTCCCTCGGCGCTATCCTGACGAGCGACGCGCTCAAGACGCCCGTCATGATTCGCGCCATGGGCCCAGACGTTCGAATCACAGGCCTGCGCATTCAGGGCCCGAACACGAAGCGATACATTCCCCACCACGGGCGATCCTTCAAAGCGGGCGGCGACGGTCACACGTATTACTACAAGTTCCCCACGCAGAATGGCATCCAGACCGATTTCGATACGCTTGAGGTCGATAACTGTGACATCTCCGGCTTCGGCCATGGCGGCATCAACGTCCCCGGAGGCGTCGGGCACCACATCCACCACAACTACATCCATCACTGCCAGTACCAGGGACTGGGCTATGGCATCTGCCACGACACCGCGCAGTCGCTGATCGAGTTCAACCTCTTCGACGCCAACCGCCACTCCATCGCCGGCACGGGACGATCCACCGGCGGCTACGTGGCGAGGAACAACATCGAACTCGGCGTCTCGCTGAGCCACTGCTTTGACATGCACGGTGGGCGTGACCGGGGAGATGGAACCAACATCGCCGGCACGTCGATTGAGATCTACAACAACACGTTCCGCGCTCCGCAAACGCCCATCGTCATCCGAGGCGAGCCGGAAGAGGCCTGCCAGGTCCACCACAACTGGTTTCCAGTCCACGCCGCTCCCGAAGCCGCTGTCCACGCCGAGGCCAGCACGATCGTGACAGACAACGCGTATGGCGCCGAAGCAACCGTGATCGAGTAGCACGAGAGGATGGTCCGAATGCAACGCATCGCGATGCTCGCCGTTGTCACCCTCGTCGGCCTCACGAGTTGCGTGGCACAACCCGCCGAGGCGCCAACGTGGGTGGAGGTCGACGGAACCATCTACGGCGCGAAAGCCGATGAAACCGGCCCGATCGGCGGCGGCGCGGGCTATGCCAACATCGTCACAGAGGGCGACTCCACGGCCTCGACGCTCGAAGCCCTAATCGAAGCGCTCGCCCAGGCTCAAGCCAGCGAGACGGTCTTCATCCCCGGCGAGACCCACATCGACCTCACGACCTTCATCTACATCGAGCAGCTCGTCCTCGAGATCCCCGGGGGCGTGACACTGGCCGGCAATCGCGGCCAAGACGGCTCATTGGGCGCGATCCTGACCAGCGACGCGCTGAACACGAAGGTCATGATCCGGGCGCTGGGCCCGGGCGTGCGCGTGACGGGGCTGCGGATTCAGGGCCCGAACACCAAGCGTTACATCCCCCACCACACGCGTGCCTACGGGGGCGGCGGCACGGGAGCCGAGTACTACTACAAGCTCCCCACCCAAAGCGGCATCCAGACCGAGCATGATGGCCTCGAGGTCGACAACTGCGACATCTCCGGCTTTGGGCTCGCCGGTGTCAACGTCCTGAACGGGACCGGACTCAGCATCCACCACAACTACATCCATCACTGCCAGTACCAGGGGCTCGGGTACGGAGTCTGCATCGACACGGGGACGTCAGCGATCGAGTTCAATATCTTCGACTGGAACCGCCACTCCATCGCGGGCACGGGACGATCCGGCGGCGGTTACGTAGCCAGGAACAACGTCGAGTTAGGCGTGTCGCTCAGCCACTGCTTCGACATGCACGGCGGGCGCGACCGGGGAGATGGCACCAACGTCGCCGGCACCTCGATTGAGATCTCCAACAACACCTTCCGCGCCCCGGTGGCGCCGATCGTCATCCGCGGAGAGCCCGAAGATGCTTGCCAGGTACACCACAACTGGTTCCCGATGCACGCCGGGCCCGCCAACGCGGTCAGCGCGGAGGCCAGCACGATCGTGACCGACAATGCCTACGGCACCGAGGCGACGGTTATCGAGTAGCACGAGAGGATGGTCCGAATGCAACGCGTCGCGCTGCTCGCCATGGTGACGCTCGTAGGTCTAGCGAGCGTCAGCTCCACGCAGCCCGCCGGGACGCCGCTGCCGCCGCTCGAAAACGTGGCGGCGGAGAATCTCTCGCTGATCGTCAATGGCGACATGGAGGGCGACGGCGGCTGGGCGTTTAGCGATTGGCCGCCGCGGCCCGACACGGGCGCGAAACTGGTCGCTGACTCCGTCGTCTACTCGCAGGATCAAGCCCACGCGGGCACGGGCTCCATCCGCATCGACCTCACCACGGTTGAGGAAGACCGGCACCTTCTCGCCCAGCAATCATTCACCGCCGAAGCGCTCGCGCCATACGACGGCCGCCGCGTCCGCATGTCCGCCTGGATCTGGCTCGAAAGCGGGCCTCCCGGATCGCAAGGCAGCCTGTCTTACCGCCTGTGGGGACCGCCCGGCGCCGCGCCCGTCGGCCACGGCAGCATATTGGTGCCGGCGGTCCAGGCGGAGTGGATCGAGAGTTCGACCGAGTTCACGCTGCGGCTTGGGGAGACCACGCGGGGCGACATCACCATCGGCATGCGCCAAGCCGCCGACCCAACCAACGCGCCCGTCGTTTACGTGGATGACATTCGACTTGAGGTGATCCTCGAACCACCGCTGAGCGCAAGACTGCGTCGTGGCGTCACGCTCATGACGCCCGATAACGTGCTGGCGACCGAGGTCAACCTGTCTGACGACGCGTGGCAAGACGGCCTGCGCCACGTGCGGTGGAACGTCACGTCAGCGGACGGGCTGACGAGTTACGCAGAGGGCGACGCCACGCTTGCGTCGCCGTCAACGGTCGTTGAGCTGGCGGTTCCCAGACTGCCGGCAGGACAGTATGCCGCGCGCATCGCCGCCGGCAACGAAGCCGGCGAGCGGGAGATCGAGCTGCTGCTCCCCTGTCGAATCGCGGAGGGCCCCTTTGCTCGGTAGACACCACGCAATCCTGATCTGCATTTGCCTCGCCATCGGATCGGCAACCACTCCTCAGGTGCTTGAGGGCGTCCGCTTCCCGGCCCCAAGCGAGGCAGATGCTCCCGGCGCCAACATCGAGCGCCCCACCCACTCGCTGCTTCAGGCGACACCGGTCATCGACGGCGACCCGTCCGATGCTTGCTGGGCTGACGAGGCGACCTACCTCGGCTCGTTTCGCCTGGGCGTCTCCCCCACGCCCGCCCGCCACAGCCGCGAAGCATGGGCGTGCTACGATTCTGAGAATCTGTATTTCGCGATCAAGCTGCAGCGCGAGCCCGATACCGAACTGCGGACGATGATCAAAGAGGATGACGACGCGCAGATCTGGGAGGACGACGAGGTCGAGATCTTCCTCGATCCATTCGGCAGCGGCACGACGTATTACCAAGTCATCCTCAACAGCCTCGGCGCGGTCTACGACGCGTTCCACTCGATGTCAGTCGTGCCCGACCCCAAGGGCGCCAGCCCGACCGATACGATGCTCGAACGCGACACGGACGATGGGTGGTCGTGCGCGGCTGAGCGGAAGATCGCCATCCACCCCGAGTTCTGGATCATCGAACTGGCGCTGCCGCTGGACTCGGTGGGGCTTGCCGGAGCGCCGGCTGGGCACCAGGTGCGCTTCAATGTTACGAGCGCCGACTGGGACACCGGCGAGTACACGAGCCTTGCGCGAGTGAGCAGTTGGCACGATCCGCACCAACTCGGCGTCGCGCGTCTGGGCGAGCGTCGGGTCGACGTCGCGTCACTGGACATGGGACGCGTCGGTCTGGGGTCCTGCGTGATGAGGGCCGGCGTCACCGATGTCTCCGGCGAGGCGGCAGACTACAAGATCCAACTCGACCTGAGCACGACCCAGGGCAAGACGAGCGTCGAGAGTGCCTTCTCACTCAGCCCCAACGGTCGCGAGTCCCTCCGGTTGGGCTTCGACGTGCGCGCGGTTGAGGGCGCGTGGGAGGCGAATGTCCGTATCGTCGATGCGGAGGGGCGGCCCGTCTACGCGGCCCGCCGCATGGGTACCGTGCTGCCGCCGCTCACCGTGCGCCTGAAGAGCAGCGCGGCCTTCGCGGACGGAGCGGACGTGACCGTGGCCGCGAATGTCGGCCTGGGGGACATCACCACGCGCCGGGTTACGCTGGTCGCGAAGTTGCTCGACAGCCGCGGACGGGTCGTGGGCGAGCAGGACTTGGGCAAGCCCGAGGGCGCCGATCTATCGGCCCGCCTGCCCGTCGCGCGCCTCAGCCCAGGCACGTATCGCCTGCGCCTGGAAGCCGTCCAAGACGACGAGACCATCGCCTCCGCCGAGGACTCGCTGCGGGTTGGCGCTTCACCCTTTGCCGGACAGTGACTTGAATCGAGGGCATCACGAATGAGAATGAACCGATACTCGGCGGGACTGATAGCCTGCATCGTCGCCTTGCTGGTGGCGGCGACGCTCATCGCCCAGCCACCCGATGGCGTGTTGCGCTTCGATTTCGGGACGCCTGACACTCCGGTGGCCGACGGGTTCTCCGGCGTCCTTGCCGACACCCAATACGCCGAGGACACGGGCTTTGGGTATGTGGAGGGGCGAGAACGGGCCACGCCGTTCGACCAGAATCGGCGGATCATCCGCGACGTGCTGGTGCTTGATGACGCCACGCGCGACGGGATCTACGGCGGCCCGGCCTTCCGCGTCGATGTGCCCGACGGCGAGTACCACGTCGTCGCTCTGGCCGGCCAGTACAGCCGGCCCGGCGCGAACCGGCCTGACTCGCATTTCCGGGATCTGTCGATCAGCATCGGAGACACGGTGCTGCTGGATCAAGTCAACTCGGTCGACGCGTTCTACGCCCCCGATGGGAGGTACTTCGCGAACTATTACCGAGACTGGCATCCGGATGTGGATCTGTATGAGGCCAATATCGCGCGGTGGATTCCCTATGGCGAGGCAGACGTGACGGCTACGGACGGGCACCTCCTCATCGCCGCCACGCCGTTCGCGCCGATCAACGCGCTCTGGATCTTCCCGACAGGCAGCCCGGCGGGACAGGCGGCCGTCGACGACTTCCGCGCGCAGCAGGCCCAATTCTTCAACGACCAGTACGCCTACACGCCAACGGAACCCGATCTCGCGCTGCCCGAATCCGACGCCGCCGCGTTGCTCTACACGACCGACAGCGCCGAGGCCCTTCGGCCGAGCACGCGCCCGGCGCCGAGCGACCTCACTCGCCCCTTGCGCCTGTTCGCGGCGATCGGCGAGCGGGAGGCGGGCGTCGTCGCGGTGACGCCATTGCAGGATATTGCCGGGCCCGTCGAGCTGTCTGTCACCGACCTCAGCGGGGAGAATGGAGCGACCCTTTCGGCGTCGTCAGTAGACATCCGGTACATCCGGTACGGCGAGTACCCCGTGCCCGGAGCGTATGTGGTGCGGCCGCACTTCCTGGTGCCTTGGCATCCGGACGCGATGGAGGCGGAGTTGACACGAGGCTTCTGGGTGGACCTTCACGTGCCTGACGACGCCCAGGCGGGGTTCTACAGCGGCTCGCTGACGCTCAGCGGCGAGGGCGTTGAGGAGACGCTTCCGATTGACGTCCGCATTCTTCCGCTGAAGCTGCCGACGTCGGACCTTTACGCCGGAGTATATGCCGGCGGCCTGCGCTCAACCGTCTTCCGACATGTGGGGTTCTTCGGCGAGTTGCCCGACGAACTCGTAAACCAAGTCAGTCGGACTCGCATGGAGTTCTACGCCGACCAGGGCTTCACGGGGCTGTTCGACAGCTTGCCGTGGTACCCGTTCGAGATGCAGGACGGGGAAGTCGTGCCGACAGATGCGTGGCAAAATTACCTGGAGACCTTCCGCATCGCGAAGTCGATCCCGAACTTCAGCGAGCGAATCTTCTGCTACTATATGGGCGGGCCACAGCTCTTCCCCAAGGCGCCGGGCTATCTGGGCATCGGCGCGGCCGAGAAACTGGAACTCGACGAGATCGCGTTCACGGACAAGCGGTCGCGAACATGTCGAAGATGGTCGAGTTCATGTACTCCGAGATGCGCGATGAGGATCTGCCGGAGCTAGTCTTCTACGTCTTCGACGAACTCGGCAACCATGGCGCGAAGGGCGCGCGCTGGGGCCGGGAGATGCTGAAGGCGGTAAACCGATGTCGCGAAGCCGTGCCGGGGGGCTTCCGCACGTGTGTCTCGACGCTCCGCGCCACCGTCGCGCGAGAGTATCTCGCCGAGGCGGATATTGTGATCCCAAACTCGGCCTATCCGGTCACGGCGCAGACGGTCCAAGAGATCCGCGACGCAGGCGGGACGCTGGGGCTATACAACATGGGCGCGACGCGGTTCAGCTACGGATTCTACCCGTGGCGAGTCGACGCCTACCTCCGGGCGCAGTGGTCGTTCAGCTATGACGGCGACTCCCGGGACCCATACGAGGCATTGCCGTCCGGGTCGAGGGTCTCGTGTGACTGCCGATACACGCCGGACTGGGAGGTCCTGCCCTCGATCGGGATGCTCGAGCAGCGCGAGGGCGTCGACGACTACCGTTACGTCCAGCTCCTGGAGGAACTGGTAGCCGAAGCAAACGAAAACGCGGCGGCGACGAAGGCCGCCAAGGCCACGCTCGCGGAACTGCAGGATGCGGTCAACGAGACGTACCTGGCGCCCGACAATAGCTGGGACCGCAGCACGATGGACTACTGGCGCTGGCGCGTGGCGGAAGCCGCGATTGACCTCGCCAAACCGCAGTAAGATAGGAACCGGACTTCACAGCCAAGGAGCCATGCATTGATGACCAAGCGCCACGCCGTTATTGCCGCGGTTCTGCTGATCGTCACGCACGCGCACGCGGAGACCGTCCTCGAGGACGCCGGCGAACTGACCGGGGCGAGCGAGCAACTCAAGAGCGGTGAACGCTACGAGTCTTACACGCTGCCGGTTGCTCCAGGCGATTTCTTCACCGTGATGGCCTCGTCGATGGACTTCCAGCCGTACATCATCGTCAAGACGCCGAACGATCGGAAGCTCGAGACTCGCTCCGATGGCGCGGATGCGGTGATCCAGTTCATCATCCGCGAACGTGGTGACATCGAACTGCTCGGGACCACCGAAGACCCCGGCGAAACCGGCGAGTACCAGGTGGCCGCCGACGCGCGTCCCCTCGCGGGCGGCCTGCGCGGGCTGACGGCTGATCTCAACGAGAGAGGCAACCTGGACACGAACGACAACCAGCTCGACACGGGCGAATACGCTGACACGTACGAGCTGTCGGCCAACTCGGGCGACGTGGTCCGCGTGTACGCCGAGTCGAGTGAGTTCGACGCGTATCTTGTGGTGAAGGCGCCCGACGGCGTCATGCGCCAGGCGGACGACTGCAAAGGCACGAACCCGGAGATCACGTTCCAGGCCGAGGAGACGGGCCCGGTGTCGATATTCGTGACCAGCGCTGCCGCGGAGGAGACCGGCGCGTATAAGATCCGCGTGTCGCGGGCCACTCTCGCGGGAGGCCCAGGGCTGGCCGCGGCGCCGGATGTGGATCAGCCGGCTCCGGGCGCGACGCGCCAACCCGCCCCCACTCCCATCACGGTCGAGGGCGCGCTCCTCGAGGTCAGCGACAGGCTCTCGGCCGGGTCCGCCACGCTCTCATCCGGCGAGTATGCCGAGCAGCATGAGATTGAGGTGGTCGCGGGGCAGACGGTCGATATCACGCTGCGACCGGAGGGATTCCAAGGATACCTCATAGCCAAGACTCCCGACGGCGAGCAGAGCGACGCCAAAGCCGGCGGCGACGTCGAACTGAGCGTCACCAGCGCGGAGGCGGGAACGCTACCGATCATCGTCACCACGACCGAGCCCGGCCAGGAGGGACCATACCAACTGGTCGCGACGCGTGGCGAGGGAGGCGCCCAACCGGCGCCGGCGATCAACCAGCCGGCGCCCGTGATTCCGGATGATCAGGGAGGCGCGAGCGCTCCGAAACTCCACGACAAGCTGGACATCGTCGATCCCCGACACCCGAGCCTCCGACTGAAGGCTGCGCAACCCACCGCGGGTACGGTGCAAAACCCGGGAGTTCTGAAAGACACGCTCCACCGGATGACCCAAGTCGGCGTGAACGTGCAAGGCTTCATGGACTACATCCTCACCAGCATCCACATCCCCGCTGACCCGGACGACGAGACGGAATTCAAGGATGACTCGGGCATGACTCGCGGGGAACTGGAGATCTACGCCGGGACGACCAACACGGATGGCCCGCACATCTCGTGGCAGGGAAACACCTTCCGGTTCGCGCTTCCGGAATACGAGGTGGAAGACACCTGGGTCGGAGAGACGTACGAGTACCAGGTCCGCGATACCACTGCCACCGATCTCACCGGCGTCGTGTCGCCGAGTGGCGACCGGGTGGAGTGGCTCCGCATCCAGCGATTCGAACGAAAGGTCTACGTGCACAAGAATGACTGGCAGCCAGCCGGCGGGGTCAAGGTCCCGGCCGGCCAGGAATGCGAGCAACACTGGAACGCGACGCGCGTCGATCTGGTCGACGTGCCGATCGTCTTCTTCAAGCGCGGGAGTTCGCTGAACAACTATGAGGACGCGTGGGAACCGACGACGATGTTGGGCTTCCTACAGCACTCGCAGGAAGATCCGGAAGACATCAGCTGGTTCAACTTCAGGGTTGAGGGCCCGGATGTGCGAGACCATGTGGCGCAGATCTCACATCTTCAGTATCGCAACGCTCCCGGGCACAAGATGATCCTGGATGATAGCCACACGACGATCAAGTTCCGGAGCGTCGACTGGCTGAACACGGAGCACCCGCCGAGCATCAGCATTGTGTTCGGCAATCTTTGATGCAGACCGGGCAGATGAGCATTGAGGCCGCATCTAGTCCGCGTGGCGCAACAGGGCTCGCACCTCCCAAGGCGCGAGCCTTATCCGCTCCTCCTCACCATCGAGCACGATCCCAAACGACTGCGTCTCTCGTGAGATATTGACGAGGAAGTTCCCCACTCGACCATCGGGCGCGCGCCACGCGGACGATTGCACGGCCGACATCCGCACGGGGCCGCGGTACTTGGATGCGAAGACCGCCTCGAGTTCGGGTATGTCGCCCACCAGCGTGGGCGGATGGAGCATCTCCCCCATCCCGAGGAACTCGCGGTACTCATACCGCGCCTGCGCCAGGCGCTTGAGGAAGTCGAGTTTCTCCGCGTGTTCGGGAGCCGTGATGGCGTCGCTGGACACGCGCCCCATGATAGAGCCGAAGACGAACGCCTGACCGTGTTGCATGGCGAATGTCAGTTCGTCGTTGAGTTGCCCCGTGCGGCCAAAGGTCAGCGTATAGCCGCCATAGACCGCCGGGAAGAGCGGGACGAGGCCGGGACCCTCGGCATTGCACATCAGGTAGCCGTCGAGCTGGCCCATGTACGGTTCGGCATTGTCCTCGGTGGTCATGATGAAGTCCGGCTGGGCCTCGCGAGCGACACGACGGACGTCCGCGAGCAGTTGCTGCTCACCCGCCACCCACGACGCCGCGCCGCCGGGCTCGTGCCCGTGACCATCGCCAAAGCAGAGCAAGCCACGCGCGGCGCCGATCTGATCAAGGTAGACACCGGCACATCCGTACTCGCTTGCCAGCGTCGCCGCAGTGTCAGCCATCGTTTGCTGCCAGAGCGGGGTCGCCGGGCACATGACGCCATGATTCTGATCGCGCCAGTGCTCCAACTGGGGCTCTCCATTCGCGTCGATGCAGACCGAATCGGCGGCGCGCTTTGCTGTCCAGCTTGCAGTGTCAGAATCCCAGAGCCGACCGTTGATGTAGGGCATGACCCGAAGGCCGATCTGCAGCGCGTCACTGACGGCCTCGGCAAAGCCGGGCTTCGTCGGGAAGTACTCAGGATAGTTGTTGTCAAACGGGATCTGATGCCACTCGTACCAGTGCACGACGGCGGGCATCTTGAAGGCAGCGTGCAGACTGGCAAGGGTCCTCGCGACCGATTCGGGCGCCCCGCCCGGCCTCAGCGAGAGGGCGCAGTCCTTGAACCACTGGGGCACGTCATCGCGCGCCGCGAGCGGCCCGTTCGCGCACCACGGCGCCTCGCGAGTCGCCCACGCCCGGTAGATCTTCGCGGCCTCATACCAGCCACCATCATTGACGCCGATGACCGCGTCGAAGGGCATCTCGTAGGCGCGGCCAGGCAAGCCCATCGCCTCCGGGTAGAGCGTGGTAGCGAAGTCGAGCCCGCCTTCGCCCGGACGCATGGCGAAGGTCTTGATCTGGGCATCCGGATCGTGGGATGCGAGGTAGAGACCCGATTGCCCACGCGAGCAACTCACGAACTGCATGTTCATCCAGGCCGAAGGATACTCCCCGGCAAAGCCGCCCGCGGCGTCTGCGCCGCGAAGCTCCGTGCCCCACCGCCTTGGCACCGTGAGGGTGGTGTCGGGCCCGGTGTGAATGCCGCCGATGCGCGGGAAGTCAACGCTCCACAGCCCCCAGGACTCGCTGCGATTGGTCGCGCCAATCCGCCACTTGCTGAGAGAGCTGCCCGGCTCGCACTGAATCGTGACCCGCACGTCGACGGCGTCCGGCTCGTACGGCAGATCGACGTCTCGCCAGACCAAACGCGCGAGGTCCCCCTTCGCCTCCCACTCGGGGAGACTCGTCTTCGGGGCGACGTCAGTTACTTCGCCCGTCTCTGCGTGCCTGAACCGCGCGCACCAGAGCGGGCCACCGTCTCGCGCCACGAACTCGTCACCCGCCGCCGGGCGCGCGAGCCGCGAGACACCATCTCGGTTCAGCGTCAGCAGCAACTCGCCCGCGTGGATCAACACCTCATCGGCATCCGCATCAATGAGAGGATCGGTGGCGGCGGGCGCGGCGGCCATCAGCACTTCCGCTGAACTCATTGCATCGGCGCACTCGCGAAGATCTCCGCGCGATGCGGCATCGCTGGCAGCGAGCGTGAAGTAACTCGCGGCCGCCGCCAGGTCGCCCGTGCGACCCGCCTGCGGCAGTCGGTCAACTTGCTGCAACAGCGCCGCTACCATGGCTTGAGGTCTGGGGTGTTCCTGCCTGATCGAGTAGCCGGGCCGCGGCGCGCGCATCATCTCCGCCAGCGCCTCGGGCGATCCGCCCGATGGACCAATGTAGATCGCGCTGCTTGCCGACTGCCCGAGGGCCACATCGTTGAGCCATGGTCCGTGAACATAGATGCCGTACTTGCCGAGGCCGTCGTGGATTCCGTACAGCGGCCAACCGACGAGACCGATGGCATCTTGCTCGTTCAGCACCGCTCCCCATGGCCTCCCCTGCAGTGATGCCGTCTGGCTGGGGTGGGTTAGCTCGCCCGATTCAAGCGGCTCCCCGAGCGCTCGGTGAGTGAAGTAATCGTCGGTGTGGTGCAACTCAAGCACGTGGAGTTGCTGCCAGACCTCCGCGCCTGCTTGGCGAGACTCCATCGAGACGTCAACGAATGGGCTCCCCGCGCGGTAGGTGAACCGGTACTGCGCCGCCGGCTCGCCCGGCGCCCACGTATCGCCGCGCATGTAGCGAGCATCGATCTCGACGTCCGCCCGCCACGTACCAGTCCTGACGACGCTCACCTTCGCATCCGTGTCGCCGCGGAGATAGAACGCTCCCCAATCCTTGCTCCAGACCCGGTCGTTCATCGTGAGGGGCAACGCGCGGCCGGGTCCATAGTCGATCAACGTGATCGTCCCGCCTCGGTTGAGGTCGTGGGTGACCCGCGCAAGGCCGGTGGAGATCAGGAGACTGGAGCCCTCGCGCTCGATTGCCAACTCCCCCGCGCCCAAGGCCGGCGCGGGTCGCTCGCCTCCGGCTAACGCCACGCGGAACGCTCGCTCATCCCCGGTCGCCATCGCGCCCGCTGCCGCCCACGCGACCACGAGCTTCGCGCCACTCAGCTCGGAGACAGCGGACGGCAATTCGTCGCCGGTGTCCGCGTCCGTCACGACAACATGAAGCGGCGGCGCGGGTACCACATCACCGAGCGCAGCGCGGAGATCGTCGGTATCGATCTCCAGCTCGATGGTGGGGTCGGCGAGCGGGACTTCAGCCTGCACGACGCACCCGAACTCGTAGACTTGGGCGGATGCGGTGGAGGCGACGGATAGGGCGACAGCGAGGGCAATTGGGTAGAGTTTCATCGTGTCGGGTAGTTCAGCGAGGGCTTCCTGCAGCCCTGCCGGAGAGGACTTCGTAGCGCCGCCGCGAAGACTTGAGGGCTGCGCCAAGGGCCTGAATTGAGCCCAACTCACGACCCGAGGATGGTGTCACCGGCATGGGACGCTTCCACCTGGTTCTGGCTGTCAGTCTGCTTGCGCTGATCTGCGCGAGCACCGCACTGCTCGCGGCGAAGGGCGCGCCGGTTGACGCGGCGGCGCTGGTGCGGGAGACGGGCGTTCAGGGCGGGGTCATCGTCCACTTGGGGTGCGGGGACGGCAGTCTAACCGCCGATCTGCGGATCAACGACCGATACATCGTCCACGGGCTCGACGCGAATCCCGCCAACGTCCGCAAGGCTCGCGAGACGATCAGAGCCAGGGGCGTCTATGGTGATGTGTCCGTGGCGCGACTGACCGGACGGCGTCTCCCCTATGCTGAGAATCTCGTGAACCTCGTCGTGACGCAGAAACTCGGCTCCGTGCCGATGAGCGAGGTCATGCGGGTGCTCGCGCCGGGCGGCGTCGCCACCATCAAACGCGGTGGCGAGTGGCAGAAGACCACCAAAGAGTGGCCGGCGGAGATCGATGAATGGACGCACCACCTGCACGGCGCGGACGGGAATCCCGTCGCGAACGATACCGTGGTCGGGCCGCCCAAACACTACCAGTGGCTGGCGGGGCCGCTGTGGTTTAGATCGCACGATTCAGACTCAAGCATCAGCGCGGTGGTGACGGCGAAGGGCCGGATCTTCTACATCGTGGACGAGGGCCCGACGAGCACGATGGGCGACCACGAACTGCCGGACAAGTGGTCGCTCGCGGCTCGCGACGCGTTCAATGGGACGATGCTCTGGAAGACGCCAATCGAGCAGTGGGGCTGGCGGGAATGGAAGGACACGTACTTCACCGACCGGCCGGACAATCTCCCCGTCAACCTGCCCAAGCGCCTCGTCGCCGTGGGCGATCACGTGTACGTGACGCTGGGATACCACGCGCCGGTGAGCCAACTGGATGCGGCAACGGGCGAAGTGAGGCAGACGTACGGGGGCACGGAGGACACGCGCGAGATCATCCTCCACGACGGAGCGCTGCTGCTGTCGGTCCTGCGCGATGGGCGACTGAAGGTGATGTCGGTCGATGCGGATTCGGGGCAGACGAAATGGGAGACTGAACCAACGCTGAAGGGCACGAGCGAGGAGTATTTTCCGCAGTGGCGCCGCCGCGGCGATGAGAGCGGGCCGATGATCGACCCCGCGCTGAATCCGGCGACGGATGGCAAGATAATCTGCTTCATTGACGGGCGGGATGTGGTCGGGCTCGACTTCGCGACCGGTGACGAGCGTTGGCGCACGGAGGTGGAGGACTCGAAGCCGGCGACCTCGCCGGGCACGATGATCCTCCACGAGGATGTCGTGCTGCACGCGAAACGGAACGCGATGATGGGGCTGTCGGCGACGACGGGCGAGCCACTCTGGTCAACGCCCAAGCGCGAGATCGGATGGCTGTGGTTTCAGTGGAAGGATGTCTTCGTGATCGACGGGCTGGTCTGGACGTGGAGCACGGAGTTCGGCACGAGGGAACTGACCACCGGGCCGAAGCCCGAGAAATCGCAATGGCCGATGTACCTGGAGGCGTTCGATCCCCGGACGGGCGAGCTGAAGGAGCAGATCCCGATGGGGAACATCTTCACCGCTCCCCACCACCACCGCTGCTACCGGAACATGGCGACGGTGAAGTACGTCATCGCCAGTCGCCGAGGCAGCGAGTTCATCGATCTCGAGACGGGCAAGCATGAGGTGCATAACTGGGTTCGGGGGACGTGCCACCTGGGGATGATGCCGGCAAACGGGCTGCAATACGCGCCGCCCCACCCGTGCATGTGCTACTCCGCTGAGAAGCTGAACGGCTTCAACGCGCTGGCACCCGCTGCTGAAACCGCGGCGGACGCGCCGGATCCTGGCCCGAGGCTGGAGCGAGGGAGAGCGTTTGGCAAGATTGCCGACACGCTGCCCGCGTCGGAGAGCGATTGGCCGACGTACCGTCACGACGCGCGACGCACGGGTCATGCGGCGGGCGCGGTGACGCATGATCTGAGCGAGCGGTGGGCGACGGGCCTCGACGGCAAGATCACGGCGCCGACAGCGGTGGGCGACCGCGTGTATGTGGCGGAGGTCGACGCGCACCACGTCATCGCGCTGGATGCCGATGATGGCGCGAAGGTCTGGGAATTCGCGGCGGGGGGACGAGTCGACACTCCGCCGACATACCACGAGGGGACGCTGCTGTTCGGCTCGGCCGATGGGCATGTCAGCTGCGTCCGTGCGACCGACGGCGCGCTGGTGTGGCGATTCCGAGCCGCGCCCGACGAGCGGCTGATCGGCGCGTTCGGACAGCTCGAATCGGCCTGGCCGGTGCATGGGAGCATCCTCGTGCAAGATGGGCTGGCGTACTTCGCGGCGGGCCGATCGTCGCACCTGGACGGGGGGATTGGGCTCTACGCCGTTGATGCGGCGACGGGCGAACTGAAGCACGAAGCGCAACTTGCGGGCCCGGAGCAGACCGTCGACAACATGGAAGACAACGCCACGCCGCCCCAAGGCGCGCTCACTGATATCCTGCAAAGCGATGGCGATGGCATCGTGATGCGCAACCTAGCTTTCGACGCCGAACTCAACCCCAGACCGGCGGCTGACATCGTCATCCAATCGCCGGCCGGACTGCTAGACGACACGTACTTCAAGCGCGCGCCGTGGCGCTTCGGAAGAGGCGCGAACTGGGGTCGGCTCCTGGTGCATGACGACAAGGCGGTGCATCTCATCCGGATGTGGGACTCGCTCGCGTGCATCGTGCCGGAGAATTTCTTTACGCCTGGGGGCCAAGGGTACCTGCTAGCAGCCCAGCCGAGGGCGCAACACTCGCAGATCGCGGTCGCGACGACCCCCAGCCTCAACCCGCAGGACAAGGCGATCACCGTCGAGGCATTTGTGAAAGCGGAGGGCGTGACGGGGGCGATCCTCGCCCGTGGCGGGACCAACCACGGGTACGCGCTGGCGCTTCGGAATGGGAAGCCGGAGTTCACCGTGCGCGTAACCGACGTGCCGTACACAGTCAGATCAGCGGAGGCCATCGGTGCAGACTGGACGCACGTCGCGGGGGTGCTGACGTTGGAGAGGGAGCTTCGCGTTTACATTGACGGCGACGTCGTCGCGACGGGCGAGGCCGACAGTCTGATGGTTGGCTCGCCGGGACAGCCGACTGAGGTCGGCGCGGACGCGGGCACAGCGTCGGGCGAGTATGAATCTCCCTTCGCGTTCACGGGCACGATCGATGAGGTGAGGCTCTACCACCGCGCGCTGACCGAAGACGAGCTTCTCGATCGCGTTGAGAACCCCGGCAAGGCGCCGACGGATGATGCGGAACTCGCGCTCAACTTCACCTTCGATGACGGGACGGCGATGGATACATCCGGCAACGACAACCATGGTCGGCCGCAGGCGGTGACGCCGGCCGAGGGCATCTCTGGGAAGGCGCTGAGGTTTGCGGGCAGCAACACGGAGAGTTGGAACGTGCGGATTCCCATCCGCGGGAGGGCGCTGGTTGCCACCGACGAGCGCGTGTTCGTAGCGGGCCCGCCCGATGTGATTGATCCGGTTGATCCGCTGGGGGCGTTCGAAGGACGGCTCGGCGGGATGCTATGGGTGTTCAGCAGCGATAAGGGCGAGAAACTCGCCGAGCATGAGCTGGATTCGCCGCCGGTGTTTGACGGGATGGCGGCGGCGGGCGAGCGGCTGTACGTGTCGACGAGGGCGGGGGAAGTGATCTGTCTGGAAAGCGGGTAGGACGGCGACGGCGCCGAACTGGAAGTTCGGCCTACGCAGGCAACGACGATGCCGGGTGAAACCCGGCGGTCCAGTTAGGCAGCATTGGGAGCAGATCGAGGCGCGAGCACGCTAGGGAACCGGCCACGGAGCGGACCAATATGAGATGGTACATGGTTGCGATGGTAGTTGTGGTGACGGCATCAGTGGTACAGGCGGCGCCTCTGCCAATGGCTGACGATCCAGTGACGGTGGCGCTGCCGGATTTCGGCGCCGAGGTGAGGGCGTTCAACGATCCGGTTGAGCGGCCGGTCTCGTGGTGGCCACACGTGCTGAACGCGTGCTGGGGCGAGGGTCGCGGCGGGCCGGAGCGCAACGGCGGCTGGCTGGACGAGAACTGGATGCTGGTCGACTACATCGACCGCTCGGCAGACTACACTACGCACGAGTACCTCACCCATCGAGGCATCTGGTACGAGGTCTACGGGAGCAACGAGTACCAGGAGACGATTCACTTCACCGAGGAGGGCGCGCGGGAGCTGCTGTGGGATAACGGCATCGCTCAGGACATGCACGGCGAGCGCGTGCTGAGCGCGCACTACAACGTCTCGCACGATTGGTGGAAGGAGCGCGTCGGCTGGGACGCGTTCATCGTCTGCGCCAACTCGCCGCGCTGGTGGTCGGTCATCAACTATGACTGGCTCACCAGCCCGCTGATCGGCCACGCGGTAAGCCAGGACAATATCGGCGGCCCGCTCAGCCGGATTGGCGCGGGGAGTCATGGGCGTTACTGCGACCACTGCAACGAGCGGTTCTTCCATTACCTGAAGACGACCGGCAAGCTGCCCGAATTCGTGGATCAGTACGACCACATCCAACAGTACGTGCAGGACAACTTGCTCGACGTCATGGACCAGCTCCCGCCAAACGTGCCACACCGTTTCAACGAGGAGGAGGCGGCGCAGATCGCGCAGCTCTGCGAGCCTCCGGTGATGAACGAGTACCAGAAGTTTCTGTACATCTCCCACATCCACAGCTTCCTGCGTTACTACCGCGACGCGAAGGTGGTCACCCAGAGGATAGGGCGCGAATACGACGTCCATGGCAACCAGGGCGGGGGGTTCGTAGGCCCCAATGCGTACCAGATCGCGCTGTCTGAGTTCGTTGACACGGTGTGGTTTGAGACGAGCGGGATGACGGCGTATGACATGTTCCAGCACAGGTGGAACAACGCGTGGGGCGCGTTCCGGTACGTGATGGGCCGCGCGATGACGCGAGGCGAGAAGCCGTTCATGTCGATGACGGGATTCAAGAAGCGAACGCCCGACATCGTCGAGCATGAGATGGCGGAGGCCTCGGCGGGGAACGGCGTGCTCTTCGTGAATCAGGTTGGCTTCCAGGAAGAGCCCGAGCTGCTCGATCTGATCACGGACTACTATCGCTTCCGACACGACCATCGCGCGCTCTTCGCCTATACAGGCACGCGCCGGCACGCGCAGATCGCGATGGCGTATTCGGTGCCGACGATGATGTACGACAACTACCAGGCGGCGACCGCCGCGCCGCCGATCAGCGCGATGTCAGGGGTGGCGCGAGCGATGGAGGAGGGACACTTGCCGTACGACGTGTTCATCCTCAACCACCCGGAGATCCACGCCGACCGCGTGACGCTGGACGAACTGAAGCAGTACCGGCTTATCATCCTGCCGGCGCTCGAGTGCCTCAGCGACGCGCAGATCGAGTTGATGGGAGAGTACCTCGAGGGCGGCGGCGTACTAGGCCTCATCGGCGAGAACGGTGTGCGAGACGAGGACAACGTGCCGCGCGAGGCGACGGCACTGGAGCGCTGGCGCGACGCGGGCCGGATCGTCGAGATCCTGCCGGGCCGGAACTTCATGCCAAACCGCGCGCAAGAGAACGACGCGACCCGCGCCCTAACCGCGGAGGCAGTTGCAGCGGTGCGCGAGGCGCTGGATGACGAAGTGCTGATCGCGGGTGACCTGCCGAACATGCTGTGGGTCAAGCCCTGGGTGCATGGCGATGAGTTGCTGAGCGTGCACTTCGTCAACTACGACGTGGACTTCGAGACGGGGAGCGCGACGCCGACTGAGCCGGTGGATGTCACGATCACGCTGCCGGATGGGGTCACGCCCGACGCCGCCGCGTGACTGACGGCAGATGGCGCGAGCGTGCCGGTCACGATCCAGGTTGACGGGCGGCAGGCGCAACTCACTGTCCCAGCCGTAAGCGTGTACGGGGTGCTGCTCATCGGACCCGAGAGTCTCGACGATGAGCGCAGCGCCGCCCTGCAGCAGGAGGCGCTGCTGGCCCGGGCCGCCATGGCGGCCGGAGGCGACATGGCCGCCTTTGCGGGCGTCGAATCGGACGAGGCGATCACGAAGGTCCGGTTGCGCGGCGACCAGGCGCTGTTCGCTGACCTCGCCGTCGCAGCGGATGCGGCCGACGCCGAGTTGGCGCTCGACTTCGGCGCGGACGCCGACGATGGCGACTGGCTAGCGGTGGCCATTGATGCGGACTACGCGGCAGAGGTGGGTTACGGGTGGTTGCCGGTGGCGGATGATTCGGAACCCACGCCGGAGGAACTGTATTACGCTCACTCGGCGAAGTACGGTGGTCCATTCCTACGCGATCGCGTGCAGAACAGCGTCCCGTTCTGGCCATACAAGGAGCCGATGCCCGTCCCATTCCGCACGGGCCTGAGCAGCGGCACTCCGCACCGGTTCCAGATTGACGCGCCCGACGGCGACTACACGCTGCGGATTACGACGACGAATGTCTCGTGGACGAACCGCAACTTCCTGCTGTCAGGGATGGTGAGCGTGAACGGGGCGGTCAGGCTGCTCGACGCCGTGCATGACAGGGGCGCTCTGGTCACGCGCGAGTGCCAGGCGTCGGCGGAGGGCGGCAAGCTCGAACTGGAATTTGGCGGCCCGACAGGATGGGCGGTCGCGGCCTTGCAGCTACGCCCCGCGATCGAAACGGTCAACACGATGGCAGCGCTACGATCGTGGCGCGTCAGCCCGCGCTACCAGAATCCCGAGTGGTACCCGATCTCGTGGGTGTCGACGCCGGTTGAGGATGATCTCGCGCCGACGGATGACTGGACGACGATAGAGGCCGCCGACGAGGGCTGGCCGATAGTCGATCTCGGCAGCAACCGCGAGGCCGAGAGCGGCGACATCGTATACGCGGCGACGACGATCAGCTCAGCGTTGGGCGGGCGCTGGGTGTTGCGATTCGGCTCGTCGAGTTCAGCGCAGATATGGCTGAACGGCGAGCTGCTAGCCTACGTGCCGAACGAGAAGGGCGTGCGGGAGAATGAACTTGAACTGCCCATTGATCTTGAGATCGGAGACAACACGCTCATAGTAAAGCTGCAGCGTTTCTGGGAGCGGCACTGGATGTTCTATGCCGGGGTTGGGATCGCTGTGATCCCGGTGTAAGGTCGACGACGCCTTCGGTCATCCCGCCAAGGCGCAGTCCGCATACCGCACGGCAAAGCCGACGACTTCGCGCCCCGTGGCATCGGAAGTGTGAATACACAGCCGGCGCTAATTCACCGTTACGGTGCGGGCATTGTCGTACTGGGTCGGGTCTCCCGCTGCCCGGCCGGTGGTGAGATCTGCTTCGAAGCGATATCGGTAGGTAGCCGCCGGGCCGATCTGCCTGCCCCTGATGGCCAGGCCGTACTCGTCGCCCCTTCCTGAGCCGCCGTCGGGCCGCAGGAGGTTCAGCTCGTGCCGCTCCGCGACTCCATCGAACGCGAGGAATATGCCCGTCGGCGCCTCGCCGGTCGGATGGTTGTACATCACCCGGAATGAGAAGACGTCGTTGGCGCCGCCGCTGGTCACGTTCACGCCCGTGCCGATGTAGTCGCCCGTGCCGAGCCAAGATAGCGTCGCCGCAGTGTCGTCGCGCACCACCCCTCGGCCCGCGAACGGGGTCGTGCGGGGAGTGGGTCGGAGCGCCCCCCGGGGCACGGTCGCCGTGACCGAGAGCGGCCTCAAGCGGTACAGGCCCCGGTGGGCTGTGGCGTAATACGTGCCGCGAAACAGGTCGACATCCAGGCCCCAACCATCCCAGGGGCCCTCGTGAACGTCCAGGTCCGCCCGCGGTCAGTGGTCATGTGTATGCCAATGTCGCTGACCAGGCATCCGCGCACGCGTGATTCGAAGGTGACCGCCGTAAAGACCGTAGCTTCGTGTTCGCCGACGCGCAGGTCCAGTCTCTCCCACGTCCCGCCACCATCCTCCGAATGCAGAACGGCAGACTGGCTCCCACATATCCAGCCCTCAATTTGGTTCACGAAGAAGATGTCGTAGACGCCGAAGTGCCCGGTTCCGAGGTCCATCGGCGTATACTCCAGGTCGGGGCGCCTCCCTCCAGCGGTGCCTCCTATCGGCACTATCGAGCGCCACGCCTCCCCGGGCCACCGTGCCCGCCAGACCCGGCCCGGATCGTACACGAAGACCTTCCCCGACGTCACGGCGAAGTCGGTCCTGATCGGCCGCCACGCCCCGTGATCCGGCTCGTAGGCGAGCAATGTGCGATGCGAGGCGCGGGGTGTTCCGTCGAAGCTGCGGCCCAGACTGATGGGGCTGACGCTGGCGTACCCGTCGCGCTCGGACAACATGCAGATGTCGTAGGCGTTGCCATACCGCCATGGGATCTCCGTGCCTTCGTCATTCCGGAGCGCCTCGCCAACCCACGTGCGGCCACCATTGCGGGTTCTTCGGATCGGCGTCGGTGGGGTACCCACCGGCTTGCTGGCCCACCAACCGTTGTTGGGGTCCACGAAGTCGATCTCCTCAAAATCGTGGCCGATGTCGGGGACCGCAATCCGCTCCCACGTCCGTCCCCCGTCGGTCGTGCGGAACAGCACGGCGTCTCCGGCGTCGACCGCGGCAACCCAGCCGTGCCGTTCGTCATCCAGGAAATCCGCGCACTTGAGCACCGCATTTCCCCGAACAGCCTCCAGCGATTCCACGACCCCCCAGTACGACTGGGCCGACGCGGCAGGAGTGACCACAAAGCCTACGAGTACGGTCCACAGCATATTGCTGCTCCCTTCCCCTGGCAGTGCATCTTGTCCCATTCTCTCAGCGTGCTAATCCCCGCCGGCAATGCTCGCGTCTACGGACACCACATCGACCCGCGGAGCGCGTCACCTGCGGAACGGGTACGCCGTCGCGGGCTGCCTGAGGTCCACACAGGACACAACACTTCTTTCGTCATTCCCGTCCCCGAGTACCTGTTTTGCGCCGTGCGCGGAGGAGAGGCCCAAGAGGGCGCTATCAGGGCATCAGGTCGACGACGCCCTCGGTCATCTCACCGAGGTCGCGGTCCCCATACCGCACGGCGAAGCCGACCACCTCGCGCCCCGTGGCGTCAGCCGGCGCGGTCGCCGAGAGAGTAGCGCCACGCGTCTCGCCGGGGGGGATCTGAACTTCGGCTTCGCTGACTTCAGCGCCCCACCCATCGGGCGCGCGGAGGCCGACGATGGCGGAACGGGGAGCGTCGGAGTGGTTGCGGACATGGACAGTCCACTCAACCGTGTCGCCCGGTTTCGCGGGCTGGTAGTAGGGATCGCAGCGCACCCATCCCGCGTCGAGGCCGTAGTTTGGGTCATCCCAGTAGATCAGCCGGGCGAACAGCTTCCGGCGCTCGGCGAGCGCATCTCTCATTCCTCGCAATTCATCCCGCGAGAAGACGAAGGCCCCCGCCACGTGCGGGTTCACCAGCAGACACCCCTCGGGCAGGCTCTCTACTAACTCCAGGCACCGGTCGTGCCCGAGACCGGGCCCGAGCAAATTGCGGTTCTGGGCGCAGTAGTCATCGATCCCACCGGGCCCCAGCGAATCGCCGACGAAGAGCACGCGCTCCTCGCCGACTTCGGCCAATAGCGCGGCGTCCAGGAGCGTCTGGCCCGGCATCGTGAAGGCGGTGAGCCTGATGCCATTCCACTGCCAGCTCTCGCCATCACGCGTGACGCGGTCGACGACGACGGGCTCGGGGTCGAGGCATGGCATTAGGTAGGCGTTGGGTCGGCGCAGGATGTCGACCATGCTCTCGTGCGCGATGGTCGGGCAATCTTGCTGATCGCGCAACACGTTGAGCGACCCCACGTGGTCATCGTGGTAGTGGGTGACCCAGATGCCCTCAGCCGGGCCGAGATCGCCCGCGTTCTGCTGCTCGCGGATCTGTTCGTGAACGTTGCTAGCGGCATCCATCAGCAGTGTTTCGCCCGTATCGGCGACCAAGGCACGCGTCGTCCCGCCGACCTCACGGACCCAATCCGGGAGCGGCCGGAGTCGGGACTTCATCCACTCAACGTCTGCCGGCCACTCAAGCCGACTGCCCGCGAAATACCACTGGGCCGCGCTGATGGTGCAGTAGTTCGTCATGCAGGCGTCGATGTTCTTGCGCAAGGCGTTGACGGCCTTGCGCGGGTGGTGCATGGGCTTGCCGTGAGACGGGACCAACAGCGTCGCGCCCTCGCCGATCACCCGATCGAGCGACCGGAGCACGTCGGCCGATCGCTCGCCAAAGCCATGATACTCCCACGCCAGGTTGCCGTCGGGCAACTCGCGCCGGCCCTGGAGGCTGTAGAACTCGTGCAGTTGTCCCGGACCGCTGATGAGATCGCCCGTGAAGGCGATCGTCTCGCCCTCGAGCTGCACCAGGTAGGTCATCCCACCCGAAGATGGTCCTGGCGTCTCGATGGCGCGAACGGTCACGTCCTGCCAATCGAGCCGGTCACCATCTTCCAGCCCGCGCGCGACGGGGACTGACTCGCGGACCGTCTTCGGCGACGGGTGGTAGTTGTAGCCATGGACGCGGTACAGCTCATCGTTGGACCAGTAGGTGTCCGCGTCCTCAATCAGCAGCCGCTCAGAGGCAGGCACGGCCACTTGGATGCCCTCGAAGGCCAATTCCCGCGCGCCCCGCAGGGCGGAGCGATGGTGGTGCGTCGCCAAGACCCAATCCACATCGCCCGGCGCCACGCCGGCGGAGACCAGCCCGTCCGGCTGGAGGCAATTGAACAGCAAGACGCGGCCGTTCCGGCGCAGGACGCCAACGTTCGTGGCGCTCTCGATGACGTCGAGTCCGGGCGCGATGTTATGGACGCGGGGCGGGGCACTCATGCGGGACACCTCGGTGGGTTTGAGAAGAGCTGAAGACAACAGCATTGCCAGCATTGGGGCGGCCATGCGGCACTGGCCTTCGCCGAAGCGGCGCGGGCCTCCTCGTGGCGGGCTCAAGGTCTCGGCAGGCCCGAGGCGAATGGTGGAGGATCATGCGACACCTCACGGCAGGGACATTACTGCTCAGCTTCACGGCGCTCTGCGCCATCGGCCAGGAGGAGGGCGGCGCCTTGCCCGCTATCGACACGTTCAACACCGTGCTCGGCACGCAGACATTCGGCGCAGCGTACCAATTCACCGACGAATCGCGCATCGTCGAGACGGCCCTGGCGACGCTGGACATGGGCTCGAACATCCTGAAGTTCTCGATGGGCAAAAAGTACCACGGTGGGACATCGAACGTCGCCGAGCCCGTCGACGGCATAGACTCGCTTACCAAGCTTGCCCGCGATGAGCCGTCGCACGTGCGCGTCCTGGACATGCCCTTCGCGCACTACCTGATATGGGCGTATCCGTTCTCGCCCGGCTGGTGGAGCGAGGGATTCTCCGAGGAGGATCAGCAGAAGGAGTATGACGAGATCCACGAGTTCGCGAGCTACTTGCTGACCACGTACGACGGGACGGGGAAGCGATTCTACCTGGGCCAATGGGAGGGCGACTGGCACCTGCGGGCGGGCTACAACGCGAAGGACGACAGCGCGGTCAAGCCCGAGGCGGTTGCGGGGATGGCCGACTGGCTGAACACGCGCCAGCGGGCGATCGACGATGCCAAGCGGGACACGCCCCACGCCGGCGTCGACGTGTTCGGGTACGTCGAGGTCAACCTGGTGAAGATCGCCATGGAGGGGCACCCGTCGGTCACGAACGACGTGCTGCCAAACACCAACGTCGACTACGTCTCGTACTCGAGCTACGACAGCGGCGTCGACCTCAAGCCGGCGCTTGACTACATCGAGTCGAAGCTGCCTGCGAAAGAGGGCATTAGGGGCAAACGCGTGTTCATCGGGGAGTATGGCTTCCCGGCGGAGCGCCACACGCCTCACGAGCAAGACGCGAAGTCGCGCAAGGTCATGCGCGCGGCTCTTGAGTGGGGCTGTCCGTTTATTCTGTACTGGGAGCTGTACAACAACGAGGTCAAGGACGGTCGGCAACGCGGGTTCTGGATGATCGACCACAAGGGCGCGAAGCAACCCATCTACGGAACGCACCAACGTTTCTATGAGAGCGCGCGTGAATGGGTGGGAGGGTTCCGCGCTCGCGAGGCCCGCGAGCCGACGGACAGGGAGTTCTGTGATGCGGCCGTGGAGATCCTGGACGCCGACCAATTCGCCGGCTCGCCGACCATCGCCGGAGTGCCGATCTTCCCGAACGACAACCCGTGGAACGTGGACATCTCGGAGCTACCGGTTCACGCGAACTCGGAGACCTACGTGGCGTCGATTGGCGCTGACGGGCACCTGCATCCGGACTTTGGGACAGTGTGGCAGGGCGCTCCGAACGGGATTCCATTCGTCGTGGTGCCCGGGACGCAACCGCGCGTGCCGGTCAGTTTCAGCTACCCGGACGAGAGCGACCCGGGACCATATCCAGTCCCGCCGGACGCGCCGATAGAGGGCGGCGCGGCATCAGAGGGCGACCGACATGTTCTGATGCTCGACGAAGACAACGCGGTGCTATACGAACTGTTCCACAGCTTCCCGGAGGGGGATGGCTGGAAGGCGGGCTCGGGCGCGATCTTCGACCTGACGAGCAACGACCTGAGGCCCGCGGGTTGGACATCCGCTGATGCGGCGGGACTGCCGATTGTGCCGGGACTCGCCAGGTATGAGGAGGTGGAGGCCGGTGAGATCCGCCACGCGTTGCGGTTCACATGTCGTCGGACGCAACGGGGCTACATCCCGCCGGCGACCCACTGGGCGAGTCGGAGCGATGACCGCGACCTCCCGCCGATGGGGCTGAGGCTGCGGTTGAGGGCCGACTACGACATCTCCGGTTTCTCGGAGCCGGTCCAGGTGATCCTGACGGCGCTGAAGCGGTACGGTATGATCGTAGCGGACAACGGCGGCGATTGGTTCATCTCCGGCGCGCCCGATCCGCGCTGGGATGACGAGGACCTGCAGACTCTCAAGCGCGTGCCGGGCAGCGCTTTCGAGGCGGTTGAGACGGGGCCGTTGGTGGCCGAGTGACGGTGCGGTCAAGAGCGCAACGGGGCGGGAGCCCCGTTGCCACGCGGGCTACGGCGGACGGCGGCGCGACTTCACTCACATTCCAGAAACTGGCGAGGTCCTGGGTTCTGCCGTTGGCTTCATCACCAACAGCCTCATGCCCGCTTGCCGTCAACCCCTGTAAGAGGGGCTTCAGCAGGGAAACTCAGCGAGTTTCCCTGCTGAAGCCCCTCTTACAGGGGTTGGGTAGATAAGAGCGCGCGCCGATGGATGCGAGGAGTGTTTCTCACCCGCGCATCGACGGGAACATCGCGCGATTCCTGGAATGTGAGTGAAGCCGCTCCTGCAGAGGCTGGGAGTAAGGAGGTCTGTTCCACGACGCCCAGGAGGCTGAACGCATGCAGAAGGTACTGACCGGCATTCTCATACTCGCTTCATTGCCTGCATCCGCACAGGTGTGCAACCTCAAGGTTGTAACGGACGCCTCGCCTGACTACTCGGACATGGAGTCGATGATTCACTCCATCACGAGCAATTGGGAGACGCCTGCGGAGAAGTGCTGGGCCATGTTCTACTGGATTCACAAGGCCCGTCGGCAGACGACGCCCATGCAGCTTCACGGGCAGGCCCTCACTGACCCGATCCGCCAGCTCAACGACTACGGCTACACGATGTGCAGCACGGTGGCGGGGGTCAACTGCTCGATCTGGGACGCGATGGGCTACCCGGTGAAGTACTGGGACATCAGCAACCACACGGTGGCTGAGGTTTTCTACGACGGGCGGTGGCACATGTACGATAGCTCGATGTCGGCGCTATACACGCTGTGTGATGGGGTGACGATCGCCGGGGTGGAGGACATTGGCGCGGAGGGCGCGTGCGAGACATCCAGGGGCGAATCAGAGCCCGGACACATCGCGCGCACCCATTGTCTGAACGCCACGAGCCGGAACGGCTTCCTGACGGGCGCCGACTGTCCGAGAGACCTCGACCAGGAGTACCGATGCTTCAACCCAAACGGCCTGAAGTTCCGATCGTACTACAACGATTGGGATCGCGGACATCGGTACACCCTCAATCTCCGCGATGACGAATCATACACCCGCACCTACCACAGCCTCGGTGACACGAGCGCGCACTACGTGCCCAACAACGAGAAGGACCCGGAGAACCGTTTCGGAATCCGAGGCAACGGCGTCCGGACGTTCCGGCCCGAGCTTACGAAGGCGGGGCTGAGCGGCTCCGCCCATTCCACGTCCGGCGTGAAGCCGGCCAAACCCGTGGGCATTGAGCCCGCCAAGGCCGGTCAGCCCGGCGAGGTTGTCTTCAAGATCGAGGGCGGGAACGTCATCACCAGCACGCGCATCGCGGCTTCCACCCACCGCGCGACCGACGCAGATGCCGTCCGTATCAGCATCAGCACGACGAACGGTCTGACTTGGCAGGACGTGTGGGAGAGCGATGAGACGGGAGATTCCGAGGCAGCGATTGAGCTGGTGGACGAGGTCAACGGGGCGTATGAGGTGCTGGTGAAGGTCGTCTTGCTCGGCGAGACTTCCGCGGTCGACGCGCGGCTGAGTGGCATCGAGTTCAGCACGGTCACGATGGTCAACAGCAAGACGCAGCCCAAGCTCAACATCGGCAAAAACACCGTCCATGTCGGCGCGGGCGAGCAGACGGAGTCGATCGTGGTCTGGCCGGACCTGCAGGGCGACGCGCGCAGGCCCTATGTCGTCGACGAGGAGAACATCACGGCCCAAGACCAGCACCCCGGATACCAGGGCGTCCTCCACGCCGCGAAGCCCAATGAGGAGGCCTATGTTGTCTTCCGCATCGACGCGCCGAGGCCGATCACGCGGCTGACCTACGGCGGACGACTGTACAACCGCGCGCCGGATTCACACATCGACTTCCTGCACTCATTCGATGAGGGCAGGACGTGGACGAAGAGCTACTCGCTGACTTCGACCGAGCAACCGTGGGACGTCATCCACTACGAGACCGTGGAGGATGTGCCCAGGCGCACGCGATCCGTGCTCGTGAAGTACCTGCTGAACAGCTCGCAAGCCGGTCCGAATGCCTGCAGCATCTACAGCATCCGCATGGAGGCCAACCACGAGCCTGCCGCGCCCGGCGCCGAGTCGATCTCGGTGACGTTCGCGTGGCATGAAGTGCAGGAGGATTACAGTCTCATCGAGCGCAGCCACACCGCGCTGGTTGACAGCTTGCCAACCACATATGAAATCAACGTCGGCGGCTCAGACCACCCGGTCATGGAATCGCTGCGGATCGCCTCGGGTGACAGCGCGGTCCCCGGTTACTCACACGGCGATGTGCCGGACGGCGAGCAGATCATCGGCGAATGGGTCACGTACGGCGCGAACCTGGCGGAGGGCAAGTCGTATGCCGTCACGGTACCGTCGACCGATAGATGGGGATCAGGGGACCCGGAGGGCACGAAGCTGACCGACGGCGTGGTCGGGCCTCCATACGCCGGGGGCATCGCGCCCGGGGTTGCGCTTGGGTGGGACAAAGGCACGGAGCCTGAGATCACCGTCGATCTGGGGTCGGCGCAGGCCTGCGGCGCGTTCAGGATCCACCTCAGCGGCGGGTGGCCGTGGTGGGATGCGTTTAAGGGCGAAGTGGAGGATTCGGTTGAGGTCCTTACATCGTTAGACGGGGAAAGCTACACAGACGTGGGCTCGTTTGAGTTGAATCTGAGGCGGAAGGACATCCCCGCAAACCACCTTCTGCCAGACGACGAGACGGCTACCGGTCCGATCTACGAACTAATCCCGTGGGCGCCCGTGGAGGCGCGGTACGTTCGGTACGACATCACGCCGATGCGGTCGCTGATCGTGAGCGAGGTGGAGGTGCTGGAGGGCATCACGCGCGAGCCGTTTGACTTGCGGGTTGCGTTGCCGGAGGGGTAGCCGCGCCGTTGAGGACTGCCCCGACGGGCTGGAAGCCCGTCGCTACGCGAGCAACGGCCGGGCGCGATGAATCGCGCCCCTACTCCGTGATCTCAACTTTCGCGACGTAGATGCTGGTCTTCTCCTCATGGCTCGAGTAGTAACTCACCCACAGCACGTCATCATGCCAGACCAAGCCGGGGTAGCTGGTGTCGCCGCCTGAGGGGAGCCTCAGGATGTTGGTCATGGTACCACCGTCGACATCGATCAGCGTGACCTCGGTCCAGGCCGGCCCCTCGATCAACCGACCCGCGCCAATCCACTGGCCGCCCGGGACCTGGATTAGGTTTGGCCCGCCATAGTAGCGCCCGAGATCTACGAAGTCCCAGTCCGTGTAGGGCGGCTTAGAGGTGCCGAGGTGCGCGGTGTTGTCTGCTCGGTCGCGACGATGGAGGCAGACCATCGTGTCATCATCGGCGAAGCGAAGCGTCGCCTCCGTCGGCTCGCCCTTCCCCAGGAGTTCGGCCGCGAGCGGCGTGAAGTTGATACCGTCGTCGCTGACGAGAAGAGAACTCCACGGCGCGCCGTCGGGCGCGGGATAGCTGACGCCGTAGGCTCTGCCCTTGTGCCACGTGACCTGCCAGAGCCAGCGGCCGGGCTCGGACGCCAGCACGGGATGGGTATAAGCCTCGCCATCGGCTGAGAAGGCGACGAATGACCCAGTCTTTCGACCGTTCTCGTCATCTCTGGCGGCGCCGCCAATGACCATCAGCCGGTCGTCGGGCGTCACCGCGAGGTGCGCGTCGCGCAGGTCGTACTCGTCCCACGCCAATAGCCCGGTCGACTCCCACGTCTCGCCGTCGTCCGACACGAGGACGCGGATCTTCCCGAGGCCCTCGACGTGGTCCTGGCCTTCGCGAAAGGCGCAATAGAACCGATCACGCCAGCGGACGAGGTCAGTGAACGCGTTGTGGGGCGCCTGATCCCAGATCTTCTCTACGGAAAGCAGTCGAGCAATCACGGGCGTCTCCTCCTGGTGTGGCCAAGTGCGAGCGCTACTCAGGGGCTCCCAACCCGACCGAAGGTGACCTGCCAGGCGTCCGGAGTAGGTGCGCGAGGCGGGCGCGTTGAAACGACCACGATAGCCGCCTGAAGGGAGGCGTTTCTGGCCTATGATGAAGCTGCGCGTGAATGGCGAAACACATGTCGTGCACTCGGATCCCGCCCGCCCGCTCCTTGAGGTCCTCCGAGACGAATTGCACCTCACGGGGACGAAGTACGGCTGCGGCGAGGGTCAATGTGGAGCGTGCACGGTGCTCATCGACGGGGTGCCGACGCTGTCATGTCTCAGCCCCGTCGCCGATGCCGAAGGGAAGAGCATCACCACCATCGAGGGCCTCGCCCGGAACGGCCAACTGCACCCGCTGCAGCAGGCGTTCATCGACCACGACGCCATCCAATGCGGCTACTGCACGCCGGGGATGATCATGGCCGGCGTCGCGCTGCTGAGCCGCAACCATAGCCCCACCGATGAGCAGATCGCCGAGGCGTTGGAGGGCAACATCTGCCGGTGCGGGGTGTACCAGCGCATCAAGGCCGCCGTGAGGCAAGCGGCGGAGACGCTGAGGGGAGGCGCCTGATGGAAGACAGATCCCTGGCTGAGATTCTCGAAGACCATGGCATTCCGGCCGAGATACTCGCCGACCCGATCGTCAACCGACGCGCATTCCTCGCGGCGCTGGGCGGCGGGGTCGCAATCCTGATGATGATGGACTCCGCCGCATCCGCGGAACAGGCGGAGGATCGGACGGAGTTGACCGGCGGTCGCGGCGGACCGGAAAGAATCGCCGGCTGGCTGCACATCGGCGAGGACGGAGCGATCACCGGCTACGTCGGCAAGGTCGAGATGGGGCAGAACGCGCGGACGTCTCTCACGCAGGTCATCGCCGAGGAACTGCACGTTCAGCCCGGCGCCGTGCGACTCGTGATGGGCGATACGGCGCTGACACCCTTCGACATTGGCACATTCGGCAGCCTGACCACTCCGCGCACTGTTCCGCCGCTCCGCAAGGCGGCCGCCGCGGCTCGGGAGCTACTGCTCGACCTCGCATCCGATCAGCTGCTCGTTGGCAAGAGCACTCTGACCATCGGCAATGGCAAGGTGACGCACGGGAACTCGGGCCGATCGTTGAGTTTTGGCGAGCTGACGAAGGGGCAGGAACTCGTACAACCAATCCCGGAGGATACGCCGACGGTCTCGCCCGAGCGGTGGCGCGTGGTGGGGACGTCAGTGCCGAAGGTCGACGTGGAGAGCATCGTGACCGGGCGGAAACGGTACGCTTCGGACGTGCGCCGCCCCGGCATGTGGCATGGGAAGATCCTGCGCCCGCCCGGGCATGGCGCGCGACTCAGCAACGTCGACACGTCGGCTCTGGAGGCGCGCTCGGGGTTCGTGGTAGCGCGCGACGGCGAGTTCGTGGGCGTGGCGGCAGCCCGCGAGGCAGATGCTCGGGCGGCGACCGATTCGCTCGAGCCGGAGTGGGACCTACCGACACTCCCGTCTCAGGCAGACCTGTTCGAGCACCTGACCGAGACGGCCGGCGACGGCGGGGGGCGGGGCAGCCACTCAGCAGGCTCGATCGAAGCGGGCCTCGCGGAGGCTGAAGTGAAGATCGAGGCGACCTACACGGTTGATTACATCGCCCACGCGGCCATCGAGCCGCGCTCGGCCATCGCGGAATGGGAGGGCGATAGCGTCACCATCTGGACGGCCACGCAGGCGCCGTTCCGCGTCCGCTCGGGGGTCGCCCAGGCGCTCGGAATCCCCGAGGCCAACGTGCGGGCGATTGCTGTTGACACAGGCAACGGATTTGGCGGCAAGACATGGAGCCAACCCGCGCTGGAGGCCGCGCGCCTGGCGAAGGTCGCAGGGAGGCCCGTGCGGGTGGCCTGGACGCGCGAGGAGGAATTGACCTGGAATCACTTCCGGCCGGCGGGAGTCATCACGGCCAAGAGTGGCGCCAGGCGCGATGGGAAGCTGACGGCTTGGGAGTACCACAACCTCAACTCAGGCTCGCCCGGAATGGGCACTCCGTACGACGTCGCGAACCAACTCATAGAGCACCACCCGTGCGACAGCCCGCTGCCACAGGGGGCCTACCGAGGGCTCGCCTCGCCGGTCAATATCTGGGCGCGGGAAACCCACATGGATGAGATGGCCGACGCGCTCGACATGGACCCGCTTGTCTTCCGCCTGGCCAACTTGTCAGACGACCGTCTCCGCACCGTGCTGGAGGCGGCCGCCGAACGGTTCGGCTGGGAGGAGGCGACGGCGCAGGGAGGGCGAGGTTTCGGCATCGCGTGTGGCTATGACAAAGGTGGGTACACGGCCACGTGCGCCGAGGTGACCGTGGGCGAAGGCGGCAAGGTCCAAGTGAACCGCATCGTCACCGCATTCGAGTGCGGGGCGGTCATCAACCCAACGCACCTACGGAATCAGCTTGAGGGCGCCGCGGTCATGGCGCTTGGGCCGGCGCTCTTTGAGAGCATCAAGCACGACAACGGGACGATCACCAACGCTGACTTCTCCGGATACCGGTTGCCGCGTTTCAGCGACACGCCCAAGATCGACACGGTGCTGGTCGATCGACGTGATCTGCCATCCGCCGGCGCGGGCGAGACGCCGTTCGCGGGCATCGCCCCAGCAATAGGGAACGCGATCTTTCGCGCGACCGGCACGCGACTCCGATCACTGCCGATGGCGCCAAACGGAGTACTAACCTAGCCACCTCCATGGATGCCAACGCGAAGATCCTTGAACTGATCGACTCGGGCAGGCCGCATGCCGTCGGCCTGCTGCTCAGCGCCGACGGTTCGACGCCGCGCGAGGCGGGTGTGAAGGCGGTCATCGAGGCAGACGGGCGCATCTGGGGGACGCTGGGGGGCGGATCGGTGGAGGCTGAGGCGCAGCGGCGGGCGGTGGATGCGTGCGTGGCGGGCGTCCCGCAGGTGTTTGAGGTAGCCCTCACGGGGGCCGATGCGGCATCGACAGAGTCTATCTGCGGGGGCCATGTCCGGATTCTTGTCGATCCCACCGCCGCGAAGGACCGGGCGGCCTACGCCGAGGCCGTCGCAGCGATCGAGGAGCGACGCACCGGGTGGCTCGCGACCACCGTGGAAGGCGCGGACCCGACGACGACGAGGGTGACATGGCACTCGGGGCCAGTGGCGCCTCACGCGTCGGGAGACGCGTTCATCGAGCCAGTGACCCCCGCGCCGCGACTCGTAATCGTGGGAGGCGGGCACGTCGGCCAAGCCCTCGCCAAACAGGCAGCGCTACTGAGATTCGACATCATCGTCATTGACGACCGGCCCGAGTTTGCCGATCCTGGCCTGTTCCCGGATGGCGTCCGCACGTGCTGCGGCGACGTTGCGAGGGAGATGGCGGGACTGGGAATCGCGCGCGACACCTACGTCGTGATTATTGCCCGCGGACATCACCTGGACGCGGACGCGCTGGAGGCGTGCATTGGCAGCGACGCCGCCTACATCGGCATGATGGGGAGCCGTCGGAAGATCGCGCTGATGCGCCGGAGCTTCATCGAGAATGGTCTCGCCACGGAGCCCGAATTCGACCGCGTCTACGCGCCGATTGGACTCGACATCGGCGCCGAGACAGTCGCGGAGATCGCCACTTCGATCGCCGCGCAACTCGTATCAGTGCGTCGAACGCAGGCGTCAGACAGGATGCCCACATGACCTCGGCGATCGTGCTGGCGGCGGGCGCATCGCGGAGGATGGGCAGACAGAAGCTGCTACTCCCGTACGGCGGCACGAGCGTCATCGGACACATCGTCGATCAGGTCCTCGCCAGCGCGGTTGGCCACGTCTGCGTTGTCGTGGGCGGCGACGCCGAGGGAATTGCCGCTGCGCTTCACGGACGCGATGTGGAGATCACGCCGAATCCGAACGTCGACTCGCAGATGCTCGATTCGGTAAGGTGCGGTCTGCGCGCGCTCCCGCCGGACTGCAGATCGGTGATGGTCGTCCTGGGTGATCAGCCAGGCATCACGCCGGGCATCATCGACGCAGTGCTCGCCGTCAACGCGCCCATCGTGGTTCCTGTCTACGCGGGGAAGCGCGGCCATCCACTGCTGCTGTCCACGGAGTACGTTGATGAGATTCTCACGGGGCATGATGAGGTGGGTCTGAGAGGATTGCTGCAGGCGCATGCGGATGAGGTGATGGAGTTGAACGTAGACGACGCGGGCGTGCTTGAGGATATGGACACGCCAGAAGACTACCAGCGGATTCAACGGCAGATGCCGCGGACATGAGAGGCCGAAGACTTGCTGACAAACACAACATGCGCGACCGTATTGCTGGCGCTACTAACCACCGTTGGTCTCACCCAGGAGCCAGACCCCATGCTTACTCTCGCCGACCACGGCACGTCCGACTACACCATCGTCCGGCCAGAAGGAGCCTCGCCGTCGCAGGTCTACGCGGCCGAGGAGCTTCAGAGCTTCGTCGAGCAGATGACCGGCGCGCGACTGCCCATCATCACCGATGCGGATGAACTACCGGCGAAGGCCATTCTGCTGGGTGACACGCGCTTCACGGCGACTGTCATGGGCGCGGAGCCCGACTACGAGGCGCTCGGGACGGATGGCTTCACGATACGGGCGGTAGACCCGCATGTGGTCATCGCCGGCGGTCCTGCGCGCGGGACGTTGTATGGGGTCTACGAGTTGTTGGAGCGGCACTGTGGGTGCCGATGGTACGCGACATTTCACAGCGTGATTCCTCGGCACGAGACGCTGGCGATTCCGCCGACACTCGACGACACGCAAACGCCGGCCATCACCATGCGCGAGCCGTATTGGTACGAGATGCTCGACGGTGACTATGCCGCCCGCAACCGCGCCAACGGCGACCACATGCGGCTCGAGGAGAAACATGGCGGCAAGACGCGCTTTGGCAAGGGGATGTTCGTGCATACGTTCTACCGGCTCGTGCCACCGAAGGAGTTCTTCGGCGAGCACCCGGAGTACTTCAGCCTCATCGACGGCGAGCGCCGGATTGGCTACTCGCAGCTATGCCTGACGAATCCGGACGTCCTGCGCATTGTCACCGAACGCGTTCTCGAGCGCATCCGCAAAGACCCCGAGGCGAAGCTCTTCAGCGTGAGCCAGAATGACTGGGATGGCCACTGCCAGTGCGAGCCATGCATGGAGATCGAGACACGCGAGGAGTCCCCTGCGGGGACGCTGATCTGGTTCGTGAACCAGGTGGCGGAGGCGGTCGAGCAGGAGTTCCCGGACGTCTGGATTGAGACGCTGGCGTACCAGTACACCCGCAAGCCACCGAAGACGATTCGCCCAAGGCACAATGTCGTGCCGCGGCTCTGCACGATCGAATGCGACTTCTCGCTGCCGCTTGACGTGAGCCCCTACCCGCAGAACGTGCGGCTGGTGGATGACATGCGCGGTTGGTCGGCGATTGCGGACAGGCTGTACGTCTGGGACTACACGACGAACTTCCACAACTACATCGGCCCGCACCCCAACATCAACACGCTGGCGGCGAACGTCAAGTTCTTCCGGGACAACAACGTCGTCGGGCTGTTCGAACAGGGGGCGGCCGAGGGGCCGCACGCGGAATTCACCGAGCTGCGCGGGTGGATGCTCGCGAAGCTGCTCTGGAACCCGGACCAGTCCGTCGAGGCGCTGTACGATGACTTCTTCGCGGGCTACTACGGCGCGGCGGCGGCCCCTATCCGCGCGTACTTCGACGAACTCCAGACGCTGGCAAGCGATCCGGAGATCACGGTTCGGATCTTCGACCGGCTGCGGAACAAGTGGCTGACGATGGAGTTCATCGAGCGAGCGGAGAAGCTGTTCGCGGAGGCGGAGGCACTCGCGGCGGGGGACGACGAGTTGCTCTACCGCGTACGTATGAGCGGAATCCCCGTGCTGTGGGCGCGCGTGCAGGTGATGCCCAGCGCCAAGCGTCGGTACGTGCTGCGAGATGACCGGATGGTCCTCGCCAAGATCGACCCGTTGCGACTCGCCGCCGGCACGGAGCTGCTCAGCAGAATCCGCGAGGGCGGGGTCAGGATCCGCGAGTACGATGGCTACCACACGCAGGAGTTGATCGACCTCACGGGAGAGGCCGAGGGATTCCCGCTAACAACTGTAACAGACGGCGGGCTGACCGCCGGCACGGCGCCAGGGCTCGGAGGGAGCGTGGCGCTGTGGCGCGCGAGCGAGAGGAACCTCCTCTGCCCCACCCTCGGCGGGATCGAGATCATCGACCGTCACAAGGACCCGGAGCGGCCGAGCTTCCGCGAGCACGATGTGACGGATACGACCGATGACACGATCTCACTGCGCGTGAAGAAGCCGACGGCTGTCTGGGGGCCGCAGTCGAAGGAGCGGCTGGGCATCGACCGGACGATTCGGGTCTCTGGAAGCAAGCTCGAGTTTGTGAACACGTACTCGATGAAGGAGCAAGACCGCGAGATCTCTCCGATGATCCGAGTCGCCATCGACATTGGGGACGCGCGCGGGGTGATGGTCGGCGCGAACGAGTTCTCGCTGCCCGATGGCGAGACGACGGCGTCCTTCGAGCTGGACGCGGCGGCGCTGGCGGGCGGCGAGGTGCATTTCGGAGCGGTCGGAGCGCCGCCGATCTGCGTAACGCTACCCGAGGGCTCGCTTGAGGCGATGAGTGTCTACATCGATGCAGACGCGCGCGGAGCCGTGCTGATCGGTATCGCCCGAACGAGGACGCTGACGGCGGGCTCGAAGCTTGGGATGTCGATCACGGCTGAGGTCGTGGAGTAACTAGGGGGCCCGTCTGACGCAGCGGAAGCCGATGTGATCGCCCCGGAAGCATGGGTCCTGAAAGCCTGGGTCATCGCCCAGGCGATGGGACGAGCGGCACTCATCGGGTTCAGAGTTCCAGGCTCCGCCGCGCAACACGGTCTCGCCGCCATCGGCTGGGCCGCGCGGGTTCTTCTCCGGCGCGTCGTCGTAGTAACGGGCGCCGTAGAGATCGTTGCACCACTCGGCGACATTGCCGTGCATGTCGTGCAGTCCCCACGAATTTGGCAGTTTCTGCCCGACCGGGTGGGTCGTCTCGGCCGAGTTCGCCGCCACCCACGCGTGGTCGACAAGCTTCCCCGAATCATCGCCGAAGGCATAGTCAGAATCGCCGCCGGCTCGGCACGCGCGCTCCCACTCAGCCTCGGTTGGTAGACGGTAGCCGTTGGCATCGAAGTTACACTCGGCCGTGTCCTCGTCGTAGCACGGCTCAAGCCCCTCGGCTCGCGAACGTTCATTGCAGCAGAGAGCGGCTTGCGCCCAGCTCATCTGCTCGACGGGGCGGCTGTCGCCCTTGAAGTGCGATGGGTTGGCCAACACGAACTTGCTGTAGGCCTCCTGCGTCATCTCGTAACGATCGATGAGGAAGCTGTCGACCCAGACTCGGTGAACAGGCGCCTCATCTGATTCGCCGTCGTCGTTGCCCATCTCGAACCACCCGCCCGGCAGCAGAGCCATCTCGATGCCGGAACCGGTCTTGAGCACGGACGGGCCCTCGGACGCCGCGGGCACCCAGTCCGCCTCTTTGTTGCTGTCGCCGCCCGTCGTGATGATGCTATAGTCGTTGGTCGCGGCCGCGTCGGCGACGCAGATGTCCCAGCCATCGGCCTTCACTCCCACGAGTTCGCAGACAGGCCCGAGCCCTTTCTTCGTCGGGCCGCGGCTAAAGGCCACGTAGCGGCCGTCGGGCGACCAATCGATGTGGTAGATCTTGTTCGGCGCAGCGCTCGTCATCACATCGCGGCGGTTGGTGACCTTGGGCTCGTCACCCGCGAAACTGATGTCGGCGATCTGCAACTTCCAATCGCTCGGGCCCCACGCGATCTTCGTCCCGTCTGGGCTGATGTCGGGCCGGCATCCGCCGATCCCGAGATCCACCACGCGCGTTCCCGATGCCTCGATGGCCAGAATGGCGTGGTCATACCCCATCCCGCCATGCACGGTGGCGACGAACCAGTCGCCTCCCGCCGCGTAGCACAGGTTGTATAGATGGTGGATGGCGTCATTCGGGTGCTTCGTGATCGTCTTGGCGACCACGTCGTAGACCTCAATTCCCCTGGTGGCGTAGTCCATGAACGTGAATTCGGTGAACTCGGCCGGAAGGTACGCGATCGCTCCGCCGTCGGGGTGCCAACAGGGCTGGCGTCCGGGACCGATCTCGATCCGCTCGGAGCCATCGACATTCATGACACACGCCGTGCGGGTCCGCTCCCTACCCTCGCCACGGTCGGCCACGAAACAGATGCGCAGACCGTCCGGAGATGCGTGCGGATACAGTTCGTGGACATCGTCCGTTTGGGTCAGATTCACCGGATCCGAGCCGTCGGCGTTCATCACGTATAGCTCCCAGTTGCCATCGCGGAAGCTCTCGCAGACGACTCTGTGGGCGTAGCCCGCGAGATCGGGCGCGGCACCCGCCACCCCGGCGACGTAGACTGCCGCGAGAATGGCGACGATTGGCATCGAGACACTGGACATAGGCGTTTCCCTCCGTTCGCGAGCACGCTCGGTCGTGTCTTCGGGCCGTCACGGCGAATCGCCTCCCCGGCGCCGGGCAGGTGCCGATGGACGGCGGAGCGAATCGAGCCGCCTGATCGGCGCGAGTCGGACTATGATAGAGAACAGGGCACCATGAGCCAACCGAAGCATGTGATCATATCTCGCACCCCCGCATCGTGCTGGGCGGCCCGCTGGCGCGAGGCGTTCCCGACCGGAAACGGCCAAATCGGCGCGGCGGTCTACGGCGGCGTCTTCCGCGAACGCGTGCTGTTGACACACGAGGATCTCTGGCGCGGCAGCCAGACGCCGGAGCTTCCGGATGTCAGCCACGCGCTGCCTGAGGCGCGACGCTTGCTGCTTGAGAACCGACCGGCGGAGGCCGAGCCGGTCATCTCAGATGCCCTCAAGGCCGCCGGCTACGCTCCGGGCATGGGCTCGCCCGTTCCGTTGGGTGACCTCATCATCGAGATGCCGGCGCGCAACGCCTTCAAGCGGTATCGCCGGGTGCTCGACCTTGAGACAGGAGAGGTCAGCGTCAGTTGGCTGGATGGCGAGACGAAGTACGAGCGCTCGCTGTTCGTCTCGCGTGCAGACGACGTGGTGGCAATGGAGATCCGGGCGGACGCCCCGATCGACGCGGAGATCCGACTCGATCTGCACGACCGTGACGATGTCCGCAAGCCCAATAACTGGCCGGCGGCAGCGCTACCGGCAGGAGTTGAGGTGCTGGCCGAGGGCAACTCGCTCTGCTATGCGGCTGAGAACGACGACGGCACTGACTTCGGCGCGGTCGCGAAGGTGACTGTTGAGGGCGGATCGGTGGAGGCGGGTGACGGATGCCTGGTCGTGGCCGGAGCGGATCGCGTTCTCGTGCTGCTGAGGGTGTTCATCCGAGGGGAGCGTCGAACGGACTGGGCGCGGCTGCACGACGAGCTGGCCGCATGTGAGGCAAGCTACGATGAGCTGCTGACCCCACATGCTGAGGCGCATGGCAGGATCTTCAACCGCGTGGCGCTGGACCTGGGTGGCGAAGACCGCGAGCGCTCAAACGAGGAGTTGCTGCTGGACGCGTACGACGGCGACGCGCCAACGGCGCTTGTCGAGCGGATGTGGGCATACGGGCGGCACATGCTTGTCGCCAGCTCGCGTGAGGGCGGCCACCCGTGTCCGTTGCACGGGCTGTGGTGCGGCGAGTACGACGGCTTCTGGGCATTCAACATGTGCAACGAGAACCTGCAGATGATCTGCTGGCAAGCGCTGTCGGGGAACATGCCGGAGCTTCTGCTGCCCGTCTTCGACTACTACGAGCGGAATCTCGATGACCTGCGGGAGAACGCCCGGAAGCTGTACGGTTGCCGGGGCATCTACATCCCCGCGCCGACGGCGCCGGATTCGGGACTGCTCAAGACCATCGCGCCCCATATCATCCACTGGACCGGCGGCGCGGGCTGGGTCGCGCAGCACTACTACGACTACTACCTGCACGCGGGCGACGAGGAGTTCTTGCGCGAGCGGGCCCTGCCGTTCATGCGTGAGGTCGCGCTGTTCTACGAGGATTTCTTCGTGACGGATGACGACGGTCTCTACATGAGCATCCCGTCGAACTCGCCTGAGAACACGCCAGGCAATCTCTGGGGTGGCGAGGGGATGGGCGCGCAACTGGAGACGACGATCAACGCGACGATGGACTTTGCAATCGCCAAGGAACTGCTGACGAACCTCATCGAGGGAGCGCGGACGGTTGGGCAGCACGCCAATGAGATCAGCACGTGGGAGGCGATGCTCGGGCGCATCCCGCCGTATCAGGTAAATGAGGATGGCGCGGTGCGCGAGTGGATGCACCCGTTCTTCGACGACAACTATCACCATCGGCATCAGTCGCACCTCTACCCCATCTTCCCCGGCACCGAGGTGACCGAGGAGAGCGATCCGGAGCTATTCGCCGCGTTCCGCGTGGCGGCTGAGAAGCGGCTCGTCGTTGGCCTGAAAGAGCAATCGGGTTGGTCGCTGGCGCACCTGGCGAACAACTACGCGCGCCTGGGCGAGGGGGACCGGGCGCTGGAGTGTCTGGAGATCCTGAGCCGCTCGTGCCTGTTCGGCAACCTGTATACGGCCCACAACGACTGGCGCGACATGGGGATCACCGTTGACATGCCGTGGGCTCCGTTTCAGATCGACGGGAACATGGGGTGGACGGCGGCGGTGCAGGAGATGCTGATGTTCTCGAAGCCGGGCATGCTAAAGCTGCTGCCGGCGCTGCCAGGCAAGTGGACGCGTGGGAGCGTGAGTGGATTGCTGGCAAGGGGCGGCATTGAGGTGGAGATGAAATGGGACACGGACGAGGGCACGTTCGAGGCGACGCTTGAATCGCGGACCGACCAAACAGTGCGGGTGAGGATGCCGGATGGCAAGTGGCGGGAAGTGGGGCTAAGAGCCAGCGTACCGGAGAGCCTATAGAACACGCCTAGCGGCTCTGGAGAGCCGCTGGCACGGACGGCGATGACAGGCGAGGACGCCTGTCCCACGACTACAGACGCCGGGAGGTGTCATTAACCGCCCGGCCAGATCGGCTCTTCGTTGGGGTCGTTCCAGGGCTCGTCGAGCGTCCAGAGACGGATTTCGTCGTTGTACATGACCGCGCGGTCAACGCCGCCGGATGCGTACATCCCCCAGTGGAAAGTTGCCTTATCGCTGCTAGGCACGGGCTTCTTCCCCCGGAACGTCAGAACCCCATCCTGCCAGAGCAGAACCGTGCCGTCGCCACCGCCAGTGACGGGATTCAGGTACCAAGTGATCCGCACCCACTGGCGCAGCGGGAAATCGGCCTGGGGCGTGGGGCCGACGTAGTCCCAGTCGAGGTGGGCCATCTCCAACTGACCGCTGCCGAGAACCGCAATCGTATGCAGTCCCTCATTCCACCACGTGTTGCTCCACGTCGCCAGCGAGATCCACTCCCTGTTGCCCAGTGAGGCGTAGTCCGCGTCAAGGTAGACCATGAACGAGTTGACGATCGGCCTGTCGAGCGTGGCGGTGACATCGATGCACGGGTACGCGCGGTGGCTCTCCTGGGCGCGCGCGTAGACCCAGCCCTTGTAGATATGGTCGCCGGCGACCGGCTCGACCTCGGAATCGTCGCGATCCAGGATGGTCCACGCGCAACCGTTCGGGTTCTGCCCGCCGTCAGTTCCGTCCTGAGCGAAGTTGGCGTATGGCCCCGCGAAATCAAGCCATTCGCCGAGACCCTCGTTGGCGCCAGGATCGCCCGGGAATCCGTTCTCAAAGCCGCTGTACCACCATGAGGATGCCACGAGATCATCTCCCCGCGCCGCTATGCCGACTAGGGTGAGCAATAGCATTGGCATGCAGCCCTATTCGCCCCTCGCGGAGATGCCCCTCGCGTGTTGGGAGGGAAGAGCTTCTTTGAGTGGAAGGGAATCGGTAGACCTGTCCAGGAGAGGTGCCATGAGAACAGTCACGGCTGTTGCCATCGCGCTCCCAAAGCCCAAACACGTATTCCAGAATTGCTACGCGCTTAAGTACATATATACGTCGGAAATATCCCATAACAGTGGTTGCACAGTCATATCGCCTCACGATACCTACACTGGACATTTGACATCACCTGTGAGTTCATGATAGTATATGCATAGTTAGCAGTAAGCCTCACAAGAAAACTGGTAGGACCTTTATCCATGTCTTGGATGTGAGGAAGTTAGGTCTTATAATCCTAACACTCTATCTGATCGTAGCAGGTACACCCACTGCTCATTGCGCCGCAGTCCTTCCCAGTTCAGGAGTGGTAGTGGGCCACTGTCTGCCGCATTTGCCCCCGGATGCAGCGGCCACCGTGACTGTCGACGGGGTCGCCCTCGGCACGTTCCCGGCATGGGAGCGGGCGATGACCGTCGAGCCTGGCAGGCTGGCGCCGGGCACCCACACGCTCGCCCTCTCCGTCCGCGATCCGCAAGTTCCACGACGGTTGCTCTACACCCGCAGCATCGTTGTCTCCGTCCCGGAGGCGCCGCCCACCTCTGCCGATGACGAAACGGCGAGCATCACCTTCGGCCTGGACGGCACGTCGTGGCAGGCGGTGGCGAGGGAGAGCGTGGAGGCGGAGGATTCACCGGCCGTGCCGGGTTGGTTGCATTCGCAAGACTATCCGCCGGGCCAGTTGGGGGCTCAGCTCATCCTGACCCCGCGAGAGGGCGGTCTGCCCGGCCAGGCCCTGGTGACGGCGGGCACGAAGGAAGTGCAGGCGGAGCTTGAGGTCACCAACCGCACCGAGGAGCCGGCGCGAATCATATCGGCCTCGGTACGTCTCTGCCGCGACGAGACTGACCACACGACGCGTTTCTTCGCACTCCCGGAGTCGCCACTCCCCTCCACCATCGAACCCGGCGCAACCGCCCACCTCCGCTACCGCATCGACACGTTCCATGACGTGCCACCGGGCCTGTACGCGGTTGACGCCACTATTGTTTGGGCGTCTGCCAACGCCGACCTGCTTGTCGACGGCGGGTTCGAGGTCTCGGGCGACATCAACGCGACCGCGCCGGTTGATGGAGTTGGATGGGAGCGCCTGGGCGTCGAGGACGGCATGGCTAGCGTTGTCGGCGGCGGGGATGGCGGGAGCCTCGCGCGCCAGATCGCCGACTGGGTAGACTTCACGAAGCTACAATTCGCCAACCTCGCGCGCGCCCAGAGCCAGGGCGACGCCCTGCTAGAGATGTCGCTGCCTGAGGGTGCGGCCGCAGGGGCGAATTTAGTGGTCCAGCAGCGCGTCGAGCTAGACTCGAACCAGGGCTCCTACATCGTGGGCGCCGACTCGTGGAGCGGCGACCGGGTGGAGGTTGAGTTCAGTGACAGCGATGGCACAGCGCTCTCGGGGGGTGAGCGCAATTTCACCGGCTTTTGGTGGGCCCACGGGGCAGCAACCTGGCGGTCGCGGTGCATGCCGATTGCGGCACCCGCTGGCGCGCGCCGCGCTACAGTAACTCTTCGGTCCACCGCGCGGCAGTCGTGGTGGGATAGCTGCTTCATGATCCCGGAGGACGCGCTGAGGAAGACAACCTCCACGGCCGCCCAGCTTACGGTCACCGACTCCGAGTCTGCCGACAGCGCAGCCGCCTCGGTCGTCTACCTTGGCGAGGACCATGACACGCAGGGCGACTGGCTCGGCAAGTACGGCAGCTATTGCTGGATTCTGTGCGCGATGTCTGCCCCCAGGGATATGGTGGGGGGCAAGGCCAAGCCTCTCAAATGCCACCATGACGACATGAGCAAGGCCTACGCAAACGAGACACTGCGCGTTACCGGCGCCGAGGAGTTCCGCTACTGCTCCTGGACCGGCGATCCCAGCGACGTCCTGACGCGCCACTGGATCGGCGTTAAGCGCTCGGAAGACGTCCGGGCGCTGGAGAACCCTCAATGGGGGTACCGGACTTACGCGTCCTGGGATGAGCACGGAGAGACCCACCCCACCGATGCCAAGGGGCCGGACCTGTTCGTCAAGCTCCGCATGCCCGAGGGTCTGTGGCAAGTGAGCCTCCACTTCGTCGACTGGGATTGGCACGGCGCTCCATTCCCTCGAGCCCATCGCTTGGCGTTCCTGGACGAAGCGGGCAATGAGACATGCACGGCACGAGTCAGCGAGTTCGGTGATGGCGTTTACAAAATCTTCGGGATCGAGGGCGGAAGCGATGTCGTCTTGCGCATCCGCAAGGACTTCAGCGCCACGGTGGTTCTCTCGGGTATATTCGTGGACCCGATCTCGCCGCCAGCTCTCCCAGCAGACATCCAGACCCGCCTCGAAAAGACTGACAAGCGTGCCGCCGCAAGACTAGAAGAACTGAGCGCCCTCTGGCGCGATGACCCTCGGGCATATCTCCGCGGGATTCACGAGGTTGGGGACCTGGTGGACGCCGTGGCGGCTCCGGCTACGGTCACGGCCCTCTGGGGCTTTGTCCCCGGCCGTGCTCGGAATGTCGAAGCCGCGTTTGGGGTCTATGCGGAGGCGCTTGCTAAGGGCGAGGCCTCGCCGGCAGAAGTGCTGGACCGGCTCGGGGATGGTTACATGGAGCAGGAGCAGCTCCACCTGGCGGAACTCGCCTACGACCATGCCCTCCGACTCAAGACGCGAGCCATGTCAGGCCCGGACCTGGCGGACCAACACATGGCCAGGGCAGAGCAGTTCCGGATCATCCACCCTCTGTACGCCCGTGCGAAGTGCGCCGGCGCCCGCGGCGTCGTTCGCGACCTGCCACGCGCGGTCGCGGAGCCCTACCTGCGCGCGACCGCGAACAGGCTCATGGCGGTGGCGGATGAGGACTGGAAGCAGGGGCGCGGGCTTGTACGCGTACCCTACCTCCTCCCAACCGATCTGTACCGAGACCTTGCGCTGCTGTGTGGATACGGTGATCTCCCGATCAAGGACAAGGCCAACCTCGCCCGGTGCCTGGAGCGGCAGACCTGGTACGACATGGGGTTCGACGAGTTGACGTCAGAACTTGAGCGCCTGGTCGAGTCGCTCCCGGAAGGCGAGGTCACCGGCGCGCTGCTTCGGTCGCTTCTTCGGTCCTACGCCGTTATGTGTCAGCGCGACGCCAGCTATATCGCAAAGGCCGAAGCCGTGGTGGAACGCATGCGGGGTGTGCTGCCGGACGGCGATTACGCGCTCGACGGCGTGTACCGCATGGCCCAGATACACAACCAGGCCGGACGGACGGAACAGGCTGGAGTATTGCTCGAAGAGATCATAGCAACATGGCCTGACGAACCGGAAGCGAAGGAAGCCCAGCGGCTGCTTGACGCCGCGGGCACTCAGTGAGGGGAGAGATGGCAATGAGACGCGCAGTGCTTACCGTGATGGTGGTGGCGTTCTTCTTGGTCTGTTCAGCGCAAGCCGCATGGTGCCTTAGGACGTGGGACGCGGGTGATGCGATTACTGGAGGGATAGGGCCAGCCAATGTGATGATCGCAGCATCCAGCTCTGATGGTGACTCCACCGCCAGCTTCAGTTGGGTCGGTGCCGACATGGACCGCTACATCGACGAGTCGGAATCGGTCCCGGACGACGAGGGCAGCGCAACCGATGACTTAGGAGCGTTCTCAAGTACCAAGTGTTGGTGGACTGCGACCGATGGAGACGTTACGAACACCGCGCTTATGACCACATGGGCGGCGCCGTATGAAGAGGGCGCGGTATGCCACATCGAGATCGGGGTCGTGGACCTCCCGATAAGCATCGGCGGAGGGGAGGCGGGCACGCGCGACGATGCAGGCCGGGAGTACTTCGGAATGCCTGCAGGCTCGAAACCGATTGCGGTATGGGTGACGCTGGAGTTGCGCGTCTCTGGCACGGCCAGCAACGGGGTGAACTTCAACAATACGGGGTACAAGATGGGCAATGGGACCTCGTTGGGGGTGACAGAGCCCACGCCCATTCCATGCCCCGTCCCATTACTGCCCTGCGATGGGTTCTTTAAGAAGGTCGAGATCTTCGGGAAGATGGAGCCTGTGGTTGCCGGGACACAGTTCACCATTAAGCAATGGAAGCAAGGGCATATCAAGGTGAACGACACCTACATGCAAATCCAAGAAGAAGGCGAGTGGGTCGACGCGCACTGGCCCAACTGGGAAGACGACACCACCACCACCGCAAAAAACGAGACGGCGGATGCGAACGGTAAGATATTCATGTGGGATGCTCCAGGGTACCCGTATGCCGGTTGGGCGAAGAATCCCTTGTTGTACTCCCACGACTTCGATGTCGACTTCAAGAACAAGGTGTATTTCGGTCCTGACCTCTGCAGCAACGTGCTCTTATGGGACCGACGTCTCGTGCTCAGCGGTGATGTGGGGGAGACAACGTGGGATGATCCGGCCGACACGAACAATTGAGGGCTCAATGGCGGTCGCGCGACACGGACGGATCCGTCGAGGAAGCGAGGTCTTCCCATGCCTGGGACGACCGTTGCCAGAATGAGTGCATTGGTGGTATTCGCCGCCATGGGGATCGCCGTGTGGTGGGCACATACCGGCCAAGCGCCCGCGGACCAGCGCCCGGCTGTGCATGATGCCGAGATCGTGGGCGCCCGAACGAGAGCGATAGCCGCCGGAGCGTCCACTCTCCGCGACGGAGACGCTCTATCGTTCGAGTACCAACGCGACCTGATCGAGCCCTTGGGCTACATGCGGGCGAGTGACGCGAGGAGCGTTGACGCCCTCTTGGGAGTGCTCTGCGTGAACGACCCGTCGTACGTGCGCAGTCCCATCACCTTCCGTATTGAACTGATGTGGGCGGTTACGCCTACTCCGTGGGCTCTGGCCCGTGTTGGCCTGCCGGCAGTGCCCTCGCTGCTCGACACGATCGGCAGGGAGGACGCTACAGACGATCAGGTGGAGAAGGCCGAAGAAGCGCTGGAACAGATGCTCGGCCGCGAGGCAACCTATTGGCTGGCCGCTAGGGCGGACGCGGGTTCGACAGGGCGGGAGAATCTCCAGTCGGCCCTGGCGCGGGCTCGCGGGCACACCCCCATGCCCGCCAACGACGATACGATGATGTGGGGGATGTTCGGCCGCGCGACCCCGGAAGGAGACATCCCTGCCGAGCCTCCCGCCGATTTGGCAACCGGCCTCGCATCGCCCGATGCCGGCATCCGGTACGTTTCGATCAACCAACTAAGGTCGCAGCGGTATCGCGACACGCGTGCATTAGCGGCCAAGGTCGCGGATGCGGATCTTCCCGCGGAGGATCGCGCCAGGGCCGCAACCACGCTGGGACTGATCAGGGCCGTCTCCTACGATGCCGGAGAGGGCCCGGCGTTGCTGTCGCTGCTCGCCGAGGAGCGTTTGGCCCTTGATACGCCAGTGACTGACCTCGACGCTCCCGCGGCCATGGCCCTGGTGCGGATCGGCGTGCCGATGGTGCCAATGCTCTGCCGCACAATCCGCGAGTCCGACGACGCTCAACTGCGCTCGAACTGCGCCGGGGTCGTCGCCACGATGCTCGGGCGCTACGGGCGGCCGTGGCTTGAGGGCGTCAGGGACGCGGCCGAGGACCAGAAGCAGCGGCGACAGGTCGCGGCGGAACTGAAGACGTGGAGTTCGCGATTCGAGGGTGAAGGGTACTGGGCCGGCTGAGGACACGAGGGACAAGGGCGCCCCGCTCCAGTGGCCGGCGGACGGGTTGCGGTGTTCCGCGCGCCCTAGCCCCAGGCTTTCGCGAGGAGTCCAGGCACGGCGCCGAAGTCGCCGGCGTAGAACTTCGCCGCGGCATCTTGGTACCCCGCGACGCCGCGCGGGTTGCCCTTGCTGCGGTCGGCGTAGACGTTGCCCATCGCGCGGAGGGCGTTGCGCATCATCGTGTGGGTCGGACCGTGCTGCACGGGATCCTCATCGTACTGCAAGAGCGTGTCGACGAAGGCGACCATGCGCTCGACGATTGCCGCGCAGGTCTGCTCGCCTAGCTCGGGCGAGGCGTGGACGCGCGGGTCTTCCGGGCCCGCGGCCACAAGCCGGACATCGAGGTCGTCGGGCAGGTTCTCCATGCGGGTGAGGTCGGGTCTGAGGTGCCAGTAGATCGATGTCTCCCACTTCCCCGCGTGGTCGCCCGTATATCCCAGATCCAGCGCCACGTCGGTCTCATCGAGTCCCACGATCCACGCGCCGGACAGATCCATCGCGTCGGCCGCGGCGAGCTTGGTAGCCGCGACCTGGCAACTCGGATAGTGCCCCGTTAGGCCGATGATGACGCGGAAGCCGATGCGCGCGAGTTCCTGCATGTACTCCTGGTACAGCTTCTGACACAGGTCGGCCGAGACGTAGATATTGCCGAAGTTGAAACTCGTCGGCACGTGCGTCCCCACGTGCAACGCGGGGAGCACGGCGCCGCCGCCGGCCTCCGCCATGCGCTTGCATAGCTCGTGAGCCTTGATGCCGTCCTGGCCAAAGGTGAGGTGCTCGCCGTGCATCTCGGGCGTGCCGATCGGCAAGTAAGCAACGGGCCTGTCGCGCAACACGGCCTTCAGATCAGACACGAACATCTTGTCATACTCGACGGTAGGCATGAGACACTCTCCGTTCAGCAGCGGTCAAGCTCGACCATTCCGGCTTCGGCCATGAGTTCGAGATAGCGGACGACAACGGCCAGCGGGAGTGAGCCGCCATGTCCGAGACGCTCGTGGATCTCGCGGGCCGAGCGACGACCGTTGATCCACGGCCATATTCGGTGGAGGTCAGTCGAGCCGCCAGACAGCTCGCCGAGAGCCTGCTCCACGCGAACAGGCAGCGATTCGGCAAGCGGGACTTGCCAGCGAAGGCGCTTGGCGACGAGCGTCTCGCCCTCGACGGGCGGGCATTGCTCAAGCGGAGCGCACGGCGCGGCCAGCACGGCGCACGCGGAGACAGCCTCTCGCTCGGCATACGCCCTGACCTCCTCGGCCATCTCGCCAAGGAATTCTGGCGCCCTCTCGTCATCGGGCGCGAAGCGATCTGCCTGCATCACCGCGTCAGCGCCCTGCATCCCCAAATGGAGGATCTCGGAAGCAGTGTTGGTGGTAGGATCGGCAACCGTGACGGCTTGGGCGACCACGTCGCAGATCCGACGCTTGAAGTCCTGCATCGCCAGCGCCCCGAACCAGGCGGCTTCGTTAGGGCCGGCGTTCGCGAGGAGGTAGAGCATGGTGCCCATCGCCGTGGCCGTCTTCCCGAGCGAGAGCGCGTTGATCTGGTCGGGGGTATCCATGCTACTGTGGTAGAAGCGGTCGGGCCAGGAGGAGAGCTGGGGCGTTGGGATGTCGAAGAAGCCGTCTGAGATGAAGGCGTCGTTGCCGAAGAACGGCTCAGCATGCCATGGGTATGAGGCGTAGTTATCATCCGAGAAGCGGCTGTTCGGCTCGGCCCTGACCGCATCCAGCAGCGTTCCCAACAGGCCATCGACGAAGGACGCGTTATGCTCGGGCGATCGGAAGAGCACCATCTCGCCGCCGCAGATGTTGAAGTCCTGCGCCACCGAATCGGCGCACAGGCCAGCGACAACCCTCGGGAGCCGATCCTGGTGGGCGGTGATGTAGGGCAAGAAACCCTCGACCTCAACGGCGTGCATGAAGCGGACGGTGCGGCGGAGCGGGGGGAGCGCGCCGGATTCGGCAAGGGCGACGAAGGTGCGGGCCAACTCAAGCGACAGGCAACACCCCGAGGCGTTGTCGCGCGCGCCAGGCTCTGAGAGGTGCGCGAGCACCCAAATCTCCTCATCCGCAAGGTCCGTCCCAGGGATCGCGGCGTTCACGAGGTCCGAGCTTCCCTCGAGCATCTCAGCGTCGACGACTGCGCGGACTTGGACAGGCTCATCGCTGGTCCGGATGAGTTGGCGCAGTCTCTGTCCCTGTCGCGGCGAAAGGTTGAAGCCGAACATCGGCGGCTGCTCGCGCGTGCCGCGGAACGTCGTCCACATCACGAGGTCGGGGACGTCGGCGGGCTCGCGAACAGGCGGGTACTGCGCGAGCCACGGGGGGCTGACGCAATCGGAGATGAGCCCAGTCGCCCCCGCCGCATGGGCAGCGGCAGCGACGGTCATCGGGAACTGGTCGGTGAGCAGAATCTTATCGGCCCACGCGCCCGGCTCGACATCGCCCTCATTGATCGGGCCGCGGTGGACGACGATCTCGGCGACGACGCCTTCAGGCGGCGTTGCCACGCTGTTGCAGATCAGGCAGAGCGGCTCGTCGTCGTAGCGACAGATGACGCTTGGTGATGGCGAGACCACCTCCAGCGACGCGCCATTGGGCCGCCACTCAAGCGAGTTGCGTCGGCCGTCGAGAAACTCGGTTCGGTCGTCCGCGGGATAGGGAATGACCTCGGCCTCGGGCACGCCGTTCTCGAGGTAGCGGCCCTCCAATATGCCCGCCGCGCGCCTCATGCCAGGGCCCGGCACCGTGCATCGACAGGCCCAGTGATTGGCGATGTCGCGGAGGCAAAGCCCCGGGTTGAACTCCCTGATGATCGCGTCCATGATGGGTCGGAACATTCGGCAGGGCTCCTATCGCGGCGAGTGGGTCGCGGCGGTGTCGAACATCGCGACGATGTTCTCGGGTGGCGTTCCGGCCTGGATGGCGTGGGATGGCCGAGGATGTACCCGCCGTCGCGGCCGAGGACATCGATCCGCTCGCGGACCTCGTTCTCAACTTCCTCGGGAGTGCCAAACGGCAGCGTCGACTGAACGCTGACGCCTCCCTCGAAGCACAGCCGATCGCCGTATTCGGTCTTCAGCATCTCCGCGTCCATCCCCTTGGCGTCGAACTGGAGGGCCTGCAGGACATCGATGCCCATGTCGATCAGCCCCGGCACGGCGTCCATCACCGCCCCATCGGAATGGTAGATCACCTTGGCGCCGAACTCGTGGATGGTGCGGTTGAGGCGCTCGTGATGGGGCTTAATGAACTCCTCCCACATGCCAAGCGACATCAGCAACCCCTCCTGCCCGCCCACGTCATCGGCGGTGAAGACGAGGTCGATCTCGCCCTTCGAGGCCGCGAGCAGACGGGTGAAATGCTCCACCCAAAAGTCCGTAACGCGTTGGAGGATCTCATGGGCCAACTCGGGGCTGATCGCCACATCCAGAAGCATCTGCTCGAAGCCACGCATGTACCACGAACACTCGAAGACGTTGCCGTTGGAGGCCATCAGGCAGTAGTCGCGCTCGGCTCGGGCGGCGACGATGCGCTCAGGCATGACGGAGTAGTCGAACCACTCGACGCTCGGCCACGCGTGGGCGGCGATGTCGTCGACGGTCGTGGCGCCTGCAAGCGGGTAGTGCGAGATCTCGTTGTAGTGGCCCGAGCCGTAGCTCACGGGGTCGCGCCGGACGCCCCACATGTCCCAGCCGGGCTTAAGATCCGAACCCGTATAGTCGGGCCCGACGCCGGCGATGTCAATCAGCGGCTCGAGGTACGCCGCAACGGTTGTCTGCCGGTGCGCCTCGAGGTAGGCCTCAAGCTGAACGTGAGCGGGCGCGTTGATGCCGGAGCACACCATCGCGATGGGGACGCGGTCGGTCGCCTGGTGATCGAGCGCCAAGGCCACGCGCTCGCGGTGGGTTAGGTCGGACGCCATGCTACCCTCTCCTACTCTCCATCTCGCATGAGCAGTGGCGGGAACTCAGCCGGCGCGGATCCGCCCGCGCGGCGCAGCGCGTTGCCGTGACCGTGCTTCTGGCCGAAGGGAATCTGCGCGCCCCCACTCGCAACCAAGATCCCGTGCAGCTCGTCCCGCATCTGCTTGACGATCTGCTGGTGATCGGGATCGGAGATGAGGTTCTTCGTCTCCTGGGGATCGTCCTGAAGATCGTACAGTTCGTCGATATCCCAGACCCCGTGGTACTGGATGAGCTTGTAACGATACCCCCGCAGGGCGAACGTTGTGGGCGTCTGCGGGAAGGACCACTCCCAGTAGTACTCGTAGAGCAGGTGCTTGCGCCACTCATCGACATCGGCCTCACCGGTTAGCAAGCCGAGGCAGCTTTCGCCGTCCATCGCATCAGGCGTTGCGACGCCTGCAGCGTCGAGCAGCGTGGGGGCTATGTCGATGTTTGCGACGACTTCATCCACCGTCGCGTTAGGGCCGAAGAGTTCGGGACAGTGGGCGATCATGGGCACGCGCATTGACTCCTCATACGCTGCGCGCTTGTCGATCAGTCCGTGCTCCCCCCAGAAGAACCCGTTGTCGCCCATCAGCACCACCAGCGTGTCCTGGTCGAGCCCCTGCTGCTTCAGCGAGTCCATGACGCGGCCGATGCTGTCGTCGACCGACAGCACCAGCTCGCAGTAATTGCGGTAGAGCGATTCGAAATCACGCGAGCTGTGGTAGGGGTAATCGACGCCGTGCCAGCTATTGCGCTGGTTGCGCACCCACATCGGCTTACCCTCGTAGTTCTCGGGCGTGTCGGCCATCGTGGCGGGAGGCGTCACCTCGGCGTCCGCGTACTGGCCGACGTGTCGAGGCGCGGAATCGAAGGGCCCGTGGACGGCCTTGTGCGAGAAGTAGAGGAAGAAGGGTTTTTCCCCTGAACGGCCCTCGCTGAGCCAATCAACGGCGTAGTCGGTCAGCTCGTCGGTCATGAATCCCTGCTGGGGAACATGCTCGCCGTTGATGTTGAGCTTGGTGTTCTCGTTTGGGAAGTGGTTGCCCTGACCCCGAAAGCTGACCCAATGATCGAAGCCCGGCCGGGGCGCGTCGCTGCCGCCACCCATGTGCCACTTGCCAACAAAGCCCGTCTCGTAGCCGGCGTCCTGGAGGTGCTGCGGGAAGGTGACGGTGCCCTCGGGCATGAGGTCCTGGTTATTGACGACGCGATGGTTGTGCATGAACTGACCGGTGAGGATCGACGCGCGGCTAGGCGAGCAGAGGCTGGTCGTCACGAAAGCGTTGGCGAAGTCGGCGCCGCCGTGAGCGAGCGCGTCCATGTGCGGCGTCTCAAGGAATGGATGCCCCTTGTAGCCGAAGGCGTCGTAGCGGAGGTCATCGATGAGGATGAAGACGATGTTGCGCGGCGTGGCGGGCGCGTCGTCGGCACGAGAAGTAGAGACGCCAAGTCCGCCGAGAGCGGCACCGGCAGCAGCCGCGGCTCCGGTGGCGATGAGTTTGCGGCGCGAGATCTCGTTGGGCACTTGGTCGCTCCTATAGCCGCCACGGGCTGCGCATGGGTCGATGCATCATGCGACGGGCGGCTTCGTCGCCGACGATGGTCTCTTTCGCCGGATCCCACCTGATCTTGCGCGCGGTCCGGACGGCGATGTCGCCGAGGTGGCTGATGATGTCGCTGCGAACGGCTGACTCGATGTTGCTGGCGGCGGGGCGACGGGTTTTGACTGCGTCGATGAGGTTCTGCGAGTGATTTCCGTAACGCGGGAGGCGGATCTCCGCCGGGCCGATGACCTCTGATGCGAGCGACTTCGGCTCAGTCGTGAGGCCGCTCCGGCGGATGTCGATGAAGCCCTCGCTACCCCAGAACTTGGTCGAATCCTCTCCCCCGCCGATGAACTTGAGCGGCACGCCATTGGCATAGGTCAAGTTCAGATCCCACGTTGTGACCGTGTCATACAGGCCCTCAGTGGGGATCACGCCAGTGCCTTCACAGTCGACCGGCATCACTGTCTCTGAGCCATAGGCCCAATCCAGGATGTCGAGCGGGTGCGCGCCCCATCCCCCGAGGAAACCGATGGAGTTGTCATACACCCAGTAGCCGCCGCGCTCCGTGCAGCGCGTGGCCGTGTAGGGCGACCACGGCGCGGGCCCGAGCCACATCTCGTAGTCGAGATCATCCGGCACAGGGACGGGCTCGGTGGATCCGCCACTCTCGCCGGCGGGGGCGACGACCTCGATGCGCTCGATCTCCCCGATCCGGCCATTCAGGATCAGCTCGCAACCATGGCGGCAGTGGGCCTGCGAGCGCTGCTGCGTTCCATACTGAAAGATCGTGCCGTAACGCCAGCAGGTCTCGCGGAGAGCCTTGTTCTGCTCGATGCTCATGCCGAGCGGCTTCTCGACATAGACGTCCTTCCCCGAGCGCGCGGCGGCCGTCGCCAGGGGCACGTGCCAGACATCGTGCGTGGCAATGACCACGGCATCAACATCCGAGCGGGCGAGAAGCTCGCGGAAATCAGCGTAGGCCGCACACCCCTCGTCGCCGTAACGAGCATTGACGGCGCCAGACGCGCGCTCGAGGCGCGAGGCAAGACAGTCGGACACGGCCACCGTGCGGGCGTCAGGCAGCGCCAGGAACGTGTTCATCAGGTGTGTGCCGCGGCCGCCGACGCCGATGTGGCCCATGGCAATCCGCTCGCTGGCGGGAGGCGTGGTGGCGTCACCGAGAGCCTTGGATGTGATGACGTATGGCGCGACAAATGCAGCGCCGAGAGCGCCGCTCGCTTGCTTGATGAAACGACGCCTGGTTGGCTTGCTCATTGCGCGCTCCACTCTTGCAGTCGCTCAACGGAGAGCTTGACCGCGTCTGGTCCGGCGATCTCCAACGTCGTGTGGCCATCGAAGCCCACGTCCTGCAAAGCCTGCACGATCGGCGGCAGATCGATGACCCCATCACCGAGGGCAATGGCGCCCATGCCCGTGCCGTAGACCGCGCCGCGATCGGCCTCCATCTCAGCAGGCATGTCCTTCCAATGCACGTGCGCGACGCGCTCGCCGAAGGCGCGGATGTACTCGACCGGCTCCGCGCCGCCGAGCCAACTGTTCCCGGTGTCCAGGCAGATGCCAACCGAGTCCCCATGCCCAAGCGACTCGAGCAGATCGCCCATGGCAGCGACGGAATCCGTCACGATCCCGTGCGTCTCGATCAGCAGTTTCACGCCGAGTTCCTCCGCCCAGCGAACCGGCGTGTAGAGCTTCTCGCGAATCAGCAGGATGCGCTCGGAGGTGGTGAGGTCATCCGAGAAACTCGTCTTCGGATGCCCCTCGGTGGTGATGACGTGATCGATGCCGAGGAGCTTCGCGAGGCGGATTGCCTTGATGATTTCGGTGGTGCCATAGACCTCCGGCGCGGCGGGGTCGAGGAGATTGGCATGCGCGCAGAAGGCAGTCAACTCGATACCGGCGGCCGCTGCCATCTCGCGAATGGCAGCGGGGTGACCGTCGAGACTCACCGATGCGGCGAAACCGTACTCCACGCCGAGCATGCCGCCATTGTGGTTATCGGTGATGTCCGCGTATTGGATTCCCATCTCACGGATCGCCTCGAACTGGCGGTCCATGGGGCTGAAGGGCTCGACGAGCGCGAAGCAACCGATCTTCATTGTCTGTCTCCGATGCACGAGGGTCGTCGGATCTGGAGATCCGACCTACGGGTTACCGCCCTGGATTGAAGATCTCCAACTCACGGATAGCTGGACTCGGGCCGTGGCGCCCGGTGATGTTGAGTTCGAGCGTCGTGCAAGTTGCGGGCGGGAACGTCACCGCGAACTGAGTCCCCTCATACCACGCGTCAGCCACCGTCTTCACCACGACGCCGTCGCAGATGATCTCAAAGTCCTTCGGAGCGAAGCTGTGGTGCGCCCAGGCCGTGATGCGCAAGGCCGAGACCTCGCGGGCCTCGGCGAAGGTGACCGTCAGCCGGTAGACGCTCTGGTTGTCGACCTCGTCCCAGTACGTCGCGGCGTCACCGTCGATCGCGGCCTGATCGCCGTGGGACGCGCCGTCCTTGTCGATGCCGTCAGGGCTGGTAGCGGTGGCCTCCAAGGCGAGGTTCGGGCCCGTGTCGGCGAGCGTCTCGCTCTCGGTGACGTCGATCGGCACGCCGAGATTGCGCAAGACGGTCTTGGCGCGCGTCGCGATGCCGGGATGGTCAGCGCTCAATGCGAGCACGGCCTCCATCGCCGGTTGGATCTCGGCGAGATGGTCGGCGCCGAGGGTCTCAGCAATCCGGATCGCGGCGTGGGCGGCGCTCGGGAAGACCGTCTCATCGCCGAGTTCGCTGACGGCGAGATCCATCGCGGCAGGGGATGGCACCACGCCGAGGGCCGAGTGCAGGAAGTTCCTGTCGTCCACGGTCGGGGCGACTTCGAGGGCCCCCGCGAGGAGCGCCACGGTCCCGTCTGAGTCGCCCATCGCGCGAGGAGTCAGTGCGGCGATGGCCCCGAGGGCCGCGGATCTCGCTCGCGCATCATCTGTGAGGCGCGCTAGCTCCAGCAAGCTCGGCATTGGCGCGGCGTTCGGCCAGTGGGCGAGAGCATCGATGGTCGCCAGGCGGGTCTCGGCGGATGCGTCACCCAGCGCGGCGAGCATGGCGGCGAGCGCGTCATCGCCGCCGACGGCGGACAGCACGCGCAGCAACGACGCCTGAGTCGCGGGGTCGCCAGCGGCCGCGAAGGTCGGGGCGATGACGATCTCGCCGTCCTTCACCATCCGCGCGACGACGGCGGCGAGCGCGGTCTCGATCTCCGGTCGTTCGTCATCCGGCGGCCCTGCTTCGAGGGCGGCGGATAGCGCGGTGAGCGAGTGGCTGCGGCCGATCGCGCCGAGGGCCTGGATGGAGGCGCGGCGGATGCCGGGGTCGCCGTGGCTGAGCGCTTCGATGACGGCGTCCTCGGCCCCGACGGCGCCGATGTCGGCGAGGACCTGGACGAGGCGGGCCTGGATGGGGACAGGATATTGCGAGAGGTCTGACGCAACGGCCCGAGCCGTCTCCGAGTCGCCTGAATCGCGGAGGTAGCGGAGGCCCCCCGCGACCCACGCCGGATCGGTCGGCCGAGAAGGATCGTCCGATTTGAGCGCTTGCGTCGTCCGGTAGATGCGGTCCTCAGTAAGACACGACAACCACCCGACGACCGCCGCCTCGACAACGACGTCGGACACGGCTTCGCTAAGGAGGATCTCATAGACGCCCTTAACTCCCCGGTGGCCTTCGCGCTTGTGTTCCTCGGCGAGCGCCATGAGTTGGTCGGCAACGAGGGCGTCATCGCGCTCCGGCGGGGGAGGCAGGGCAGCGGCGGCGGCTTTGCCGGGGATGCGCTCAAGGGCGGCGACAGCATGGGGCCCCAGATCCCCGTCGCTGACGAAAGCGGCGATGGCGGGGACTTGCCGCGGGCCGGCAATGAGCGAGAGCTGGGAGAGAATGAAGGCCTTCGCGTCTGTAGTAGCGTCGGAGGCGAGGTAATCAACCATCTCGGGTACAAGCGTTTTGCGCAGCGTTGCGTCCGTCGCGGCCTGCTGGACCAGCCTCTCAAGCGGGATCAACCGGGCGCGACTCCCGTGCCGCTCGTATTCGGCGACGGCGGCGAGGCCGAGGTCGATATCAACCGGGCGCTCGATGGTCGCGCGGCCGGTGGCGGCCCATTCAGCGCCGCGCAGCATCAGCATCTTCCAGCCATCGGCATCCATCGCCGCGACGTCGTGACCGAGGATGAGGTTGAAGCCTCGACCGTCGCCAAGCTTGGTCACGAGGGCGACCGGCTCGTCCTGGTTCGTTCCCCCGTTGGTCTCAGCGCTGAAAGCAGTGGCGAGGACGCGCGAGTCGGGATGGAGCGCCGTCTTGTGCCACAGCTCATCGCGCGTGCGGAAGTCGGGGAGCCCTCGGGTGATCGCGTACTTGCGGGCAGGAATCGTGACTTCGAAGCCATGGATTGCGCCATGGCCCGTCTCGCCGTGCCCCCACGTCGCGCCGATGAGTTGCTGATATTCGGGCCACTCGGTGAAGACAGCGCACGCGGCGTGGAAGACGACGTACCCCTTGCCGTCGCGGACGAAGTCGAGGATCGCGGTTTCGGCTTCATCGCCCCACACGCGCTCCTGGCTTGGCCAGTTCGTCCAGTTGCTGATGATGAGATCGTACTCGTCGAGCGATGCTGCGGTCAGAGCGGCGGGATCCTCCGTCACGTCGGCGCTGAAACGGCCGCTTAATTCAAGGATCTCCACCAGCGCGGGAGTGGTTGTCGCCCAGTCGTGGTTGTTCGCGCCGCTCAGGACAAGCGCGCGGATCCGATCGGCACTCGCCGCGGATCCGATCAACAACAGCAGTAGCATGGACAGCCGACGGGACGTCAACATGCAGCGACCTCCTGGCGGGACGGATCGTCCGCCCGTTAGCTTCTCTTCTCATCCGCCCAGGCCTCCCGGCGGGGAGGGCCCCGGCGGATGCGGGCGGAAGGCTGAGGCGCAGACAGCCGAGATAGGAGCGCTCCAATGAGCAAGCCGAACATCGTCTTCCTGTTCACCGATGACCAGCGGTTCGACACGATCAACGCGCTGGGGAATGGCGCGATCTCAACACCGAACCTGGACGCGCTGGTCGAATCCGGGACGGCGTTCACGAACGGGTACATCATGGGCGGATCGTGTGGCGCCGTCTGCATGCCGAGCCGCGCGATGCTCCACACGGGGCGCTCGCTGTATCGCATCGAAAAGCAGGGCCAGAGCATCCCGGAGGACCACGCGATGCTCGGCGAGGTAATGCAGGGCGCAGGATACGCGACCTTCGGCACGGGCAAGTGGCACAACGGCAAGCGGGCTTACGCGCGGAGCTTCACCGCCGGCGGCGACATCATGTTCGGCGGCATGAGCGACCATTGGAACGTGCCCGCATATCACTTCGACCCCACGGGCGAGTACGCGATGACGCCGATCGTGAAGAACCCCGCCGGCGACAACACCGTGACCTGGCAGAACCTCGATCACATCTCCGCCGGGAAGCACTCCACCGACCTGTTCGCCGAGGCGACCATCGAGTTCATCAGCAACCAGCCGACCGACGAGCCATTCTTCTCGTACACCTCGTTTCAGGCGCCCCACGATCCGCGGTCGATGCCGGATGAGTACCTGCGGATGTACGATCCCGAGGACGTGGAACTCCCGCCGAACTTCGCGCCGGTACACGCCTTCGATAACGGTTGGATGACGGGCCGTGACGAGCAGCTAGCGGGCTTCCCGCGCACGGAGGTTGAGGTGCGGCGACACAAGGCGGAATACTACGCAATGATCAGCCACCTCGACGCGGCCGTCGGTCGGATTCAGGCGGCTGTCGAGGCGCGAGGCACCGCTGAGAACACGATCGTCGTGTTCGCGGGGGACAACGGGCTGTCAGTCGGTCGGCACGGTCTCATGGGCAAGCAGAGCCTCTACGATCACAGTGTCCACGTGCCGCTGATCATGGCGGGACCGGGCGTCCCGACCGGCGAGCGACGCGATGCCTTCGCGTACCTGATCGACATCTTCCCCACGCTGTGCGAGCTGACCGGGACCCCCGTCCCAGACACGGTCGAGGGGATGAGCCTCGTGCCGGCGATGGCAGACGCGGGGACGCAAACTCGCGAGTGCCTGCACTTCGCGTATGAGGATTTGCACCGAGGCATACGCGACAGGCAGCACAAGCTGATCGAGTACGTCGTCGCCGGCCGGCATACGCAGACGCAGCTCTTCGATCTCGTGGCCGATCCCCACGAGACGACCAATCTCGCGGGCGATCCCGCCCACGCCGACACGCTCGCGCGGCTGCGCGGCGAGCTGAAGCGCTGGCAGACGGACTACGCGGACACATCGGAGCAAGGTCAGGCGTTCTGGGGGGCTTACGAAGGCTAGCGGCTCTGGAGAGCCGCTGGCACGGACGGCGACGGAAGACGGCGTCATGGCGCGCCGTAGCCGCCGCCGCCGGGGGTCTCGATGGAGATGCAATCTCCGGGCTGAACGTCGACGGTGTCGGAGGAGCCCAGTTCTTCGGCGCCACCGTCGGCGCGTTCAATACACGTGCGGCCAGTCGCGCCGTCCTCCCCACCTTCGATGCCGCGAGGAGGGACGCTCCTCCGGCCGGACAGGATCGCCGCAGTCATTGATTCTCGGAAGCGAATTCGGCGGGTCACTCCATCGCCGCCGCGATGCCGACCATCTCCCCCACTCCTGCGTCTGATGCTGAACTCCTCGATCAGCACGGGGAAGCGCTGCTCGAGGACCTCCGGATCGGTCAGGCGGGAGTTCGTCATGTGCGTGTGGACGGCATCCGCGCCGTCGAAGTCCGCCCCAGCACCGCCGCCCCCGCAGATCGTCTCGTAGTACTGGTGGCCCGCGTTGCCGAAGGTGAAGTTGTTCATGGTGCCCTGGCTAGCGGCCATCACGCCGAGCGCGACGTAGAGCGCATCGACGATGGTCTGGGATGTCTCGACGTTCCCCGCCACCACGGCACCTGGGTATTGAGGCGAGAGCATCAAGCCCTCCGGGATGATGATCTCGATGGGATCCAGGCACCCGGAGTTCAGCGGGATGTCATCATCCACGAGGGTGCGGAATACATAGAGCAACGCCGCGCGGACCACTGCCACCGGCGCGTTGAAGTTGTCCTCACGTTGGGGCGAGGTCCCGGTGAAATCCACGCAAGCAGACCCCGCCTCCAGGTCGAGCGTGACCTCGACGCGGATCGTCGCTCCGCAGTCCATTTGGTAAGCGCACGAGCCGCCGCCGGGGAGCTTGCGGATTGCGCGGCGGACGAGGGATTCGGCGTTCCGCTGAACATGACCCATGTACGCGCGGACCGTTTCGAACCCGTAGTGATCGACCATGCGGTGGAGCTCCTGAACGCCTCGCTCGTTGGCCGCCACCTGGGCCTGGAGGTCGGCGACGTTCTGGCTGGGTTTTCGCGCCGGCCACGGGCCGGACTGAAGCAACTCCACCAACTCTCGCTCGCGAAAGACGCCGTCCTCCACCAGCGCGAAGTCATCGATCAGCACGCCCTCCTCGTCAATCGACGTACTTGTGGGCGGCATTGACCCGGGGGTGATTCCGCCGATGTCGGCGTGGTGCCCGCGCGACGCGACGTAGAACGCGATCTCGTCACCGGCATCGACGGCGACAGGCGTGATGACCGTCAAATCCGGCAGGTGCGTCCCGCCGGCGTAAGGGTTGTTGAGGACGTACGCATCGCCCGGCCGGATCGCCGCGCCGCGAGCGTGGATCAAGGCGCGGACGCTCTCGTCCATCGAGCCGAGGTGGACCGGAATGTGGGGCGCGTTGGCGATGAGCCGGCCCTCGGCGTCGAACACCGCGCAAGAGAAGTCCAGCCGCTCCTTGATGTTCACCGAGTGGGACGTGTTCTGCAGCGTGAATCCCATCTGCTCGGCCACCGAGCGGAGCAGGTTGTTGAAGATCTCCAGCATCACGGGGTCGGCGTCCGTGCCCGCCGCAACGCGGCGCGGTCGCGCCTCGGCGCGCGATAGCAGCAGATCGCCAAGCTCAGTGACCTCCGCCTGCCAACCGACCTCAAGCATGTTGGTGCCGGTGGCTTCAGCGATGATGGCCGGACCGGTGAGGACATCGCCGGGCTCCAGAGATGCGCGACCAAAGACGGGCGTCCCGCCCTCCGTGGCAGCGACGGGTTGCGGCGGCCCGTCACGCAGCCGATCCAGGACCGGCGGCGACGGCGGCGATGTTTCGCCTATAGCCTCGGCCTCGGCCGTCTCCACGATGAGCGTCTTGTCAGGGGCGACGAAGCCATACCGCTGTCGGTGCGCTCGCTCGAATCGGTCGCGGATCTCTCCGACGGAGCCATGCTCGATCACGAGCGGCACGTCCGTGCCCTCATAGCGGACGTGCAGCTTGCGCGCGACGCTGACGCGGGCGGTTGGGTCTTGCTCTTTCATCGCCCGCACCGCATCCGCCGACAGAGCCTCCAGGGCAGACTCGACCCCGGGCAGGGCCTCGGGCGAGAGCGGCGCGCGCACGGTGCGCTCGCGAATCACCCGCAACTCAGCCAAGCCCATCCCGTAGGCCGACAGCACGCCGGCGTGAGGGTGGATCAGGACGCGCTCCATCCCCAATGCATCCGCCAGCGAGCACGCGTGCTGGCCACCCGCGCCGCCAAAGCACAGCAGCGTGTACTCGGAGACATCGTAGCCGCGTTGCACGGAGATCGTCTTGATCGCGTGGGCCATGTTGTCGACGGCGATGGCGAGGAAGCCCTCGGCGACCTGGTCGGCGGTCCGAGCGCTCCCGGTAGCCACCTCCATCGCGTCGCGGACCTCCTCAGCGCGGGCAATGGCAGCATCGAGGTCCGGCGGCAAATCGCCGGCCTCGCCGAAGACGCTGGGGAAGAAGTCCGGCTGGAGTTTGCCGATGATGAGGTTGCAGTCCGTCACCGTGAGCGGCCCGCCCCGCCGGTAACACGCGGGGCCGGGGTCAGCGCCGGCTGAACGCGGCCCGACGCGGCAGCGCTCGCCATCGAACTCGCAGATCGATCCGCCACCAGCGGCGACCGTGTGGATTGGCAGGATGGGCGCGCGGAGCCGCACGCCGGCGATCTCGGTGACAAGCGCCCGCTCATACTCGCCGGCATAGTGCGCGACGTCGGTCGACGTGCCGCCCATGTCGAAGGTGATGAGCTTAGAGAAGCCCGCCTGTTCGCCGACCCGCACGGCGCCTACGACGCCGCCGGCGGGACCGGAGAGAACGCTGTCCTTCCCGCGAAATGCGGCGACATCGGCCAAGCCGCCACTCGACTGCATGAACATCAGTCGCGAGCCGCTGAGGTCATCCGCCACGCGGTCGATATACCGCCGCAGGACGGGCGTCAGGTATGCGTCGACGACGGTGGTGTCGCCACGGCTAACGAGCTTGATCAACGGGCTGACGTCGTGGGAGACGGAGACTTGGGTGAAACCGATCTCCCGGGCGAGCGAGGCGACCTGTTGCTCGTGGTCGGGGTAGCGATAGCCATGCATGAGGACGATAGCGCACGCGCGGATGCCCGCGTCGAACGCCTCCCGCAGCGCGCCCCGGGCGGCGGGGAGATCAAGCGGCACCAACACATCGCCGTCGGCGGCGACGCGCTCGGAGACCTCAACGACGCGCTCGTGGAGCATCTCGGGGAGGACGATCTCGCGGGCGAAAATGTCGGGGCGGTTCTGGTAACCGATCCGCAGGGCGTCGGCGAAGCCTCTCGTGGTGACCAGCACGGTGCGGTCGCCGCGACGCTCCAGCAACGCGTTGGTGGCGACGGTTGTGCCCATCTTCACCGCAGCGATGCGCGCGGCGGGAATCGGCGCATCGCCCGGAAGCCCGAGCAACTCGCGGATGCCGTGGATGGCCGCGTCGGCGTAACGCTCCGGGTTCTCAGACAGGAGCTTGTGCACGACGACGTCGCCGCCGGGCCGCCGCGCGACGATGTCGGTGAACGTGCCTCCACGGTCGATCCAAAACTCCCATCGCCGATCCGCCGCGTTGTCGGTCATGAGCCCATCGTGACCCGCAGCGTCCACGTGGCTCGCGGGGCGGGGTCGTCAGCCCGGAGGATGATGCGCACGAGGCTCTCGCCCCAGATCGGGGTCAGCCTACCGGCGGTGACGGGGACCTCCCAAAGCGACGCGGTCAGGCTCTCTGCATCGTACTCAAGCTTCCCAGCGCCTGACGTTCGTCCCTGGCCGAGTTCAGCGCTCGTCAGGAAGATCACGCCCGGATCGCCGAGCGTCACGTCGCAAGGCGTGAGCAAGTTGAGCGAGACCTCGCCGGTCACGGATTCGAGGTCGTAGGCGTCGGTGATCACCACATCCGCGCCGCGTCCGAGGGAGACTGACCTCACCCATGACTTCACGCCCGCCTCGGGCGGGTACGCGCCTGCGATGTCGAGCGACATCGTCGCGTGGATGTCGTCAGCTTCGTAGGAGGCGTCGCTGGCGGCGAATTGGCCCCCGGGTGCCTGCTGAACGCCGTTGATCGTCGGTAGGCTGTGGAACGCCGACTGCATGGTCCAGATCTCATACCGTCGCGAGCTGAAGGTATTGGCGGTGTAGCTCTCCACGCCCGCGTCGATGAGCAGTGGCTTGCCGTCGGTGTAGACCACGAAGTTACCGACATCGTTGTGGTTGTGACTCTCCGCGTTGTGGCCGCCCTTGGCCGCGATGAAGAGGCCTTCCGATGAGCCGTCGGCGTCACGCGCGACCATCACCTCGATCTCGTCTAGCCACACGTCACGCGGCAACGGCGGCACTGGGTCGGTCGCGAGGATCTCCTCGGCCAGGAACAGCTCTTCCAGGCAGCGGCCAATGCTCTCGCCGGCGCCCTTCGTCGCGAGTTCGCGGCGATCGGCGGCCCATGCTCCGAGGCGCATCATCTGCTCATCGCCGATGGCCTTCCCATAGGCAAAGACTACTCCGGGCGAGGGCACCAGCGTCGCGGGCGCGTCGGCGAAGTTGACGAAATACTGTCCGCCAATGTGGACGCGATAGATGAACCGGGCAATCTCCTGGACGAGGGGCTCGTCGTAGACATCGACGGCGCCGCCAGACGCGCTGTGCAGGATGCGCAGGCAGTCGTACAGCGCCGCGCCGGCGCGCCCCCAGTAACTCGGCCCCTCGTCGCACCCGCCATCCTTCGGATAGGGGTCGATGAAGTGGTCGACGGTCCGCAGGGCCTTCTCCACGTGCGCCGCGCGCCGGGCTTCATCAGGTTCGACGATCAGCGCTGACGTTAGCCAGTTGCTGACGATCCACGGGTTCCAGTTATTGACGCTCTGGCCCTGGAAGCCCATCCAACCGAAGTCTTCGCGCGTGAAGAGCGGCTCGAGAATCCGGCGCTCCACTTCGAGCGCGATGCGAGGGCGGATAAGCGGAGAAACAGCGTCGAGCGAATCGCCAAGGAGATACGTCGCCCAGGCAAGCAGCGCCGAGGTCTCGGCGGCGAAGAGATCAACGATTGGTTCAGTGACATCGGGCAAGCCAACGCCGGCGCGCTGCGCGCCGATGTGCGCGGGCACCCCCCAGAATGATTCCTCGCAGATCGCCCAGATTCCGTTGGCGATGTCATCGAGGAAGCGGCCATCCGCCTCGATGCACTCGGCGAGGATGAGGTCGACCAACGCCTTGCGGCGCCCGAAGGTCAGGCCCTCATACCGGGAGCGGTTGCCATCCCGCGCGTAGTCGAGGAACCGGGTCGCCGGCACGGGCGGGTAGTCGAAGTCGAGGCGCTTCTCGCCGCGAGACAGGTGAGCTTGCCGGATCGAATCCCGCAGACCATCCCATGGCTCGCGATCGTCGACGGTCGGGAATGGTCGCCAATCGCTCCGGGGGACCAGGACTTCCTTCAACTGCTCGAGGGTGAAGCGTTGCGATAGCATCGGTCGGCTCCTTGGGCGGGAGGGTCAAGCACGGCAACTGGAGTTTCCCGAGCGAGCACCCGACCTCCTCGCAAGGAATCCGCGGGAGGGGCAATTAACTAGCGCGCATCAGCCAGGAGGGTAATAGGACATGAGAGACGCGCACAGGTGGGAGGAGCTATTGCCGGAGGAGTTCTTCGCTGAGGTCGAGCGCGCGCCGGTCGTCTACTGGTCGTGCGGCGCGATGGAGGAACATGGCCTACACGCGTCGCTGGGGACGGACTGGCTGCAGACGTATGAGGTTTGCCTGCGCGCGGTCGAAATGACCGGCGGCATCGTGTTCCCCCAGGTGCCGTTCGCGCCGGCGGGAATCCCGGGCATGTCACGGGAGGAGCTGCGTGGGAAGACGGATGAGCTGTTCGCGCCGAGTCTCTGGGTCAGCCGAGAGCTGTGCGTCCGGCTGTACACTGAACTCATGGAATCGATGGCGGACATGGGCTTCAAGGCCTGCGTCGCGCTCGGCGGCCATTACCCGGCGGAACTGCTGCTGCAGGCCATGCATGAGGAGACCGGAGGCGTTGTCCGAGGGATGAAGTGGCATGCGGCGGGGACGGTGAGCCTGCTGCGCGAGGAGATCGATGCCCTCCTGGCGGAGGACCCGCACGTCAGCGGGCATGGCGGCATGTGGGAGACGTCGCTGATCTGCGCCGCCCGCCCGGGGTGGACGGATCTGTCGCGCGCTGAGCGCGTGATGGATGTCGGCTTCCCATCCCAGCTTCAGAAGCTGGGCGCGCCAGGCCTCAGGAAGATCGCGGATGCCACGCCCGAGATCGGCGAAAAGCTGCTCAACTTCGGCGCCGAGAAGGCGGCGCGGTATGCCCGCGAACTACTGGGCGGCTAGTCTCGGGCCCGAGGCATCCCACTCCGCCACCTCAGGCATGTGGAGCATGGCGAAGGATGTCTGGATCGGGTAGTTGCAGACGCACTGAACCGAGAAACATGGCACGTTCAGCAGGCCGTCGGCGGCTACCAGGCTGTTGCTGCATCCGGACCGGACATTGCGGAGGTAGAACTTGTCGCCCGTGTCTTTGTCGATGTATGAGACACAGCGGTCCCGCACGAAGATGAGATCCGTCCCCGCGACCGCGTAGTTGCAGCCGCCCCTAGCGAAGGGCGGCCCCTCGACCGATAGCTGCCCGGTGCGCAGATCGTACGTGTGGAAGGCCTGGGTCAGGAACGTCTCGCCCTGGATCACCATCGGCTGGCCGCCGCCAATGGTCTCGTGCCACATTTCATCCCCCGAAGCGGCGTCGAACGCGCGGAGTTCCCTGGCCTTGCCAGCCAGAAGCACCCCCACCTCACCGGCCAGGGCGACCCAGTCATCGTTAGCCCGCAGTCCGAGCCAGTTGCCCGCCCCGTATGTCTTGAACGGGTAGTCTCGGACCTCACGCCAGCGCTCGTCACCCGTCCGGGCGTCCAGCGCCAGGACGGTCGACGGCAGTGTCTCGGGGAGATCGCCGCGACGGGCGAGTTGGGTCGCGTCGCCCCCGGGGGCCGAATCGACGCAGAAGACGCTTCCGGCCCCCAGCGCGAGGGCGTGGTTGTTGAAGCGCTCATCCGCCTCCCGTGTCCAGAGCTGCTCGCCTGATTGCCGGTCGAGCGCCACAAGGGCCTCGCTGTCCCAAAGGCCCTTCGCGATCGAGCGGGATTTGTCGAAAGCCACGGCGACCACGACCACGTCGTCGCCAACCCGGATATCGGACACGAAGGGGGGGGTCTCGGCGTCCACCTGGTACTTGAGGGTCCTGAGGACGTCTCCCGTTGCGGGGTCGTAAACCACGCACTGGTCCTTGCCCGCGACGTAGATGCCGTCATCCATGCATGCGTAGCGTGTGAAGGGCTCGACTTTGGCGGTCCAAAGCACTCGCCCCGTATAGACATCGACCGCGTGGAGCGTTTTGCTGAAGAGCTGCAGCGCGAACATCCTCCCGCCGATGACCTGCGGCTTCACGCCCACACCGTAGTCTTTGTATTTGTAGAAGCCATAGCCGTCGCCATCCCCGTACCACAGGACGCCGAGAGGGCTTCGGACACGCTCGTCGCTTGAGAAGTACGTGCGCGCCGCGTCCGCTGATTCATGGGTCCAGGCGGCGCTCCCAGGCAGGGCCCCCTCGCGACGGGCAATCAGCATCCCAGGCGATGACTCAAGGGCCAGATTCTCGACGCTCGACGACGCAGCCCAGCGCTCGTATGGCTTCTGGGCGCCCTTGCCGAGAGCAAAGCAAAGCGCGCCACCATACGGACGGAGCGATTCGAGGAGGTCCGCCGGCGCGGAGGGCGCGATGCCCGCCCGGCGGGGGTTCTCAGAGAGAATGAGGCTTGCGAGGTACGGAGGGAGGCTGAAAGTGCCCGGATCGCCGATTAGCACGTCCGCGCGCGTGCCGTAGAGATCGGCGGCGATCAGGCGGTCTCGCGTGGAGTTGACGAGGGATTCCTTCGGGTCAATGGCGATGACGTGGAGCGATGACTGCAGCAGCAGTTCATCGAGCATCCGGCCCGAGCCCAGGCCGAGCAGCACGCAGTAACCCTCGGTCACGCCGGAGGAGGCCAGGGCCTCCCGCGTCGTCTCGGTCCATCGGTCGTTGGGCTCGGCGAGCGGCTGCGGGGTCAGTGGAAGTTCTTGCGCCTCGCTGGCGTTCTCGCCAAAGCAGTGGAGCCAGCCCTCGTTCGTTACGACGAAGAGCCTGCCGTCCGCGGCGAGCATCGTCGAAGGCGTTCCGTCAAGCTCGTGTTCCCAGACCATCTCGGGCGCCTCGCCGCCGATCTCAGCGGCGAGGAGGACGTTTTGCGCGTGGCCATACAGGCGCGAGCCAGCCTTCAGCATGGCCAGGCCCGAAGGGTTCTTGCCCGCCTGGCCTGACTTGAGCTGCCAAAGCTCGGGCACGACCCACTTGCCGGGGTTGATCTGGTTCTCGCCCTGCTTCGCTTCGTAGGTCTCGCGGGTGGCTTTCGAGGTGTCGTAGGCGTGGAAAACGCCGGCGGACATGCCGTAGACAAGGCCGTCCGCGCCGATCACAGAGCGCGAGTCACACGCGGGAAAGTGCTTGTAGGCATGGATCGGCCCCTCAAAGAGGTCGAACTTGGCCCCATCGAATTTCTGGGGGGCATCATCGCCGGCATCTACCCAGCGGTTGCCAACCTCACGGCCGTCGCTCAGGTTCATGACGCCATTCGTACCGATGAATGCGTATCGGTCCGTCGAAATGACGCGCGAGGCGCCATTTCGGTAGCCTTGGACGAAGTACATCCGCTCGCCCGTGTGGCGGTCGTAACGGGCCGGCATCGAGCGCCCGTTGGGCACGATCAGCATGTCGCCCTGGACGAGGAGATAGCCCTGAGGCGACAGGGCCGCCTCGTGGAGTTCGTTGTGGTCGATCCGCACATCATCGATGCGGTTTGACTCGGAATCAAGCCACTTCGTCTCGCCGGTTTCGGCATCGACGGCGCGTATGAACACGCCAAGTGTCGGCCAGATACCGGCCGCGAAGTAGACCGTGCCATCCGCGACAACAGGGCCGCCGCGGACGGGCCAGAGGGAGACCAGTCTCGCGTTGCCGAGGTGGTAGCGTTCTGGGCGGTCATCGGGGCATCCCCGCGCCTTCCAGAGCAACTCGCCATCGGCGGCGGTGATGCAGTAGAGGTAGCCGTCGTCCGACCCGAGATAGAGCTTGTCCTGCCAGACGACGGGCGCGAATCGGACGGGGCCGTTGGCATGGAATCGCCAGAGCTGCTCGCCCGTTGCCGCATCGTAGGCCGTCACGCCGGCGTGGTCGGCGGAGGCGAGGAACAACTTCCCGCCGGCGGCAACCGGTTCCCGCGAGACATCGAAATCGAGCCGCGACTCATTCGGCCAGGCAGGCGTGTGTTGAGAGAGTTGGCGCTTCCACTGGAGGTGGAGGTCGCCTGGGAGCGCTTCACTGGTCGCGCCGCTCCGACCCGTGTCGTGTCGCCACATTGGCCAATCGTCGGCGGATGCGCCCGCCACGAGGAGCGCAAGTCCTGAGAGAGCCATCACCGCGGTCCGTATGGTCTTCATGGCTGTCTCTTCGGCGATTCCGCTAGCGATCCTCCCTGCTTGGGGCGCGACGACGAGAGAGCGAGCGCTACGGGGCTGGGGCGGCGGCATCGTACCGCCAGACCTTGCCCGTCCCACCGACCAGCAGCGTCTCCGTCGCGGCGTCGGCCAGGCTGACGGACGCAAGCGCCGCGCATGTGTCCGCCAGCACTTCATGGTAGACCAACGAGCCGCCCGAGTCGTAGACGTAGAGCACCGACGCGTTCCACAACTCGAACCTTACGAGCGCGGCTAGGTGCGATGACCCACTGGCATCGAGAATCACCGGAGTTGCGACCAACTTGCTGTGTGATACGTCGTTAGGGGCGGCGAACTTCTGCGCCACGCTGGCGTCGAACCTCAGGATGAACACCTCATTGCCCTCGGCGAAGACGGCATGCTGGGGATCCTGTTTGGTCGGCCACCGGCAGAGCGAGAAGGCGGAGAAATACGCGGGCGGGCGTCCCTGTTTCACGGTTCGGCCGGAAGCGTCGCGGACCGTCAGCCTGCCGCCCGCGTTGCTGTTGATGATCTCGCCCTTCCCATCGCCGTCGGTGTCAGCAATCTCAACATGCCACGCATTGCCATCTGGTTGTTGCCAGAGCTTCTGGCCCTGGCTGTCGAGCAGATGCACCCCGCCGCTGCCGTTGAAGCCCACGGCGAACTCCAGCACACCGTCGCCGTCGACATCACCCGCACCCATGTCATCGACGCCTTGGCCTCCTTGTCCGTAACTCCACAGAACGCGACCGCGGTGGTCCATGAGCCTTGCCGAGGCCCACCACATCCCGCGGTCGATGAACTCACAGACGCCGTCGCCCTCCACGTCGACAATGTCCACGTGGACCCCGTCAACAGGAAGCGTGAGACTGGCCTTCTCCTGCCCGTTGGCATCCGCGAAAACGACCCCATGGGTGCCTGCGATGCCGATCTCCTCTCCGGGGGATGGATCCAGCTCGCCAACAACGATGTCGGTCACCTGCTGCAGCGACGTGCTCTGCACGAAAGTGCTCTTGCTCAGCATGCCCGCACCCAGCACAACGCCGGGCTGAGTCAGCGCCTGAGGCGGGGGAGGCAATTGAGGCGACTGGGGCAACTGCGGTACCTGAGACGGCTGGGGCAACTGCGGCATCTGAGGCGACTGCGGGAATGGAGGCGCCTGCCCGCCCGGCATCGGCACGCAGCCGACGGCCAAGCCCATTACAGACATCAGCGTAATCGCGCCGACGCTCCTGAGTACGTGTTCTCTCATCCCATGGCCTCCTCTGCTGTCCTGCTCCCCTCGATTGGTCGCCGGGACCTCATTTCTGCACTTCTCAGGCCGTGGCCTGCCGGCCGGCGGCAAGGTCTCGGGCCATGGGGGAGGAATGAGTCCCCATGGACGGAGTCGGAATGTAACGACGGGCGCGAGAGGGAGCAGAGCATGAGCGAACTAAGGGTCGGATGCGGCACGAGCGACATCACGCCGGGCTTGGGCGCGTTCATGGCGGGGTATTTCCACGAGCGGAACGCGACGGCCGTTCACGATCCGCTTATTGCCCGGACGTTGGTCTTCGATGACGGCGAGACTCGCGCCGCGATTCTCGTCTGTGACGTCATCTGCATCCCCCACGAGATCGTCGCCGAGATCCGGAGGGCCGTGGAGGAGAAGACGGGCTTCCCCGGCGCGAATGTGATGGTCTGCGCTACCCACACGCACACGGGTCCGCGCGTCCGAAGCGACCGGATCAAGGAGGATGCCGGACCGACACGCGAGTGGCTGGCCGCGTTCCCCAACCTCGCGGCCGAGGCGGTTGCCGAGGCCCTCACGAACATGGAAGCCTGCACGCTGGCGGGCGCGAGCGAGTTCGAGGACCGTATTGGCTTCAACCGGCGGTACCGGATGAAGGACGGAACGGTTCAGACGAACCCCGGATATCAGAACCCCAACATCCTCGAGCCGGCCGGTCCCATCGACCCCGAAGTGGGGGTGCTGACATTCACGCGCGCGGACGGGACGATCAAGGCGATCCACGTGAACTACGCCTGCCACCTCGACAACGTGAGCGGGACGGAGCTGTCGGCCGACTACCCAGGCTACCTGGTAAACCGCGTGAGAGAGCTTCTGCCGGACGAGCCGGCGGTCATCTACACCCAGGGCGCGTGTGGGGACATCAACCACTGCGACTTCCGAAGCTCTCACCCCCGGAAGGGGCACGCGCACTCCCGCTGGATGGGCGAGACGCTGGCGATCGATGTCAGCGAAGCGGCGAGGAAGACAGAGCCGCTCAGCGCTGTGCCCGTAAGGGTCGCCAGCGAAACCATCCAACTCCCCATCCGCGAGGGTGCCGAGGCCACCATCACGCAGACCGAGATCCAGGCCATTCGCGTGGGAGACGTGGGCTTTGCCAGCATCCCGGCGGAGTATTTCGTTGAGCTGCAGCTCGACATCAAAGCGCGCTCGCCCTTCGCCAGCACGTATGTGGCGGAGCTGGCGAACGGCTGGGTTGGCTACATCCCAACGCGCAAGGCGTTTGAGGAGAATATGGGGGACGTGCCGGTCGACAAGATGGCCGACTTCGACCACCTGGGCTACGAGGTCCGCTCCGCGCTGTCGATGGGGTTTGGGCCTGGGATCGGCGAATTCATGGCGGACACGGCCGTGGCGCTGCTTGAGAAGCTTCACGGGGAATGACTCGTCAGGTGAGAACGCGAACACCTGCGCGCAAATACTGGTTTGTCGTCACGTGACGACAAACGACCACATGGGGCAGCCCTGGAAACTCAGACGACGAGTTTCCCTGGTAGACGACACTTAGGCAGTCCCGAACAGCGACGACAGCGCGATCGGAGGTAACCTATTGGCACTGGCACAGACCATCATGGCTCTTGGCGCTCTCGCCGCCGTGGCGGGGAACGCGCAGGTTGAGATCGCGAAGCCGCTGATCGCGCATTGGGACTTCGACGAGCCCTTCGGGAGCAACTGCCACGACTCATCGCCCAACGCCTACGACGCGTCGCTCGAGCGGGGCGCGGGCCTGCACCGCATTCCAGGCTTGTTTGGGAACGCGCTGAGCCTGTCGGGCGCCCACATGCTCCGCGTCCCCGAGGGCCCGGACTTCTCCGAAATCAATGAGATCTCCCTGAGCGCCTGGACAATCCCGGTGGACCTCGGCAGTTTCCGCGAGATCTTCCGCAAGGAAGACGGCGACCAGCGCGTGCTGTTCTCATATCAGGGCGATGGCACGATCCTATCGCTTGGCCTGAACATCGGTGGTTACGTCGAGTGCGACGCGGAGGTCAACCCGGCGAACGTTCTCGACGGCAACTGGCACCATTGCGCGGCGACATTCGACGGCGAGTTAATGAGAGTCTATCTCGATGGCCGGCAGATCGGCGAACTGGCGCGGCCGGGCAAGATCACGGCGGGCGGCATAGCGCCGGGCTGCATCGGATCCTCCAACGGCGGCGAGAACTTCCAGGGCGCGCTCGACGATCTGTGCATCTACGCCGAGGCGCTGACGCCCGAGGAAGTGGCTGCGATCCACGCGAGCGGCGCGAGCGCCATCTCCCAGATGGCTGAGCGCGCTCCCGCGGACGAGCCCAAGAGCGACCACCCTCTGATCGTGCATTGGACATTCAACGAGACAGGCGTCTCGCCTGTGATCGGAGATTCCTCCGGACACGCTGGTCGCGATATTGCCGCGCGGGCGGTCCGGACGCGAGGCGTCCATGGCAACGCCGTTTCGCTATCGGGTGAACACGCGCTTGGGATAGCCGTCCCAACCGATCCGGAGATGGCGGCGATCACGTTCTCGGCATGGGCTCGTCCGACGACGTTGGCGGGTTATTGCGACGTGTTCCGCAAGGATGACGGCAATCAGCGCCTGCTCTTCTCGTTCCAGGAAAACGGGACCATTCTGTCTCTCGGGCTAGATATCGGGGGGTACATCGAGTTAGACGCCGCCACCGATGCGGCGGAACTGATGGACGGCTCCTGGCATCACCTCGCGGGGACGTTTGACGGGAAAGCCATGCGCGTGTATGTGGACGGGCGCGAGATCGACTCGCTGGAGCGCCCCGGTGCGATCACTACCGGCAACGTGGCCTGGGCATTCATCGGCTCGTCCAATGGTACCATTGAGCATTACCAAGGCGGCCTGGACGATCTGCGGGTCTACAGCGCCGCGCTCACGGCGGAGGAAATCGGGGAGATTCACGCGGCCGGACAGGCGGCTCTGCAGCGTTTCGCGGCGGCGCTCGATGAGCAGATCAGCGCGTTCTACACGCGCGGGGACAGCTTCGCCCAGTCGCTGGAGGGCGCGCGGCAACGTCTGCTTGAGGGCGATGTCGCGCTCGGCATCGATCCGGCGGATGTAGTGCTCAATCGGATGCGCAGCGATTTCCCGGAGGACTCCCAGAACTTCGTCGACTGGACCGGCGTGAGCCCCGTGGAATACATCGCCTCGCGCGATGATCGGTTCCAGACAGAGCAGGCGGAGCGCCTCGTCGGTCTGATGCTGGAGTACCAGCCGCTGACGGACGCCCAGAAGGCCCGGCAAACGGCTGAGGATCGAGCCAAGTGGGCCGCGGCTGAGGCGTTCGGGGCGCGCTTGGCGAAGCTCGAGGCGAGGGGCGAAGGCGCTCGGTTCTCCCCAGAGTGGGTGGAAATCATCCTCGAGGCGGGGGCGCGCATCGACTTCCGCCCGCGCGTGTCGGAGGCGGTCGCGCCGTACATCCGACCCGAAACTCCCGAGACGCGCGACCTCACGCTGGAGGAGGCGCGAGAGACGCTGGAGCGCGACTGGCTCCACCAAGCCGGCGGCGATCCCTCGCCAGAGCGCATTGCCCAGGAGATCGAGTGGGCGAAGCAACTCACGCGGCGGCTGAACTCGCCAGGGGACGTGATAGCACAACTTGGCGAACTGGCGAAGCAGACGGAGGCGCTTGAGGCGCCCGACGAGGCGCTGTATTTCGCGGTCCGCGAGTTGAAACGCGAGATCATGTTCGCCAACCCGGTGGTCGATTTCCGCAAGATCCTGCTGGTTGACATGCCGTTCCCGCAAGGTTCTGAGTGGCCCCACGAAACGCGTCACCGGCTGGGCTACATGGCGGTTCCGGGCGCGCGCCTGCTGGTGCTGGATGGGCTGTCGCCCGAGGGAAAGCTGACTCAACTCATGCCCCAGGCGCCGCTGCATGGGTCCTTCTGGCGGCCCGATGTGTCCTTTGACGGCGAGCGGATCGTGTTCTGCTTCAAGCCCCACAATGAGAAGTCGTTCCACCTCTATGAGATCAACGCGGACGGCACAGGACTCAGGCAGCTGACCGATGGGCCGTACGATGACCTCGACCCGATCTACCTGCCCGACGGGCACATCATATTCTCGACCACGCGAGGGCACACGTACGTGCGGTGCATGCCGCCGACGAACGCGTACGTGCTGGCTCGCTGCGACAGCGATGGCGAGAACGTCTACCTCGTCTCGGCCAACAATGAGCCCGACTACTTGCCATCGGTCATGGACGACGGGCGGGTCATCTACACGCGGTGGGAGTATACCGACAAGCCGCTCTGGCGCGCCCAGGCGCTGTGGACCATCAACCCGGACGGGACGCATGTGAGCACATTCTGGGGCAACCAGAGCGTGTGGCCGGATCTGCTGAAGGACGCGCGCAACATCCCAGGCAGCAACCGCGTCATGTTCACCGGCAGCGCGCACCACGGTTGGTTCAGCGGCGCTGTTGGGATCATCGATCCGGACAAGGGCTTCAACTTCCCGAACGGCATCACCAAGGTCACGGCCGATCTCGCATGGCCGGAGGTGGGCGACGGCCCGACGAACCCGATCGAATCGACGAGATACCACGGTAGCGGCTCTTACTCGGCGTATTACTCGCCCTACCCATTGAGCGAGACAGAGTTCATCGTCTCGGCGAATCGTAGCGGGGAGTTCGTGCTCTACCTGATGGATGTCGACGGCAATCGCGAACTGATCTACGAGGGCGTCAACAACATCCTCCACGCGATCCCACTGAAAGCGCGTCCGAAGCCCGCGGTCATCCCAGACTCGGTGGAGTGGCCCAGTCCCGAGCAGCGCGCCGAGCAGCAAGAGGGCGTCATCTACAGCTCGAATATCTACGAAGGCGCCGCCGAGGCGATGCAAGACAAAGCGAAGTTCCTGCGCGTCCTGAGTATCGATCCCAAGACGTACACGTACTGGCACAAGCGCCCGTACGCCTCGACAGGGCCGGTGGTCTCGATGGTGCAGTCCGAGGGCGTGAAGCGCGTTATCGGCACGGTGCCGATTGAGGAAGACGGCTCGGTAGCATTCCGCGCCCCGGCCGGGCAGGCGTTGCACTTCCAGCTTCTCGACGGGCAGTACCGCGCGCTGCAAACGATGCGCAGCTTCGTCGGCGTCATGCCCGGCGAGACGCGCGGGTGCTTGGGGTGTCACGAGCTGCACTCAAAGACCCCCGACTACGGCGGAGAGCCGATCGCGCTGCGCAAGGAGCCGAGGAAGATCACGCCGCCGCCGTGGGGCGACGACACCGTTAGCTATGACCGCTACGTGCAGCCCGTGCTGGACAGGCACTGCGGCGATTGCCACCAGGGCGAGGGCGAAGCGCGCGACACGCTCGACCTGACGCGCCGGCCCGGCTACGGGATCTTCGACGAGCCGTACGTGACGCTGATCGGTAACCCGACCTGGGGCGCGCCGTACGTGAAGCCCGAGAATCCGCCACCAGGCTTTGGAATCGCCAACACGCTGATGGTCGAGGGCTACGCGCAGACCGACCCTGTAGCCTACCAGACGCCGCCGCCGATGACCCAGCTCTCATACAAGAGCGAGCTGGTCGAGATCGCCTCGAGCGGCGAGCATTACGGCGTGAAGGTTGACGAAGTTAGCCGACGCAAGCTCATCGCTTGGATCGACGCGATGTGCCCGTATCGCGGTGATGAGGAGGTCCGCCAGATCCCAGACCCCGTGTTCCAGGGCATCGATTGGCTGGCGGTGAGGCCGAGAATCGAAACGGCTCCGGTGATCGTGCGCCCGGGGCCGGTGGACTAGGGCCGGGCAACGACACCAAGCTAGCGCTTGGCGGTACAAGGCCAAGACGGCGTCGCGGAAACTCGCGGAGTTTCCCTGGAGATCCGACCTACGACGGGAAACGGCACGAAGTCGGGCCTGGAACCATAGCCTCATGAACGGATGCAGACAATGAAGCGCAGATGCACGGCAATGAACGCGCTGATCGTAGCAGTCGCCTGCCTCGCCCCCACCCTCGCCCTCGCGGACGGGACATGGGGCGTGGTCACCCGTGACGGCGCGAATCGGCAAGGCGAGCCGTATCTCTCCTCGCTGGCAGGGGGCGAGACGGCCGTCGGCGCCGTGCGGTCGGATGAGTTTGAACTCGACGCCGACATGATCACCTTCCAGATCCGCGGACACGATGGCGTGCCGGGGCAAGTGCAAGGGAAGAACGTGTTTGCCCTCTGTGACGCAGACACGGGCATCGCGCTCAGACACGCGCCGCCCCCAAGTGGCGACGGGCTAACGCCGATGCGGTGGGACGTGGTGGAACTGATTGGGACACGCGTGTATTTCCGCGCCGTGGATGCCGTTGCCGACACGGCTTTCGCCTGGATGGGCATCGCCGACGTTCGAGTAGGCGATCGGCGACTGATGGACGCGATCTCCCCAGGACAGTTGCCCGACGGATGGGCAGAGGAAACGCGACCGGAAGGCGTCAGCGATGACGAATGGCTGGCCTGGACGCCGGCATCGGCGCATTGGGCTGTCGAGGCGGATCTCTCCGATCCTACGTGGGCAGTGATGACGGTCGCCGGCGCCGCCCAACCTAGCCCGCCGTACCTGTCGTCGCTACGAGGTGGCGAATCGGGCACGGGCGCGGTGCGCTCGCCCGCGTTCACGCTGGATACTCCGACGTACGCTTTCATGAGATCCGGAACCGATAGCCCGACCGGGGACGCGGGTCTGAATCACTTCCAACTGGTCGACGCCGAGACGCTGGAGATTCTGCGCACGACCACGGCGCCGCAGTCAAACGCCCTCGTGGCGACGGAGTGGGATACGGCAGACCTCGTGGGGCGGAAGGTCTTCTTCCGGGCGGCCGACGGAAACGGGTCGAACTCGTGGGCGTGGATCGGATTCAACGCCGTGCCGCTTGGCGACGGCAGAATGGCTGATTTCGCGGATCCAGCCGCTGTTGAGGGCTGGCGCGAAGAGGGTCAACCCGAGGGGACTCCCATCGGCGGGAAGCACGTCGCCGCCAGCCTCGAGGAGGCGATCACCGCGGGCTGGAGGTCGGAGGACGTCCGCCGCGGCGTGCGATGGTCGCTCTGGGAGAGCAACGCGAAGGCGGCGCCGTACATGATGGCCCGGCTGGCGCGGATCATGGAGGCCGACTTCGAACGCGGCGAGCAACTGCTCAGGGAGTACCGCATTCCGCGCCAGGAACTGGCGCCGCATCGACAATCGCTGGATAGTCTCCGCGAGCGGTTCGTCGCCCTCCAGGCGTCGCCCAAGCGCGTGGATGAATGGGCGGCGGCGAGGACGGAGCAACGACTGGCGCTGCGCGAGCTGACGCTGGCGAATCCGGCGCTCGACTTCAAGCGTCTGCTATTCTCGAAGCGCTTCACCCAACAGAGCTATGCCGACATCAATGTCAACCACCACGCCTGGGGGTCGCGGCCGGGCGGGGATATCTGCATCCTGGAGCTTCCTGATGCGTCCATGGCCGAGCCCCGGGTCACAGACCTCCTCGATGGCCAACTGGGCTTGGGCAACGTGCATGGCATCGACCTCGATTGGGACGCGGGGCGGGTGCTGTTCTCCTACGCGCGTGCCGAGTCTGAGGTACCGCCAGAGGGCTGGCTCAGCAGGCAAGCGACCTTTGAGTTGCACCGAACGGTTGATCTGCTGCACCTGTATGAGATGGCCGTCGACGGCTCTGGGCTGAAGCAACTCACCGACGGTCAGTGGAGCGACCTGAATCCCTGCTATCTGCCGAGCGGCGAGATCGCGTTCGAATCGGAGCGCATGGGGTTTGAGATCAACTGCAACGAACTCGACAAAGACGAACCAACGACGAATCTGTTTGCCATGAACGCCGACGGCACGGGCATCCGCCAGCTCGCAATAACAAAAGACGGCGACTGGTACCCGAGAGTTGCCAACGACGGCTCGATTGTCTACTCGCACTGGGAGTATCACGAGCGGGCTCTGTCTTACGCGCACCCGCTGTGGGTCGTGAACCCCGACGGCACGCTCAGCGATGCCTACGCAAAGCAGCACTTCGACTTCCCTGTCACGCTCACCGCGCCGCGCCCCGTCCCCGGCAGCACGAAGCTCATCGCGGTCGCGACGGGCCACCACACGCTGGCGTGCGGGCCGATTGTGTTCGTCGACCGCGGAATCGGGCCGAACGATCCGTCGTGCCTGACCCGCGTGACCGGTCCGGACATCTGGCCCGAGTACGGCGGGAGCGCGCCCGGGCCGGGCATCGCCGGCTGGCGATTGCCCCCGGGTGATGGCTGGTACATGGACCCCTATCCGCTATCTGACACCACCTTCCTCGTCTCGTATTGCGATGGCGCAATGCAGGATGAGGCGGGCTACGGGCTATACGTTGTCGATGTCTACGGTGGCAAGGAGCTGATCTACCAGGACCCTGAGATCTCGTCGGTGATGCCGATTCCCCTCGCGTCGCGCGAGCGGCCGCTACGAATGGCATCCGTGCGGGACAGCGGCGCGGAGGACGCGTTGTGCATCGTCACCGATATCACCGAGGGCGTGCCGGAGGTCGAGGCCGGCGACATCGCATCCATCCGGATCGGCGAGCCGATTCCATGGCCATACTCCAACGAGGGCGGCGGGCAGCGCTACGAGGGCGATGCGAAGTCCACCGGCGTGAACTGGACGCCGATCCGCATCCTCGGCACCGTGCCGGTGGAGGCGGACGGGTCGGCCTACTTCCGCGTGCCGGCGGAGAGAGAACTGTATTTCCAGGCGCTGGACGCCGACGGCATGGAGCTACGCAGGATGCGCACGTACGTCAGCTTCCAACCCGGCGAAACGCGCGCGTGCGTCGGTTGTCACGAGACCCGCGCGGAAGCGCCTTCGACGCCGATGGGCGCGATCGTCGCGCTGAGCCGCGAGCCATCAGTGCCCGAGCCGCCGCCGTGGGGAACGCGCCCGCTGAGCTTCGTGAGCGACGTGCAACCCCTGATTACCAGGCAGTGCGTGAGTTGCCACACGGGGCTGAGGCCCTCGGGCGACGTGGACCTGTCGCCCGGACTGACCGCCAGCCACAACCGGGCCTATGACACGCTCATCGATCCCCAACGCGGCTTGCTGGCCGTGTCCAGCAAGGGCGAACAGACAAGCGTCACGCCGGTGAAGGCGCTCGGATCTCACGCGAGTCGCCTGGTGCAGCTTCTTAGAACCACCCACGCCGAGCACGTCGAACTGACCGATGACGACCGCAGCCGGTTGTACACGTGGATCGACGCGAACGCGATCTACCACGACGACTTCATCGTGAAGCGTCCTGAAGCGCCTGAGTATTTGCTGACCGAGGACGCCGCGCTCTGGCAAGAGATCGAATCCGTCCATCAGCGCCGATGCGCGAGTTGCCATGAGGGCGAGGCCCTAGCTCGGTCGGAATGGGTAGACCTCGACGACCCGAGCCTGTCGCTCTTCGTCACGGCGCCGCTGGCGGGGAAACAGACGGTGGGCGGGAAGTCGTGTGATTCCGCCGTCTACGCCGACGCAAACGATGCCGACTGCGCGAAGGTGATCGCGCTGCTGAACGCAGCGGCGGAGAAGGCCTGGGACCGGCCGAGGCGGGACCTGCGGTGCCTGGCCGAGGACCGGGAACTGCGCAAACGAGCGTCGTTTGTGGCGACGAGAGGATAGCGAAGGCGGCGATCGCTGGACACGGGACGGCGAACGGCGATGCCGGGTGAAACCCGGCGGTCCAGTTAGGCGGCATGGGGTGCAAGGGGAGGGACGGCGAGGCGAGCTGGAAGCTCGCGGTCCAAAACGGCGGGACGGCCACCCCAAGGGATTCTGCAGGATGGTTGACAATGAGTCACGACACGCCAATTGCCGCGCCACACCAGAAGCTGACCCGCACTCCGATGGCAGCGACGCGTTGGACCCAAGGCTTCTGGGCCGAGCGCTTCGACCTCTGCCGCCGGGTGATTCTCCCCGCGATGAAAGAGGCGCTGGAGCACCCCGACAACACGGCGCGGCTGTCGAACTTCCGCGTCGCGGCGGGTATTGAGGATGGAGAGCACAACGGCACGAACTGGAGCGATGGCGACTGCTACAAGTGGATCGAGGCGATGGCCCACGTTCACGCGGTCACGGCCGACGAGGATCTCGACCGGGAGATGGACCACTGGATCGACCTGATCGCGAAGAGCCAGGACCCGGATGGCTATATCGGCACGCAGGTCCAGCTCAACCCGGAGAAGGAGCGCTGGGCCGAGCGCCAGTTCCACGAACTCTACAACCACGGCCACCTCATGACCGCCGCCTGCGTCCACCACAGGGCAACCGGCAAGGATGCGTTCGTGGCGGTCGCGAGGAAGCTCGCGGAGTACCTCTACGATCTGTTCACGCCGAGACCCAAAGAGCTGGCTCACTTCGCGTGGAACCCGTCGAACATCATGGGGCTCGTGGATCTGTACCGAGTCACGGGAGAGGCGAAGTACCTGGATCTGGCGGGGACGTTCGTCGACATGCGGGGCTCTGAGCCCTGGCCGCACTCCATGTGGGGCAAAGTGCGGGCAGAGGACCCAAATCCGGGCGACCAGAATCAGGACCGCGTGCCGTTGCGCGATGAGACAGACGCGGTGGGTCATGCGGTGACGGCGGCGTATCTGTACTGCGGCGCGACGGACGTGCTGGCCGAGACGGGCGAGCAAACCCTCGCCGAGGCGCTGGAACGGATCTGGCGCAACATGGTGGAGCGGAAGATGTACGTGACGGGCGCGATCGGCGCGTACCACCATGGCGTCTCATCGCGGCATGACATGGTCCACGAGGCGTTCGGGCGCGAGTACGAGCTGCCCAACCGCACTGCCTACAACGAGACGTGCTCGAACGTCGGCAACGCGATGTGGAACATGCGCCTGCTCGCGCTGACGGGCGAGGCGCGCTATGGCGATGTGATGGAGAGGGTGCTCTACAACAGCGCGCTCTCGCCGATGGACATCGACGGGACGCGATTCTGCTACACGAATCCCCTCGCCCGGCGCGTGGGGGCCTCGATGCTGAGTCACGACACTCTCCAGCGTTGGAGCGAGTTCAACTGCTACTGCTGCCCCCCGCAGGTTGCGCGGACGCTGGCGAAGGTCCATGAATGGGCGTATGGCACGTCGCCGGATGGCGTGTGGGTACATCTATATGGCGGGAGCGTGCTTGAGACCGATGTCGCTGGCAAGGGCGCGATTCGGCTCGTGCAGGAAACGGACTACCCGTGGGACGGCGCCGTGAGACTGACGGTCGAGGACGCGCCCGGCGGCGACTTCGCGATGATGCTGCGCATTCCTGAATGGGCTGAGGGGGCGAGCGTCCGCATGAATGGCGAGACGATCACGCCCGCGCCGGATCCTGGCTCTTACTACCGGATCGAACGGGAGTGGACGGCGGGGGATGTGGTGGAACTGTCGCTGCCGATGCGCGCGCGGCTCCTGCAAGCGCACCCCGAGGTGGAGGAGACACAGAACCAGGTCGCGATCATGCGCGGGCCAGTGGTCTACTGCCTGGAGGGAGTGGACCTCCCGGAGGGCGTCCGCGTCGAAGACGTGCATGTTCCTCGAGACATTCAGCCTGATGCGACCCACGTCCCAGAGCTACTGGGCGGCGTCACGGTGCTGGAGGGTGAGGCCGTGCTTCGGCCCGCGGCGGAATGGGACGGGAAGCTGTACCAGGAGATTCCTGCTGCCCAGGACGAGCCCGTGCGGATCCGCCTGATCCCGTATTACGCGTGGCTCAACCGCGGCGAGTGCGACATGCGGGTGTGGCTGCCGCTGGCCTAGACCGCGAGCGGAGGTTTGCATGCATCGACGAGGGCGTCGATGCTACGCGGGGCCTTAAGCAGGACGAGCGACGACAGAGGAACGACGGAGTTTCAGACTCGAGAGGATGAGAACCCAATGGCCGCTGGTGCCGCCATCATCGTTGACACTTCAGCCAGCGCAAACGCGCGTCTGCACGGCATCCCGCTGGACGCGGTGCGGTGGACCACGGGTCACTGGGCGGAGCGCTACCAGCAGCACTGCGAGGTGACGCTGCGGAAGCTGTGGGAGTTGGCCACCGACCCCGATGCGGGCCACGTGCTGGAGAACTTCCGCATCGCGGCGGGGCTGGCCGAGGGCGAGCACCAGGGCACGAACTGGCAGGACGAGTGGCTCTACAAGTGGCTCGAAGCAGCAGCCTGCACCTATCGCGTGACGCAGGACGAATGGATCGCCGAGCGCATGGACGAGGCGATCGGGCTGATCGCGGGCACACAGGAGGCGGATGGGTACATCTCGACTCAGATCACGATTCCCGGCAAGCCGCGTTTCGACGAGATACGCGAGCACGAAGTCTACAACATGGGGCACCTGCTGACAGCGGGCGTCGTCCACCGTCGGATGACCGGCAAGGACACGCTCTTGCAGGTGGCCATCAGGACGGCGGATTTCCTGTGCGAGACGCTCGGCGTGACGGTGTCGCCGTCCTTCGCCCACAACCCGTCGGCCGTGATGGGGCTTGTTGAGTTGTACCGCGAGACGGACGAGAACAGGTACCTCGACTGCGCCAGACTCATCGTCGACAGGCGTGGCGCGGAGCCGAAACCAGGATGGCTGTTTCAGTCGGGCCCAGGCATCGGCGGGACCGACGTGTTCCAGGATCGCGTGCCGCTGCGAGACGCCCAGGAGGTCGTCGGGCACAACGTTTTCTTCACGTACCTCTTCGCGGGGGCGACCGACGTGTTCATCGAGACCGGCGACCCGACGCTCGTTGAGCCGCTGGAGCGGATGTGGAATGACCTCACTCTGAAGATGAGCGTCAACGGCGGCGTCAGCCCGATGGGAGAGGGACTCAGCCTGCATCACGATCCCGTCGTCGAGGCGGTGGTGCCCGCGTATTACGTGCCGAACGCGTCGAGCTACAACGAGACGTGCGGGCAGATCGGCAACCTGCTGTGGAACTGGCGGATGCTCTGCGCCGAGGGCGCCGCGGCGCACGCCGATATGATGGAGCTTGAGATCTACAATGGGATCATGTCCGGCATTGGGCTCGATGGCGAGAGCTGGTGGTACCGCAACCCGTTGCGCCGATACGACGCGATCCACACCGGGTCCGGGCACAACGACCTCCCCGAGCGCACGCAGCCCGGTCGCAGGCAGATCTGCTGCCCGTCGAACCTGGTGAGGACCGTGGCCGAGTGGCAAAGCTACCAGTACGGCACGGACGGCGATGATTTATGGGTGCATCAGTACGGTGCGAGCGAGTTGTCAGTTGAACTGGGCGGCGAGCAACTGGTGCTTGAGCAGGAGACGGACTATCCCTGGGATGGCAAGATACGCCTATCCATCCTGCGAGCGCCCGCTCGGGTGATAGGCATCAACCTGCGCGTGCCGGGGTGGGCTGAGTCAGCGACGATATCGGTCAACGGAACACCGACGGAGGCGCCGATCGAGCCGCGCACGTACGCCACGATCTCGCGGATGTGGTCCGCGGGAACGGTCATCGAGGTCGACCTGCACATGGCCCCAAGGCTGGTGCAAGCCCATCCGAAGGCGGAGCAGCTTCGCAACCAGGTCGCGGTCTTCCGCGGGCCGATCCTCTACTGTATCGAATCGCTTGATCTGCCGGAGGGGCGGGATCTGGACAACGTCTACATCCCCAGCGACGTCGCGCTCTCTCCCGTCGAGGCTGATGGTCTGCCATTCGGCATCCGGACGCTTCTCGGACAGGGGCTGTACCGTCCTGAGGCCGAGTGGGACTACAGGCTGTATCGGCCGCTGCAACCGGCTCCGCTGGAGCCGATTGACCTGCGGATGATCCCATACTTCGCCTGGGCCAATCGCGGGCCCTCGGCGATGACCGTGTGGTTACCCCTGCACCTGAGGAGCGAGTCATGATGCGTGGTCTCCCGGTGGTTGCGCTGTTTCTCGTCGGCACGGCATCCCACGCCGAATGGGGCACCCTCTCGGTGCATGACATCGGCGAGTACGCGGCCGTGCCATGGGGCGAGCCCGGGGCCGAGATTCAGCCGGGCACTCGCGCGGACCGCGTGCGGGATCTGAACCTGGGCGTCTCGTCGATCAATCTTCAGGGCTCAGACGACGTGCCGGCCGACCTCATCGCAGCCTGGGCCGAGAAGGCCAAGTGGGGCAGGCAGCAGGGGAAGAAACTCCTGCCACGCGTCTACTTTTGGGACGGCGCGGACCGTTACCAGGGCGACATGCGCGACATCGCGATCTACTGGAATCGGCTCGACCAATTCCTCAGCGGCGTGGACCTCGCGGACTTCCACGGCATCATCCTCGCCGAGGAGAACGTGCACTACTCCGGTCGCCCCGAGGTGCTGACGGAACTCTACAACCGCATCAAGGCGAAGTATGATGTCCAAGTCTGGCAGTGGTGGTCGCCGATGACGGCGATCCCGGGCAGCGGCGGGTGGATCCCGTCTGACGGCTGGGTGATCGACACGTACTTCAAGCCCTACAAGCAGTTCCGCCGGTTCGCGCGCAAGTACACCATCACTGGGCTTCCGCTGGTCGTAATGCCATGGGCCGATGACAGTCGCGACCTCACGCCGGTGCAGTCGCAGGCCAACAACGCCCAGCTCGACGTCGCGATGGAGTTCGGAGTGCCGGTGGCCTTCTACTGGGTGAAAGGCACGACGTGCTACTTCGACGGATCCCGCGATACCCATGAGACGAAGATGGACCACGTCAACCACTGGGTCTGGGACTACATCGAGCGAGCGCGGGCGCTACCGGACGACTACGTGGGCCTGCCGACGGCGGACAAGGCGGCGGGCGACGTGCTTGAGATCGGCCCGACCGATGGCGATGACCTCGTGTACGTGGATGACTTCAGCACTTCGACATGCGTTGACGACGCGTCGGCGACGGGCTTTCGCGATCTGGTGCTGGACGGTCAGACGCTCCGGGCGCGCGGGCTTGGAGGCCGAGACTGCAAGGCCGCGCTCACATATCGGTTCGAGGGCGACTTGGCGACCGGGGCTCCCAGCGTTAGCCTTGACGCGACCGTCGCGCCGGACCTGAATGGCCGAGTCGCTGTTAAGCTCTCGACCGATGGCAAGACATGGCCGGTGACGGCGGGCACTCAAGAGACGGGGCGGCTGGAACTCTCGGCCGAGGGCGAGGCTGATTTCGCCTCAGTGAACCGGTTCTGGGTGAGGGTCACGATGTCGGGCGAGCCCGGTGACGCTCCACCATGCGGCATCGATAATCTCCGGATTCACGCTGCCATCCAACCGCCCGCGAGACCGGTGGTGCGGCTGAAGCCGATTACCCGCAACGGCCCGGTCGCCTATGAGGAGACCTTCGAGACGCGCCGGTATCGCCTGACTGGAACGTGCTCCGGCGACGAGCAGCTGGAGTGGACGCGCGGGCAGGTAGGTGTCAGACTGCGGCCAGGCGGGTCCGATACGAGCATCACGTGGAGAGTCGTTTCGGCGAGGCCGGTCGGGACCGTCGTGGTCGAGGCGATCGGCCGAGCGAACAGCGGCAGCCTGGGCACGAATCACTATCTCGACGTCTCAGCCGACGGAGAGACGTGGGCGAACACCGCGTCTTCCGTGGGCCGGGACACGGACGCGAATGGATGGGTCCGCGAACCGCTCGTGGTCGATCTCTCGGATGAGCCCGAGTTCGCCGGCGTGACGGAGTTCTACGCGCGCCTGCGAATGACTGCCCAAGGTCATGCGGAGGTCCATCGAGTGCTTTCCGGAGTCGTGACGTCAGTGAAAATCTCAGCTCAGCCCATCGAAGACACTCAAGACACGGGGAGCGCTTCACCAATGCAGCCGGATGAGAAGCTGGTCTACAAGACGACCGCCGAGGGCGACCTGGAGCTGCACATCTTCAAGCCGGAGGGACATGAGCCCACCGACAAGCGCCCGGCAATCGTGTTCTTCTTCGGTGGAGGATGGGTGAACGGATCGCCTGCTCAATTCTACGCCCACTCGCGCTACCTGGCCTCACGCGGCATGGTGGCCATCGGGGCGGAGTATCGGATCGAATCAGCGCATGGCACGACACCGTTTGACTGCGTTCGCGACGGCAAGTCGGCCGTTCGGTGGATCCGAGAACATGCCGAGGAACTGGGCATTGATCCGGGCAAGCTCGCCGCGGGCGGCGGCTCGGCCGGCGGGCATGTTGCGGGGGCGACGGCTTTCCTCCCGGGCCTCGAGGAACCGGATGAGGACAAAGCGACTAGCGCCCGGCCGGACGCTCTTGTCCTGTTCAACCCGGTGATCGACAACGGGCCGGGCGGATTCGGCTACAACCGCGTGGGCGACCGTTACCGGGAGATATCTCCGCTACACAACATCGGCGATGACCCCACGCCGACGACCTTCTTCCTCGGCACCGAGGACAAGCTGATACCCGTCTCGACCGGCGAGAAGTTCAAGTCGCTCATCGAGGAGGCCGGCGGCCGGTGCGACCTGCACGTGTATGATGGACAGGCGCACGGGTTCTTCAACTACGGCAACGGTAAGAACGAGCATTACACCCTCACCGTGCTCGAGATGGACCGCTTCCTGGCATCGCTCGGGTTCCTGGCAGGCGAACCGACGCTGACCATGCCAGCGGGCGACGAGGAGTAGGAAACCCCGAGGAATGAAGAGCGGCATCATGTCGGGCGTGACGTGGCGGAGCGTCCTGATCGCCACGGTGCTGGCGCCCATCAACTGCTATTGGGTGGTCATGATGGGCGAGGTCCGCTACAGCGGGCACCCGACCACCGTGTCGCTGTTCTTCAACGTCATCTTCACCATCCTCGTCATCCGCCTGTGCAACGAACTCGTGCGTCGGTACTCTCCCAAACACGCGCTGAGTCAGGGCGAGCAGATCGTCGTCTACACGATGCTGTCGATCGCCTCGGCGCTGGCGGGACATGACGGCATCCAGATGCTCGCCCCCGCCGTGGCGGCGCCCTTCTGGTACGCGACGCCCGAGAACAAGTGGGAAGAGCTGATCTGCCCCCACATCCCCGAGAACTGGGTGGTATCTGATACCGCGGCGCTCGAGGGCGTCTTCCGCGGTGGCACGACGCCTTACACCCTCGCCCACCTCGGGCCGTGGGTCGTCCCGGTGCTCACGTGGACCGCGTATATGGTGCTGCTGCTGTGGGTGATGCTATGCATCAACGTAATCATCCGGCGGCAGTGGACGGAGTACGAGAAGCTCAGTTACCCGCTGATAGCCGTGCCCGTGCAGATCACGGAGCCGAAGGGCACGATGTTCCGAAGCAAGCTGCTGTGGATCGGCTTCGCGGTCGCGGCGGGGATTGACATTCTCAACGGCCTGCACCTGCAGTTTCCTTCCGTGCCGGAGCTGCACGTGAGGCTCTACAACCTCGCGCCGTTCTTCAAGAGCAAGCCGTGGAGCGGGATGGGCTGGACACCGATTTCGTTCTACCCGTTTGCCATTGGGCTGGGTTACTTCCTGCCGCAGGACCAGCTCTTCTCGTGCTGGTTCTTCTTCCTGTATTGGAAGGTGATTCGGATCGGATCGAGCATCGTTGGGTATGACCCCCAGTCGTGGACCGCGAGCGCGCCGCCGTACATCAACGAGCAGTCTTTCGGCGGGTATGTGGGCATATTCGTCTTCTCGCTCTGGGCGATGCGGAAGTACCTGAAGCAAGTCTGGGAGATCGCGGCCAAAGGCGCCCAAGATCCCGAGCCCAACGAGGCGCTGCCACTCTCGACCGCGTTCTGGGGCATGATCGTCGGCTTCGTGCTGCTCGTATGGTTCTCAGCATACGCGGGCGCGTCGATGTGGATCGCGGTCGCCTACCCGGCGATGTTCTTGATTCTCAGCGTGGTGGTCACGCGGATACGCGCTGAGCTGGGACACCCCGTCCACGACCTGCACTTCGCGGGTCCGGAGCTGGTTCTGACGCAGATCGCCGGCACGGCGAACCTGGGCAAGCGGGATCTCACGATTCTGTCGGTCTACTTCTGGCAGAACCGCGCCTACCGCAACCACGCGATGCCGCATCAGCTCGAGGCTTCAAGATGGCGGAGACGACCGGCTTCGACCGCCGCTCGTTTGCGATGGCGATGGTCTGGGCGTCGGTGATCGGAGCGCTGGGGGCGTTCTGGGGTTGGCTTGAGCCGGCGTTTCGGATGGGGGTTGACTCGAAGTGGACGGGGGCTGCGAGCCACTTCGGCAAGCAACCGTTCCAGCGACTCCAGGGCTGGTTGCTCAACCCCGAGGGCCCGCAGTGGGGCGCGCTGGTGGGGATGCTCGTGGGCTTCGTGAGCGTGCTTGGACTCACCGCCGGTCGGAGCCGCTTCACGGGCTGGCCGTTCCACCCAATCGGTTACGCAGTGTCTGGCGGGTGGTCGATGAACTGCCTGTGGCTCCCGCTGCTGATCGCGTGGATTCTGAAGACGATCATCCTGCGATACGGCCAATCGAAGCTCTACAAGGCCGCCATGCCATTCTTCCTCGGGCTCGTGCTCGGCGAGTTCACCGTCGGGAGCATCTGGACGATCATCGGCATCGTGATGGGGATCCCGACGTACGGATTCTGGGTATAGCGTCTACCTATCGCGGCGAGCGACGCGAGGGGCTGCGAGGCTGAATGCGACCGTCTCCCCTTCGGTCCCGAAGTAGCCGCCCCAGCCAACACTGATGCGGACGATCTGGTCGAGGTCGAGGCGGCCATTGGCGTCCTCGGCCCAGCCGGCGAGATCCAGCTTGCTGATTGGCATGTACGTCTCGGCATGCCCTGGAGCGGCGAGCGAGCGGCCAACCGTCCCGAAGTACATGCCGCCGCCCTGCTCGTGGAGGATGATGAGCACCTGAGCCGACGCGGTCTGGCCCCCGGGCACCCACGTGTCGATGACGATACTCTCCGCACCTGTGAGATCGATGGCCGCCGGGAACTCAAAGCCCGAGAATTGGTGCGTATCCACGTCGGTCTTCGTGAGCGTTCCGGTCACCTGCCAGACGGGCCTCTCGGCCGTCGACAGGTCATCATCGGAAGCGATCCCGCCGTCTACGAACTCGCCATGCCCCTCGACGGGCTGGACCTCGGGCAATGAGCCGATGACCATCCCCGGCAGCGATCCCGCATCGGGCAAGGTCAGCTTGGGCGCTCTCGCTTCGGCGAATGTGAGGATCGCTCCGCCATAGGGTTCAAGGGTGAGCGACACGCCCTGACCTGACGCGATGTCGGTCACTTCACCCGTAGCGAGATCCCACTGCTGCCCGCCACCACTCGTCGCGAGCGACACTGTCTCCGTGGCGGGGACGCCGCTATCGTTGATCAGGTAGTAGACGTGTCGCCCGTCGACCAGCCTGTGGGTCACGCGAACGGGCGAGCGGCTCTCGCCGACGGCGGCATCAGATTCCAGAACGCCGTCGAGAACGGTTGGGAGCAACCCAACTGCGGACCCGGGCAAGTAGATACCCGCGCCCCCGTCATTTCGCACGACGAGCGGCTCATCGCCAACGCCGAACATGCTCTCGCCGAGTTGTTCGATTCGGGGTGACGGGAACTCGCGCGCCGAATTCACGGGGCGGGCGCCGGCCGCTACCACGACGCCACCGGACCGCTGAAACTCGGCCAGGTTGAGCCAGGCCGCATCCGGTAGCGTGTCCACGCAGGGCAGCACGACGACGCGCCAGCGCATGTCGCCATGCGTCAGCGCTCCGTTCTCCACGGAGGCTTCCGCGAGCGTGCGTGAATCGAGGTAAGTGAAATCGCGGCGCGCGGCGTAGAGTCCCGTGCTAACCGCGTCGAAGATCTGTCTGACCTCATCGGCACCGGGAGAATCCGTCGCGTTGTGACGGGCCGGCTCAAACCGGGTCCACATCGTCTCGACCGGATAGACCACCGCAATATCGGTGACCTGGTGGCCGCCGGTGATCATCGTCGACACGCGCCCGACGTATTCGTTCAGGCGGCGGAGCTGGGTGGTGTCGATGCCGAGCCACGTGTAGTAGCTCGTGATGGTCGTGATCCCGCCAAGCATCAGTCGGTTGCACGTGCCGCGGACATCTGCGTCAGTGATAACCTGCACGGGGCGCGTGTCGCCGTCGGCGCGGTAGTTCTGCTGGAAGTCGGAGGTCTCCGACATCGTCACCGGCTTGCCGTCGAGATCGGCGGCGCTGCCGATGAGGCGCGCGATCTGCCATGGCACGGTTGCCGGGACGCTCGTGAGGCAGTCGATGCTCGGCGCCCCCATCTCGCGCAGACAGCGGAAGAAGTCGCCGTAGAACGCCACGTGATTGCGGATATCCTCTTCCCAGAGCAGATGCCCGCCGGATGGGACGTTGTGCTCGGCGCAGTAAGATTCGATCTGACCGAAGTAGTTCTCGCTCACCAGTTCGCCCACGGTCAGCCAGAAGTCGTGCCGGATCTTCGCACCATCGGGACCGGCTTCGGTGATCAGCGCCGGGACGTTGGGCTTCAGATCATACCCGCGTCGCTTCGCGAACTCCACCGGGAGGTTCGGCGCCCAGGGCAGCGGCTTGTAAGGCATCGGGCTCATGAAGACATTCATCAGCGACGGCTCGTCGGTGAAGGTCGCGACGAAGTGCTCGCCAAGATCGTCGCCCATACGCTTCACGTACTCAGCATGGGTGACATCGATGAACTTCTCGGTGGGCTCGGGCATCAGCAGGTTCACGTAGGCGAGTTTGTCCGCGAGGCTGTGCGCAGCGTGCGTGCCCTCGTAGAGGGAATCCTCGGTGATCGCGAACACGTGCCACTCGCCCTCTGGCGCGACCCAGGCGAGCTTCCCGTTGTCGATCTGACCCGAGAGGTCAACCGCGCGGCTCAAGTCGATTCCATCATCGCCGACAGGATACGCCGCCGCGAGGTACAGTTCGCCCGGCGGCAGATCGATTGAGAACGCCTCTCCATCTGATCTGGCATCAGCGACGAGGAGGCCCCTCGCCTCCCACTCAGGATGGTCGCGCAACACGATCCCGCCGGCAGCGCCGGAGGGGTAGCCCTTCTCATCGTACAGCCAGAGGGCCATGCCGACTTTCTTCGCCTCGTCGACGGCGCGGAGGAACGCGTCCCACTTCTCCTCGCTCTCGAGGTACTCGCTGAACGAGACGTTGCAGACCACGCCACCAAAGCCCTGTGATGCCAGCGCGCGGATCTGGGCATCCTGCGCCGCCGGATCGTCGGGCCAGCCATGGATGATCTTGAGGATGCGGTTCTCAGCCGCCGGATTGGCGAAGCGCGCCTCGATGGGTCGATCGCTCTGCGGGATCATGGTCGTCGCCTCCGAAACACTCTTGGGCAATAGGCTTACGAGGGGCCCCATGAACCCGCCGGGCCCGCCGCCATCATCCACTCGCAGCGCGATGACGTTCTCGCCGCCGGACTGGATGATGTCAGCGCCGACATCGTACGTGCGCAGGACCAGAACTGCCTGCTGCACCGTGCGAGTCGTCTCCCCCACCATCTCGCCGTTGACATACGCGCGGTCGTAATCGTCGACGGCACCAAGGTGAAGCGACAGGTCCTCACCGTCCCAATCCTCGGGTACGGTGACGTGCAGACGATACCAAGCCACGCCGTCGTAGTCGGTGTATGGCAGTCCGTTCTTAGGTTTCGGGGCCTGACCGGGACGCGGGTCCGTGATGCCTTGCGCTTCCCAGTAACCCGGCACGCGGAGGGTCTGCCACTCAGAGTCGTCGTAGTCCGGCTGGAGCCAGCCCTCGGTCTCGCCGGCCTCGTCGGGGTCGGTGCGGAAGAGCCACTCGCCCTCGAGGTTCCCCCAGATGGGCTCAAGTGTGGGCGCCTGGGCGGTCGAGATCGATGCCAGACCGAATGTCGCGATCGCGAGCACGACGATGCGGCTGCGCATGGCGCGCCTCCGGTTGTGGATTGCGGGGCATTTCATCCCGCGCCGGCTCCTCACCTCGGCCTAGCGGAAGGCGGACGCTCGCGAGACGAGGAAGGTCCGAGTCACTGAGTATTACCGCCGGACTGGGAGGCAGGTTTCGTGGGGTACTCGCACATGGTCCGCAGGCTTGTATACTTTGGCTCGCTGCTGGTCGCGATGGCGCCCCGCGTTTGGGCGCTGGAGATCGTGCTCCAGGACGGCGTGGACGGCTATCGAGGCACTGATGACTGCGGGCTCTACGAGCCGGCGTCGGTCGCGGATGTGAACTACGGGATCGGCAGATTGCACAATGCGGGCATCAACCGATGGGGAGAGCACCTGACCGCGTTGGTGCGCTTCGATCTGACGGGGCTGCCGATCGACATGAAGGTCACGGCGGCAAGACTGGAACTGCAGCACTCCGGCGACATGTACCCGTACCGTGAAATCACCCTCCAAGCCGCGCCCCTGACAGCGGCCAACGCGGGCTGGATCGAGGGCGAGAACGACGGCACGCGCGTGCCGATCGCCGGGACGCCGTGCTGGAATTGGCTTGCGTATGGCGAGACGCAGTGGGATGGCGAAGCGGGACTGCGCAACGCGGGGTTTGACGAATCGCTGGCTTCTACCGCAGCCCTGGTGTCGAAAGCGCCGCGGAGGGTGACCTTCGACGTCCCGACGGCGCTCGTTCAGGGCTGGCTGGATGACCCGGCCACCAATGGCGGGTGGCGATTCTATCCTCTCGGCGGGGAGCTGGTGAAGGGCGATGCGGCGTCGGTCGTCACGTCGGATGCGGACCTGACTCCCGAACAGCGCCCGAAGCTGGTAATAGAGGTCGAGGACGATCCGGCGATTGCGGAGGCGCTGGAGCGCCAGAGGTTTGCGCGCATCCAGCACGCCCTTACGGCCGATGTGTTCGAGCATGTGGCCACCGTCATCCGGGTGGGCGAGCCGGCGAGGGCAATGGGGCGTGCTCAGGACTTGGAGATACAGCTTGCGGGCTTCGCGGCAGCTCTGGGCTCCTGGGCGGCGGGGGCCGAAGCGCCTGGCGAGCTGGCCGGGATGGTGGGAGGGCTCGAAGCCGGGCTGGCGGAAGCGAAAACGATGCTCGCGGCGGACATCGCCGCCTCGCACAACGCGCGTCGCGGCCTGGCGAACGACTTCGCGCTCGGGACGGCGACCTCAATGGAGAAAGTGTTCCGGCGCGACGGGGCGTTCATGGGACCGTTCACAGACACCCTCAAGATCGCACTCGCCGGAAACGAGTACGAGTGCGCGCAGGTCGTCGTGGTGCCGATCGACCAGGACCTGCGGGACGTGACGTGGTCGGCGAAGCCATTCAAGGGCGGCGGGAGAGGCATCGAGCTGAGCGTCGCGCCGGTCGGCTACGTCAAGAACGACACCCCTGCGCTTGAGACAGGTCCCAGCCCCTCTGAGTGGTGGCCCGACCCGATCCTGAGTTTCCTCGACAGCTTCGATTGCCCCACGGATGAGGTCCAGCCGCTCTGGATCACCGCATACGCACCACCTGGGACGAGGGCGGGGACGTACCAGACGCGGCTGACCGTCTCGGCCAAGGGCGCGGAGCCAAAGTCGATCAAGCTGCGCGTGCGGGTCTACGACTTCGACGTGCCGAAGCAACAGCACCTGAAGACGATTTGGGGGATGAGCGAGCCGAACTTCGCCATGCACCACGATAGCTACGACGAGGAGATGGCCTGGAAGTACTTCGACATGTTCCTCCAACATCGCATGGCGCCGGCGGATCTGTACCGGACGAAACCGACGGGCATCGAGGGTGAGGATGGCGTCTACCACCTCGCCAGCGTCGAGGCGCAGAAGAGGCTGATCGAGGCGGGTTCGGCGTGGTGGAACGTGGGCTACGTCCTGGCGCCGAAGCATGTGAAAGACACGCATCCCACCTACGATGACTACCTGGCCGACTGCGTCCGCATGTTCAGCGAGGAGCTTGAGCGGGTTCGCGAGGCGGGCTGGCCCGAGGGGAGCTACGGCATCTACTTCCTGGATGAGACGAGGGACTTCGAAGCCCTGTCCAAAGCCACGAAGGTAATGAAGGATAACTTCCCGGACGTGCCGTTGATGACGACCGGGTATGACCGCAGCTACGGCGTGGATACTGATTCGCCAGTGGCCAACGCGCTCGACATCTGGGTGCCTCTCACGCCGCGCTACGCGGAGGACTGGGAGAAGATCCAGCAGGGACGCGAGCTGGGCAAGGATGCCTGGTGGTACATCTGCGTCGGGCCGCGCGGCAAGGACGTGCTCAACTGGTTCACCCAGTACCCCGCCATTCGCGCGCGACTGCTGATGGGCGCCGCCACGTGGAAGTACCAGCCCGATGGTTTCCTCTACTACCGCACGGCGGGTTGGATCTACGGAGATGGGCCAATTACCGATGGGCCGATGACCGACTGGTTGCCGCGCTACCACCCGGGCTTGCCCGACGGCGACGGCCAGATCATCTGCGCCGGGCCCGACGGCCCGCTGACGACGATCCGGCTCGAGAACATCCGCGACGGAATCGAGGACTATGAGTACCTCTGGTTGCTCGACAGCCTGAGTCCCGGACGTGACCAGCTCGCCGCCCGCGTGCCCGAGGATCTGCTGACGGACCTGACGCACTACTCAGAGGATCCGAGCGTCCTGGGCGCGTGGCGCGAGAGCATCGCCGAGGCCATCGAGGCACTCGCGAAGGAGACGGATCGACCATGAGAATGACAGCACTGCTCGCCATGTTGGTCACGCCGGGCTTGGCTCTCGGGCAAGACGCTCTGCCTATGGGCCAACTGGGCACCGAACTCGACGGCAACGTCGAGATCCCGACCCTTGGCACGTCTGATGGCGAGACCATCTACTGCGTGTACTCGAACAAGACGCAATCGGTCTGGATCCAGTCCACCAGCGACGCCGGAGCGACGTGGTCGGAGCCGGTCAAGGTCATGGACCTGGTGCGACCGCTCTACGTCACCGACGCCAACATCATCGTCGATGGCGACCGCATCACCGTCACGGCGACCCACGCGCTCGTATTCGCCACGAAGAGCGTCATTCGACGGGCGGTCAGCGAGGATGCGGGCCTCACGTGGGAGGAAGTAACGCCGATTCCCGTCCAGCGCAACTACATCTGCGGGATGATCCACGCGCCCATCTGGACGGGCGGAGATCGCGTGATACTGGGCTACTCGTGGGATGTCCCGGCCGAGGAGGGCAAAGCGGCGAAGGGCGAGGGCGGGATGTTCCTGAAATCAGGCGTCCTAATCAGCGAAGACCGAGGGCGCACGTGGGAGCCCGGCGAGGACGTGGAGACGGATGTCTACCCGATCGGCGCCGATGAGCCGGCCATCGCGGCTCTATCCAATGGCGACATCTTCATGGTCCTGCGCACCGGCGGCCCCCGGCCGTATGAGACGGTGAGCCATGACGCCGGCGTCACGTGGGAGAAGCCTGTTCCGAGCGAATTCAACGCCAACAACTCGCCGACGGCGCTGTTGAGGCTGGCCGACGGCGGCATCGTGAGATCGTGGGATAACAGTCCCAACTCGCGCTTCCCACTGGTGGTATCGATCAGCGACGATGACTGCGAAACATGGTCGCCGCCACGTATCATCACCGAGCCCAAAGCGGTCGAGAGTGGTGGCCTGACGTACGAGACTGCCTGCTACCCATCCCTGGCGGAGGCGGCTGATGGGACAATCCTGATGGCTTGGTGGCAACGGGCGGCGGGCGGCAACTCCGTGCACTATGCCCGGCTGACCCGTGAGTGGATCGAGGAGGCCCGCAACATGCCGCAACCGCGCAACATCGTCGCGTTTGGCGATTCCGTCACCAAGGGCGTGCGGGCGGGCGTGAACGAGTACCAGACCTTCCGCCACCTGCTGCAGGAGGACCTGAAGACTCGCGGTCTCGATGTGAAGGTCGTCAACGCCGGCGTCGGCGGCCACAACACGGCGATGGGCCTCGCGCGGATCGATGCGGATGTCATCGAGAATCAGCCGGAGCTAGTGATCGTCATGTTCGGCGTTAACGATGCGGCAATGGTCGACGGCGGGCCCGTTGCGCGCACGGAGCCGAGGGTGTCGCTGGCGGACTACGTGGCGAACCTGCGGGAGATCGTGAGGCGGTGCCGGGAGGCGGGGGCAAGCGTGGTGCTCTGCACGCCGAGCCCGATGAGCCGCGCCTATGCCTACTCGCACATCGGAGCCTATGCCGAGAACGAGGACATGAACTACCAAGTCCGCGTCTACGCGCAGGCGGTGCGGGATCTTGCCGAGGAGCTGGATGCGCCGCTGGTCGATGCGTTCGAGCTTTTCGACGGGCGAGACGATGGACTGGAACTGATCGAGGATGGATGCCATCCGTATGTCGAGGGGCACCGCATCATCGCGGACGCGATGCTGGAGCCGGTCGCCAAGATGCTCACCAGCGAGGAATGAGGCGTCTTCTATGAACACGCTCCCCGTTTCGCTCGCCATCACAGCCGCGCTGCTGTGCGGCGCGGCATGGTCGCAGATCGAGGCCCCGGCGGCCCCGTTTGAGACGAGGCCCTGGCCGGCGGATGGTGCAGTGCTAGCCGCCAATCCGCCTGCCTTCGTGTGGGTGCCCGCTGAGCCGGCTGATGGGTACGAACTCCAGTACAGCCAAGATGGGGAGTTTGCGGATGACGGCACGACTCGGGTCGAGACGCCATGGCTGATCCACGTTCCCACCACAATCCTCGAGCCCGGGACATGGCACTGGCGGTGGCGGCCCGCCAACTCAGTTGAGTGGTCAATGACGCGAGAGTTTGCCATTTCAGATGACGCCGTCGAGGTGCCGTTCCCGGACGTGTCTGCGGTCATTGATAGACTGGGCACGACCCACCCAAGGGTCGCCGTTCAGGCGGACGAACTAGACGAGCTTCGGGCGTGGGCAGCCCAGACGCAGGGGAGACTCCTGGAGGGTATCCGGCGCGACGCCGAGCAGGCGTTGACGGAGGATCTGCTCCCCGAGCCGGAGATGCTGCCCGCGCGGGACGATCCCGAACGCGCGCCCGTCTACGTGCGGATCTTCCAGACGACGCGCCCCGTCTTCCGGAGAATGAGCCGGTTCGCCGAGGGGTACCTCCTCAGCGGCGATGAGACGATGGCCCGGGCGGCTGCGCGGCTTCTGATGAACTTCCTAAGCTGGGACCCAGGAGGCAGCACGAGCCTCGGCCACAATGATGAGCCGGCCACCGAGTTCGTGCGCTACTGCCCGCGCGTGTATGACTGGATCTACCCGGTTCTGACGACCGAGGAGCGAGAGACCTGTCGCGACGTGATGCAAGCGCGCATGGCGGAGATGTATGGTCGCTGGGACAATCGCCCCTTCGAGCGCTTCCCCTACGAGAGCCACAACATGGGGTACTACCTGCCCGATATGCTCGAGGCGAGCCTCGCGATGGCGGGAGATCTCGATACGGAGGAGATGCTCCGATACTGCATGATGCAGCTCTGGAGCCCGTACTACCCGCCCTACGGGGGCGACGACGGCGGCTGGCAGGAGGGTCCGCCGTACTGGGGATGGGTGGCGGACGTGTTCGCGCGGACCTGTTACCTCGTCGAGCAGAACACGGGAGCCCCGATTGCCCAGAGATCGTCCCTTCGCAATCAGGCAATGTGGAAGCTCTACGCCAACCCGCCACACGCGAAGATGAGCCCGTTTGGCGATGGGCAGGCCGGCGCGTCCGGTGGCGCGGGGACGATGTATCGCCTGGCGGCGCTGTACCAGGATCCATACGCTCTCTGGTTCGCGAGCCAGAAGAACTACAGTCCATCGGGCTTGGAAGCGTGGATGTGGGACGTCTCAGACCTCGAGCCACGCGAGCCGATCGATCTGCCCCAGAGCAAGTGCTTCCCGTCCGTTGGCGAAGCGTGCATGCACTCGGCTCTCTGGAGCCCCGCCGACAACGTGCAGCTTCTCTTCCGGAGTTGCCCATTCGGCGGGATCAGCCACGCCTACGCGGACCAGAACACCTTCGCGCTCGATGCCTTCGGCGAGCCGCTGATCATCGCATCGGGCTACTACCCCTACTATGGCAGCCCTCACCACGTCCAATGGACGCGCAAGACGGTGGCCTCCAACTCCGTCCTCGTCAACGGCGAGGGCCAACCGGAGACGTGGAACTGGGACGCCAGGGGCGAGATCACGCGGTTTGAGTCATCCGCCTACGCAGACTACGCCGTAGGCCAAGCCAAGGAAGCGTATCCAGGCATTCTGAATGACTTCAGACGCCGAATCCTGTTCGCGCGCCCGCTGCTGACCGGTGGGCCGGCGATCATTGCGATCCACGACGAACTTGCCGCCGAGGAGCCATCCGGTTACCAGTGGATGCTGCACTCGCTCGACGAGATGGCCGTCGACGAGACCAGGCAACGAGTGACCGTCCGCCGAGCCGATGCCCGGTGCCGCGTCGACTACTTGCTTCCCCGCGGACTCGCTTTCAGCCAGACCGACCAATTCACCGTGCCGCCCGAGAGGGGCGACCCCAACCAGTGGCACCTCACCGCCTCGCTCGAGGAAAAGGCAACGGAGCGCCAATCGCTGCTCGTAATCCTCCCACACCGGGCCAGGGAGAGCGAGACGCTGCCAGAGAGCGAGGCTGTTGACGGTGAGGGCTGCGTGGCGGCGCGGGTGCGCGACGAGGGCATCGAGCACATTCTCATCTTCAAGGCCCCGGGGGCCGATATGGCGGTCATCCCCGAGATGGGGCTGCGGACTGACGCCGAGGCCGTGGCGCTGACCCTCGAGGGAGGTCGCGCGCGCGCCTCGTTCGCCGCCGGTGGCACGATGCTGGAGGTCGGAGGCACGCGCCTGGCCATGCCGACCACGGGCGAGGTGACGACGCCCAGCGCGCCCGCGTCACGGCTGGTGTTGGAGGACGGAACGACCATCGAGATGCCTGTCGAGGTCTTCCCGCTGGTCGGGCGCGCGCGATACTCGGCCCGGTACGACGGCCCCACAGGACACCACGAACTCGTTGTAAGGGCCCGCCGATCAAGGGCGAAGCCATGTCCGATCACCGTCGGCGCGGGCAAGACGGAATCTCGCTGGACGCCCGAGAATTCGGACGACTGGCAGGAGCACGTGACGCCGCTCATGGATATCGCGACCGGCGCTCGGATCGGGCTCACGCTCGACAGCACCGAAGGCGGCAACTGCGAGGTCGAATCGGTCACCGTGCGGCGAGCGTACGGGCGCAACCTCCTGCCCAACGCGAGCTTCGAGGACATCAGCCCAAGCGGGGCCGTGCTCGGATGGCGCGCGGGCACCATCACGAACGATGCCCAGAGCACGCTTGAGAGCGCCGAGGACGGGCGGGACGGCTCGCGCTGCGCCCGGATCACCTGCACGAAGGCCGGCGGCGATTTCGGCGCCTACGTGGGCTGGCCCGGGGTCTCACCGGTGGACTACGATCGCCGCTTCCGCGTCGGCGTCTGGGTGAGGAACGACGCTGAATCCAGTGTGGGCATCCAGATCACGGACGTCTCATGGCAGTTCCACCAAACGACCAATAAGATCGCAGACAACGCTGAGTGGACCGAGACATCTCGCGAGTTCACCCTCCCCGCCGGCGAGGATCTCACCAACCTGCGCCTGCACATGCACGCAGAGCGCGAGGGCGCCGTCATGCGCGTCGACGATGCGTATCTGGTCGAACTGCCGCCGGAATGAGAGGAGCACGATGCGCGCGCTGACCATCCTGTCGGCCATTCTGCTGGCGTCCGCTTGCCGCGCGGGCGAGGAACTCATTCTCAACGGCGACTTCGCCGGTGAATGGCGTCCGAACACGAGCAGCTACGACACCGGCGTGGCCGAGGGCGACCTGCCGGAGCAGTGGGAGGATGTCTCCACGTGGAGCGGCGCGAGCACGCGCTACAGCCGGCTCGAGGAGGACGGCAAGTCGTTCCTGCGGCTGGAACTGACAGATGCCGACGACCCCAAGAGCGTCCTTCAGTTCAGGTCGGGCTTCCCCATCGCCATGCGGGCGGGTGAGACGTACCGTGTTTCCGCTCGAATGCGGAGCGACACTGGCGCCACCGTCTCGATCGAGGTCCGCCAGCACCAGGAGCCGCGCATCCGCTTCTGGGAGACGCGCATCCGTCTGACGCCCGAGTGGCAGGACCTCAGCCACATCGCCCAGCCGACCGAGACGGGCGACGCCCGCTTCTTCCTGGCGCTCCGCGAACTGGGCACGGTCGACGTGGCGAGCATATCGATTCAGCACCTCGACGAGAGCGAACGCCCCGCGCCAGAGCCGCCTGCGCCGCTGACCGGCGCGCGATGCGTGAGCACGCGGGGCGACTTGATCCGGCACTCCGACATCATCGCGATGTACCAGGAGGGCGACCCGGAGGTGCTCCGCAAGTACCTCATCGATGTGGTGGCATGGGGAGGGCAGCTCGCGGCAAAACCGGACAGAATCGCCGAGCGCAAGGCACTCATCCAGGCGGCGACCGACGCGGGTGTCCGTATACACGCGGTCGACTGTGCGATGGCCCAGGAGGGCGGGCGGTTCGTCGTGTCGCAGGGCGACCGCAGCTCTCCCAACCAGGGCCTCTTCTGGGAGCTGCGCAAGGATAACGAGGGCACAATTCGCAAGCTCGGGGAGGCGGGCGTCGACCTGACCGCCGACACGGTTCTCAACGTGGAGGGCGACTGGATCGGCGTGCCGTGGTTGCGGAAACGCTGGCGCATCCCCATGGCAAGCGTCCACTCGCCCGCGGCCCGGAAGTGGTTTCGCGAGCACATGCTCGCAATTGCCGAAGCGGGCGCAACCGCGATCCACTTTGATGAGCCGGCGATGGGTTCGTATGGGCTGCAGCACCCCACTCCCGGTGACTTCAGCCACCATGCGATGACGGCGTTTCGCGAGTGGCTGAAAGCGCGGCCGGAAGAGGTCTGGCGCGACGCGGGCATCGAGTCGCTCGATGGCTTCGACTACCGGGCGTTTGTGCTCGCGGATGGGGGCAACCCAAAGGCCGCCCCGCTGTGGCGCGAATTCGTTCGGTTCCAGCTCTTCACGACGCGCGATCACGTGCGCGGGTTGCGCGACATTGTGCGCGAGCGCGTGGGCCGCGACATCCCACTCTCGATGAACGCCAACGCGAGTTCGTGGATTAAGCTCCCGTTCCTCGAACTGCAGGACTTCATGACCACTGAGGTCCGACACGACGCCAAGAACCTGCGCGTCCCAAGCGCCCCAGTACTCGTCTACAGGCTCGCCGATGCGTTCGGTCAGCCTGTCGCAAGCACGGCGATGGGGCACGACTGGTACGAGATGAAACGCGACCAACGCCCTGTGCTCGTGTCATCTTGGCTTGCGATGGGATACGCGCTCGGGCACCATCTCATGATGCCCTGCAAGGCATGGATAATGGACCCCGTGCTGGGGTCGCAGACTTACCGACCGGTGAGTGACGAGTATGCCTGCATGGCGCGGTTCATCAAGAGCGTGGGGCATCTGCTGGACGGCTACGAGCCCGTCTCGGTCGTCAGCGTTGCCATCAGTTGCGATGCAATCGAGCGTGAAGCGACGGCGCTCAACGCATTGGTCAGCCAACTGGCGAATCACAGCATCCCATTCAGCATGGCGGTCGAAGGAAACGACCTACTGGAACGCCACGTCGATGCAGCGGCCGTGTCGGACACCTCGGCGATTCTCGTCGGCAGCCCGCACCTGTTGGACAGCGCGGCGCTGGACCGTATCCGAGAGCTATCAGGCGCCCGGCCGGTGGTCGAGCATTACGGCGGAGCGCTGCCTGCGTCCGTGCCGAGGCCGATTACGGTGTCGGGCGCCGAGGGAGTGTGGGTGCTTCCGCGCGCGAGGCCCGGCGACGCCGAGGCCCCATGCGTCCTCCACGTGCTAAACCGCGACTACGACGCGGATGCGAGGGCCATGTCTCCGAAGGGGCCGTTCATGGTCACGGTAGACGCGAAGCTCTTCTCAGGCCGAGCACTGACGCGAGGAACGATGTATCAGCCGATGCTGCGCGCCAAGCTCCCTGCCGACGCGGATGCGGCGTTCGCCGCCGAGACCGAGTTGGCCATCAGTACCGTTGACGGCGCCACTGTCATCACCGTGCCAAGCCTCGACATTTGGGGCGTGATAGAGTTGCGCTGACGCGCGAAGGATCGACCGGCCCGGTGAGGAACATAGGCGAGTTGCTTTGACATGAGGAGATCGTGCCGTCGATTCTCGGAGGCATTGGATGCAGCCCGTGACCGTGGTAGGGAACGACTTTGTCCAGGACGGACTACCCCTACAGATCATCGCCGGAGCCATGCACTACTTCCGGGTCGTCCCCGAATACTGGGACGATCGGATGTGCAAGATGCGAGCGTGCGGTCTGAACACGCTCGAGACATACGTCCCCTGGAATCTTCACGAGCCCGCGCCGGGCGAGTTCTGCTTCGAGGGCATTTGCGACATCGCGCGCTACATCGAGGTGGCGGCGAAGAACGACTTGATGGTCATCGTGCGTCCTGGTCCCTACATCTGCTCGGAATGGGACCTGGGCGGCTTGCCCGCGTGGTTGCTGGCCGATGGCCACATGCAACTCCGCTGCGCCTATCAACCCTATCTCGACGCTGTCGATCGCTTCTTCGACGCGCTCATCCCAAGGATCGCGCCGCTGCAGGCATCCAACGGCGGACCCGTCATCGCCGTGCAGGTCGAGAACGAATACGGTAGTTACGGCAACGACAAGCAGTACCTCGCCCACCTCGAGGACGGCCTGCGCTCGCGCGGGATCGAGGAGTTGCTCTTCACCTCTGACGGGCCTTCAGACTGGATGCTCGAGGGCGGGACGCTTCCGCATATTCTCAAGGTCGCGAACTTCGGCTCGGGGCCCGATGAGGCGTTCGCCAAGCTCCGCGAACACCAACCTGACGGGCCGCTCATGTGCGGCGAGTACTGGGCCGGGTGGTTCGACCATTGGGGCGAGGAGCACCATACCCGCTCGCCCGAGAGCGCGGCGGCAACGCTCGACCGGATGCTTGAACTCGGCGCATCCGTGAGCATCTACATGTTCCACGGCGGCACGAACTTCGGCTTCATGAACGGGGCGAATTGTACCCCGGATGAGTACCAGCCGACCGTGGGCAGCTACGACTCGGATGCGGCCATCAACGAGGCGGGCGACCTGACCGATAAGTACCGTGCGTTCAAGGAGACGATCGCCAAGTACGTCGATGTGCCGGAGATCGACGTCGAGGATGCGCCGCCGAAGGGCGCGTGTGGACCTGTCGAGCTGACCGAATCAGTGCCGCTGCTGGAGGCGCTTCCCGCGCTCAGCGAGCCCATCCGCCGCCCCTCACCGGTGCCCATGGAAGTGGTCGGGCAGAACTACGGCTTCATCCTCTACCGCACGGAAGTCCGGGGGCCACGTGAAGAGCTGCCTCTGATCATCCAGGACGTGCGTGACCGCGCGCAGATCTTCGTGGATGGCGAATACACGGGCGCCATATACCGTAACGGCCAGCAAGACGAGACTAAGATCGCGTGTGGCGAGGGCACGTGCACGCTTGACATCCTCGTCGAGAACATGGGACGCATCAACTACGGTCCGCAGCTTCACGATCGCAAGGGCATCACGCACGGGGTCCGGCTGGGTGGGCAGTTCCTCTACGACTGGACCATCTTCCCGCTTCCGCTGGATGATCTGTCGGGCGTCGAGTTTGGCGCCGGGGCGGCGGGCGATGGCCCGACCCTCTACCGCGGGACATTCGAGGTCGCCGAGCCGCTCGACACGTTCCTCGCGCTGCCCGGCTGGCAGAAGGGCGTCGCGTGGATCAACGGCTTCAACCTGGGGCGACACTGGGATATCGGCCCGCAGCGCACGCATTACGTCCCCGCGCCGATTCTCGGCAAGGGCACGAACGAGATCATCGTGCTGGAACTCCACGACCGCGAGGCGCCGGTTGTTGAGTTCCGCGACGAGCCGGATCTCGGGTGATGGCCCGCGCCTGCGGGCCTCCAGACCCACGCTCGGGAGCCCAGAGGGCGGACACTAGAATCTGACCGAGGACCCGAAATGACCCGGATCGTAAGCACCCTCGCTCTGGCGCTGATCGGAGCATCATCCATGGCACAGGATAACGCCCTGCCGAAGATGGTCTGGGCCGACTACTTTCCACACCACCGTACGCGAGAGCACGACGGCAACCTCGGCTCGTGGTTTCAGAGCCGGACGGCCGAGCAGAGCGGGGTCGAGGTGACTACGTTCACCTACAATGCCGATCTCATCGATGGGAACGGGCATCACCAGCTCCCCGCGACGATCTACCCGCTCGTCGGCATGCAGTCGGACATGGATCCGGATTACCTCGAGTACCAGATTCTCCAGGCGAAGGTCGCGCACATCGATGGCTTCGTCATCGAGTTCGTGATGCCCGGCGACAACACGTGGACCCACACCACGCTGAAGCTGATGGAGGTCGCGCGGAAGTACGATTTCCAGATCGGCGTGGACATCATCGAAGGCAGCTTCTTCGACTGGATCAAGTACCGGCCGAACATGGACACGCGGGAGAAGCAGCTCGAAGCGTGGAAGCTCTCGATACAGTGGATGATCGACGAGATCTATGCCAAGCCGACCGGCGTCGTGGTGGATGGCCACCCCGTGTTCTTCCTGTTCGCCGGAGGCCTCACGCCGGACGAGCACCGCGAGCACATGGCGGACTTCGAGCTTCCCCCCCACCTCAAGGAACCGTGGTGGGTCAAACGCGCCGGGATCGGCCCCCAGATCGAGCACACGCACTACGCCTACAAGCAGTGGGACGGGCTGATCAACGGCATGTTCGGGTGGCTGTGCACCTATAACTTCCTCGACGCTGAGGTGCCCGCCGAGATCGCTGAGCGGTTCGACAAGTACGAGACGAGCGACGGGCTGCTCCACTACCAGAACGTCGTCATGCAGAAGGGCCAGGAGTACGTTGACAGCGGGCTGTTCGACATCCGCGTCAACTCGGTCTGTCCGGGCTTTGACAACCGTGGCTGCGCGGGCTGGGGCAACGACCTGAGCTACATCTCTCGCGAGGCGGGCGCGACGTTGCGCAAGCAGTGGGAGTTCATCGCCGAGAACCGCGGGCAAATCGATGGCGCGCTGCTGGTCACGTGGAACGACTACACCGAATCAACGTGCGTCGAGCCGACGGTCGAGTTTGGCTTCCACGACATGGAGCAGACGGAAAAACACGCCGCCACGTTCAAGGGCATCGAGTCCGACGCAAGCGGCATTCAGCTTCCGTTCGACCTCTATGAACTGCGGAAGGCCGCGCGGTTCCTGACGAACTGCGGTGTCGATGCCGCCGCGCTGACGGAGAAGCTGGACGCTTCCGCCGCGCAGATCGCTTCGGGCGAGTATGCCGCGTCACGCGCCGACGTGGACGCGGCCGACGAACTCGCCGAGGCGCTGCGGGCTCCTATCGCGAAGACGGAACTGACACTCACGTTCCCCAGCGACGATCTCGTGGCGGCCGGCGCGGCTGGCGCGCTCCCTCATATCCAGGCAGCGGAGCCCATCGCCGAGCAGCTCCGCGACAATCACTTCGAGGGCTTCGCGACGTTCGAGTATCTCGACGACGGGGACGCGTTCTTCACGCTGAAGTGTGATTCAGCTCGGGCCAACGCGCCTGGCGACGCGAACACCAAGGGCGAATACGACATCGTGGCGCGCATCAAGCGGACGGGCACGGGCGAGTGGGTCTCAGCGCGCGTGAAGCTGTTTAAGGCCAACTGCGCGTTCAGTCACGGCGGCGATGAGGGGGCCGACCTGTGGTTCGTGGATGAGGGAGACGGACTTGAGGTGAGGAATGTGGGAGTTGAGGCAACGGTCTACAGGGCGGACTAGGACCGAGAGCCGTTGACATGAACCGATCGCTGACGCGCGTGACGCTTGGGACAGGGCACCAGGCCGGCCGTATTGGGAAGCCTGCGAAGGCATTGAGCATCGAGTGCGCTGACGTTACGGATGGAGCTTCACACCAAGGAGGACGTTAGCTTTGTCAACACACAGCCTGCTAATAGTCGCAACCGCGATGCTGCTTGTCGCGATGGTGGCCGAGGAAGCGCTGCCGCAAGACACGCAGTGGGTCGACGCGCGCGAACTCACCATTGAGGGCCAGGGATGGACTGACACGAAGTACCCGTACGACCGCCTGCCGGCGGAGGCCGAGGGCGTCGTGCCGGCCGCCGTGTGGGGCCTGAGTCTCAACTCGGCGGGAATCGCGGCGCGCTTCACCACGGACGCCGAGTGGATCGCCTGCCGCTGGAAACTGCGTTCAGGCAACCTGGCGATGGACCACATGCCGGCCACGGGCATGAGCGGCGTGGATCTGTACATGCGGATGCCCGAGGCGATGCAGAAGCCGCCCGGACAGGAGTGGCACTGGATCGGGACCGGACGTCCCAAGCAACAGGAAATGGAGTCGCGTCTCGCCAGCGGGATCCCAGAGGGCGAGAACGAGTTCACGCTCTACTTGCCGCTCTACAACGGGACCACGTCCCTCGAAATCGGCGTGCCCGCGGGAGCGACAATCGCCGCCGCGCTGGACCGCGGCAAGCCCGTGGTTGTCTGGGGCACGTCAATCACCCAAGGCGGATGCGCCTCGCGGCCCGGCATGGCGTACCCAGCGATCATGTGCCGGTGGCTGGACATGCCTCACATCAACCTCGGATTCAGTGGCAACGGGCAGATGCAGCCCGAGGTGACGCAGTTCATCGCGGAGCTGGACGCGGCGGCCTTCGTCATCGACTGCCTCCCGAATATGAGTCCCGATCTCGTCACGGAACGCACCGCGCCGGTGGTGCGGACACTCCGCGAGGCCCACCCGGACACGCCGATAGTGCTGGTGGAGAACATCGAGTACCAGGCATCGGCGGCGTTGGCCGCGCCGAGGCGCGGATACCAGTCCAAGAACGCGGCGTTCAAGGCAGTATACGATCAACTGATCGCAGACGGGGTCACGGGGCTGACGTATGTCGAGGGAGAGCCGCTATTTGGCAACGACGGCGAGGCGACGGTGGACGGGACTCACGCGACGGACCTCGGGTTCCTTCGGATGGCGGAGGGGCTGACGCCCGTGCTGAAGGACATACTCGGAGGCTGACATGGACCAGCAGCAGCTTGCGGACGCGGTGAAGAAAACCGCGCTCGACGCGGGTGCGGATCTCGCGGGGGTCGGCTCGATTGACCGCTACGACCACGCGCCAGACGAAGTGCATCCGCGCTCGATCTTCAGCAAGACCGAGAGCGTCGTCGCGATTGCCTGCCGGATGGTCCGCGGCGCGCTGAAGACGATCGAAGAGGGCAACTACTGGCAGGCCTACAACTGCGACTCGTACCAGTATCTCAACGAGGTCAAGGCCCCCGAGATCTTGCGGAAGATGGTCATCTTCCTGGAGGACGAGGGCTACACGGCCGTGCCGATCCACAACCCGTTTGGCGCTTACATGGGTCGGCCCGTTCGCCCCGGCGCAGCGACGCCGGACGGACACATCAGCCTGCGGGTGCTGGGCGTCGCGGGAGGCCTGGGCGAGCTGGGACGAAGCAAGCTCTTCATGAGTCCCCAGTTTGGCCCAAGGAACCGCGTCTTCGGCGTGCTGACCGACGCCGTCATGAATCCCGACCCGCTCGTCCCGCCCGGCACGGTCTGTGACAACTACGGGCTCTGCATGAAGGGCTGCCCGGCGGACGCGATCCCCCAAGAACGCGAGTCCGAAGTGCGTATGGGCGAGTACGTGTATACGCACAGCCCGCTCGAATGCGGCGACTGCGCGCACATACACCAGGGCTGGGATCCGAAATACTCGCCGTTCCTGAAGCCCGACTCCACCCGCGAAAACCCGCCCCCGTACTACAACTTCATCGACCACCGCTTCCGTCACCATGGCATCTGCGGAGGGCGTGGCTGCGTGAGGGCGTGCATGGATCACCTCGAGAAGACGGGCCGCATCGAGAAGACATACAAGACGCCCATGATCGAGGGCGAGCAGTGGGTGATCGAGGAGCCGCTGGAGTAGGAGGCCATCATGTCTGACGTGATCATCGAGCCCGGCAGGCAACTTCCCATCGCGGCGGAGGCTGATGTTGTGGTCGTGGGCGGCGGGCCCGGCGGCATCATGGCCGCGCTCGGCGCAGCGCGGTCGGGCGCTGATACGATGCTCATTGAGCGCTACGGTTTCCTCGGCGGAACAGCCACGGCCGGTCTGATGACCAGCTTCAATGGCTTCCGCAATGAACATGCCCCGGACCACGTGCAGACCGTTCGCGGATACGCGCAGGAGCTAGTCGATCACCTCATCGCCCAGGGCGGCGCCTGCGGATGCACGGCACATGGCAACTTCGGCGAACTGTCCCTTGGCGAGTGCCCCTATGCCGTGAGCTTCGACCCCGAGGCGCTGAAGCTCGTGACAATGGAGATGCTGCTCGAGGCCGGCGTCAGGCTGCGCCTGCACGCGAGCTTCAGCGAATCGATGCACAGCGGGCGCAAGCTCGACGCGGTTGTCGTGGAGAGCAAGTCGGGCAGGCAGGCCATCCGAGCCAAGGTCTACGTCGACGCCACGGGCGATGGAGATGTCGCGGCGTGCGCGGGCGCGCGGTACGAGTTGGCGGAACGATCGGGCCAGCGTCTGATGCCGATGAGCCTGATGTACCGCGTCACGGGCATCCCCCGGCCGGGGCCGGATGAGCGGCGGCTGTGGTGCAACGGCATCACTACTCGCTGGGGGCCCGGCATCGGCGAGGTGCATGGACACAGCGCCGACGATCTGAGTGTCGCCGAGGTCGCGACGCGGCGCGCGTTGCGAGCCCACTTGGCTCAACTGCGCCAGGAATTCCCGGACGTTCAGCTCGTGGAGACCGCCACTGCCGTCGGCGTCCGGGAGAGCCGGCGGATTACTGGGTTGTACACGATCAACGAGGATGACTGTCGGTCGGGCCGCCCATTCGACGACTCCATCGCGGTCAGTTCAAACCCCGTACCGGGCTACTACGGCGAGCGCTACTTCTTCGACCACCTGGGATTCGAGATCCCCTACAGAAGCCTCGTCCCCGCTGACCTCGACAACGTGCTGCTGGCCGGGCGATGCATCTCAGCCTGCCAACCGGCTTTCCAGTCGGCCCGCAGCATGGCGCCCAACATGGCGATTTCCCAGGCGAGCGGCACGGCCGCAGCCATCTGTGTCGAGAACGACTGCAGCCCCGCCGATGTCGACGTGGCGAGGCTGCAAGGCAAGCTCGAAGAGGAGGGAGCCGTCGTCAGGATCCCACCGGAGGAGCGGGGATAGCGGATCGGCCGAGGTGTCCGCGCCGCACGCGCGTCTGTCTCAATACAATGAGCCACAGACCGCCCGACGACTGCCAGGACTCCGAGCGCCGGCAGGCCAACCAGATGGGCCGACGGGTCTTGAGCTGTGGGTGCCTGATGCCCATCGGTCTGGTCGGCGGGACCATCATCTTGCTACTCATTGCCAGCGCAGTCATGGACAAGCAGGCTGATCGGCTGGTGAGCGTGGGGCAATCCGATGAGCAGGTCAACACCAGGCTCGGTGAGCCCAACTACACCATCACAGCCCAGCAGTGGCAAGGTGGACCGAAATGGTTGCGACCACCCGCGTGGCCAAATCGCGAGGTCACCGGCGAGGCCTGGGTATACGTTGGCGACAGCTGGAGCGAACTGGCCGACAGTCTCTACTGGGCTTGCTGCTCGCTGATCATCTACGTCAGCCCCGCGGGCGATGTCGAGTACTACACGGTACATTCCCTCGACATGTGGGAGGGCTTCGAGGAACTCCAGCCGCTCACACTGTCGTCGCCCCGAAGTTCCACCCCGTGACCTCGACTGGTCCGTCCGGACCGTCCACGGTGACGGTTGCCGACTCGCCAGGCGCCAGGAGCAGGTAGCTGTCGCTGAAGTAGAGCCAGCTCTCACCGTCGGCCGGCTCCAGCCGCACGAACAGCGCCCACGCATCGCCCGTGTTTGCGATGGTGATCCCCCGATCGTCGCGCATGACGTCGACCGTTGTCCTCGGCGCGTTCATCAGCGGCTGGTACACGGGCTCGCCCTTGCAGCCGAACACGTACCAGTTGACCGACTCGCCGCTGCGCACCGTCAGGATGAACGTGCCGCCGTCGATCTCCGCAACCGGCCACTCGACGTCGCAGGCCTTGATGCCCGCATTCTCAGGAACGTCAACCACGACTTCGCCCGAAGCGAGCGCCTTCCCGGAGAGATCGGTGATGTTCCACGCTACCCGCGCCTCCGGCCGGGCATCCATCGAGTTCCCTACCCAGATCTCACCACGGAATGTCTCGCCGGAATCGTAGACGATCTTCTCGTAGCGCGCGCTGACGTGGTATGGCTCCCACGCGTGTTTCAACCACCAGTAGACCGGCCGGGGTTGCCCGTAGTAGTCCATCGAGTTCGTGCAGGAGAGGTTCGGCCACGACTCGTTGTACTGCCACGGCATGGTGCCGCCACAGTGCCACTTGCGCCGACGGTGCGCCTCGTTGGCGTAGCGCAGGCCCTCGGCTTGGAGGAACTGGCTCGCGGCGACGTAGGTCTCGAGGTCATGGATCTCGCCGAAGACTCGCGTCATCATCGGGCGCTGAATCCACCACGCGCCATGGTGCAGCCAGAGCGGATTCGTCTCATCCGGCGGCCACGCCAGCTCAGGCGACGCGCACTTGCGAATGGCCGCCAGATTCGCCGCGCCCTCGACGCCGTATTCCGAGTGAAGCAACGGGTCGATGTTGTTGTAGAGCAAGTACTGGTCAATCGGGCCCTGGTACTGCCACGGACCGTGGACATCGTGCATCGTACCCGCGTTGGCGACGCTTGCGAACTCATGCGGCCCGGAGGCGGAAGTGGGGTACCAGATCTTCCCCGGATCCATCGCCCGAACCGCGTCCTTGAGCGTCGCGAGCGCGGGATGAGAATCGTCCAGAGGAACGCCGGAATCGTCCATCAACTCGTTGCCGCCGGTCCATATGACCAGCGACGGATGGTTGCGGCGGCGGGGGATCATCTTCTCGGCCTGACCACGAATGTACGCCACGTACTCGGGACTAGTCGGGGGGCGGTTATCGATGCCCGAGGACGAATGGATGAACTCCTGCCAGACCATGATTCCCAGTCGGTCGCACCAGTCGTAGAAGGCCTTCTTCTCCAGCAAGCCCCCGCCCCAGACGCGCAGCAGATTGCAGTTCGCGCCAGCGGCGACGCGCAGCCAGCGCTCGTATTCCACGGTGTCGATACGCCCATAGAGTTGCTTGATCGGCGCCCAGTTCCAGCCTTTGATGAAGATGCGCTTGCCGTTGACCTCGACGACGTATGGCAACGCGCCGTCGGGCGAATCATCGTTTGGAATGGCCCGGAGACGGCGGATGCCGAATGTCATGGGCCAATGGTCAATCCGCTCGCCCGATGCATCGTAGGCGTCGACGACGGCCTCATACAGCGGCTGGTCTCCGTGCCCGTTCGGCCACCACAGGCGCGGGCTCTCGAGGGTTAGCGTGAAGAGGTTGTCGGGCCGATTGCTCAGGACGGAGACGTCCGCCTCACCGGACCAGATCTCCTGGCCCTCGCTCGTGACCTGAGCCTTCAGCGTCACCGTCTCCGGCGACGCCGTCTTGAGGTCGACGTCGATCTGGATGTCGGCCGACGCCAGATCCTCCGCGACGTCGGTGGTGATGTGCACGTCGGCGATGTGCGTTCGGCCCGTGACCACGAGATGCACGCTATCGTAGATGCCGATCGGCACGAGTCGCGTGCACCAATCCCAGTTGTACGCGAAGCGCGCCTTCCAGATCTTCACCTGGCTCGTGCGGCCGATCTGTCCCTGCTCGCGCGGCGCGTGTTCGCAGATGACCACGAGCTGATTCGGGCCATCGAGGTTGAGTCTGTCAGTGACGTCGAACTCGAAGACATCGTACATCCCGACATGGTCGCCGACGTGCTCGCCGTTGAGATAGACATGGCATTCGTAATCGACGCCCGCGAAGACGAGCCGCGCCATCTGGCCGTCGGGGATGTCTGGGGTCTCGAACTCCTTCGCGTAGACCCAATCGCGTTCGCTCGTCCACTCGCACGCGCGGCTGTTGAAGTCGACCGTGTAGTCGGGAATCAGGCCCGCGTCGAAGGCATCTTCCTGCACCACGCCCGGCACGGTTGCCGGAATCCAGAGCGCCGGGCTCTCGGAGGAGGGGTTCTCCCAGACCTTGCGCCACTCGAACTCGCGCGGCATCATCGGCAACAGCTTCCAATCAGATCCATCCAGGCAAATCGCCTGCGACATATCGCTCTCCAATCCGGCCTATCGGGACGCGACTGCGATCATCTGATCGCTGGTTTGCGGGTCGTAGACATCGCCGGCGAAGGAGCCGGTGAACTCCACTGACGCGAAGCCGGCACCGGTCAGCAGGGCCTCCATCTCGACCGCGCTCCAGACCCGGTGCTCCGTCACCCACTCGTCGCGAGTCCATCCGTCGTCACCCCTCACCATCCGCACGATCGTGAATCGGAGCGGATCGCGGTCGAGGTCGAAGATACGCAAGAACAGCGTCTCCACCCCATCGACGTCGCGGGCTTGCGGACCCATTAGACGTTCGTCTTGCGCGCGCATGGCGGCGTAGTTGAGCTGCTGCAGAATGAGAATCCCGCCGGGCTCAACGAGCTTCGCAAAGTCGGCCGCCGCCGCCGTCGCCAGCTCATCGTCCAGCACGTGGGGCCAGGAGTTGCCCAGGCACGTAACGGCGTCGAAGCTGCGCTCAAGAGCGTCGTAGGTGGTCCCGAAGCCGGCCTTCAGGCAGGTCATCGCCTGCGCGTCGTACTTTAGCCGGCAGACCTCAAGCATCTCGCGGCTGATGTCGGTGGCGACGACGTCGATGCCCCATGAGGCAAAGAGCGCCGCGTGTTCGCCCGTGCCACATGCGGTGTCGAGAAGCGTGCCCACTTCGTGACGCTCAAACAGGCCTCGATAGAACGGCGCCTCGCGCTTCAGCCGCTCGTCCCAGTCGATGATCGTGTCGTACCCAGCGCCGATCTCATCGTAGAAGTCCGCTGCCATTCTCCGCCTCCCCTAAGTGATCTCGCGCCGCTCATCGATCGCGTCATCGTCCAGCTCAATGCCAAGCCCCGGCGTCTCCGGCGGCGCAACCGACCCGTTGACAGGCTCGAGCACGCCCTTCATGAAACGCTGCTTGTGGGGCTGCCACATGATCAGGTACTCGACTCTCGGCAACACCGTCGGAGGCATCGCGGCAGCGACGTGGAGCGCTGCGTGCAGCGAGTGCCCGTGGGGGTAGACCGGCACATCGTAGGCCGAGCAGAGCGCGCAGATCTTCACCAACTCGCTGATCCCACCGCACCAGTCCGGATCGGCTTGCATGATGTCGATCGCGCCTGCCTCCAGGAGGTCCTTCACCTGCCAGCGCGTGTAGACGTGCTCGCCCGTCGAGATAGGGATTCCCGAGCGTTCGCGGATCGTCTTCAGCGCGGCGATGCGCTCGATCGAGACCGGCTCCTCCAACCAGTGCGGGCGGTACTCGGCGATGCGGCGGCCCATGTCGACCGCATATGGCACATCCCATGAGTTGAAGGCATCAAACATCAGCGTGTAGTCATCGCCGACGGCCTCGCGCGCCGCCCTGACCATCGCAACGTTCTTGCTCGCTCCTTCCGCGCCGTCGCCGGGTCCATACCTGAAGAACCACTTCTGCGCCGCGTAACCGCGGCTCGCGTATTCGCGAGCCCGCTCCGCGACACGCGCGGGATCCACCGAGAACCCCAACATGCTCGCGTACGCCGGCACGGGGTTCTGCGTCGGGCCTCCGAGTAGGCGGCATACCGGCACTCCCAGCGCCTTGCCATTCAGGTCCCAGAGCGCGCAGTCGAGGGCACTCATTGCCATCATGTAGTACCCGCCGCGCGCGTGACGATTGCGCCGCAGGAGGATGTCCCAGATCTGCTCGATGGCCAGCGGATCGCGCCCGATGACGGTCCCCTTGATCTCCCTCGTCAGGACCGTGGCGTGGCCACCATCCACCGGCCCGAAGATGCCCGTGATACCCTCATCGGTGCGCACCTCGAGGAACGTGTCGCGATGGCGGACCGTCTGATCCGGGTCAGGCACGTGCGGGTGAAACGGCCCGTTGAACTCGGGGTAGACATCCAGCGGATCAACGCGGCGTTCCTCGCCGAACGGGGGCGTCGGCGCAATCTCGCCCGTCACCTCGACGAGAACCACATCGGTGATCTTCATGGGCCGCTCCTTGGTCGCGGGGAGGCCGTTCTCCTTGCGGCGCGCAGGGCTATCGCTCCCCCCCCCGGTCAAGCTACTCGCCGGCCGCGTGGAGATCCCACCGGCGACGCACGGGAGCTTGGGATGAGGGTACTGATCGTCAACCCGCCGTACCAGACATTTACCTGCAATCTGGGGGTCGGACACCAGGTGCCGCTCGGGTTGCTGATGGTCGCGGGGCCCCTGGTCGACGCGGGGCATGAGGTGGAAGTGCTGGACGCGGAATCGAGGCGGCTGCGAGATCGCGCCATCGTCGCCAGAGTCAGCGATTTCTCCCCCGATGTCGTGATGGTCGGCCACTCCGGATCGACGCCGGCTCACCCCATCTGCATGCGGACGCTGCGCGCTGTCAAGGACGCCCATCCCGGCCTGCCAACGATATACGGCGGCATCCACCCCACCTTCCACGCCGCCGAAATCCTCGAGACCGAACCGTCGGTCGACTACATCGTCCGAGGCGAGGGTGAGGAAACGCCGGGCCGACTGCTGGCGGCGCTTGAGAGCGATGGCTCGCCCGGCGATGTCCCCGGCATCGCCTATCGATCAGGCAGCGAGGTCGTGGTGACGGAGCAACCGCCTCCCATCACCGACCTCGACCAGTACCGGGTCGCGTGGGAGCTGGTCGACGATTGGGACCGGTACAATACCCTCAACTTCGGCCGGTCAGCCGTGCTCCAGTTCTCGCGCGGATGCCCGCACCTCTGCACTTACTGCGGCCAGCGGCTCTTCTGGCGCGCGTGGCGCCATCGTAGTCCGACGGTCGCGGTGGACGACATTGAGCTGCTCCATCGCGAGCATGGCGTGCGCTTCATCCACCTGGCCGACGACGGCCCCACGTCCGACCGCGATGTCTGGCAAGCGTTTCTCGAGGAGCTGGCGTCACGCAACCTGCCCGTCCACCTCCACGCGACCATCCGCGCCGACGAGATTGTCCGCGACGAAGACCTGCTCCCCCTCTACCGAGAGGCCGGCATACTGTACATCCTGTTAGGGCTGGAATCGGTGGACGCGAACGTGCTCGAGGGCGTGAAGAAAGCATCTGATCCCGAGACAGACAGGATGGCGTGCCGGTTGCTTCGGGAGAACCGCATCTTCGCCGTCGCCGGTCAGGTCCTTGGCCTGGGCGACGACACCTGGAGCAGCGTGGGGACCACGCTCCGCCGACTCGTAGAGTACGAGCCGGACTGGGTTAACATGATGTACGTGGTCCCACACGCGTGGACCGAGTTCGCCGAGGGCATCGACCCCGAGAACATCGCGGAACCGGATCTCAACCGTTGGGACTACCGCCATCCCGTCATTCGCGGAAAGCACCTGAAGCCGTGGCAACTCGTGCTGGCGGCGAAGTGGCTCGAACTCCGCTTCCACACGCGACCGAAGAAGCTCTGGACCCGCATTGCCCATATGAGCAGGGAGGTTTTCGGTAGAGGTGCCAAGAAACTGGCCTCAGAGCATCGCAGCGGGCATCGCAGCAATGATCGCCGGAGGCACCGCATGGGTGAAAGCCA